>Ga0208125_100006_pt1 | contig 516411 bp, 449 predicted proteins | sample LakWasM128_HOW14_2_FD_183938 | JGI IMG/M metagenome (GOLD analysis project Ga0208125, IMG submission 183938) | Freshwater sediment methanotrophic microbial communities from Lake Washington under simulated oxygen tension - Sediment Metagenome... | ecosystem: Environmental > Aquatic > Freshwater...
CCGGGGCCACCCGCGCCAGTTCGGCAACGGTTTGGTGCTGGAACAGTTGTTTGACGGTCAGACCGATACCGGCCCGGTTCGCGCGGCTGACGATCTGGATGCTCAGGATCGAATCGCCGCCCAAGCTGAAGAAATTGTCCTGAACGCCCACCTGCGCCAAGCCCAAGACTTCCTGCCAGATGGTAGCGAGCAGCGTTTCGGTCGGCGTGCGGGGAGCGAGGTAGGACGACTCGCGGCTGTCGCGTTCCGGTGCGGGTAAGGCCCGTTGATCGAGCTTGCCGTTTGCGGTGAGCGGCAGGCTGTCGAGAAACACGAAGGCCGAAGGTATCATGTAATCGGACAATTTGCTTTGCAGATAGGCGCGCAAGGTTTCGTTGTCGCCGACGCTGCCCGGCTGGGCAACCACGTAGGCTACCAGACGTTTGCTGCCGCCTTGGGCGTTTACCACGACCGCCGCTTCGTTGACGCTGCTATGGTCTTTGAGCGCCGCCTCGATTTCGCCGAGCTCGATCCTGAAACCGCGGATTTTCACTTGCTGGTCGATGCGGCCCTGGAATTCGATATTGCCGTCGCTACGGTAGCGGGCGACATCGCCGGTGCGGTACAACCGAGCGCCCGGTGCCGCTGCAAAAGGATCGGGCATGAATTTTTCGCCGGTCAAGGCCGGATGGCGAAGGTAGCCGCGACTGACCTGTTCGCCGCCGATGTACAACTCGCCGGGGACGCCAATCGGCACCGGATTCAGCCGTTCGTCGAGCAGGTAAAGACGGCTGTGGGCGGTGGGTTTGCCGATCGGAATAATATTATGTTGCGCGTCGCTTTCCACATGGAAGGCGCTGCTCCAGATGGTCGTTTCGGTCGGCCCGTATTCGTTGAACAAAGCCGCTTGAGGCGCCATTGCGCTGTGGCGCGAAGCCAGTTCAACGGGCATTTGCTCGCCGCCGACGACGACCACCCGCAGATTTGCCAGTTGCGCCGTTGTCGCCAAGTCCAGCAAGGGCGCGTACAGCAGGGGCAGCAGGATCAGGTGGGAAACCTGAGATTGGGCGATACGATCCAGCAATTGCCGGGGATCTTGGGCCAGACTGCGCGGTTCAAGGAACAGGCAGCCGCCTTGGCACAAGCTCCAGAAAATGCCGCCGCCGGCAATATCGAAAGCAAACGGTTGCAGCAGCAGCAAGCCGGTGAAAGGCGCGTCATAGTGTTTCAGGCGGGCCTGGATCGAATGGGCCAGATTGCCGTGGCTTACCTGTACGCCTTTGGGCTGGCCGGTGGAGCCGGAGGTATAGATGATATAGGCCAAGTTGTCGGGATGCGTTTTCTCGCCGGGATTCGTTTCCGGCGCGGTGTTGCTGAGCAGTTTATCAATGCTCAATACCCGCGTTCCGCAATCGGCTATAGCATCGGTCAGCTCGGTGCGGGTCAAAATCAGAGGAGCTTGGCTTTCTTTCAGGATAAAGGCCAAGCGCTCGGACGGCGTCTCCGGCAGCAGCGGCAGATAGGCGCCGCCCGCTTTGAGAATGCCCAGCAAGCCGATGATCATCTCGAACGACGGTTCCAGGCACAGACCGACCGGCACATCCGGGCCTATGCCCAGGGTACGCAGTTGGTGAGCCAGCCGGTTGGCTTGTCGGTTTAATGCAGCGTAACTGAGGGTTGCACCGGCATGGGCCAGGGCGATTTTATCGGGCGTTTGCGCCGCCTGCGCTTCGAAGACTTGCTGAATGGCGAGTGGCGTCGTCAGGCCGAAAGACGCATTCCAGTCGAACACAATTTGTCGCTGTTCGGCGTCATCCAACAGCGGCAAGGCCATGACCGGACTGTCCGGTGCTGCGGCCATACCGGCCAGCAAACGCCGGTAGTGGGCGATGAAGCGCAGGATAGTTGTTTCGTCGAACAGGTCGGTGTTGTATTCGATAACGCCGCGCAGTTCCCCTGCCTCTTCTTCAATCGACAGCGTCAGGTCGAATTTGGCCGCAGGCGAGACGGAATCGAGCATTTCCAAATGCAGGTCTTCCACGGCCATATCCGGCGTCGGGGCGTTTTGCAGCACGAACATCACCTGGAACAGCGGCGCGTGGCTCAGGTTGCGTTTCGGTTGGAGTTCTTCGACGATGTATTCGAAAGGCACATCCTGATGCGCGTAAGCGGCCAACGCGGTTTGCCTGATCCGGCTCAACAGCTGGCGGGTGCTGGGATTGCCCGATAAATCCAGCCGCAACGGCAGGGTGTTGACGAAGAAACCGATCAGCCGTTCCAGTTCGGTGCGGTTGCGATTGGCGATCGGTGAGCCGATGACCAAGTCGACAGTGCGAGCGTAGCGGGCCAGCAACACGCCGTAGCCGCCGAGCAGGGTCATGAACAGCGTGGCCTCGGCGGAGCGTCCCAGTTGCTTGAGTTGATCCGTGAGTCCGGCTTCAACGCTAAACGACTGGCTGCGGCCACGGTAGCGTTGCACCGGCGGACGGGGCCGGTCGGTCGGTAAATCCAGCAGGGCGGGCGCTTCGGCCAACTGTTTGGCCCAGTAGCTTAACTGGGTTAAGAGCAGCGTCCCGGACAGCCATTGCCGTTGCCAATGTGCATAATCGGCGTATTGGATCGGCAATTCGGGCAAGGGCGAAGGCTGGTTTAAACCGAAGGCGCGGTACAAATCCGCCACTTCTTGCAGCAGCAGGCCCATCGACCATTCATCCGAAATGATATGGTGCAGGGTCAGCAGCAGCAGATGGCTGGTTTCGTCCAGGCGCAGCAGCGTGACGCGCAGCAGCGGTTCGTGGGCGAGGGCGAAAGGCCGTTCGTTTTCGCTGGTCAGCCAATGTTGTATTTCCTGTTCGCGCAGGGATTCGGACAGTTGCTCCAGCGACACTTGGCGGAACTGGAAGGGTTCCGGCGGCACGATAATTTGTAACGGGCTGCCGTCGCGTTCGTCAAAGCGGGTGCGCAATACTTCGTGGCGGCGCACGATTTCGCTGAAGGCGCGCTCCAGCACGGTAACGTTCAGCTTGCCGGTCATGCGCGCCGCGCCGGAAATATGATAAGTAACGCTGGCGCCTTCGAGTTTATCGAGGAACCATAGCCGTTGCTGGGCAAAGGATAACGGCGCGGCGGCCCGTTCTTCGACAGACAGTGCTTGAATCGGTGCAGACACGGGTTGCGCATTGGCCGCGTCGGCAAGCAGGCGTTCGCTTAACAGCGCTACGGTGGGCGCATCGAACAGGGCCTGGATAGGCAGCTCGACGGAAAAAGCATCGCGGATTTTGGAGATAACCTGGACCGCCAACAGGGAATGCCCGCCCAAGTTGAAAAAATTGTCGTTGGCGCCGATGCGCTCGACTTCCAAAACTTCGGACCAGATAGCGGCCACGCGCTGTTCGTCGGCATTGCGCGGCGCCACGTAGTCTTCTTTGAGTCCGGTCATGTCGGGAGCGGGCAGGGCGCGGCGGTCGATTTTACCGTTCGGGGTCAAGGGCAGCTTATCCAAACAAACGATGGCCGAGGGCACCATATAGGCGGGCAAGCGGTCTTCCAGGCGGCGACGCAGTTCTGCCGCCAGCAGTCGTGTGCGCGAGTTCCGGCCCGGATCGTTAATGTATTGTTCCAGCCGATCTGCCGGGACGTTGCCCGGAAAGGCGATGCCGCGACCGGCGTTACGGCTGTTATGGCGGTAAAAAACCGCGTCAAAGCGCCGTTGCGGCTCCTCTTCGGCCCAACCGAGAGCGACCGTATAGTCAAGCGATTCGCCGAGCTTGCATAGTGCATCAGGATCGACGCCCAACAGCGGCTCATGCAGCAACTGCGCGCGCATGTCGCCGACGGTGCCGGTGCCGCTACGCAGCCATTCCAGTATCCGCGCATCCTCCGTAAGACGCCGGTTCGGCAAGTTTTTGACGAGCAGGGTTTCAGGTTGTGCGGATAATTTTTCTTGCAAGTCTTCCAAGCTTAGGGCGTCTGTTCCCGCATCCAGGCTTTGCATATCGAGGCTCGGCACGGGCGTTGCGCCGCCGATGCGCAGCACCGCATCGTAGCGGAACTTAATCATTTCATTGGCGGCGGTGCCGGGTTTCAGGAAAAACTCAACGGCGCTGATGCGCGGCATCCGGGCTTGCAGCGCGGAAAAGAAGCGCGGGTCCAGCAGCAGCTCTTCTTCGCGCTCGGTTTGGCCCGCCACGCGGCGGCTCAATTCCTCGCAGGTGCAGGCGGCATCGGCTTGATGGAATTGCACCGAGGCATGCTGAAGCTCCAGTAACGGCAGGGTGCGTAAGTCGCCGAGAAACAGGCGGCCGCCGTCGCCGATCGCGTTGATCGCTCCTTCCAGCACCGTCAGCAGATAATCCAGGCCGGGAAAATACTGGATGACCGAATTGATGATGATCGTATCGAAGCTTTGCGCTTCATCCGGGGAGAACCGGTTCGCTTCCCGCCGAAGCAGTTGTACTCCGCTTAAACCCCAGGTTTGGGTTTTCTGGTGCAGGCGTTCGAGCACTGCTGCAGAAAAATCCACGCCAACATAAGCTTGCACCTTGGGCGCAATACGCGACAGCAATAAGCCGGTGCCGCAGCCGATTTCCATGACGCGGGAAGGTTGCAAGGCCAGAATGCGCGCGACCGTGCCGTCTACCCAGGCCTGCATTTCCGAGTCGGGGATCGGTTTGCCGGTGTAACTGCTCAGCCAGCCGCTGGTGTCGAAATCATCCACGACAGCGGGTTGCGCGGTGCGATAGGTTTGATCCCAAACCGTTTGCCATTTTTCAATCCGGACATCGCCTAAGGTTGTATCGGGGGCTTCTTCTTGCCAGTCGGGATCGGCCTCCACGTAAGCCAGCAACTGTTGCTGATCGGCGCGGTCTTCCCGGCATACCGCCACCGCATTGCGCACTGCCGGATGACGGCTGAGTACCGCTTCGATTTCGCCTAGCTCAATACGAAAACCGCGAATCTTGACTTGGTGATCCATCCGGCCCAAAAAGGCGATTTGGCCGTTGTTGAGAAAACGTACCAAATCCCCGGTTTTGTAAACCCGAGCGCCGGACGTGGCGGCGAAAGGATCGGGCAGAAAACGTTCGGCGGTCATCGCCGCTTGGCCCAGATAACCCCGGCTTAGCCCGTCTCCGCCGATGTGCAGTTCGCCGGGAATGTCAACCGGGACCGGCTGGAAAAAGCTATCCACTATATAAGTCTGGGTGTTGGCAATCGGTCGACCGATCGAGGCGCCGGCGCTCTTGCCGATTTCGCCGCCGTCTTGTTGCGGCAGCACCCGGCTGGCCGTCGACCAGACGGTGGTTTCGGTCGGCCCGTACAGGTTCCATACTTCTGCGCCGGTGTTCAAAAGCTGGTCGGCGAGCTCCCCGGTCAGGGCTTCGCCGCCGCAGAAAATCCGGCGTAGCGGTAGCGCGCCGCGCCCGTCGGTGGCGAACAACAACCGCCAAGTCGCCGGAGTGGCCTGCATGACGGTCGCTTGCGAGCTGTTGATTGCCTCCAGCAACGCAAAACCATCCGCCGCCGTTTCTCTCGATACCAAGGCGATGCGCGCTCCGATGATCAGCGGTAAATACAGTTCCAGGGTGGCAATGTCGAAAGAAATAGTGGTGACCGCCAGCAGGGTTTCATCAGCGCTGAGGCCGGGTTGTTTGCTCATGCTCAGCAAGAAATTGAGCAAGGCCCGGTGGGAAATCTGCACGCCTTTGGGCTGGCCGGTGGAGCCGGAGGTGTAGATGACATAGGCCAAGCTGTCGGTGCATGCCGGGCCGGTCGCAATGGGGTGGCGGGTTGCGGCAATGGCGGGCCAATCGCTGTCCAGGAAAATTAGGCGGGCTGAGCAAGCGGGCAGGGCCGATGCAGCGGCTTGCTGCGTCAATAACAGCGAAAGGCCGGAACTGGCGATCATCGCGTTCAGGCGGTCTTTCGGATAGGCCGGGTCTAGCGGTACATAAGCCGCTCCGGTCTTCATAATGCCCAGCAAGCCCACCACCATATCCATGGAGCGCTCAACACACAGACCGATCAGGGTTTCCGTTGTTGCGCCCAGTTTACGCAGGTAGCCGGCCAGCAGATCGGCCCGTGCATTCAATTGGCCGTAGCTCAGTTGTTCGCCTTCCCACAACAGTGCGATGCGATCGGGGTGTTGCCGGGCCTGTTGCTCGAACAAACGGTAGACTGTTTGTTCGAGCGGATAGTCGTGTTGGGTGGCGTTCCAGTCTAGCAGCAGTTGTTGGCGTCCGGTTTGATCCAACAGCGGAAGCTGCGCCACCGAACAATCGGGATGAGTGGCGATGCCGGTCAGCAGTATGCGGAAGTGGGCGATGAAGTGTTCGATAGTTGCCGCATCGAACAGGTCGGTGTTGTATTCGAATTCTCCCAGCAATGCTCCGTTCTGCTCCTCCAGTTTGAGGGTCATGTCGAACATCGACGAGGCCGCGGCTTGGGGGATAGTGGTCATCCGCAAGTCGCCGATATGCAGACCGGCTGTTTGCTCGTTCTGGTTTTGCAGAATGAACATGACCTGGAACAACGTGGAGAAGCTTAAATTGCGCTCAGGTTTAATGGCTTCGACCAAGCGCTCGAACGGCACATCCTGATGGCGGTAGGCTTCCAGGCAGGTGTGACGGACTTGCGCCAGTAACTCATGTCCGGTGAGGGCGTCGGTAAACTCAGTACGCAGCACCAGCGTATTGACGAAAAAGCCCATCAGGGGTTCCAGCTCTTTACGATTGCGGTTGGCGATCGGCGAACCGACCACGACCGTCTCTTGGCAGCTGTAACGCGCGAGTAGCGCGGCGAAACCGGCTTGCAGGGTTATGAACAAGGTGGCGCCGGCGGCCTGGCTCAGGGCTTTAAGCTGCGTCAGCAACTCGGCCTCAAGAGTAAAGTAGTGGGTGCTGCCGGTAAATGTTTGTATCGGCGGGCGCGGCCGATCCGTAGGCAGTTCCAGCAGAGCCGGAATGCCGGATAGTTGTTTTTGCCAGTAGGCGATTTGGTTGTCCAATCGCGGGCCGCTTAGCCACTGGCGCTGCCAGCAGGCGAAGTCGGCGTATTGGATGGGCAGCGGAGTCAGCGGCGAGGGCTTATCCTCAGAGAACGCCTCGTATAAGGCCAAGACTTCGCGCAGCAGCACATTGCCGTTCGACCAGCCGTCGGAAACGATGTGGTGAATGTTGATCAGCAGGATGTGTCGATCAGCCGCCAGACGGACGAGGCTCAGGCGTAGCAGCCGGTCCTGGGCCAGATCGAAAGGGCGTCTCGCTTCCTGCTCCGCCAACCGGTCGAATGCGCTTTCCCGCTGTGCCTCAGGTAGGTTTTGCAAGTCAACGACCGGAATGCGGCAATCAATCTCGGCATGGATAAGCTGTACCGGGCGGCTATTTTGTTGGATGAAATTAGTTCGCAATACTTCATGGCGGCGGACGATTTCCTGGAAGACAGCTTCGAAAGCGGACAGATCAAGGCGGCCATCCAAACGGACGGCGTTAGGCATGTTGTAAGTGGCGCTAGGTCCTTCCAGCTGGTCTAAGAACCACAAGCGCTGTTGAGCAAAAGACAGCGGGGGATGCGCTTCGTCGGCAGACCGGGGGGGGATCGGTTCTTCCTTAAGGCCGTTGGAGCCGGCAGCTTTTTGTGCCTTTTGTAAAAGAGCCTGCTTTGCGGGCGATAGGGATGCAAAGCGGGCAACAACTTCCTTCATGTGTGTTTTCCAGATAACTCAAAATCCAATAAATCCAACGGCAGATCGGCGCAGCCCTATAGAGCAAGCTCAGGGGCATGTAGCGTAACGCGAATTTTATGGGGAAACAATACATTTTGGAGTTTAGAGATCATCGCCTAACAGCGTTTTTAACTTACATTATGCGAGAGGGGGTAGCTCAATCCCCTACGTTATGAAGAATGCCGCGCACATTTGGGCGCCAAGCTACGAAAGGGGATAGGGTTTAGCCCTGTGACGAGAGTTGAGGCGATACTCACACGGACGAGTGTGCTGTACGGCTCTGTTTACTCTTTGGTAGCCACTGAATTGAGCCGACCGGACGATTTGCGGATGATGCGCAAGTGATTCGGGATTTGTGTGTGGCGATTGGCAGTCGTTGCGACTTTTTTTAGAAATGGGACGGAATTAGGATGATTTTTATTTCAGGCATAAAAAAAGCACTTGGTTTTCACCTAAGCGCTTGATTTGTATGGTGGCGATAGGTGGACTTGAACCACCGACCCCGGGGTTATGAATCCCGTGCTCTAACCAGCTGAGCTACATCGCCATTTAAACAGGTCTTTTAAAGAGCGGGAATTATAAGTACCCGCTCTTACTTTGTCAAACGTTGAATCTGAAATGCACTACGTCGCCGTCTTTAACGATGTAGTCTTTGCCTTCAAGCCGCCATTTACCGGCGTCTTTGGCGCCCTGTTCGCCTTTATAGTCGATGAAATCCTGGTAGGCAATGACTTCGGCGCGAATAAAGCCTTTTTCAAAGTCGCTGTGAATGACACCGGCTGCCTGGGGCGCGGTCGCTCCGACCGGAATAGTCCAGGCCCTGACTTCTTTTACTCCGGCAGTGAAATAAGTCGCGAGGTTCAGCAGTTTATATCCGGCTCTAACAACACGGTTTAAGCCGGGTTCTTCCAGGCCGAGATCGTCCAGGAATTCTTTCTTTTCTTCCTCGTCCAGCTGAGCTATTTCCGCTTCTATGGCTGCGCAGATCGGTACGACCATGGCGCCTTCTTTTTCGGCCAGCGCTTGCACTTTATCCAGTAATGGATTGTTTTCGAAACCGTCATCCTGAACATTGGCGATGTACATGGCCGGTTTGAGCGTCATCAGGCACAGGTCCCTAATCAGGGCTTTTTCATCCTCGGTTAACGGCAGGGTTCGCGCAGGTTCGCCCGAATCCAGTTGCTTGAAAACCTTTTCCAGCACATCTTTTTTTGCCTGTTCGTCTTTGTTGCCGGTTCTGGCGGCTTTGGTCGCACGTAACAGGGCTTTTTCAACGGAAGCCATATCGGCCAGCGCCAATTCGGTATTAATGACTTCGATGTCGGAGAGCGGATCGATTTTTCCGGCGACATGGATGACGTTATCATCCTGAAAGCAGCGCACCACATGGGCAATGGCATCCGTCTCGCGAATATTGGCTAAAAACTGGTTGCCCAAGCCCTCGCCTTTCGATGCGCCCGCAACGAGTCCTGCGATGTCTACAAATTCAATCGTGGTAGGCAACATGCGCTCGGGTTTTACGATTTCCGCCAGCTTGTCCATTCGGCTGTCAGGCACGGGAACTACGCCTACATTGGGGTCGATAGTGCAGAAGGGGTAATTTTCGGCCGCGATTTTCGCACGGGTTAATGCATTAAATAAGGTCGATTTTCCAACATTGGGTAAACCAACGATTCCACAATACAGCGCCATAGAGTTCTCTGAGATTTTAAATAAGAAGTGAGTGCAGCAAGATAACTAGCCGAAACAAAGCGGGGATTATACAAGCTATGGCTTTAATCTAAAAAACTAAAACAAGTCAGCGGCGGAGAGTTTGGATGGAATCTCGTGCAATCCATGTTAGCCGTGTGCTCTTGCCGTTATGTTTTTTCTTCATGATCTTCACGCTGTTCGTGGTAAATAATCGAACAAATGGCTAAACTACAGCCTTGCTCACACGCGAAGACAAATATTCCATGTTAAAACAAACGCCGCTTTATAATCTGCATCTTGAGCTGGGCGCCAGGATGGTGCCGTTTGCCGGCTATCTTATGCCGGTGCAATACGGTAATGGTACGCTGCATGAACATCTGCACTGCCGCAGCCACGCAGGTTTCTTCGACATTTCGCACATGGGGCAGTGCCTGATTCTCGGCGATGACGCGGTTCCTGAACTTGGGCAACTGATACCCAGCGACATTTCAGGGCTTAAATCCGGCGAGCAAAAATACACGGTATTAACCAACAGCGATGGCGGGATTATGGACGACATCATCATTACCCGTATCGATACGGGCTTGATGATCGTTGTGAATGCTGCCTGCAAGGACAAAGACTTTAAGCATCTGTATAGCCATTTAGGGGGCCGGTGTTGTTTTAATGAACTGACCAGTCAGGCTTTATTTGCTTTGCAAGGTCCTGCCGCCGCATCGATCATGGAAAAGTTTTCGGCACAAGCCGCTGGACTTTCCTTTATGCAAGCCTGTGGAACAAACATCAAGGGTATAAAATGCAACGTCAGCCGTAGCGGCTATACCGGCGAAGACGGTTTTGAAATCTCGGTGGGCCATCATTATGCGGAACAACTTGCCCGCCTGTTGCTGGCCGAAGACGATGTAGAGCCCATAGGTTTGGCGGCCAGGGATACCTTGCGTCTGGAAGCGGGCCTATGCCTGTACGGCCATGAACTTAATGAATCGATTACGCCGGTAGAGGCAGGTCTCCAGTGGCTGATTAAAAAAGCCGATAACCACTTTCCCGGAGCCGAAAAAATTCTGGCTCAGTTGCAACACGGATCGGAAAAAATCCGCGTCGGGTTGCTGATCGATAGCAAAATACCGGTGCGGGAAGGCAGTGTAATTTGTAACAGTGAAGGTATCGCCGTAGGCTATGTGACCAGCGGCAGTTTTTCTCCCTGCCTGGACCAGCCGATTGCTATGGCGTTGCTTGATCCGTATACCGTTGACTTGGGCAGTCCGCTATACGCCATGGTCCGCGATCACTGTATTACAGTCACCCTGACCCCATTGCCTTTTATCCCTCATCGCTACCATAGATAGATAGGCAAAGGGCGCAAGGCGAAAACCAGATTCCAGCAGAGTGGCGGGCCGATCTTGACCTTTGGTCGTATATTCTTTTCGTGTCCTTCACGTTTTTCGTGGACAATATCTTTTTCCTGAATTCTATTTTTCTAACGCTGAGTGGTTACCCATCATGACTACATCTCGCCCTGGTTTAGCGCAACTGGAAATGCGCGGTAATTTCATCAACCGCCACATCGGCCCCAATCCGCAGCAGACCCAAGACATGCTGGCAGAGCTGGGCATCAGCGAACTGGAAGATATTATCGAGCTGGCCATTCCGGCCAATATCCTGAATCATGAACCGTTAAAACTGACCGAAACGGTCAGCGAACGCGCGGTAATCAAGCATCTGCGCAAAATGCGCGAACGCAATAAAGTGTTCACCTCAATGATCGGCATGGGCTATTACGACACCATCATGCCTGCGGTGATTAAGCGCAATGTGCTGGAAAATCCCGCCTGGTACACGGCTTACACGCCTTATCAGGCCGAAGTCAGCCAGGGGCGGCTGGAAGCGCTGCTGACTTTTCAGCAAGTCATTATCGATTTAACCGGCATGGCGCTCGCCAATGCCTCGTTGCTGGATGAGGCCACCGCGGCGGCGGAAGCCATGACCATGTCGCGGCGTTTGTCCAAAAGTACGGCCAACAGCATCTTCGTGGATCAGGACTGCCATCCGCAGACCATCGCCGTGATCAAGACTCGCGCCCGCTCCCTGGGCTACGAGGTTATTGTTGCCGATCCTTATCGCGATCTGGAGCAATACGATTTTTTTGCGCTGCTGGTGCAATATCCGGGCTGTAAAGGCGAAATAAAAGACCTGACCGCAGTCACCGCCATCGCTCAGGCCAAATCGGCGCTGGTCACGGTCGCGGCGGATTTGCTGGCGCTGGTGCTGCTGAAACCGCCTGCCGAATTCGGCGTCGATATCGTAGTCGGCAACTCCCAGCGTTTTGGCGTGCCGATGGGCTACGGCGGGCCTCATGCCGCGTATTTTGCGACCAAGGATGACTACAAACGCTCGGTTCCCGGCCGCATTATCGGCGTGTCCAAAGACAGTCACGGTCAGCTTGCGTTGCGCATGGCGCTGCAAACCCGCGAGCAGCATATCCGCCGAGACAAGGCCACCAGCAATATCTGCACATCCCAGGTGTTGCTTGCGGTGATCGCCGGATTTTATGCGGTTTATCACGGAGCGGAAGGCTTGCGCCTGATTGCCGGACGGGTGCATCGCTACACACAAATCCTGGCCGCAGGTATTACCCAACTGGGCCATCAAGTGCTGAGCGAGTGTTATTTCGATACCCTGGTGATCAGCACCCCGAACCGGGCTAAACGCATTGCCGCCCAAGCCACGGAAGCCAATATCAACCTACGCGTTATCGATGCGGATCATATCGGTATTTCCCTTGACGAAACCACCACGCGGGAAAACTTAAGGGATGTCTGGCAGGTTTTTGCCTCCGCCACCGCCGATCTGCCCGACATTAACGGCTTGGATGCGACAGTGGGCGAATGCATCCCGGAAGCCTTGTTGCGCAATGATCGAATCTTGCAACATCCGGTGTTCGACCGCTACCATTCCGAAACCGAAATGATGCGCTATATGCGCCGCTTGGCCCGGCGCGACATAGCGCTGGACCGATCGATGATACCGCTGGGTTCCTGCACCATGAAGCTGAACGCCGCGACGGAAATGCAGACTATTTCCTATTATGAATTTAACGCGCTGCACCCGTTCGCGCCGCTGTACCAGACTCACGGTTACCAACAGATGTTTGCCGAGCTGGAAGACATGTTGTGCGACCTGACCGGCTTCGATGCTTTCTCCCTGCAACCCAATGCCGGTTCCCAAGGCGAGTACACCGGTCTGTTAGTGATCCGCAAATACCATGAAGTCAGGGGCCAGGCGCAGCGCAACATCTGCCTGATCCCCGCTTCCGCGCACGGCACCAATCCGGCCAGCGCTACGATGGCAGGGCTTAAAGTCGTGGTCGTCGCCTGCGATGAAAACGGCAACGTCAGCCTGGAAGATTTGCGCGTCAAAGTAGTTGAATATCAACACACGCTGGCCGCGTTAATGATTACCTATCCGTCGACGCATGGCGTGTTTGAGCAGGCGTTCCGGGAAATCTGCGACCTGATTCACCAGCACGGCGGACAGGTTTATCTGGATGGCGCAAACTTTAATGCGCTGGTCGGCTTGAGCCGTCCCGGCAAAATCGGCGCCGATGTCGCTCATCTTAATCTGCATAAAACCTTCTGCATTCCGCATGGCGGCGGCGGTCCCGGCGTCGGCCCGATAGGCGTGGGCGCACATTTGGCTCCGTTCCTGCCCGACCATCCGGTTGTTGAAGGCGTCAACCCGGCCAAAGGCGAGCACGGCACTATCGGCACGGTGTCCGCCGCACCTTGGGGATCGGCCAGCATCTACACTATTTCCTGGGCGTATATCGCGATGATGGGCGCAGCCGGTTTAAAACGCGCGACATTGACCGCGATCCTGAACGCCAATTACATCGCCAAACGGCTAGCGCCGTATTACCCGATTTTATATACCGGCAAAAACGGCTGGGTCGCGCATGAATGCATTATCGATTGCCATGCCTTTAAAAAGACCTGCAATGTCACCGTCGAAGACATCGCCAAACGCTTGATCGACTATGGTTTTCATGCGCCCACCGTGTCGTTCCCGGTCGCCGACACCTTGATGATAGAGCCTACCGAAAGCGAAGACAAAGCCGAGATTGACCGTTTTTGTGCAGCGTTAATCGCTATCCGTGAGGAAATCAAGGCCATAGAAACCGGCGCTGCCGATGCTGAAAACAATTTGCTGCATAATGCGCCGCATACTCACCGCTTATTGTTGGAAGAATGGAATCTTCCCTATTCAAAACAACAGGCGTTTTTTCCTAATAACGACCAGCATGACGACAAATATTGGCCGCCGGTCGGGCGTATCGATAATGTTTATGGCGACAGGCATGTGTTTTGCAGCTGTCCGCCGGTGCTGGATAGGTAGGCAGGGTGGGCGGCAAAGCTTTGAACAGCGTATCTACGGATCTGCTTGTGTTATTATCCTGAGCACTGAATTAAATTCACTTTGAGTTTATCTCCATGCCAAAAATCACCCATCTTTCTCAATTAGATTTAAATAAGACTTACAGTTACGCCGATTACTTGACCTGGCAATTTGATGAGACTGTAGAGCTCATCAAAGGCAAAATTATGTTGATGTCGCCCGCGCCGAATGTGAAGCATCAAGACATTTCTATGAACCTGACACGGTCATTGTCAGTTTTCTTCAAACATAAAAAATGCCGTGTTTATGCCGCGCCATTTGATGTGCGGTTATATGACCGCAAAAAATCTATCTTGGCTAATAAAGAAATTCACACGGTTGTACAACCTGATTTGTGTGTGATTTGCGATACGCAAAAATTGGATGAACAAGGTTGTAACGGTGCGCCGGACTGGATTATTGAAATTTTATCGAAAGGCAATTCTAAAAAAGAAATGCAGATTAAGTATGAGTTGTATGCCGAAAGCGGGGTCACTGAATACTGGCTGGTTTACCCTTATGAGCAGGCGCTCTATCAGTTTGTTTTAGACGATAACGGGCGTTATCAATTAAAAGCGATGCATGCAAATAACGGCATGGCAATACCGCATTTATTCCCTGAGTTAACGATTGATTTAAGTGAAGTGTTTGAATCGTTTGGTGATGAATAGATAGGGTGGACAAGTTTTTTGCCCACCTTATGTAGAGCAGCTGCTTATTCACACCCGCAACGGCGTGACTTTGCCGGTCATCCGGTAATTCCGGTAATCTTCCACAACCTGGGCATGGTCGAATGCCAGCACGGCGGGGAGATTATCAAAGGTGAAAAGGCCGAAATTTTTTGCATCATCGGCGGCCCGCGGCATGCCGGTGGCCTCGGCAATATAGACGGCGGTGACGGTATGATTGCGGGAGTCGCGTTCGGGATTGGAGTAGATGCCCAGCAAAGCCGTCAGGGTAATATCCAGGCAGGTTTCTTCCTGGGCTTCGCGAATCGCCGCATGTTCAACGGTTTCGCCAACATCGACAAAACCGCCCGGCACTGCCCAGCCGTAAGGCGGATAGGCGCGTTCGATCAGCACAAACGGCCGGTCGGGTTGGTCGATCAGTTCGATTAAAATATCGGCTGCCAACAAAGGGGTGACGGGTTTCGGCATGTTATCTCCTGGAAGCTGGTGTAGGTGGTTAAAATCTTAAGTAGAACGAATCGCCGATGAAATATACCACAGGAACTCTTAAGGGCGTTTTTTCGCCACGAACGATTACACCGGAATGATCTGCTTAACCTTAACGTATCAAAGAATCCATGAACTGTCCCAAATGCCTAAATGAGCTGCATGTACAAAGTGAAATTTGTCCTCATTGCGGCATCGTATTCGAGAAGTATCTGAAATATCATCCGGAACAGTCGGCTCGACAGGATGTCCGGCCGCCTATTGTGACGCTTTATGAAGACGATGAAGCCCAACCGTTGACGCAATTTCTGTTTCACGAGACGCAACAAACCACGTTGGCTGATTTTATAGGCAGGGCGATTATTTTGGCGAGTCTCATTATTTGGAGCTGCCAGCTTATGAGCCCGTCTATCGAAAGCAATGCGGTTGGAAACTCTTTTTTGCATCTGGTCAACCTGCCTTTTCATGAGGCGGGACATATTATTTTCAGGCCGTTCGGCGCTTTTATCACTTCACTAGGCGGAACGCTGGGACAGCTGTTAATGCCGTCGATTTGTATGGGCGTGTTATTGGTCAAAACTCGCGATCCGTTCGGCGCATCGGTCGCGTTATGGTGGGTCGGCGAGAATTTTCTGGATATTGCGCCGTATATGAACGATGCGCGAGCAGGGCAGTTACCGCTATTGGGCGGTAATTTCGGTCATTCGGCACCCTATGGTTTTCACGATTGGCAGTATCTTTTGACCGAGTCCGGTCTTTTGCAATACGACCATTTCCTGGCTAAGGCGGTCTTTGCGATTGGTTCCGCAATCATGGTGCTGTCGTTGCTATGGGGTGGACTTTTGCTGGTTAAACGATATAAGGGCATAAACCGTCCATGCTGAGCCCCTTCGACAAGCTCATGACAGACTCTCCTGAGCTTGTCGAAGGGGGCTTAGCGCGAATTAGTCCGGATACCTGATCGATGACCGCGGGAAATATAAAATTTCCGGCAGGAGGAATAAGATCATTAATGAAACCTTTCTTCCAGTGAACTGCTGTTCGGCGCTTCACAATACATGACCATCGTTATCAGTTCGGCGACATTTTCAGCCTGCATTTTTTCCATGATGCTTGCTCTGTGTACGTCTACGGTGCGATTGCTGATATTGAGTATTTTTGCGGATTCCTTATTGGAGTGACTTTTGACGATCAGTCCCAGCACTTCTTTTTCCCTTGTTGTTAAATGATCGATGCGGTCCTGTATGCGGCGTTTTTTGACAAATTCTTCCCTGAACGCAATATCTTTTTTAATGGCTTCATTGATTCGTTCCAGCAACACCTCGTTATTAAACGGTTTTTCCAGAAAATCGACAGCCCCGGATCGGAATGCTTTTGCCGAGTCGGCAATATCGGCATGACCGCTGATAAATATGATGGGAATATTTATTCCTCTGTTCAATAATTCGCTCTGAAGTTCGTGGCCGGTCATTAACGGCATTCTAACGTCCAAGAGCAGGCATCCCGGTTGATCAGGCGTATAGTTATTCAAAAATGCCTCGGCGGATTCAAAGCTCCTGACCGTCTGCCCCGTCGATTCAATCAACAGCGTCAGTGAGTCACGTATTGCGAATTCATCATCAACTAAATAAACGAGCGGTGTTGAGTTGTTAATGCTCATCAGATTTTCTCCGTATGGGTAGAATGAAATAAAAAGTGGTGCCTTTTCCAGATTGGCTATTGAAATGCAACGTGCCCTCATGGGCTTCGATAAGTGAGCGACTGATGGATAGTCCCATGCCCATGCCGTCTGCTTTGGTGGTGTAAAAAGGGGTCAATATCTTTTGTTGTTGGTCTGTGTCAAGTCCCGGTCCGTTGTCCTTCACCCGGACCTGTATGCTGTTATCGTGTGTCAATCGGCTATGAATAGCTAATTGGCGTTGTTGTTTTGCGGGTAATGTTTTTAATGCGTCAATACTGTTTCGGAGCAGGTTGATGATGACCTGCTCAATTTGTACATGATCGACATAGATGGGCGGCAAATTGCTTTCCAGCTCAAATGTCAGCTTTATGCCGTTTTGTTTAAGGTCGGCGATACACAGGCTGACAGCCTCATGAATCAAGCTATTAATGTCGGCGGTTGATCGATGTTTTGCATGGGATTTGACGAACTCCCTCATGCGATGAATTATCCGGCCCGCTCTTAACGCCTGCTGCTGGGTTTTGTACAGCACTTCTGTGAGATTTACCAGATCGGGATTTTCAGCGTTAATAAGGTTTAAACTGACTTGAGTATAGCTGGAAATAGCGGATAGCGGTTGATTGACTTCATGGGCAATGCCTGACGCCATTTCCCCCATCAGTCCAAGGCGAGTGACATGGGCCAGTTCGTCCAGATGCTCCTTGTCTTGCTGTTCCCGGTGTTTGCGTATACTCACATCACGCACAATATGAGTGAAATAGTGTGCATTATCGACTGAAAACTCCGCGATGGACAGGTCCAAAGGCACCGCAAAGCCGTTTTTGTGAAGGCCTTCAACTTCCTGAATTTGACCGATATGTTTGACTGAATGAGGCTCGCTGCAATCATGCATTTCTCTTGGCGATGACGGTATGAGTTTGTTAATGCGGCAACCAATCAGCTCTTCCGGGTTATAGCCGAAAATGGTTTCCACTGCGGCATTAGCGGATACGATGATATTGGACATGTTAATCGTGATAATGCCTTCTACGGATGCATTAAAAATGGAATTGAGTTTGGCCTCCCGTTCCAGTAGTTGGTGCTTGGAGCGGCGGAGTTCTTCAACTTTTTTCATTAAGCTCAAATTACTTACAATCAGTTCGCTGGTCTGTCTGCGAACTTTTTCTTCCAGTTTTTCATTAAGGTAGGCGATGGTTTCTTGCGCTTGCTTACGCTCGGTGATGTTATTAATGGTCAGGCATATCTGCGGCGTGTTTTTATCGTTGGAAACGACCCTTGCGTAGCATTCGATATAAGTTAATATTTTGCTTTTATCGCTTGGTTGCGGCACATCCGTGCAAAGTTGAAAGTACTTGCATTCTGGATGAGTGGGCGAGTTCTCTGCATCTTTGGTTTTGGCGTTAAGGGCTTGGCCGGTTTTTTGGGCTAAAAGGCGATGGATAAACAAGTAATAATTATCCTGATCGGAAGGGTGGATAAATTTCCCCAATCGCTTGTTGATCAGCTCTTCTTTTGAATCACCCAGCAAGGCTGCGGCCGCCATATTGGCTTTCTGGATGATCCCCGCGTCATTTAACGTCAGGTGACCTACAGGAGATGAATCATAAAGTTGCGCGTAGGTATCGCGGGATGCGGCCAATTCCTGATGCGCCCTGTTTAATTCCTCGTTCTGCATTTTCAGTTCTATTTGATGAACCTGAAACTCAAACAGCAATTTTTGAATGTCGTCAGTAGACATGCGGGCAATATCGGCTCCCGAGTGTTGGAGCATGATTTCCGCGCGTTTGCGGATGTCTTCGCGATGCTTATCGAGTAAAGCTTCTGCTTTGTAGTCAAGACTCTCGGTATTCAGATGCCCATCAGGTGACTTGCTCATAAACCAGTATCCGTTTCTGCAGGTTGGCTAAATAAGATGATTTCCAAGAATAAACACGCCATTCTCCTTCAGAATTAGTATCTTATTTTGTTAAGTTTTTTCAGTAATATGTCAGATTTTACGGAATTAGTCTTTTGTTTTGTGAGTCTATCCTTACATTTTAGACAAAAAAATCCAATTTGTAAGCTAGCTTGACAGCCTTCTCATCAATCAAAACGGCTTGTGAAAGAACACTGGAATCTGTTGGCATTCGGTAGCCAACGGTAACTAAATCAACTGTTTGATAAATCATGCGGATACATATAAGTAATTGTTTTTAATTTATATTTTTTAAGCGTCAACAAATCCCAGTATGAGCTGTCTATTTTTAAAAACTCATCAATAATGTACGGTATTAATGGGTGGAAATACATAAGCAAAACTACTTAGGTATGCGTACGAATTTTGCAGTTATTTTCTTTGCTATAAGATTTAGCCATAAATTGATGGAGTGGCCTGCAGGTGCCTAATTATCCACACCTGGCAACCGTCGTTAGCCTGTTTTTAAGCTAACGGGAGTGTTATGAGGGGGCCAGGTTCTCGTCAATTCTTATGAGTCCAATGTTAGAAAGTCCGGAGAGTGATATGGCAACGACTAATTTAGACGATGATATGCAACAGTTGGGTACAAACTGGCAATATAAAATTTCCGGCATTGATATTGAGCTGAAGGAAAAGCAATTTATGAATGATGAGGTTGAATATTACAAAGAAGTGAAAACCAAATCAAAGAAAAACGCCCATGCAGAAGATAAGAAACCCAGATTTTTTCGTTGATGTGTAAGTAAGGTTGCGAAGTGGATTGCTTTTTGCAAAAAAGTAAGCCTGAATAGCGGCGGCTCAGACCGCCTGTAGTATTTGTGATAAATCACTGTGTGTTTTCGGATGGTTTTAGCCGGGATAGCTTTTTCCTTTGGCTAAGCGCAGGCTCCTGGAACGGTTCTACGGTATATTTTTTATTGAGGGTTACCTGAGTACTTTTTAAAAAAATTACTTAATTCTTGGAAATTACCCAATCAAATGCTGGATAGATTTGTCATCCAAAGGAGTAGAAATGCAATGTTCGAAAAACTTAAGGAAGATTTTGGCGCCTTTACTTCGTTTTTTTTTATGATGCCTCAATTAACGACTCGCAGTCTGGCCATTGATACCTTGCGGGTGAGTGAGGCCAAATATCGCAGCTTATTTGAAAATATCGACCAGAGTGTTATTTATCTGGATGCGACGGGTATTGTAATGGCTGTCAATCATGCCGCTGAGCATCTTCTTGGACTTCCTCGCGACGTCATTATAGGGCGTAAGTTTGTTGATTCTTGCTTTCAGGTGATCAAGGAAGACGGCTCGGTTTTCCCTGAACAACAACAGCCTTCAATGTTGGCTTTGCGTACGGGCAAACCCGTGGAAGGCGTGGTCATGGGCTTGTTTAATTCGGAGCTGCAAAATTATCTTTGGGTTGTCGTTAATTCAGTACCCGAATTCAGGGCAGGCGAGCGTCAGCCTCATCAGGTATTAATGACATTGACCGATATTACCCGGCAAAAACAGTCCGAAGGCAAGTTGAGTATGGCTTCGGTGATTTTTAACAATATTGGGGAGGGCATATTTGTTACCGACAAAGACAAAAAAATAATTTCGGTTAACGAGGCGTTTACCACAATAACCGGTTTTACCCAGCAGGAGGTTTACGGGAAGAACGCTCATTTTTTACACTCAAAGAAAAACAGCATAAAAATCGATGACGAATTAAGCAATCTTACAGGGACTGTAAACAGCTGGCAGGGCGAGGTATGGCGTCGTCATAAAAGCACTATGGATTTTCCCTCATGGACTACCGTTAGCGAGGTAAAGGATTCAAGCGGCGAGGTAGCCCACTATGTCCATGTGTTTATGGATATAACGCATTTTAAGAAAGCCCAGGATCATCTGGGTTTTTTGGCCTACCATGATCCATTGACCCGGTTGCCAAACCGATTGTTGTTGAAGGATCGAATTGATCATTCATTGCAAAATGCGCTGCGGGAGGGTTCGCAGGCCGCCGTATTGTTTCTTGATCTTGATCGCTTTAAGGGCATTAATGATACCTACGGTCATGAGGTAGGCGATGGATTGTTAAGGGAAGTAGCCAAACGTATAAAAAACCTGGTCAGAAAAGAAGACACTGTCTCACGTTATGCCGGGGATGAGTTTGTGGTGTTTATGGAAAATATTCCCGATGCTAAAAATCCTGCCAAGCTCGCACAAAAGCTGATCGAGACCTTTAACGCCCCCGTTTACATTAAAGGATACCGCTTAAAAATATCGACCAGTGTGGGCATAAGCCTGTTTCCGCAGGATGGACGTGATACGGATACTTTAATTAAGAATGCCGATGCGGCTATGTACCGAGCCAAGAAAGAAGGGCGGAATAACTTTCAGTATTATAGCCTGGAGTTAACCACGGAAGCGTTTGAGAAAATGTCGATGGAATACGCATTACGCCAGTCCATAGAGCGACATGAATTGATTTTGTATTACCAGCCGCAGGTTTGTCTTAAAACCGGAAAATTGGTAGGCGTTGAGGCCTTGGTACGTTGGATGCATCCGGAACTGGGATTGATGTCACCCAAGCAGTTTATATACATAGCCGAGGAAAGCGGGTTTATCGTGGCGCTCGGCGAATGGGTATTGCAAAACGCCTGCATGCAGATGAGGCGGTGGCTGGATGAGGGTTTGCAAGTCAATAAAATAGTCGTCAACGTGTCGGCAATTCAGTTTTTACGCTCCGATTTTATTGCTACGGTTGAGCGAATATTACGTTCGACCGGGCTTGAGCCGTCTTCTCTTGAGCTGGAACTTACCGGTAACGGTTTTATGGATAATTCCGAACAAACCATAAAAGCGCTCAATCAGTTGGTTGCATTGGGAATAGATTTAACGATTGATGATTTTGGCGTGGGCTGTTTTTCGTTTAACAATTTAAAACGTATTCCTGTGAAAAAATTGAAAATTAATAGTTCATTTGTCGTTGATGTACTGAATAACGCCAATGATGAAGATATTACCCGTGCGGTAATAGCCTTGGGCCATGGTTTGCATTTACGGGTTATTGCGATGGGGATTGAGTCGACAACCCAGCAACGCCGATTGATGGATTTAGGTTGCGATGAAGGACAGGGACATTTATACAGTTCTCCGGTATTGCCTTGGTCAAATGTCTTTCGAACATTGATAAGCGAGTAATGTCTTTCAGGGTTTAACAGGCTCATGACGCTATAAAAAGGACATAGGTATTTATATAGCTTATTTCAACTCATTTTTAATGTTAGAATCAATACGTATTTATACCAATTGTTCCGCTATCTCTTTGTACATAAAATGAAGATACGGGGGATATTCCTTCGGAGTGCGCGGGGGGTGAGATTGTGGCCGATTTTAATTCAGTGCAAAAGTCAAATAAGAGGGTTATTGATAAGGAAGAACTTCAAAAAATGATTGCAGAACGCGCTTTCTGCAAAGCTGAAAAAAGGGGGTTTGTAGTTGGGTATGACATGGAAGACTGGCTGGAGGCCGAGTCAGAAATTAAAAATCAATACTTCTATTGGTTTCAGGACGTCGAATAATTTCTCAGATCACAATGATATTGACTTAAAGCTAGGGTATTTAATTATGAAACGAAACAAGATAATCGAGGTACTCGATCTGGATAAATTAACAGAGCACAAACAACGTGTTGCTTTTCATGAAGCGGGACATGCGGCGGGCATTCATTTAAATAACAAAGCCAGAAAGCTGCCGCCGGTTTTTTTTAAAATTATTTTTAAGGATATGGGCGGCGTGACCGACGCCGATGTCATGGCTTACCAGACAACTCATGACGACTGTATTGCACGAGTGGAAGGAGGCCGGTTAATCGAATCGTTGCCACCCTCTATTGATAGCCTGGTGCGTGAATTAACCAAACACAATGACGCAATGATGCAATTGGTAAAGGATTACACGACGGCTTTTGAGGCGGATATTATTAATCTGCTGATCGGGCCTCTGGCTGAAGCCAAGCATGTCGCCGAAACTGATGATGAGCTATTCAATCATCAATTAGTTAATCTGAAAGCCTTAAAAAACTATGGCGGCAGTTCCGATCTTGCCTTGGCTAACGAGTATTTACAAAGTTTCTCTACCGATAAACAACAACGGGATGAAAAGTTGGATGAGTTGTTCACCATCGCATTTGACTTTGTAAATAACGATGCAAACTGGTCGGCAATCACCCAACTGGCTGAACATATTCGTGGCGGAAGTAAAAACATTATTGACTGTGAAGAGATTGTTTCAATGCTTGATCAGTCTGTCGATCATTTTCAAAATCGGAGAAGCGTAGCAAGGCATCATCACAATGGATGATTCAAAGAACACTATTTTTAAAACGGCGCTCACATTGTTGGGTAATTTCTTCATCTACCTGAAAAAATTATTGATGACTGGTTTAAATTATTTATCCAAACGGGGGCCGGAGAAGGAGCTCAATAAACCGTCGGATCAAAGTAGCGCCGGTTCTAAACAAAGAAAGTTTTTTTTCTTTGTGATGTTATTCATTCTGCTGCTGACTTTTATTAATAGTGTTCAGGAAGTGCAGCGCGATGAAATCCCCTACAGCCAGTTTATTAAGCTGGTCAAAGAGGCAAAAATCGACAAGGCGGTGGTAACCGAGCGGTATATTACCGGCGTTATCAAGTCTGACGATCCGAAACAGCCGGCCAAAAATTTCATGACGATTCCGCTGTGGCAAAATGATCTTGCCCAAATGATGGAGCAGAACAAAGTTGATTTTGTGGTCAGAAGCAGCGAGAACTGGCTAACCAATCTGTTTTTCAACTGGATCATCCCGATGTTAATCCTGGTGCTTATCTGGTCATGGGTTATGCGTCGCACTGCGGCCGGTGGCGCGCAGTCTTTTCTTAATTTGGGTAACAAAATCCACATACATCAGGACACCCAAGCCAAGATTACCTTTAATGACGTGGCCGGTGCCGACAGCGCCAAACAGGAACTTAACGAGTCCATCGATTTTCTGAAAACACCGGAAAAATTCCAGAGATTAGGTGGACGGATGCCCAAAGGCGTGTTGCTGGTAGGCCCGCCCGGAACCGGAAAAACCCTGCTGGCACGGGCCGTTTCCGGGGAAGCGCAGGTGCCGTTCTTCAACATCAGCGGCTCTGAATTTATTGAGCTGTTTGTCGGCGTGGGCGCAGCCAGAGTGCGTGAACTGTTTGAACAGGCGCGGAATCAAGCGCCCTGCATCATATTTATTGATGAACTCGACGCCATTGGCCGTACCCGTGGCGGTCCGGTGATGATCGGTGGGCATGACGAGCGCGAACAGACCTTGAATCAGCTGCTGACCGAAATGGACGGTTTTGATCCCTCGGTCGGGGTAGTCGTGATGGCGGCAACCAATCGCCCAGAAGTGCTTGATAAAGCGCTGTTGCGCTCCGGGCGTTTCGATCGTCAGATTGTTGTGGATAAGCCGGATTTGCGGGATCGTATTGAGATTCTTAAATTGCATACCAAAGGACTGACGCTGGCTAAAGACATCGATCTGTCCATCGTCGCCAAGCGTACGCCGGGCCTGGTGGGTGCAGACCTTGCCAACATAGCCAATGAAGCGGCGATTATGGCGACGCGGGTAGGTCACGATAAGGTCGAAAGAGAAGATTTCGAGTCGGCGATCGACCGGATATTGGCCGGGCCGGAAAAGAAGAACCGGGTTTTAAACCCCGAGGAAAAGCGTCGGGTAGCTTTCCACGAAGCAGGGCACGCGATGGTCGCCGAGCATGTGCCGACCGGACAACCGGTGCATAAAATCTCCATCATTCCGCGCGGCGTATCGGCATTGGGTTTTACCTTGCAATTGCCGGTAGAGGAAAAGTTCTTATCGACCGAAGATGAACTTAAAGATCAACTGGCCATTTTGATGGGCGGACGCATATCCGAAGAAATCGTCTTGGGAAGCATCTCAACCGGCGCCCAGAATGACCTGGAAAAAGCCAGCGAGATTGCCCGCAGCATGGTTTGTAATCTGGGCATGAGCAAAAAAATGGGGCCGTTGACATACGGCAAACGCCAGCAGCTTCAGTTTTTGGAAACAGAAGTTTCAGAGTATCGCAATTACAGCGATGAGACAGCCCGGCTGATCGATACCGAGATAATGGCGCTGGTCGAGGAAGCTGAAACACGTGCGCGTGAAATCATCACCGCAAACAGGCCGGCATTGGAAAAATTGGCCAATTTGTTACAAGAGAAAGAAGTGATTAGCCGGGACGAAATGCTTGAGTTGCTTGGGCGTTGAGAGGGAGTTTTTCTTTATATCGTTTCCACGCGCCGCGTTCATCTTTACACAAGTCTGTGGGAAGACCGTTATTCCGGCAGGGACTGCCGGACCCGTTAGAGCGCGTAGCGAATCCAGACTACATGGACGTATTTAAGCTCGCCATCCATGGCATTGGATACGCCTAAAATCCTTAACTTAATGACCGTGGCGCGCCGCGTGGGAATGCAGTCCACTTTGCGCCGCGAGTTGAGGATCAACTACGCCCCGAGATACAAAGCACACAAACACAGGATGCAGCGCGTCCCATAATGCATTCCTACGTAGCCGGTGGGAGCGAGGAAACAGGTTTATTCAGGCCTACAGGGAATTGGTTTCAGGTGGCTGTTGTCGATCGACCGTAGACAGTTTAAGCAACGCCAGCCACGCTTCCGGGCTATTTAATGCTTTAAATCGTTTTACTTTTGACATCTCAAAAGCTTTAAATTCTTTTTTCTTTTGTGATCGATCCTGAATTATCACCTGCCGGTATCACCTTTGCTCCTGAGTTGAGCAATCAAAGCCATAAAAATAAAAGGGTGCAGCCCTTTTTGTTGTCTCGTTCCCACGCGTTGCGTGGGAATACAGTCAAGGCGCGCTACGCCGTGAGTCACGATCCATGTACCCAACTACAGATAGGCTACATAAACACAAGACGCAACGCGTCTATACTACATTCCCACGCAGCGCGTGGGAACGAGAATCGTCGCGTGAGAGCGAAGAAAATTTGCCGATGGTAAGAGATTAATCCCGTATGCCGCGCCGAGTACCGTGCCGGAGCTTCCGGCGGGAATAGGCGTAGGCCGGAATAAGACCATCCAAGCGCATAGCGCGAGGTGGCGTTTCCGGCGAATTGGAGTGGTGCAGACCGGAAACACCGGTTTTCGCTGTCGCTCGAACCGGCTTATTCCGGCCTACGGGACTGCCCTTAAGTTAAGGGCATACCATTGAAAACGATGCTTTTACGCTTATGTAAATTGAACAAAGTTCTCGATTAACATTTGTTTGTTACATATCTGACGTTACGCACGGTCTAGAACCGTCGTGAAAAAGATAGATCGCAGTCAGGAATATCTTGTTCCGTGTCTGGGAATATCCTCGTAGGGCGTGCCGTGCGCGCCTTGGGAGCTAAGGAACAGGCTTAAGCAATGACCATGAAATGCTGAAGACTTCAATCCTTCATGGTTTAAAAATAAAACCAGCTTACGTTATTTCATGCTCATTGCTAAGGCGCGCACGGCACGCCCTACTCACACCCGCGTTCATTCAGTAAAGGAGCGTTATCCATTATCAAACCCTCTTTTTGCGGTTTTCGCGGGCAATGCGTAACATCAGTTACATATTTTTCTTAACTTAATGGCAGTGACGTAGCACGTGGAACGAGGAATGTTGTTGCTCTGCCGGGTCTGCTGTATAAGCTATACCGAGCTAGATAATTTCTTGTTACACATTGTAATTCGAGGCTAAGATGTTTGAACGAAGATATGAAAAACTTGCTCCGATATCAGTTTTTGTCAGAAGGATGGTCGCGTCTGTTGTGATGGCGGGCATCTTGATTGCAGTTGCTTTATCGATTGGTGTCATAGGCTATCATTTGATAGCAGGATTTGATTGGGTTGATTCTCTTTTAGAGGCGTCTATGATTCTCGGGGGAATGGGACCTGTCAATTCGCTTGCTACGACAGGAGCAAAAATGTTTGCTTCTGGATATGCGCTTTTTAGCGGACTGGTATTTATAGCAATAATGGGCATCGTACTCGCCCCTGTAACTCATCGAATGCTGCATAAATTTCATATTGATGAAGATGACCTGCAATAGCGATGCCTAGCAATCGCAAAACCTGATAATCTCCTGAAAAGGCGGATTCATGTCGATAAAGTGAAAGTTGCATTTTCACACTGACAACAATTTTAAATTCTTAAGGAGCGCCCTTATGGCAGATCTCAAATCGTACCCCGTTTGGGATGCAGGTACCCGTTGGTTTCATTGGATTAATGTGCTGTGTATTCTTGCGCTTATGGGTGCCGGTCTGGTTATCCTAAATGCTAGCAGTCTTGATGTCTCGAATGCAGGAAAGATAAAAATCAAGACAATCCACGCGTGGATCGGCTATGTGTTTTGCATCAACCTAATTTGGCGCTTTATTTGGGCCTTTTTAGGTAATCGCTACGCGAAGTTGAGGTCGGTGCTTCCGGGCGGCAAGGGCTACTTTCATGCATTGCGCAACTATGTCGTCGCATTTTTCTCCGGCCACCCTGATCAGTATATCGGGCACAATCCGGTAGGACGACTGGGAGTCGCCGTCCTGTTTCTCCTGATCACCCTTCAGGCAGCCACGGGGTTGGTGCTGGCGGGCACCGATTTATTTCTCCCGCCTTTCGGGCATTGGATAGCGCAGTGGGTGGCTGCACCGGGCATCGCGCCAGATACGGTAGTCCCCTATGCACCGGCTATGTATGATGAAACTGCTTACCAGAGCATGCGTGCTTTTCGAAAGCCTATTGCCGTAATACATTTGTATAGCTTTTATTTTCTGGTTGCTGCCGTTGTATTGCACGTTGTAGCGGTCATAATTACTGATATGCGCGAAGGTGGCAGCATTATTTCTGCAATGTTCACAGGCCGCAAGACCCTTAGTGGACATCCAATAGATGAAGAATCCAGCAGCCATGACTGAGGTTTTCGGAGTCAAAGAGCGATAAACGCCAATAACGCTGAATCATGGGGCCAGATTAAAAAGCTTGGGCATTCGTGAAGCTAGAGCTTCTCCTTCCGGGTTCCCAATCTGGAGATTGGGAACCCGCGTAAAATACAGGACGCAGCGCGTCCCATACTGCATTCCCACGCGGCGCGTGGAAATGAGGAAACAGGTGTTTGATCAACGCGAGGTGCCAGCCGGCAGTTTCACATCCCTGTGTTCTGGATTCGCTACGCGCTCTAACGGGTTCGGCAATCCCTGCCGGAATGACGTGCTTTAAAATACTTGTGTATAACAATTAGCGTAGTGCGTGGGAACGAGAAAGACCTGCCCCCCGGATTTGCTATTTCTTATGTAGCGTCGGAGGTATCCTCTTCGCCGTCCACGGCAACGACGATCAAACCCTCTTGCCGGATCATGGCTTTAAAGCCTTTCATCACGGGCCGGGAGATAGCTGTTTCCGCCAGCAGGCGTTTTTCGTAGATAATGTTTTTCGTTGTTTCATCGGGATGCTCACGGGCTTGCGCAATCAACAGATGGAGTGCCGTATCCAGTAGATGGCCGGGTTGTGTCTTCACTTCGTCGTAAAGCAGTTCCATTACCCGCTTTTCCTCTGTCCGCATTTTGCATTTGCCGTCGAGAATTTTCAGCATCACGGCGGTAGCGCAATCCACATGGATCGGCGCTAGGGGATGTGTCAGCGCCCAGTGGGCTACGTCATCTTTGGTCATACACTCTCCTCGTGGGTTTTTTGCCTATAGTTCATTTTTTCGGTCGCCCGATGAATCATACAACGTTATCCCGTATGCTGCGCCGAGTACCGGAGCTTTCGGCGGGAATCGCCCGTTAGGGGTGCGGCAGGGATGCCGCACGTTGACGAAGGGGCAGGAGCCCCTTTCGTCAACCCCCGTCGAAAGCGAGGAACGCAGGATCAAAGCGGCAACCGGGTCGCCTTTTCTTTGGATACTTTCTTTTGGCGACGCAAAAGAAAGTATCTCGCCTTCGGGTGCGAGAACCCGATTCAATCAATCGTCGCGGTAGCGACACCTTGTTTTGTAAGACGACGCAGAGCGTCTGGAACTGCGTTCCCACGCTGGAGCGTGGGAACGATGAAATCAACTGTCGCGTTAGTGACACATTACCAGGCTAAGCCTCGGATTTCACAAGCTCCATTATCCAGGTTACATGTTAGGAAATAGCTTATGCATGTATTCATAAGCTTTAGCTGCATTAGCAAGATTAGGGCTTAAGGAGTGCCTAGTGATACCCAAATCAAAAAGTAACCTTAACAAATCGTCGGCTTTATTTGTAGGAAGCAAAGCTCTATGGATTTGTATTTCTGGGTAATATTCATACAAGTCCGGCCATTGGCGATGCTTAAGGAAATGAGAATTAGCTTTTTTGAAATTAACAAAAATACCTTTTTGATTAAGTAAGTTAGAGTTTTCATGTCTAGGGGCTTTAATGATTTCTATTGGCGATTCATCCTTGATAGGCCAGACATTAAAATGATAGATAGCGATTTGATTAGCGCTTGATTTTGGGCATGAACAAGATGAGTCAGAAATAGACGATGCTTGCTCAGCAGCAAAATAGCAAGCAACTAAAGGTGATTCACTCCAATCGAGAAATCTAGTTGGCACCCCATAGTGTTGTGCTAGAGCTGTACCTCGAAGGTGATCGTCTGTAGGAAATACATCATCAAAATCAACTTCTTGATTTTTATCTAATGCATTTTTTCGTACTTCAAAAATCAAGTCAAAACCACGTTTTATAATTGAATAATCTACTGGTGTTGTAATTCCCATTGCGTCGGCATTATCTAAAAAGTTTTTGATAGCAATTGCTTCTGCATGGAGTTGATTGAGTAACCAGCGTTTGGTGTTTTCAATATTAGTTGGTGGTTGTGGAGTAAATTTTGACCAGTCTGTTTCTCGGCGAAAGGCGCTTGGTAATACTGGCCAAGTAGAATTAGATTGCCCTCTAAATATCCATCCAGCTTTTCCTGTGATAGTTGCTGTAAATTTATCACTTGTCTGAAACATGGAGTCACTAAGAAAATAATCAATTACTTCTTTAGCTTCATTAAAGGGTTTATCAAACCAATTTATTGTGTTCATGGCTTTGTAACTCAATATGCATCATGCACGATTGTTTCAGATAAGATCGTTTTACAAATTATGCAGGCATAGTTAGCAACAAATCACCCACACTTACTCTCCCCACAATTCAAACAAGTCATACACCCATCCATCAACACCATCGCCTTAGTGCTGCACTTATTACAAAGCACCGCCTTCTCCGGAAACGCCTGTCCCTCCGACTCCCCATGCTGGGCTTCAAACTCCTTGCGCTTTTCATCAAGAAAATTCTTTTGGTGATCGGTCATTTTTTCCGGCTTGATCATGCCGATGTGTTTCAAATGCGATTCGATCGCGTAGCCGATTTCGGCGACCAGCGACGGCATGAACACGCCGCCTTTTTTGAAGTAGCCGCCGTGCGGGTCGAATACCGCTTTCATTTCTTCGACCAAAAAGCAAGCATCGCCGCCTTTGCGGAACACCGCCGAGATTAGCCGGGTCAGCGCCAACACCCACTGGAAATGCTCCATGTTTTTGGAGTTGATGAAGATTTCGTATGGCCGACGCTCTTCGTGGGCGGTTCCGGCGTTCAGGATCATGTCGTTGATGGTGATGTACAGCGCATGCTCCGACTGCGGCGTTTTGATCTTGTAAGTGGAACCGAGCAGCACTTCCGGGCGCGCGAGGTTTTCGTTCATGCTTTCCAGCGATGGTTGTTCCGGCTCTTGCTTGACCGGTTCGACATCGTCTTTGGTCAGGACTTTGTAGCCGACGATTTTTTTGGTGATTTTATGTGTCATGTCTGTAGTCTCGATCATTGTTGCTGAGCCTTGTTCTGAAGGCAGCGTTTTTGTACTGATGTTTTGTGCCATGTCTTCGTGCGCCATCAGAATTTTCCGTAGTAGCCTTCTTTCAAGGCATCGAACAGGTTAGCGGCGCTGTGGATTTCGCCATCGTATTCCACGTCTTCGTTGCCTTTAAATTCCACCACGTGGCCGTCTTCCAGCGTGAACTGGTAGGTGGTGTTTTCAAGATCCGATTCCTTAACCAATACGCCCTGGAAGACTTCGGGATTAAAACGGAACGTGGTGCAGCCTTTCAGGCCTTTGTCGTAGGCATACTCATAAATAGACTTGAAGTCTTCATAAGGATAATCGGTCGGCACGTTGGCGGTTTTGGAGATTGACGAATCGATCCATTTTTGCGCCGCCGCCTGAATATCGACATGCTGTTTTGGGGTCACGTCATCCGCCGCTATGAAATAATCCGGCAATTTTTGTTCAGGATCATCGCTGTAAGGCATGGCATCGGCATTGACCATTTCGCGGTAAGCCAACAGCTCAAAGGAAAACACGTCTATTTTTTCCTTGGATTTTTTACCGGCGCGGATCACGTTGCGCGAGTAATGATGCGCAAAGCTCGGCTCTATGCCGTTGCTGGCGTTATTGGCCAGTGACAGCGAAATGGTGCCGGTCGGGGCAATGGAGCTGTGATGGGTAAAACGAGCGCCGGTTTCAATCAGTTCCGCCACCAGTTCGGGTTCTTCCTGGGCCACTTGCTGCATATAGCGGCTGTATTTGGTATGCAGCAGCTTTCCGGGCACACGGTCGCCGACTTTATAACCATCGGCAATCATTTCCGGGCGTTTATGCAGCATTTCGCCGGTGACGCTAAACATTTGCTCCATGATCGGCGCCGGGCCTTTTTCTTTGGCCAGAGCCAGCCCGGCTTTCCAGCCTTCCACGGCCAGTACCTTGGTCACTTCTTCGGTAAATTCCAGCGACTGTGCATCGCCGTATTTCATGCCCATCATGGTGACGGTTGAGCCGAGTCCCAGATAACCCATGCCGTGGCGACGCTTGGTCAGGATTTCTTCGCGTTGCTGGGGCAGGGGCAGGCCGTTGATTTCAACGACGTTGTCCAGCATGCGGGTGAAAATCTTGATGGCTTTGCGGTAATTGTCCCAGTCGAAATGCGCGTCGTTAGTGAACGGTTTTTTGACGAAGCGGGTCAGGTTGATCGAGCCGAGCAGGCACGAACCGTAAGGCGGCAACGGTTGCTCTCCGCAAGGATTGGTCGCACGAATCTTCTCGCAAAACCAGTTGTTGTTCATCTCGTTGACTTTGTCGATCAGGATGAATCCCGGTTCGGCATAGTCGTAAGTCGAGCTCATGATGATGTCCCACAGGCGGCGCGCAGGCATGGTTTTGCTGATTTTGCAGGCGACCATGCCGTCGTCGTTAAGGATATAGCCGTCGATGTAGGGCAGGTCGCGCCAGATGATGAGTTTGTCGTCAGTCAAGTCCAGGTTATCCAGTTTGACTTCTTTTTCGGTGACCGGAAATGACAGCGACCAAGGCTTGTCGTTTTTTACCGCTTCAACGAACTCGGAAGTGATCAGCAGCGACAGGTTAAACTGGCGCAGTCGTCCGTCTTCGCGTTTGGCGCGGATAAATTCGACGACATCGGGATGGCCGACATCGAAAGTCGCCATTTGCGCGCCGCGTCTGCCGCCTGCGGACGACACGGTAAAACACATCTTGTCGTAGATGTCCATGAACGACAGCGGGCCGGAAGTATAAGCGCCGGCACCGGAGACATAAGCGTTTTTAGGGCGCAAGGTCGAGAATTCGTAGCCGATACCGCAACCGGCTTTCAGGGTGAGTCCGGCTTCATGTACCTTGCCCAGAATATCGTCCATGGAATCGGCGATGGTGCCGGATACGGTGCAGTTAATAGTCGACGTGGCCGGTTTGTGTTCCAGCGCGCCGGCATTGGAAGTAATCCGTCCTGCCGGAATAGCGCCTTGGCGCAAGGCCCACAGGAAATCTTTGTAGCATTGCTCCTGTTTGGTTTTGCCCTTTTCTACGGCGGAAATGGCTTTGGCCACCCGTTGATAGGTTTCATCGATGGTGCCGTCAATAGCGACGCCGTCTTTGGTTTTTAAGCGATATTTGGTGTCCCAAATATCCATTGAAGCGTCCTGAAAAGGTATTTCGGTTACGGTGCTGGGGATGACATGTAGCTTTGCCGACATTGGGATGTCCCTGTTAGTAGTGGAAATTAAAGACTGGCCTGTTAAGGCTGGTTATCGATATGTAGTGATTGTTTTAAAGAATAGCACAATATATAGTGGTTTAGCGAGCAAATAAAAATACTGCGGTGAAATTCGCAGTTGCTCTATTCAACCAGGAAAGCGCCGCTTTGATGTTGCCACATGGCGTAGTATTTGCCTTGTTTAGCCAGCAATTGCGGATGCGTGCCTTGTTCTATGATTTTGCCTTTTTCCAGTACGATAATCCGGTCCATGCTTAAAATGGTAGAAAGGCGATGGGCAATCACCAGCGTCGTTTTATTTTTAATCAACTCGAAAATAGCGGTTTGGAGCTGTTGTTCGGTGATTGAATCCAGCGCGCTGGTCGCTTCATCCAGAACCACAATCGGCGCATTTTCCAGAAAGGCGCGGGCAATGGCGATGCGTTGTCTTTCGCCGCCGGAAAGTTTGACGCCGCGTTCGCCGACCAGCGTGTCGAATTGGTCGGGCAAATCCTTGATAAACTCAAGGCAGTGGGATTTTGCTGCGACATCAAGCAACTGCGCTTCAGAAATATCCGCACCCAGCGTGATATTGTCCCGTATCGAGCGATGAAACAGATCCGGTTGCTGCGGCACCATGGATATTTGTTGGCGCAACGAACTCAGCGTAAAGGCTTTTGCATCCTGGCCGTCAAAGCGGATGCTGCCTGTTTGAGGGTCGAGAAAGCGGAATAACAGTTTGGTTAACGACGATTTTCCGGAGCCGGATTGGCCGACCAGCGCGACTTTTTCACCGGCTTTGATGTGCAGGGAGAAGTTCTCGAACAGTTGGGTTTGACGCGAGTTTTCTTCATTATAGGTAAAGCAGATGTTGTTAAAGTCGATGGTGCCGTGGGTGATGGTCAGTGCTTGGGCATTGGCTGGATCGACTTCGACATCTTCCTGTCTGAACACATCGGCCATTTCGGAGGCATCGGCCAGGGCGGTGAAAAAGTTCCTGAAATTGCGCCCGAACTCCCATAAACGCTGGATCAGCATGATCATGATCGATTGAAACAAAACAAACTCGCCGACCTGGAAGTTGCCGGTTTTCCAGTTTTGGATCATCAAATAAACCAGCAGCAATTCCATGCCGAAGGTCATCAAGCCTTGTACGGCGAAGGAAAAAAACATTAATATCCAGGCGATTTTTTTCTTTCGGTAAACAAAATCCGATGCCTGATTAATGCGCGCCTGTTCGATGGCTTCCATCGCAAAGCTTTTGACGACGAAAATATTGCTGACCGCATCCGAATACGCGCCACCGACTGTTGAGTCGGCTTGGGCAACGGCCTTATCAAAACGCAGTTTCCATACCGAGTAGACGATATTCCAGGTCACAAAGAGCGTGACCCAGATCAGGAAATAGCAGGCGAATTCGGGCTGTTGCTGGTAGAAAATCGCAAATGCAATGCCTATCGCCACAATGTTCATGAAAAACTGGAACAGAAACCAGTCCATAATAATTTCAAAAGAACGCGAGAAGCGGTTGGCCTGCTTGATCAGGCTGCCGGAAAAACTGTTTTCGAAAAAGACGTATTTTTGTTTTTTAAGCACCTCGAAACAGCGCTTTTCCAGCAGATTAACGCCGCCGCCATCGAGTGGAATAATAGCGATTTCAAGCAACCGCCATGACAGCCAGATGCCCGCATAAATAATTGCGACCTGTTTCAGGTTGTCCAGCATTAGTGCCAGCGTTGCATCCGAATAAGGCTCGGCCAGTCCGTTGGCGATGCTTTTATAATAAATCGGCGCCGATAAATCCAGGGTCATGGCGGAAGCCAACGCGAATAAGGCCAGCAGGAAAAACCATTTTTTCTGCCATACGACTCGGCTGTATTCTTTAAAGATGATGTTCATTAGTTGTTTTTTGTAAGCGGGGGGCCTGATTGATTAACGGGTGTTAAGGAATAGCTAAGAAATATTCACCACGAACGACTGCATGGACAGGAAATGATCCTGTCATTTCTCTGCATTCCCCACATCCCTGTGGGTTATGCAGGAGGTAGAGCACCAACAGTAGGCGCTTTAGGCGACGCAGGAGCTGTTGCCGAGACACGAAGAACATGAAGTTTATATTTTTCTTCGTGTTCTTCGTGTTCTTCGTGTCTTCGTGGTGTTTTTTGTGGTTTACGTAACAGCAGTTATTTATTAGCCCGATGCTCAATAATATCGTCAACCACGGCCGGGTCGGCCAGCGTGGAGGTGTCGCCCAGGCTGCCGATCTCGTTGGACGCCACTTTACGCAAAATACGGCGCATGATTTTACCTGAACGGGTTTTGGGTAGTCCCGGCGCCCATTGGATAATATCCGGGTGGGCAATCGGGCCGATTTCTTTCTTGACCAGTTCGATCAGTTCTTTGCGCAGTTCCTCGGAAGGCTCAATGCCGACATTCAAGGTCACATACGCGTAGATGCCTTGTCCCTTAATATCATGCGGATAGCCGACCACCGCCGCTTCGGCGACATGTTCATGCAGCACCAGCGCGCTTTCGATTTCCGCCGTGCCCATGCGGTGACCGGAGACATTGATCACATCGTCAACCCGCCCGGTAATCCAGAAATAGCCGTCTTCATCGCGGCGCGCGCCGTCGCCGGTAAAATAATAACCGGGGTAGTTTTTAAAATAGGTGTCGATAAAACGCTGATGGTCGCCGAAAACGGAGCGGGCTTGTCCCGGCCAGGAGCGGCTGATGACTAAAATACCTTCGGCAGCGCCCTCCCTGACTCGGCCTTCGTTGTCCATGATCTCTGGCTTGATGCCGAAGAAGGGCAGGGTGGCGGAACCGGGTTTTAAGGTTATCGCGCCGGGCAACGGGGTGATTAAGATGCCGCCGGTTTCGGTTTGCCACCAGGTGTCGACGACCGGGCAGCGACCGTCGCCGACCACATGGTAATACCATTCCCAGGCTTCCGGGTTAATCGGTTCGCCGACGCTGCCGAGTACCCTTAAACTGCGCCGCGAGCAGCGTTCGACAAATTCATCGCCCTGCGCCATCAATGCGCGGATCGCGGTCGGCGCGGTGTAGAAGATGTTGACCTGATGTTTGTCGATGACTTGCCAAAAGCGGCTGGCGTCGGGATACGTCGGTACGCCTTCAAACATCAAGGTGGTGGCGCCGTTGCATAACGGTCCGTAGATCATGTAGGAATGGCCGGTGACCCAGCCGATGTCGGCGGTACACCAGTAAATATCGCCATCGTGGTAGTCGAACACGTATTTGTGGGTCATGGCCGTGTACAACAGATAACCGCCGGTCGTGTGCAAAACCCCTTTGGGTTTGCCGGTGGAACCTGAGGTGTACAGGATAAACAGAGGGTCTTCAGCGTCCATGGCTTCGGCCGGGCATTCCGATGATGCGGTTGCCATTGCATCGTGATACCAGACATCGCGCTGTTCGTGCCAGTCTACGGCATTGCCGGTGTTTTTGATGACGATGACTTTTTCAAGATTCGGGCAGGCGGCGGCGGCCTCATCGGCGTTGGCTTTGATGGGTACGATCTTGCCGCCGCGGTGGCCTTCGTCGGCGCAGACCAGAAACCGGCAATCGGCATCCAAAATCCGGTCTTTTAACGCTTCGGCGGAAAAGCCGCCGAACACAATCGAATGCACCGCGCCGATACGGGTGCAGGCCAGCATCACCGCAGCCGCCTCGCTAATCATCGGCAGGTAGATGCAGACGCGGTCGCCTTTGTTGACGCCTTGCGTTTTTAACACATTGGCAAACTTGCAGACTTGTTCGTGTAATTGCCGGTAAGTGATTTTTTTGTCCTGCGCCGGGTTGTCGCCTTCCCAGATAATGGCGACCTGATCGGCGCGGGTGGCAAGATGGCGATCCAGGCAATTGACGCTGACGTTGAGTTTTCCGCCTTCGAACCAGCGAATGTGGCCGGTCTTGAAATCGCAGTCCATGACCTTATCCCAAGGCTTGCTCCAGTCCAGGAACTGTTCGGCCTGTTCAGCCCAGAAAGCTGCCGGTTCGGCGATGGAGCGCTGATACAGGGCTTTATAAGATTCTGCGGTAATGTGTGCATTGGCCGCTATTTCCGGTTTTATGTCATAAATTTTAACGTCTGACATGCGTTAATCCTTGGGTTCGGTTGAAAGTTTATTATCCCGCGTGGAATGGAAGTTATCGCGAATTTTAAGTTTGTGCAGTATACACAAAAACCATTTTTCTAAACGTTGACAAGTCAATAACGCGGATATACATTAACGTAATCATTAAAAGATCAGTTAAAGGCGGTTATTATGGCATTCTCCAGTGAAGATATTATCCCTTTCGGCCAAGTCAGGGCACGGTTTACCGAACTCGCTGAAAATGTTTGCGCCGGTGCGGAAAAAATTATCACCCGTAATGGCGAAAGCTACATTGCTTTGGTTGCAGCAAAAAAACTGGATTATTATCACAAGCTTGAACAGGAACATATTCATCTGTTGCTGATGCAGGAAGTAGAGCAAGGTTTAGATGATCGTGATGCAAACCGATTGCTTGATGTATCTGCACTTCAAGAAAAATATGGCCGGTGAAAATGTCGGCACAGCTCAAGATAAGGGTAACTGCCAATTTTGAACGTAACCTTGATGACATCGAATGTTTTTTTAAAAAAATCGAGCAACCAAGGCAATTTGAAGTATTGCTGGATCAGCTTTTTGATACCATCATTCCTAATCTGCAACACTTCCCCTTGCTGGGCAAAGACTTTCTTGCAGAACCGCAGGGTTCTGTCGAAAGCACGATGCTGCTACAGAAAATTAAATCCAGAATTCCTGATGATGCCAGTATCCGGAAGTACCTGAGCAAAGATTACCTTGTGCTGTATTGGCTGGATAGCCAGGAAATAATACTGTTCAGCATAAAACATCATCGGCAGCTTGGTTTTAATATCCAGTAACAACTCAGCTGTGAGTCCAGGTGAGTCACTTACTATTAGTTGATTTAGTGCTTTTCGTGGATTATTGCCGTTTTTAGAAATATAAGTTCTTAACATTGACCCAAGAGGGAGTTTATGAATAAACGATTACTATGCGCCGCATTGCTGTGGCTACCGGTTTTTGCCAGCAGCGCCGCCCCGACTAAAGTGTCGGAGCATGTGTTGGGGAACGGGTTGAAAGTGCTGGTCAAGGAGGATCACCGGTCTCCGATTGCGGTGTCCCAGGTCTGGTACAAGGTGGGTTCAAGTTATGAACCGGGCGGTATTACCGGCATTTCGCACATGCTGGAACACATGATGTTTAAAGGCACCGACAAGCATGCCGCTGGTGAGTTCTCCCGTATCGTCGCCGAGAACGGCGGCGAGGAAAATGCCTTTACCGGCACGGATTACACGGCCTATTTCCAGACGATGGAAGCGTCCAGGCTGGCGGTCAGCTTTGAACTGGAAGCCGACAGAATGCGTAATCTGCATCTGTTACCGGATGAGTTGAAAAAGGAGCTGCAAGTGGTGACCGAAGAGCGAAGGATGCGCACGGACGATAATCCGCAGGCAAAAATGCAGGAACATTTTAATGCGATGGCTTACACCAACAGTCCGTATAAAAATCCCGTGATCGGCTGGCCCTCGGATATTGAAAATTACAAGGTTGAAGATCTTCAGGCCTGGTATCAACGTTGGTATGCGCCCAATAATGCAACGCTGGTCGTGGTCGGCGATGTGCAACCTAAAGCCGTGTTCGCGCTGGCGGAAAAATACTTTGCCGGTCTTAAGCCCAGCGAGCTTAAACCGCTAAAACCGCAGGCTGAGGTCGAACAGCTGGGTGTTCGGAAGATGACCATCAAATTACCGGCAAAACTGCCTTACTTGGTCATGGGCTACAAGGTTCCGGTATTGAAAGCAGCCGAACATGAGTGGGAAGCCTATGCGCTGGAAGTCTTGGCCGGTGTGTTGGACGGCGGCAGCAGCGCCAGATTGGAATCGGGATTGGTGCGCGGCAAGCAAATAGCCGTTTCTGTCGGAGCCAGTTACAGCCTGACTTCAAGATTGCCGGAATTGTTTACGCTGGAAGCGACGCCCGCCGAAGGCAAAACGGTCTGGAATCTGGAAAGCGCATTAAAAGACGAGATTACCAAGTTGCAAATCAACCTGGTTGAAAACGATGAATTGCAGCGCATTAAGGCGCAGGTTCTAGCCAAGGCGGTTTACGAGCGGGATTCCGGTTTTTATCAGGCCATGCAGTTGGGTATGCTGGAAACCGTCGGCCTGAGCTGGAAAGTAGCCGATGAGTATGTCGAGAAGGTCAATCAGGTTACCGCCGAACAGGTGCGTGATGTGGCGCGCAAATATTTAATCGAAGATAAATTGAGCGTCGCTTATCTGGAGCCCTTGCCGATCACCGGCAATATCACCGAGACCAAGACAACAAAAGGAGTTAGATAATGCGTATTCGACTGTTAAGTTTTATACCCAAAGGGCATAAGTTTCGTTTGAGCAGACAAGCTGCTCAACTCAGCTTTATGTTGCTGGCCGGCTTTTTTTGCACCTCGGCGCAGGCCGCTGCAAAAATCGAACACTGGCAAACGGCGCAGGGCAGCCGGGTTTATTATGTGCATACCGAAGGCCTGCCGATGGTGGATATACAGGTCGCTTTCGACGCGGGCAGCGCGCGTGACGGCTACCAGTTCGGCCTGTCTGCATTGACGTCTGGATTGCTCGATACCGGGGCAGGGCAGTGGAATGCCGATCAAATCGCCCAACGCTTTGAAAGCGTCGGCGCGCAATTCGGCTCCAGTATTTCCATCGATATGGCTTCCGTTTCGTTGCGCACCTTAACGGATAAACCGTTATTCGATAAAGCGCTGGAGACCATGCAAGTCATTTTGACCAACCCGAGTTTTAATGAAGCCGATTTCCAGCGGGAAAAAAACCGGACCTTGGCAGGATTAAAGCAACAGGAAGAATCGCCAGCCGAGCTGGCCAGTATTGCCTACTATAAGGCCTTGTACGGCGAGCATCCATACGGCCATCCGGCTTCCGGCGAGATTGTCACGGTGTCCGGTTTTGAGGCGGCAGATTTGCGCAGCTTCTATCAGAAATACTATGTCGCCGCCAATGCGATGGTGGTGATTGTCGGCGACTTGTCCAGGCAACAGGCGGAGCACACCGCCGAGACGTTGGTCTCCGGCTTGCCGGTAGGCCAAAAGCCCGAACCCTTGCCGGAAGTGGTCATGCCGGTGAAAGCAGGCAAGCAGCATATTGAATTTCCTTCAACACAAACCCATGTCCTGGTCGGAATGCCCGGCACCTACCGTAAGGATCCCGATTATTTTGCGCTGTATGTCGGCAACCATATTCTGGGCGGCGGCGGATTGGTGTCCAAACTGTTTGAGGAAGTCAGGGAGAAACGCGGGCTAGCTTATAGCGCGAGCAGTTCGTTTGCGCCGATGTTCAGGAAAGGGCCGTTTACGATCAGCCTGCAAACCCGTAACGATCAAACCGGTAAAGCGCTGGAAGTGCTGAATAAAACCCTGGCCGATTTTATTGCGCAAGGACCTACGGAAGCGGAGCTGATTGCCGCCAAGAAAAACATCACCGGCGGTTTTGCGATGCGGTTCGATACCAATAAAAAACTGGCCAGCTATGTGTCGATGATCGGCTTTTATGAAATGCCGCTGGATTATCTGGATACCTTCCAGCAAAGCGTCGAGAAGGTGACGACGGCATCGATAAAAGATGCTTTCAAGCGTCGCGTAGTTCCGCAGTTAATGCAAACCATCACCCTGGGCGGGAGCGACAAGAAGAGTGAAAAATAAGCTCAGGATTATCGGTGGGGACTGGCGCAGTCGGCAGTTAAGTTTTGTCGATGCGCCGGGATTAAGGCCCACGCCCGCCAGAGTCAGGGAAACGGTGTTCAACTGGTTGCAGTATGAAATTTTCGGCAAACAGTGTCTGGATTTGTATGCGGGTAGCGGGGCTTTGGGTTTTGAAGCCGCTTCCCGAGGCGCAAAGTCGGTCATCCAGGTGGAAAGCAATGCCCAGGCCTGCCGCAGTTTAAAGGACAATGCCCTTGCGCTGTCTGCCGATGACCGGATAAAAGTTGTGCAAAGTGATGTCTTACGCTATCTGGAGGGAGAGGCTACAGCCTTTGATGTGGCGTTTCTCGATCCGCCATTCGGCCTGAACCTGGTAATTCAAACCTGTAGGCTGCTGGAAGATAACGGCTGGCTGGCTAAACATGCCAAGATTTATGTTGAAACGGAACGGCATTTTGATTTTTCCGGAATGCCCGAAAACTGGCGGCAGCTGAAAAGCAAAAGTGCGGGCGAAGTCGGCTATCATTTATTCGAGCGGATTGAATGATGTCAGGTTATGATTACAAATATTTATTTCTAGTTTGTCAGTTCGGCCCTATATTATTTAAATAAGTATTTTAAACCTGTTTCTTAGTATAGAATTGCCGATTTTTTTGAAAATCACACACTATGCAAACCACTGCAATTTATCCGGGTACCTTTGATCCCATTACCAATGGGCATTTGGATCTGATTGCCAGAGCGTCCAGGCTTTATCACAAAGTGGTTGTCGCCGTGGCGGTGAACAGGGGTAAAACCCCGTTGTTTTCACTGGAAGAACGAGTGGATTTGGTTAAGGCGGTTACTTCGGAATTTCCCAATGTGGAGGTGATCGGTTTTGGTAATTTGCTGGTTGAGTGCGCTAAACAGCAGGGAGCCAACGTGATTTTACGGGGGTTGCGTGCGGTATCCGATTTTGAATACGAGTTTCAGTTGGCCGGAATGAACCGGCGTCTGGCGCCGGAACTGGAGACTGTGTTTCTAACCCCGGCCGAACAATATGAATTTATTTCTTCGAGCATGATCCGTGAAATTGCACAGCTGAACGGCGACGTGTCCTGTTTTGTTCCTGATCTTGTTCACCAATGTTTAATCAATAAATTCAAATCCGAGTAAAGTATGGCTCTGGTTATTAATGAAGATAAATGTGCCCGTTGCGGCGTCTGTGAGCCTGAGTGTCCGAATGAGGCTATTTCTCAGACTGAGGATGCTTATGTCATAAATCCCGCATTGTGTACCGAATGCGAGGAACGTTATGGCGAACCTTTATGTGAAGCGGTTTGCCCTAACGATGGTATTCAGAAAGTCAAAGGCAGCTTGTATAAGAAGTGTTTGAGTTTATTTGGATGAGCAAGATTTATTGCTCATTAGTGTTGTAATGTGTAGGAGTATGTATGGCCCTTATTATTAATGATGAATGCATCAATTGTGATGTCTGCGAGCCGGAGTGCCCGAATGGCGCGATTTCTCAAGGCGAGGATATTTATATCATTAATCCTGACTTATGTACCGAGTGCGTAGGTCATCATGACCTGCCGCAATGCATGGAAGTTTGTCCGGTTGATTGCATAGACAAAGATGCCAAGCATGTTGAGGACAAGGAAAGTTTGTATCAGAAGTATTTGAAATTGATAGGTTAGTTTTTTTGTTATGTGTAGGGTGTGTGCGCACCGTCATACTGCATATTCAATGAATAAAGGTAAAGCCCAGATTGATTAATTAACCACGAAGACACGAAGACACGAAGGTTTAACTTGGCTTTTCTTCGTGGACTTCGTGCTGCTATGTTTTAAATTGATAAGGATGCAGGGGGATTTTTTTTAACCAATCCAGACTTTCAGTCGTAGCGCCAACCGGTTTATATTCCGCTCCGACCCATCCCGAATAGCCCGATTTTTCAATGGCTGAAAACATGCGGTCAAAATCAATTCGCCCGGTACCGGGTTGTCCCCGGCCGGGACAATCGGCAAACTGGATATGGCCGATTTTATCGGCATGTTCGGCAATAAATTCCTCAGACTTTTCGCCCATCATTTGCATATGATAAATATCGTACTGCATAAACAGTTCAGGGTGGTTAAGCTGGGCTAACACGCTGAGCATTTGCGCTCCGCTATGGACGATAAATCCGGGCATATCGTGAGTATTGACCGCTTCAAACACTGTTTTGATGCCTAAAGGCGAAAAGGCCTCGACGGCGAAATACAGGTTTTCCTTAAAGGTTTCCAGATAGTGCTCCAGTCGGCTTTTGTCCAGGCAGCGCCCCGGCAAGACATTGATTGCTTCCGGCTTTAACAGCTCGGCATATTCGACGGTTTGAGCGACGGCCAGCCTGAACTGATTGCATTTTTCAGGCACGCAGGCAAGCCCTTCGCCGCCTTGCAACAAATCGGCGGCGTCTACATTAAACAAAACCAGTTTTAAGTCGTATTCGTCCAGCTTGCTTTTTATGGCGGCTGAACTTAACTCGTAAGGAAACTGAATTTCAACGGCGTTAAATCCGGCTTGCTTGGCGGCGTTGAAGCGATCGATAAGCGCTACTTCGGTAAGCAGCAGGCTCAGATTGGCGGTAAAGTTAAGCATCGGTTTTTGTGTAGAGTTTGATTAAAGTGGCGGGGTCTTGTTCCAGGTAACCGTGGCTACCGTGCAGTTGCATCAGCTGCGCGGCCAGGGCGGACATGGGGACGGCGTTGCCTTGTTTAACGGACAAATCGACCGCCATGTTCAAATCCTTTAACAGGGTTTTTACACGCCACTTAACCGGCTCAAAGGTTTCGGTTGCCATTTCAGCGCCGGAGATTTGCAAGGGCTTGGAATCTGCAAAACCGCCTGCCAGCGCGGCGGGTATTTGCTTTGCATCAACACCGGCCTGTTTGGCCAGCGCCATCATTTCGGCGATCACCAGCACATTGCAGCTGACAATCATCTGGTTGCAGATCTTGGTGATCTGGCCGCTGCCCACTTCGCCCATGTGGGTTAATTGTTTATACAGCGGGGCCAGGACGAGCCGGGCAACTGCAATATTTTCCGCACTGCCGCCCGCCATAATCGCCAGATTGCCTTGTTCTGCACCGGCAACGCCGCCGGAAACCGGCGCATCGACCCAGCCCATGGCGCATTTTTCATGCAGCAGCGCTGCCAATTGCCGGGTGTTTTCCGGGTGGATGCTGGATAAGTCAATCAGCAACTTGCCTTCAGTGCCGTTTGTCGCAACCTCATTGCGAACAATCGAGTCTACGACCGCTGTATCGGCCAGGCACAGTATAATCACCTCGGAGGCTCGGACTAATTCGGCAATGGATGAGCAGGCTTTGGCTCCTGAATCAGTGACCGGCTGGAGTTTTTCAGGGCTGCGGTTCCAGACATTGACGCTAAAGCCTGCATTCAGCAAACGCAAGGTCATCGGCTTGCCCATCAGGCCGATACCGATGAAACCGAGGGTGGGTTTTTTATCTGACATTGTTTTTAATTGATCACGGGTTAATAAATGCCATACGGCGTTCGGCTAGCCAAATTCCCGTAGCGGGCGGCTTTAAGTGCAGATTTTACGATATAATGGCGCTTGATGGTGGCTTAGCTCACTTAAATATAAACCCTTGCTGCGTTTCGTCGGCAAGTTTAATCGAGAGGAAGTTGGCGTGGCAAAGGCTAGTGATTTAAAAAGAGGCATGGTGGTTGAGATAAACGGCATACCGCATGCGGTTAAGCAGGTCGATGCTAAAAGTCCGTCGTCCCGTGGCGCGTCAACCTTGTATAAAATCCGTTTTACCAATCTTAAAACCGGCCAAAAACTGGATGAGTCTTTAAAAGGGGATGACTTTTTTAAGGATGCCGATTTGGTGCGCGCCAAAGTGCAGTTTTCTTATGTAGATGGAGATAGTTATATCTTCATGAATATGGAAGATTACACCCAATACACTTTGAGTAGTGATGATTTGGAAGACCAAATCGACTATTTGACTGAAGGGCTTGAAGGCATAGTCGCCTTGTTGGTGGATGATGCTGTACTGGGTATTGAACTGCCGAGTTCGGTGGTGATGGCGATAGTGGAGACGGCTCCGGCTATTAAAGGAGCGACGGCGTCAGGACGCACCAAAACGGCCAGATTGACCACCGGGCTGGAGGTTCAGGTGCCCGAATATCTGGAGACTGATGAGTTGATTAAGATCAATACCGAAACAAAAAAATTCATGTCTCGCGCTTGAGTCATGCCTGTTCGTTTAAGCGTTGCCCAAGGCGAGTTTGAATTAAACCGGCTGCCAAAACGACCGAGAGAGTTGCTGCGCGCCTGGGACGCGGCGGATGAATATCTGCTCGACACGCTTGCAGAACAGCCAAAGCTACCGGATGCTGCGCGGGTTTTGATAGTGAATGACAGTTTCGGTGCTTTGGCCGTAGCGCTGAGTGCTTTCCGGCCTTACGCCATATCGGATTCCTTTTTGTCGCAACAGGCCACGCGGCTCAATCTTGCCGCAAACGACTTGCCTGAGCACAGCGTCAGTTTGCTGAACAGTCTTGAAATGCCAGAGGAGGTATTTGATTGGGTGCTGATTAAGGTGCCCAAGACCCTGGCCTTGTTGGAAGACCAATTGATACGCTTGCATCCGCATTTAACCGCTTCAACCCAGGTTATTGTTGCGGGCATGATCAAAACCCTGCCGTCCTCGGTTTGGAAGCTACTGGAACGTTTGGTCGGGCCGACGACGACCTCGCTGGCAAAAAAAAAGGCGCGGCTGATTTTTGCATCGCCCGATGCCGCGCTGGCTGTGCCGCCCAGTCCTTATCCGGTTTGTTACCAGCTTGAAAATACCGAGCACCTGATCAGCAACCATGCCAATGTATTTTCGCGCGACAGTCTTGATATAGGTACGCGCTTTTTTCTCCAGTATCTTCCGGCTCGGCAGGATGCCTGCGACATTATCGACTTGGGATGCGGTAACGGTCTGGTCGGTTTAATCGCCGCCGAACGCTGTCCTGCGGCGACCGTGCATTTTGTCGATGAGTCTTTTATGGCGGTAGCATCGGCCAAGGATAACTTTCAGCGTGCTTTTGGAGAACAGCGCGAGGCGAGTTTTCGGGTCGGCGACGGATTAATGGGGGTTGAGTCAGAGTCGGCCGACCTGATTCTTTGCAATCCGCCGTTTCACCAGCAAAATACGGTAGGCGACCAAATTGCCGTCAGTTTATTCAAACAGTCGCGCAGAGTATTGCGTAAAGGCGGCGAGTTGTGGGTGATCGGCAATCGGCATCTGGATTATCACAGCTACCTTGATCGTCTTTTTGGTGCGCATTCGGTCATCGCATCCAACTCGAAATTCGTTATTGTGAAGGCGGTGTTGGCGGGCTAATTTGCTGAGCAGGTGTAAAAAATAAGGCAAAAAAAACTCCCGGTGCGGTTTGGCGCCGGGAGTGAGAAGTCAAACAGGAGAGATGCTGTTTGAGGTAGGATACCAAGAGGTGGAAAAAAACTTTAGCCGAGCAATCTGCGGCTCAAAACTATATTGCTGAATATAGCGGCCGTTGCAAATGTGATTGTTGAAACAATGAATTCGCCGGAAAGAAAGCCTAAAATACCAACGACAAACATCAGCCCTATTAAAATATCTCTTTGAAAATCAGTCATTTTAAAGCTCCTTTGCTATTTTGTGGGTAAGAAGTAATCAACGTTGGGTACACTATACATACGTACATATTGGTTGACAATATCAGTAGTTATTAATTAATAGTTTCTTTTATGGAAACAATTGATTTTTAGAATTTGCTTCTTTCATCTTTAAATGCGGAAAAGCCAGTCTAAAACTGGGTAACTAATGGTGTACAAGGCTTGACCGCGTTTTCCCTGTTTAGTCGAAATAACGGACAGTTATGAATGGGGATATGATTGCACGGGGCCATACAGAGAATCTGCCTGGCTATAATTCCGGTTCAGGCCTTTTGCCTAACGGAAGAGCAGGGTGCGAGGTCCGGATTCGGTCGCTATGATAAACGCAGAATTCCATAGCGTCCTCCCGAATGGTGTAATTGACAAAGACGCGCCAAGCCGATGCTGACTCAATCAGCGCATGCAGAAAGGTTGGGAGTGTTTGTTACAACAGGGTATGCAATATTTTAATGTAGGCATAAGGTATTCCCGCTGATGCAAGGATTTGGCGGGAAACCTTATTCCAGCGCCGGCTGGGCTTTGATTGACTCCAAATAATCAATTAGTACATTGTTTTATATGGAGAATATTTAAGATAATGTAGCTACTTTTTAAGTGCGTGACTAATCTGCGCTATTCGATTAACGCCAACAAATCCCGTTCCAGTAAGGCGCTGCTGCCAAGGTTAAGTTCAACCAATCGACGTAATTCGGAAATGCTGTCTATATCGATATGCTCACATTTAAAGCCGACCTTATTGCCCACAACATGCGTTGCAGTGAGTTCCATTTTTATTTGGACCTGTTCGGACAATCGTAATGCGAGGGTATAGAGTTTTTCCGGATCTTCTTCCCAGGGAAGTTCAAAACGTAATAAACAGCCTTTTAAGGACAGGTCAATGATTTCGCAGTGCCAGGTCTTTTCTTCGCAGCTTAAAATAGCTTCTGCCGTGTAGAGAATGCGGTGAAAATGGCGGTTATCGTTGTTTTCTGTTGGATGCATGGCTTTAATTCAAAAAGAATTGCAGGGATGTGTTGTCAATAACCAGCACATCATTCGTGTTTAATTTTAATGACTTATCGTTTAAGGGTTCATTGTTTACCGTTATCGTGCCGCTATTTTCCAATACGGAAACGAAATAACCCTCTCTTCTCTTCGATATTACGATAATGCCGTTTCCGTCATGACCCAGCCGGGTCATGGCTTTTTTTAATTGCAGAATCTTGCCAATATTGCTGCCGTTCATAATTTGCAAATTAGCGGCAGGAATGCGTAATTCACTGTCAATTTCCTGATTAAGCGATTTTACGTCTTCGTCAATGAGGCTATTGAAGGCGGGAGATTCTACAAATTCTGCGGTATTGAAAATGATGTCATGCTTTCCCATTGATATTGTGTCGTTGTTATTGAGATTGCAAGTTTTGGTTTTTTTGCCGTTGACGATTAACGGGAATTCATCATTGAGTTGCTTGATAGTGCAGTCATCGGCACGAATAATGATGACGGCGTGAGCCGGGGCGACTGCCAGGCTGTCAATGGTTAAATCATTGGTTTCATCGCGTCCGATATGCACAATACCGTGTTCAAACAGGCCCGAATGGATAGCTTTATCTTTAAAAAAAACAGTGAGTTTTGCCATTGGATTGGTAGCGCATCTGTAAACGAACCTTGATTATAGACGGTATTATTTTAGTTGTTCAAGAAATTGACTGCATCTGCGATAAAGGCTTATTTCCTCGGCAGGAATTTAACCAGTTTAACGCTATTTTCATCCCGTTTTATGATCTCCAAAAGGTATTCATGCAATCTGATACTGGTTCCGGTTTCGGGTATGGTTTCCATAAACTCGATGATAAGCCCGTTGAGTGTCTTTGGGCCCTCCGTAGGAAGCGACCATTGAGTAACGCGGTTTAATTCCCTGATGGTAATATTGGCGTCAACCAGGTAGCTGCCGTCGCTTTGCGTTCTTACGGCGACATCGTCGGTGATCAGTTCACCTACGATTTCCTGTAGTAAATCGTCCAGTGTAACCAGGCCCTGCACGTCGCCATATTCATCAACGACTAGGCCTATGCGGATTTTTTCATGTTTAAAGCGATGCATTTGGTTGTGCACCGGGGTGCTCTCCGGTATGAACGATGGCTTGTCCAGGAGGTTTATGATGGTTTGCTTGTCAAAATCTTCCTGATTAAGCAGTGCGAGTATTTTCCGTAAATGTATAAAACCAATGATTCTGTCGATGCTGGTTTTGTAGACGGGTAATCGGGTATGCGGACTGGTTTTTATTCGGGTAATGATGTCTTCAACCGGCAACTCGAGGTCTACGCCGATAATTTCATTGCGTGGAGTCATGATATCTTCAACAGTCGCCGATTCGAGATCCAGTATGCCCATCAGCATTTTTTGGTAGCGTGTAGGCATCAAGCTTTCTGCGTCGCTAATAATGCTTTTTAATTCGTCTTTATTGAGTGCGTTATGGCGGTTTTTTTTGACATCGACACCGACTATGCGGAGTAACAGATTAACAAATAAATTGACGAACCAAACGACGGGATACAAGATTTTCAGTAAAGGGGTGTAAATCCAGGCGGCCGGGAAGGCGAGCAGCTCCGGTTTGATTGCGGCCAGTGTCTTTGGCGTTACATCTGAGCAAATAAGCATTACGATAGTCAAAATGCCGGTGGCAATGGCTACGGCGGATTCTTCATCGGCATAGAGTTTGATGGCAATGACGGTTGCTATCGATGCAGCGAAATTATTAACAAAATTATTGCACAGTAAAATCAAGCCAAGTAAGCGATCCGGCCTTTGCAGTAAGTGATGTGTTTTTATCGCGCCGGAATGATTCAGCTTAACCAGATGCCTTAACCGATACCGGTTTAACGACATTAAAGATGTTTCTGATCCAGCAAAAAAAGCGGAAAGAATAAGCATGGCGGCAAGTATGCCAAACAGCATGCTAAGGGGTATATCGTTCAAAGAAAGTGTACTCTAGGGTTGTGGAAACAACCCTAGTGTCTATGATGAGAAATTTTTGTCAAGCCTGGATAGGGATTGCGGGTTGATTTATTTGTGCAAATCACATTAAAAAGGCCTTAGAACAGTATGAAATAAAAAGAATTTTGACATAGCGATAATTCGATGCTTAACTTTGCCAAATAGCTAAATAATTAAAAAGAATTATTTTTAAGGCCATGCTGAGTGATGAGCCGCAGTTATTGTTGCGGAAAGTGTAAGGCTAAATCCAAATGGCCTCAATGTGAGTGATGAGTGTAAAAATATGGCGTTGCCGCGTATTTTGTTAATTGACGACAATCAAATAAGAGTCCAGCAACTGGAGACGGTTTTTCAGTTTATGGAGTACAAGATAGAAACGGCTGGTTCAGCGGATTATGCATCTTGTTTTAACGAAACGGATCAGTTGTGTGGGATTTTTGTCGGTGATGGCATTGATAAGCAGGCCACTGTGGTCAGTAATATTGTGGAACGGGCAAATAAAATCCCTGTCATTTTATTGATTAACAAGGGAACGGCGCTCCAGGTTTCGACCGCAATTACTAATAGCGTGTTTCAAGTGCTGGAATGGCCGGCTACGCACCCCGTTTTGAAACCGATACTCGATAAGCTGTCTGTATCCGGCACGCAAACGACTTTTACGGTGCGTGAAGCGTCCGATCGTCGTTCATCTTCAGCTGATCGGCTAAAAGGCAAGAGTCAGGCTATTGTCGGTATTCGTAAGCTGATTGATCAGGTTGCAGAATCGGATGCGACGGTTTTAATTCTGGGCGAGTCGGGAACAGGAAAAGAAGTGGTTGCTCGCGCTTTGCATGATGCCTCATTTCGAAAAGACAAGCCGTTTGTGCCGATAAATTGCGGTGCGATTCCGGGCGAATTGCTGGAAAGCGAATTGTTTGGTCACGAGAAAGGCGCGTTTACCGGTGCTTTAAGCGCTAGGCAAGGCCGCTTTGAAATGGCGGAAGGCGGAACGCTGTTTCTGGATGAAATTGGCGACATGCCCTTGGCTATGCAGGTTAAGTTATTGCGTGTATTGCAGGAACGTACCTTTGAACGCGTAGGCAGCAACAAAACCATACATTGCGATGTGCGGGTTATTGCCGCAACGCACCGGTATCTTGAAAACGAGATTAAAGAAAATCGGTTTCGGGAGGATCTGTTTTATCGCTTAAATGTTTTTCCTATTGAAATACCGGCCTTAAAGGACAGGGCTGAAGATCTCCCGCTGTTAGTGAACGATCTTATCGCTCGCATGGAGGCCTCCAATCGGGGTTCGGTACGACTGACTAATGCGGCATTGGCTGTACTGATGCAGCATGAATGGCCGGGGAACGTCAGGGAATTGGCAAATTTGATTGAAAGACTGGCTATTATTAATCCCAAAGGACTGGTCGATGCGGCTGATTTGCCGGAAAAATTTCAACACTATAAAATTTCTGAAGAAATTATTGATGATATCGAAGCGGTTGATATAGAAGATGAAGAGCAGTCCGAGCAAATTGAAGTTATTGGTGCTTTTGAGGGGACGTTGAGCTCTTTAGCTCAATTGCCGGAGCAGGGCATAGATTTGAAAGAATATTTGAATGTTTTAGAAGTCGATTTGATACGTCAGGCATTAAACGAATGCAGCGGGGTGGTGGCGCATGCGGCCAAGCGGTTGAATATGCGGCGCACAACATTGGTTGAAAAATTACGCAAATATGATTTACAGCGTTAAAGACAAGGCGTCATTTTTTTGTCAGCTAACTCTAAGATGTTGAAAGTATGTTGATTAATGTTTGGTCTGATTTTTGCTTTCTTTTGTTAAAGCAAGTTTAAGTTGTAGCAAACCAGAGCGATCAGACATGAATACCCATAACACTCAGAAAAAGCAGAAAACCGAACAGCTCACCGATGCGTTCCGTATTTTTAATGAGCTATCCCAGAATTTATCTGTTTCTTATCAAGGGCTGGAAGAGCAGGTTGCCAAGCTGCACGGCGAACTTGCCTTTGCCCATAGTGAACGACTCAAGACCCTTGAGGAAAAAGAAAAGCTTGCCAGTCGCCTGGAAAAAATACTGGCAGCGCTTCCCGCCGGGGTCATTGTGCTGGATGTAGATGGGAAAGTTGTGGATTGCAATGCGGTAGCGACGGATTTTTTAGGTGAACCGCTGGTTGGTCTGGATTGGCTCGACGTTGTCGCCCGCAGCCTGATTCCCGTCTTTGGCAACCCTCATGAGCGCCAATTGAGTAATGGTAAGCGGGTGAATATGACCGTCAGCAGGGATCTTGTCTGTAGCGATTCCGCAGACACCGGGCAAATTATTCTGCTATCGGATGTCAGTGAAATGCGCAACCTGCAAGATATGTTGAATCAGCAAAAGCAGTTATCGGCAATGGGGGAAATGGTGGCGAGTATGGCGCATCAGGTCAGAACACCGTTGGCGACGGCAATACTTTATGCATCGCAAATGAGCAACCCGGCGCTGGATGAAGAAAAGCGGCAGCGGTTTTCACAAAAAATTCTTGAACGTCTGCAATATTTGGAAAGACAGGTTAACGATATGTTGATTTTTGCCAAAGACGGACGCTTGGCGATGGAGACTTTTTCATTGGCCGAATTATTAAGCCACCTCAGGGAAGCGGTAAAAGAATATACAGGCAGCGGCAGGATTGATTTACAGATTATTAATGACGTACAAAACGACGCAATGCTGGGTAATGAAAATGCCTTGCGCGGTGCGCTGCTGAATTTATTGAATAATGCGGTCGATGCTCTGGGACAGGTTGGATGTGTACAAATTTCGGTGACGCAGCTTGATGCTTGCAATCTACGCGTTGTGGTTAAAGATGACGGTCCGGGCATTGCCAAAGAGCTGTGTCAGCGGGTTTTTGAGCCGTTTTTTACCACCAAAAGTTACGGTACCGGCTTGGGTTTGGCAGTCGTCGACAGTGTAGTGAAAGCGCATGGCGGTCATGTGTCTGTTGAGTCGGTTTTGGGGCAAGGCACTGTTTTTACATTAGTCCTTCCCTGTATAAATCAGGCATATAGTTTGTTACCTGGCGGTTTTTCCGGTAAAAATCACCATCAAATGGAGATGAGACATGAAACAGTATGATGTGTTGGTTGTTGAGGATGACCTGTCATTATGCGAAGCGCTTTGCGACACTCTGGAGATCAGTGGTTATCGTGTGATTTCGGCGCGTAACGGTACTGAAGCGTTAATCAAGCTGGAGCTTGGCCAGTTTAAACTGGTCGTTAGCGATGTGCAGATGCCGGTTATGGACGGCTTTCAATTGTTGAAAAATATGCAGCATAAGTATTCGGAAACACCGGTGCTACTGATGACGGCTTTCGGAACCATTCCCAAGGCAGTCGAGGCCATGCAGGCCGGGGCTTCCGATTATCTTATCAAACCATTTGACGCACAGGCGCTGGTGAGCAAGGTGGCTGATTATGTAGTAGCCAATCCATCGGCGGCTAATACTGCGGATAATGAGCGAGTCGTGCAAGACGAAAGCATGAAAAAACTCTATGCGTTGACTGCCAAAGTCGCCAAAACCGATGTTACCGTGTTGTTGCAGGGCGAAAGCGGAACCGGTAAAGAGGTTATTGCCCGCTATATTCATCAGAATTCAACGTACCAGCATGGTCCATTTGTCGCAGTGAATTGCGCCGCTATTCCTGAAAACATGTTGGAAGCAATGTTGTTCGGTTATGAGAAAGGCGCCTACACCGGAGCGGTTCAGGCCATGCCCGGAAAATTCGAACAAGCGCAGGGCGGTACTTTATTGCTGGACGAAATAGCTGAAATGGATTTAGGTTTACAGGCGAAATTATTGCGGGTATTGCAGGAAAAGGAAGTCGAGCGTTTGGGCAGTCATAAAAAAATCAAGCTGAATGTCAGAATTTTGGCGGCCACCAATCAGAAGTTAAAAGAACAGATGGAGCAAGGGCGGTTTCGTGAGGATTTGTATTATCGTCTCAATGTGTTCCCTATCAATATTCCACCGTTACGCAATAGACCTGGCGACATTTTGCCGCTGGCACAGGAATTGATGCAGCGCCATCGGCTGGAAGGCAAAAAATTGCCTGAATTTGATAATGAGGCCGTTGAAAAAATGTCCGCTTACAGCTGGCCGGGCAATGTCAGGGAGCTTGATAATGTGGTGCAACGCGCTCTTATTTTGCGGACTGGCGACAAGATTACGGTTGATGATTTGGTGTTTGAGGATGCGGGATCGATGATGAACATGATTGATAAGAGTTCTTCGGTCGAGACTGTAGAAGGCGTGCGAGACTCGTATCGGATTGATATTAAAGATGAAAGGCAGGATGTTGGCGGGTTGGGCGAAGGGGTTCGCTCTGCCGAAGAAAGCATTATTTTGCAGACCTTGCAGATGGAAAACGGCAGCCGCAAGATAACCGCTGAAAAGTTGGGTATCAGTCCCAGAACACTCCGATATAAGATGGCGAGGATGAAAGATTCGGGTGTTATTATTTCATGCTAACATGTGGCATTAAAAATGCTCTAAACTCTATATTATTAAGAATGTAAGAGGAAAACCCCATGAGTGAGATGAATGTAAATCAAGTTTTGGCTCAGATGCGGGCAATGTCACTTGAAGCCGGCGGCGGTAAAGTGCAAGAGACGGGCGGTGGCGCTGATTTTGCCGCAATGCTAAAGCAGACCATAGGCACTGTTAATGATACCCAGCAAACTGCCGGAAAAATGACGGAGGCTTTTGAATCGGGCGATACCAATGTAAGTCTCGCAGAGGTTATGGTGGCTTCGCAGAAAGCTAGTGTTTCATTTCAGGCAATGCTACAGGTCAGAAATAAATTAGTTGAAGCCTATCAAGATGTCATGAATATGCCAATGTAGTGCGGCACACTGTAATTAAAAAATGAGCGAACAGAGCGGTAATAGTCTAATTGAAGCAAATCGCCAGCATGATCCAACGGCAAAAAACACGGGTCATCTTGATGGCGAAGCGTCTCATATTTTTTCGACCAAGGTCGAAGCGCATCCTGCTATTAAAGGCTTGGCCGGGCTGACCATCACGCGCCAGATCGGCTTGATGCTGGGTCTGGCTTTGAGTGTCGCTATTGGTGTTGCTATTGTTCTATGGTCCCAGGAACCCTCCTACGGACGCTTGTATTCCGAAATCGGTGAAAGCGACGTATCTGAAATTCTTGAAATTCTCAATAAGGAAAATATCAAGTATAAAGTCGAAACCGGTTCCGGGGCTATTATGGTGCCGATGGACCAGGTGAGTGCGGTAAAGCTTAAACTAGCCGCGCAAGGATTGCCCAAAAGTAATAGTCTGGGATATGAGTTGCTGGATAAAGAGCAGGGTTTCGGTGCCAGTAAAGGTGTCGAAATGGTGCGCTTCCAGCGAGCCTTGGAAGGCGAGATTGCCCGAACTATTATGTCCATCCAGAATGTAAAAACGGCCCGGGTGTTGTTAGCCATCCCCGCTCAGTCGGTATTTGTGCGGGAACGTAAGAAACCCAGCGCTTCCGTCATCGTCAATTTATATCAAGGCAGATCGCTGGATAAAGGCCAGGTTGAATCGATTATTCATTTAGTAGCATCCAGTGTTCCGCAATTGGAAGCAGAGCAAGTGACGGTTGTCGATCAAAAAGGTCAGTTGTTAAATAGCAATGACTCATCGGTAGCGGGTAATTTGACCTCCAAGCAATTTGAATATAAGAAAAATATTGAAGAACATTTGATGGGGCGAATTGAAAATATTTTGTCGCCATTGGTGGGGAGCGATGGGATGCGCGTGCAAATTTCAGCGGATGTGGATTTCACCGAGACTGATAGGACTCAGGAAATGTTTAATCCTGATTTGCCGGCTTTAAGAAGCGAACAAACATCGGAAGAGCAAAGCACGCAGTCTGCCATTCAAGGCGTTCCCGGCGCGTTATCAAATCAACCTACTCCGGCAGGTGCGGCTCCGGACCCGGCAGCAGCACCTGCGGCGGCAAGTTCGACTGCAACGCCCGGTTCAGCTGCAAAAAATGCAACCCGGAATTACGAGCTGGATAAAACCATTACCCATACCCGGTTGGCTACGGGGGCATTGCGCCGATTGTCTGTGGCCGTGGTTGTTGACGATCGGCATGTGCCCCAGAGCGATGGCACAGTTAAAGGGCAGTCTTATTCTCAGGAAGATGTTAATCGCTTTAGCGATCTGGTAAAGCAGGCGGTAGGTTTTGATAGTAGCCGGGGTGACCAGGTTACCGTCACGAATGTGACTTTCAAAATAGACGAACTTATTGAGGCATTGCCTGCAATACCGGTTTGGGAGCAGGGCTGGTTTCTTGATCTTATGAAACAGGTTGCCGCTGTGTTGGCCGTATTATTCGTGCTTTTCGGGGTCTTGCGACCCACCATGCGCAGTCTTGTCGGTCGAGACATAGAAGAGAAAAAAGCCTTGGCTTTGGCTGAGGCGCAAGAAAAGGCAATCGCGATAGGAGGATCCGTTCGTTTTAATGATCAAGGTGCGCCTGTCGCTGTACCGGCAGGTCAACAAAATGTAAGTTTTGCGAAGCCCAATGAAATGGAAATGCAGGATCTGCTACTTTTGGATGTGCCCCAGAGTTACGAACATCGCTTGGAATATGTGAAGCGATTGGTTGATGATGATTCGAAAGTAGTCGCGCAAGTTATTAAATCATGGATTAAAAAAGATGGCTAAGGCAGAAAAACAGCTAACCCAAATTGATCGTGCCGCTGTATTGTTGCTGGCGCTGGGAATGGAGAGGGCTGCGCTCGTTCTAAAGCACATGTCCCCCAGAGAAGTGCAGGTTTTAGGCATCACCATGGCAAGCGTGGGGGAGATTTCCATCGAGATGATGGATGAAGTGGTTGAGGAGTTTATTGTCGCGGTAAAAAGGCAGACGGCCCTGGGGATGGATACCGATGAGTATATCCGCACCGTATTGATCAGCGCTTTGGGCGCGGACAAAGCAAACAGTATCCTTGATCGAATTTTACAGGGCGGTAACACTAAGGGTATTGAGCAGCTGAAATGGATGGATACCCGGTCGATTGCCGACATGATTCGTTTGGAGCATCCCCAGATTGTCGCGACTATTATGTCTTTGATGGATAGTGAGCAGGCGGCGGACGTGATGATGTTCTTGCCCGAAAGTATGCGTTCCGATTTGATGATGAGAATTGCAACGATGAAAGGCATTCAGCCGTCCGCTCTGCGTGAGTTGGATCAAATCATGGAAAAACAACTAACCGGCTCTGATAATGTTAAATCGACCAATATCGGCGGTGTTGATGCAGTGGCAAATATTTTAAATTTCCTGGATGGCGGCGCTGCGGATTTAGTGATGTCGGGAATTGCCGAGCACCGATCTGAACTGGCTCAGGAAATTCAGGAGAAAATGTTCACCTTTGAAGACCTTACTACGATTGACGAAAGAGGTATGCAAACCTTGTTGCGCGAAGTTTCAACCGGGCAGTTGTTACTGGCGTTGCGCGGTGTAGGGGGCGAGCTCAAGGAAAAAATATTCAGCAATATGTCCAAACGGGCGGCAGAAATGCTGCGCGATGACTTAGAGGCCTCCCCGCCCGCCAAGTTAAGCGAAGTGGAATTGGCGCAGAAAGACATATTGGCTATTGCCAAGAAATTAGCGGATGCAGGCGAGATACAAATGGGAGTCGGTGGTGATGAGCTCATCTAAGACGCCCCGATTCACAGCATCCGAACTGGAATCGTTAAGATTATGGAGTATGCCGGATGTTTCCGGCGCGGATGCCAGGGAATCGGAGACGGTGGAGCTTGAGGAAGAGCTGACGCCGATTTTAACGGTTGATGAAATTGAAGCCATGCAAAAGCAGGCGTATGACGAAGCGTTTGCGCAAGGCAAAATGCACGGTTTTCAGCAAGGCTTTGACGAGGGATCAAAAAAAGGTTACGAGGAGAATCTACACTTGCTGCAAAGCCAGGCGGCAACCCTGGTCAGTCTTCTGGAATCTTTAAGTGAGCCGTTTAAACGCCTTGATGAAGAGGTGGAAAAAGAGCTGGTTAAACTGGCGATAGGCATTGCAACGCAACTGATACGTCGTGAAATCAAGTTGGATCCGGGGCAAATCGTTGGCGTTGTTCGGGAGGCAATCAATGTTTTGCCGCTGGCATCGCAAAAGATTAGTTTGAGTTTACAGCCTGAAGATGCCGAGTTGGTGCGTTCTACATTAGCGCTGGATGAGATGTCGCCAAGCTGGGGCATTGTTGAGGATCCGTTAATTACCCGCGGAGGCTGCAAAGTTGATACCGAGATTTCCCATATTGACGCGACTGTAGAACATCGATTGGCTGCTGTTATCGCAACCCTACTGGGCGGTGAGCGGGAGAACGACTTTAAGGGGGCTGGGGATAGAGTCGCGCAGGGAGCGGTTGCAGAGGACTCCAAGGATGGAGGAGGTAGAGCAACGCATGGAGCAGTTGCCGAGGATAAAGGTTTGTGATTCCTGATGCGGATCGGTCACAGATTTGGCTGGCTAAATTAAAACCTTATTCCGAAAGATTGGCAGAAGTGCCGGAGCTTGTTGTCGAGGGTAAGCTTTCCCGTATGGTAGGGCTCACGCTGGAAGCAGTGGGCTGTCGCGCAGCTATCGGTTCTCGCTGCCGAATTGAGACTAAAAGCGGCAGAATGATCGAAGCGGAAGTGGTGGGATTTGCCGATGCACGCATTTTTTTGATGCCGACTGCTGAAGTTCATGGGCTTGAACCGGATTGCCGGGTCATTCCCTTGGGTAAAAATAGCTTGGCTAGAGTGGGTTTCGGTTTGCTGGGCCGCGTGCTGGATGGTGCAGGCAATGCAATTGATGACAAAGGTCCGCTCAAAACGGATGCGCAAATTTCGCTCAACGGCGTGCCGATCAATCCGCTGTCAAGAAGGCCTATACGAGAGCCGCTTGATGTTGGTGTTAGGGCGATAAATTCGATACTCAGCGTGGGCCGTGGACAGCGCATGGGTTTGTTTGCCGGCACCGGTGTCGGCAAAAGTGTGTTGTTGGGCATGATGACCAAATTTACCACGGCGGATGTCGTTGTTGTCGGACTGATTGGCGAGCGGGGACGAGAAGTTAATGAGTTCGTGCTGAAGACCTTGGGTGAAGAGGGGCTTAAAAGAGCGGTGGTGGTGGTTTCGCCGGCCGATTGCCCACCTTTGATGCGGGTTCATGCGGCATTATTGTCAACCAGCATTGCCGAGTATTTTCGTGATCAGGGTCTTGATGTTTTGTTGTTGATGGATTCATTAACGCGATTTGCACAGGCGCATCGTGAAATTGCCCTGGCCATCGACGAACCGCCTGCCACCAAGGGTTATCCGCCTTCGGTCTTTGCTAAATTACCGCATTTGGTGGAGCGTGCCGGTAATGCCGATCACGGCGGCGGCTCTATAACCGCTTTCTATACTGTTCTGGCCGAGGGCGATGATACTAATGATCCTATTGCCGATGCGGCCAGAGGGGTGTTGGATGGGCACGTCATATTGTCCAGAAACTTGGCTGAATCGGGGCATTTTCCTGCCATCGACATAGAGGCGTCAATCAGTCGGGTTATGCCGGATATTATTGATGCCGGTCATTTGCAAATGGCGCGGGAGTTAAGGCGATTGTATTCGCTTTATCAACAAAACCGCGATTTAATCAGTGTCGGCGCTTATCAGCCGGGGTCGGACCCTAGGATCGACAAGGCTATTGAAAGAAATCCGGCAATTTTAGATTTTTTGCAGCAGGATATGGATGAGCCGGTTGATATGAACCGGAGTTTACAGGAGCTGGCAACATTACTGGGCGTAAACAGGGCTGTCGCCGGCTAATATTCAAGTCCCCTCGGGATACCAAAGGACATAAGTGAAAAAATCGCAACGTATTAAAACGATTGTAGAAATTAAAGCGAATCAGGAGAAAAACGCTTTGGAAGTGCTGGGCGGCGTTCAGAGGCAACTCCAGAGCATGCAGACGCAAGTTGAAGGTTTAAGAAACTATCGGAAAGAGTATCAGGACAGATTTGATCAGTTGGGTGCTAAAGGTGTCAATGTTGCTCAGTTGCTGGAGTTTAGATCGTTTATTGATAAGCTCGATAAGGCGATAATGGGTCAGGAACAAATACTGAGTTCAATTGAAGCCGAAGTCATCGCCAAAAGAAAAATATGGGAAGAGCTGCATCATAAAACCCAAAGCTTGCAAAAGGTTTGCGATTCAGCTTTGGTGGTAGAAATGAAGCAAGAGGCTAAGCGAGAGCAGCAAGAGCAGGATGAGCGGGCATCCCGGATAGGCCGAAATAACTCAAGTGGCATGGGAAATGCTTAGTACTGTGTGGGATCCTTGGAGAATTGAGTATGAATATCGAAAGTGCAAATTTATCACCTTTGGCGCCAAGTAGCAGCAGTACTGTTGAAAGTGTGTCTCCGCCTTCGATTGATGGCGGTGTTATTTCCGAAGGTTTCTCGGGCGCATTAATGGCGCAGGTTGAGTTGCTGAGTAATATAAAAGCGGGCGATTCGTTGCCGTTACAGACACCGGATGTTGCTGGTTTGCAAGGTGTCCTTGTTACCGGTTTGCCGGCAACCTCAACCAAAGTTGATACGCAAGATGTTGCCGCTTTATTAGGCAATGATTTGCCGCCGTCATACAAAACAAAAGACGATGGTGATCATGAGGCCGCTTTGGCTGCGGTAACTGACACCTTAAAATACATTACCATGGGTACGACTGCTGGAGAAAAGGCTGCTGCGGTTGAGCAAAACATGAAAGATGTGATTGCAATGGCTGCTCCGGCTGAGCAAAGCATGGGAAATGTGGTTGCATCGGCTGTTCCGGCTGAGCAAAACATGAAAAATGTCGTTGTGGCGGCTGTTCCGGTCGAGCAAAACGCGACAGATGTGGTCGCCGAGCCTGGGCAAAGCGTGAAAGATGTTGCAATGGATGTTCCTGTTCAAATGGTTTTGGAGCAGCGAGATGATAAACCTGATAAAAAGCAGGATGAAGGCGGTGCTCAAATAGCGGTTGTTGAAAATAATAGCGAAGCTGAAGGGGTATTGGCGGTAGCTATTATCCTTCCTCCGGTAATGCAAACCGAGCAAGCAAAAACAGCCAATAATTTGACGCCTGCAGATGCAATTAAAGAGGGTGGCTTGCCGTCTTTTACAAATCCATTGGCTGGGGATGCTAAGTCGAATCAATCGGCGAAAGCTCCCGAGAATGCGCTACAAAGTGAAACGGTTTTCCGTCAGCCGGTTCAGGATAAGCAGGGTTTTAATTTAAATTATGTTGAGAATTCAGGGCAAGCTGAAAAGACCGGGCGGGTTGATCCGCAGGTTTTAAGTGTGGAGGGGGAGAAGGCTTTGCCTCGGGTTGGAGCAGATATAACCCAGCTTAATAGGCCTGTTGTTGATAATAAAACGGATGTTCCTACAATGACCAAGCCGCTATCGCATCCGGAATGGAATAAGGATCTGGGGGAACGGATTGTGTGGATGAACAGCAGGGCAATACCGTCAGCAGAAATCAGGTTAAACCCACCTCATCTTGGTCCTATCTCGGTTCGCGTTGATGTTTCCGATGATCAGGCAACGGTTGTGTTTACAGCGCAGCATGCGGCTGTAAGAGAAACGCTTGAAGCATCAATTCCCAAGTTGCGAGAAATGATGAGCGCCCAGCATCTCAATTTGGCGGAGGTGAATATTTCTCAAGGTTCTGCGTCGGATCAGGGTCGTTCGCAATCGCAAAATTTTGCGCAAACAGCTGAGGGTCGGGGGCAAGGCGCGCCGGCTGTTGCTGTCGATGAAATTGACGATGTGGAGCAGGAAATCGCAAACGGGCAGGCTGTGGTCAGCAAGGGCTTGTTGAGTATTTACGCATAGGCTAACCGCGTCGAGTTTTAATATGGCGCTTACTGTGCCGAAATATTTAACTATTTTGTCTGGATTGATGCTGACTATGACGCTGTTTCTGAACGTCATACTTTTCAATAGCTAAAAAACCATCTATAATGCGCGGTTCTTAGGGGCTGTCTGGCTCCTCCTTGCTTTACCATCTTTATAAGACAGAGGTGGAAGGCTTAACCGAAAGGAAAAAATATGCGACATTATGAAATTGTCTTTTTAGTCCATCCTGACCAGAGTTCTCAGGTCCCAGCGATGATTGAACGTTATAAATCAACCATCGAAACCGCATCCGGTAAAATTCATCGTTTGGAAGACTGGGGTCGTAGACATCTGGCTTATCCAATTAATAAAATTCATAAAGCGCATTATGTGCTGATGAATGTTGAGTGCGATCAGGCTACCTTGGAAGAGTTGGAAAGTGGCTTTCGTTTTAATGATGCCATTTTGCGTAGTATGACTTTATTGCAAAAAGCAGCTATTACTGAAGCATCTATCATTGCCACATCAACAGCTGAAGAAAATAAAGCGGCTGAATCAAGAGCTAAAGATGCGGCGGCCAGAGAAGCGGTGGCAGCGGCAAGCGCCGATGACGAAGTTGATCTGGATGATATCGACGAAGACTTTGATGCTGACACCAGCGCTTCTGAATAAAACTTTTAACACTTGGATTTACGAGAATTATTATGGCACGTAACATTAGACGCAAAAAATTCTGCCGATTCAGTGCAGAAGGTGGAACACAGATTGATTATAAGGATCTGGATTTGTTGAGCGATTACATTACTGAAACAGGTAAAATTGTTCCCAGTCGCATTACAGGAACCAGCGCCAAGTACCAAAGGCAGTTAGGCGTTGCAATTAAACGCGCTCGTTTTATCGCATTGTTGCCTTTCTGCGACGCTCACAAATAATACACTGGACGATCAGTGGGCTTTTTAGCTGAGTATATTATGCGGGGGAGGATGCAGGCCATGATAGTGGCTTCCACTCTCGCATTAGTGTCGCTGATCATGCCTCCGGTGAGTATAGTAAGTTCAGCCTCTGTTGCTCTCGTCACTTTAAGGCGGGGGGCTATTGAGGGCTTAATCGTTTTGGCATGTTCAACTGCAGTAGCAGGGGTACTGGGGTTTTTCCTATTAGGTAATTATCAGTTTGTATTGCTTTATGGGGTGGTGTTGTGGGTTCCGGTCTGGTTGATTTCAATCATATTAAGGGAAGGGCGGTATTTATCTCTGGCGGTTGAAGTTGCGGTGTTGATTGGCGTTCTGGGGGTAGTCGGTTTTTATCTCTATAATGCCGAGTTGGCAACGATGTGGAAGAGTATACTTTCGCAAATGGTGCCTCCGAATGCCCCTGTTGAAGATATTCAGCATACATTGACGTTGCTTTCCCATTACATGACTGGAATAGTTGCCGCTGCGTCAGTGTTTGGTCTGCTGTTTGGCCTGTTTCTGGGGCGATGGTGGCAGGCGTTGCTCTATAATCCCGGTGGATTCAGGCAAGAATTTTTGTCATTGAATACGCACCCAAGGTTGGCAATAGGCAGTATTGTAGTGGTAGTTATTGCATCATTAAGTTCCGGTGTGATTTCTGAGGTATCGTGGAATATCGCTATTTTGCTGTTTGTGCTGTACACATTTATCGGAACGGCAGTATTGCATACCGTATTTGCCGCGATGAAAATGGGGCGATTTATAGTGCCGATGTTTTATGTGACATTGTTTTTGATACCCCATGCCATGCTGCCTGTTGCTTTAGTTGGGCTGAGCGATGCGTGGATGAACTTACGAAATAAAATTTCGAATCAACAAACGCCTTAATGGCGTAAAAAATAGCCGGATAAAATCCGATAATGAGGTAATAAAAGATGGAAGTTATTCTTCTTGAAAAGATAGCAAATTTGGGTAACCTGGGCGATAAAGTCGTCATTAAATCAGGTTATGGCAGAAACTATCTTGTTCCGTACGGTAAGGCTGTTGCTGCAACAGCCACTAAAATTGCTGAATTTGAAGCGCGTCGCGCAGAGCTTGAGAAAGCGGCAGCTGAAAAGCTGAGTGCAGCTCAAGCGCGTGCCAATGCATTGGGTAAGCTGCAAGTTGTTATTACTCATAAGGCTGGCGATGAAGGTAAGTTATTCGGTTCAATAGGTACGCAAAATATTGCTGATGCTATTACCGAAGCAGGCGTTTCAGTTGAAAAGCATGAAATTCGCCTGCCTCAAGGTGTTATTCGTCAAATCGGCGAATATCAGATCGACATTAATTGCCATACCGATGTCGTTGTAAAGATGCCTATTAAAATTGCTGCTGAAGCCTAATAATTTAGGTACAAGGTAAAAAGGTAAGAGGTTGAAGGGGGTGAGTAAAATCCTCCCTGAAACCTTAACTTTTTTGGCTATGCGAGCTTTTTACTCCTGCCTTTTTTATCTATTAATCCCTTTCATATTGGTTCGCCTGATTTGGCGAAGCATCAAAGCGCCCGCATATCGACACAGATGGAGCGAACGATTCGCCCTCTATAGTAAAGAATTCCCCCGGAATGTTATTTGGTTTCATGCGGTTTCCGTGGGAGAAGTCGAAGCTTTATTTCCGCTAGCCAAGAAAATACAGCGGCAGTACCCCGACGCAACGTTATTAATTACGACCACAACACCTACAGGATCGGCTCGGGTTAAAGCGGTAATGCAAGAAAGCGTGGAACATGTCTACTTGCCGTATGACATACCCTGTGCAGTCGGTCGGTTTATACGGTGTTTTAAGCCTAGAATAGCCGTCATCATGGAAACTGAGATTTGGCCTAATCTTTTTGCCTGTTGCGGTAAAAATGAAATTCCTTTGTACATTATCAATGCCCGCTTATCGGAAAAATCGGCAAGTGGCTATCAAAAAATTCCAGCTCTTATTTACCCGGCTTTGGCCCATGTCAAATTGATTGCAGCGCAAACCCAGGATGATGCCAGCCGGTTTGTTGCTATTGGTGCTAAAACCGAAATAGTCAAAACGCTAGGTAATATAAAATTTGATGTTGAGGTTTCCAGTGAAATTATTGAGCAAGGCTTGCAGCTAAAAGCCGATTTGTTTGGCGGTCGGTTTGTTTGGCTGATTGCCAGTACCCACAAAGATGAAGAGGCAATATTTCTTGAAATCTATAAAAAAATAAAGCAGAAAATCCCGGAATTATTGCTGGTTATAGTGCCAAGACACCCTGAGCGTTTTGGTGAGGTAAAAAAACTGTGTGAACAGAATCAGTTGGCTGTGGTGATGCGTACATCCGGCGAAATTTGTCATCAGTATGCTGATGTTTATCTGGCCGATACTATGGGTGAGTTAAAGGTGCTTTATGCGTCCTCCGATGTGGCGTTTATTGGCGGCAGCATGGTGCCCGTTGGGGGGCATAATATACTTGAGGCTGCCGCCGTCGGAACTCCGGTTTTGTTTGGCCCGTACATGGCGAATTTTAAGGAAATAGCCGAAGGAGTGTTGCGGCGGGATGCGGCAATACAATGTCAGGATGAAAGCGAGATAATCAATGCGATTGTTGCTCTATATGCGGATCCTGCATATAGGCAATCGTTAGCTGAAAAGGGTAAGGCGTTTGTTCAGCAGAATCAAGGCGCGACGACTAGAGTTTTTGACATGCTTAGCCAGGATATTTGATTTTAGTTTGCCTCCCTGGTTTGAGTATGTGCTATGTCGTGTCGGCATAAGGCTTATATATTGCACCCGGCTCGATCAATCGCTCTGCATAATGTCGCGGAAAAGCATTGCCCAATACAAATAAACCTTTATTGGTAATGGAAGTCGATTTGATTGATAAGGCGCTGCAATGCCGTATCAAGCCGGTATGAGGCTTGCTTTATTTCACAGCCAACACGGTTTACTTGCTTGGAGTGCTTGAGGGGAATGGTTATGTTGTTGACTATTTCCAGACAGGCAAGGAGTATGCTTTTATCCGGCAGGACAATGTTACAGTCTGTATGCAGGCCGCCAATAATTGTAGGCTGCTGATTTTCAAATTGATTGATATAGGATAAACCGGTAACACTAATATCGGTTACGTTAAAATATTCGGCTTGATTTTTATACTGAATTTTAACGGGGATGTTGATGGGTACTTTTACTCGGCGGGCATCTCTTCGTTGCACCCACTCCATGCTTTGGGGAAGAGGCGCTTTTAGGTTGAATGTGGCATCGATGTCATGTCCCTTAAAGTCGCTTAATATAAAGTTAACGGCTATACCTTCAAAATTAGCAGAGACCGCCACGGTACTTTGCATGAGTAAGTCTTTATTAAATCGTTCGTTTTGGAATCCGCCCAGAAAAATATGATCGCCTTCTATACAGGTAATCGTCGTTAAAAGTGTGCTTGTTGCGAATTTTCCAGGAACTTTTATGGACAGCAAGGCATTTTTGCTGAGTAGGTGGTTTAATTTTTTTCTGATGTCGCCCTGATTGGCAATAGTGTAGTTATTATATGTGTTGCCTATAATTGTGGGTTCAGGGATGCATTTGTAATGCGGTTCGGCATGATTGGTTTGATATGTCAGCATTGTGTTCCCCGTCATATATTTGATAAAGTGAATTGCTGTCATTATCTAAGCAATAATTTAGCCATAAATATATTTAATATTTATTTCAGTTGCTTATTGATCTTATGGTTCTGTCTCGGTGTTGTAAAAGGCTTGTTTTGTAACTTGAGCGGCAATATGCTGCCTATTGGATATGCTGGGTATGGATAAAAACGGCAATGCGGCATTGAGATTTCGGCCGGTAACAATGTGTGGGTTATACGTTGGTTATTTCGATATTAAGTATGATTGAAGCTGATTTATATTGAGGGGGGTATTCTTCGGCTGCATTGCTCATTATGTCAGTGCATAAGGTCGGCAAAAAAAACCTCCCAGCACCTTGTGTGGACGGCAGGGAGGTAATAAGTTAAGCGGCGTATGATGAGTAGAGGCCGCTTACAGGCTCAGCACTAGGAGGGGGCTGATCATCTTGAGCTTGGCGGTTTTGTGTCATAACGTATTCTAAACAATTATAATAATAAACAAACATATAGGGATTGTCTGCGTATTGTTACGCAGAATTAAATATTTTGCGGCTTCGTCGGTTGGCTCATGTAGCGTGAGTCTCGGTGTTCGGAGTTGTCACCGGGGTTGTGCTATTACGATTATTCAAACTGTCGCGATGGCGTGGATTCAAGTGGAGTTCTGTTAAAACGTTCAGTTGCGGCTCGTTATAATGTCGTTGACTTAATCTGTGTGCGATAAGTATGCTTCTTTATACTGTGAATATCTTCGAGGTTAGGCTTTTATTGCTATGCAGGCAAAGCTTCTATTTCGAGAGTTCTTGCTCTTTTTACAAAATTTTACTATAGCTGACTACATTGAAGAGACGTTACACCATGAATGAAATAAAAGACAAATCAGTTCAAGCCTTTATTGATGAATTGGCCAGCAAGGCGCCCACGCCTGGTGGTGGTAGCGCGGCAGCGGTAATGGGTGCGCAAGCCGCCGCTTTAATCAGTATGGTTTGCAATTTGACCATAGGTAAGCCTAAGTACGCTGAAGTTGAAGTTGAAATGCAGTCATTACTGGAAAAGTCAGAAGCATTGCGTGAAACGCTGACAGGCATGATCAAAGCCGACGTCGAAGTCTTTGATCGATTAATGGCGACCTATGGTTTACCAAAAGATTCTGATGAAGAAAAGTCAGTGCGTAGCGAGGCTATTCAATCAGCATTAAAAGAAGCCACCGTGGTTCCTTTGGCATGCGCAAACGCTTGTGCAGAAGCTATTGCATTGAGCAGAATTGCCGCAGAAAAAGGTAATATAGGGGTGATTAGTGATGCAGGTGTTGCAGTTATGGCGGCTTACGGCGCACTAAAAAGTGCAGCGTTAAATGTTTACATTAATGCAGGTGGGCTTAAAGACAAAGCCTTTGCCGATGCGAAATTAGCTGAGCTGGAAACGATTTTGAATGGCGCTGATGCGGCCGCAGAAGAGGTTTATCAAATCGTTAAAGCCAAGTTGTAAGCATTAAAGATTATTAGGGTTGCTCTTATCTTGCCGATAAAAAGCCGAAGTTAGTCAAGTTTTGGGTGCTTAAGGTTCATTGTTAATAATGTGGTAAGGCAATGTAAATTGAGTCGATTGCAATTGTCTTGATAAATTATTTATAGATAATGAAAAAAAGTGTTGACGATATGGGGATGTATCGTTATCATAGACAGCTCTTCAAGGGTGGTTAGAAGTTAAGCAAGCCATTAAAAAGGAGATTGTCGGGGTATAGCGCAGTTTGGTAGCGCGCCTGCTTTGGGAGCAGGATGTCGGGAGTTCGAATCTCTCTACCCCGACCAATTTAGCGCTTGTAGCTCAACCGGATAGAGCACCGGCCTTCTAAGCCGGGGGTCGCAGGTTCGAGTCCTGCCAAGCGCACCATTCGTAGAAAATCCCATATTATGGTGAGCGTAGCTCAGTTGGTAGAGTCCCGGATTGTGATTCCGGTTGTCGCGGGTTCGAGCCCCGTCGTTCACCCCATTAAATTTATAGCTTACCTTAAGCTATAACTGTTCTTAAGATTAGTTCCTAATTAACCGATCTGGACTAATAGTCAATTCGCCTATCTACATAAGAAAAGTCATGTGGATTGTTGAGCGAAATTTCCTCTCATAAGTATGTGCTTCATTTATTGGTCATTTGCCTTTTTACAGGCTTTGTGTGACTAAAAATTCCTTTATTTCCGCGTGTTGATAACAATTCAAGTTCTTGAATGAAGTTTTGCAAATTAAGTGCAACTTCTGTAATAGTGGCGACTTGAGCAAAACCTCCTGCCATCATGACATTTGTAGCTTTGCCTGTCTTGGCTGCGGTAAGCCAGGGCAAGATACTAATGCAGCTACCTAAACCGAGTACTCTAGCGCCGGGAAAGACAAGCGGTTTTGAGTGCGCCCATTCGGTATTCATCCTTCAGTATGTGGTGATGGTATTCTCAAGGGGCGAATTAGCCCAGATAACAGTCTTCTTCGGTTTGTGTTATCGCATTTATGCAATCGTCTTCGAGTTGAGTCACGCTCATCCTTCAAAAATGAAAATCAAATAGCCTGATTTCGTTTGGATATGCAATATCGCATACAATCAGCATGTTCTTTTTAAAGTTGGGTTGCCGTCGTTATAAATACAGTGGATCAATGCTGTAAAAATGCATATTAACCATAAGCTTAAATTAAATTTTATAAAATACATCAAACAGAAGGTTATCAGTGCAAACCGTTTACGCAGCCAAAAAACGCTATCAATATCTGTATTTCCAAGTCCTGACCGCCATTGCCATCGGCATTGCGCTCGGCCACTTCTACCCTGAATCCGGTGTCGCGATGAAGCCGCTCGGTGATGGTTTTATCAAGCTGATTAAAATGATTATTGCGCCGATCATTTTCTGTACCGTGGTGACGGGGGTTGCCGGTATGCAGGAACTGGACAAGGTGGGCCGCGTCGGCATTAAGGCGCTGCTCTATTTTGAGGTTGTGAGCACGCTGGCACTGGTCATCGGGCTGGTCGTGGTGCATGCCATCCAACCCGGCGCAGGCATGAATATCGATGCAAGCACTCTGGATACCAAAGGCCTCGCCGCTTATACCTCTGCGGCAAAAACGCAAAGTACGGTCGATTTCCTGCTTAACATCATTCCTGCCAGCGTAATTGATGCTTTTGCCAAGGGCGATATATTGCAGGTCTTGCTGTTTTCATTATTGTTCGGATTTTCACTGGCCGCCATGAAAGAGACGGGGACGGAAGTGGTTGGGTTTATCAACAAGGTTTCTCAGATACTTTTCGGTATCGTGGAAACCATTATGAAGCTGGCGCCGATCGGGGCCTTCGGCGCGATGGCATTTACCATCGGCAAGTACGGCATCGCCTCGCTGGTGCCGCTGGCGAGTTTAATGGGCAGCTTTTATCTCACCTGTCTGCTGTTTATCTTTATCGTGCTCGGGCTGATTGCCAGGTTTGCGGGTTTCAGCATCATCAAGTTCATCGTTTATATCAAAGACGAGCTGTTTATCGTGTTAGGCACTTCGTCCTCGGAATCGGTGCTGCCGCGGATCATGACTAAACTCGAAAAAATGGGCTGCTCCAAGTCGGTCGTCGGGTTGGTTATTCCGACCGGCTATTCATTCAACCTTGACGGCACCTCGATTTATCTTGCCATGTCCGCTATTTTCGTCGCCCAGGCTACCAATACCCCGTTGACCATGATGCAGGAGTTGACCCTGCTCGGGGTGCTGCTGTTGACTTCGAAAGGTGCCGCGGGTGTAACCGGCAGCGGCTTTGTCACCCTTGCGGCAACGCTCTCGGTTATTCCGACTATTCCGGTCGCGGGGCTTGCGCTTATTTTGGGCATCGATCGATTTATGTCCGAAGCCCGCGCATTGACCAATCTTATCGGCAACGGCGTCGCCACCGTGGTTGCCGCCAAGTGGGAAAATGAACTGGATATGCAAAAGCTTAACGTTGCTTTAAATCCACCAAACGGTGAAATGTAATTAGGTTAATTCACCATGAACGACTGCAGGGACAGATATTTGCTCCTGCATTTTCTGCATTCATTACATCCATGTAACTTAGCAGTTGCCGAGATACAAAGGACACGACGTTTTTATTCCAGCTTTTCTTCGCGAGCTTCGTGTCTTCGTGGTGATTTATCTTAAATTAATGCCGAAATGACGAACTTAAACACACCTGAGTATAAAGATGAGGGCAGGGCATGAGAATTTTACTGGTTTTATTATTATGTTTGCCCGGTTGGGCTAACGCGGAAATCTACGAATGGCAGGATGCGAACGGCAGCAAGCATTTCTCCGATCGCCCGGTTGTCGATGCAAAAAAAGTCGATATAAAACCGGGCTATGATTTTTACCGGGTCAAGACGGTTTATGACGGCGATACCGTGGTGCTGGAGGATGGGCGTAAAATCCGTTTTTTGGGCATCAATACGCCGGAGGTTCAGCACCGCGACAAACAGGCCGATGCGGGCGGCGACGAGGCCAAGCGCTGGCTGACCGACCAACTGAAAAACACCAAAGTCCGCCTGGAAGTGGGTACGGAAAAAACCGACAAATACGGCAGAACGCTGGCGCATTTGTTCACCGAAAAAAAGGAACATATCAACTTGCAACTGGTTGCAGCGGGTTTGGCGGCAGTCAGTATTTACCCGCCCGATTTACACTACGTCAGTGAATTGGTTAAGGCGCAGAATCAGGCGGAGCAAGCCAAACTCGGCATTTGGGGGCGACCTGAATATGCCGTAATACCGGTTGCCAGTCTTACCGAAGCCGGGCACCAGGGCTGGACGCGTCTGGTCGGCAAGGTGGTCAATATCCGCACGACCCGGAAATCGATTTACCTGGAATTTTCCGACGCCTTTGAGGCGCGCATCGAGAGCAAATGGCTGGATTTATTTCCCAATGTTAACGACTATTTGGGGAAAACCATCGAAGTGCGTGGCTGGCTGAACAAAAGCAAGGGACATTTGTCGATGCTAATTCGTCATCCGAGTGCGATTAAGGAAAAGTCCTAACTGTTTAAGGAAGTGCTGAACAAATCGATTCCGCTCATGGTTCGATAAGCTCACCACGAACGGAATCAATAACTGACCGTTCGTCCCGAGCCTGTCGAAGGATTTAATCTGCGCTTCCTTAACAGTCAAAACATAAAATACAGATGAATATGATGAGCACGGATAAGCTCAAAATGGCGATCAACTGATTTTTCAGGATAATTCAAAAAAATCTTATTCAATCATAAATATCAGCGTCATCCGCGTTCCATTTTTCTAACTACTGAGCCGTTACGAAAAATCATTCTATTTGAGCAGCCAGTCCTATAAACTAGCACGCTTTAACATTACCTGAGATTTAAATGACTGCTCCACAAATTGGTTTTATTAGTTTGGGTTGCCCCAAAGCCCTGGTCGATAGCGAAAGAATCCTAACCAAGCTTCGCTCAGAGGGTTACACCATTTCGCCGACTTACCAGGACGCTGATCTGGTCGTGGTTAATACCTGCGGTTTTATTGATGCGGCGGTAGAAGAATCGCTGGACAGCATCGGCGAGGCGCTGGCTCAAAACGGCAAGGTCATCGTTACCGGCTGTTTGGGTTCCAGGGAAGCCGAAATCAGGGAGCGTCATCCGCAAGTCTTGAAAGTGACCGGCGCGCATGCTCTGGAAGAAGTTGTGGCGGCTGTGCATGAGCATTTACCGCCGCCGCATGATCCGTTTATCAGCCTGGTGCCGCCGCAAGGCATCAAACTGACGCCGCGACATTATGCCTATTTGAAGATTTCCGAGGGCTGTAATCATCGCTGCACCTTCTGCATCATCCCCTCGATGCGCGGCGATTTGGTCAGCAGGCCGGTTGATGATGTGATGCTGGAAGCCGAACGCCTGGCCAATGCCGGAGTAAAGGAATTGCTGGTGGTTTCGCAGGATACCAGCGCTTACGGTCTGGACTTGAAGTATCAAAGCCGGGACTGGAAAGGCCGTTCGGTTAGAACCCGTTTTTACGATTTAGCCGAAGCGCTGGGGGATTTAGGTATCTGGGTCAGGATGCATTACGTTTATCCGTATCCGCATGTGGATGAGGTGATTCCGTTAATGGCTGAAGGCAAAATCCTGCCTTATCTGGACATCCCGTTCCAGCATGCCAACAGCCGCATCCTGAAATTAATGAAGCGTCCGGCTGCCGGCGAAAATAACTTGGAACGCATTAAAGCATGGCGCGAAATCTGTCCTGACATAACTTTGCGCAGCACCTTTATCGTCGGCTTTCCCGGCGAAACCGAGCAGGAATTCGAGCAGTTGCTGGATTTTATGAGCGAAGCGCAAATGGATCGAGTCGGCTGTTTTGCCTATTCGCCGGTCAAAGGCGCGGTCGCCAATGATTTGCCCGATCAGGTGCCGGAAGAAGTCAAACAGGAACGTTTGGCTCGCTTTATGGCGCATCAGGCCGAAATCAGCGCGGCGCGCTTGCAGCAACGGGTAGGCCGAATCGAAACGGTGTTGATCGATGAAGTGGTCGAAGAAGGCGCGGTGGCAAGAAGTAAAGCCGATGCGCCGGAAATCGACGGGCAGGTTTTTATCGATGGCGCGACGCATCTGAAAGTCGGCGACTTCGTCGATGTCGAGCTTGAAGAAGCGGATGAATACGATTTGTGGGGACGGTTGGTTTAGATTCGTAAACGGCAAGGCAAGCCTGAACTCCGGCACCTGAATTTTCCGGAGTCCAAAGCTTGTCTTGCCTGCTTCAAAGTTGGTTTAACTATTTATCGCATATATTAGGCAATTTGACTCATATCACAGGAAAGCATTATGGAAAACACTTCAGGCCAAGGCAAAAAAGCAATAGTTCCGGCAGAAATTGACGGATGGAACTGGGGGGCTTTTTTATTAAACTGGATTTGGGGCATTGGCAATAACACGTTCATAGCTTTGCTCATGTTTGTTCCCTTTGTAAACTTCATCATGCCCTTTGTGCTTGGTGTTAAAGGCAGCGCATGGGCATGGCAAAATAAAGAATGGGAAAGCATTGAACACTTCAAGGCCGTCCAGAAAAAATGGGCTTACTGGACCGCTATTGTTTATTTGTTTTTTATCGCCGCTTTTGCGGGTCTGTTTTTTATTATAATGTCATCAATGAAGGATTCAGACGCTTTCAAATTAGCTGAATCCCAATTTGAGAGTAGCCGACAAGCATCAGAAATAATTGGCAAGCCTTTTTCCACAGGTTTACCGTCCGGGAGCATAGAAACCTCAGAACCGAGTGGCAAAGCAACTATTTCTTTTGGCGTAGAGGGATCTAAAGGCAAGGGGACTGTCTATTTTGATGCGGTAAAAGAATTGGGGCAATGGAAAATCAACAGCCTCGTCCTTGAAGAAGAGGGTACTGGCAAGCGGATAGATATTGACCCGCATGCTACTACGTCTGCACCTGTTGAAGGAGTTGTTGCCGTTACGCCCGCACTGGCTGAGAAAACGGCTACGCCTGTTGACGTTGAAAAGGTCGTTATAACCACCTCTGAAGTTAATGTAGGCGCTGCCAAAGCCAAAGCAGGCGTGCGTAAGCCTACGGGGGATGTCAATGAATTCTGGGGAAACTTTACTTGGGACGATCTGTCCGCCGATGAGAAAAAACTTTGGGCCGTTTTAGGCTGGAATGGCAGGATCTGGGGATCTGAATCCGAGTCTCCGGCTTCTGAAGAAACTTCATGGGCTAAATTAAGCGAAGCAGAGCGCGCGGCTTTAACTTCTTTAGGCTATGACAAAAAATCGTGGAATAAGGAATAGTGTTTTTTGTGTTACAGGCTTAGCCAGATAAGAAAAACGCTGAGCTAAGTTTTTGCGATAAAGCTTGTTTTGGGCATCCGAGTCCAAGACAAGCCTAAAAATCAATCAATTAAACCCCGTGTTTTCCTGCTCAAAACGCTTCGTGAAAACACAAGGCCTATCGATTTTGGGGGGGGCATTGACTCCTGTCTAGCGGTCCCCATTTTTCGACAATAGCTAAGCAAACGATTAACAGTTAGTCGAAAGTGGCTGACGACTCACCGCTTTTCTTGTTCCAGTGGATGGTGATTTTTTCTTCCTCGCAAAGGTTAATATCAGTCCATTCCACTTCCTCTTTATCGTCATAAATAACCTTTAGGTCATATTTGCAGATTTCATTGGCACTGTGAAATTTTATATTAGCTTTCTGGCCATCTTCTAAAACGTCTTGGCCCAGGACATCATCTAACCAATTATCTGTAGCATTTGGGGAGACATAAACCTGGTCAATGGTGTAACCCGTTTTGTTGACCAAGGTGAAATCTTGTTTGGCCTCGGCTACGACGACACTGCTTGCTGCCGAAGCTGTTAAGGCGGTGATGCCGACTAAAAGCCATTTTTTCATATTTAAACGTCCTTTTTGCATGTCTTATCTCTCTATAAGGTGGAATTGAATCCCGGTGCCTAACGTAAGGCTATTAAGCATGGTTTTTGTAATGCCCATTTCACTGTCTTGCCGTATGGACGGGGGTAGTTTCAATTAAATAAAGCGCTTTGTAAAGATTTAGCCTCTTCCGAAAATAAGGAGCGGGCATCTGTCCGTGCCGCCTGTCGGGTGGGAAACTCATACTCGGTTTGTTGTCCAGTAACAGGCACGGCTTGTGAAATTCTAGCGAATGTTATAATATAACATCTGATTTCAGATAAACGGTCTTTGCAATGAACACAGCTGCCGAAGCAAGCCATTCCCATTCCTCGGGGCACGATCATAAAAAATGTGTCAGCGAGGCACTAGACACTGCCGAGCGTTTGTGCGTGGTGCGTGGCGTGCAATTGACTCCGATCCGCCATCAAGTGCTGGAGCTGATCTGGGACAGTCACAAAGCCGTCAAAGCTTATGAGCTGCTGGATCGCATCAAACCCCTGCAAAATGCCGCAAAACCCGCAACGATTTACCGCGCACTGGACTTTTTGATCGAGCAGGGCCTGATTCATCGGGTGGAAAGCCTCAATGCCTTTGTCGGTTGCAGTTGCTCGGGTCATCAGCATGAGCAGTTATTGCTGATCTGCAATAACTGTCAGGAGGTGGAAGAGCGGTCGGCCCCCGATGTTATGCAGGCCCTGTCGCAGGAAATCAAACAGGCGGATTTCATTGTGCATAGCAAGGCCATCGAAATTCATGGCATATGCGCAATCTGCGCGCAGGCCATGAGTAGCGAGCAAGCCTAATGGCGCTATTTTTTCCAAGCAGAGCACCTAGTAGGCGTTATGTTATAACATTTCTCATTATTCAAGCAACGCATTCAAAAACCTATGAATAAAAAACTGGCTGTTATTTTGTTATCGACAGGTGCAATAGGGGCTAATGCCTATGCGGCTGACGATGATATTCACAAACTGGATGACATCGTCGTCATCAGTACCGGCATCAAACATTCCACTGCAAAATCGGCCAAGCCGGTAACGGTATTGACGGGCGACTCGTTGCGCATGAAAACCGGGACGACTATCGGCGATACGCTCAAAAATGAGCTCGGTATTACCAGCCAATCATTCGGTTCCGGGGTGGGTACGCCGGTTATTCGCGGGCAATCCGGGCCCCGGGTGCGGGTCATGCAGAACAGTCTGGGCAATAATGATGTTTCGTCATTGAGCCCGGATCATGCCAACGGCGTGGAGCCGATTTTGGTGGAACGCATTGAAGTGTTGCGCGGGCCGTCAACGCTGTTATACGGAAACGGCGCCATCGGCGGCGTGGTGAATGTGATCGATAACCGGATTCCAGAGCAAGTCCCCGATAAACTGATCGGCGGTGCCGGTGAGCAACGCTACGATTCGGCAACCAACGAGACCTCCAGCGCCCTCAAGCTGGAAGGCGGAAAAAGCGGCGTGGCCTATCATGTCGATGGTTTTTACCGCGATCAGGGCAATACCCATATCGGCGGCTCTGCGATAGCTGAAGAGGCTGCTCGCGCAACTGATCCCGGCCTGAATATTGTGAACAATCCCAACAGTCTTATCGATAATTCAAAAGCGCGGTCGCGCGGCGGCTCGGTCGGAGTTTCGAAAATCGGCGATGCCGGTTTAATCGGCGTTTCAAGCAACAGCCTGGAAAAAAATTACGGCATTCCGCCGGATGGCAGCGGCGGTGCGCCGGTGACTATCGATTTGACTCAAACCAAATACGATTTTAAAGGGCAACTGAATAAGCCTTTCGCGCTGGCTGAAGAATTGCGGATGAAATTCGGCTATACCGATTACAAGCATGTCGAGATGGACAACGGCACACCTGCCACGACATTCCTGAATAAGTCTTACGAAAGCCGGCTGGAGCTTGAACACAAGCCCATCGGCATATTAAACGGCGTATTGGGCTTTCAATCGGTCAATAGCCAATTTGCCGCTTTAGGCGCAGAAGCCCTGGTGCCGCGTACCGACCTTGATTCCTATGGTCTGTTTGATGTCGAATCGTTCAAAATCGGCGCTGTCACCTATGAGCTGGGCGCTCGCGGCGAATGGCAAACCATCGCGCCGGAAAACCGTAACCGCTTGACTTATGTACCCATCAGCGGCTCGGCCTCGGCATTGTGGGACATCACCGACCGTCATCAAGTCAGTCTGGCATTCACGCACTCGCAACGCGCGCCGCAGATACAGGAATTGTTTTCCAACGGCGTTCATGAGGCTACGCACAGCTACGAATTGGGCAATGCCAGCCTCAATAAGGAACTGTCCAATAACCTGGATCTGGGCTATCGCTACAAGGCCGATTGGATGACGGCGGAGTTAAATCTTTTCCACAATTGGGTCGGTGACTACATTTACCAGCAACGTACTGGGGACGTGTTTAACAGGGACAGTGAAACCATGGAAGCCGTTTGTTCAGCGGGGGCAAGCTGCGTCCCTGTTGTGGCAAGCCGCCAGACCGCCGCCATTTTCAAAGGCTTTGAAGCCCAAACCGTGTTCCCGCTGATGCAAAACCGTTACGGCGCGATCGATCTGACCTTATTCGGCGACTATACCCGCGGCACCTTTGACCAGGGCGGCAATGTTCCCCGTATGCCGCCGTTGCGCTACGGCTTGCAACTGAGTTACGAGAAAAATGACTGGTCGACCAATGCCCGATTGACCCGGGGCGAAGCGCAGAATCATTCAGGCGAACATGACTCAAACACGCCCGGCTATTTGTTGTTGAATCTGGGGGCGCAATACCGCTTGGCGAGCTTTGGCGACTCGGAGGTACTTTTGTTCGCGAAAGGTAAGAACATACTGAACGAAAATATCCGCAATTCTACATCGTATCTGCGTAATTTTGCCCCGGAGCCAGGGCGCAGTGCGGAGCTGGGCATTCGGGTCAGTTATTGATATTTTGACAATAACCGGACACAGTGAATATCGATATGAAGGGCAGCGCGTGGGTTATTAAATCTAAAAATAGCACCTAAAGTTATCCGCCAATGATGCTTAACTTATTGGCGGTGATGGTGTGAAGCTGACGTAAACCTGTTTTATTACCCGATTGTTTTCTTTTGCTGCATGCTTTCGGAATAGAAGGAAACCCCATGCTTTCCCTGCTTTGCGTGATACATTGCCGTATCGGCAAAATGAACCAGGGTTTCGCCACTGCTGGTATTTTGAGGATAAACCGCAATGCCGATACTGCCGCCCAGAGTAAATTCCAACTCATCAAAAATATAAGGCTCCCGTAACTTTTTCAGGATTTTTTCGGCAACCGGCGCCGCGCCAGCAGCATCGGTTTCCGGTAGTAATAGCGCGAATTCATCGCCGCCAAGGCGCGCGGCTATATCGGAGTCACGCAGAGTGGAGGAAATTCTTCTGGCCGTTTCTTTTAGTACTTCGTCACCAATAGCATGTCCCATCGTGTCGTTGACAAACTTGAAGCGATCCAGATCCATGTAAAAAAGCGAAACCGAATCGTTGGTGCGATGCGCCATACTGATGATTTGTTGAAGCTGGTCGGCGAATAACCGGCGGTTAGCCAGGCCGGTTAACTCATCGTAATAAGATAGCCAGATTAAGCGATCGTCAGCCTGTTTGCGCAAAGTGATGTCATGCACAATGCCATCAACGCCTATATATTTATTATATTCATCATAAACAGGGGTGTCTGTCACTTCAAGCCAGTGGATATTTTTCTGTGCATTGTATATTTCTAACTGATAAGGCGAACTGTGTATGCTTTGGCTATACTCATCAATTTTAAGGTTTATCGGATTGTCGGTAAGATATTCATGGTAATGAATCATAAACTCATCCACAGTGTATCCGAGTATATTGGTTATTGAGGGACTGATGTAAGTGAATATACCTTTGCAATCGCGCTGATAAAAAAAGTATTCATTACGCAGATTTTCAACCAGGCTACGGAATTTATGTTCGCTGGAGTGCAGCTCGGCGGTCCGCTTTACGACCAGATGTTCAAGATCGCTTTTCAATGCTTGCAGGATTTTGTTGGTGGTCTGGACTTCGGTTTTTGACCGTTCTATTTTCTTGTTTTGTCTGCGAACCCGGGCAATCCATAGCAGTAATAAGACCAGTACAATGACGAACGCCGCTACCATTTTTCGAATCAGTTCGTAGTCAATTGAGGGTTTAATGCTGGGAACCCATTTGGCGTGGATATTCTGCATTTCTTCTTCACTTATAGTGACCAGCGCCTTTCGTAAAATGTCTGCCAGAACCGGCCAGTCATTACGTACGGCGATGCTCTCATTAATGCTTTCATTGGCCCTATTGAGATCATAGAAGGCTGCAATTTTCAGATCAGTCAGAAGATATTTGGTTTGCAGATAACTGGCTGTGGCCATAAAAGTAATGGCTGCATCGGCCTTTTCTGTACTGACGGCCTTTAGCCCATCCAGCATAGAGACCACAAAATAGGGAGTGACTGAAGGCAACTCCTTAATAACCCGATCAACAAATTGGTAACCTTTGACCATCGTGACGGTTTTTCCCACAAGATCGCTTTGATTTTTAATGGTGGTGTTATCTCTTTTGGTCATGATAACCAATGATTTGATCAGATAGGGCTGTGTGAAGATAAATAACTGCCTGCGGTCCGGCCGATTGACCATCGTAGCGACGACATCAACTTTATGCGCTGCCGCTGCTTCGTATAGTTTATTCCAGCTGGTATTGGGATAAGTTTCAAATGTAATGCCCAGTCGCTTGCTCAGGGCGTTCATGACCTCAATGGCAATACCTTCAAGTTGCCCGGAATCGTTGATGAAGCTATAAGGCGGCAATGAACCGTCAAAAGCAATCCTGATCTTTTTATGATTCGCTAACCATGCTCGTTCTTTAACTGTCAGCTGTACTACGGGGTCAACTTTGTTCTGGCTGGAAACTTTGGCATCAAAGTCATCTGCCGCAGCAACATTGACGAAAAAAATGAAAAAAAACAAGGAAACTAAATAATGCATTGCTTGGGATAGATCAGTTTTTAAAATGGGGGATAAGACGGAAGTCAGGCATTCTCTGTCTTGATTTAATACGTGCATTGAATGTTCCATTGTGCGTGTATCAATAGCGTAATTTTAGTCTATTTTTGGTTTGCTTGTGTTACGGCGTAAAAAGAGCGTCGCGAGGCCGGTGTCGGTCTTTATTCTTGACAGGGCGATTTAATCTTATAAAATACCCGGCTCGAACTGCGGAGCGGTAGTTCAGTTGGTTAGAATACCGGCCTGTCACGCCGGTGGTCGCGGGTTCGAGCCCCGTCCGCTCCGCCATCCCTCCGGCAGGACGATTACTGCCGATATAAAAATAATCCACCGCAAATTATTGCCGTTGAGTTTGTCCCATCAAGGCCTCGATGTCCAACTGTTTTTGTGGCGTTTATATCATTCCCAAGCTGTGTTATCTTTCATTTTTCATCTGCGAAGGCGGCTGTGTTGACTCCCCAATCGCGTTTTTTCCTGGGCTTGTTGCAATGTCTGCGAGTCGGGCGGCGGTTATAGTCTGAACGATGGATCGGGATTTTTCCATAACATAGACTTTGACAGTCATAGAGATGGGACAGAAATTCTATCTATAGTCCTTATCTTTTAAATCAGCGTTTTTTTAAAATAATCCCGGTAGTTATACTGTAAAATTACTCTTTTTTTATCTCAGCTCCCAGATGACAACCAGGCTACCCGTACCGCGTATTGCATTAACACCCGGAGAACCCGCAGGCATAGGCCCCGATCTTTGCATTCAGCTCGCGCAGCAGGATTTGCCCTGCGAAATCATCGTCATAGCCAGTCCGCAATTATTGGAAGAGCGCGCCGGACAGTTAGGTTTACCGCTTCAGATAACAGAATTCGACAGCGCTATGCCTGCCACTGCCCAGACTGCCGGACGCTTGACGGTATTGCCGGTGGAACTGGCGGAACCCGTTCGGTGCGGGCAATTGAATGCGGCCAATAGCCGCTATGTGTTAAAAACCATCACCAAAGCGACCAAAGGCTGCATGGACGCGGTTTTTGATGCGATGGTCACCGGGCCTGTCCATAAAGGCATTATCAACGATGCGGGCTTGCCTTTTAGCGGCCATACCGAATTTATTGCAGGCATTACCGGCGGACATCCGGTGATGATGCTGGCAACGCCGGGCTTGCGGGTAGCGCTGGCGACGACGCATCTGCCGCTGTCGGAAGTCAGTCAAGCCATTACCCATACCCGGTTACGGACGGTGATTCGGATTCTGGATCACGAACTGCGCTCGCGCTTTGGCATAGCTCACCCGAAAATACTGGTGTGCGGGCTTAATCCTCATGCCGGGGAAAACGGTCATCTGGGCAGGGAAGAAATCGATATTATCGAGCCGGTACTCGATACTTTTCGTAAGCAGGGCTTGAATCTGCATGGGCCGTTACCGGCCGATACGCTGTTCACCGAAAAGTATCTGGCTACAGCGGATGCGGTATTGGCGATGTATCATGACCAAGGCTTGCCGGTACTTAAACATATGGGTTTTGGACAGGCCGTCAATATTACGCTGGGGCTCCCAATCATCCGTACTTCGGTTGACCACGGCACGGCTTTGGATCTTGCCGGCAGCGGCAAGGCCGATTTAGGCAGCCTGCAATTCGCACTGCAAACCGCATTAACAATGGCTACGCAATAAAAATGGCACATACTCCGCGCAAGCGCTTCGGTCAGAATTTTCTTCATGACCACAATATTATTTACAACATTATCTCCAGCATTCAGGCCAGGCCCGGTCAGCATTGGGTTGAGATAGGGCCTGGCCAGGGCGCATTGACCGAGCCTTTGCTAAACGAAGGCGTGCGTCTGGATGTGGTTGAACTTGACCGGGATTTGGTGGTTTTGCTCAGGGAGAAATTTAAGCAATATCCTAATCTGCAAATTCACAGCGCCGACGCGTTAAGGTTTGATTTTTCGTCGCTGGCTGCGGGGGATGACCAATCCGCCGGGAGCGGATTAGCACGCAAAGCGCCCGAAGGGGCGCGGGCAGGGATAGCCTGCGATGAAAAACTACGCATCATCGGCAATCTTCCCTATAACATTTCAACGCCGTTGATGTTCCATCTGCTGGATAACGCCTATTGTATTGAAGACATGCATTTCATGCTGCAAAAGGAAGTGGTTGACCGGATTTGCGCGGCTCCTGGCAGCAAAAAATACGGCAGGCTTAGCGTCATGATGCAATATTATTGCGCAACCGAGCTGTTATTCGATGTGCCGCCGGAAAGCTTCGACCCGGCTCCGCAGGTGATGTCGGCTATCGTCAGGCTGGTGCCGCACCAACAGCCGCCTGTTACGGTTAATGATATGAGCAAACTTAATCGGGTTGTCACTCAGGCGTTTTCGCAACGGCGCAAAACGTTGCGTAATTCGCTGAAAAAGCTGATCACCGAGGAAGAAATTGTCGCTTTGGGAATTGATCCAACGCTCAGGGCTGAAAGCATATCGCTGGCTGAGTTCGCTCTTTTAAGCAATTTGTTGCAGGAATAACCGGTTTTTTATTACCACGAAAAACATAAAGTTTCCCTGGATCACTAGATTCCAGGCCTTAGCTTGGGGATTCTGTTTTGGAAGCTAGAGCTTCCGGTCTCTCGAAGCTCTAGCTTGGGAACCAGCGCAAGTGTTTTTTCTTCGTGTCCTTCGTGGTGAAAATTCTGAATCAAACGGAAAAGCTCTCACCGCAGCCGCAGGTGCCTTTTACATTCGGGTTATTAAACTGGAAAGCTTCGTTAATGCCTTCCCGGCGATAATCCAGTTCTATACCGTCCACAAATTGCAGGTCGTTTGCGGCGACTATGACTTTTACATCGAAATTTTCAAATACGGTATCGCCTTCGTTTAGTATGTCGGCGTAATCAATCGTATAAGCATAGCCCGAGCAGCCGGATTGCTTTACGCCCAGCTTTAAACCCAGGCCTTTGCCGCGTTTTTCCAGTTGTTTTTTAATTTGCCGGGCGGCACTTTCAGTTAATGAGACAGACATGATTTCCTCTTTATCCTTTGATGGTTAAGGATGTTAATTGTTTAATAAATTCGATAACGTCAGCTTCAGTGCTGGCTTTTCCCAAACTGATGCGAATCGCGCTTTTTGCGTCGCTAGGTTCAACGCCCATGGCTACCAAAACCGGGCTGGGTTCTCTCTGGCCGCTGGCGCAGGCTGAACCGCTGGAAACGGCGATGTTTTTTTGATCCAGCTGCATCAGCAGCATTTCTCCATCAATGCCGTGGATGCCCATCTGGACGGTATTGGGCAGTCGTTCGGCCTGCTCGGCAAAAATAGTCAGGCCGGGAATAGCGCCTAAGCCATGCTCCAACAATTTTCTAAGTTTTAGCAGATATGCGTGGCGTTCGGCAAGCTCTGTTTTGGCAAGTTCCGCCGCTTTACCAAAGCCGACGATGGCGGCGACGTTTTCAGTCCCGGCCCTGAATCCCTGTTCCTGCCCGCCGCCGAGTAAGACAGGTTTTATCTCCACGGATTTTTCAAATACCAGTGCCCCGCAGCCTTTAGGACCGTAGATTTTATGGCTGGACAGCGACATCAAGTGTGTGCCGAGGCGGTTGAAATTTACGGGGATTTTGCCCAGCGCCTGTACGGCGTCGGTATGAACCTTGATGCCTTGCGCTCTTAACTGATCGGCATAGTGAGCGATATGCTGCACCACGCCGGTTTCATTGTTGGCCAGCATGATCGAAACCAGTCCGGGCTTTAGCCGAATCACCTCGTCGATAGCATCCTGTGTGATCAGGCCGTTTGCATCGACATTAAGCAGGGTAAGCTCATGTCCCTGGCTTTTTAAATGCAGGGCAGGCTCGATAATCGAGGGATGTTCAATGGCTGAGACGGCGAGTCCGGCCTGAGGGGCTAGTGTTGCCAAAGCCAGGTTATTGGCTTCGGTGCCGCCGCTGGTAAAAATAATTTGTCCGGGCTGAACGCCAAGCAGTGCCGACAGCTGTTCACGAGCTGCATCTATGGCGCTGCCCGCGACTCTGCCGTGACGATATAAGCTGGAAGGATTTCCGTAGAATGTGGTCAGGAAAGGAAGCATCGCGTCCAGGACGCGATCGTCTAACGGTGTGGTCGCGTTATGATCAAAATAGATCATTCAGGTCGGGCATTAATCCGGATGACGGTAAATTTCAATGACTTGCTGCGCATCGTGATGCTGCCTTATGGCAACTTCCTGAACCTGGTTTTTTTCTAACAGGTCGGCCAAAGAAATGCCCTTCAAATAATCTCTAATCTGCTCACTCAATCCCATCCACAGGTCATGCGTTAAACAGGCTTGATCCTTCTGGCAATTGGCCTCTCCGCCGCATTTGGTCGAATCAAGCGGTTCATTGACGGCAGCGATAATGTCAGCAATATTAATATCGCTGGTCTTGCGACACAGTTTGTAACCGCCGCCAGGTCCGCGTACGCCTTTTACCATACCGGCCCGGCGTAAACGGGCAAACAGTTGTTCCAGATAAGACAGGGAAATGGTTTGACGAGCCGCAATGTCAGTCAGGGTTACCGGCTTGATTTGACTGTGAAAAGCCAAGTCAAGCATTGCAGTAACCGCATAGCGGCCTTTAGTTGTTAAGCGCACAGTAGTATCCTCTATAAATACCGTTAAGATATTGTTACTATACTTAACCTAGCAAAATAGTCAACTATTGTACCCTTGGCAAGCGCAGGTATTTCTCAAATAGGGTTGCTTTTCTCTGAGGAATCCCTGGATGCAAATCACGTTGAAACCGTTTTTACCTTTTTACCGATCGCCTTTTTCATAGCCGTCCTCAATTTCGCAGCCGTCCAATGTGGAGATAGGCGATTCCGTGTATTTTATACCGGCATCATTGAGCGCTTTTTGCAGGGTTTCTATCTGTTTATCCATGTCATGAATATGATCGAGCATGTGATTGATGGCGTAGGCGATTGGATCGGGTACGTCGGTTGTCGCGCCGTAGGCATGAAAGCCCATTTTGTAGGCAATCTTGTCACGCTCGGCTGTTACGGCTCTGCTGTTGGGATCGACGATATGAGCGGGAATTCCAACCGCAGTTGCTCCAGCCGGTACCGGCTTTAAGACCACCGAGTTTGAACCTACCCGGGCGTTTTCACCTATATCGATAGGCCCTAAGACTTTTGCCCCGGCACCAATCACCACGCCGTTATGCAGGGTCGGATGACGTTTGCCTTTATCCCAGCTGGTCCCGCCCAAGGTTACGCCATGATATAAAGTGCAGTCATCACCGATAATGGCGGTTTCGCCGATTACCACGCCCATGCCGTGATCGATAAAAAAACGCCTGCCGATGACTGCGCCGGGGTGGATTTCAATGCCGGTCAGCCAGCGGCCGATGTGGGCGATAAATCGGGCCAACCATCTGAATTCGGCGGTCCAGAAAAAATGGCTGACTCGGTGTATCAAAACGGCATGAAATCCGGGGTAGGTGGTAATCACTTCAAAGACCGTCTGCGCCGCCGGATCGCGGTCAAAGACGCAGGCAATATCTTCTTTTATTCGGTTAAACATCGTTATTCCTCTTGTGGCCTTGAGACATCCGTAAGATACCCCGGAGTATGTCCAGCTCCTTGGTATCCATTTGTACCCGGTTATAAATCCGCCGCAAACGCCGCATGATGGATTTTGATTTGGCGGGATGCATAAAGCCTATATCGGTTAATGCTTCGGCCAGATGCGTATAGAAAGACTCCATTTGCGTTGCCGTGGCCAAGGGGTCTTCGCCTTTGTCGCCGACCACGATTTGTTCTTGCTCGGCCAGTCCGGATGCCACGAATAATTCATAACAAACCACCTGTACCGCGGCGGCAATATTCAAGGAGCTGTATTCGCTGTTGCACGGGATGCGCAGCAAAAAGTGACACAGATCCAGTTCGTGATTTTTTAAGCCCGAATTTTCCCGGCCAAAAACGATAGCCACTTTGTTGCCGGGTTCATTGATCAGCGCTTTTTCCGCGCATTCCCTGGGCGTCATTTCCGGCCAGCTGATGGTCCGGCCTCGGGCGCTGGCGCCAATCACCAATTGGCAATCGGCAATGGCCTCTTGCAAGGTCGCGCAAACGGTTGCGCCCGCCAACACGTCATCAGCGCCGGAAGCTCTGGAGGTGGCATCGGCGCTGGGGAAGATTTTAGGCGCAACCAGCCAGAGATTATGCATCTTCATGTTTTTCATCGCACGGGCAACAGCACCTATATTCCCCGGATGCGTTGTTTCGACCAGTACAATTTTTATAGTAGACAGCAATGCCTTGTCCTTAGTTAAAAAAAGAGCCTAAGTTTAGCAAAATATTTGGTATTATATGCGTTTTCAGCAATTGCTCCTGCATCGCCTCGGCAATAGCTCCTGCATTGCTCTACCTCCTGTGTCCATGCAGTCGTATAGCGCCTACTTTGGGTGCTCTAACTTCAGCATAACCCACAGGGACATGGGGAATGCAGATATTGCAGCAGCAAATATCTGTCCATACATCCGTACTCAATATAAATCCGCCTATGCAACCCATGTTAAATACTGCCGTCCGTGCCGCAAGAGCCGCCGGCGACTTGATACTCCGCTCATCCGATAATATCGGTCACCTAAAGGTCGACCAAAAAGGTAAAAACGATTATGCCAGCGAGGTTGATCGTATGGCCGAACGGGAAATTATCAACATTATCAAGGTTGCCTACCCTGATCACAGCATTCTGGCCGAAGAAAGCGGCATGCATGAGGGCAACGATTTTGTCTGGGTGATCGACCCGCTGGACGGCACTACCAACTTTCTGCACGGTTTTCCGCAATACGCCGTTTCCATTGCCTTAAAACACAAAGGCAGAATTGAAGTCGGCGTTGTTTATGACCCGTTACGCGATGAATTATTTACCGCCAAACGCGGCGGCGGAGCCATGCTAAACAGTCGCCGTCTTCGGGTGACCAATCAAACCAGCTTGAAAGGCGCGTTAATCGGCACCGGCTTTCCGTTTAAAACCGATCTGCACATGAATGCTTACTTGGGCATGTTCCGCGCATTAGCGACAGATTCTGCGGGGATTCGTCGTGCGGGCGCTGCGGCGCTTGATTTGGCCTATCTGGCTGCCGGTCGATTGGATGGTTTTTGGGAAATCGGCCTAATGGAGTGGGATATGGCCGCAGGTCTTTTATTGGTAAAGGAAGCGGGCGGTGTGGTTACCGATTTTTCTTTTAATGATAAGTATCTGGAGTCGGGCAACGTCATCGCCGCAAGCCCCAAAATGCATCAAATCATGTACCAGCTTATCGAGCCGTATGTGACCGATAATTTGAAATAATCGGTTGTTGGAAAAAATAGAACGCAGATGACGCGGATAATTATGATGAGCGCAAGATAACATCAGCTTCTTCATAAAGGTATAGACGCAAGGCAAAGGACGAAAGGCGAAAAACCATCTTTCGTCCTTTGCCTTTTTTATCAGCCTAATCCGTGTTCTATTATCAATTCAGCTGTTATAAAGCGTGCATTAAAAAATCTGCTTCGCCAGCATGATGGCGTCTTCTCGGCCATTCTCCGACTGATAATAACCTTTTCTGATACCGATTTCGTTGAAACCCATGTCTTCATAAAGAGCGATGGCGACGGTATTGGACGGCCTGACTTCTAGAAACATGGTTTCTGCCTGCCCTCTGGCTATTTCAACAAGATTTTCCAGCATTTTACGGCCTATTCCTTGTCCCTGTTCGGCCGGCGCTACGCAAATATTTAACACATGTGCTTCGCCTACCGCCATGGAGAGGATGCTGTAGCCCAATACGGTCTCCTGTTCTTCGCAGACCCAGCAGCTATAGTTGGCTCTGAAGCAGTCCCTGAATATGTCTTCTTCCCAGGGAAATTGATAACTTGCCCGTTCAATCGCCATAACTCCGGGTAAATCGGAACTTCTCATTTTTCTCAGACGCATTAAATCTTTTCTGCCTACCGAGCCAGGAAATAATTTGGCGTAGAACTCTCTATCGGCGTCATAAACCACAAAGTCTTTTATTTTATCTAGCATCATTCCCAACATGATCAACCTATAATGTTTTTAACTGTTTGCAGTGCGAGTTTTAAATCCGCCCAGGCTTTGCGCTTGTCCAGCATTGATCTTAACAAGTACGCCGGGTGATAGACTACAACAACCGGAGTATCATTTAAAGCGTGTATTTTTCCTCTCAGCTTGCTGATCGGTTCATCGGTGTTGAGCAATGCCTGCGCAGCAATACGCCCTAAAACCACGATGATTTTTGGTTTGAGCAATGCTATTTGTCGCATCAGGTAAGGTTTGCAGGTTTCGATTTCGATGGGCTTGGGGTCGCGGTTAGCGGGAGGGCGGCATTTTACAATATTGGTTATAAAGACCTCTTCCCGGTCAAGGCCTATGGCTCTTAGCATTTCGGTTAACAGCAGACCCGCGTTGCCGACAAAAGGCAGGCCTTGCAGGTCTTCGTTTTGTCCGGGTCCTTCTCCGATAATCATCCAGTCGGCGTTTTTATTGCCTGAACCGAAAACGGTTTGGGTGCGGGTTTTACACAAGTCGCATTGAGTGCAGGGGGCGACTTCAGCTTGTAACGCTTCCCAGCTGTCGGGTGATTCTGGCAGGGCATTTTCAGCTATAGCAACGGGTGTCGACGTTTGCTGATTGTCGGCAACAGCCCTGGGCAGCCAAACATCAATGCCCATAGCTTCGAGGTATTGCAGGCGTGTTGCGTTATCCAAGGCCGACTCGATTTACTTAGTGTTCCCACGCTCCGGCGCGGGAACACAATTAGCGATGCTCTGGCATCGCATTTGGCAACGCTGGAGTCCTTCGACATGGCTCAGGACAGGGATTGATGGATGCATTCCCACGCAAGAATGTGGGAACGATAAATCTTTCGCCCTTCGCCTTTCGCCTTTCATCTTGCGAACCTCAATCAAACATCCCCTTTCTGAGGATGCCGACGTTGATCGGGACTATGCAGCTTATTCACGGCATTGATATAAGCTTTGGCCGAAGCAATAACAATATCGGTATCGGCGCCCAAGCCGTTAACAATACGGCCCGCTTTTTCAAGGCGGATAGTGACTTCGCCCTGGGCATCGGTGCCGTTGGTGATGCTGTTAACCGAATAAAGCTCCAGAGCGGCATCGGTTTGCACCAGTTTTTCAATGGCTTTTAAACTGGCATCCACGGCGCCGCCGCCGCTTGCAGTGCCGGTAACTTCTTTATTGTCCACCCGTAGCGTAACGGTTGCGTTGGGTATTTCACCAGTTTCCGAACACACTTTCAGGGCGATCAGCTTGACATGCTCGTCTTCCGCTTCAAACCCGGCTTCCGAAATCAGTGTTTGCAAATCCTCATCAAAGATTTCGTGCTTTTTATCGGCTAACTGCTTGAAGCGGGCAAAGGCCTCGTTCAACTCTGATTCCGAACCGAACTCAAAGCCCAACTCGGTGATGCGGCTTTTAAACGCATTCCGGCCTGAATGTTTGCCCAGCACCATACGGTTAGCCGTCCAGCCAACATCTTCAGCGCGCATGATTTCGTAAGTCTCTCTGTTTTTTAATACACCATCCTGATGAATCCCCGCTTCATGTGCAAAAGCATTGGCACCGACGATGGCTTTGTTAGGTTGCACAGGAAAACCGGTGATTGAAGACACCAGCTTTGAGCAGGTCAAAATTTCGCGGGTATCGATGCCGGTTTGGCAGGTAAACACATCCTTACGGGTGCGAACCGCCATAACCACTTCTTCCAGCGACGCGTTACCGGCGCGCTCACCCAAACCATTAATGGTACATTCGACCTGACGTGCGCCGTTCATAACCGCCGACAACGAATTGGCAACCGCAAGCCCCAAGTCATTGTGGCAATGCACGGAAAAAATCGCCTTGTCCGAATTGGGAATGCGGCGGATCAGGTTGGCAATGGTTGCGCCGAATTGCTCGGGAACGCTGTAACCGACAGTGTCCGGAATATTCAGCGTCGTGGCTCCTGCATCGATAACCGCTTCAAGAATCCGGCACAAAAAGTCTTCTTCCGAGCGTCCCGCATCTTCCGGCGAAAATTCGACGTTATCGGTATATTGCCGTGCGCGTTTAACCGCTCTAACCGCATACTCGATCACCTGCTCCGGCTGCATCTGCAATTTCATTTGCATATGGATCGGCGAGGTGGCGATAAAGGTGTGAATCCGCGATTGCTTAGCGCCTTTAAGCGCCTCGCCTGCACGATCAATGTCCTTGTCCAGGGCTCTTGCCAGCCCGCAAACCACACTGTCTTTTATCACCTTGGCGACCGCCTGGACGGCTTCAAAATCGCCGGGACTGGCCGCAGGAAAACCGGCCTCGATCACATCGACCTTTAAGCGTTCCAAGGCCTTGGCGATTCTGACTTTTTCTTCACGGGTCATGGATGCGCCGGGGCTTTGCTCGCCATCGCGCAAGGTCGTATCGAATATTATTAACTTGTCTTTCATAAAAACTCCATTCATGGAGAGCTATCAACTGTTACGTTGATACATGGAAATAGGGGGTATAAGTAATTAAATGGAAAAAAGATGTATGCCCATCAGGGCAGGAATCTTAAAGGCAGGCATAGCCACGCGCACAAGTCTGTTTCGGCAAACATTGCGCCGGAAAGAAGGTTTTGAAATGCATGGTTGATTTGAATAAACATGGTCATGACTATACGCCAATGGCTGTGCTGCCTCAAGCAGATTTTACGCTTTACGCCCCTGCAACCTGCGTCTGCGCATGACCAAGGTAATAACCGGGCCTGAAATTGCGTAACCTAAAAACAACAGGAACAACATCGTCTGCGGCTGCGCCATCACAAAAGCGATAGCCAGCATCGCGGCAATCGCAACAATAAAAGGCACTTTGCCCTTTAAATCGATTTTTTTGAAACTCCAATAGCGGAAATTACTCACCATCAGCAAGCCGGTGCTGACTGTTAACGCGAGTGCAAAATATTTGAACAGCTCGATGTCGTATTTATACTCCAGGCAAATCCAGATAAATCCGGCAAGAATCGCGGCGGCGGCAGGACTGGGAAGTCCCTGGAAATAATTCTTATCGGCCGTCGCCAGCTGGGTGTTAAAGCGCGCGAGTCTTAATGCGCCGCCCGCCGCATGGACAAATGCGGCAAACAGACCTAATTTACCGAGGCTCGAAAACGCCCATAAATACATGACCAAAGCGGGGGCCGCGCCGAATGAAACCATGTCCGAAAGACTGTCGTATTGAGCGCCGAATTCGCTTTGCGTATTGGTCAATCTCGCCACCCGGCCATCCAGACCGTCCAGAATCATCGCTACAAAAATGGCTACAACAGCGGTTTCGTAACGTCCGCCCATCGCCGAAGTAATCGCATAGAAACCGGAAAACAGGGCTCCCGTGGTAAATAAATTAGGTAACAAATAAATTCCACGGCGACGAGTTAAGCGTTTTTCTGGAAGCATATTTCAATCAATCCTTTAGGTTTAGGAGGTCGGTAAAAAACATTGCGCTGAATTATACAATGAGCCTGCAAACTGCACCTAGCTTAATCAGAACGGCGGGGCTGGATGTAATCGAGATAGGCGCCTCGCTAATCCTTCGACAAGCTCAGGGCGAGCGGTTTTGAAACAAAATGGCTTGTTATTTAAATAGACGCCGATCTCGGTAGGGCTTTTATCTGGCTAGTCGGCACGATCCCCGAGTCATTGAAAATCCTCAAAAACAAGCGCAGGTTCGGTATCCATAAAAACGTTGTCGTTAAATTCACTGATACAAATAGCGTTTAAAGTCACTTCTTCATACAGCCAATAATAAAAACCGCCTTCGAAAATACTGTACCTGTCTGCGTATCTGCATTGTACCCATTGATTATTCAGTGACCCGATTGCGTTGGACGCTTTATCCGGCTGAGTCGCGCTCAAATAGGCAATAACTTTATCCTCTAAGCTCAGTTGAAATCGATCAAATTTGATTTTTCCGTCTGCCAGCTGCGCATATTTTAAGCGTCCGCCTTGTACATCATCGCCATGCCGGTCTATTACACACTGCTTATTGAATTCATAAAAAGCCGGTGGAAAAGTAATGGGGTATCTATTCGGGAGATTAGCGCGTTCCAAAACATGCGCGGCTGTTCTTTGGCTTTTATCCCATTGTTTGGTAACTATTTGCAAAACCAACATGGTTATTTTTCCGAATGTATTGATGTGTGATGAGGTTAATTGAAATTAATATTCCCTCGTAATGCTTTTAGCCTGCCTTGTTTGGTTTTGCTATCCAAACGTCTTAGCTTCGATCCTTTGGTCGGCTTTGTTGCTTTGCGTTTTTTGTGTGTGACAGCCACGTTTTGAATTAATGCCTGTAGTCGACTCAAGGCATCTTCCTTGTTCTTTTCCTGGGTGCGATATTGCTGCGCCTTGATGATAATCACTCCCTCTTTTGAAATGCGCTGGTCATTTAAAGCCAACAGCTTTTCTTTATAAAACTCGGGTAACGAGGACGCGTTAATGTCAAATCGTAAATGAACGGCGGATGACACTTTATTAACATTCTGCCCGCCGGCTCCCTGCGCACGAATCGCATGAACTTCAATTTCATTGTCCGGTATGCTGATCTGATTGGATATTTGCAACATGGGTTCTTTTGTTAATGGGGAGAGGCTAAACGATAAAGCTATTTTGTTGATTATACGTTATTTACTTTTTGACTTAGCGGATCGTTATGCTGCGGCTGGAGCGGCAGGCGATCTTGTTTCGTGTAAGGGTGCGAAGGCAATAACATCCATATTAGCGGCATCAATACCGCTCTTTATGATTTACAATATGGCATTGACTTGTAAGCTATGCGCAGACAGCCTTCTTGTCCGGCAAGGCGCTATGGGTGCGAAGCCTCGCGTACACAGAAGCTGTCGGTAATTATTGAACGTATTTTTTGAAAAAGACAACATACCATCGGAGCGATAAAGAATGACCAAACATGTTACTTTGACCCAGTTTATTATTGAACAGCAGCGCGAGTTGCCGGGCGTATCGGGAGCGTTTACTTCATTGCTGAACGATGTCGTTACAGCATGCAAGAAAATTTCAAATTTGGTTAATCGAGGTAATTTGATTGGTGTGCTGGGCAGTGCCGATTCCCAGAATGTACAGGGCGAGGTGCAGAAGAAACTGGACATCATCACCAATGACATTATGGTGGATGCGCTGAACTGGACCGGGCATTTGGCCGGTATGGCATCGGAAGAAATCGACGACATCATCAGCATTCCTTCGCAGTATCCCAAAGGCAAGTATCTGGCGTTGTTCGATCCGCTGGACGGTTCTTCAAACATCGATGTCAACTTGGCGGTAGGCACCATATTCTCCATTTTGCGTTGCTGCGAAGGTGTGGAGCCGGCGTTGGAGGATTTTTTGCGTAAGGGTTCCGAACAGGTTTGCGCGGGTTTTGTGCTTTACGGCCCGTCAACGATGATGGTTTTGACGACGGGGCAGGGCGTTAACGGCTTTACTCTGGATCAGGCTATAGGCGAATTTATCCTGACTCATCCCAATATGACGATTCCCAACGATACCAATGAATTTGCCATCAATATGTCAAATCAGCGTTTTTGGGAGCCTCCCGTGCAGCGTTATATCGAGGAATGTTTGCAAGGTACGGAAGGTTTGCGCAAAAAAGATTTCAATATGCGCTGGGTTGCGTCCATGGTTGCAGAGGTTTACCGGATACTCACGCGCGGCGGGGTTTTTCTATATCCGTTTGATTTGCGCGATCCGTCAAGAGCCGGAAAGCTTCGCATTATGTACGAGGCCAATCCGATGGCTTTTATTATCGAGCAAGCGGGCGGTGCCTGTTCCACCGGACGTGAGCGCATCCTCGACATCAAACCCAAAGGCCTGCATCAGCGGGTTCCGGTTATTTTGGGGTCGAAAAACGAGGTCGAGCGCATTGTCGGCTATCATCAGGAAGGTTGAGTTAAGCAGGCAAAAGGCTCAAGGCGAAAGACTAAAAAAATGGTTTGCTACGTCCCTTTGCCGTTGCCGCTTGGATTGCAAGACAAGCTTTGTATTTCGGTAGTCGTGTTTTTTGGAGTCCAAAGCTTGCTTTGACCGTTACACTGTTTTCACGCCGAAGAGCGTGAGTACGGCGCGAAAGACTAAAAAACAGCCGCCCTTATATGATAAAATTTTGCTTTTTTAACTTCACCCTTTGAGTTTTCCCATGAACAAACCTAAAAAAGTCGCGATTCTCACGGCGGGCGGCTTGGCCCCTTGCCTAAACTCAGCCATCGGCAGCCTTATCGAGCGTTACACTGAAATCGATCCTTCGATTGAAATCATCTGCTACCGTAGCGGTTATAAAGGTCTGTTGTTGGGCGATTTTTATACCGTCACTCCGGCCATCCGCGAAAAAGCAGGTCTTTTGCATCGTTTCGGCGGCTCGGTGATCGGCAACAGCCGCGTCAAACTGACCAATGTTAAAGACTGCATCAAGCGCGGCCTGGTTGAGGAAGGTCAAGACCCACAAAAAGTTGCAGCCGACCAATTGGTCAAAGACGGCGTGGATATTCTGCACACCATCGGCGGCGACGATACCAATACCGCTGCGGCTGATCTTGCCGCTTTCCTGGCGAAAAACGATTACGGCCTTACTGTTATCGGACTGCCTAAAACCGTCGATAATGACGTGTTTCCTATCAAACAATCGCTGGGCGCCTGGACGGCTGCCGAACAGGGCGCGCGTTACTTCTGGAACGTGGTTGCCGAAAACAATTCCAATCCGCGCATGCTGATCGTCCATGAAGTGATGGGACGCAGCTGCGGCTGGCTGACTGCTGCGACTGCTGTGGAATACCGCAAGCTGCTGGATCGCGCCGAATGGTTGCCTGAACTGGGTTTGGATCGCGCCACTTATGAAGTGCATGGCGTTTTTATCCCTGAAATGACGATCGATCTTGCCGCCGAAGCGAAGCGTCTTCGTGCGGTGATGGACAAAGTCGATTGCGTCAACATCTTCGTCTCAGAAGGCGCTGGCGTTGAGTCTATCGTTGCCGAAATGCAAGCCAAGGGCCAGGAAGTGCCGCGCGATGCGTTCGGCCATGTCAAGTTGGATGCCGTTAATCCGGGTAAATGGTTCGGCGACCAGTTTGCAGAAATGATCGGCGCGGAAAAAACCCTGGTGCAAAAATCAGGTTACTTTGCCCGCGCTTCTGCGGCCAATGTCGAAGATATTCGCCTGATCAAGTCTTGCGCCGATCTTGCTGTTGAGTGCGCGTTCCGTCGTGAGTCTGGTGTTATCGGTCACGATGACGATCAAAATTTTGTGCTGCGTGCGATTGAGTTCCCTCGTATCAAGGGCGGCAAGCCTTTTGACCTGGATACAGACTGGTTTAATCAAACTTTGACTGAAATCGGTCAGGCTAAGGGTTCTAAAGTCGAGGTTGGGCACTAAATATCTCCGCATAAGCATCGGCTTAAGCTTAAGCCGATGCGCGGGTTCCCAATCTCCAGATTGGGAACCTCAAAGGCGAAGCTCCAGCTTCGCGAAATGGGCAGCTGGAGCTTCCAGGCCGAATTCCCAAGCTTGAGTTTGGGAATTAGCGAAGACAGACGCATCATGAATCCCGACTATATTTTTGTTTATGGAACGCTAAGGCGTGATACGAACAGCGAGATGTCTCATCTTTTGGCTAAGCATGCTGAATTTGTGGATGATGCTACCTATCAAGGCAGGCTTTTTAAAGTCGACTACTATCCAGGTGCTGTTTCTTCAAATAACCCTAATGATGTGGTACAGGGCGAAGTCTATCTGCTTCATCAAGCCGATGATGTTGCGCTTCCTCTACTCGATCAATATGAAGAATTCGGTCCGGAGTTCCCCGAACCCAACGAATATAGTCGGCAGAAGCAATCTGTGTTGCTAAAGAGCGGACGCTTCGTTACGGCATGGGTTTATGTCTACAATCATCCCACGGAAGGCTTGGAGTTGGTCGAGTCGGCAAATTTTATTCAGCAACCATTATGATCACCATTATCCAACGCGTAACCACCGCTAAAGTCACTGTCAATAATCAGGACATTGGCAAAATCGACACCGGCATTATGGCGCTGGTTGCGGTGGAAAAGGCGGACAGCGAAAAAGATGCCCAGCGTCTGCTGGAGCGCATCCTCAATTATCGAATTTTTGCCGATAGCGATGACCGCATGAATCTGAGTTTGAGGGATATTAATGGCGGCTTGTTGTTGATTCCGCAATTTACGCTGGCGGCGGATACCCAAAAAGGCAACCGGCCCAGTTTTATTTCTGCCGCACCGCCGGAAAAAGGCAAGGAGCTGTTCGACTATCTGCAACAGTTGGCAAAGCAAACTTACGCCAATGTTGAATTCGGTCAGTTTGGAGCCGATATGCAGGTTTCGCTGGTCAATAACGGGCCGGTTACTTTTACCTTGAGGACGCGTACAGATTAATTAATCACCACGAAGACACGAAGTTCACGAAGAAAAGACCAGAGTAAAAACTTCGTGCTCTTCGTGTCTTCGTGGTGTTGCTTTGAGCCGGTTTTACTTACTCATCATCTTCTTCATAAGACTGCGCTTTTACATTATCGGGAATTCTCGGCATTTTGGCCGACCGCAATAGAATTAACGCGCCGCCCAAAACAAACAGCACCGCGACTATAAACAAGACTATCCACATTTGATCCTCCCATTTTTGGCTTGCATAAGCGGGTTACGATAGAATACCCCTACATAGATCATTTACATACTTCAACATGACAAATATGTCCGGAACAGATTTACATTTACCCGAAGGGCGTCAGGCAGGACAGCCTGACGTGACCAATCCGCCGGGAGCGGATTTGCATTTATCCGAAGGGCGCAGGGCAGGACAGCCCTGCGTGAAACAAGTCGAATTACTTTCTCCTGCCGGAACCCTTAAAAACATGCGCTATGCTTTTGCATACGGTGCGGACGCGGTTTATGCAGGGCTGCCGCGTTATAGCCTTAGGGTGCGCAACAATGATTTTCTTGAAGACAATCTGGCCAAAGGCATAGCTGAGGCTCATCAGCTGGGAAAAAAGTTTTTCCTGGCAACTAATGTGATTCCGCATAACGCCAAGGTTAAAACCTTTATTAAGGATATTACCCCGGTTATCGCGATGCAGCCGGACGCATTGATTATGGCCGATCCGGGTTTGATTATGATGACGCGGGAAGCCTGGCCCGATATGCCGATACATCTGTCGGTGCAGGCCAATACCGTCAACTATGCATCGGTCAATTTCTGGAAAAGCATAGGCGTTGAGCGGGTCATTTTGTCCCGCGAACTGTCGCTGGATGAAATTGAAGAGATCCGCCAGCGTTGCCCGGATACGGAACTTGAAGTGTTTGTCCATGGCGCGCTATGCATCGCTTATTCCGGCCGCTGTTTGTTGTCCGGCTACTTCAACCATCGCGATCCTAATCAGGGTACGTGTACCAATTCCTGCCGCTGGAAATACGACACACTGCCCGCGCATGAGAATGCCGAAGGCGATTACGTGCTGGATGGCGGAGCATTGTCGATGTCCGACATCAGCAATGCCAGCTGCGGTGGCGCGGAAAGACATCCCTTGGCAGACAAGGTGTATTTTCTGGAAGAAGAGGGTCGTAAAGGCGAATTATTGCCGGTGATGGAAGACGAAAACGGCACCTATATCATGAATTCGAAAGACTTAAGAGCTATTGAGCATGTGCAGCGCTTAGTCGAAATCGGCGTGGACAGCCTTAAAATCGAGGGCCGCACCAAGTCGCATTATTATGTGGCGCGTACTGCGCAAACCTACCGTCAAGCGATTGACGATGCGTTGGCGGGTCGGGCATTTCAGCCTGAACTGATCGGCGTTTTGGAAAATCTCGCCAATCGGGGGTACACGGACGGTTTTTATCAGCGCCACCATACTCATGAACAGCAAAACTATATAACCGGTTATTCCAAAAGCCATCAGCAGCAATTTTGCGGCGAGATCAGGAGTTATGATCAGCAAACCGGCTTGGCAACCGTTGATGTTAAAAACAAGTTTTCGGTCGGCGATAAGCTCGAATTGATATTGCCGGAAGGCAATCAGGATATTATCGTCGAGCGCATGGAAGGCATGTACGGACAAGAAATGGAAGAAGCGTCGGGCGGCGGCTATGAAGTGAAAATACCGCTGCCGGAAATATGCGGCGATAATGGCTTGTTGGCGCGGTATACTTGAGATCGGCGAAGGACGAAAGACAAAAGGCGAAAAAAGCCTTTCGTCCTTCGCCCTTCGCCGCCTTTTATCCTTTTGAGATTTGAATCATGACTTTTACTACTGCCGATCTTTGCGATGCCCATTCAGAAGAAGACCACTTCCAGATCGCCGAGCCGCTGCTCAAGCCTTATGGCGGTCATCCAAGCTTTTGCGGACAAATTACGACGGTAAAAGTTTTTGAGGATAACGTCCTGATCAGAACGGTGCTGGAAGAGAAAGTTGAAAACAGGGTGTTGGTTGTTGACGGCGGCGGCTCTCACCGTTGCGCTCTGCTGGGCGCGGATTTGGCAAGACTGGCTATTGCCAACGGCTGGCAGGGGATTGTGATTCATGGTTGCATCCGCGATTCTGCAACCCTCAATGAACTCCCGATCGGCATACGCGCTCTGCACACGCATCCCTTAAAAAGCCATAAGAAAGACCATGGCGACCGCGACTTATTGGTCACTTTCGCCGGTGTCAATTTCAAACAAAATCATTTTTTATATGCTGATGCCGATGGAATTATCGTATCAGAAACAATGTTGAGTTAAAATAACTCCAAATTAACCTAGTAAAGAAGTCAAGATATGCAAATTGTACTCGCTAACCCCCGTGGATTCTGTGCCGGTGTAGACCGGGCTATCGAAATCGTTGATCAGGCCATTCAGGCTTTCGGCGCGCCCATTTATGTTCGTCACGAAGTTGTCCATAACCGTACGGTTGTCGATGGACTTAAAGAAAAAGGCGCTATTTTTATTGAAGATTTAACCGACGTGCCGGTCGGCTCTTACCTGATCTTCAGCGCTCATGGCGTTTCAAAACAAGTACAGCAGGAAGCTAAAGAGCGCAATTTAACGGTTTTCGACGCGACTTGCCCGCTGGTCACCAAAGTTCATTTGCAGGTTGCCAAACATGCCAAAGAGGATCGTGAAGTTATCCTGATCGGTCATGCCGGACACCCGGAAGTTGAAGGCACGATGGGGCAATATGAACGGGGCACGGACAATGGCGGCATCTATCTGGTAGAAACTCCGGAAGACGTTAAAAATCTGGTGGTAAAAAACCCTGATGATCTGGCTTATGTCACGCAGACCACCTTGTCGATGACCGACACCAAGATTATGGTCGATGCCTTAAGAGCGCGCTTTAAAGGCATACAGGAACAGAAAAAAGACGACATCTGCTACGCCACACAAAACCGTCAGGATGCGGTATATGAGCTGGCCAAAACGGCTGATATTATCCTCGTAGTCGGCTCACCGAACAGCTCCAACTCCAACCGTTTGCGCGAAATTGCCGAGCAGCTCGGTAAGCAGGCTTATCTGATTGATACCGCGAAAGATATGCAGCAGAACTGGTTTGAGGGCGTTGCCGTGGTCGGCGTTACCGCAGGAGCCTCCGCGCCGGAAGTCCTGGTTCAGGAAGTGATCGATCAGTTAAAACAATGGGGCGGGCAATCGGCTGTTGAGATTCAAGGCATAGAAGAAAAAGTAGTGTTTTCTTTGCCTAGAGAATTAAAAAAACATATCAACTAACATTTTCCATTACGGGGCGGCCGCTTTAGTGACCGCCCCGACTCTCCTTTTCCGCATCCCCTTAATTCATTGCTGATCCTGCCGTGTGTCCGGATCAAAATAAAGACAAAAACTATCGTTTTTATCTAAAATAGCCATGGCTGTAAAACCAACCATTAACGTCAATAATGGCTGTCCGGAAGCCTATAAAAATCGGCTCCCCATTATTGCTAACATCCATTTATTTTTCCTAAAGATGATTATGACACTTACTGCAATGGACCTTGTCGCTCAAGCCAAACAACATATTGTTGAAATTGATATTGATGCCGCAAAAAACTCCCTGGAAACAAGCCTCATCCTTGATGTCAGAGAAGCTGCTGAATATACCGCCGGTCATTTGCCGGGAGCATTTAACATACCTCGCGGCGTATTGGAATTCAAGATAGGCTCGCATCCCGACTTTCAGGATAAACAAGATGCTCACATCATCGTTTATTGCCAATCCGGTGGCCGCTCCGCCTTGGCAACAGAGGCATTAAACAAGATGGGATTCAATAATGCCGTCAGCATGGCCGGCGGATTTAAGGCATGGACAGAAAGCGGTAATGAAGTAGTCTAGTGTCTGAGCTGGAAGCTATCCGTCTGGATAAATGGTTATGGACTGCGCGTTTTTTTAAAACGCGCAAATTGGCCGCCGAGGCTATTTCCGGCGGGAAAGTCCATGTTAGCGAGCAGCGCACCAAACCTGGAAAAGAAGTCAAAGTCGGCGCCATGCTTTCCATCAGTAAGGATAATTATCGATGGGAGGTCACGATTGTTGCCATTAACGGTCAACGGCGCTCGGCTAAAGAAGCGGTTTTACTCTATGAGGAAAGCGCTGAAAGTCTTGCCAAGCGCGAAAAGCAAATCATCCAAAACCGTGAGCAGCGGGAATTATTTGATTTTAGCGGCAAGGATCATAAACCGAACAAAAAAGAACGGCGTTTGATTCATCAATTTAAACAAGGGTAGGGCGTGTACAGTGCCCATAGGTGTTAACTTAAGAACATATCACCACGAAGGCACGAAGAACACGAAGTTTTTATCTGGGTTTTTCTTCGTGTTTCGGCGACCGCTCCATGCGTCCGTGCCGTCGTTCGTGGTGAATTAATCAATCCGCTTAAGCTGATGCGTATGGGTAATTGCTATAAACAGGTGGGCGGTTTAGACAAGCCGGCTAATTTGCAGGCGTATTTTAAAGGGCCTTCGGGAAACAATTTATGCAGATAACGACTGTTGCCCTTAGCTTCGCCCAATTCCTTGGCAATCGCTTTAGTAAAAACCCGCGCATTGGGCAAATGTTTAAATTGCTGATAGTAACGCCGAATGAATAAAATGATTTCCCAGTGATCATCGCTTAGCTCGATATTGTTTGACGCGGCCAACCACTGGGCGACATCTTCATTCCAATCTGCGGGATTTATCAGAAAACCCTGATCGGTTATTTCCAGATCTAAATCCATCAAGTCCATGTTTGAATGATCGGGTTATTAACCGTCAATTCCACCAGTCCGGCATAATCTATCACCTCGATCCCTTTAACCAGTTCATCGGAGGCAATTCCGCGTATTGCGATGTCATCCGACAACACGCAAAGGCGATTGCTGCCTAGTCGGCGCGTTAACGTATCGCTTATGCTGCTATTTTGTAATACCCGCAGAGCTGCATTTTCAAGAAACACCACAACGTCGCCTGAATCAATACGCTCTAAAAGGGCAGTTTCAATCGGTGATTGAAAAATAAGGTGCAGCACGTTAAGCGCTGTCGGTTAATTTAAGACCGATAATTCCAGCAATTACCAGCGTAATTGACAGCAAGCGATACCAGTCGGCGGATTCTTTAAATAAAATGATGCCTAACACGGCTACACCGACTGCGCCCATGCCGGTCCAAACGGCATACGCGGTTCCCAGCGGCAGGGTTTTAATTGCCAGAATCAACAAATAAAAACTTACGCCGCCGGACAGCATCGTTATGATGCTGGGCCACAGCTTGGTAAAGCCTTGATTGTATTTAAGACTTAAAGCAAATACTATTTCTGCAAATCCCGCAGAAAATAAAAGAAACCACGCCACGAACACCCCTTTTCTTTGTGCTTGGATACTAAATATTCTACAATATACTAAACTTAGCAGCATTTAAAAACATTTTAGATGAACCTTTGCGGGTAAGTTCAAGAAAGATCAGAGGATAGGTTACCAACTCACCCGATAGCGCCCGCATCTGAACAAAGCCATTCAGCATCTATGCAGCGGATTTAACAAGAGGGGATTACAGGGGAGTGAGTTTTTGTGTAATACGTAATGCTTAGCATTTAATGCAAAATAATCAATAACTAACTAACACATAGTAATGAGCGACATATCTTCTTTTTCAATCCAAAATCCAAAGCAAATAATCAGTCATTTATCATTATTAGTTAAAAATAAATGCTTGCTCAGCGCCCGTTTTGGAGCAAACAATGAGTCCTATATCACTACATTGCTCAGCGTTAATGAAGGAAATAATACGGTAGTATTGGATTACGGGCCCAAAGAAGATTTGAATCAACGTATCCTTAATGCCGGCAAGGTTTCGTTCGATACTGATTATAATGGCATTAAAGTTTCTTTTGCGGGAACTGAACTGAAAAAAATCACCCATAAAGGCGATTCGGCATTCAGCATGTCGATTCCTAAATCGCTTTACTGGATGCAGCGTAGAGAGTACTACCGGGTAAAATCGCCGCTTTCAAAACCCAGTTATTGCCAATTAATAGTAGAAGGCAGGGAACCCGTTAACCTTAAGTTATACGACATCAGCCTGACAGGCTTTGCAATGCTTAATGTTTCCAAAGAAGTTTCCGATCTACTGATTCCCGGCACATCATTTTCGCAATGTAAGCTCATACTTTCAGAAGCAGGTGAGAGTCCTATTTCCTTTGAGATCTGCGCCAAGTACATAATTAACCCTGACAAGCCGCAAAAAATACAAAAAATAGGCTGTAAGTTCAATAAGATAACACGCTCAGTCGAAGAGGTTATTCAGCGCTATATGCATCAGATTCAACGAGAGGACTTACAGAAAGAGTAATTCAGTTGTATTGGCAAGCGACAAAAATCGCATGAAGTGAGAATTTAATAGCCCTTTTATACCCTTCACTCGCTTTTACGCAGCGTAAGTACCTAATGATTACACACTTGTTGCCCAGTAATCAGCTAAACACCTATGGTCATTATTAATGAGCGACGCCTCCTCTTTTTCAATCTACAGTCCAAGGCAAATAGTTCACAATTTATCTATATTGATTAAGAATAAATGCCTGCTTAGCGTTCGTTTTGGCGAAGGCAAAGCATTCTTTCTTACGGCAATACTGGAGATTGATGAGGCAAATAATTCCATAGTGTTCGATTACGGACCCAAAGAAGTTTTAAACCAACAGCTTCTTAAGGCGACCAGAATCACTTTCGAAGCCGATTTTGCAGGCATTAAAGCCTCTTTCAAAGGCAGCATGTTGGAACAAATTCTTTATAATGGGGAACCGGCGTTTTCCATGCCAATCCCCGAGTCGATCTTTTGGATGCAGCGTAGAGAATTCTTTCGCATAAAATCACCGCGTTCAAAAGGCAGCTATTGCCAGCTGGTACTGGAGGACCACGAATCCGTTAATTTAATGTTATACGACATTAGTCTCACCGGTTTTTCCGTACTTAATACCTCAACTGAAATATCCAACTTATTGATACCCGGTACACAATTAGAAAAGTCCAGACTTGTACTTTCAGGGGCCGGTGAAGATGCCATCTCCTTTAAGGTCTGCTCCAAGCTCGTCATTAACCCGGATAAAATTGCCGCGCTCAAAATCCAAAAAATAGGTTGTTCATTTACCCGAATAACGCCTGTATTTGAATCGACCGTCCAGCGCTATATCAATCAACTTCAACGAGAAAGTATACAAAAAACAAGTGAACAGAATTAAGTTTATTGCAATGACAAACACACTTCCAACTCGCGCAAAGCAATAACTATGACTGGCACATCTGCTTCTATACGACGCAACATCATCACCGTTACCCAACTTAACCGCGAAACCAGTCAATTACTTGCCGAGCATTTTCTGTCTGTTCTGGTTGAAGGCGAGTTATCCAATTTAAGTACCCCTTCTTCCGGGCACCTGTATTTTTCGCTGAAGGATGCTAATGCGCAGGTACGTTGCGCGATGTTTCGCACTCAGCAGCGCCGGTTGGCGTTTAAGCCGGAAAACGGCAAGCAGGTTATCGTCAAGGCGCAAGTCAGCCTGTACGAACCCCGAGGCGATTACCAGCTTATCGTCGAACATATCGAAGAAGCCGGTGACGGCGCTTTACGCAGGGCGTTTGATGCGTTAAAGCTGAAGCTGTCGGAACAAGGGCTGTTCGATGCCGCCCACAAACAAACTTTGCCCACGCTGCCAAGAGCCATTGGTGTTATTACTTCGCCGTCTGGCGCGGCTATCAGGGACATACTGACCGTGCTGCAAAGACGTTTTGCAGCGATACCGGTGATTGTTTACCCGGTTGCGGTGCAAGGCGATAACGCAAAACATGAAATTGCCAAGGCGATAGCCACCGCTAATCGACATCAGCAATGCGACGTTATCATTCTCGGACGGGGTGGAGGGTCGCTGGAAGATCTTTGGGCATTCAATGAAGAGCTGGTTGCCAGAGCCATTTATGATAGCGAAATTCCGATTATTTCAGCTGTTGGGCACGAAACCGATTTTACCATTGCCGATTTTGTCGCCGATCTGCGTGCGGCAACGCCTTCGGCGGCAGCAGAGCACGCCAGTCCCGATCAGCAGCAATGGCTGTCGCGATTCATGTATCTGGAATCGCGGTTGCAACAACAACTGCAACGAAAGCTGAATCAAAAACAGCAAACCCTGGATTGGCTGAACCAGCGGTTGCAACAGCAACATCCCGGTCAGAAGCTGGCTGGAAATGCGCGGCGCATGGCTGAACTTGAAGCCAGACTTAATCAAGCCATACACACAAAATTGCGCCATATAACCGGCATTATTGAAGCAAAAACGGCGAAATTATGGCAGCATAATCCCGCGATAACCATAAGAAGCCATAAACAACGGCAAGACTATTTGAGTAAGCGGCTTATTTCCGCAGCCGCACACAAGCTGGAACAGCTTAATCAGCGATTGTTGAATTCCAGCCAGACCCTGCATGCGGTCAGCCCGCTGGCAACGCTAAATCGTGGTTATGCGATGGTAATCAACCCGTCTTCCGGGGAAATAATCCGCTCTACCGAACAACTTAAGCCCGGCGATAGGGTTCAAACCCGCCTCGCGCAAGGCCGATTCACCAGCCAAATTAAAGTTATTGATCCGGATTAACGGTTGGCTTGATAAAAGGCCATTGCTGTCTCACTTTATAACAGACGCCGTCCGGCTCGCTACAGGACTCAACCAGGCAGAACGCTTCGGCGCGCCAGACTATCGGTTCAATCTTCACGTCGGGTAAATACCGGGCATGCCGGGCCAGGGTGATATGGGGTATGTAGGGTCTGGTGTCGGTATGCAGACCGCAATCAGCGACCGCCGTCTCTAACGCGGATACCAACCCCTCCGCCTCATTCGGCACTGGTTGCCGACTGGTCAGGCATAAAATCCTGGGTCTATTCCAATAACTTAAGCTGTCAAAGGTCAATGTAAAAGGTTGAGCGGTAATGTCGGCGATGGACTGCTTAATCAATAATTCAGTATCTGCGTTAACAGCCCCCAAAAACACCAGTGTTACATGGAGATTGTGCGGCTGCACCCATTTGAACCCCTTGGCCGTGACGGACTGACTCAAGCGCGCCAGCGCTTGCCGGGTTTCATCGTCAGGCCATAAGGCAAAAAACAATCTTGACGTATCAGGCATGGCTTTAAACTATGAGGATATGAATAAAACACATCATTCATCCTTTACGTAACACGTGCGACTTATATTCGCCGCACAAAAGGACGCGCCGTCCATAGCGCGTTTGGGACTTATTTAATAAGAAAATCCCGCATCATGCCCATATCCTCGTGTTCCAGGTTGTGGCAGTGGTACATGAACAGGCCTTTAAAATCATTAAACGGTTTTAGTATCGTGACTTTCTCGCCCGGCATCACCAGAACCGTATCTTTCCAGCCGGCGTCTATAAATCCTGAGGAAACGCTGGCGTAGTTATCGGAACCTGAGCTCACTTCCCGCTTGACGATCTGGAATTGTTCGCCGTGTAAATGCATCGGATGCGGCATATCCATCATCATGCCGTGCATGCCGCCGTTAAAACCGTTATCGAACTCTATTAATTGCAAGCTGTTAACCGGGATGATTTCATCCGGCTGAACGTCATCCATTTTATAAGAACGGCCATTTAGCAGGGCTGACATGTGTTGCATGGATAAGGCAATGGTTCTGGGATTAGCCGCATTGGCTGCATTTTTGACCTGTAACGCGGTGATGGGGGTCAGGACTTTTGGCAAAGTGTTGTCGCCTTGCTCCTTTTTGGCGACCCGGATTTTTAATAGGGGGTAGTCCGAACCGGAAGGCAAGGTACTGACTGACATCATGCCGCCACGCATCATTCCGCCCATGCCATGTCCCATCATTCCTCCGTGGCCGCGCCCACCCATCATTCCGCCACCCATCATGCTCATGCCGCCATGCGTGGATGCATCAAACTGAAGGCTGCGCAAGGTTAGCTCGGTGCCTACCGCCCGCCCGCTGAAGTCCATCCATAATTCCAGTCTTTCTCCAGGAGCCAGCATGACATAAGCATGTTGCTTGGGACTTTCCAGCAAGCCGCCGTCAACGCCTATTACGGTGAGGGGGGTGCCGTCATCCCAAGCCAGTTTATAAATACGGGAATTAGAACCGTTGACCAGCCGGAGCCGATAGGCGCGTGTCGCCACCGGTAACACGAAGTCAGGCCGACCGTTGACCAGGATCTGGTCGCCCAGAAAACCCTGCATGCGTTGCATCATGTGGGCCGAGTAAACCAGTTGGTTTTGACCGTCGAAACTGCGATCCTGAATCACCAGTGGGACGTCAAGGTCGCCGCTCGGTAAATTCAGCGCCTGTTCCTGATTATCGCTGACGATTAACAGACCCGCCAAGCCGGAGTAGACCTGCCTGGCCGTGACGCCGTGGGTATGGGCGTGGTAAAAGTAGGTGCCCGCCCGGTTGAGTATCTCGAATTCATAGACGTAGGTTTCGCCGCGATTGATCGCATACATGGGGTTGCCGTCCATGTTGGCGGGTACATGCAAGCCATGCCAATGCAGGATCGATTGCGCCGGCAAGTTATTGTTAAGAAACAGTCGAACCTTTTGGCCTTTTTTAAAGCGCAGGGTAGGGGCCAGATAGGTGCCTTCATTATTATCAAGCACGCCTGAAGGGCCTTTGATGACCTTGCCGGTGATTTTCCAGACGCGGGTTTTTTCGCCGTTTAAAATGGCCACGTCAGTTGTGTTCTGGGTCAGTTCAATTTCAACGTCAGGAAGAAAGTCGGCAGATGGCGCGTTGACTCTGACAAATTCGCCAGCCTGAACCCAACTCGGATAAGTGACCGCTCCGGCGATACCCATTGCGGCATATTTTAATAGTTTTCGGCGTTGCAAATTAGTCGTCGTTTTCATCTGAACTTCCTCGATTTAATTAATATTAGCATGTTGTAATATGCGACTTTGTACCATAGTTTTTGCAACGTGTGTTAATCGGGGTTGCTGGGTAACGCGATTTTTACCCTAAAGAAAAAGCCGGGTTGTGACGGTGGCAACTGACAGAGGGTATAGGAAGTAAGCGGTTCGTCCAATTAGTAAAAATACTTAGCGGTCGGTTTCGCGGTATTGTTAAGCAAGGGGAAGGGTTTTACCGGTCCATCCTTGGTTTTATTTTGGAATTCGGGTGGAAACTAATCTGAATAAACAGCTGATGTTACGCATTGTCCATCACCGCCGCGAAAAAGACAGGCCTCAGATGACACGGACTTGATCTTCCTTATCATTGCCCAGAAATATCTTGTTCCCTGCATAGGAATATCCTCGGGCGTACCAGCTCATTTGTCATGGTCATTCAGTTAAGGCGCGTTCACCTATTTTCGCGGGCAATACCTAACGTCAGTAAACCGCATAAAATCGTAACGACTTGAAAAGGAACGGCAAGTCTCGGACGGGTTCCTAAGCAAGACTTCGCTGCGGTAAACCGGATTAGTAAGCGCGGCGGCAGTGTTTACGGACCTTGTTGGCCTACGGAGTCGTAGCGGCAGGGACCTCTTAACAGGCCGGATTATCGCGGCAGTCGAAGTGGAAAAGCTTGCAAAGCAGAGGAACTCAGGCAGGATATGAACGGGCGAACAAAGCCCATCATTTGCGATTGACCTTGGCTTTAGCCTTTTAATTGTTTCGCCCAGCGATAAACGGCGGTTTCAGTGACTTTCGCATGTGCCCATTGCAGCCAGCGAGTGACGGTGGTGTAAGTGATTCTAAGGAAGGTAAAGGTTAACAGCTGCGGTTTGGTCAGCGCAAACACTCTGGCTACCAGTAAAGTGCCGAGTAATTTTGCCAATACTTCCATCAGGATGCCTTGCAGAATCAATCCTTTTGCCAGCAATCCAAATGCCGCCAGGTTGATCGGCGTCACAATCAGTATCGGAATACTAAACGCCACCAGCGCCATGGTCGCAGTTGTCTGACTGAGCCATTGTTCAAATTGTTGCAGATTCAGCCATTGGGATAATGAACGCCCAAATGCCGTCAGTAAATCCCAAAGCCATTCCTCAATAATCAGGAAGATGGCTAAAAGCGAAAGCAGGGTTTTTTTCATAATATCTTGGATTCAACTCATCAGTGCAACAGTGTTATTCAGTGTCGAAGCCGATCAGGAAGCACCGGTAGGGTTTGGCTACCCCTAAAAAAGAAGGTCCATCTTTCGGTGTCTTAGATAGAGTTTTCAGCCATTACCTGGTTTCTGCCGTTATCTTTAGCTCGGTACATTGCCATGTCTGCGCGCTCGATCAAGCTTTCGATCGAGTCGTTTATTTTGAAACTTGAGACACCGATAGAAATAGTTACCTTTCCTATCGATTTTTTACTGCCCTTCAGCTTTAAAGGATGTTGGGCTAATGAAGTTCTTATTTTTTCGGCAATTTCCATGGCTTTGTTAAGCGGTGTATTGGGCATGATAATAGCCATTTCTTCGCCACCATAGCGCGCTGCACAATGATGCTCGGTAATATGTTGCTTCATCAGATTAGCTGTGTAACGCAGTACGTTATCCCCCATCTGGTGACCAAAGGTATCATTGACTTGTTTGAAATGGTCAATGTCTAAAATAAGCAAGCAAAGTTCGACATCGTTTTGTTTGTGAATTTCAATATATTCATTCAGCTTTTGATCAAAAGCCCGGCGGTTTAAGAGCCCCGTCAAGGCGTCGGTTTTCGCCGTTTCGCGTGCATGCGCAAGTTCCTGCCGCAGCAACTGCATTTCCTTTTTATTATCGTCCAGTTGAGTCTGCAAAGTCATGCTGGTTTCGGCAAGACCTTTAGTTCCTGCGATGATTTCGGTTAAGACTATTTTGATTTCAGGCAGGTCTTGGTTGTTTTCCAGCTTTTTACTCTGGTTCTGGAAGTCTATGGTTGCCGCACTGGCTTTTTCGCCAGTCGTGTCCAAAGCTTCACCTGTTTTGTTAATAAGCTGCAACAGGAGGTGATTTATTTTTTCCAGGGAATCGATCGAAGTGTCGCAGATATATTTTTTAAAGAGTCTGGCGCTTAATTCAGACGTAAAAACAGCCTGCTTGCCCAGAAGTGCATCCAGTTCATTGTTTAAACCAATGTTTCTGCCAATAATATATTCATAGAAAATTGCAAAATTAAGAGGATCGGTAGCAATTTTATGCTTTGACATGAGGGGAAGTATTTGCCGAAGATATTCTGCATTTTGCTCCAGCGTGTCATCGTATGTAGGAAGAAATGTTAAGCCGTCGATTATCATTCTTTAAAGTCAATAATATTCATTAATTGCCATCTATTTTAATCAGTTACTCTCTGTTTTCAAGTGCTAGTATCTTCTAATTCAATACATACGCATATAAATATTATTTTAAAATTCAAAATGTACCTTGGCGGCATAAATATCTACGGGTCGTGGTCCGCGTTTTAAGCAAGACTAGCTAAAGGTTGATAGTTCAGAGACAGCCAGGCAGACTTGACAATATGGCATTGGCAATAAGTACAGCCTGCTCGGGTCAGCAATTGACCTTAGCATCACCGATAAAATCATCAATTCCTCTGCCTGTTATGACAGCTAATATGCTGTTTTTTAATTAAAACCATGAGTATTATCAAGTCTTAAGGTATCTTTTTTCCGCCCCCAACGTAGACTGTCCGTGCAGCTGTCGACATATCCTGCGGTTCTCTTTTTCGGGTATATTATCGGTCTACTTGATCAGTATGGATTTAGATGCCCGAGCCACTATCTTTAAAATCTCAATCTGGTATCTTTGTTGCTTGGTCGGCTTTTCAGTTAAAGAAATGAACCGCACCTGTTGGTTGAATTTAACATAGTAAATAAAAAATAGTGCAAGAGACTCAATTGACAGAACTAGAAGTATTTTTCGGTAGCGACGGCGGGTTGGCAAAAGTAATCCCAGGCTATCAGCCACGGGCGGCCCAGCTTGAAATGGCCGAGGCCATTGCCCATGCTATTGAAGCAAACCAGCATTTAATCGCCGAAGCCGGAACCGGAACCGGCAAGACTTTCGCCTACTTGGTACCGGCTATTTTATCCGGCAAAAAGGTCATCATCTCGACCGGCACCAAAAACCTACAGGATCAGCTGTTCAACAAGGATTTGCCGGTGATCCGTAAGGCGATCAAAACGCCGTTTATTGCCGCGCTGTTAAAAGGCCGCAGCAATTATTTATGCACCTATCGGCTGAAAAATGCGCTAACTTCCACACTGGGTTTCAGCAAGGAAGATGCCGTTGCCCTGGCAAAGATAAAATCCTGGTCGGCGCGTACCAAAACCGGCGATACCTCGGAAATGTCCGAAGTGGCTGAGGCCGATCCGGTCTGGTATCAGGCGACTTCGTCATTGGATAATTGTCTGGGGCAGGATTGCCCTGATTATGCCGAGTGTTTTCTGGTCAAGGCCAGGAAAAAAGCGCAGGAAAGCGAGATCCTGGTGGTTAATCATCATTTGCTGTGCGCAGACTGGTCGATACGCGACAGCGGTTTCGGCGAGTTATTGCCCGATGCCGAGGTGGTTATTATCGACGAGGCGCACCAACTGGCCGATACCGCGTCCAATTTTTTAGGCATTACCGTCAGCGCCAAGCAGCTGAATGATCTGGCGAAAGACGCGTTGATGGAATATTTTAAAGACGCCACCGACATGCCCGCCTTGCGCACCGCCTGCGAAGATCTTGAACATGAAGTGAAAGACATGAGGCTGGCGTTCGGCATCGAGCTTAAGCGCGGCGATTGGCAGGACATCGAAAACAATCCCAAAATAGCGGCGAGCTTGATTGCGGTTAAGGAGCAGTTACAGCGCTTGGCCGATCAACTGGAATTGGCGTCGGTTAAAACCAAAGGCCTGGACTCGTGTTTTAAGCGCGCCGACGAACTGGTGCAGCAGTTAAAAATTATCCTCGAAGACAACAGCGGCAAATGGATACGCTGGTACGAAACCTATAAAAACACCTTTACCTTGAGCCGGACGCCACTGGATATTGCCGCGGAATTCCGCTCTTTTATGCAGCAACATCAAGCGGCGTGGATTTTTACCTCGGCGACCCTCAGCGTGGCGAACAAGTTCGACCATTTCGCCAATAACCTGGGGCTTAGCAATGCGACCAGCGAAAGTTGGGGCAGTCCTTTCGATTACGCCCATCAATCGCTGTTCTATCACCCGAAAGGCTTGCCGCAGCCCAATGATCCCGAATTTATCCCGACCATCGTCGAGTTTGCTGTGCCGGTGTTGCAGGCCAGCAAGGGCAGGGCGTTTTTCCTGTTTACCAGTCATCGCGCGCTAAAACAGGCGGCCGAATTGCTGGAGAAAAAAATCGACTATCCGTTGTTAATTCAGGGCAGTCGTCCCAAGGCCTTGCTGCTGGAGCAGTTTAAAGAAGCAGGCAATGCCGTGTTGCTGGGCACATCGAGTTTTTGGGAAGGCGTTGATGTCAGGGGCGAAGCCTTATCCTGCGTTATTATCGACAAACTGCCTTTCGCATCGCCCGGCGATCCGGTGCTAAAAGCGCGGTTGGATGCAATGGTCAAACAGGGGCGGAACTCGTTTTTCGAATACCAACTGCCCACCGCCGTGATTGCGTTAAGGCAGGGCATAGGCCGTTTGATCCGCGACGTAACCGATCGGGGCGTATTGATGGTCTGCGATCCTAGATTGTTAAAGAAATCATACGGCCAGATATTTTTAGACAGCGTACCGGCGATGAAGCGCACTCGCGATATAGAAGAGGTGCGGGCGTTTTTTCAGGACGAGTCGTTAGAAAAATAGAACGCGGATAACGCGGATTTTGGCTGATGAACGCGGATAAAAAAGATATTGCGGATGTACCGCAACACCTTTGTTCCCTCTCCTGATCTCGTTCCTACGTCGAGATGTGTATAACGATGAGCGCAACGCGTCACTGCCATTAAGTTAAGGATTTTAGTAAGCGCTAGTTCCCAAGCTCCAGCTTGGGAATTCAGTGTAGGAAGCTCCAGCTTCCCGTCTCGCAAAGCTGGAGCTTTGCTCACTGGGTTCCCAAGCAGGAGCTTGGGAACCAGCGTAAACGCGGATAACGCGGATTTTGGCTGATGAACGTGGATAAAAATAGAGCTTCTTTATTAGAAATATTGTCACAGCTGTCTGCAGTAGGGCGTGTCTTTGAGTTCTCATAAAGTCAGCATCCACCAATTAGAGATCGAATAATGAAATTATTGGCAGTAGAAACATCGACCGAAGCCTGCTCGGCAGCGCTGTTTATTGATGGCGATATAAAAGAACGCTTTGAGCTTGCCCCCAAAGAACATACCAAACTGATTTTGCCGATGATCGATTCATTAATGGCAGAGGCGGGCTTAAAGCCGCAACAGCTGGATGCGCTGGCGTTCAGTCGCGGCCCCGGCTCGTTTACCGGCGTACGTATCGCCACCGGCGTAATTCAGGGCATCGCCTTGGGTGCCGATTTGCCGGTCGTTCCCGTATCCACCTTGGCGGCCATCGCCCAGGATTTTTTCGATAACAATGATGAGAATGTCGCCTTTGTCGCGATGGATGCGCGGATGGGCGAGATTTTCTGGGGCGTTTACCGGCGCGATGCCCAAGGCTATGCGGAACTGATCGGCGACGAAGCCGTGACCCCGGCTGAGCAGATAGAGTTTCCCGATTTGACCGGCGTAGGCATCGGCTCAGGCTGGGGCGTTTACAACCAGGAATTGATCGGCCGCTTGGCAGAGCGAGTCAGTCGCTATAAAGCCGATATGCTGCCCAGAGCGGGTGCGATTGCTCGGTTAGGCGCGCGAGGTTTAGAACAGGGTTTGGCCGTTGCCGTCGAACAGGCTATGCCGGTTTATTTGCGGGATAAGGTTGCTAAGAAAGAGTCGGAGCGGTGACGCCTTAAGCCATTCGTACTGAACTTGTCGAAGTATGAAAATGGTTTAAGTTATTCGCGAAATGCCCTTCGACAAGGTTCTTATGAGCAATGCCGAAGGGTTTAGGGCGAACGGATGGGGCTTAAGCTAACAGCATTGATTTCATCGTATCTGTTCCTTTTGATCCAAGTTTTGATAAAACCAGCTGTGATCGCATGTGGTTATTGCCTACGAACCGACGCAAGAATCAAATCTTGATTCAATACAATCAGCATTTTTCCAGACGTGTTACTTTCAGGAATATTAACCAATGATTTCACATAACCGCCGTCACCGCGCAATAATTCATTAACCGGCTGAACTTGCGATTTTTCAAAGCTCGGAATTGCATCAAGCGCATCAACCAATAGGCCAATCGGGCCTACTTGGGTCCGTACTACAATGATTGCACCGGCGGTTTTTTCCGGTTGATCGAAATCAACGGCCTTATTGGTCAGGATCCTGCCGTCAATCACGATGATGGGGATTTTTTCGTTGATGCCGTCGGGACTGTTATCGCAATACATGACGCTGCCGACGATATAGGATTTTACGCCGGGCAGGCTGTTGATCAGGGTAACGTCCATGGCTTCGAGTACGTCGGCGGCAAGAAAGGCGTAGACTTCCGAGCCTATATAAAACGTTGCCAGGTCGACAACATCGCCGGTTAGCGGCTCTTGCGGATAAGCGATTGCTACGCGTTGTTCGGAGCCGCTGGTTTCGGCCTTCTCGCCGATGGGAATAAACACGAAGGCCGCCACGTCATTATGATAGTCCCCTGTGGTTTTAAACTCGCGATATCCGCGTGACGAGTAACAGCCGACGGCATAGTACTTCCTGTTATAGAGCACGATTTTGGATTTTCCGGTACCTTCTTGCAGCTCAAAAAAATCAGGGTCTATCCAAAGAATTTCACCGTTTTTGTAATTGGAACCTTCGGTCGATGCAATGATGCGACCGCTGGGTCGTTCCACAAACAGGCCGAAAGAACCGGGTTTATCGGGCAAGCAATCCTCAAGCATGTGTTTGAATTCGGGCGTGGAGTCAAAAACGATGCCGATGCCGCCGACTACTTTGTTCATATCATCAATATGACGGATCGCGGCATTGTAGACATAGGTTGGATTGCCCTCATACAGCCAGGAGTCTTCAAACATCGATACCCGGTATTCCTGCGGCGAACGCAAGGAAAAAGTCTCCTGCGCGTAGGCGGCGTTCACCTGTCTGCCTACGGCATCCACGGGGTCGTTATGGAGATTGGACTCGGCTACGATAGCGCCTTTGATGTCATAGATAAACAGGCGGGTGTAGACGGTGTAAAGCTTGTTGATGTAGATCAGGATGTCGGTGATTTTCGCTTTGTCGTCGGCGTTTAGACGGCCTTCGGACAGAATGCGACGGATTTCCGAAGTCAGCGCCCACCAGCGGCAATCGTTGCTGCGCTCGTACAGGTTGCGATCCATAATATCAATCATCAGCCGTGCGATGGATTCGGCATTACGGAGTTCGGAGGTGATCATCGTAGTGTGCAGCTTGCTGCTGGAATCGGCAAGCGCCTGGGCGGTGCGCGCGCCCATCGAACGCAGTTGTTTTAGAATTGCCTTCAGCGATAACAGGTTGCCGTGCTCGTTGGTCGCCATGACTTGCCCATTCCAGATGACGCGGTGCAGGAACATGTTGATGTCTTGGGCGGCAGTGGCAACGATACTGGACAGCTCAGGCGACAGCGAGTCGCCATGTCGAAGAATTTCGGCATTGATCTCCTTGTCGGACGCGGAAGAACCGAATGCCGTATGCAATGGAATCATCGCGTGTCCGTACCATTCTTGCCCGGCATAACCTTGATAGGGACGGCCTCTGTGCGTGACCGACAGATAATCGCGCCCGGCAAAACCGATCACCCCGTAGTGGTCTCCTTCAGGAACCGCTTCAATGAACCGGCCAATCGGTACGTGATCCTGGTCGCTTGTGGCAATCACCGCCGAATCGGCATTCAGCAGCAACATGACGGCTTTGTCGCCTTTCTTTTGCAGGCTGCGAAAGATGCCTTCCATTTCGTTATCAAAACGGAATGATAGGCACAAGACGCCAATCACCGCGTCATCGACCGGATCGACAATACGTTTTGAATAAATGAGGCTCCGGTCTATGCCGGGTCGGAGGCCGGTTTTGCCAAAGGTTTCAACATAGTCTTCCATTGAGTTCAGCGTCCGGCGGATAATCGGGTCGGAAATACTTTGATCGACTGTGGGTGTGTTGCGGTCAAGCCTGGCCAGTATGCGGCTGTCGGTATCCAGGACGATAATGTCGTCGTAGACGGTATATTTTGAACCATACTCGTCAAGGAGTTGGTTAATCGAATCTATATCGGTTCTTTCGCCGTTTACGGTGGCCTGCACAAAATTGCATATATCGGCATTGGTCGCCAGAAAGCCGATGTCTGCGGTGCGCTCATACAGGTTGCGCACCAGAATATCTATTGAAACTTGCGCTTTGGATTCAAGTTCGAGGCAGGTTTTTTTAATTTCTTCAGAAACCAGCTGGCTGGTTAGTTTGCTTTCAAGATCGCCAAAACCTTTTTTTGTGGCTTCCATCGCCGGCAGTATGGTGGCGGCTTCTGTAGGGCAGCTGATTTCAGCAATGGCGGAAATCAGTCCCCAGGTTCCATTCAAGTCGCGGAGAATTTCCTTGCACTGGGAAACGCTCCGAATATAGGGGGAGAAGGTTTCAAAACGTTCAGCTTCTGACAGCATGTAATTTGTCCTTGGTTGTGCGTTAAAAATGAGACGAGTCATTAATGATAAAAGGCAGATGCATGATGTGATAAGCAATATCTACGCCATAGTGCTTGCGACTCTGTGCAGATAAGGTCTGATGCGGTGTTGGTAACGGTGTCATCTTGTGGTTGCACCAAAATAGGGCGTAAAAGAGGGTGTTAATTGCTAATGTTGTGCGGATATCGGGGTGTGAATAGAGGGCATGTCTTGATTTGTTAATAGGCAGGGGGATGTTTAGCCGCCTGCTGTCAACGTTCAAAGATTAGGTTTGGGGTTGCGAGAAAGGTCGGCCATTACCGCGAGCGCCCAGCCCGAAGGAACGTTATTAGCCGCCAGTCGGCGTGATAGAATGAATCGTCCCCAATTATGCATATTAGGAGAAAGCCATGCTTTATATCGAACCGAATCAACCTGGCAGTAAAGTTAATTTTAAATCCCGTTATCAAAACTTTATCGGCGGCGGTTGGGTCGGTCCGGTAAAAGGGCTGTACTTTGAAAACTCAAGTCCCATTAACGGCAAGGTTTTTTGCGAAATACCCCGCTCCAGCGCCGAAGATATAGAGCTGGCGATGGATGCGGCTCATGCAGTCAGGGCGGCTTGGGGAGAAACTTCGGTTACCGATCGGTCGAGTATACTCCTGAAAATAGCCGACCGGATTGAAGCAAACCTTGAGACGCTGGCCGTTGCCGAAACCTGGGATAACGGCAAAGCGGTGCGCGAAACGCTGGCGGCGGACATACCGCTGTGCGCCGATCATTTTCGCTATTTTGCCGGGTGCATTCGCGCTCAGGAAGGCTCAATCGGCGAAATCGACAAGAATACCGTCGCGTACCATTTTCACGAGCCGCTGGGTGTGATCGGGCAGATTATTCCGTGGAATTTTCCGTTGCTGATGGCCTGCTGGAAACTGGCCCCCGCCTTGGCCGCAGGCAATTGCGTGGTTATGAAACCGGCTGAACAAACCCCGGCGTCTATTTTGGTGCTGATGGAAATAATTGGCGATTTGTTGCCGGCAGGCGTGCTTAATATTGTCAACGGCTATGGCGCGGAAGCAGGACAAGCGTTGGCGACCAGCACCCGGATTGCAAAAATAGCCTTTACCGGTTCGACGCCGGTAGGGTCGCATATTCTAAAATGCGCGGCGGAAAACATCATTCCATCCACCGTCGAGTTAGGCGGTAAGTCGCCGAATATCTTTTTTGAAGATGTGATGAACCAGGAAGAAGCGTTTATCAGCAAATGTATCGAAGGCGCGGTGTTGGCATTTTTTAATCAGGGCGAAGTCTGTACCTGTCCTTCGCGGCTGTTGGTTCAAGAATCCATCTATGATGAATTTATCGCTAAAGTGGTTGCGCGCGCCAAGCAGATTAAACGCGGCAACCCGTTGGATACCGAGACGATGGTAGGCGCGCAAGCTTCCAAGCAACAGTTTGATAAGATTCTGGATTATCTACAAATCGGTAAAGACGAAGGCGCTGAAGTTTTAATCGGCGGCAAGGCTGAGTCTTTGGGCGGCGGCTTCTCGGAAGGCTACTATATCGAACCGACGATCATGAAAGGCGGCAACAAAATGCGTATCTTTCAGGAAGAGATTTTCGGCCCGGTCATATCGGTCACCACCTTTAAGGATGAGGCCGAAGCCTTGGAGATTGCCAACGACACTCAGTTTGGCTTGGGCGCGGGCGTCTGGACGCATGATATGAACCGGGCGTACCGCATGGGGCGCGGCATTCAGGCTGGGCGCGTATGGATTAACTGTTATCACCATTATCCGGCTCATGCGGCTTTCGGCGGCTACAAGAAATCAGGCGTGGGTCGTGAATGCCATAAGATGATGCTGGATCATTATCAGCAAACCAAAAATATGCTGGTCAGTTACGATGTTAATCCATTGGGATTTTTCTAGGCTTGATTAGTTAAAAGATGCCGTAGCTAAGAAATTTTCACCACGAAGGCACGAAGGACACGAAGAATTAAAATATAAAGCTTCGTGCCTTCGTGATGATCTTATGCAATTAGCGAAACATTAAGGTAACACGCCACTTTTCACCTCCACCAGTAGTTGCCGCATGGATATTGATGTAATGGCAGTAGTCGATCAACAGCTAACGGATGCCGAAAAACTCATTAAATTAATCTGTCATTACCGTTTAATAATGGCTAGTTAAGATAACTTTGCTCTAATAATTTACGTCGGTTTTGTAATGAGGAGATGACAATGTTAAGCGAACTTAAATCTTCAGCTACTTTACTTCAATCCTATCTAACCTGGCTGATAAACATGTCGTCAGGAGGGTTGGCAATCTATATCCTGTTCATGTTTTTTACCCTCTTTTTGATTGTTGAGTTTTGCGAGCCCAGAGAAAAAATTCCCCCGAAACAGTTGCGGCAGTCCTATCGGGCGAACATCGAATTATTTGTTTTTAACAGCGTTGTTATGTCGATGTTGTCGGTTCCATCGCTACTGATTTTGGCGGAACGATTCTCCGATAAAGGGCTGCTCAACCCTATCCATAATCCGGCAGGCAGAGCCGTCCTTTCGTTTTTAGCTATCGATTTGCTGCTGTATTTCTTGCATAAGGCCAGTCACCGCTTCGATTGCTTGTGGATGTTTCACAAGGTGCATCACAACGATCCTTGTTTGAATGTTTCAACGGCATTCCGGATACATTTTCTGGAAGTAGTCATCATCAACCTCGTGAAGGCGATGGCGGTTGTTATTTTAGGCATAGATGGGGCGTTGCTGCTGATGAACGAAGCGATAATTACCTTTTTCACCCTGCTGCATCACACTAATATTTCATTCCGGGGTGAACGGTTTCTGGGCGGGGTGATTATTACGCCGTATTTGCACCGTGTTCACCATTCAACCCAGCGTGACGAGCATGACCGTAATTACGGCGCGGTGTTGTCAATATGGGATCGCCTGTTCGGCACTCTGGCAGAGCTGGAACCTGAGGAAATAGGCGTCAAGGGAAGCACGGCGCAAGATCTTATCGGTCTGGTAACGTGCGGATTTACAATGACGGGCGGATCACCTGTCAGTCTTGACGTGATGATTGCTGAAGCCGCCTATTACAAAGCTGAAAAACGCGGCTTTTGCCCAGGTAATGAGCATAGAGATTGGCTGGAAGCAAAAAACGAAATCATCAGATCGGTTTACGACGAAAAACGGGTTAGAAATAAGCTAATGCGGATATGGCGGGCGGCGATTAGGATCTTGAACATTGCTTTACAGGGCAGAAACCGGAAATATCCGTTGTATCGGAAGCAGATGAACTGAGAATGCAGTGGGGAGAGCAGGGACTCAAGCTTATTCTTGGGGTTCGAGCGCCGAGTCTCCCCACAATTCCTTTAAACGCTGGGCTCTGCCGCAGGTGTAGTGATAATACTGATAATGCACCGGATTTTTCCGGTAGTAATGTTGGTGATATTCTTCGGCGGGATAGAATGCAGAAGCGGCAGTGATTTTGGTGACGATCGGTTCCTTGAAGGGCTTGGACTGCGCCAGCTCAGCCTTTGATTGTTCGGCCAAACGGTGTTGTTCCTCGTCATGGTAAAAAATCTCCGCACGGTACTCGGGGCCGACGTCGCAGAATTGGCGATCAGTCGCAGTAGGGTCAACGTTGTGCCAAAAGGCCTCCAGCAACTGGGTATAACCGGTTTTAGTGGGATCGTAGAATACCTGTATGGCTTCGGCGTGACCGGTTCCGCCTGCCGAGACTTCTTCATAACTTGGATTTTGGGTATGACCGCCTGTGTAACCGGCAATGACCTCAACGACTCCCGGTAGATTATCGAAGGCCGCTACCATGCACCAGAAACACCCGCCGGCGAAAGTTGCCTTGTTCAGGTTAGTTTCGTCTGTAGCTGCAACGGTAGTTCCCATCCCGAATCCCAAAATGCCGAGCAGCATTAACTTGAGCAAAGGGTTGGCGCTTTTCAGTATGCGTTTAATTTTAATGTTGTAAAACAAAGGCTTTTAATGTGGGTGATATTATCTTGATCTTAGAGCTGATTATAAACTGAAGTCGGGCGCACATGATTAATTTCTATGCAAATCATCATTCCCCTTTAAGCTTGTCCAGTACCTGAGTTAATTTTTCCAACTGTTTGTGCAGGATTCCGGCTTGTTTTTTAGCCTGTTGCTTGTCAAACTCCAGATTCATGCACTTGTCCTCATCATTTCTTCGGGGCTTTTGGTATATCGCGCAGGAAATTGGGTATTCGGCGATATTATCAACGATGTCAGTATACAAGCACTCCGTCCGGTTTCGGAATGTTAGCGCGTCCCGCGGCAGATCCTGCCATCGCAGAATCATAATGTTTGACCTGAATGACAACGCTGACTTTATCGATATAAAAATTAAAATCAGATAGCGTTTTTTGGGGGCTGGACGACGTTTAGTGCGGAATATTTTCGCTAAAATATGCACGTTTATAATGTTTGGTTTTTGTAGGCATCGTTAAAAATTAAATTATAATCAAAAAGCTTTACCTCATTTCAGGTAAAACCATATACAGCTAATCAACACAGGGGGAAGTCAATGGAAAGAAAAGAAGCGATGGACTTTATGATTAAGTTACTCAAACTTATGTTACATAAAGAAGGATCTGATTTATTTATTACCGCCGGTTTCCCGCCTGCAATAAAAGTCAAAGGCAAAATGTCGCCGGTTTCGCAGCAGGCCTTATCGGCTAACGACTCCAAGGCGCTTACGCAGTGCATCATGAATGATAAGCAGCTCAAGGAATTTGAAGAAACGCAAGAATGTAATTTTGCCATTTCGCCTGCCGGGCTATCCCGGTTCCGGGTCAATGCCTATGTTCAGCAAGGCTGCCAGGGCTTGGTTATCCGGGTAATCGCCGCGGAAATACCCAATTTCGATAAATTGGGTCTGCCGTCTGTTTTAAAAGACGTGATGATGAACAAAAACGGCTTGGTGATCATGGTCGGCGGTACCGGCTCAGGTAAATCAACGTCTATGGCCGCAATGATCGACCATCGTAATGAGAACAGCTATGGGCATATCATCACTCTGGAAGATCCGATCGAATACGTGCATACCCATAAAAATTGCGTGATGATGCAAAGGGAAGTCGGCGTCGATACCAAGAGCTGGGAAGCCGGATTACACAATACCTTGCGGCAGGCTCCCGATGTTATTGTACTGGGAGAAATCCGCAGTCCCGAGATTATGAATTACGGCCTGGAGTTTTCCCAAACAGGCCATTTGGCGCTGGCTACCTTGCATGCCAACAATGCCAATCAGGCTATCGACCGGATCTTGGGCTTCTTTCCGATGGAGGCTCAGACGAAATTGATGCAAGATATTTCGGTCAATTTACGCGCCATCATTTCCCAGCGTCTGGTTAAAACCGTTGATGGCGGACGTTGTGCGGCCATTGAGATTTTGTTAAATACGCCGTTGATTTCGGATTATATCGCCAAAGGCGAGGCTTCCAGCATCAAGCCGTTGATGGCCAAATCCCGTGAATTGGGCATGCAAACCTTTGACCAAGCCTTATTGGAGCTTTATCAGGCGGGCAGGATAGATTACGACGAAGCCTTAAGAAATGCCGACTCTCAAAATGAGTTGCGCTTGCAGATCAAGTTGGCGTCCGGTGAAGACCGGTCGATCGGCGGACTTTCGTTACAATCAAAAGACGGCGACGAGGAAGGCTAGTCACGGCGATAAAGCGATGCGCTCAGTCTGGATCAGACGCAGACGGCGCAGTGTTTTTGGATTTGTCGCCGATCAATTAGATCGTTTTTAACCTTCCCCCATCACATAAACCAGACACTAACATGACCTTAACACCTTATTTAAAATTAATGCTGGAAAAAAATGCCGATAGCTTGTTTTTAAAAGCAGGTTCTCCGGCACTCTTGGGATTGGCCGGTGAGGAATATCCCTTGGGTAAAAATGAGCTAACCCCAAACATAATAAAAGAAATCACCTTTAGTCTCATCAATGACGTTCAGAAGCAGGAATTAGTCCAGAACAAAGCGCTAAAATTTAATTGCGCCGCGCCTGGCGGCGAGAAATTTATGGCTAGCGCTAAGGTCGAGGATAACGGACTGGTGCTGTTTATTGTCCCTGATTCAGCGCTGGCAAAAGCCGAACCTGCTGAGCAGGAAGCGGAAAGTTATCAGGTTCTGGGAGCTGCGCCGGAAGATGACTTAAACATTCTGCCGTATCTGATGGAAATGGCTAAATTGAATGCCTCGGATTTGTTTTTAACGGTCGGTTCGCCGGTTAAGGCCAAAATTTATGGCCGGGCCGTGGCGCTGGATGATTTTATGCTGACGCCCGAGTTAACGAAGTCGGGCGCTTTCGGGATTATGACTCAGGAACAAATCGACGAGTTTTTAGTCACCAGGGATTTGGATTTTGCGATCAGTCTGCCGGACGGCAGTGCGCGTTTTCGCGCCAATGCCTTTTATCAGCGCAAAACCGTAGGCTTGGTTATGCGGCTGATCCCCTCGGTCATTCCTACCGGCAAGGACTTAGGCACGCCGGATATTTTAATGGAACTCATCATGGCCAAACGCGGCCTGTTACTGATGGTGGGCGGCACCGGATCGGGCAAATCGACCACGCTGGCGGCCATGATCAACCACCGCAACGCCAACTCGGCCGGTCATATTCTGACCATTGAAGATCCGGTCGAATTCTCGCACCCGAACCTGAAATCGATCGTCAATCAGCGCGAAGTCGGCGTGGATACAGAATCGTATGCCAGAGCGCTAAAAGCCTGTTTGCGGGAAGCGCCCGACGTTATCCTGATCGGCGAGATTCGGGACCGGGAAACCATGTCGGCGGCTTTGGAGCTGGCCAATACCGGTCATTTATGTATCTCAACCATGCATGCCAACAATGCCAATCAGGCCATGGAGCGGGTAATCAATATGTATCCCCATGATCATCATGCGCAGTTGTTTATGGATCTTGCCACCAATTTAAATGCCGTTATTTCCCAGCGCCTGATTCCCGATACGGCGGGGAAGCGCTGTGCGGCCATTGAAGTGATGATCAATACACCTCATATAGCGAACCTGATTTTGAAAGGGGAGCTTAACGAAATTAAAACGGCCATGACGTCAAGCGGCAGCAAAGGCATGAGGACATTTGACGATGCGTTGTTCGGACTGTACACGGATGGAAAGATCAACTTGGAAGAAGCGTTGAAAAATGCCGATTCCAGTAATGATTTGGAGGCCAAGATTAATTTTGGTTGATACAACAATAGAATACGGATGGCGAGGGTTGGGAAGATTTACGAGGATTTTTTTAATGTTGCCATCGTTCCCACGTTCCACCTCATTCATAGATTATAAGGCACCGCTATGCACGTTACTTTGGTTCAAGTTCAAGTAAAACCCGCTCACATTGATGACTTTATTGCAGCCACACGGCTCAACCATGAAGCTTCGATCCAGGAGCCCGGCAACCGTCGATTCGACGTACTGCAATTACCAGAAAATCCCGGCCACTTCATCCTTTATGAAGCTTATGCTTCTGCCGAGGCTGCGGTGGCCCACAAGCAAACACCCCATTATTTAACCTGGCGCGATACCGTGGCGGACTGGATGGCGGAACCGCGCCAAGGCGTCCGTTATGATGGCCTCTTTCCGCAAGGATAAAATCCCATGCAATTTGCCCCTTTTTCAATCTCGCGTTTGCCGCGCATTAGTTACGGCAGCGGCCGTATCAACGAAGTCCCGGCGCTGGCAGCGAGCTATGGCCGCACCGCCTTGTTGGTGACCGGCAAACAGTCTTTCTGCGCCACACCGCGCTGGCAGTCTTTCACCCAGTCGCTGGAAGCAAAGGGCATATACTGGCTGCATTTTACGGTCTCGGGCGAACCGTCGCCGACGCTGGTGGATCAGGCGGTAAGCCGGTTTCGCGGCGAATCGGTTGACGTGGTTATCGCCATCGGCGGCGGCAGCGTGCTCGATGCCGCCAAAGCGATAGCAGGGCTTTTGCCGCACGGCAATTCGGTCATGGATCACCTCGAAGGCGTTGGCAAGAACGTTCCGTATCACGGCCCCAGCGTTCCTTTTATCGCCGTCCCCACCACCGCAGGAACCGGCAGCGAGGCGACCAAAAATTCGGTGCTGAGCGTACAAGGCCGTGACGGCTTCAAGAAATCCTTCCGCGATGAGTGTTTAATCCCCGAATATGCAGTGATCGACCCTGATTTGCTAGCGAGTTGCCCCCGCGAACTGGTCGCAGCCGATGGCATGGACGCGTTCACCCAACTGTTGGAATCTTACGTCTCGCTCAAAGCCAACCCCTTTGTTGACGCGCTGGCCTGGAGCGGCATGTCCGCCGTGAAGGAAGGATTTTTTGCCGTTTGGGAAGGCAACGAACCAACCGCCAGTCAAGGTCGCGGCGCTATGGCCTACGCGGCCTTGCTCTCCGGTATCACCTTGGCCCAAGTGGGGCTGGGTTCGGTACACGGCTTGGCCTCGCCGTTGGGCGCTTACTTCCCTATCCCGCACGGTGTGGTCTGCGGCACGTTGGTATCCGCCGCGACCGAGGTCAACATCAAGGCCATGCAGGAGCGCGAACCGGAAAATCCTGCTTTGGTCAAATATGCACAAGTCGGGCGATTACTGACCGGACGGACTGAGCTTGATGATGCTGCGGCGCGTTCGTCGTTAATTGCTTTGCTGGCCGAGTGGAGCGAACGGCTGCAACTGCCGCGCCTTAATGACTATGGCATTAGTGCGGAAGATTTCCCGATGATCGTCGCCAATAGTCGCGGCAGCAGCATGCAGACCAATCCTATTGTGCTGACGGATGAGGAGATTAATGCGATTTTGGTGTGGAAGCTTTAAATTTAGTGGTTGTTTAGCTAAAACAATTACATTCAGGCGTTCGATAAACTCACCCTGTCTAACATCGTAATTTTGTTGATTTTAGAGTCAAAAGCAGTGAAGATAATGCGGAAACTTTATAATCATTTGTTAGCTGTCCATGGAAACAAGATGGAAACATTAAAATATTTACTAAATGAGCTGAACATTAATACAGAAAAGCAGCTACGAGACTATATTGATGAAAACTATGGAACGAAAAATGACGCACCGTTAAAAATTCTAAAAAGTTCGGATCTAATTAGAGGGGACACCGAAGACCGCGTATATTGTCAAGAGTTTGAATATGAAAGAACTATTTTTGATATGGATAAGGTTGAAGTATCAAACGCTAAAAAAATTCATATAAAAGACTGTATATTTACAGGCACCTTGAGAATCGGAAATAGGGAGGAGCATTCTTTAGATGTATTTATGGATTATGTTGCTTTTGGTAAAGGTTTAATTATTTCTGGGGCAAGCAATACTAGCTCCATTGATTTAACATGCTTAAGTTCGCCAGAAGTTAAGATTGTAAACAATAAAATTAGTAAGTTATCGATTTCATCATGCAAAATATGCAGTCTCATAATTAGAAATAGCACCATCAGCGAATTTACATCTTATTTTAATAAATTTGAGGTTGTTAGTATTTCAGCAAACCACATGAGTAACGTTGAGTTTCCTCATGGACAAATGGATATATATAAGCAAAAGACACTTCCTGGTGTGAAATGGATAGAATCTCTCAAAAATAAGTTCTCATACGTAAACTTTTCGCATCAAATTGACTATGATCGGGAAGCCGATTTAGAAAGACTGAAAAACGCCAATGAAACGTTTAAGTTTCTCATCGGAAAATCAGATTATCATTTAAACAGAGGAGAGCTTTCGAGATTAAAGTATTTAGAATTGATTTCTTCCATAAATAATCCAGTTAAACGATTTTTTTATCGAGCATTCGGAGGATTGATTATTCCTTGGAGAATTTTGGTTATTATTGCAGCAGTAATCGTATCGTTCGGTTTTTTGTACCTGACCCCTGACTTTATGTTCAATACTCCTGGAGCTAATGGCAATAGCATCCAGAGAGGCTTGTGTATATTTGAAGCACTGTATTTCTCCGGCATAACATTTACTACAATTGGTTATGGTGATATATCACCTGTAGGTTACGCTAGGCTTCTCGCTGTGAGTGAAGGTATTTTAGGTGTAATTTTATCCAGTAGTTTTCTTGTTAGTCTTATCCGGCGTTACATTGACTAATAAGCTTTTCTCGTTCCCACTCGCTACGCCGTGAATCACAGCCATTCATCCTAGAAAAAATCATTTGATCCACGAAAAACACAAAAACACGAAAATATTCAAAGAGATGCCAAGCTGTAGATCGTCACCCAAAGGGTGAATGACTGCGCAATACAACATACTGATTTCTTTTGTGTCTTTCGTGCTTTTCGTGGACTAACTGCAGTTTTTAGGTTCATCAGTCCGGCAACGCTCCTGCATAATCCCTGGTGCTGGAATACCGCCAATGCGCAGGCTCATTGACATACCCCCGTTTGACCGAATTTTGATGGATATGCTCCGGCTTCTGCCCGAAGCACCTGCTCGTTCTCGATAAGCTGAGAATGCGATCCCTCTTCCCAGCATTGATAATCCCGATCCTCGCGTTTGTAGTCCTTGCGGAAAAACGCCAGTTGCCGCAATAACCGCTCGCCCCGGCATTCTTTCAGATGGCGGTCAGTTTACGCGTAGCGTATCTTGCTGGGCTTTGAAAAATAAGCCGGTATAATGAACAAATTTCCTAATTTTTGAGTGATATGAGCAAACAAAGAAAAGCAGTGGCGTTAATTTCCGGCGGACTGGATTCAATGCTGGCGGCGAAAACCATCATGGAGCAGGGCATCCATGTCGAAGGCATCAACTTCTTTACCGGTTTTTGCGTGGAAGGCCACACCCATGCGATCAGGGCCAACGACAAGGCCAAGCCTAAACGCAATAACTCCTTATGGGTCGCCGAACAGCTGGGCATGAAGCTGCATATCGTCGATGTCATCGAAGAATACAAAGACGTCCTGATCAATCCCAAACACGGCTACGGCGCGCACATGAATCCTTGCCTGGATTGCAAGATTTTCATGGTCAACAAAGCCAAGCAATGGATAGTGGAGAACGATTTCGACTTCATCATCACCGGCGAAGTGATCGGCCAGCGGCCGATGTCGCAACGCAAAGCGACGATGCCGATCATATCCAAAGAATCGGGCGCCGATGATTTATTATTGAGGCCTTTGTGCGCCAAGAATCTGCCTGCAACCCTGCCGGAGCGCGAAGGCTGGGTTGACCGGGAAAAGCTGCATGATTTTAGCGGACGCTCGCGCAAGCCGCAGATGGCGATGGCCGAGGGTTTCGGCTTTGATGAATATGCCCAGCCTGCGGGCGGCTGCTGTTTTCTGACCGACGCCAGCTATTCGTCAAAACTGGTTGACCTATGGAAAGCGCGTGACGGCGACAAGCAATATGATCTGGATGATGTGATGTTGCTGAAAGTCGGCAGACACATCAGGCCGGAGCAAAACTTTAAAGTCATCGTAGCCCGAGAAGAAGGCGAAGGTCGTTTTATGCAGGGTTACAAAAAAGAATTTATCACCCTGCATTGCACCAGCCATGCGGGGCCGTTGGTGTTGGTGGACGGCTCGCCTTCCGCTGAGGATTTGTTCCTGGCGGCAAGAATTACCGCCCGTTACGGACAGGGCCGTGATGCCGAACAAGTCGATGTGAGTATTGCCGATAAAGACGGTTCTGAACGGATTATTCAGGTTAAGCCGTTTGCCGCGGATGAAATTCCGCAGGAATGGTTTATATGAGCAGGGAAATCCTAAACGCCCGCCGCCTGCTGTGCCCGTTGCCGGTTATTCGCACCCAGGATAAAGTCAAACAGCTTAAAGCGGGCGATCAATTGGAAGTTATCTGCACCGACCCCGGCGTGATGCAGGACATTCCGACCTGGTGCCGAATCAATGGACATAAGGTGCTGGAAACCATTTCGGGCGATCATGAATATATTATTATTCTGGAAGTGGGCGAGTCGTAATGACTGAGCTTTTAGTTGTTATCCCGCCCCCCCTCGCTGCGGTTCTCGTTCCCACACGCCGCGTGGGAACGCAGCATCGGCGCGCTACGCCGCATGGGAACGAGAAGTTGTTTTTTGCGCGGGTTCCCAAGGTCCAGCTTGGGAACCCAGACGAAGCTCTAGCTTCGCGAGACGGGAAGCTGGAGCTTCCCGCACCGAATTCCCAAGCTGGAGCTTGGGAACTAGCGCTCACTAAAATCCTTAACTTAATGGTAGTGACGCGCTGTGTGGGGCAGTATCGGCGCGTTGTGCCGCGTGAAGTAATGGAAAGCCCTCTGGTTCGGCAGTGGGTACGGGACATGGCGCACGGGAACGAGATGTCGTGGCAGCGGGCAAATAATGGCTGAAGTTTCAGATGCCGCAAAAAGGGATAAACTAAAAGCCAGGGCCAGCTATGTCGGCGCGGCGATTAATGTTCTCCAGACGCTGATCAAGATCGGCTTCGGCATCCTTGGGCAGTCTGCAGCTCTGATTGCCGACGGCATTCATTCGCTATCGGATCTGCTCAGCGACCTGCTGGTCATTATTGCGGTCAGGTTGGGCAGTCGCGAGGCGGACCATGATCATCCCTACGGCCACCGCCGTTTCGAAACCATAGCGACGGTCATTTTGGGAGGCAGCTTAATTGCGATCGGCGGCGTTATCATCTGGTCGGTCATGGAGCGCATGGCGGGTCCCGAGCATCTGCCGGTGCCCAACGTGTTGTCATTGGGCGTTGCGACGCTTTCAATCCTGATTAACGAATGGCTATACCAATACACCAAGCGCATCGCCAAAAAGACTCGCTCCAAATTACTGCTGGCTAATGCCTGGCATCAGCGTAGCGATGCGATCTCATCGCTGGTGGTTTTATTCGGCATAGGCGCGGTGATGATGGGCTATCCGTTGGCCGATGGTGTTGCCGCCGTCGTGGTCGCATTGATGGTGGCTAAAATCGGTTTGAATCTGGTGTTTCAGAGCATCAAGGAACTGGTCGATACTTCATTGCCGCCCGCGCTGGTCGCCGAGATCAGGACCGCCATTCACGCGATTGACGGCGTCGAAGGCATTCATTTGTTGCGCACCCGGCAAATGGGCGAGGATGCGTTGATCGATGCGCATATCGTCGTTGATCCCCGCATTACCGTTTCGGAAGGGCACATGATTGGCGATATAGTCAGGGATGATTTGATCAGGCGTTTTGACGACGTGATGGATGTGCTGGTGCATGTCGACCCTGAGGATGATGAAAGCTTGCAAGAACAATCCAGGCCGCTGTCTCGCGGGGATGTGCAACGACTATTGGATCGCTATCTGGTGGACTTTAAGCGGGTGATAGAAGACTTCAGGATCCATTATCTGGACGGCCAGATTGAAGTGGAAGTGATTTTGCCTTTTGCAATCAGCGAGCAGCCGGAACAGCTGGAAAAAATAAGAAAGCAATGCAAATTGATGCGCGTGGAAGTTAAAAAAATCGATAATGTGTTTGTGTTTTTTAAAGATTGACGCGTGTTTTAAAAAATTGAAAAACTCACCACGAAGGCGTGAAGGACACGAAGAAATAAAAAATTTTGTGTCCTCGATAATTGCTCCTGCATCCTTGCAGTCGTTCATGTCTTCGTGGTTATATTTCGCTAGTTCCCAAGCTGAAGCTTGGGAGTTCGGTAAGAGAAGCTCCAGCTTCCTGTTCCGCGAAGCTGGAGCTTCGCTTTCGAGGTTCCCAATCTGGAGATTGGGAACCAGTAAATGAGGCTTAACTTATGGCAGTAGGGCAGTGCAGTTTCCCCATCATGCATCCAGTATCAGGCATAACGCTGGGTACAGCGAACGCAGGCATCAAGCAAACCGTCAGGGATGATATTCTGGTGATACAAATGGCCGAGCATTCAACCTGTGCGGCGGTTTTTACCCAAAATGCCTTTTGTGCGGCGCCCGTGCATGTGGCGAAAGCGAATCTGGTTCATGCGCCGCGCTGGTTGCTGATTAATTCCGGCAATGCCAATGCCGGTACCGGCGAGCAGGGCATGCAGGATGCCTTGGCGACCTGCGCCGATCTTGCCGAAGTGGTCGATGGTACGGCAACCCAGGTGCTGCCTTTTTCGACCGGCGTCATTGGACAATCTCTGCCGGTGGGCAAAATCAAAGCCGCCTTGCGGGAAGCGGTAAGCAACTTGGATACCGCCAACTGGGACAAGGCGGCCCAGGCGATCATGACCACGGACACTTTCCCCAAAGGCATGTCCAAAGTCATCGAAATTGACGGTCAAACCATCACCATCAACGGCATTTCCAAAGGCGCGGGCATGATCCAGCCCAATATGGCGACCATGCTCGGCTTTATGGCCACCGATGCGAAAATCGACCAAGCCCTGTTGCAGAACTGTCTGGCGCTGGCGGTTGAGCAATCGTTCAACCGCATCACCGTAGATGGCGACACCTCGACCAATGACGCCTGCGTATTGATGGCGAGCGGCTGCTCGCTGGCTCCTGAAATTAAGCCGGACACTGAAAATTATCGGATTTTTGCCGATGCGGTGATGACCGTCTGCAAACAATTGGCGGAAGCCATCGTCAGGGACGGCGAGGGCGCAACCAAGCTGATGCGCATCGTCATCGAGCAGGCCTTGACCGATGAAGAAGCCGTACGCGTCGGCAAAACCATCGCCCATTCGCCGTTGGTCAAAACCGCTTTCTTCGCCAGCGACCCGAACTGGGGACGGATACTGGCGGCGGTGGGCCGCGCCGGAGTCGAAAACATGGTGCTGGAAGACGTGCAGCTGTATCTGGATGATGTCTGCATTGTCAGAAACGGCGGCAGAGCCGACGATTACACCGAGGAAGCCGGGCAGCGAGTGATGAATCAGGAAGAAATTACCGTGACCGTCAAACTGGGTCGCGGCGACGCAGTGCAGGAAGTGTTAACCTGCGATTTGTCGTATGAGTACGTGAAGATCAATGCGGAATATAGGACTTAAGAGCAGGTGAAAGGCACAAGGCGAAAGGTGCCGGAACGTAGAAAATAATGAGACTTCGTCATCCCTGCAGGGAATGCCGGGATCCAGTAGCCATGGATGGCAACTCCAGAACTTGCTAGCCGTTTTTAGTTACATGAACTCCATTTTGATTTATTTTTTCACATCCTTGTGTTCTCGGCAATTGCTCCATGCATTGCTCTACCTCCAGCATCCATGCAGTCGTGGATTCCGGCAATCCCTGCCGGAATGACGGTATACCTCAGGAACTTGTGTATTACGATGACCGTTCCTGCGTCCCACTAAATAAATGAATCAACTCCAAGTCGCCGTAGGCGTAGTCAAAAACTCGGAAGGAAAAGTCCTGATTTCCCTGCGCCATGCCGCTTTGCACCAAGGCGGCCTGTGGGAATTCCCCGGTGGCAAGATAGAACCATCCGAAACAGCCGAACAAGCGCTAAATCGCGAACTCAAGGAAGAACTCAACATCACCGTAACAGCGGCAACCCCGCTGATTACCGTCAGCCACCAGTACCCCGACCGATTCGTGCAACTCAACGTTTTCTTGGTCGAGCAGTTTTCAGGCGAGGCCAAAAGCTTGGAAGGCCAGCTGTTTAAATGGGTAGCCCCGGCTGAACTGGAACATTATGCATTCCCCGCCGCCAACCAGCCGATCATCACCGCCGCCCGATTGCCGCATCATTACGCGATTCTGGATGACGCGGATGAGGCCATGTTGCTGACCAACCTGCAAAAGCTATTGAACCGAGGCGTCAAGCTGATCCAGGCCAGATTGAAAACCCTGCCGCCCGCTGCGGTCGCAAAGTTTGTCGAACAGGCTTACCCGCTATGCAAACAGCAGCAGGCCGTGCTGTTAATGAATTCCGCCGTTGAATGTTCAGTCGAAGTAGACGGCATACACCTGACCAGCAGCCACTTGATGGCTTTGACCAAGCGTCCCGAAAACTGTCGGTGGCTCTCCGCGTCATGTCACAACCTTGAGCAACTGCAACAGGCGCAAAACATAGGCGTCGATTTTGTGGTGCTGGCTCCGGTGCTGGCAACCCAAACCCATCCGGGCACCGCATCGCTGGGCTGGGAGCAATTCGCCGATCTGGTTGCCAAGGTCAACTTGCCTGTTTATGCCTTGGGCGGCATGACAGAACCTAGCCTGATTACAGCGAGGCAGAGCGGAGGGCTGGGGATAGCGGCGATCAGGGCCTTTTTGGATTGAGTGCCGTAGGATGTGGTTCGCGGTAGCGAACCGCATCAACTTCGAACGATGAGCTTCCTATGGCTCAAGGCACGAAGATGGTGCTAGTGATGGAGTGGCTTGTGTTAATGGCATTGTTAGGAGTCATTATTATTTTTGCTAAGTCTATCTATCGCAACCAATAAGTCTTCTAAGCCATCATTGTAGTTGTTGCGAAAGTCTGCATATTTTTTTGTTTTTAACAGTTCAGGTATAGCACAATCCTTATAGAGAGCCGGAAGGACATGTATTTTTCCCTTCTGGATTTCATCCCAATATTTTGTTTGCCATTCTCTCTCCACCCATTTTGATTCGATAGCATTTTCAGACAATATAACGATAATAAAATCAGCCTCACTGATACCTTCCGATATCTTTTGAGGGATAGACTCGCCAACTCGGATATCCCATTCATCGAACCAGGGCTTATGCCCCGCCCCTTTTAGATCTGTTCCTATCCAAGTTGCGAAGGCTTTGTCTTTGGATGAATGAGAAATGAATATTTTCGAACCGTTTGAAGTATTTGAATATCTAGCTTGTATCATCCGATCAACGAGCACTGAGTCGACATAATGGAGTTCCGATAAGAAACTCAATTCCTCGTCATGATCTAGCTCTAATTCTGAATTTTTTACTTTTGCGAAGCGGCCACAAAGATCATATAGTTCCTCACGGCGGTGCATTAAATCATCGGTTGTTACTTCCCGAATAAATTCGATGGGTATAAGGTAATAACCCCTAGCGATAGAAAAGTTTCCGAAATATACAATTGCGACTGGCTCTCCTTCTACAGCAGCACCATCATCGCCCGGGGTGGAATCCCAATCGATATTTTCGTCGTATTCAATATCCTCATCATCATAATATCCAATCCAATCCGTCCTTGATGTTTGCCATCTGTTATTTTGACTGGTCCAAATGGTATCTCTGCTGGCTGCACTAATTGATGACTCCTAACCTAATATATACGACATAGATGGTCGTATAAAAAAACCGTGTTGTCGTATATTTTCCATAATTTCACCTACTTAATTGTTTTAATTTATCTCAAGCCAGCCAGAGCATGTCGCACAGGCAAATACGACACTTACGTCGGAACGGGATTGTAACCTATTTCATAACGTTTCGGCTACGGCGACAAGTTGGATGAAATTTAAGCCTGTAGATCGGGCGATACCTTGACTGAGTTTGTTATGTAATTAGATAATGGTATACATGGTATCGACATACTCTCTATAAAAGCCCAATACTATGTTAATATTGGCGTCTTGGATTTTTTATCGCCGCGCTAATGACTCATCCGTCTCCCCCCGCCCAATTAATCGACCGCTTCGGCAGAACCGTTGATTATTTGAGAATCTCGATTACCGACCGCTGTGATTTCCGTTGCCTGTATTGCATGGCTGAAGATATGACGTTCTTGCCGCGCGCGCAGGTTTTGACGCTGGAAGAGATTTATACGCTGGCGCAAGCTTTCGCCGAATTGGGAGTAAAAAAAATCAGGATTACCGGCGGCGAGCCTTTGGTCAGGAAAGGTGCGTTGGAGCTGTTGCAAAATATCGGGCGCATTGAAAGCCTGAGTGAGCTGGTGATAACGACCAACGGCTCCCAGCTTGAAACGATGGCGGCGTCTTTAAAAGAGGCGGGCGTAAAACGCGTCAATATCAGTCTGGATACGCTGGATGCCGACAAGTTTAAGGCGATCACCCGAACCGGCGATTTGGCGCAGGTGCTTAGAGGCATTCAAGCCGCCAAGGCGGCAGGGTTTGAGCGGATCAAAATCAATGCGGTCATTCTTAAGGACAGGAACCATCTGGAAGTGACCGACCTGGTTCGGTTTGCGGTCGATAACGGCATCGACATCAGCTTTATCGAGGAAATGCCGCTGGGTGTCGTCAGTCAGCATGACCGGGCGGACGCTTATTATTCCAGCGACTTGATCAAGGTCGATTTGGCGAAACATTTTACTTTAATCGCCACGACTGAAAAAACCGGCGGACCGTCGAATTATTTTAATGTGGCTGGCACACAAACCCGCGTCGGTTTTATTTCTCCGCACAGCGAGAACTTTTGCAGCACCTGTAACCGGGTGCGCTTAACCGTTGAAGGGCGCTTGCTGTTATGTTTGGGCAATGAGCATTCGGTCGATTTAAAGCAAGTCATCAGGGCTAATCCGGGCGACATGACGGCGCTAAAACAGGCCATTATCGAGGCGATGCTGATTAAGCCGGAAAAACACGAATTTAATATCAACGAGCAGCCGGTTATATTGCGGTATATGAATATGACGGGGGGCTGAAGGTGCGCTCCATACGTATTAACTTAAGCACATTGGTTAGTTCACCACGAAGACACGAAGGGTACGAAGAAATTAACTTCGTGCCCTTCGTGTCTTCGTGGTGATATTTTTTAAGTTTTAACGGCCTGCCGTTCCCCATTCCAACACTCATGATCTTGCGATCTTGAACGATTTTTTTACCAGAGGTTCCAAATGTCTTTCGCCCAGCTCGGTTTAGCCGACGAACTCCTTAAAGCCGTAGCCGATCAAGGCTATGTCACTCCTACACCGGTGCAACAAAAAGCCATTCCCTTGATCCTTGAAGGCAAGGACGTGTTGGCAGGCGCGCAAACCGGAACCGGAAAAACCGCCAGTTTTACCTTGCCGTTATTGCAACGGCTGGCCGAGAATCATGATCCGCATCAAAAACCGCGCCGCGTTCGAGCACTGATTTTAGTGCCGACCCGTGAACTGGCCGCGCAGGTCTATGAAAGCGTAAAAACTTATGGCGCACATTTGCCGTTCCATGCGGAAGCGGTGGTCGGCGGTGCGAGTATCGGCATCCAGACCCGTCAGTTACGCCGAGGTTGCGACATCGTGGTGGCAACGCCGGGGCGGTTGATCGACCATGTGCAGCAGCGCAATATCAACCTGTCCAACGTGGAAGTGCTGGTGCTGGATGAAGCGGATCGTATGCTCGATATGGGCTTTTTGCCCGATATTAAGCAACTTATGGCGCTGATACCCAAGAAACGGCAGAGTCTGTTGTTTTCTGCGACCGTGCCCAATGCGATCAAATCGCTGGCCGCGCAGTTATTGAACAATCCCGTTGAAGTCGAAGTCGCCAAGCAGAATGCTACGGCTGAAAATGTCGCGGAACGGGTTTACGGCATCGGTCGCGAGTATAAGCGCGAATTACTGTCTTACCTGATCGGCAGCAATAATTGGAAGCAGGTTCTGGTTTTTGTGCGCACCAAACACGGAGCCGATCGTTTGGAAAAACAGTTGATTGAGGACGGCATCCGCACGGCGGCGTTGCATGGCGATAAAACGCAGGGCGCACGTAATAAAGCGTTGGAGCAGTTTAAAACCGGCAAGGTTTCTGTGTTGGTCGCTACCGATATTGCTGCGCGCGGTCTGGATATTGACGACTTGCCGCATGTGGTGAATTTCGATGTGCCGCAGGTGCCGGAAGATTATATCCACCGCATTGGCCGTACCGGACGCGCCGGTTCAAGCGGCGAGGCCTTGTCGCTGGTGTGTCCCGAAGAAGCCTGGATGCTGGTGGAAATTGAGAAACTGCTCAAGCGGCAAATTCCTCGGGTGGCCGATACCGGCTATGAGCCGGTTTCACTGAAAGTGATCGATGCGCCTAAAAAGAACGCGCCCAATAAAACGACCGGCAAAAAGGATATGCGGCATACCAAAAAACCGGCGGCTCGCGGCGCCAAACCAACGGTTCGTGGGGTTAAACAGCCTGACAGTAAGCGGATCGAATCAAGAGGTAAGGGAAGATCCGGTTCAAGAGGAAAAGTTTAAGGCAAACATGCCTTAAACGGCGTGACTTATTCCTGAACCAATATCCAGGGTTTGACGACAACGGCCCATACCTCGGCATCAGCCTCAAACCAGTCGGCTGCCTGTTGGTCTGAGACCAAAGCAACTTGATTACTTTGCATCCATAACGCAACCTGGTCTTTATTGTCGATGGAAAACTGGTAGGCCACATCGACTAAATCCAGCTCTGATGCAACAAATACCGCAGCGCCGGCGGCAAAAAAGCGTTGCAGTTCCTTCCAGGCAATTTGCGATGTTTCCAGATTTACTTTTTCTCTGGCAATGTCGCAACCGTTTGATTCGTTCATGATTTTCTCTTTGTTGTGGGTAGGTGGTGTGTTATTTGCACATTTGAATTAGTGTCGTTATCTGCTCTGCTGTTATTCTATAGCTTGCGATTATAAATTACTAAATCAAGAGAGATAAATCATGTCGTTTTTTGAGTCAATAACAAAGAAATCCAAGTTAAAAGCCGCCATAAAACAAACAACGGAGGCGCGCAGCAGCGATGGCCATACGGCCGATCAACTGTTTAAAAAAGTTTATCAGGATTATGCCGAAGTTGTTGCTAACGAGCCGTTGATTGCTGAAGCTTTATATAACTGGGGACTTGCTTTGTTGCATCAGGCGAGAACCAAGTCGGGTGAGGCGGCGGCCAATCTTTATCAGGATGCCATTGCTAAATTCTCCTTTTGCTTGACTATTGAGCCCGCTTATCTAGGCGCGGCATTGGATGGCGGTGTTGCTTATATGGAATTGGCTCGTGTTAAAGCGGTTGAAGCCAATGATAGTTTATATGAACGGGCCAAAAGCTATTTCGAAAAGGCCAATGCGATTCAGGCCGGATCGGCTTCTTATAATGTAGCTTGTATTTATGGTTTGCGAAGCGAGAAAGAGGGGTGCCTGAATGCGTTGGAAATCTCTAAAAACAAGGGCTATTTACCGGTCGTCGCCGATATTATTGCTGACCCGGATCTTGATCGCGTTAAGCATCAGGACTGGTTTGTCGACTTTATGGAATCTTTAAATAAAAAACCGGAAGCGGCTGTTGAAGTTAGCGAGGCCGTTGTCAAAGATGCCGCTTTGAATGAAAAAGCCGACGTTGTGGAAAATCCTGTTGTTGCCGATACGCCGATAATTGAAAAGGTCGAAGTCGAAGATGATTCTGTGGAAGATGCCGCCGCTGTTGCCGAATCCGAAGTCGTAGAGCATAACGCGCTAGTCGCTGAAGATGCAGCAGTACCTGAAAAAACCGAAGTTGCGGCTGAAGCCGATGTCGTAGCGGAAGAAGTCAAGTAGTGATGTCCTCCTTTAGATATATGGTAATTGCGGGGTTGATGGCCGCAGTAGTTCAACCGGTCCTTGCCGCTGATGAGGGTTTAAGTCAAGCATTCGCAACCTGTATGGATCAAGCCGGTGGCGTTACTCCATCAATGGTTGAACGCATGAATGCGGAAACGGAACGGCAAGATGTGAGGTTAAACAAAGCTTATCAGGATATTATGGCCGGCCTTTCCCCTGAACATAAGAAGCAGTTACAGGAAGCCCAACGCTTATGGCTTAAATACAGAAAGGCTAACTGTGACTTTTATTACGATCCTGATGGTGGAACGATAGCCAGGGTCAGTGCAAACGATTGTTTCATGTCCGCTACGGCGGCGCGGGCTAAGGAATTAGAGGCTTTTAAGCAGCAGGAATGAAAAAATCATGGGTTAACCGGGTAACACGCCGCTAATAAAGCCTGCATTTTAGCTAATCCCAGTTTCCGGGTTAATTCGATATTGTGTTGGGGGATGTTTTCCGGATCGGGGTGGCCGGCTACGGCCCGGTCTAGGCTGGTTTCCCGCAGCAAGTGCAGCATGGGGTAGGGTGAGCGATTGGTGTAGTTTGCGGCGTCGTTCGAATCGCTTCCTTGAAAGCAGTAATCAGGATGGAAACTTGCCAGCTGGTAAGTGCCTTCATAGCCTTGTTCAATCAACAGCGATTCGGCGATTTCAACAAAATCCAGGTAGTCGTCGAATTCTGCAAACGCATCCGCATAAATCAGCAGGGTGGTTTCAATGCCGGATTCTGTATCCAGTCGATCACATTCAAGTATCAGGTTCAGCAGGCATTGTTCGATTTCTGTGTCGCGATCGACGCTGAAGTGAATACTGCCTCGTTCCAGTTCGCGCTTTGCGAATGGGCAAATGCTGTGCTCAATGATGACGGACTTTAACCACGTTAATGTTGCGGCTTTAACGTGTTGATCGGGCAGGGTTTTATGGGTCATGGTTGGTTGCCGGTTAAAACAAAAAAGCCCCGTTACCTAGGGGCTTTTGGGGTGACGCAAGCTGCATTATTATTTATGACTGATGCCGGCTGCGATTCTTTTATCTCTTTCTTCGCTGGCTTTTTCGATTTTTGAAAAAAACCGGAGTATGTCGGTGGAGGAAAGAATGCCGACCAGTTTGTTGTCTTTATCGACGACAGGCAATGCGCCGATTTTATTGTCGGCCATTTTTGCAGCCGCTTCCGAGGCATAGGTGTCAGGGTTAACGGTTATCACGCCCCGGTGCATGATATGCTGCACTTTTTTCGGAATCACATGCAGTTCTGTAGCGCCTGTGCCGGTTGCCGCTTCAATGGCATTAGAGTTGCTTTTTGGACCCAGCGCTTTGTACAGGTCTCGGTCGGATACAATCCCGATAACTTTGCCTTTTTCAACGACGGGTAAGTGACGAATTCTTTCGTAATGAATCAAGAAAAAGACACGATCAATCAAATCGTGCTGCTCGACTGTAAATACTTTTGAAGTCATTAAATCTTCAACGCGCATTATTATTCCCCCTGAATGTAAAAAAACTGACTAAGAATAGGGAAATAAACGTATTTTTACAAGAGATAAAATTTGATGTGTTATAAAATAATCAGTCACACTTTTATTTGGTTTTGCAGGTCGGATTAAGCTAACCCGACTGACGCGAGCTGTTATGTTAGAGTCTAAATCTGTCTTAGCGACACAATGGAGTTAGTTATGCGCATCATCCTGTTGGGGAGTCCCGGTTCCGGTAAAGGAACTCAAGCTCAATTTATTACTGAAAAATACGCTATTCCGCAAATTTCAACGGGTGATATGTTGCGAGCCGCAGTGCGGGAAGGAACACCGTTGGGTGTTGAAGCAAAAAAAGTGATGGATGCCGGTGGCCTGGTTTCCGATGATATTATTTTAGGCTTGATCAAAGAGCGTATTACTCAAGCCGATTGCGCTAACGGCTTTTTGCTGGACGGTTTTCCCCGGACCATTGCTCAAGCTGAAGGCCTGAACGAAATGGGCGTGAGCATCGATACGGTTATTGAAATCGTGGTGGAAGATGAGGAAATTGTAAAGCGCATGGCCGGCAGAAGGGTGCATTTACAATCCGGGCGCACTTATCACGTTGAGTTTAATCCGCCTAAAGTTGAGGGACTTGATGATGTGACCGGGGAGCCTTTGATTCAGCGCGATGACGATAAAGAAGAAACCGTGCGTAAACGACTCTGCGTTTATCATGAACAGACTAAGCCTTTGGTTGGGTTTTATTCAGCGCCGGAACAGCAGGTCAAGTTCAGTTCGATAGCCGGTGTCGGCAGTGTCGATGACATTACCAAAAAAGTTTTTGCGGTTTTAGGGTAGCCATAGGTTGGGTTGACGGCTTTTGTGCCTCGGAGAGTATTATCCTTAATCCAGCACATTAGAGCACCCAATGTTGGGACGCAACATGGCACTCAAAAACATTCCATGATTATCGGTGTTCAAATTTCAGAATAAAAGGTTTTAAAATTAATGACAAAGAAAGTTGCAGTTTTACCGACCGGCCTATGTTTAGGTTGCGTTACCGTGCTATGGGTGTGTACAGCGATGTCAGCTACACAGAAGGGTGGATAAGATGACCAAGTTATATAACGTTGCTGTGGTTGGCGCTACCGGTGCGGTGGGTGAAGCCATGCTGTCTATTCTGGAAGAGCGCAATTTCCCTGTCGGCGAGGTTTATGCCTTGGCCAGCAGTAATTCAGTGGGTAAAAGAATTCCTTTTAAAGGCAGGTCTTTGGCCGTGCAGGATTTGGCTACCTTCGATTTTTCAAAGGCGCAAATCGGACTGTTTTCGCCGGGTGCATCCGTGTCGGCGGAATACGCGCCAAAGGCCGCCGCAGCGGGTTGTATTGTTATTGATAACACCTCGCAGTTTCGCTATGACGACGACATTCCTCTGGTGGTGCCGGAGGTTAATCCCGAAAAAATCGCCGATTATAAAAATCGAGGCATTATCGCTAACCCGAATTGCTCAACTATCCAGATGTTGGTGGCGTTAAAGCCCATTTACGATGCGGTGGGGATTGAGCGCATCAATGTGTGTACCTATCAGGCGGTTTCGGGGACGGGTAAAGAGGCCATAGAGGAGCTGGTTAAGCAAACGACCAGTCTGCTGAATATGCAACCCATCATCACAAACGTCTACCCTAAACAGATCGCTTTTAACGTGTTGCCGCAGATTGACGTATTCATGGACAACGGCTACACCAAGGAAGAAATGAAGATGGTTTGGGAAACCCGAAAAATCCTGGGCGATGACAGCATTTTGGTTAATGCAACGGCAGTGCGGGTTCCGGTTTTTTACGGACATTCCGAGGCCGTGCATATTGAGACCCGTAAAAAAATCGACGCGGCGACAGTCAGAGCCTTGCTTGAGAAGGCGCCCGGTGTGACGGTTATGGACGAGCGTAACGATGGCGGTTATCCGACGGCGGTGACTGAGTCTTCAGGCAATGATGATGTGTTTGTAGGACGCATTCGGGAAGACATTTCGCATCCTCAAGGAATCGATTTGTGGGTGGTGGGTGATAATGTTCGAAAAGGCGCGGCATTAAACAGTGTGCAAATAGCAGAAGTGCTGGTAAAAAATTACATCTAGACTAAGCTTGTGTACATATTTGACTGGACGCGGTAAGAAACTGTGGTAACTATTGTGAAGAAGAGCGGCGTGCGCAATTTAACTAAAACTTTAGCGGTTGTATCGTTGCTTGCGCCGGCTAGCGGTCATACGCTAGGCATTGGTGAGATTAAATTGCATTCGGCCCTGAATCAAAATCTGGATGCTGAAATTGCGTTAACACTGTCAGGCGAGAACGTATCGGACATCAAGGTAAACTTGGCCCCGCCTGAAAAATTTGATGAGGCAGGGGTGTCATGGAACTATTTTCTGTCGAAAATTAAACTTGAAACCGTTACTCATTCAAATGGCACGGCAGTCATTAAGCTGACTTCGAAGGAAGCGTTAAAGGAACCTTTTTTGGATTTTTTGCTCGAAGTCAGCTGGCCCAAAGGCAATTTGTATCGTGAATTTACTGTCTTGGTGGATCCGCCTTCAGTTTACAACCAAGCAACCATTCCCGTTTCAACCATTCCCGTTTCAACCAGTACTGAAAACTATGCGAAACCGCCAGTCACTATGCCTCAACGTCAATCGCATGCAAATGGACAAAGCAGTGAGAGCGAATATGGGCCTACACTTGGAAATGATACGCTTTGGAGCGTGGCTGACCGAGCAAGAGGACAGAGCGACGTTTCTGTAGAGCAGATGGTGATTGCGATTTATGAAGCAAACCCTCAAGCATTCTATAAAGGAAATGTTTATGCATTAATGTCTGGAAAAATGCTGAAGATTCCTGAAAGAGAGGCCATTTTAAAATTATCACGCAATCAGGCATTAGCGGAATTCAACCGGCATACAAAAGCCTGGAAAAATCATTCGGCTCCTGCCCATGTTGAAACAGCCAAGGAAAAGCCCGCCCTGAGCAGAGCCGAAGGGCCTGGCGATAATCAGTTAACGCTGGTTGCCCCGACCAAGGCGGCGGTCGCCGATCATGCAGTGGTAGCGTCGGTTAATGAGCAGGCAAGGGCTGAAAAGAAAGCAGCGGAGGCATCTGCGATCGTTAAAGGTAAAGCTGAAGAGGGGGCAAGTGACGCAGCTACACAAAGCAAGGTAGCTGAGTTGGAAAAACAACTGGCGATGATGCAGGAAATGATTGCTTTAAAGGATCAACAGCTCGCAGCTTTGCAGAATAAGTTTCAGGAACATCCTGTTGGCCAAGAACAGGCAGCACCGGCCGAAGTTGTGGCGGCCAAACCTGCCGACCAAGTAACACCTGCTCCTCAACCGGTCGAGCCGGCGCCGGGCGAAGTCGTTGCGGCCAAACCTGTCGACCAGGTAACACCAGCCCCTCAACCGGTCGAGCCAGTGCCAGGCGAGGTCATTGCAGCGAAACCTGTGAATCAAGCGCCACCGGCTCCCCAGCAAGCAGTTGTTCAACCCGTGCAGCCAGCGGCTCAACCGAAACCTGAAGGTGGTTTATTCGATCCGTCCTATCTGAGGATAGGGGGTGCCGGATTGGCAATTTCGGCACTGCTTGGCTGGCTTTGGTGGCGGAAACGCAAGGTTGACGAGGAAACGAATACAGAAAGTATGTTCGCCACTTCCAGCATGATTAAAATACCTGAAGCCGATGAAAGTCTTTCTGTGCCGGTTGTCGAAGAGGGTGCAGTTCATGATGTAGGCACAGTAGGCGAAAGTTCTTTCTTAAGTGAATTTACACCGAGTGATTTTGACTCATTTGATACCGATCAGGGGGAAATTGATCCTATATCCGAGGCTGATGTATATCTTGCTTATGGTCGTTATCAGCAGGCCGAAGAATTAATAAGGCAGGCGATTAAAGACCAGCCGAATCGCGATGAATGTAAATTGAAGTTGCTGGAAATTTTTTATGCTAACGAAAGCAAAACGGCTTTTGAAGCCTATGCGAATGAACTGGTAGAGGCGGGTAAGCGGAGTGAGGTCGAGTTTTGGGAAAAAGCGGCAGAGATGGGGCGTGAAATTTGTCCTGACTCGCCGTTATTTTCTTCCGGGGAGGCTCTGTTCGCAGTGGCTGACAATACATCCGTTGAAAATAGTGACGAAAACATCGGTGGGAGAGCGGATGTAATGACTGGAACGGCTTCTTTCGGAGAGTTGGACAGTGAAGATTTTGCCAAGGAAACAACGGCGCTGAAGGGCGACGAGCCGGATACTGATTTAACTTCACCTGAAGCCGATTCTTTTGTTGATGAGCAGCGAAATAACGAAGACATTGACTTTGATTTAAGCTCATTTTCAATGGATACCAAAGAGTCGGATGAAGCGGAGAAAGGCGTTATCGCTTCCAGCACGCTTGCGGATAAGTCCTCAGGAGCGCAGATAGAGGATATTGACTTTGATTTAAGCTCATTCTCAATGGATACCAACGAATCGGATGAAGCGGAGAAAGGCGTTATCGCTTCCAGCACGCTTGCGGATAAGTCCTCAGGAGCACAGATAGAGGATATTGACTTTGATTTAAGCTCATTCTCAATGGATACCAACGAATCGGATGAAGCGGAGAAAGATGTTATTGCTCCAAGCACTTTTTTGGGCAAGCCCTCAGGAGCGCAAATAGAAGACATTGATTTCGATCTAGGCTCATTCTCAATGGACAGCAAAGAATCAGACGAAGCTGAGAAAGATGTTGCTGCTCCCGGCGCCTTATCGGACATACCATCAGGGACACAGCCAGCCAACCAACAGCAGGAATTTGAATCTTACGAATTTAGCTTTAGTTCCGATAATGCTAAAACAAAAGAAATCGACAGTCTTGATTTTAGCGCTTTAGAAAATAGCGATAAAAAGCAACAGGACGTTGATTTTTCTGCGGATAAGGCATTAGATTTTAATGATGATTTTGGCGACGATTTCGACTTTAACTTTGATTTGGATGAGCCTCTGACAACAAGTGGGCAGTCCAATCAATATGATGAATTCGGTGTTTCCGATCTTACCGATATGGACGAGTTGGAAACGAAGCTGGATTTGGCAAAAGCCTATGTCGATATGGGCGATGCAGAAGCGGCCAAAGATATTGCCAAAGAGGTGCTTGAGCAAGGTACGGCCGAGCAAAAAAAAGCAGCCAAAGCGTTACTTGATGAGTTGGACTAAAATTGGTTTTTGCAGCCATAAAAAAAGCCCTTTATGGGCTTTTTTTATGGGCTTAGTATTTGCCAAAGTTTTCCAGGATAAATTTTTGGTGGCATGTGAAATTTAAGGTGCGTTGCTGCAGCATGAGAAAGTGCCGATGGATGCTCGCATAATTATCATTTAACAGGCAGCTTTCTAGCGTATTTGCCGGTTGCTGAATGTCCATTAAGCCACAAAAACTCACCGAACCATTCAATTTGTGTGTAATTTCCCGGGCAAGATCGTATTGCTTGTTTTCCAGTGCATCTTTGATGTCAATGACTTGCAACGGTAGTTCCTCGAACAATTTTTCAAAAAGGGTCAGCGTAAGGCGCCGGTTGTTTTTGGTCTTACTCAGGAGTATTTGGATATAATCTAAAGCTAAAGCCTTTGTTTTCCAAAGATCTATAAGCTCATTGAGTCGTTGCTCAGTTATGGGGCCAGTCAGGATGTCGTCAAACTCTGTTGGACATTGTTGCTCGCTCTGGGAGTCTTTTGTTGGATTAACGATAGCAATGACCGGTGTTTTGCTGTTCATGCCAAGAGGGTCTTTGATGCGAGCGATAAGTTCCGACTGCCAGGGATGGCGGCCGAGACTGCTCCCGGCAGTCCTCGGCATTTCCTCCATCCATGGAGAGCAGAAGTGTCGCAATCGGTCGGGAACCGATGCGACCGAACAGTTTACAGGCAAGTCAAACAGTATCAGGTCGAATTGAGTCGTTTCAATGTGCATTAAAATATCATCGTATTGGGTGGCTGCAATAATATCTTGGCGGCGTTGATTAAATGATGAATGGTTAATGTCGATGTTACCGGTCATTAATACAATAAATGGCTTCTTCAATGGCATTTTTATTTTTCCTGAGGAATGATGCTGCTTTGATGAGGAATTGCACAGAGATCATCAAGAACATTTATCGTGGAGTGGTTTGATCGTTTTGGCTGTGATAGAAGGTTTTATTTAATTTCATTGCGTGTGTAATAGGGTGTCGGTTTTCTGGCGGCTTCATTTTTTAAGGTCGCGGTTCTTTGAGCGTATTTATTTGCTTAACTATTCGAGACTTATAATTAATACTTGGTGCAGTTAATTATTAACGTTTACAAGTATTCCTATCTTATTCTTTTAAAAGGATCTTTTTTCTTGTATGATTTGATTTTACGATGTCGGTTAATGATAGCATTCAGCTGTTGGTTAGTGTTGTTTACAGAGGCGAGCGAATTGCAGTTATAGTTTATTAGATTGTTTTTGCACGTATTATTATTCTGTGGACTTCAAATTGCTTAATTACTGATTAAAAACTAAAGGGTTTGTAATATGGCTGAACTTGAGCAAGAAGGCGGAGAAGGGAAAAAATCTCCTAAAAAGCTGATTATCATTATTGTCGCGGCAGTAATTTTATTAGCAGTGGGTGGCGGTGTCACTTTCTTCCTTATGAAAGGGGATTCATCTAAAGGCGAAAAAGTTGAACATGTTGACGAGGATGAGGCGGCCGCTCATGCAGAAAAACTCTATTTTGAGATGAGCAAGCCTATTGTTGTCGACTTTCCCAAGGGGGCGACAGTTAAACACGGACGAATTACGGTGTCTATATTGGTAGAAGGCGCCGAAACCATTGAGGTTTTGAAGAAAAATGAACCTATGATGCGCAATAATCTGTTGATGCTGATTGGTGCGCAGGATCCAGCCAATTTGAATACCCGTGAAGGCAAGGAGATGTTAGCTAAAGCCATGTTGGATGATGTGACCGCCGTTTTAATAAAAATGGCAGGGAAGGGGCAGGTTAAAGAGATATTTTTTACTTCATTTGTAATGCAATAACATGAGTGATTTACTCTCGCAGGCAGAAATCGATGCACTGCTAAACGGTGTTAGCGACGGAGATATTGAAACAGAGGATGAGTCCGAGTTTTATTCTGAAGCGGGCGTTGAAGAATTTTATGAAAAAGGCGTGGTCAGGGAGTATGACTTTGCCAGTCAGGAAAGAATTGTCCGTGGGCGTATGCCGACCCTGGAAATGGTTAATGAGCGGTTTGCCCGATTTATCCGTATTTCGTTATTCAATTTCTTACGTCGTTCGGCGGAAATTTTTATATCGGGCATTCAGGTACAAAAATTTTCTGAATATATACAAGGACTGCTGGTTCCAACCAACTTAACGATTGTTCGGTTTAACCCTTTACGTGGCAAGGCGTTGATCGTCATTGATCCGCGACTGGTTTTTACCGTAGTAGACAATTTTTTTGGCGGTGCCGGACAATTTTATAATCAGACCGAAGGAAGGGAATTTACACCGACTGAAATGCGGGTGGTTCGGATAATCATTGATATGATTTTCAAGGACTTGAAGGAAGCCTGGAAGCCGGTCATGGAACTCGATTTTGAATATGTGGGCGCAGAAATTAATCCGCGGTTTGCCAATATTATCGGGCCTGGAGAGATTATTGTTATATCCACCATTCATGTCGAGCTGGAAGGCGGGGGCGGTGACGTCAATATTGCAATGCCCTATGCGATGCTTGAACCCATCCGGGAGTTGCTGGATGCCATCAGTAGCGACAGTGGCGAGGTAGACGGCGGTTGGCAGGCCGCATTGCGTGGCGAAGTGCTGAGAGCGGAAGTGAGTATAAACAGTCTTCTGGTGGAAAAAAACATGACCATAAGAGACGTTATGCGGTTAAAAAAAGGCGATGTCATACCTATTGATATGCCGGATACGGTGATTCTTAAAGCGGAAGGAATTCCGGTATTTGAAGGTAAGGTCGGCATTTCGGATGGTAATTATGCAATACAGATTATCGATAAGGTAAAGTCTTGAATCAACCTGGCGCAGTTCAGGATTTGATTGTAACAATATTAAGTTGGGAAATAAGATGAGCGAATATCCAAATACACCAGAGGACGGGGAAACGATTGATGATTTTGAGGCGGCTGCATTCCAGGAATTTAATAATCAGTTTGAAGATAAAAAGTCGTCTTCAAGCGTAGGCGATGAAGTTAATCTTGATGTTATTTTGGATGTTCCCGTTACTATTTCCATGGAAATAGGCCGGACACAGATTAATATCAGAAATCTTTTGCAGTTAAACCAGGGTTCGGTTGTTGAGCTGGAGCGTTTTGCCGGAGAACCGCTTGATGTACTGGTAAACGGCACACTGATCGCCCATGGTGAAGTGGTGGTGATCAATGATAAATTCGGTATCCGCTTAACCGACGTGATAAGTCCATCGGAACGGGTTAAACGATTAGCCTGATGCCTGAAAGAATAATGGTCGCGTGGCTGATGTTCTGGTGGTTTCCTGCCAGCTTTGCTGCGCCGGGCGTGGACGTTCCAAAACAGGCAGTCAGGACGATTTCTTCCGGAGATATGCTCCATTGGGGCGTTGGGCTGCTGATAGTCTTGGCTGTCTTTTTTTTCTGTGTCTGGGGAATGCGCAAGTTAGGCGGAATCTCTGTCAACGGTGCAGAAAAAATGCGTATTGTCGGCGGTCTGTCGTTGGGTATGCGGGAAAAAATCATTTTGCTCCAGGTCGGGAAAAAGCAGCTTATTTTGGGTGTGACGCCGGGACGTATAGATGCTTTGCATGTGTTGGAAGGCGACGATTGTTTGAACAGCAACGAACCGCTATCTATAGGGAAAGATAGCGGATTTGCTGCCATTGTGGCGCAAGCGATGAAGGGACGATCTGATGGCTAAAAACATGTGGTATCGGTTGTTGGTTATCGGCATGGCTTTTTTGTTGATCGAAACACCGGCTTACGCGGCAGCGGGGATTGAAGCGGTCACCGTGACGACGGGCAAGCAAGGCGCGCAGACTTATACGGTAACGATCCAGATTCTGGCGTTAATGACCTTGTTAACGGTGCTTCCGGCGTTGTTGTTGACCATGACTTCATTTACCCGAATCATGATTGTCCTCAGCTTGCTACGGACGGCTTTAGGCACCGGTTCGGCGCCGAGTAATCAGGTGTTATTAGGCTTGTCCATGTTTTTGACTATTTTCATTATGATGCCGGTTTTTGACAAGGTGAATGCCGAAGCCGTCCAGCCTTATCTCGAAGAAAAAATTGACGTTACTGTCGCCATTGAAAAAGCATCCGAACCCTTCCGGCAATTTATGCTAAAACAGACCAGAGAGGCCGATCTGGAGTTATTTATCAGGATTTCCGGCAAGGCGGAGCTGGAATCGGCCGAAAATGTGCCGTTTTCGTTATTGCTGCCGGCTTTTGTGACCAGTGAATTGAAAACGGCATTTCAAATAGGCTTCCTGATTTTCTTGCCTTTTTTAGTCATCGATTTGGTGGTTGCCAGCGTACTGATGTCCATGGGTATGGTGATGCTGTCACCGATGATTATTTCCCTGCCTTTTAAAATAATGCTGTTTGTTCTCGCTGACGGCTGGTCTTTGATCATGGAAATGCTGGCGGCAAGTTTTTATGTTGTGTAAGGTCGGCAGGTAAATTATGGTACCGGAAACGATTTTCATGGTTGGGCAGGAAGCGATGATTGTTGCGGTTAAGCTGACTGCGCCGGTGTTGCTACCCTCTCTGGCAGTCGGCCTGATTATTGCGATGTTTCAAGCGGCCACCCAGATTAATGAGGCGACCTTGACATTTGTGCCCAAGGTCATCGTGATCGGAATTGTTTTGATGATTATGGGGCCGGGGATGCTGCAAATGTTCCTTGATTATTTTCAGGGCTTGATCAGGGATATTCCGCATTTAATTGGTTGAATTTTGAACTTTACCGAAGCGCAAATTCTCAGCCAAACGGCATTGTTCATCTGGCCGTTAATGCGCATTAGTGCGATGTTTGTAGCGGTGCCGCTGTTTAGCATTAAAGCCGTACCGGCCCGAGTCAGGCTGATCCTTTCCGTAGTCATAACGCTTGTGGTCATGCCTTTGCTTCCTCCTTTGCCGTCTGTTGAAATGTTCAGCTACGCCGGGTTTATGACGGCTATTGCACAGGTTATGATCGGGTTGACGACCGGTTTTATTCTGCAGTTGGTTTTTGCCGCAGCCGTTTTTGCAGGGCAAGGCGTCGCTTTAAGTATGGGTTTGGGTTTTTCGATGATGGTCGATCCGCAAAGCGGACAGCAGGTGCCGGTGATTGCGCAGCTTTATACGGTGACCACTACGTTAATTTTTATCAGTTTGGATGGACACTTGTTGTTAATACAAATGCTGTTGGATAGCTTTAAAACCTTGCCCATCGGCATTGACGGTATAGATAAAGCGGGCATCTGGTCGATTATTGCCTGGAGCAGCCGGATGTTTGCCGGCGGTTTATTGTTAACCATGCCTATCATTGCCAGTCTGTTGTTGGTGAATATTATTTTTGGGGTGGCGGCCAGAGCGGCTCCGCAATTACAAATTTTTTCAGTGGGCATACCGGTAACCTTGATGTTGGGTCTGCTGTTGATTTGGAAAACATTGCCTGATGTGCTGGATCAATTTTCGGGAATGTTAACGGATGCCTACGATTTGATCGGGCAGTTGTTGCGATTGTAGATGAGTTATGTCAGATAACGACGATAAAACCGAAGACCCCACCGGTAAGCGTCTTGCCGACGCCAGAAAGAAAGGCCAGATTCCAAGGTCCAGGGAACTTAATACCTTTGTCATCCTGATGGCGAGCGCTACTATGTTGCTTACGCAGGGCGGCACAATCGGCAATGGACTGTTAAAAATCATGCGGACTACGTTTCGGCTGAGCCGCGCAGCCATTTTCGATCCCGACAGCATAACGCTGTATTTAAAGCAGGTCATGATAGACACGGTCATGTTGCTTGCGCCGTTTATGGCGGTGATGGTTGTTGTCGCAATCGTTACGCCCATATCGATGGGCGGCTGGGTATTCAGTTGGGAGGCTATAGCGTTTAATCCGTCAAAAATGAATCCAATTGCAGGGATTGCCAGGATTTTTGCCATACGGGGATTGGTTGAGTTATTTAAAGCATTATTGAAGATTTTGTTGGTTTTTGCTGTTGCCGTTGCCTTGTACCGATCTTTTATCGGCGAATTGCTGGGCTTGGGCGGCGAGTCGCCGATTCACTCAATCGGTCATGCGCTGGACATTATCGGTACGTGTATTTTGCTGCTCAGTAGTTCATTGATACTGGTTGTGATGATTGATGTGCCTTATCAACTGTGGGACCACAGTAAAAACATGAAAATGTCCAAGCAGGAAATCAAGGATGAAAACAAGGATGCGGAGGGAAGTCCCGAGGTGAAAGGGCGGCAGCGCAGAATGCAAATGGAGACGGCGCAAAGACGCATGATGGAGGAAGTGCCGAAAGCCGACGTTATTGTGACTAATCCGAGTCATTATGCGGTGGCTTTAAAATATGACCAAAATTCGAATAGTGCGCCCAGACTGGTCGCCAAGGGCGTCGATTTGATTGCCGCCCAAATCCGTAATGCTGCGATAGGTTCCGGTGTGCCGTTGGTGGCGTCCCCGCCTTTAGCCAGAGCGTTGTATTATTCGACCGAGTTAGATAGAGAAATACCGCAGGGACTTTATTTAGCCGTAGCCCAAATACTCGCCTATGTGTATCAGTTAAAAGCGGCTCAGAAAAATGATTGGAGAGCGCCATTGCCACCGGAAAATATTAACGTGCCTGACGAATTTAAACAGGATTAGCAGGGTATGGATTTTACTAAATTAAAAGCAGCGTTGGCGGTATTGAGCAAAGCCGAGTTGGGCGCGCCATTGGTTATCGTCATGGTTTTGGCGATGCTGATATTACCGCTGCCGGCATTCGTGCTCGACCTGTTTTTTACCTTTAACATCGCCTTCTCGTTAATCATCCTGCTGGTCGTTGTTTATACGCTTAAACCTTTGGAATTTGCGTCATTTCCAACGGTTATTCTGCTTGCGACCATATTACGTTTGGCGCTGAACGTGGCTTCGACACGTATCGTATTGATTGAAGGGCATAAGGGCGGCGATGCCGCCGGCAAGGTGATTGAGGCCTTCGGCGCTTTTGTTATCGGCGGTAACTTTGCCGTGGGTTTGGTGGTTTTTGCGATTTTGATCATCATTAACTTCATGGTCGTCACCAAGGGCGCCGGGCGGATTGCGGAAGTCGGGGCGAGGTTTACGCTGGATGCGATGCCGGGCAAGCAAATGGCTATCGATGCGGATTTGAATGCAGGCTTGCTGACTCAGGATGAAGCGCGTGAGCGGCGCGCCGAAGTGGCTACCGAAGCGGATTTTTACGGTTCCATGGACGGGGCGAGCAAATTCGTCAGGGGCGATGCGATTGCCGGGATTATCATTTTATTTGTCAACATGATCGGCGGTTTGGCCATTGGCGTTCTTCAGCACGATTTGAGTTTTGCCGATGCGGGAAAGATTTATGTATTACTGTCCATTGGTGACGGTTTAGTCGCTCAGATCCCTTCGTTGTTATTGTCGGTAGCCTCCGCACTGGTTGTCACCAAGGTTGGCAGCAGCGGCGAAAATATCGGGCAACAGGTTACGGCGCAGCTATTTGCAAATCCCAAAGCGTTAACGGTTACGGCAGCGGTGATAGGCGCGCTGGGTATCATTCCCGGCATGCCGAATATGGTCTTTATCATACTGGCCTCGGTTCTAGCCGGTTCGGCCTATTTAATTGAGAAGCGACATAAAGAAGCCGAGTTGGTTGCTATCGATTATCCGCAGGAGCAGATTCAAAACCTGGCCGCTCCCGAGACCAAAGAGTTGGGCTGGGATGATGTGATGCCGGTTGATGTTGTCGGCCTGGAAGTGGGTTACCGGCTCATTCCCTTGGTGGACAAGAATCAGGGCGGACAACTGATGGTTCGTATCAAGGGCGTACGGAAAAAACTATCGCAAGAGCTGGGTTTTTTAATCCCGTCGGTGCATATCCGGGATAATCTTGATTTAAGTCCAACAGCCTACCGGATTTCGTTGATGGGGGTGACGGTAGGCGAGGCTGAAATTATGCCGGATATGGATATGGCGATTAATCCGGGCCGTGTTTTTGGCACCTTGAAGGGCAATGCGTGCAAAGATCCCGCTTTTGGCCTGGATGCTGTGTGGATAGAGCCAAACCAGAAAGATCATGCGCAAACCCTCGGCTATACGGTAGTCGACCCTGGAACAGTGGTGGCGACCCACCTGAGTCATCTGTTGCAATCGCATGCTCACGAATTATTCGGTTACGAAGAGGCGCATAAAATACTCGATAATTTGGCCAAGTCCGCCCCTAAACTGGTCGAAGATCTGGTGCCGAAAACATTGCCGTTGGGTGTGGTGGTCAAAGTACTGCAAAACCTGTTGCAAGAGCATGTACCTATCCGGGATATGCGCAGCATAGTCGAAACTTTGGCGGAGTACGGGCTCAGGAGTCAAGATCCCGACATCTTAACGTCAGCGGTGCGTGCGGCATTAGGTCGATTAATTATCCATGAAATCAGTGGGATGCAGAATGAGTTGCCGGTTATTACGTTGGATCACGAGTTGGAACAGTTATTGCATAAATCTTTGCAAACGGCAGGCGAAAGCGGTGTTGGGGTCGAGCCGGGGTTAGCGGAACAAATGCATACGTCATTACAGGAAAGTATGCAAAAAATGGAAATGGAAGGACAAACGGCGGTATTGCTGGTTTCTTCTTATATCCGTCCGTGGTTATCCCGATTCGTTCGCCATTCAATTCCCGGATTACATGTCTTGGCATACAATGAAATACCGGCTGATCGTCAGATCAAAGTGGTTTCAACTGTCGGACGAAGAACATAGCACGTGAGGCTAAATTATGAAGATTAAACGTTTTTTTGCGGAAGACATACGCCAGGCCATGCGAATGGTTAAAGAAGAATTGGGCGCAGATGCAGTCATCATGTCAAACAAGTCTGTTGACGGCGGCGTTGAAATTGTCGCCGCGCGAGATTTTGACGAGCAGCTGATCCAAAGCAAATTGCAAAAACAGGCCGCCGAACAACAAGCTTCCGCGAACCCGGGTAGTCGGTCGTATGGGTTTCCTGCCAATAGCGATACTTCTACCATCCTTGGCGGTCGCGAAACTAAAAAAGTTGATTTGCCTGATTTTGAAGCGCAAAAGAATCGTTTACATGTATTAAGCAGCCAGAGAAAACAAAGCGCGGACGGTTTCGTGCCTGAACGTCCTCCAGTGCGCCGAAATATTGACCAATATGTCGGCTATGCAGAAAAAGTACATCTACGCGGAAATATGGAAACGGTAACGGCAAAAGTCGCCAAGCCGGTTGCACCTGCTGTAACACAAAGACCTAAGCAAGCGGAAAGACCTATGCAAATAGTTATTCCGCCCGAAAAGCAGAGCAGTCCGGCTGATAATTTGCTTCTGGAAATGAGCAAGGAACTTAAATCATTAAGATCAGCGATGGATTCCAAGCTGTCCAGCGTTAGCTGGGGCGCAGCGTCGCAAACCAATCCGGTCAGGGCTGATTTGCTGCAGCGTTTGGCGGGAATGAGCATTTCAAGAAAACTGAGCGTTAAAATCGCTAACCGTTTTACCAATCACACGGATCCCGAACTGGTTTTTAGCCAGGCCCAAGAACTGTTGGCGAAAGTGTTGCCTGTAGCCGGCGATGATTTGCTGCAACACGGCGGCATTGCCGCTTTAGTAGGACCTACCGGCGTAGGAAAAACCACAACGATTGCCAAGCTGGCCGCCAAATTCATTTTAAAACACGGACCCAGACAGGTTGCCTTGATTACCACCGATAATTACCGTATCGGCGCGCATGAGCAACTGAATACTTATGGACGCATCCTTGACGTTCCTGTTCGGGTGGCGTCCAGTGCCGCTGAATTGCGTAATCTTATCAATGGTTTTTCGGACAAGCGCCTTATTTTGATCGATACTGCCGGTATGAGCCAACGCGATATGAAGCTGGTCGAGCAGATTAATACCCTGCAACAAAGCGGTATCGACATTAAATCCTATCTGGTGATGTCGGCGGCAACCGAATACAAAGCTATGAATGAAATTATCAAAGCTTTCCAGGTTTTTGAACCGCAAGCGAGTATTTTGACTAAACTTGACGAAGCCGCAACGATTGGCTCGGCCGTTTCTTCAATCATAGAGAATAACCTGCCGTTGTCTTTTATTGCCGACGGTCAGCAAGTGCCTGAAGATATGCATAGCCCTTGCGCCCGGACTTTAATCGCACAATGTGTGGCTGAGTTGGATGAAGAAAATGATTATAACGATGTAAATAACGAAGCTTGGGCGGCGCAAGGCTATGCATAAGCAACCTGATCAAGCAGCCGGGATAAGAAGAATGAATAAAATAAAACCCGTTCGGGTTATCGCCGTCACCAGCGGCAAGGGTGGCGTGGGCAAAACAAACTTGTCGGTTAACATTGGCATATCGCTGTCGCAAATGGGGCAGCGAGTGGTGTTAATGGATGCCGATATGGGATTGGCTAATGTCGATATTTTGTTAGGCGTGTATCCCCAGTTCAACCTTTCTCATGTGCTGTCAGGAGAAAAAACACTGGATGAAATCATGATTGACGGACCCTCGGGATTGAGAGTGATTCCAGGCGCATCCGGTATTCAGAAAATGTCTGAACTGACCACCGTTGAACAAGCGGCCGTGATCCATGCTTTTAGCGAGATCGACCAGGATATTGATGTATTGATTGTCGATACAGCGGCCGGTATATCGGCGAGCGTGGTCAATTTTGCCCGCGCCTGCCAGGAGATTATCGTTGTTGTTTGTGACGAGCCGACATCGTTAACCGATGCTTATGCCTTTATTAAGTTGCTTAACAGGGATTATGGCCTGTCCCATTTCCATGTGATAACCAATATGGTTCAAACCGTTCAGCAAGGTCTCGCGTTATTCCAGAAACTAAGCAAAGTAACGGATCGCTATCTGGATGTTACCCTGAAGTTTGCAGGCGCTGTACCGTATGACGAATATTTGCGCAAATCAGTTCAAAAACAAACGCCGGTGGTTATGGGCTTTCCCAGAAGCAAGGCATCGCTCGCGCTGAAAACGATAGCCGCAAGAATTGACAACTGGCCGCTGAAATCCCAGGCGGGCGGTTATATTGAGTTTTTTATTGAAAGAATGATTCAATACGGATCCCAAAAGGATGTTGCGTGAGCGGCGTGGCAATGTACACTTCGGTACAGGCTGGAGGCACCGATGAGCGTGTCATGCAGCATGCACCGTTAGTTAAGCGCATTGCCTACCACTTATTGGGCAGATTGCCCGATTCCGTTCAAGTCGATGATTTGATTCAGGCAGGGATGCTCGGTTTACTGGAAGCCATCAAGAATTACGATGCCTCGCAAGGCGCCAGTTTCGATACCTACGCCGGAATTCGTATCCGCGGTTCTATGCTGGATGAGGTCCGGCGCAGTGACTGGACGCCGCGCTCCGTGCATAAAAAATCACGTATGGTTTCTGAGGCCATACGGACGATCGAAAATAAAACCGGGCGCGAGGCAAGAGACGTCGATGTGGCTAAGTATTTAGGCATAGCCATTGACGAATATAATCACATTCTTCAGGATTCAAGCAGCTGCCGAGTATTCAGCGTCGAAGAATTGGCGCAAGATGGCGATCATTACATGGATGAAACTCTGAGTCATGAAGAAGGCCCGGTAGACGGCTTAAGTCGTGAAGGGTTTCAGCAGGCATTGGCAAACGCCATTATGGGGTTGCCCGAACGCGAACGCCTGGTTATTTCACTCTATTATGATGAAGAGTTCAACTTGCGCGAAATCGGCGAAGTTTTGAATATTAGTGAATCCAGAGTCAGTCAAATCTGCACTCAGGCCGTATTGAGGTTGCGTTCAAGACTGTCTGACTGGATAAACGATTAGCTGTCTGAAAGCTGGAAAATGGATATTTTAAGCATCGCAGGTGTTTTTGTCGGGGTCGGTGCGATTCTGTTGGGCATCATGCTGGACGGCGGCGACATCCATTCGTTGGTCAACGTACCTGCGCTTATTATTGTGTTCGGGGGTACATTCGGAGCGACGCTTTTGCAATACCCACCGGCCGTTTTTGTCAGAAGTATGAAAATGTTTTCGTGGGTGCTCATATCAAAAGAAATGAATCTTTCAGAGCAAATCGATAAGGTAATTTACTGGAGTTTGCTGGCGCGAAAAGAAGGTTTGTTGGGGCTTGAAGATGCGCTGCCCAAGGAAGAAGATCCGTTTATAAAAAAAGGCTTGCAGTTGCTGGTTGACGGTAATGATCCTGATGCCATACGCGACATATTGGAGATGGACATGGATGCCAAGGAAAGTATGGGCTTACAGGCGGCAGGAGTGTATGAGGCGATGGGCGGTTATGCGCCGACCATCGGCATACTCGGCGCCGTGATGGGCTTAATTCATGTCATGCAGAACCTGACCAATCCGGAACTTTTAGGGCAAGGGATAGCGACGGCTTTTGTCGCGACAATCTATGGTGTAGGTTCCGCCAACCTGGTTTTTTTGCCGGTTGCCAATAAACTAAAAGCGCATGTGCTTGCCTTGACCCAGGCCAGGGAAATGTTGGCTGAGGGTATTATTTCTATTGCAGAGGGTCAAAATCCAAGAAATATAAAGCTGAAATTGGGCGGCTATCTGCATGACTCCTATAAAGACTAGGTTATGGCAAGGCGCAGGAAAAGACCTATAGCGGACACTAATAATCATGATCGATGGATGGTGTCTTACGCAGATTTCATAACCCTGTTATTTGCCTTTTTTGTGGTCATGTATTCAATCTCTTCGGTCAATGAAGGGAAGTATAAGACACTGTCCGATTCATTAGGCGAAGCATTTTCAAATAAAGAACAGCAGGGCAATGAGATTGCCCCTATTCAGATAGGCACTTTGCCGACGACTATTCAGCCCATTCCATTAGAAAATCCAACGACGGTAGAAGTTGAAGAAAGACGCGAGCTGAGTGAAGAAATATTAAAAGAAAGAAAGCAGTTGAGTCAGGTGTCAGGCCAATTCGAACAGGTTTTAGCGCCGTTTATCAAAGATAATCTGGTTTCAGTCAAGAAAAACGACTATTGGATAGAGCTGGAAATGAATAGCGAAATGCTGTTCTTGAGTGGTGAGGCGGAATTATCCAAAAAAGCGATACCGGTGTTGAAAAAGATTGTCGAGGTGATTAATCCATTGCCTAATATGATTAATATTGAAGGGCACACCGATAATATTCCTATCGATAACATAAAATTCAGGTCGAATTGGGATTTGTCATCCGCCCGGGCAACCAGTGTTGTGCATGAGTTTGTTAAGGAGGGCATTAATCCTTCTCGTTTGTCGGCAATTGGGTATGGAGAATTTCATCCTATTGACGATAACAAAATAGAGGCGGGGCGATTTAAGAACAGGCGAGTGGTTCTGGTTTTAATGTCGCAGGCTTTTGCTCGTTATGGAGCTAATGATGAAGAACGCGCCAAATTATTGAACTTGGCTCCGACAGCGACTGCTATTGGTCAACCATAATGCCGATTCGGTTAACAATAACGTAAAATGACTGCTAATATTAAAAAATGAGTCGCGTAGGTCGGGTTACGACTGCAAGGATGCAGGAGGTAGAGCAATGCAGGAGCGATTGCCGAGCGATAGCGTAACCCGGCCTATTCAAGCGGCAAATGCTGGGTTACGGCTACGGCCTAACCCAACCTACGGCAATAAAGTCAGTCATGGGAGGCCCGTATGCTAGAAATACAACCCGTATCACCCTCTTTTCCAGTCGTAAAACCTAAAAAAATTGACCGGGATGATAGTCTCCCAGAGAAACAGCAGCGTAGAAAGAAACAAGAAGAGAAAGAACATGAGGCTGAACCCATGCAACATATTGATGAAATTGCTTGATGAATAATCCTGTGATGGTAGCTCTTATTATTGAGGGTATAACTATTGTTGTTATGCTCGTGGTGCTTTTTTGGCTGGTGCGCACGCAGCTGAGACTTAAACACGATTATCAGGTTCTTAATGATATTGTTCACGGCAACAGTAATGACATTGCCGGTTTGTGTTCGGCCGCTTTGACAGTCGATAGCCGGATAGCCACAGTGGATAGCCGAATAGCCGTTACCGACGGGCAGATCGATGATCTGGCGGCAAAGATTGCCGAAGTTGAGCAAAATGACCAGTCTTCTCATCCGTACAGCGGAGACATCCGGAAAGTAAGAAGCGGGGCTAGTGTTAATGAATTAATGCAAAACTCAGGGTTAAGCCATGATGAGGCCGCTTTATTGATTCGTTTGCATGGCTCTAAAACACAGCCGTAAAAGTGCAATGCATAAAAAAGCCCGGCTTACGTGGTAAGCCGGGCTTTTTTATGTGGGTCGAGCGTAAAAGATTATTTAGTCATCGCCGCTGAATACGCCTAACAATTGCAACAAGCTCAGGAATAGGTTGTAGATAGACACGTATAAAGAAACAGTCGCCAAAATGTAGTTGGTTTCGCCGCCGTGGATGATTTCACTGGTTTGGAACAAGATCATGCCGGACATCAGCAGAATAAACATGGCCGATACCGCCAGCGATAAAGCCGGGATAGCGAAAAACATCGCCCCAAGACCCGCCAGAAATGCTACCAGCACGCCAACCATCAGGAAGCCGCCCATAAAGCTGAAATCTTTGCGTGTGGTTAAGGCGTAGCCTGAAAGGCCCAGAAATATGACGCCGGTGCCGCCTAATGCGGTCATGATCAGTTCATGACCATTGCTGAAGGCCTTAATGTACATGGTTAAAATAGGGCCGAGAGTGAGTCCCATAAAACCGGTCAAGGCAAAAACAAAAACCAGACCCAAGCTGCTGTTGCTGAATTTTGTGGTCAAGAACAGCAGGCCGAAATAACCGACCAAGGTAATGATAGGGCCAAAATGCGGCAGATTCAGTGCCATTGCGGCACCTGCGGTCATCGCGCTGAAAATCAACGTCATCGACAATAACAAATAAGTGTTTCTCAGCACCTTGTTGGTTGCCAGAATACTGGCTTCCGAACGTGGAATAGCGGTATTTAATCTCATTTTATTTAGATTCCTTAAAATAAATGGTTAACAGAAAAGATGGACTGCTCAATCTTACAAGAGTTTGGCGGACTTAGTAAGAATATTTAGTAGAATAGCGGATTATTGAAAGAATGATTTTTCAGGGCACCGGATTATGACAGAAAACAGACAATTAACACCGTATGATCACATAGGCGAAGAGGCGGCAATACTCAGTCTGGTTGAGCGGTTTTATTTTTACATGGGTACCTTGCCGGAAGCCGCCGGAATTAGGGCCATGCATGCGGCGGATTTGTCTGCGGCGCATGACAAGTTGTTCAAGTTTTTGTCCGGCTGGCTGGGCGGTCCCGATTTGTTCGTTCAGGAATACGGGCATCCAAGGTTGCGGCAGCGACATTTTCCCTTTGCGATAGATGCGGCAGCAAGGGACCAGTGGATGTTGTGTATGACCAAAGCATTGGATGAAGTGAGTATGGCCGCGAACTTCAGGGAAAATCTAAGCCGAGCCTTGCAGCAACTGGCAACCCATATGATTAATCAGGATGAATAGATTGAAACAAAGCATGATTCAAGGCATTCAACTAAGTAGGGCGTGCCGTGCGCGCCTTCTCCGTTGCGCTCTTCTTTGGCGCGCACGGCACGCCCTACGTTAACGTAATGTTCAATGTTGATTTATGTCAAAGTGCATGAGTCTTTACTCCCAGTAATATAGAGAGCCGTCATTTCTAATCCAGCATTTTCCTACCAGATTCGGCGCAGTCAGCGGGCCACGCAGACGCGAATTATCGTAACGCCCGGTAAAGTCGAAGTGGTCGCGCCAATAAAAGTCGCCGAACATAAAATTCATCAGTTCGTTCAGGACAAGCAGCAGTGGATAATCCAGGCGTTAGCTAAAATTGCAGCCAAAAGCCGGCTGCATAATAAATTGGCTCCGGCTGTTTACGGACATGGCGCTGAAATTCCTTATCAGGGGGCATCGTATAAATTGGCGGTAAGGCCCACAAAATTAAAAAGGATAAAAATAGAATTCTGTCAGGAATTTGTTGCTCATGTCCCCGACGTATTGATCATTAAAGACCATAGTGCGGAGATAAAAGAAGCGTTAATACGCTGGATGAAAAAGGAATCGAAAAGCCAGGTAGAACAACTGGTAAAACAGCATGCGGAAAAAAAGCAGCTATTTCCCCAGACTATTAAAATCAAAACCCAAAAAAGCCGATGGGGCAGCTGCGGTATTCATAACGACATCAATATCAATTGGCTGTTAATCATAGCCCCGCCCGAAGTTCTGGAATACGTGGTGGTACACGAACTTTGCCATATCAAGGTCAGGAATCACTCCGCTCATTTTTGGGCCTTGGTCGCTGAGCATCTGCCGGATTATCAACATAGACGGCAGTGGCTGAAAAAGCATGGCAGCAGTTTGATGATGGGCTTGTAGTCTCATCGGCGAGCGCCTGGATAGCCGGTGTCTATATTTTTTTACGTTCTTTCAGTTGTTGCAAAACTTCAATGCCTTTTTTGCGCTGTACCCTGATAATTTCCAGTTCAGTTTGATAATGTTTGCTTAAATTATCGTTGTCAATCTGTTGCAGGGCGCGGGTAATTTTTCTCTCTTTTTTCTTGAGCTTAAGCAGGATTTTTCTTAATTCCTCAATGTGTTGCCTTTTTTTGTGTTTGTCGGTGTTAAAGAACGCCTGTAATTTTTGGAGTAATTTTTCTATTTTCATGACTGTCCCGGCAGGGTAGGGGAGTAGTTAACGGGGGTATCGATGACGCTATTGGTTGTCGACTGTTTGAACAACATCGTTAATTTCAGTTTCATTCAGGGTTAATTGTTGTTCAGCCCGGGCATTACCTGTGTTGCTGTGTAAAAACAGCGTTTCGGCGGCTTTTAGCAGATTTTTTTTAATGTTACGCATATAGGCGGCGTCATTGATCAGGGAAGAGCCGGTTTCAGGCGTTATTTTTTGTTCTCTAATCAGGGTCTCAATGGCGCGATTCATTTGCATGTCGTCATTTTTAATGGTTGCTTTTAATGTATCTAACGATAATAACGGTAATTCGTTGCTTTCAATTTCATGCCTGAAATTGTCAATCTGCTGGATATGAAAGACTATTTGGTAGGCAATTTTGTTGTACTCATTTATTGTGGCTTGATTGTTTGAGGTTCTGAAGCGAGTCCAGTTTTTTTGCAAGTGCTTGGTGTCTTTAATGGCTTCAACAATGTGCTTGTTAGCCTCTCGTAGCCAGGAAAGCTTTGAAGATTGGGCCATTTCCCAAGTAAATCCGGCTCGGCTGATGAAAGCAATAATGGCGCTGTAGATGCCTTTTATTCTCTTCTCATAGCTGGCATCAATGTCGTATTCAATGGGATGATTGTTTCGTTCTATGAGTTGCTTGAGCGAGTCGTTTTTTTGGAGATCGGATTTACGTAAGCCAAAAGTGCGCAAAATAATATGGATGGCATTTTCATATAAATGAATGCTTTCCAGTCTGACCGATTCAACGACTGTTTCAGGGAAATCCATGGCCGATGAGTCCAAATATTTCGGTTTAAAAATAGCGGGGCGTTTTTCGATGAATATTCTTTCTAATAATAGAATCTGTTGATTAATAAAAGGAAAAAATAGAACGATACCTGCGAGATTAAATAGGCTATGAAATGTTGCCAGTTTCATGGCATTGTCCGAGACGGCAATACCCAAATTTGCGCTGATGATGTCGACAGCAATGCCGAATTGTTTAATAAAAAACAGTACAAAGATACCGGTTAACAGGTTAATGAACAGATGTGAGCCTGCCAGGCGTTTACCCTGAATATTGGCGCCGAAAGAAGCAATGATCGCGGTGACGGTGGTGCCGATATTGGCGCCTATTACCAGCGCCAGTGCATTGTCATAAGTAATTTGATGTACGGAAACCGCAGTAATGGTTAATAGCATCGTAGCGTGGCTGGACTGCATGATAATGGTGGCGATGATCCCTACGGCGGTGTAAACCAGTAGTCCTTTGACGCCGGGCATGGCGTATTCGGCCAGATTTATAGTGTTTTCGAAGGCTTCAAAGCTTTCTTTCATGTAGTGTATGCCAAGGAGCAAAAAGCCCAGGCCGGTCAGGATATAGCCGATGCCTTTTAGCTGTTTGCCGCTTTGAAATACGCATAAAACGCCAAAAACCAGCAGGGGCATGGCGTAGGTGGAAATATTAACTTTCAGCCCCAGCCCTGCGATGAGCCATGCACCGGTAGTCGTACCCAGATTGGAACCGAAAATAATGCCGATGCCGGCGACTAAATCAAGCAAACCCGCACTTAGAAATGAAATGGTGATGACTGAGACCAAGCCGCTGGACTGCATCAATGCAGCCGACAGAAAACCAAAGCCGAAACTTTTCCAGGCGGTATCTGTGGTTTTTTGTAGAATTCGTTCCAGTACGCCTCCGGTAAAGGCTTTAAATCCTTGTTCCAGAGATAACATGCCGAACAGGAAAATCGAGACGCCCGCCGCGATGCCTTTAAATGCATCGCTTAGCCAAAAACCGTAAGACAATAGCGGGACGACAATCAGCAAAAGGACTTTATGCATGGTTATTGGAAGATTTATTTTAAATGAAAGGCGATGGAACGGTTCGCCCAAGCAGGCTAGATTGGCGGTTGTTTTACGCCTGTCAATTTGATATGTACAGCGTCGCCGACAGTCAATTGGCCGCATTGATCATGCAGGGCATTTTGTCCGAAGTAGACTTGATTTTGCCATTTCCTGGTGCGATTGAGTGTCGTGAGCGGTTCCTTGCCGGTTTGCGCGGTTTCAGGGTCGATCGTCGGAATGGCGCACCGGGAGCAGGGTTTGGGGAGTCTGAAGTCTATAGAATCAATGGTGATTTCGCGCCAGCTGTCTTCTGCATAGGCGGGACAGCCGGAAATAACCAGATTGGGCCTGAAACGGGCCATTGGTAAATTCAGCTGCATGTCATGATTTAATGCAGTCAGGGAGTTTTCTGAAATGATCAGGAAAGGAAATCCGTCAGAAAATGCTACCTTGTCGGTAGACTTGGCATAATCAAGATCAACCGGTCGAATGACTTCATCGGGCTGGTAAACCAGTCGGCAATCCTGTTTTAAAAAATCGCTCAGCCATTGGTCGGCTTCCGTTGAAACGCTACGGGCGTCGCACTGGTCATGCCAGATGGTACTGTTAATGATGTGACCGTCAACAGGCTCAATGGGTAGGGATAGATTTTCCATGCCCGGTGCGGACAGGATCAGGTTTTTATCGGTCAGTGCGGTTTTAATTAAAGCCATTTTCGGCAATTTCCGCTGGCTGAGGAATTGCCGGTCATTGTCGATAATCATCCATTTTCTGTCGTGCTGAAAGCCTTTTCCAGTGACAGGCCAGCTGTTTGCGCTAATGCCTGCTAATGACTTTACGGGATAGATGAATATTTCGCTTAATAGAAGGTGTGTCATTGGCGATAGTATTAACCTAACAATGATTTTACCGCGCCGTCGAATATGTTGTTGTGAGCTCCTTGTGCTTGGGAAGGGTTGCTTTGAAAATCAGCAATAAGCTGTTTGAGCGCTTGTTGGGCTTGATCTTTATTTTCTATTGGGGCAGCCTGATCGCTGCTTTTTACCGGTGAAGATGTAGATAGCTTTAATGATGTATCGGAAAGTTTTACTGTTTCCTTGGAAACTTGTAGGCCGTCGTCCCGATCGTTATCCGACTGGGTTTCGATAGCGGGTTCATTATTTTCCGAGCTTTTCGTCCGTTGAGACGATGCCGAGTTAATGAGTGTATCTGATCGGGTTTGTATAGTACTTGCGTCCATTTCTATGTCCTTTTAGCGTAGTTGAAGGCCGTAAAAAACGGCGGTGATTTTTCCTGATTTTAACATTCAACCCTGGAATCTGGGTTGTTTTTATTAATGCTGAACCCTTTGTTGATTGAAGTCAACACTCTATTTACAGTATTTACAGTCGAGCGGGTCAGCTCAATAAAATGCATCTCGTCAAGGCTAAACAGGCTTATTTTTCATGCAGATACAGCGGCTTTAGAGTAAATTATTTGGAGATTTCGAGCGCCGGTTTTAGCGAGCTTTATCGAAAAGCAAAACAAAGTTAATGAATCCGTTAAAATTAGCGCCTGTGCGTTTTATTATTGTTAGGAAATGATGCGATCAATTAATTTGCCTCTTCGGATAACTATTAAATTTCTATTTATTATTCATTTGCTTAGTGTAAATTTTGTTTATGCTGAAGCTAAACAGACAGTCAATATTGCTTATTTGACGCAAGAGCAGAAAGTCCCGCCCCCGTTGTCTAACCTGGATGCTTTTGTTAAAGATAAGGGCGTTCTGGGATCGGCGCTTGCGATTGATGACAATAATACGACCGGCCAGTTTACCGGGCAGCAGTTTGTGCTGAAAAAATTCATCGTGCCGTTGGATGGCAATGTTGTCGATACCTTTAATAAGGATATTGGCGATCAATATTCTTACGTCGTTGTTAACTTGCCTGCCGATGCTTTAAATAAAATCGCCGATTTACCCGTCGCAAAACAGAAGCTGCTGTTTGATGTGGCGACAATTGATGATGCTTTACGCAATGAGCAATGCCGCAATAACGTAAGGCACATTTTACCTAACAGGGCCATGCGTGCCGATGCGCTGGCGCAATACATGATGAAAAAACGCTGGAATAAGTGGTTTTTAGTCATAGGTGCTACCGAGGAAGATCGTTTATTTGCCGATGCTCTCAGGCGGGCGGCTAAACGTTTCGGCATGAAAATAGTCGAGGAAAAGACCTGGGAGCACACCTACGATGCGCGGCGCACGGCGCAATCGGATGTGGCGGTGTTCACCCAAGTGGATGATTATGACGTGCTGGTTGTTGCCGACGAGCAGGGCCAATTCGGCGAATATCTTGAATACAGAACCTGGAATGCAAGGCCGGTGATCGGTACTCAGGGGCTGGTTGCTGCGGCATGGCATCGAACCCATGAACAATGGGGCGCGGTGCAGATCCAAAATCGCTTTAAAGACCAAGCGGGGCGCTGGATGGAAGAGCAGGATTATGCTGCTTATCTGGCGGTTAGGGCTATCGGCGAGGCGGCTACCCGCACAAAATCGAACGATGTGAACAGGCTTAATGAATATATGTTGAGCGATGCGTTTGCCCTGCAGGGTTATAAAGGCAATCCTCTGTCGTTCCGGTCCTGGGATGGGCAGTTGCGGCAGCCTGTTTTGCTGGCGGCGCCCAGATCGTTGGTTGCTGTCGCGCCGATTGAAGGTTTTTTGCATCCCAAAACCGAACTCGATACCTTGGGTTTTGATCAACCCGAATCAACCTGTAAATGGAGTAAATGATGAAGAAAAATGTTTTAGGGCTGTTTTTGACAGTGGCATTGACAGGTGTAGCGCAGGCTGAAACGGTGTTTGTTACGCTTGAAAAAGATAATGCGCTTGCGGTTGTAGATCCGATTTCCGGCAAGTTAATCAAAACGGTAGATATCGGCCAGCGCCCCAGAGGCATCGCCATCAGCCCCGATAACAAGTTTTTGTATGTGGCTACCAGCGATGAAAATACCATCAAGATCATTGATGCAGAGACGCTTAAGGAAACGGGAAAGTTGCCGTCCGGCGAAGATCCTGAGACCTTTGCGTTAAATCCTGCGGGCGACCGGCTTTATGTGTCGAATGAAGATGACAGCCAGGTCACCGTCATCGACATTAAGCATAAAAAAGCCGTTAAACAGATTAAAGTCGGCGTGGAGCCTGAAGGCATCACCGTGAGTCCTGATAATCTCTGGGTGGCCAGCGCTTCTGAAACGACCAATATGGTGCATTGGATCGATACCAAAACCAATGCTATCGTAGAAAACACCTTGGTTGATCCGCGCCCCCGCGCACTTGGCTTTACAGCCGACAGCCAGCAATTGTGGGTCACTTCGGAAATGGCCGGCACCTTGATGATTCTGGATGTTAAAACCAAGCAGATCGTCAAAACTATCAAGTTTGATGTGCAAGGCGTTACCGCCGATAAAATCCAGCCGGTCGGTGTAGTCATCGATAAAGACAGAAAACGCGGCTATGTGGCATTGGGGCCTGCAAACCGTGTCGCGGTAGTCAATGCACAGACCTTTGAAGTGGAAAAATACCTGCTGGTTGGTCAGCGGGTTTGGAACTTGGCGTTTTCACCGGATCAAAAACGGCTTTATACCACTAACGGCACCAGTAACGATATTTCGCTAATTGACCTTGAAACTCAAACGGTGACTAAATCGATCGGCGTGGGTACTTATCCGTGGGGAGTTGCAGTAAAGCCATGAATTCGTCCATAGCGTTGTCTGTCGAAGATTTGAGTTTTTCCTATGGCGGAAAAAAAGCACTGTCCCACGTTAATTTCAAGATTCAGCCGGGTGAATGCACGGTTTTGTTGGGCCCTAACGGGGCAGGGAAGAGTACTTTATTTTCCCTGATTACCCGGCTGTACGACACGCGCGACGGGAGTATCGAATTGTGCGGTTTCGACATCAAGCGGCAAACGTTGTTAGCGTTGGCAAAACTGGGCGTAGTTTTTCAGCAAACCACGCTGGACATGGATTTGTCGGTGATGCAAAACCTGCGCTATCACACTTCCTTGCATGGCATGGGTCGAAAACAGGCCGAGCAAAGGATTCAGCAGGAGTTGGAACGCTTGCATATGTATGACCGGCGTTTTGAGAAAGTACGCCAGCTCAATGGCGGGCACAGGCGGCGCGTGGAGATTGCCCGAGCGTTATTGCATAAGCCGTCGGTGCTGTTGCTGGATGAGCCTACCGTCGGTTTGGACGTGCCCAGTCGGCTATCCATCGTCGAGTATGTGCATCGTTTAGCCGTCGAGGAAAAATTGGCGGTGTTATGGGCGAGCCATTTGATTGACGAAATTTATCCGGACGATCATTTAATTGTGCTACATAAAGGGCAGGTTAAAGCCAATGGGACGGTTGACGATGTGCTTAAAATAACCAGCACTCCGACAATTAAAGATGCTTTTTATACATTGACGCAAGGAGAGCAAGAATGAAGTTGCTTCATTACTGGCGCGCCATGTGGGGCATCATCTGGCGTGAATTATGGCGTTTTGTGACGCAGCGCGAGCGGTTTATTTCCGCCTTGGTCCGGCCTTTAGTCTGGTTGTTCGTCTTCGCGGCAGGATTCAGGGCTGCATTAGGTCTTGCGATCACACCGCCTTACGAAACCTATATTCTTTACGAGGTTTATATTACCCCGGGCCTGATCGGCATGATCCAGCTGTTTAACGGCATGCAGAGTTCCTTGTCGATGGTTTACGATCGGGAAATGGGCAGTATGCGGATACTGATGGTTTGCCCGTTGCCGCGCTGGTTTTTATTGCTCAGCAAGTTATTGGCCGGTACCGGCGTATCCGTTTTACAAGCCTATGTATTTTTAGCGATTGCGTGGTTTTATGATATTCAGGCGCCGTGGCAAGGCTATTTGTGGATATTGCCGGCACTGTTGTTGTCTGGATTAATGCTGGGCGCTCTGGGCTTATTGTTGTCGTCCTTTATCAAACAATTGGAAAATTTTGCCGGTGTGATGAACTTTGTGATTTTCCCGATGTTTTTTATGTCAACCGCACTGTATCCTTTATGGAAAATTAAAGAGTCCAGTGCGCTGCTTTATAATCTGGCTCAATATAATCCCTTTTCTCAAGCCGTTGAGTTGATCCGCTTTGCCCTGTACGGCCAGTTTAATCAACAGGCATTTATTTATACGCTGGTCGCCTTTATCGTATTTATGGCGGCGGCAATTGTTGGCTATAACCCATCAAAAGGGATGATGGTGAGAAAAGGCGGGGCTTGATAGCTCAAACAACGGATTGTGATGCTGATGGACAACGCCATCGCAAGTTTTTGTTAGCAACGCTCCCGCTCCTCGGCAACTGCTCCTGCGTGGCTCTACCTCCTGCATCCATGCAGCCGTGCTCGCGCCCCTTACCTATATAATCCACATGGATGTGGTGAATGCAGATATTGCAGGAGCAAATATCTGTCCCTGTTGGCACAACGTAAGGCATTACAATAAATTCGGTGAATATGTGAAGAACTCTTTTTTTCTGGTTATTCCAACACAGCAAAATAATCCCCAGCGCCTTAAAGAATTTGAAGCAAAGGCGCTACAACATTGGGTCGCTGAATTGCCTACGGCTAATCCCGGCCTAGCCACGCGCCTGCTTCACGATTTTCTTATAGATTTCAATACCGTTGAAATGAGCACCCAGTTAAGGCTGGATGCGCTGGAGCGCTTAAGTCCAAGTATCCATGTCATTGAAGATTATCTTCGATCCAGGCTGATTAAAGCGGGTTTCCCAAAAGAAGAGAATGACAAGAAAATTTTGACCGTGTTGATCTCAATCGAAAAGGAATCCACTATCGGCTATTGGATGGTGCTTAAGGAGCTAACCAAGCGTAATGTCGGCTGGTTTCAAGGGAAGAATGCGGCATTAGCCATCCAGCGCTGCATTAAAGGGCTGGGCAGTATTATCGTCAGTCATTTTATTATGGGGATGCCGATTCCTGATTGGGTTTGGATCGATTTGCATTCACTTTACAACCTGAGTGTGACAATAAAAAACAGCACTACCAAAGTCGCCAATGACATAAGTCAGTCGAATAAGCCCAGCAGTCCTGAAGAGTGCTATCGACAGATTCTTTTGCTCAGCCTTGCCGATCCGACCGGCTTGATGCAAAAGGAACTGTTGTTGGTTTATAGCTTTATAGAAACGATAGGTTCTTTGGTCGGGCTAAAAAGAGAGCCGGTGAATGGTCAGTCAATACAGTGCATTGTCTTAACAGACGAAGATAAAGCGCCGTATTATCAGTATGAAACAAGCGCTAAAAACGATTCAGCGATGTTGTATCTGGACTTTACCAAGTTGTTCAAGGCTCTTAAGCAAAAAGAAAAATTGATTAATGCTGCGGAGGCAAGGTTTAGTTCGATGCATGGGTTGAAAAATGACATCGGCAAGCCCTCGGCGGAATTACTCGATTATCTTGAGCAAAGATGGTTAGGAGTCGATCTACAGGGAGTGCCCTTTTTTAGCGACAGAACGGATCGATATATTGCCGTAGGCCTGGAGTCAACCCACGAACTGCAAAGTGCATTGGAATCCGTCGGCGAAAAAGATCTGGAATTTCTCGTTCAATCGGCATCTGACCGACTATTGTCCGGCGTATTTACAAAAACGGGCGTCCTGTCGGTGGGGAGTTTAGTCAGTTTTAGAAAAACAGACAGTCCTGAGCACAAGCGTTCATTAGGCATTGTCAACAAGGTCATTGTCGATAAGCAAAGCGGTAGAATAAACTTTGGCATGCAATTATTGGCTCATCAGTCCATTGCCGTCTCCTATGTTCAATTGGATGAGTCGGGGAAAGATGTTCCGCAAAAGGGCCTTTTTTATAGCGCGAAGGAGCTGGAATATGAAAAAAGCTACATCATTACTGATAGTTTTATGCTGAAGGATGATGATGTTATTCGAATGTTTATGAATAACGAAGACTTTCCTGTTGTATTGAGTAACAGGAAGAATGTCGGGTTGGGTTACTGGCAGTTTGAATGTCGACGGGTAGCGGAAAAGAGCAAGCCGATATCGGCGCAGGCTAAAAAAGGTTACGATTTCATTTAAATAACCCATGTCGTTGAAATATAGTGCTATATACATATAGCACTTGAAAAGTTTTTTTATCGTGGTAAGTTGACATGTCAAGTTGATTATTGGTGATGAGTTGTCGGCTTTTTTAAAGTGGACATCTCAATAAAACTCAGGGGGCTAACTCGTAGTGGGATTGTTTCTGTATATGAGTTATCGAGGCAATCAGGTAATATGCCTTCGAGCAAGAACCTGAAAATAATAAAAAATTACAATTGTGAGGATACGAAATGAGTAATGAAGAAAACGCTAAAAAAACGGTAGATGCAGCAAAAGAAACGGCTGGCCAGTTAATTTCATTAATGACGAGCTTAAAAGAAAAAAATCCAAAAGTATTTTTTGGCGCTATTGGAGGCGTAGTCTTACTGCTTATTGTCATGATGATGAGCGGCGGTGATTCAGGCGTTGTTTCCGGACCTTCGGCCAAGAATCTTGCTGCCGGGCAGCGTTATGTTTTAAAAAATCCCAATACTTACGAAATTGAATCGCCTATTCAATTGCTTGCAGTTCCTGGAGCTATAGCGGCATTTGATGATAGTGAAGATGTAGAAAAAGGCAAGGTTGAATCTTGTAGACGTATAGCTCAGGGAACGGCAGTAACTATCGTAGACTTCCAAGATTTTGCAGGAAAGAAAAATGCATTTGTTAAGGTTCAGGTTGAAGACGGTGATTGTAAAGGTAGCTCGGGTTGGGTTTTGGCAATTGATGTTCAATAAAAAGTTGACAAGAGTTAAAAAGAGCTTATAATGGCCAAATAAATTGAAGCGCGGGAATAGCTCAGTGGTAGAGCACAACCTTGCCAAGGTTGGGGTCGCGAGTTCGAATCTCGTTTCCCGCTCCAATTAATTTAAAAAAAAGCCGCGAACTATCGCGGCTTTTTTATTTCACTTTTAGGGCTGCGTAGCAAAATGGTTATGCAGTGGCCTGCAAAGCCATCTACGGCGGTTCGATTCCGCCCGCAGCCTCCATTAGTGAATTCAGGAAGATTCAAAGAAGTCCATAAACCTGCAAGTCATAAGGCTTAGCGGGTTTTTTATTGTCTAAAATTCCCAGGAGTAAATTTTTCGTTCGCTAAACTAGCGGCGATAGTATTCATTTAGTGATATTGTAAAACTCATCTTTTAATGTTGGGGGCTGAGAAAAAATGACCATTTCATTTGTAAAAATAGTTGCCTTTTCCGTTATATTTTCTACAGGGTTATTGTCGTCCTGTGCCGAGTTTAAAGAGGCTGGAAGAACGATAGGCCATACGACGCGTAATGTCACCAGGGAAATTGGGCATGGCACTAGGGATGCTGCCAAGGAAATAGGGCATGGTACGAAACGCGTGGTCAACAGCATTGGGCAAGAAACGAACGATGCAGCAAGGCCATCATCCGATGATGAGCAATAATTCAACGGTTTTTTTCTAATAGGATATTTCTGTAAATTACGAGAGCGGGTGAAAAATCCGTAGCCCCCAAAAACATGGGCGATGGGTTGGAGAAGTGACGGTTGGTTGAGGCAATTCCAACAACCGTTTCAGGTCGGTGAAAAACGCGCATCCAATTAAGGCAAGGGGCCGCTAACCGACTCTACTTGCGCCACTGTCAGCTGTTGCAGGCGGACAGACCAAAACAAAAAACAACTCAATAATGGCTATCAAAAAATCCGAACTTTATTCCCCTCTGGTCCGGCTGCGATGAACTTCGCGGCGGCATGGATGCCAGCCAGTATAAGGATTATGTCCTCGTGCTGTTATTCATTAAATACGTCAGCGATAAATATGCCGGTGTTCCTTACGCGCCGATTACCATACCCGAAGGCGCAAGTTTCAAGGACATGGTCGCGCTCAAGGGCAAACCCGACATCGGCGACCAGATCAACAAGAAGATCATCGCGCCGCTGGCTAATGCCAACAAGCTGTCAGATATGCCCGACTTCAATGATCCCAGCAAGCTGGGCAGCGGCCGAGAGATTGTCGAGCGCCTGACCAACCTGATCGCCATCTTCGAAAATAAGGCGCTCGATTTCAGCAAGAACCGCGCGGAAGGCGATGACATACTTGGCGACGCCTACGAATACCTGATGCGCCATTTTGCCACCGAGAGCGGCAAGAGTAAGGGGCAGTTCTACACGCCCGCCGAGGTCAGCCGCATCATGGCGCAGATCATCGGCATACGCGCTGACCACACCAGTAATGCAACCACCGTTTACGATCCGACTTGCGGTTCCGGGTCGCTGCTGTTGAAAGTGGGCGACGAAGCCCATGCCAAAGTTTCGCTTTACGGGCAGGAGAAGGACGCAGCCACTTCCGGTCTGGCGCGTATGAACATGATTCTGCACAATAATCCGACGGCTCTGATCAAGCAAGGCAATACACTGGCTAATCCGCTGTTCACCGGCGATGACAGTCAGCTCAAAACCTTCGACTACGTAGTCGCCAACCCGCCGTTCAGCGACAAACGCTGGAGCACCGGCATCGACCCGCTAAACGACCCTCACCGGCGCTTCCAGGATTTCGGCACACCGCCGGACAAGCAAGGCGATTACGCCTACCTGCTGCATATCGTTCGTTCGCTGAAAAGCACCGGGAAGGGCGCTTGCATTCTGCCGCATGGCGTACTATTTCGGGGTAACGCCGAGGCCGACATCCGCAAGAACCTGATCCGAAAAGGCTACATCAAAGGCATCATCGGCTTGCCTGCCAACCTGTTCTACGGCACCGGCATCCCCGCCTGCATCATCGTCATCGACAAGGAAAACGCTCATAGCCGCAAAGGCATCTTCATGATCGACGCCAGCAGCGGTTACATTAAAGACGGTAACAAGAACCGCCTGCGCGACATGGACATCCACCGGATCGTCGATGTTTTCAACAAGCGGCTGGAGGTTGCCAAATACTCGCGCATGGTCAGCATCGAAGAAATCGGCAAGAACGAATTCAACCTGAATATCCCGCGCTACATCGATAGCCAGCAAGCGGAAGACATCCAGGACATTGAAGGGCATCTGAAAGGCGGCATACCCGGCGCCGACGTGGATGCCTTGCAGCCGTATTGGGATGTTTGTCCTCAGCTTCGGCAAACCCTGTTCAAAGCCAACCGCCCCGGCTACCTTGATCTGGCCGTTTCCAAGCAAGCCATCAAGACCGCCATCTACGAGCACCCGGAGTTCGTCAGCTTCATCGACAGCATGAACGCCCTGTTTGCCGACTGGCGGAAGCAGAGCATCAAAACGCTCAAGAGCCTGCAAACGGACTGCCACCCCAAGACCGTCATCGCCGAACTTGCCGAAGGCCTGCTGGTCCATTACACCGGCAAAGCGTTGATCGAACAATACGACGTTTATCAGCATCTGATGGATTATTGGGCGGCGATCATGCAGGACGACTGTTACCTGATCGCCGCCGATGACTGGAAGGCTGAAACCTACCGGATCATTGAAGTCAAGAAAAACAAGGACGGCAAAACCATCAAGGAAACCGACAAAGGCTGGACTTGCGACCTCGTGCCCAAGCAGCTTATCGTCAACCGCTACTTTGCCGCACAACAGGCGGCTATCCTCGAGCAGGAGGCCGCGCTGGAAGCCCTTGCCGCGCAAATGACCGAGCTGGAAGAGGAGCACGGCGGTGAGGAAGGCGCATTTTCGGAGCTGGATAAGGTCAACAAGGCTAACGTCACCGCCCGACTGAAAGAAATCACCGGGAACGCCAAGCCCCGGCTTGGCAATAAAAAAGCAGCCGAGCTGGGGCTTGGCGCTCCCGAAGAGGCTGTCCTTTGCGTATGGCTGAGCTTGGCAAACGAGGAAGCCGGGCTCAAGAAAGCGCTGAAAGAAGCCGAGGCCGTACTCGATGCGCTGGCCTATGCCAAATACCCCACGCTTACCGAGGCCGAGATCAAAACGCTGGTAGTTGAAGATAAATGGCTGACCGCCATCGCCGCCGCCATTCATGGCGAGATGGATCGCATCAGCCAGACGCTCACTCGGCGTGTGAAGGAGTTGGCCGAACGTTATGAAACTCCACTGCCGCAGGCGTCGCATCGGGTTGCCGAATTGGAGCATGCTGTCAACGCCCACCTGGAAAGGATGGGGTTCTTATGGAATTGAGAGAGGCGAGAGCCGGTTATTTGGTCGAGGCCGAGCAGCGGATACCGAAGGGCTATAAGCAGACCGAGGTTGGGGTGATTCCGGAGGATTGGGAAGTCAAAACTGTTGGTTTTGTCGCAGCCTATGCAAATGGGAAAGCTCACGAGGGTAGTATTAGTGATTTCGGCAAATACATCGTTGTGAATTCCAAATTTATTTCGACCAACGGTAAAGTTAAAAAATATTCAGATGATTGTTTCTCTCCCACTTCGGAAAGTGAAATTTTCATGGTCATGAGCGATGTCCCTAACGGAAGAGCAATCGCAAGATGTTTTTTGTTGATCATAATGATCTGTATACTGTCAATCAACGGATATGTGTGCTTCGTCCAAACCAGATCAATAGAAGACTCCTCTATTACAAACTAAATCGGCACCCTTTCTACCTAAGCTTTGACGACGGTGTAAAACAAACAAATCTTCGGAAAAATGATGTTCTGTCCTGTCCGCTAACTATCCCTCCCACCAAAGCCGAACAAGAAGCTATTGCCGAGGCGTTGAGCGATGCGGATGTCTTTATAGAATCCCTGGAACAACTCATCGCCAAAAAACGCCAGATTAAACAAGGCGCCATGCAGGAACTGCTCACCGGCAAAAAGCGTCTGCCGGGATTTAGCGGGGAGTGGTCAATAATCAGTATGAGGAAACACGCTTCAATAAAGGCTCGAATTGGATGGCAAGCGCTAACTACAGAAGAATATCTGGATAGTGGCACATACTACTTGGTAACAGGAACGGACTTTATTGGTGGACGTGTGAATTGGTCTACTTGTCACTTTGTTGATGAATGGCGTTATAAACAGGATAGAAATATTCAGCTAAAAAATGGTGATGTTTTGTTGACCAAGGACGGAACGATTGGCAAGGTGGGGTTTGTAGAAAATTTACATATCCCCGCAACATTAAATAGTGGTGTATTTGTAATAAGGCCGCTGGATAAGGCATTTGTTGAACTCTTCGTGTTTTATATTTTGGCATCAAAGGTTTTTGACGAATTTCTTTCGAAGATTACCGCGGGCTCAACAATAACTCATTTATATCAGAAAGATTTTGTTAGCTTCGAGTTTCTTGCGCCGGAGTTAAATGAACAAACCGCCATCGCCACCATCCTCTCCGACATGGACGCCGAAATCGCCGCACTGGAAGAAAAGCTCACCAAAACCCGATCCATCAAACAGGGCATGATGCACAACCTGCTCACCGGAAAGATACGACTGCTATGATACAATTTTATTTTAAAACCTCCGAGGCGAACCATGAACATGACTGAAGAAAGCATGCGTTTTTGGGAGAACATATTCCCATATTGGCGGATGCCGCTGTGAAGCAGGCGTACTGGCAAGCGCTGGCGGCAGGTAGTAGTGTTCTGGTTTGTGAAGATGGTGTGATGGTCAAGATATTTCCTGCCGGCACCCGAAAAGTGGTAAAGCAACTGGAGCCGCAAACCGCCGTCATTTTGGGACAGCGCCTGGAATTGTCGTGAGTGTGTCCATCCCCGGCATGCGGATGTTCGCAGGCCCCAAGGGTTCCAGACAAAGCACAATTAATAAGCAACTACCTACTGAGGAATTATTATGCAGCGGATTATAACCATCGATTGCCCACCTGAATTATTAATGGGCATTCATCTCAACGCAGAAGATTTTGCAGTTTACCTAAAAAAACAGGCCGCCATTAGCTTGTTCAAAGAAGGCAAGTTGTCATCAGGTAGCGCCGCTTCATGGCTGGGCATAGGCCGGGTTGCATTTTTGCGGATGGCTTTTGATGCTGGTGCTACCTTGCTGGATGATAGTAATGATGATTTTCAGCGAGAAACGGCATTGTTATGATCGTTTTTTCCAATACGACTCCCATTATTGCTTTAAGCAGCATCCAACAACTGGACTTGTTACCGAGTTTATTTGGACATATTCATTTAGTTAATGAGGTGGTTGATGAGTGTGAGGCAGGCGGAGCTATTGCCGTGCCTTTTTTGCGTGAACTCGATTGGTTAACCGTTGTTGAATCAACTAACATCAAACATCCAAGCTTACTATTGGCGTTGGATAAGGGTGAAAAACACACGCTGGATATGGCCGAAAAATATCAGGCAGACTGGGTGTTAATTGATGAAAAAATTGGCCGAAACATGGCTGAATACCTGGGATTACGCGTCACAGGAACTCTGGGTATCTTGCTTAAAGCTAAGCAACAAGGGTTGATTACCTCGTTCTTGGACTGCGTCACCCTTATGCAAAATCATGGCATTTACTATCACCCTAATTTAATCAAAAAACTGCTCACTCAGGTTGGAGAATCATGAGCGGTCTGCCTGAAGATATGGCAGCCATCGCTCAACCCGAATCCGCCACACAAAACCGTGTCATTACTCTATTTCGCGATGAATTGGGCTATCGCTTCCTTGGCGATTGGACCGACCGCGACAACAGCAATATCGAGGAAGGGCTGCTTACCGACTTTCTGACCAAGAGCGGCTGCCGCCCGGAGCAGATCAGCCGGGCGCTCGACCGGCTGCGCACCGAAGCGGGCAATCCGAACCGTAATCTCTACGACAACAACAAGGCAGTGTATAGCCTGTTGCGCTACGGCATTCAGGTGCAGGCGGCAGCGGGCGAGAATACGGAGACAATCAAGCTGATCAACTGGGACGACCCGGCGCAAAACGATTTCGCCATCGCCGAGGAAGTCACCCTGCACGGCAACTGCAACCGGCGGCCCGACTTGGTGCTTTACGTTAACGGCATCGCCGTAGGTGTGATCGAGTTGAAGAACAGCCGCATTTCAATCGGTGACGGCATTCGCCAGAACATTTCCAACCAGCAACCGGAGTTCAATGCGTGGTTTTTTAGCACCGTGCAACTCATCTTCGCCGGTAACGATTCCGAGGGCCTGCAACACGGCACCATCAAGACCGAGGAAAAGTATTTCCTGAAATGGAAAGAAGACGAGACCGACAACAGTCGCTACAAGCTGGATAAATACCTACTGAAGATGTGCGACAAGGCGCGGCTGATCGAGCTGATGCACGACTTTGTGCTGTTCGACGGCGGCGTGAAAAAGCTGCCGCGCGTACACCAGTATTTCGGCATCAAGGCGGCGCAGGCGCATGTCCTCCGCGGCGAGGGCGGCATCATCTGGCATACTCAGGGCAGCGGCAAGAGCATCGTGATGGTGCTGCTGGCGAAGTGGATTCTGGAAAACAAATCCAACGCCCGAGTGGTGATCGTCACCGACCGCGACGAGCTGGATAAACAGATCGAGGGCGTTTTCATCGCTGCCGGTCATCCGATGACCCGCGCCGGTAGCGGTCGCGACTTGATGAGTCAGCTCGGCCAAGCTACGCCGCGCTTGCTCTGTTCGCTGGTGCACAAGTTCGGCAAAAAGGGCGTGGAGGATTTCGAGCAGTTTATCAAGGAACTGGAGGCGCAACCCTGCCGGACGGTGGGCGAGCTGTTCGTATTTGTGGACGAATGCCATCGCACCCAAAGCGGCAAGCTGCACCGCACGATGAAGGCGTTGATGCCCAATGCGGTGTTTATCGGCTTTACCGGGACGCCGCTGTTGAAGCAGGATAAAGCCACCAGTCTGGAAGTGTTCGGCGGTTACATCCACACCTACAAGTTCAGCGAGGCGGTCGAGGACAAGGTGGTGCTCGACTTGGTTTATGAGGCGCGCGACATCGACCAGCATTTAGGTTCGGAGGAAACGGTCGACGAATGGTTCGAGGCTTCCACCACGAATCTGAACGATTGGCAAAAGGCAGCCCTGCGCGAAAAGTGGGGCACGATGCAGAATGTGCTCAGCTCCAAATCCCGGATGGCGCGGGTGGTTGCCGATATTATCTTCGACTTCAAAAGACGCCGCCGCCTGAATGACGGTCGCGGCACCGCTATCCTGGTAGCCTCCAGCATCTACGAGGCCTGCAAGTATTTTGAGCTGTTTCAGAAAACGGTGTTTAAAGGCAAGTGCGCGGTCGTTACCTCCTATAATCCGCAGATTAAAGACGTCACGTTGGAAGACACCGGTGCGAACACGGAGACGGACAAGTTGTTCATCTACAACACCTACACCGAGCTGCTGCAAAACGTGGATGCGCTGCCCGGCAAGTCCAAAACCGAGACCTATGAGGACAATGCCAAGAAATTGTTCAAGGAGCAACCGGCCAACATGAAGCTGCTGGTCGTGGTGGATAAGCTGCTGACCGGCTTCGATGCGCCGAGCTGCACTTATCTTTATATCGACAAGAGCATGAAAGATCACGGACTGTTCCAGGCCATTTGCCGCACCAACCGGCTGGACGGGGAGGACAAGGATTTCGGCTACATTGTGGACTACAAGGATCTGTTCAAGAAGGTCGAAAACGCCATCGCGGTTTACAGCTCCGAACTTGATCATAGCGCGGGCGGTGCCGATCCTGAGATTCTACTTCAAGACCGGCTGAGCAAAGGCCGGGAACGCTTGGACAATGCGCTGGAGGCTATCGCGCTGCTTTGCGAGCCGGTGGAGCCGCCGAAGAGCGAGCTTGAGCATATCCGTTATTTCTGCGGCAATACCGAGATACCTGATGATCTGAAGGCGCATGAAACGCAACGCGTTGCATTGTACAAAGCGGCGGTCGCTTTGGTGCGCGCTTACGCCAATATCGACGGCGAATTGGACAAAGCCGGATACAGCGATGCCGATATTCCGCGTATCAAACAGAAACTTGACGAGTATCTCAAACTGCGGGAAATCATCCGCAATGCCGCCAATGAGAAGCTGGATATGAAAGCCTACGAAGCCGACATGCGGCACCTGATCGACACCTATATTGAAGCCGATGCGCCGAGGAAGATTTCGCCGTTCGATAACATGCCTCTATTGGAACTGATTGTGAAAACCGGCATTGCGGATGCGATCAACACGCAACTTGGCGGCTTGAAGGGCAGCAAGGATGCCGTGGCCGAGACCATTGAGAACAATGTCCGCAGCAAGATCATCAAGGAACACCTGAACAACCCGGCTTTTTACGACAAGATGTCGGCGCTGCTGGACGAGATCATCGCCACCCGTAAAGCCAAGGCCGTTGAGTATGAGGAATATCTGAAACGGATTGCCGAGCTGGCGAAGACGGTGGAAAAAGGTCAGGCCGATGATATGCCCGAACAATTAAATACGCCGGGACGCCGCGCGCTCTATGACAATCTTTGTTCCGATACGGCTGAGCCGCCTGCGGCCTATGGGCATGCAAACAAAAAAGATGCATTGGAATTGGCCGTCAGGATCGACGAGACCATTAGACAAGTCAGGCCTGACGATTGGCGCGGCGTTCAGGCAAAAGAGCAAATCATCAAAGCGGCTTTGTATGGAATTTTGCAGGACGTGGACGAAGTTGAGCGCATTTTCCCGATCATTACCCAGCATAAGGAATATTGATGGTCACGCAGATCCGGCTTGGCGATATTGCCGTGGATGTGGTGCTAAAAGACATCAAGAATATCCATTTGAGCGTGTATCCGCCCACCGGCAAGGTGCGTATTGCCGCGCCGTTGCGGATGGATTTGGATACCATCCGCGTGTTTGCGATTACCAAGCTCGGCTGGATCAAGAGTCAGCAGCAAAAACTGCGCGAACAGCAACGTGAAACGCCGCGCGAATACCTCGACCGCGAAAGCCATTATGTTTGGGGAAAGCGCTACCTGCTTCAACTGGCTGAGAAAGATGCCGCGCCGGAAGTCGAGTTAAAGCACAATAAAATGCGCCTTCAAATTCGCCCTGCAAGCAGTGAGGTAAGGAAGCAGGAGATTCTTGAAGCATGGTATCGCGACAGGCTCAAGGAAGCCGTTCTGGCTTTGATCGCCAAATGGGAGCCGCTTATGGGCGTGAAGGTGGAACGGTTCTTTGTGCAAAGGATGAAAACGAAGTGGGGCAGTTGTAGTCCCCACTCCAAGAGCATCCGGCTCAATGCCGAACTGGCCAAGAAGCCGCCGGAATGCCTGGAATACATCGTCGTGCATGAGATGGTCCACCTGCTGGAGCCTACCCACAATAGCCGCTTCATAACCTTGATGGACCGGTTCATGCCGAAATGGCGGTTCTATAAGGATGAGTTGAATAAGCTGCCGGTTAGGCATGAGAGCTGGGCTTATTGACATTCGCAGTCGGAAAAGTAAAAAGTATCAGGATTAACCCTGACGGTATTGGTGAATCAAGCCCTCGCACAAACCCAAACATCAACCCGGCTAGCGCCTGCTTTTTTCAATGCATAGGCCAGTTCATGGGTTGTTGAGCCGGTAGTTATGACGTCGTCAAGTATCGCGATATGCCGGGCGTGGATGGGATTGATGATGGAAAAGGCGTTTTTCAGGTTTTTGCGGCGTTTTTTGGCGGGTAACTGAGTTTGATGGGGCGTGTCGCGGTTCCGCCTGCAACTGGTCAGGTCCAGCGGAATCTGCATCTCCTTGGCGACGGTCCTGGCGATTTCTATGGCCTGATTGAAGCCGCGTTCGCGGTAACGGGCTTTATGCAGCGGAACCGGTAAAATCAAGTCCGGCCGTTCGGCGGTTTGTTTCAGGTGGTCGGCTAATAACATGCCGAGTAAGCGGGCATTCTTGTAATTGGCGCCGAATTTTAAGGTGCTGATCAAGTGCCGGATGGCTCCCTGATGAATGAACGGCGCGTAAGTTTCGTCAAATGCCGGATGCCGACTCAGGCAGCGACCGCAAAGCACGGGGGTGGTAGTGGGCGTTTCCAGTATTTCGGCGCATCGGTAACAGCACAGATTATTTCGAGGCAGGTGGGTATAGCACGAATGGCAAATGTCGCGGGAATTGTGTCCTGGGTTTCCGCATAAAATGCAGGTAGGCGGCAGCAGGTAATCCTGTATAATATTGATCCAGTTGTATACCATTTTCATTTGAACAGGTTGACAAGTTTATCGATTGTCTTTGTTTAAGTATTACAGTAACTGGAGCTTAACAGAATGTCTGCAAACCCTGCAATTCGCCATGACTGGCAGTTGGACGAAGTGCAAGCGCTTTATGCGTTGCCTTTTAATGACCTGATTTTTAAGGCGCAAACCGTACATCGGGAAAATTTCGATCCCAATGAAGTTCAGATTAGCAGTCTGTTGAGCATTAAGACCGGCTCTTGTTCGGAAGATTGCGGCTATTGCCCGCAAAGCGCCCGCTATGATTCCGATTTGACGCCCGAGGCGCTAATGCCCGTTGATGCGGTGTTGAAGGCGGCGCAATTGGCTAAAGATCAAGGCGCATCGCGTTTTTGCATGGGCGCGGCTTGGCGGCAGCCTAAAGACCGGGATGTGGAGCGGGTGGTGGAAATGGTTCAGGGCGTTAAGGCCTTAGGTCTGGAAACCTGCGTAACCTTGGGCATGCTGACCGATGCCCAAACAATCCGATTAAAAGAAGGCGGTCTGGATTATTACAACCACAATCTGGATACCTCGGAAGATTATTATTCCGAAGTCATCACCACGCGGACTTACCAGGATCGTCTGGATACGCTGGCGCGGGTCAGGGATGCCGGGATTAACGTGTGTTGCGGCGGCATCGTCGGCATGGGCGAGAGCGATGTCGACCGCGCCAATCTGTTGATCGAGCTGGCAAACCTGCCCAAGCATCCCGAAAGCGTGCCGGTCAATATGCTGGTGCAGGTTGAGGGTACGCCGCTGATGGGCACGGAGTCGCTGGATCCGATCATCTTTATCAGAACCATAGCCGTTGCCAGAATCATGATGCCCAATTCGCGGGTGCGGCTATCCGCAGGTCGCAATAACATGAGCGATGAAATGCAGGCGTTGTGTTTTCTGGCCGGGGCCAACTCGATTTTTTACGGTGACAAGTTATTGACTACCGACAATCCGATGACTAACCATGATTTGGCTTTGTTTGAGCGGCTTGGGGTGCATTCCGGCGGTTCGAGTTATGCGAATTAGGCGAAAGCTGGAGGTGCGCTGGTTCCCAAGCTCCAGCTTGGGAATCCAGTCTTGGAAGCTCCAGCTTCCCGACTCGCGAAGCTGGAGCTTCGCCTTCTGGGTCCCCAAGCTGGAGCTTGGGAACCAGCAAAATGTGTCTTAAACCTAATGGCTCACCCATTCTCAGAGCTAACAGCCGAGCTCGACGATATTGCCCAACAGGGCTTGTATCGCTCCCGGCGGATCATAGAATCCCCTCAAGGCATTAATCTGGAAATTGACGGCAAAAATATCGTCAATTTTTGCAGCAATGATTATTTGGGACTGGCCAATCACCCCGATGTGCTCAATGCGTTTAAAACCGGTGCGGATCACTACGGGGTCGGCAGCGGGTCGGCGCATTTGATTTGTGGGCATAGTGCGGCTCATCATGCTTTGGAAGAAGAGCTGGCGGCGTTTACCGGACGCGACCGGGCGTTATTGTTTTCTACGGGATACATGGCCAATATCGGCGTGATCTCGGCTTTATTGGGGCGTGGCGATGCGGTGTTTGAAGACCGGTTGAACCATGCTTCCTTGTTGGACGGCGGTTTGTTGTCCGGCGCACGGTTTAAGCGCTATGCGCATGCCGATGCGGCTGATCTCAGCGCAAACCTGGAAAAAGCCTCAGGCAACAAATTGATCGTGACCGATGGCGTATTCAGCATGGATGGCGATTTTGCGCCGCTGGACGAATTGGCCGTTGCGGCAAAAAAACAGGGTGCCTGGCTGATGGTTGACGATGCGCACGGACTGGGCGTAATCGGCGAATACGGCGGCGGGATTGTTGAACATTACGGTCTCGGTCAGGACGATGTGCCGGTATTGATGGGGACTTTGGGTAAAGGTTTTGGCACTTTTGGCGCGTTTGTCGCGGGTTCCGAGGTGTTGATTGAAACCCTGATCCAGAAAGCCCGCACTTATGTTTATACCACTGCGTTACCGGCGGCAGTTGCCGAGGCGACGCGGGCAAGCCTAAAAATTGTCATCTCAGAAAGCTGGCGTCGGGACAAGCTTAAAAAACTGTCGGAGCGATTCAGGTTGGGCGCCGAGCAGCTCGGACTGCAGGTGATGGCATCGTCGTCGGCTATACAACCCATCCTGATCGGTGACAGTCAAAGGGCTGTAGACATCAGCAACGCTTTATTAGATGCCGGTTTTCTGGTCAGCGCGATACGCCCGCCGACCGTGCCTCAAGGCAGCGCAAGGTTACGGGTGACTTTTTCTGCACTGCATGAGGAACAGCATGTCGATCGGTTGCTGGATGCATTGGCTAAAATTATCGCAGGTTGCAAGTGACAAAAATTCACCTGGAGACGTTTGGTGTAGGCAAGCCCATTGTGCTGGTGCATGGCTGGGCGATGCATACCGGCATCTGGCGCGAGTTTGCCAAGCAGTTGGCGCAAAATTACCGTGTTACCTGTGTCGATTTGCCGGGACATGGGCGTAGCGAGGCAATCGACCCATTTACGCTGGAACGGATCAGCGCCGAGTTGGTTGACGCAATTCCCGAGCAGAGTTGTTGCTGGCTGGGCTGGTCTTTGGGCGCAGCGATAGTGCTTGATATAGCCGCGCGTTATCCTGAGCGCGTGTCTTCGCTGATTTTGCTGGCAGGGAACCCCTTGTTCCCCAGCTCCGGCAAACACCTCGCGAACTCGCCGGAAACGCCACCTCGCGCTACGCGCTTGGATGGCCTTATTCCGGCCTACATTCCGGCAGGAAACCCCTCATGCACAAGCTCCGGATTGGGAGAGCAAGCAGAATGGCCCGGCATGGATGTCCGCTTGCTGGATGATTTTGCCGAACATTTAAATAAAAACTGTCAGGTGACCTTGCTGCGTTTTTTATCCTTGCAGGTAAACGGTATGCCCGACTCCAAGGCCTTGTTGAAAGCGCTTAAAACAACTGTATTCGAATGCGATGCGCCGGATCAAGCTACTTTGCAGGGCGGTTTAAACATTCTGAAACAGGCAGACCTGAGACCGGTTTTAGCCAAATTGACTATTCCTGTGTCGGTCATCTTAGGCGGTCTGGATACGTTGGTTCCCGTGGCTGTCGGTCAAAAAATGCAGCAATTATTGCCGAACCTGGAATTAAACATCATCGATAGGGCAGGGCATGTGCCGTTTTTGTCGCACAGCCGGGAAACGGTGGCGATTATTGTCCGATTTATGGAAGAGCGATGCAGTTAGATAAAGTCAAAATCAAGCAGTCGTTTGCAGCGGCCTCTGTGACTTATGATGGTGTTGCCGCATTGCAGGGCACTGTCGGTAAGGCGTTGCTGAATGCTATAAATGCTGAAAGCCTGAGCGGAACTTTGCTGGACTTGGGGTGCGGCACTGGTTTTTTAACCGCAAACTTGTCAGCAAGCCAAGTAGGGGGCGTATCGAGCACCTTGAATTTGGAAGGGTGTTTGGAAAACGGTACGCAAAGCGTACCCTACATAACTGTTATTGCTCTGGATATGGCGTTGCCGATGTTGCAGGTAACGCGAACAAAGCTGGCCGATATGCCGAATGTCACTTATTTATGCGCCGATGCCGAGCAGTTGCCGCTTGCCGGGCAAATCGTCGATGGCGTGTTTTCCAATCTCGCGTTGCAGTGGTGCATCAATCTCGATGTCGTTTTTACCGATATTAAACGGGTATTGAAACCGGGCGGTCGGCTGGTTTTTTCGACATTCGGCCCGCAAACGTTACAGGAATTAAAAGCCGCGTGGGCGGATGTCGACGACTACAACCACGTTAATGAATTTTATAGCGAGCAACAGCTGACTCACTTTCTCCAGTTGGCGGGTTACACCGAGATAAAAATTGAAACCAGGCTTTATAGATCGAGCTACGGTTCGGTTTTGGCGCTGATGAAGGAGCTAAAGCACATCGGCGCGCATAATATGATTGCCGGGCGTAATAAAAACATCACTACCAAGACGCAGATGCAGCGCATGATTGCGGCTTATGAGCGGCATCGAAGCGGTGATCGGATTCCCGCGACTTACGAGGCCATTATGGTCACGGCAAGCTAATGGAAAAAGGTTACTTTATAACCGGCACCGACACCAACGTCGGCAAAACCTGGGCGACGATTGCGCTGATGCGTTACTTTAAAAGTCGGGGGAAATCGGTTGTAGGCATGAAGCCCGTTGCCGCCGGTTGTTTGATGCTGGACGGGCGGCTGCAAAATGAAGATGCGTTGCTGATACAAGAAAACGCGTCATTGCAGATTGATTACGACTTGATCAATCCTTACGCCTACGAACTGCCGGTTTCTCCTCATATTGCGGGTGTAAAAGACCCGGTCAGACTGGATCTTCTGGCCGTCAAATTCGAGCTATTGAAAACCCTGGCCGACATCGTTGTCGTTGAAGGCGCCGGAGGCTGGTACACGCCTTTAAATGAGCGGGAAGCTATCAGCGATTTGGCAAAGTTGCTGGCGCTGCCGGTTATTATGGTAGTCGCCATCAAGTTGGGGTGTATTAATCATGCAAGACTGACGCATCAGGCGATAAAACAGTCGGGCGTAAATTGTGCGGGCTGGATTGCAGTTTGTACGGACCCTGATTTGTTAAACGGGGACGAGAATATCCAGACCATAAAAGTCGCTGTGGATGCACCTTTGCTGGGAGTGCTTCCCTATAGGGAAATCGCTGATTTCAATTTTTTAGCGGAACAAGTGCAGATATAACCGCGCATTGGCAATACATCTTTACGGCTATACGGATACAGGAGATAGAGCAATGCAGGAGCCGTTGTCGAACGCCTTTACGGGTGACCAGGTAAAAATAAAACATGACAAAGTCTCCGAGAAAGCCCTATTATTTTCGTTTTTTTCCAGTTAGATTCGCCGTTAACTTACGGCACAAGGTTAATGCATGTCGATTCGCACTATCTCATCAGTAAAATTAATTTTAGTTGCCGGTACGCTGTTGTCCGGATGTACAACGACCCGGCAAATTGTGATTGATCATCCTTCAACTCAGGCGAGCCAGTTTCAACCTTTACAAGGTTTTCAATCCATTGATGGCGATGATTATTATGTGCGGTTGATTTCGGAGTTCGATTTTAAAGGCGACAATGTCTTAAAAAGCGGCTGTACCAATATGGCGCCTTCTTATGAAAAAGGTGATTTGTCGGCGGCGCTTATTTATAGCGTGCGTAACGAGGCGCTTAAATTTAGCCGTGAAGCTACCGGTTTTTTGTATCAGGCGACCACCGGCAAGTGCAATTTTACCTTCGATGCCAAGAAGCTTTACCTGACGCCGTGGATACGTCTGGATTCGGGCAGGGAAACCATGGTCGATTATAACTTTTACACCAATGCGAATAGCGATGTGGATGTGTCGAGCTTGGTCGGTGATGTGAATGCTGCCGGCAATTTGCTGGCGCTGACGGGCGTCGGCATGGGGGTTGCGATCATGGGGCAGGTTGCCGGGCAGTGGGTAAAGAGTAATCAGCAGGCGGAAGTAACAACGCCTGCGTCCCATCAATCAGCCAAACATAGTTCGGAGTCGCATTCGTTACCGGCGGCCACGACTTATGCAGGTAAGACCGGAACGCTCAATCAGACGACGTTTAAGGTTTTTGATGTGGCGGAAGGCGGGTTCCATCTGTTTGGTTCCGATACCAGGCAGCTGGGCGAACTAAAGATTTATCCGGAAATTTTGCCTTCGTTGCTGTTAAAGACGACGGCTGACGGCATCCCTGATGCGCGCGATTTGTCGTTCGAAGAAATTGGCTATTCGCCAATAAAATCAGCGGCTGGGGAAATCAATCTTCAGCAATTGATTGAGCAATCGAAACATCCGGCAAAACCGAATTTAAAGCCTGACTGGAATAATTATCCGGACGTGGAGGGCAATTGCCGGAAATTGAAGCTGGTGATGAAGGATTTGGGTTTTAACAAGTTTGACCGCAATGCGGTGATTTACTATTTCCTGGCTAAGAATGGCGATTGGAACAACTACAATATCACTCGGCAAAAGACGCAGAGTGAAGAAATGCGCCCTAAAGTCATAGAAAGTTATCGCAGCAAAAACTTCGCTAATTGTCTGGCGCCTGATGATTATGGGGTTATGAAGTCGATGGGGTTGCCGGTTAATACGCAGTCCGACTGGGATCAGGTGGGCGAGGCGAGCCACAAAAAAGAGCAATTGTTTACGCCGCTTAAGTCGATTGAGAGGCAGTTGGTTGCAGTGCTGAACAATCCAAACAAGGCAGAAATGGAGCGTCAGCTGTTTCCTTTGCTAAGTACGGAAAAAAATGGCGATGGTAGTGTGTTACTGCAAAATCATTTAGGTAATTTTGGCTTGGAATTGCTGCTGAATCCCCCCGTAGCGCCGGCTCCTACGGATGTTTCAATTGCCCAGGTTGCTCCCGTTGTAGCAGCAGCGCCTGCGTCGGCGGCTATCCCTGGCGAGGGCGTTATTGTCAGCGCCCGTCAATTGGCGCAAGTCTTTTCAGGGTTGTTAATAAACGAGCTGAGCTGCGCGCGCCCGGTTCCTGACAGCTTGGGAAAATCTGCGGGACTTTTATTATTTACCACTAAGGAAGGCAGTCCGCGTGTTAAAGGCGGCGCTATGGAGTTTGAATTTTCCGGCGGCAAGATTGCACGCATTGCTTTTCAGCTATCCACCTACCGGGATTTCGAACAGGATTTGTTGGATCGTCCGGAAATTGGCGGATGTCGAATTGACCCTTCTTTTCTGGCAAAGCTACACTAACGTAAATGTTGTTCTGATATTGCTCACCCCGTCTTGGAAATTAACAAAAAAATCAGGTTTTTGGTGGGTGGGGAGTGTGTTGATTTATACCATAAATTAAATATGGATTTGGAGCTGGATATAATCCATAATGTTTGTGCGGTAAATAATCAATAATATAAAAAATATCAGGAGAGACGTTATGGCTTTAATTACTTGGACAGCCGGTCAATACGGTACAAATGTTGGCTTTGCAGATGATGAACATAAGATTTTGTTTGATAAGCTTAATAAACTGTATGATTTAGCAACAGGAGGAGCGGAGCGTTCTGCAATAGGTGCGCAATTAGATGATTTGATTTCATATGTTGTCGATCATTTTGCTCATGAAGAAAAAGAAATGCTGGCAAAAGGTTATGCAGGCTACGATCGCCACAAGGAGGAGCATGAAGCTTTGATAGGTATTTGCGGCGGTCTGCAAGCAAAATTTCATGCGGGTGAGGCAGAAGTTGACGAAGGCGTCGGTCAACTGGTTAAGGGGTGGTTAGATAGCCATATTCCTAACTTTGATATGGCTTATGCGGATGCGTTAAACAGCTAATCCGATTTCAAAATTAGAAAACAAAAGGCTTGTGAGTTGCATTGATTCACAAGCCTTTTTATTGTGCTAAATAATATCAAGGAAAGGACAGCTGGTATAGATTGCCTTCATAGGTTAAAATCAAAAAGATTATTTGTGATAATTATTACGTAAACGGAATAGGGCCGACCTTGGCATGTCCTGAAATTACGAAACGATATAACGCATACAAGAGTTTATAACTACTAACGAGGAGGCTGCTCCGTGAAGAAAACAAAGCAACTGTTCGCAGGTCTGATCTTAATGGCTTTAGGCCTAGGGACAGCGCAGGCGGAATATACGCTCAATTTAATGAGAGGGGTTACAAAGGTCAGTAATGACATTTATGACCTGCACATGCTGATTCTATGGATTTGTGTATTCATAGGTATTGGTGTGTTCGGAACTATGTTCTACTCGATTTACCATCATCGTAAATCAAGAGGACATAAAGCGGAGCAGTTTCATGAAAATACCACGGTTGAAATTATTTGGACGATTATCCCGACCTTGATTTTGATTGGCATGGCTATTCCAGCCACCAAGGCCATGATAGAGCTGGATGATGTGCAAGAATCCGAAATGTCTATTAAGGTAACCGGACATCAATGGAAGTGGGAATATGAATATCTTGATAATGGCATTCATTTTTTCAGCAGTTTGGATGAGGCCAGCAATAAAGTACGTCAAGTAGGTTCAGGCATCGATCCTAGATCCGTTCCTCATTACTTGTTGAATGTTGATAAGCCGTTAGTTATTCCAACTAAAAAGAAAATTCGTTTTGTATTTACCTCGGCAGACGTAATCCATTCATGGTGGGTGCCAGATCTGGGTTGGAAAAAAGATACTAATCCCGGTTTTATCAATGAATCATGGACTTCTGTAGATGAGCCAGGTACTTATCGTGGTCAATGTACCGAGCTTTGCGGTAAGGATCATGCGTTTATGCCGATTGTTGTCATCGCAATGAACGAACCTGACTACAATGCCTGGGTAGAGCAGCAAAAAGCGGCAATAGCTGCTGAAGCAGGATCGGCAAGCAAGCAGTGGACTAATGAAGAATTGATCGCTAAAGGTAAATCCGTTTACGACACGAACTGTTCATCTTGTCATATGGCGGATGGCGCAGGTTTATCGGGCACTTTCCCAGCTATAACGGCAAGTAAAGTGGTAACCGGCGATATTAATGCTCAAGTTAAGCTGATGTTAGACGGAAAGGGCATGATGCCTGCGTTCGGGAAAATATTAAGCCCAGTTGATTTCGCGGCAGTCGTAACATATACCCGTAATGGTCTGGGTAATTCAGTGGGTGATTCTATTCAACCCTCAGCTATCCAGACTCTGCAATCGGCTACACCGGCGGCAGGTAAAAATGAATAAGTCATTGTGTTGTTATCGATCTAATCTTTTTTATATATTCAAGAGGTATGAAATATGTCTGCTGTAGTCGCTGAACATGATGATCATCACGATCATCACGAGCATGGTCCTGCCAAGGGGCTATTAAGATGGGTTATTACCACCAATCATAAAGATATCGGTACGTTATATTTGCTGTTTGCCCTGACGATGTTTTTTGTCGGCGGCGCAATGGCAATGGTTATTCGCGCCGAATTGTTTGAACCGGGTATGCAGTTTGTTAATCCCCAGTTCTTTAATTCGATGACCACCATGCACGCCTTGGTCATGGTATTCGGTGCAGTTATGCCCGCATTCGTCGGCTTGGCTAACTGGATGATTCCAATGATGATTGGCGCTCCGGATATGGCGTTGCCGCGCATGAATAACATGAGCTTCTGGTTGCTGGTTGCCGGTGTTTTACTGCTGGCAAGCACCTTGTTTATGGAAGGCGGCGCACCTGCCAGCGGTTGGACCTTGTATCCACCGTTAGTATTGCAAACCGGTAAGGCATTGCCTTTCGCGATTTTCTCTGTGCATTTGCTGGGTATCTCGTCAATCATGGGTGCGATTAACATCATTGCAACTATTTTCAATATGCGTGCCCCCGGCATGACCTTGATGAAAATGCCGATGTTTGTTTGGACATGGTTGATTACTGCTTTCTTGTTAATCGCTATCATGCCTGTTTTTGCAGGCGCAGTGACCATGTTGTTAACAGACAAATTCTTCAATACCAGCTTTTTTGATGCTGCCGGTGGTGGTGATCCAGTTCTTTATCAACACATTTTCTGGTTTTTTGGGCATCCTGAAGTTTATGTAATGATTCTGCCTACCTTCGGTGTGGCTTCTACAATCATTCCGGTATTTGCTCGCAAACCTTTGTTTGGTTATAGCTCAATGGTTTATGCGACTGCTTCAATTGCATTTTTGTCATTTATCGTATGGGCTCACCATATGTTTACGGTCGGCATGCCAATAGCAGGCGAGTTGTATTTCATGTATGCAACCATGTTAATTGCAATTCCTACCGGAGTTAAAGTTTTTAACTGGACTGCGACCATGTGGAAAGGTTCGATGACTTTTGAAACACCGATGTTGTTTTCGATTGCTTTCGTCGTTTTGTTTACGATGGGTGGATTCACCGGATTGATGATGTCTGTTGCGCCGGTTGATTTTCAGTATCACGATACCTATTTTATTGTCGCGCATTTCCATTACACGCTGGTTCCAGCTTCCGTCTTTATATTGATGGCTGCCGGCTATTTTTGGCTGCCTAAGTGGACCGGTCATATGTATGACGAAAGAATCGGTCGGTTGCATTTTTGGTTGTCCGTGGTATCAGTAAATATCCTGTTTTTCCCTCAGCATTTCCTGGGACTTGCCGGTATGCCTCGCAGAATTCCTGATTATGCCGTTCAATTTGCGGATTGGAATATGATTTCCAGTATTGGCGGTTTTATATTCGGTGCCAGCCAACTGCTGTTCCTGTATATCGTTATCGATACAATCAAAGGTGGAACTGGCGAAAAAGTAACTGATGAAGTGTGGGAAGATGCTGCCAAGCATAGCTTGGAGTGGACTTTGCCATCACCACCGCCGTATCATTCTTTTACTACACCACCTACAGTTATACCGACTGAGCATATCTAGGGTATTGCATTCAGGTTGCTTTCAAAAGCAACCTGCTTAGATAACGTATCAGGTGAAATAATGAATACCAAACAAAAAAATATTTTGACAGCAGTGATTTTGATTGCAATTGCGGTCACTATTTATGTTTTTGCAGTGATAAGAGCTGTTTCTCAATGAAGGAAGGCGTTACTCAAAAAAACACTAAGTTAGTTCGAATATTGGTGTTTGTTGTATTGGGAATGTTTGGTTTTGGCTATGCCCTGGTTCCTCTTTATGATGTTTTGTGTGAAGTAACAGGACTCAATGGAAAAGTTGAATCGTCCGCTATTAAGGAAGTTAGCTACGAAATTGATAAAAACAGAGAGGTCACCGTAGAGTTTATGACTGCGCTGAATGAGGCAACACCGATGGTGTTTCGTTCAGAAATAAAAAAATTAAAAGTTCATCCAGGCGAATATTATACGGTGAACTTTTATGCGGAAAATAAGACCGATAAGGTAATGATTGCTCGGGCGATTCCAAGTATTTCACCCGGGGCGGTTGCTGAATTTTTTAAAAAAACAGAGTGTTTTTGTTTTTCAGAACAGACATTCAAAGCGCGAGAAGGCAGGACTATGCCGGTGCGTTTTGTTGTTAACCCTGAATTACCCGAGAAATATAAAACGATTACACTTGCATATACATTTTTTGATAATACTGAAACATCAGTGAAATGAGAGAGGAAGGTCATGTCTACAAGTAACGAGTATTACATTCCGCATAAAGCTACCTGGCCGGTCATTGGAACTGCCGGTTTGGTGATGATGCTGGCTGGATTTGCAAATTATTTAAATGGTTCGGCAGCCGGTTCGGCTTGGATGTTGCTGGGGCTAACGGTATTTATTGTTATGCTTGCCGGGTGGTTCACATTGCAGTCCGGGGAAAGTGAATCAGGCATGTATAGTACGCAGGTAGGTATTTCCTATCGTATGGGCATGATGTGGTTTATCTTTTCGGAAATCATGTTTTTTGCCGTTTTCTTCGGTACACTTTGGTATACGCGTAATTTATCGGTGCCGTGGCTGGGCGGTGAAGGCGCTAGGGCAGCAACCAAAGAGCTATTGTGGCCTTCTTTCGAAGCAGTCTGGCCTACTAATGGTCCCGGTAAAGTCGGCGGCGAATTCGAGCCTATGGGAGCGTGGGGATTGCCTTTCCTGAATACCTTAATTCTGCTGACTAGCGGCGTATCGTGTACTTGGGCGCATCATGGCTTGCTGGCAAAAAACCGCGATCAGTTAATTAAAGGCTTGGCGGCTACTGTAGGTTTGGGCCTCTTGTTCGTGTCATTCCAGGCATTCGAATATCATGAAGCGTATACTGAAATGGGTTTAACTTTGGGTTCAGGCATCTATGGATCTACCTTTTTCATGTTGACCGGTTTTCATGGTTTCCATGTTTGCGTAGGGGCTATTATTCTGAGCGTTGTTTTATTCCGTAGCTGGAAAGGTCACTTTAAACCGGAAAATCATTTCGCTTTTGAAGCCGCAGCCTGGTATTGGCATTTCGTTGACGTGGTATGGTTAGGATTATTTGTATTTGTTTATGTAATTTAGTCTAAACAGCCAAACCAAAAAAAGCGCTGCCTAACAGACAGCGCTTTTTTTTTGTCGGAATGGTTGAGTCGTTTTTATTTAACAGAGGTGACTGGCGTTGGGTGCATTCGAGCACCCAGACCGTGAGGCGTGAACAGGCCGGTTGCAAAGGCTATAAAAATAAAAATGAATAATACGATTGAAAGTGTAATGCGAAAAGTCAGTGCTTTGACTGTTTTTTCGGATTGTTCCTGAGTCTTGTGTGTAACCAGATGGAATAGTGCAGAGCCCAAGCTGATAATTATCAGGATAAAGGCGATAATAACGATGCTTTTTATAATCATGAGTACAGTTATGTTCGTTGATGGGTAAGGTTTTTGTATTCTCGGTTATTTAGGTGCCTGTGCCAATAGGATAAGGAAAAAAAGCATGATCCCCTCGGATACTACTCAATGAAGTTTAAAATCATTCCAACGTTAGTTTATTTATGCCTGTTACCGACGTTGATTGCGCTCGGAATGTGGCAATTGGATCGTTCAGCGCAGAAACGGGCATTTCTTAAGGAACAGGAACAAGCGCTCGCAACTGAAACGCTGCATTTGTCGACGGCTATTGAACACAATACAGAGGCATTGAGATACAGAAATGTCGAGGCTACAGGGCGTTACGATGTGGCGCACCAATTTTTGATAGATAATCAAATCAGCGACGGGAAGGCTGGCTATTTTGTCTTGACGCCATTTATATTGACCGGGGAAACCAAGGCGGTTTTGGTGAACAGGGGCTGGATTCCTTTAAACCAGGATCGGTCGATTCTTCCTGATTTACAGATTAATAAGGCGGAAGCGATTATTACCGGACGGATTAATAATTTTCCAAGCGTTGGTATAAAATTAGCAGGGGCAGAAATTCCAACCGAGGGTTGGCCATCGGTAGTGCAGGTGGTTGATAGTGACGTTTTAGCTAAAAAATTAGGCTATTCATTATTTCAATTCCAGATTGAACTGGCTAAAGAGTTACCTGATGGCTATAAGCGGGAATGGCATACATCAACCATTATGCAGCCCGAACAACATACGGCCTATGCAATTCAATGGTTTGCATTGGCATTGACACTAACGATACTATTTATTTGGTACAGTTTTAAAAACAACGATGCAAAATCAAAAAAATAAAAATCATATATTAATTTTGGCTATCTTTGGGATGTCGGTTATCCCCTTTTTAATCGCTTGGGGATTAAAAGAACATCCGCAGATGCTAAATGGACAAACCAATCATGGACAGTTAATAACGCCGCCATTGACAACCGAGCGTAGTGATCTAACCGGCTTCGACCGGTTTTCAACTGATAATATGTCCGAACTTACCGGGCACTGGCTGCTGGTAAACGTCATTCCAAATGGCGATTGTAATGACTCGTGTATTGAAGCTATTCATAAAACCAAGCAGTTACGGCTCATGCTTAATAAAGAATTGACCCGTACGCGTCGAATTGTCATGGTCTTAAAAGATGTTGCGCCGGAAACCGCTAGCAAATGGTGGGAAGATGACCAGACCTTATTAAGAGTTAAGCCCAATGATGCGGTTATCAAGAAAATTGCCGCAATCAGGCAAGGCAATATTCCTGACGGGATGCTTTTGTTAATGGACCCGTTGGGTAATCTAATGATGCAGTACGAGCCGGGTTTCGATCCTTACAATGTAAAAAGTGATCTTATGCATCTTTTGCGAATCTCACAAATCGGATAGTGGAAAATAAAATGTTTAGAAAAATAACTCTCTTTAGCGTTGTTTTAGCTTTAATAGTTATCGTAGCAGGCTCATACGTTCGTTTATCCGGAGCAGGGCTGGGCTGCCCTGATTGGCCTGGATGCTATGGACAGGCCATTGTTAGCGAGCAAGCCGATTTTAAAGCGCAGGCGGCGGAGACATTTCCCGGTCAGACGCCCGATATTGAAAAAGCCTCGAAGGAAATGAATCACCGTTATCTGGCGGCAACCTTGGCCGTGACTGTCTTGTTGTTGGCGTTGCTTTCGTGGCGCGAACAACAAAGTCGCCTGGCGGTCGTTACGGCCGCATTGGGTCTGGTGATTTTAGTCGGATTGCAGGCGGCTTTAGGCATGTGGGCCGTAAAATTGCACGTTATGCCGATTGTCGTAACCGGCCATTTGTTGCTGGGCATGATGACTTTCTGGCTGCTGTTCTGGTTGTATTTACGGGTTAACCCGAAAGCTTCGCTGCTCACAGTACGCAGCAATGGCTTGACGTTGTTTGCCCGAGTTGCAATGGGGGTGTTGTTTTTAGAGACTGTTTCAGGGGGTTGGGTTAGCGCTAACTATGCCGCTTTAGCTTGTTCGGGATTTCCTCAATGTAATGGCTCATGGTGGCCTAAAGCGGATTATCAAACGGCGCTGGATTTATTTAACGGCTTAAGCACAGGTTATACCGGCGTCATAGCATTCGATGCGCAAGTCGCCGCAAATTGGCTGCATAGGGTCGGTGCGTTGGTTAGTTTTATCGTGCTGACGTTGTTGATGTTGAACGCGACATCGGCGCATCATCCAAAACCGGTCAGGCGAGCCGGCTTATGGCTAAGCGTGCTGCTATTGGTGCAGGTTGGCTCAGGCATTATCGGTATTAAACTCGGGGCGCCTTTATGGGCTGCGGTGGCTCATAATGCTTTTGCAGCCTTGTTGATGCTGCCGTTGATTGCCATCAGTTTTTACAGTCGTCATGCTTTTGTTGAAGAGCTCAAGCCTGCCGCAGAGGTTGAGGCGAAACGCGAAGGCGAAGTCGTAGCCGTTCCTGCAGCGGAAGAAGCTTATCCGGTAGCGGAACCTGAGTCGCTATACCTGCGCCTTAAGACCCAGTTAAAACGCACCCGTTCCGGGCTTAGCGGAGTATTGGCGCACATTCCCCTGGGTCGGCAAGAAATTGACGAGGATTTGTTGGAAGAAATTGAAGCCAGTTTGTTAATGGCTGATATAGGTGTTGATGCGACCACGGAAATCATCAAGCGTTTGACTGAAAGTGTTGAGCGGCACCAGCTCAATGACGGCGAGGCGTTATCGGCCGCTTTAAAGCAGGAATTGCTGAGTATGCTCCAGCCATGCAGCAAGAATTTGCACATCCCAAAACAGGATAAACCTTTTGTTATTCTGGTTGTCGGCGTCAATGGCGCGGGTAAAACCACAACCATTGGTAAACTGGCCAAACGCTTGCAAGCTCAAGGCCATAGCGTCATGCTAGCCGCCGGGGATACGTTTAGAGCCGCGGCTGTCGAGCAATTGCAAACCTGGGGTGAGCGTAATAACATTCATGTAGTCGCTCAGCATACCGGGGCCGATTCGGCATCCGTTATCTATGACGGCGTTCAATCCGCGCAGGCCAAAGGCATTGATGTTCTCATTGCCGATACGGCCGGACGTTTGCATACAAAATCCAACCTGATGGATGAATTGAAAAAAGTAAAACGGATTATGAGTAAGCTGGATGAAACCGCGCCTCATGAAGTGCTGCTGGTGCTGGATGCCGGCACCGGGCAAAATGCCTTGTCGCAAACGAAACTGTTTAACGAAACTGTTGAATTGACAGGATTGGTTCTGACCAAACTTGATGGCACGGCAAAAGGCGGTATTATTTTCGCGCTGGCCAAACAGTTCGGAATCCCGATTCGTTTTATAGGAATAGGCGAAGGTATTGATGATCTGCAGGATTTCGATGCAGATGCTTTTGTAAATGCATTGTTTGTCAAAGACTAAAGAGGCCTATGTTAAAGTTTGATAATGTTAGTATGAGGTACCCTGGCGCAGGCGATGTCTTGCGCAATGTCAGTTTTCATCTGCAACGCGGTGAAATGGCTTTTCTGACAGGGCATTCAGGGGCAGGAAAAAGCACATTATTGAAATTGATTGCGGTTATTGAGCGTTGCAGCCGGGGCCAGGTTTTATTGGATGGTCAAGATCTCAATCAGGCTAAGGATAGACAGGTTCCTTTCATACGCCGGAAAGTGGGATTGATCTTTCAGGATTACAAACTGTTACAGGATAGAACGGTTTTCGATAATGTAGCGTTGCCGTTAGTGATAGCAGGCTACGGACACCATGAAGTTTCCCGAAGGGTGAGAGCATCATTGGATAAAGTCGGCTTATTAGGCAAAGAAAGAAAATATCCTGCTGTCTTATCCGGTGGCGAGCAACAGCGGGTCGGGATTGCTCGGGCGGTGGTTAATAAGCCGCCGATGATTTTGGCCGATGAGCCGACCGGGAATCTTGATCCTGAACTGTCCGCCGAGATAATGCATTTGTTTGAGCAGTTTCAGCAGGTTGGCGTCACCCTATTGATTGCTTCGCATGATATATCATTGATTGCCCAAATGAATCATCGAATCTTAAAGCTGGATCACGGTCAACTGGTTGCAAGTTAAATGATGAAACACGTTAATAAAAAACCGGGTAAACAGGAACCGCGCTGGCAAACCAAAATTTCGGGCGGTAATTTTGTCGATAAATTTCACGCTTATCGGAATCTTCATGCGCATGCGTTGTTTTCAAGTCTTGGACGCTTAGTCGCATCACGATTCTCTTCTGCAATGACAATCGTTGTTTTGGCGATTGCCATTTCACTCGCCAGCGGTTTTTATATTCTGGTGGCGAACCTCCAGCAGCTGGCGGGCAATTTGGAAGCCAGCAATCAAATTTCGTTATTTCTTAAAGACGACATTTCAGAGGCGAGGGCAAACAAGTTTGCGGGCATCATCAGGCAAAACCCCGATATTCAGGATGTTAAATTAATTACCAAGGAGCAGGCGCTCGCAGAGTTTCAGTCATATAGTGGATTCGGTGAAGCGGTAAAAGCCCTGGAAAAAAATCCGTTACCGATTGTCATTCAGGTGTTGCCCAAAAATTCATTTGAAAACGAGCAGGCGCTTGAGGTTTTGCTTGATGATTTTAAGCGCTCGGCGGAAGTTGATTTTGCCCAGATGGATATGCAATGGGTCAAACGCCTGCAGTCTATTATGGAAGTGGCGCGGCGCGGCGTTATTTTATTGAGTTTGTTGCTGGGTGCGGGAGTGCTGTTTATTACGGCCAATACCATACGCCTGGAATTACATAATCGCCGCGATGAAGTCGTGATCGCAAAGCTGGTGGGCGCGACCAACGGGTTCATTCATAGGCCGTTTTTGTACAGTGGTTTTTGGATTGGCTTTTTTTCCGGCGTGGCTGCATGGTTTATAGTGACAATCATCATGTTGATTTTAAAACAACCCATCGAAAAGCTTTCCGGACTTTATGATGACGCTTTCCATGTGCTGTTTTTCGGCTTTACTGAAACCTTGGCATTATTGTTTATCTCGTCTGTGCTGGGTGTGGTGGGTTCATGGATAGTACTACATTTCCAACTGCGGCAATTAAAACCTGAGTAGAAAATTATTAGCACTCTTTCTTGCAGAGTGCTAGAATTCAAAAAAAGTTTTTTACATGGGAGTCGCAATGAGTAACGCATTAGCTTTACCTATTAATTTATCGGTCGGAACATTTGACGCCTATCTAAATGTCGTCAGGCAAATGCCTAAATTGACAGTAGAACAGGAACGCGAGTTAGCCTTAAAGTTCAGGGATGATGGCGATTTGGAAGCCGCTCGCGAATTGGTTATGACCAATTTGCGTTTTGTGATTCACGTTGCCAGAGGCTACAGCGGATATGGCTTGTCTATGCCGGATATTATTCAGGAAGGTAATATCGGATTGATGAAAGCCGTTAAACGGTTTGACCCTGATGTAGGCGTGCGTTTGGTTTCTTTCGCCGTCCACTGGATTAAGGCTGAAATTCACGAGTATGTGATTAAGAACTGGGGTATCGTAAAAGTTGCTACCACCAAGGCGCAGCGCAAACTGTTTTTTAACCTGCGTAAATCCAAGCAGGATTTAGGCTGGTTGTCCAATGACGAAGCGGTGGCGATTGCCAAAGATCTTGATGTGGATGTGAGCACCGTTTACGAAATGGAAAAACGTCTGGGCAGCAGGGATATGTCGTTTGATATGCCGGTCGATGAATCAACGGAAGAAAGTTATGTTGCCCCGGCCAGTTACCTCCATCAGCACGGCGGTGATCCTGCGGTACTGCTTGAGAATTCGGATTGGGAAGGCCATGAGCAGGATTTATTGGCAGATGCGATGGCGGAGCTGGATGAGCGCAGCCTGGATATTCTTTCAAGCCGCTGGTTGATGGACAAAAAAGCGACATTGCATGAGCTTGCCGAGCGATACAATGTGTCCGCTGAGAGGATCAGGCAATTGGAACAAAACGCGATGAAAAAGTTGAGAGCAGCGGTTGAACTGGCCGCTTGATTGATAATTGGGTAATAGCAAAAAAGGCTTAGCGATGTCATCGCTAAGCCTTTTTTATTGCCTACGGTTTCACGTCAGGCCACCCTTCGGGTAAATGCAAATCTGTTCCAGACAAATTGATGATGCAACCGTAGCAATGAGGTTAAATCGGTCTAAGTATATCCAGAACCGCCTGAGCCTGTTTTGCCGTTTCAAGGCCGAGATTGGTCAAATAGCCCCCGTCAGCTTGCGTGATCAAGCCTTTTTCGAATAGACGATGGGTGGCGGCAATGGTTTCAGGGGTAGCGGTTTTATGTACCTTGATTCCTTCTAGAGTGGTGGTTAGGTCGTAGCGAACCAGAATGTTCAGTTCTTCTACAATATCTTTGGTATAGGGCATAGTGAATCCTCATGACTCATTGATTTAAAGCAGTAGCATAATGCTATTTATAAAGAAGGAGTATCTTTTTTTATGCGGTCTTTTTCCTCGCGACGATCACGCCATCACGGGTCGGATTGATAAAGGTGTCAAATTCAGGATCATTAAAGATGAGTTCATTGTGTTCAATAATCGCCTCCGTCCAGCCGGGAAAAATGTCGGTAGGATTTTCTACCGCCACCCGGCCGCGCCAAAGCACATTATCGGCAATATAAAGTCCGCCGGGACGAATCCTGTCTTTAGCCATCAGCCAAATTGCAGGATAATCGCCCTTATCGACATCGTTATAGCAGATGTCGAATAATCCTTCTGTCTGGGCAAATACCTCCTGAGCCATGCCGGCCCGGAAATCGATTCTATCCCACAAACCGGCACTACTGAGATATTGCTCGGCTTTTTCCTGGTTGAGAAAATCGGCATCGGTGCAAATGACCTGGCCTTTTGAGCCAACCGCTCGGGCGAACCAATAGGCTGAATAACCGTAACCGCTGCCAAACTCAAACACCCGTTCAGCATTGATCATTTTAGCCTGCGCTTCAATAAAGACGCCCACCAAACGGCCAATGATGGGGAAGTTGTTTTTTTTGGCCAGCGCTTCCATCTCGGTGAGTACCGGATGATCGGTGTGTCGCAGTAAACCGTGCATATAATTTTCAATGGCGGGATTGACCGGGATTAATACGCCGGGATTTGAAACGGTTGGGGATTTTATATCGGCCATCAGCGGTTCCTCATGGATATGTGTTTGTTGAAGTTGAATGACGTTGCCCGTGGTACGGGCTGATTTATTGGATGTTAGCTTGATGAAGACGATGACAGCGAGGGCTTTTAAAACAACTCAGTTTCACTGTGGTCGTTATCCCGAACCAGGACGGACATGTCTTCATACAAAATTATCCTGTTTCTGCCAGTGTCTTTGGCATGATAAAGCGCTTTGTCGGCATGATCCAATTGTGTCGTGGGCATGGATATGCCGTCGACATGGGTTAAGCCAATACTGACCGTGACTCGGCCGACAGTTGGGAAGTTGTAATTGGCGACTGCTTCCCGGAAACGATTAAAAACGGCTATAGCCGTTTCCTGGCTGGCTAAATTCAGGATAACAACAAATTCTTCGCCGCCAAAACGGAACAAAAAATCATTGTAACGAAAGCATTTTTCCATCAATTGACTAAATATCAGCAACACCTCGTCCCCATACAAATGCCCGAAATCGTCATTAACGCGTTTGAAATGGTCTATATCCAGTATAGCAATCCATGAGCTTTTTTCCTCTTTTGTATCAATAACTTGATGGTCTCTGTAATGTTCGCAAACTTGTAATAAGCGAGCGTCTAGCGACTGCCGATTAGGCAATTTGGTTAACACGTCCCGTTCCTTGGTATCATGTAATATCACCAGATTTCGATAGACTCCTCGCAAATGGTCAAGTAATTCAAGCATTTCCCGGTCGAACGCACCTTCCAGATGAATAGCGCGTTCAGGGCCGCCGCTCCCTCGAGCAAAAAAAATAGCCCACGCATGAAAACCGGATTCATCCGGAGCGCTGAGATTCAAATCTGTCGTATGATCCAGTCCGGCAAGCAGGTCGTTATGGTCTTCATTATTCCTGGTGAAATCCAAGGGGAATCGTCTGATTAATAGTTCGCGAACAGTACTTGTTTCTCCCGATTTTTTTCTTTCGTGATTATAAATTTCATAAACGACGGCGCTATCAATCCATGGAATCTCAACAAGGAGCTCTAGAAATTTATGCGTTAATGCCTGGTAATCCTGCTGGGCAGATAACCGTGTCGTCCAGGAAAAAATTTGCTGTACTGTTAGATTGATGGACATCGAAACTCAGCCGCAATATAAAAGGCTTGATTATGCAGCTTTTATACAAAAAATGGGACCTTTTTCGGGATTTTATGCCGATAAAAACGCTAAAAGTTAAAGACACTGTCTAGTCGACATAATGAGGGGTTATAGATCAGCTAATAACTTATCGAGCATATTTTCCGCCTGATGCAGATAGCTTGGCCCGAACAGGTTCAGGTGATTGAGTATATGGTATAAGTTGTACAGCGTTTTTCTGCGTGTATAACCCGGATCTAGCGGATAAACGGCTTGATAAGCCTGATAAAATGCCGGGCTGAAACCGCCGAATAATTCGGTCATCGCCAGATCCGTTTCCCGGTCGCCAAAGTAGCAGGCCGGGTCATAAATGACCGGATTGCCCTGTTCATCCGCCGCAACATTGCCGCCCCATAAATCGCCATGCACCAAAGCCGGTTGCGGCCGGTAACCGGAAAACAACGGCTTTAAATTTGTACGGAGTTTTTCGCCCAGGGTTTGTAAGCGACCGCCATAGCCCTTGGCCGCAGCCAGTGTTAATTGATGTCCCAAGCGTTGCTCTTGCCAGAATGTAATCCAGTCGTGATAGCGGCCGTTGATTTGTATAGTACTGCCGATGGTGTTGTCGCTGTGCCAACCGAAATAGGCCTGTTTTTGCCGATGCAGCTGTGCAAGTTGTTGCCCCAGCAACTGTTCGGAACGGCTATTCAGGTTATGTAAGTCGATATATTCAAGCACCAAAAAAGCATGGTCAGTGGTTTGGCCGCAAACAATAAACTTCGGCACACGGATGGCCTGAGTATGCGCCAAGGCTTGCAAGCCTGCGGCTTCGGCCTCAAACATGGCAAGCCGTTCAGGCGTGTTCAGCTTGACAAAAAAACTGACATTTTCGGCCTGTAACCGGTAAGCCGCATTAATATCGCCGCCTGACAGCGACTGGGCTTTGAGCAACTCAAAAGGCTGCCGGGTTGCCGACTCAATGTGGTGGACAATGGCCTGCCAATCCATCAGTAGAGCTTGCCGAATAAATCCACATGAGTCAGATACAGCCTCATATCCAGCTCGAACTGGTGATAAGACGGCTCCATGTGTTCACACAGCTTGTAAAACGCCTTGTTATGATCCTTCTCCTTTAAATGCGCCAGTTCATGCACGACGATCATCCTTAAAAATTCCAGCGGCACATTTTTGAACAGCGAGGCTACCCTGATTTCATTTTTGGCCTTGTGTTTGCCGCCCTGTACTCTGGAAATAAAGGTATGTAAACCCAAGGCATGATGAAGATCCTTAATTTTATCGTCGTAAATCACCTTGCTAAGCGGCTGGGACTGTTTAAGCAAAGCATTCTTCATGTCAACGGTATAAGCATAAAGCGCTTTATCCGTCCTGATCGTGTGAGGAGCCGGGTATTTTTTCAACAGCGTCTCGCCCAGTTTATCTTTACTGATTAGCAAGCGTACCTGGTTGGTCACGTTTTCAGAATAGCCGACTAAATATTTTAATTCATGCATGGCTTATTACTTCAGCGTGTTCAGTATTTGCTCCAGAGGAGCGAGAGAGATCAATGCCCGGTAAAGAATCGTTTTATCTTCCATCAGGCCGTAACATTCATAGTGATAGGGCGAATCTATGGCGTGGCCGATGCCTTCTTTTTTCGATTCCGGCGGGATTTGCCTGATCAGTATATACAGCGCGTCGCCGGATTTCAGTTGAGCAAGGTAAGTACGGTCAATGCTGATTTTATGCGACATATACACCAGCGGGTTGCGCTCGAAATCATGCTTTTCTATAACCGCCTTTTCCAACAAGGCGCTGGATATAAGGCTGCACGGGAATATTTCAGGGAACACCGCTTTATTTTTAAAGGGATCGAAAAAAGCATCCTGATCGACCAGGGAACCGCACAAAAAGTTTTTTGCATTGCTGGTCGTAATGAATTTTCGTTTCAGGAAAAAACTGCTGCCGGATATAAATGACCGGTCGGGATGCTGGTTGAGGGCGCCAAACTGCGGAACATCCGGGTTGGTCAGGAATAATGCAAACTTGGATTCTTTTTTGTAGCCCAGCAAAGCCAATGCGCCGCCCGATTTAACCGTAATTCTGTTGCTGAGAATCGTCTCCGGGTCTTCTTTTAGTTGCGATTTTTTTATATCGACCGATACCACCTGTCCGGGTTTGACCGCATTAACAAAAGAAAACTGGTAATTGCTAAAACGCAGGTTTTTGTCGCTGATAAGCGCATTTTCATTATGGTGCTGGCGATAAAGAAAAACCTTGTGTTCAAGCAATGATTCCAGTTGAAATCCCAGTGCAATAGGGCCTTTGAACGGATTGTGATTGATGCGCAGCCACCTGTTTCTATCGTGAAACAAGTTGAAATCATCCGTTGCATTACGTGCAACATCAATGTGTATTTGATTAAAAACATCCGAACTGTCTGATGTATGCATAGCGCCTCAACGATTAAATTTCCGGTAACTATTTAGCGCCATTAAATACAATGGAACGCGGATGCCAAAAGTAGGCGCCTTTAGGCGACGCAGATGAAGATGATGAACACGGATTGAAAGGCGAAAGTTGAATCGCGCAATGATTGCATTAGTCTTATTTAATCATAATTATCAGCGTCATCAGCGTTCTATTTTTTATTTTTGGCGGATGAATAACGACAGCGCTTTAATCGATAAAGCGTCGGGTCAAATCGCCGTATTCATCAATTCGACGGTCGCGCAGGAACGGCCATACTTGCCTGACGCGTTCGGCTCTTGCTCTATCAATCGTACAACTTAGAAGTTTTGTTTCCGAATCATTGGCGCTGGTGATGATGTCGCCTTGCGGCCCGGCTATAAAACTATTGCCCCAGAAATTAATGCCGGTAGTCGAATTCGGCGCCAGCTCAAAGCCGATACGGTTGCAGGAAATGACCGGAATGCCGTTGGCGACCGCATGCGAGCGCTGAATGGTAATCCAGGCATCCAGTTGGCGTTGCTGTTCTTCGGGGGAATCTTCCGGGTCCCAGCCTATCGCAGTCGGGTAAATCAACAGTTCAGCGCCTGCCAACGCCATCAGTCTGGCGGCTTCCGGGTACCATTGGTCCCAGCAAACCAATACGCCTAATTTGCCGATAGAGGTTTCGATGGGCTTGAAGCCCAAATCGCCGGGCGTGAAATAATATTTTTCATAAAACCCCGGATCATCGGGAATATGCATTTTCCGGTACTTACCGGCAATACTGCCGTCCTTGTCGAAAACCACCGCGGTATTGTGATAAAGCCCCGGTGCTCGTTTTTCAAAGATGGTCGAGACGATGACGATGCCGAGCTCTTTCGCCACGCCAGACAGGATTTCAGTGGTCGGGCCGGGAATAGGCTGGGCAAGATTATAATTATTATAATCCTCGCTCTGGCAAAAATACGGCCCCAGATGTAGCTCTGGCAGCACTACCAAATCGGCATTGTTAGCGGCGGCTTCATGGATTTTTGCGATGGAAAAATCAAGGTTGGTCTGTCTGTCTTCATCGCAGGGCTGCTGGACAGCGCTAACGGTTAATGTTGATTTCATGATGGTCGTGTGGGGTGGTTTCTGATGGGCGTTATTTTATAACGATTTAGCGAAAGGAAATAACAAAACTGCGTCCGCTTCCGCGAAAGCGAGGCTGCTAAGAAGTGGACTGGACCGGCTCCAGCATTAACTTGCTAATGTATCGGTCATGAATACGGCTTAACAGTGCCAGTGCCATCATCGCACCCAGTAGCGCATAAGCCATGTCCGACTGCGTATCCCAGATATAGCCTTGAGTACCTAAAAAAGCTTCGGCGGCTTCCTTGCTTAACAGCGCAACCCACCATTCAATCAGCTCATAAACGGCGCTGATTGCCAGACAGATGCAGATGACGAAAAAATTAAGCCATTTGATACTTTCCACCACATGATTTCTGATCAGGATTTCCCTGGCGATGATGGCGGGGATAAAGCCTTGGGCGAAATGGCCGAGTTTATCGTAATTATTGCGGTCTAAATTAAATGCGTCCTTTAGCCAGTCGAACAGCGGGACTTCCGCGTAAGTGTAATGTCCGCCGACCATTAAAATAAGGCTGTGGATCAGGATCAAGCTATAAGCCAAACCCGTTAAGCGGAATTTCCGGCGCGTCGCTATAAGCACGACCAAGGCAATCATTGCAGGCGCCGTTTCAAGCACCCAAGTCAGGTAATCCTTAGGATAGGTACCCGACCAAATCAGTGCCGAAAAAAATATCCCGAACCACGTTTTAGTCATAGATCGGTTTATTTCGCTAATGCTTCTTTATAGGTGCTGGCGCTAAAGCCACGGATGGCGGTGCCATTAATGACCGCCAGCGGGATACCGCCATAACCCGGATCAAGCGTTTTTTTGCGTGCTGCGGCATCAAGATCTTGTTCAATATCGTAGGTATTAAAGGCAATGTTGCTCTCGCGCAGAAAGGCCATGGCTTTTTTACAATAAGGACACCAGCTGGTGACGTAAAGATCGACTTTCGGCGCTGCTGCTTGAGCCATGTTATTGGCCGGAATCGGTTGCTGCGATTTGGCTTTAAGATCGTCACGATTTTCTATGGCTGCCGGATCAGCGGGTTTCGATCCGGAGAAATGCGATTTTCCACCGGCATCGGTCCATTTGTAGATTTCGGCCTGGGCGGGTAATGCGAACGTCAGTGCGAGCAAGAGAATAAGCGGGTGATTAATGGTCATGGTATGTCGGTTCCGGTTAGAAATACGGGTTTTGGTTGGCTATCGTTATTCAGGCTCAGGGCAATCAGTATGTCCCTGTTTGGTACAAAGTTGGTAGTTTAATTGACTTGCCCAGTATTGGTAAGCTTGCTCAACATCATCCCAGCTGTCGAAAGAACCCATTAAGGTTTTCCCGCCTGCCCGGCAGTCCGCTGAAGCCATCAGTAATTCACCGGTTTGCGAATCGGTGATTTTTCCCTCGACACTGGCTTGGCCGACATAAGATTCAGTGCCGGTCGCCAACATTTTAAGCAATGATAAGGCGCGAGCCGAAGGGTAGACGGCCGTATATAAATCCAGCAGCAGTATCGATGATTCGGCATCGGTGAGGGCAAATTGGATGCGTAATGTCTCCGGTCCGGGATGAGCGACCAGTTTAAAATTCTTCTTCAAGGCTTCCCGCATTCGGTATTCAAAAAGTTCTTTAAGCCTGTGGTTCTCGGCGTGGGTCATGTCGTTCAGATCGGAATCGGGCAGTTTGCTGGTAATGACGGGTTCTAAAATGATTTTTTTATAACCGGCCCAGTCAGTGCCGTCTTTCCAGAAACTTAATAAAGCATCGCCATCTTCGCCGTCTTTAAGCAGCGAATAATCGTCCAGGAAGTGCGACGTTTCAACATATCTGGCCTGATAGGTTCTCGCGCAACCGACGTTTAGCAGGACAAATATAATTATTGTAAAACGTATAATGGTCGGCATATATAGGGGGGACTGATTTTCGAGATTCATAAAAAACTTCAATTGCTTCGCATGATGGACAACCTAAAAGCCAGGAAAATCCGATTTTATATGTTTGGCAGGAGCTATGACAAAAATTGAGTTAATATGATTTTTGTTTTTAAGCGATTAAAAATCATAATAATACAAATATTGTCTTTTGCTAAATAGCAATAAATTTTCAATTAATTGATTTTTTAGGCTGATTCTTTAAGTGAGTGGAATGTAAGATAAAAGTAAATCAGCTCCTACTATAAACAAAACTAAGAAGGCTATAGTAATAATTGGTAAAATGCAGCTTCAAGCTTAAAATCATTTAACTGAACATTACAATCCCATGACTCAAACAACTGTGAAGGCTCAAGAAATACTTGCTGACACTTATTTAAGTGAGACAAGAACTATTCTACGTGAGAACTTTCTTGCGGATAACCGTCCTTGGGTTGTCGCTTATTCAGGAGGAAAAGATTCTACATTGGTTTTGCAGCTTGTTTATGAAATGCTGCTTTCATTAACTCCGGAACAGCAAAAACCTGTCCATATCATTTCTTCGGATACTCGAGTTGAAGCTCCAAACATAGAAGAGTATCTACAAAACAGCCTGATGCAGCTTGAGCAACACGCTCGAACCTCCAGCCTTGATTTAACAGTGCATCTGGTCAAACCGGAGATCGAAGACAGTTTTTGGTCTTTGATTATCGGCAAAGGCTATCCACCACCAAACCGCTGGTTTCGCTGGTGTACAACCAAGTTAAAAATCAGGCCGGTTAGAAAAGTGATCGATGAGATTACGTCGGAGCATGGCAGCGTTATTTTGTTGATCGGTACACGTAAAGCCGAAAGCAGTAACCGTTCTCGGCAGATTGAAAACCGTCAATATAATAGCAGAGGGCTTAACCAGCATACTGAGATTCCCAATGCTTTGGTATTGCAGCCTATTGTGTATTGGACAACAGATGAGGTCTGGGAGTATCTCTTTACCCATAATCCCGCGCCATGGAATTTCGATCACGATAGGATGCTGGAACTCTATCGGCAAGCAAATAGTGGTGAATGTCCGGTTATAACCGACTTGGATACGCCTTCATGCGGAGGAAGTCGTTTTGGTTGTTGGACGTGTACTGTTGTAAAAGAAGACAAATCGATGAAAGGGTTTATTGAAACCGGGGATGAGTGGATGGAGCCTTTATATGACTTTCGGTTACGGTTAAGAGACATGCATGGCAAAGAGGAATTAAGAAACCAATATAGACGTAATGATCAGCCTGGACTTGGGCCTTTTAATTCTGAGGCCAGAAAAATGATTCTTGAAGAGCTATTAAAAGTTGAGAAGAAAGTGGGTAGACAGCTGATCAGCAATCAGGAGTTGCTTCATATTCAGGATATTTGGACTGAGGAATTTGATGTTATGCACTCTGCATTAAGAATCGCTTATAAATATCAACGTAAACCGAAAGGAGTCGCGGCAGCATGAGTACTGAAACAATTAGTCAATTTATAGAGCGCAACCTGTATGAATTATCAGAAGAATATGAAATACCCACTAACATTATTCCCCAGATAGCCCATTTAATTGAGATTTATCCAAATCCCGAAGTTCATGGGTCTACAGCAGCATTAAAAGAGTCGCTTGCCAAAATTATTAAAGACCAGCGGCAGCAGGGAGCATTACAGTAAATGTATTTCAAGTCATTGACGATTAACAACTTATTTTCGTATCACGGTTCCTGCTCCTTTGATTTAACGCCGCCTGATGAGTCAGAGAGAAATATCGTAATTATTCAAGGGCGTAATGGTGATGGAAAAACCAGCTTCCTCAATAGCATAAAAATATTATTCGCAGGCGTGAATGAGGATATACGTCGGACCGTTCAACGCAAACGCATTCCTAATCGTAGACAGTATGTTTGCGGCATAGAAAACGAATGGTGGGGAATTCTCAATCAGCAAGCCAGGCTAACCGGCGGAGGTGTTTTGTCATGCGGCGTACAGGCTATTTGGGAATCTGACGACGGCGAAGTCAGTGCGGAGAGAAAATGGTTAATCGATTATGAAAAGAATGATTACCAGGAAGAGGTCATCGTTTCAACGCCCTTTTTAGGTGTTTTAACAGGAAAAGACGCGGAAGACTATTTGGAACGGTGTTTACCACGATCTTACATTCCTTTTTTCTTTTTTGATGGTGAAGAAGTTCAATCGTTAGCAGAAGCAAACGATAATGAAGTGATTGCCAAGATGGAGCAATTGTTGAATATCCGGCCTTTGGAAAATATTCAAGAAAGGCTCAAAGAATTAACCAGCGATTGGCGACGTAATGCAATGAGTACTGAAGAAAGAAGGGAATTGACTCGTCAGGAAAATTTACGGCGAAGCAAGGAAAGCGACTTGGCGATCATTGTACAACAAAAGCTCCTGTACCAAACTGAGATTGGTGAAATAGAAGATCATTTGAATAAAATTGCCCGTCACTTGAAGATATTGCGAGGTTCCCCGGATCAGGAGAGTGAAATTAATATTAAAGCGCAGATTAAGCTTAAAGAAGAACTGCGCCAACAACACATGGCGGAAATCGGTGAGGCTTTCCAGCGTGACGCATTTTTAAGAGTAACGCCCGGCTTGGTTGAAAAAGCTCTGAAAACAACTGAAATCTTGAGTAAGCAGGAGCAAGGAACACAGCTAGAAATGCTTAATAGCCTGAAACAGGAATTGCCGGAAATTTTTACCAGGCCGCCTTATCCAAGTCCAAGACTAGAAAGCCAGCAGGTCGAGTTCTATCAAAAGCGTATTATCAGGGCTTTAGAATACTTTGATATTCCAGAGAATAATGGCGCTGTATTCAATATAGACGGTAACCGGGTTAGGCTATTATCCGGTTTGTTATCCAGTTATCAGGGGCTTCATAAGCCCCATCAAAACCTGCAAAAAATCCTGAAAAATGCTTATGAATTAGCTCAAGAAATAACGCGATTGGAACATCAATTAAAAGATGCCGGCGATATGTCCAATAAACAAAGAGCTGAACATGCCCGTTTGTCAAATGAAGAAGAAAGTTACAAGGACAATCTATTAACGCTAAAAGATAAGCTTCGCGACCATGAAAAGCAGCAGCTCGCTATTGGCATTGAGCTTACTAAAATAGAGAAGGAAATCAGTCGCCTGGAAAACACGGTAAGGCAAGCGGACGATAGTGAACGCCAATTGAAATTTGCCGAGCGTTTGCGTAGCGCGTTAAATGAAGTCAAAGAACGTTTAAAACGGCAAAAGAGAGCGGAATTGGAGGAAAGCTATAACCGGCATTTAAGGCAGTTATTGGATTCGAACAGTTTGATAGCGCAGGTAAAAATCAATGAGCATTTTGAAATCACTTATCTGGATGCACAACAAAACAAGATTGGCATGAGTACGGTTTCGGCCGGAATGAAACAGTTGTCAGCTACGGCTTTGCTTTGGGGATTAAAAGAAATATCGGCTAGAGAATTGCCGCTGATCATCGATACGCCGATGGGCCGTATCGACCGGCAACATCAGGACAATTTATTGCTGAAATATTATCCAAAAATCGGCCGACAAGTCATTTTATTACCCACCGATTCGGAATTGGATGAACGTAAACGGGCGCTGTTGAAACCATACATTTATAAAGAGTTCCATTTGTCGAATCCGCATGGGACTCAAACAGAGATTACTGAAAGGACCATCTAATGTCGGATATTTTTACCAGTAAAACGGACGAGTTGATTATCGATCAGGTTTTGCAGCACGGATTACGTGCATCTAAAGTGCCCAAATATACAGTGTTGCGGATTGCCTTGGCTAAATCCATGCGGATATTGACGCCACCGGATGCTTCATATGACAAAATCGATGAAAAAGGCTCGGAATATACCTTTCCTGTTTTAACCGGAAAAACCCGAGAAGAGGATTTTAACGGCATTCGCGATTTCGATGACGCTATTTGCGCATTACTCAGCGTTTATCACAATGAAGATTTATTTGCCGATATAAAACAATACCGTACCCGATTACAAAGACATATTCGTAGAGGTTTGTATGAAATCCGAACCAGTTGGAATCGCAGTCATGATTTTATTACTTATTTACAAGAAGAGTTGTTTGCCGGTTTAGACATTAATCCAGAGCAATCCGAGCTAAACGCAGTAGAAAATACCTTGGTTGACGCTTTGCAGGAAATCGGCGTTGTTGCGGAAATCAAAGAAAAAATTCAAGGACCTAGAATTGACCGGTACTTTCTGCATTTGCCCAACATTCAACATTTGGATCAACTAAAGAGAGGCTTGGAAAAATTGGCTTTTCGTTTGGGTTTGCAGCAGGAAGGTGTTTTTATTCATGCCACTAGCGAGCCTAAGGTTGTTGGTATGGATATTCCTCGCCAGAGGCAGCACTGGAAGGCTATTGATGCAAGCCGATTGCCTCAATGGGCGGAACAAGAAAAGGGTAATAGCCGGTTGGCGGTTTGGTTGGGCGAGGATGTCTTAGGCAACGATTTTTCCTTTGATTTAGTTGATGCGCCGCATTTATTGATTGCGGGTACGACCGGTAGCGGTAAAAGTGTCTGTTTACATGCATTGTTATTATCCTTGTTATGGACGCAATCAAAAGATTCCTTACAGTTGGCCCTGATTGACCCGAAACAAGTCGAATTGGCGCAATATGAAAAAATCCCACATATATATGGAAAAGGCGTGGTTCACCTGATTACTGATGTAATGGAACTATTGGAACAATTAGTTGATGAAATGGAACGCCGGAATCAATTGTTACGGGAAGCGGGTGTCAGCAATCTGACCGAGGCATTGCAACAGCGCAAATTGCAATTACCGCGTATTGTTGTGGTCATTGAAGAGCTGGCTGACTTAATGATGCAATCCCGTGAATTGGAAACACCGCTGGTTCGCCTTGCCCAAAAAGCGCGTTCAACAGGTATTCATTTGATTCTAGCCACACAGCGTCCTGATTCAGTAACATTCAGTGGCTTGTTAAGAACCAATATACCCAGCAGAATTGCCTTGCGCGTACAAAAAAACACTGAATCCCGGATTATTTTGGATGAAACGGGTGCGGAACAACTATTAGGTTCCGGTGATATGCTGGTCAAAATTCCTCAGGTATCAACGAATGCTATTCGTGTACATGGGGCCTATATTTCGCAAGATGATATTAAGTTATGCCTGCGTAATTTATAAAAGGAGCTGCAAATGGCAAACGACTTGTTAATCTATGAATTTCGTCCACTGTATTTACTTTTGGATCGTATCGGCCCCTTTCAGGATGAGCCCTACGAGATTGATTTTACCGATAAGGAGCATCGGCCTTGCAATTTTTTCTTGATGGTATCGAAGAATGGTTCAGGCAAAACAACGGTTTTGGATACTATGTCCTGTTTACTTGGCTTGTTGGGACAATCCGATCCTAAACAATACGGCTTGGAGGATTTAGACAAGGGTGAAGGCCGCGCCCAGCTTGATGTAAAACTCCGCGTGTATTGGCAAGGGCAAGATCATAATATTGTTTTATCTATTTTGGCTGGTCATTCAAACACTGACTTGTCGCTGAAAGTATGGGATGCCGAGCAATTGCAAGCCCATGATGCTGCCAACTGGCATCGCATGGGTTTTATGGGGCGACAAAGCGGCCTGCCATTAAAACCTTTATCTAGCCATAAAACGGATGATTTTATTGCCGATTTATTGGTTGCTTTGCAATTCAGTATTGGTGCTTCTCCTAGTGGTTTTGGCGAAAGTGCATTTTCCTATCCTACCGTGCTAAGTTTTTCCGCTTATCGTGATATACCGGCGATTAGTTTTTCTGATGAATTAGTACAGCCACGTTCCATTACCCAACCACATTATTGGGGTTATAAAACTGTACATTGTTTTTCACCGCATAATGAAACCTGGAATTATTCTTTAGATAATCTTCTGGTTTGGTTGAAATGGCTGGATGATGGGCGTTTTGAAAAAGCGCGTAATTTGGTTAATAAACAAGTTTTTGAAGGAACGGGTAAATATTTAAAAGATGTGCGCCGTGATCCACCCGAAGCGATTATACATACGGGTAGCAATGATCCGATTCACCGCCTTGACCGTTTAAGCAGCGGTGAAAAAAATCTGATGCAATTATTTCTGCGTATCGGTGCGCACCAAACCAAAAATACCATTTTGCTGATTGATGAATTCGATGTGCATTTGCATATCCGCTGGCAGTATCGATTGTTTTATGCCTTAAAAGCATTGGCAACCAGTGAGGATGCAAATTTTACCGTGATAGCCACTACGCATTCGACTGAAATACTGGAAACGTTTGTTGCAGGTTTGGATGTTGATGAAGATGGTTTAATAAAAGGAGGACACTTGATTAAGAAAGGAATGGGCAATGACGATGAGGAATAATGGCAGTTTTAAAAACATCGGTAAAGAGGCGATAGTTCCTGAATCTACCGATGGTATTAAAATTTATCTGGAATCCACGGATGATCAATATATTTTAAGGAATTGGTTTTCCACGTTTAATTTCTATGACAAGCTGAGTTTTGAATCGGTTTCTAAAACTCGTGGCGACGGAGGCTGCCAGTTGGTTTTGAAAAAAGTTGAAAACTCACAATTAAAAGCTTTTGGTATTGTCGATAGAGATATTCTTTTGGCTGATCCTAATTTTAAGAGTTCATTGTGGTGGGAAATTGATGATGAGGTTTTTTTATCTCAAAAGCCTTATGGCGAGAAAATTTTTGTATTGCATCGCTGGGAATTAGAAAACTATTTACTTCATCCGCAGGCTTTGGCTGCTTTAGTGGCAGAAAAACAACGTAATGACGCCACTTCAGCTACGGATGTCGCCAAGTTATTGTGCGATCATGAGGACGACATGGTCGCGGTTACCCTTTTATCAACTATTTCCCCTATACGGATTCGTGAGCAAGTTTTGCGGGATAAATCAGGTGAAGAATTATCGGGGGCAATACTAAAAAAATTGTTAGTGGAGGCAGATGTTTTAGAGTCAGAACAGATAAAAATTAAGTGTTTCGCTGAAAACAAACAAGATCCTATTGAGCGGTGGCAAAGATTAAGCCGATTGATGGATGGCAAAAGAATCATGCACCGAATAGATGATTTGCTTTTTTCAGGTAAAGTTAAACTGGAATCCGAGCTTGGCGCATTAGGGCGGCATGTAGCCACACATAAGTTAATTGATCGCGCTTTAATTAATTGGCTTGAAAGCATTTATCATTCAGCTTTGGTTGAGTGACTACTCGGTGTGTTAATTTTTTTAAAATCACTGACTTGGTTGTCATATTTTTATAAAAATAAAATTATATTATTTTTCAATTGGTTACAATTTAAGATAATATGGATAGGTTCGATAACTCATTAAATGCTAGTAATATGTACGTTGATTAGTTACTCGTATACTACAATTTTTTTGCGGGAAAAACCTATATGCCTACTTTATCGATTCACGGCGATGTCCATATTCCCGATAATCTTATTCATGCATTGGGCTTAAAACCCGGCACCGAACTGGCTTTTGAACGCCAAGGCGATGCGATTGTCATGCGCCCGGTAAAAAAGCCAAACAAAATCTCACGGGTTGAAGAAGGCCCCCAAATACTGGGCTATACCGGGCCGACAGTCACCTTGGAAGAAATGGACGACGCTATTGCCAAAGGCGCAACGCAATCGCTGTGAAGTCGGTCGATACCAATATCCTGGTGCGCTACTATGCGCAAGACGACCCTCTGCAATCGTCCCTTGCTTTTCGTATCTTCAGGGATGAGCCCGAGTTGTTTGTGACGAAAACAGTTTTGCTTGAGTTTTTCTGGGTTTTGACTCAGGCCGACAAGTTTCGTTTTCCGCTTGAACAAGTTATGGCCGTTTTCGAACATCTGCAAGGCTTGCCGAATATTGTCATCGAGGATGAACTTTCGTTCCGAACAACCGTCGCATGGTGCCATGCCGGTCTTGAGTTTCCAGATGCTTTGCATTTGGCGGCTTCTGCCGCTTGCAGTGCGTTTTTGACGTTTGATGACCGTAAATTTTCGCGTCGGGCTCAACGTCTTAACTTGACGCCGATTTGTGAAATTCCTACATAAAATTTTTCTATTCATCTTAGAAAAATTAGAATTGGGTGGTGCCTTTTTCTGACGGCTAAGAGTTATACCCTTGATAGCGAAGTTGTTCTATTCAGTTGCGCTTGATATAAAAATCAGCTCGTTCATCAAAACCATGCTGCAAAGAAGCGGCGTTAGCGAATTCCCCATCCATTGTTAAACATTGCACCGTAACTGCCGCCACTTCGTTAGCTATGGGCGTTGTTGCCGCGTAATCGAGATAAATTGGGTTATCCAAAACAGGTTTTTAAGTGTATAAACTTCTTACTTCGGTTTCTTTATACGGGACGCAGTTTAAAACCGCGTCCCGCTCAAGGTTGCAAACGTGTCGAATATTAACCGACAGCCCTCAACGCCCCCTCAGGAAACTGCATGGTCATGCAATGCAGGCTGCCGTACTGATGCACCAAGGGCTGACAAGGAACGCCAATAATCTTGCGATCGGGAAAACAACCGGCCAAGCGATCCAGCGCAATCGCATCCATCGGGTCGCCGTAAACCGGCACCATGACGGCGCGATTGATGATCAGGAAGTTGGAATAATTGGCCGGGAGTTGTTGCCCGTCCTCATCATGAATCGGTTTCGGCAGCGGCAACGGTACCAGATGATAGACGTCTCCATCCTGGGTTCTAAGCGCCTGGAGTTGTGTTTCCATGAATTTCAGGCTGTTGTAGTGCGGGTCTTCGGGGTCGTCGCAGCTGGTGTAAGCGATGGTATCGGCGGAGCAAAACCGCGCCAGGGTATCGATGTGGGCATCGGTATCGTCGCCGCTCAGGTTTTCCTGGTCCAGCCAGAATACCCGTTTTGCGCCCAAGTATTGAAGCAACTGCTGTTCTATTTCCTGTTGGCTCAGGCCTTTGTTCCGGTTCGGGTTTAACAAACATTGTTTGGTGGTCAGGAGGGTGTCTATGCCGTCGCTTTCGACGCTGCCGCCTTCCAGAATGAAATCTATATCGGTATGACTTGCGCCTTTAAAGGGCTTGACGTTGAGTAGTTTGTGATTAAGCGCGTTGTCGCTTTGGTGCGAGTATTTTTCGCCCCAGCCGTTAAAATGAAAGTTCATGTGCATAGGGACGCCGTCTTTTTCGACGGTAAGAAAAACGGTATCCCTGACCCAGATGTCATTCACAGGGGCGTGAATGAAGTCGATGTTGTCGGTCTTGCTTATTAAGGTTTGGATATGTTGCTGATGACTGTCATCCCTGCAAACGATAAGCAGTTTTTGGTATTGGCTGATGGTATCGCTAATGACGCTGTAGGATTGTTCTACGGCATCAAGGTTGCGAAAGTCGCCGGTTTTATGCGGCCATGCGATTAATACGGCGGATTGTTTTTCCCATTCTGCTGGAAATCTGTTCATAGGTTTTAGTTTCCTGTAATTGTGCGTTCCGGCTGTGTGCCGGGAGCTGATTGAAACAACATTTCTTTGGCATGTGCCAGCGTGTTGGCGGTGATATTGACGCCGCCGAGCATTCTGGCAATCTCTTCTATGCGCTCTTCCGTTTCCAGTAACCGGACGTTGGAAGAAGTAATATCGGTTTGGTTGTTTTTTTCAACGTAGAGATGGTGATGCGCTTGTGCAGCGACTTGTGGAAGGTGGGTGACGCACATGACTTGCCGGTTATGGCTTAAGCTGCGCAGTTTTTGTCCGACGATTTCGGCAATGCCTCCTCCTATGCCTGAGTCTACCTCATCAAAAATCATGGTCGGGGTGGTTTTATCACTGGACGTGGTGACTTGAATAGCCAGGCTGATGCGCGACAGTTCGCCGCCGGAAGCCACTTTAGCCAGTGGTTTTGCTGGCAGGCCGGGATTGGCGCTGACCAGAAATTCGATTTTATCTTTGCCGTTCAGTTTGGGCGTAGCGCTATCCAGTGCGCCTATGTCGACCAGAAACTCGCCTTGCGGCATGCCCAGTTCCTTGATCATCGCTGAAATTTTTTGTTGCAGTTTCTTGCCGCTAAGCTTGCGTTGTCCGGACAGGTGCGCGGCCAACTGGTGGTATTGGGCCAGTAATTGTTCGACAGTTGCCGTTAAGGCTTCGATACGCTCGCTGCTGTGGGCCAGTCCGTCGAGTTCCTGCTCAAGTTTTCCGACCAGTTCCGGCAGTTCATCCGGGGTAACGTGATGTTTGCGGCTCAGGCTTTGAATGATGCCGATCTGGTTTTCCAGCGCTTCCAGGCGGTGCGGATCGGCCTCTTGCGATTCGAGAAAGCGGCGCAATTGCAGGGATGCCTCTTCAACCTGAATCTGCGCTTCGGAGAGCATGGTGCAGATTTCGTTCAATTCGGGCGCGAATTGGGCAATGTGGCTTAACTCGCTGAGACAGTGGTTCAGCATTTGATTGACCGATTGCCGGTCGTTCTCATACAGCATATCGACCTGTTCTTGACCGGTGCTTAAAATTTGCCCCAGATTGGCCAGTTTGCCGTGCTCTTCGGAAAGCTCGGCGTAGCTGAAGTTTGCCAAATCCAGCTGTTGCAGTTCTTCAAGCTGATAACGCAGCAATTCCTCGCGTTCGGTTTGATCGACGCTGGATTTAATCAGGCCGGCCAGTTCTTTACTGGTTTGATGCCATTGCCGGTAACAGGCGTTGACGCTGTCCAGCAGCGGTTGGTTTTTTGCGTAGGCATCCAGCAGGCGGCGTTGCTCGTCGGCATTGAGCAGGGTCAAATGCGCGTGTTGGCCGTGAATTTCGACCAGCTTTTCGCTGAGCTCCTGCAAGGCCTGCAAGGTGACCGGACGGTTGTTGATATACGCTTTGGAGCGGCCGTCATGATTAACAATACGCCGGATCAGGCATTGCTGTTCGGTATCCAGTTCATTGTCCTTTAGCCATTGCTGCGCTTGAGGCGCGTCGGCCAAATCGAATTCCAGGTTAATTTCGGCGCGTTTGCTATTCGGGCGCACGTAGCCGGAATCGGCCCGGTCGCCCAGCGCCAGCCCCAAGGCGGTTAATAAAATAGACTTGCCGGCTCCGGTTTCGCCGGTAAGCACCGACATGCCTTTTTCCAGGTCGAGGTCTAATGATTTAACGACGGCGAGGTCGATGATATTAAGGTTTAATAGCATGATTGTCGGTGTGGTAACCACTGCTCCAGTTTAATTTATTCCTGAGTATATAGAAGAAATCATGGCCTTCCGGGTGCAAAATTCTAATAGGTTTCGGTTCTTTTTTAATTAAAATTTTGTCGCTGATTAACACCTTCGGAATTTCAATATGATCGCAAGTCACCAAGGCGTTGATTTGTTTGGTCTGGCAAAAACTTATTTCAATTTCGGCCGAATCGTTGATCACGATAGGCCGATTCGACAAGGTATGGGGATTAAGCGGCACCAAGACCAGCGCGTTTAACGCAGGATGCAAAATCGGCCCGCCGGCGGACAGGGAATAAGCGGTCGACCCGGTCGGCGTGGAAATAATCAGGCCGTCGGAGCGCTGCGAGTTTAAAAACACATTATCAATCTTGGTGATGATCTCTATCATGCTGGGCGTTACCCAGCGATGCACGACCACTTCATTGACGGCGGTTTCTTCGTGGATAACTTGCCCGCCACGGATGATTTTGGTGCGCAATAAATAGCGTTTTTCCTCTGTGTAATGGCCTTTAAGGATGTGCTGTAGCTTATCGGACAGCTCGTTGGGCGATATGTCCACCAGAAAACCCAGTCGGCCCAGGTTGATGCCGATCAACGGAATATCGTATTCGACGATGGCGCGGGCGGCCGAAAGAAAGGTGCCGTCGCCGCCAACGGCGATAACCAGGTCGCAATGCTGACCCATTGTGTCTATCGTGCAGGATTTAACGGACGGATTATCAATAAAATGAGCGCTGTCTTTCGCGACAATGACCGTATATTGGTGTAGCTTTAAAAAAGCATGCAGGGCAGTTAAAGTCGCGGCGATGCTGGGATCGCTGGGTTTTCCTATGATGCCGATGGTCTTAAAGGGAGTCTGCATTGCTGGTTAACAATTGGGAAATGAATTTGATTATACAAAAAAACCTAGGTAAGACTACGAGTATTACAACTTCAGCGGATATTTTGGCTGTCGCAGGGCTTGGTTTTGCCTTTTAGCTTGATATTTTTGAACAATAGACACAATCTATGAACTGCCGGATTGATGGAATCGATTAATAGCGGCAATATACACAGAGGATCGTAAGACAGGGTGTAAAATTATTAATTCAGGGGGTTAGCAATGAAACAATTACACAGAAAGGACCTGTTCGGCTGGTCGGAATTTAATCGGGAGCGCAATCTGGATTTTCACAGTGTGCTGTGGGTGCGCGACGATGGTAACGTTTTAATCGACCCTTTGCCGATGTCCGAACATGATCACAGCCACTTGCAAAGCCTGGGCGGGGTAAGATTTATCGTCATTACCAATAGCGACCACTGCCGCGATGCCGAGCATATCGCCGAGGTTACCGGCGCGGCGATCTACGGCCCGGCAGCCGAGGAAGAAACGTTTCCGTTGGCATGCACCCGCTGGCTGCACGATCACGAAGAAATCGTTCCCGGCTTGATTGCCTATCAGCTTAACGGTTCTAAAACGCCGGGAGAATTGGCGCTACTTTTGGAGCACAGCACGCTGATAACCGGCGATTTAATCCGTTGCCATATCGGCGGTGAATTGTGCATGTTGCCGGACGAAAAGCTGACTGATAAAAACAAGGCCATTCAATCGGTCAAACGCATTGCCGAGTTGCCTGATATTAAGGCCGTTTTGACTGGCGACGGCTGGCCGCTGTTCAATCATGGCAGTGAAGCTTTGCATCGTCTGGCAAGGTCATTGAACCATTAAGTGAACAACCCAAAGTTTCTTCTTCAACGTGCCGCTTGACGCGGCATCTCAAGCCATACAGCAGGTTTTGTTAATGTGGGTACAAAAAGAATTTTCATTATCAGCAAAAAGCAGGGGATTCCATCTGATCACCGGTGAAATCCTGAGTGCTATTCCGGAATTGGCCGCGGTACAGTGCGGGTTGCTACACCTCTTTATCAAGCATACATCGGCATCGTTGACGGTTAATGAGAATGCCGATCCGACGGTGCGCCAGGATATGGAAAGCCACTTTAATCGATTTGTGCCGGAAGGCGCGCCTTATTACAAGCATGGCTATGAAGGCGAAGACGACATGCCAGCCCATATAAAAAATGCGCTGCTGGGTTCCAGTTGCACCATTCCCATTACCAAAGGCAAGCTTAACCTGGGCATCTGGCAAGGCATTTACCTGTGCGAGCACCGCAATCAGGGCGGCAGCAGGCGGATTGTAGCGACTATTCAGGGACAATCTCGAGCCGATACCCATACGGGGTAGCGTTCCGAATAGCCTTTATTGATTGAAGAAGTTGGGTTCTCTATTCTTGTACAATGCCAACTGGCTTTTTTGGTAACGTGTATGAAATAAGATCACCAACCTACGCGGCTACATAGAGACAATAGTCAATATTTCAGGAAATGGAGAAAGGACGTTGAAGATATTAGTAACAGGAGCTGCCGGCTTTATAGGTTCAAGCCTTAGCCTGAAGCTGCTGGAACGGGGCGACGAGGTTGTCGGAATAGACAACCTTAACGATTATTACGATGTCAATTTGAAGCTGGCGCGGTTGGAACGGCTGCGGGACTATGATCGTTTTAAGTTTATCAAGCTTGAAATTGCCGATAGAGCCGCAGTAGACGAGCTTTTTGCCCGTGAAAAATTTCAAAGAGTCATGCACCTCGCGGCTCAAGCCGGTGTAAGGTATTCCATCACCCATCCTCATGCCTATATCGATTCGAATATAGTCGGATTCATCAACATACTCGAAGGGTGCAGGCTGTGTGCCGTCGAGCATTTAGCCTACGCTTCATCCAGCTCGGTTTATGGGGCGAATACCAAAATGCCGTTTTCTATCCATGACAATGTCGATCATCCTGTTTCCCTTTATGCGGCCAGTAAAAAAGCCAATGAATTAATGGCTCATACTTATAGCCATCTTTATAAGCTGCCGACCACCGGCTTGCGGTTTTTTACCGTTTACGGCCCCTGGGGACGGCCGGATATGTCGCCGATCAAGTTTGCCCGTAATATCATTGAAGGGAAGCCGATTGATGTGTTTAATTACGGTAATCACCGCCGCGATTTCACTTATATAGATGACATAGTGGAAGGCGTCATCCGGGTTATTGATAAACCGGCACAAGCTAATGCAGACTGGCTGGGTGACAATCCCGATCCGGGGACCAGCTTTGCCCCTTATCGTTTGTATAATATTGGAAGCAATAATCCCGTGCATTTGTTAACGTTCATTGAAACGCTGGAAAAATGTTTGGGTAAAGAGGCGGTAAAGAATTTCTTACCGATGCAGCCGGGAGATGTACTCGATACCTATGCCGATGTTTCGGATTTAGAGCATGATTTGGGCTACAAGCCTGCTACGTTGCTGGAGGATGGGGTTAGGAGTTTTGTTGAATGGTATAAGGGTTTTTACAAGGCGGCTTGATCAAGGCGTTTTGGAGGTGGGTTTTATTTTTCATGGAAAGGTTGCTATCAATGAGGGAGCGCTATAGCATTAAGCCTAACGGATTGCTGGTGTGGCGATATACACCTGTGATTAAAGATTAATATACGCCTAAAAAGGTGTCTACTTATAGTTGGGCCTCAAAGAGTCAGGAGGCATAAAGTGAAGAGGTTTTTATGAATGTTCCATTTTCAGGTGGCTGCGCATGCGGTGCCATACGCTACGAGTGTTCTAGCGAGCCATTGGCAATGCTTAATTGCCATTGCCGTGATTGTCAGCAATCTAGCGGAGCGCCGTTTGCATCTGGCGTAGTTGTCCCTACAAAGTCCATTAAAGTCACGAGCTCACCAAAAACATACTCCGTTCTTGCATCTAGTGGCGCTCAGACAACACGAAGTTTTTGCTCAAACTGCGGTAGTCCTTTGTTCACAACCGGCGAAGCGATGCCAGATTTCACATCCATACGCTTCACAACGTTTGATGATCCAAGCGATTTTAGTCCGGCATTGGACATTTGGGCGTCAAGCGCAGCTTCGTGGGTTTGCTTGAATGAGGAGTTGCCACATTTTTCGCAGTCGCCACCGCTGGGCACAAACGAGTAACGATATGCTTGTCTGGCCCAACAAAACGCTCAAGCCGACCCGCGTCCGCTACGCTCCAGCGGTCGGCTTAGCTTTACGTTAGGGTTTTATATGGAAAATATCGTCCAATTCCCAACAAAATCAGTTCGTGATTGGTTGGCTATTGAGAGTGCTATGAATGATGCTCTATCAAATGGGGTTATTAAGGGTCTTATTCTTGAAGATATTCTTTATAGGTCTTCTAGCGTTAGTTTACCTAGGCATGGGTTTATGTCTTTTGCTTTCAATATCCAGCCGTGGGCCTGGGAGTATCTCAATAAGCATAGTTATCTTTTGAATCATAAGAATTATAAATTGTAAGTTCTGTAGGTTGAGCATGCTTTTTATGCCAAACATTACATTATTTCAATATGACGGCAGATTTCGGGTTTGTCCACAGCTATCCTGCCACCAGATCAGATACCCAAATGTTGGGCAACGAAAAACTGTCACTTAAAGCGCCTACTGTTGGCGCCTAACCTACGACACTTGGTTTAATGGTATAAAGCTTTTACGAACAAATAAGTATTTGTGCTTATAGAAACTTCATGGTTTGTCTGCTCTACTTGACTGAGTCTATGACCTAGCAAAATTGTAGATTACATAATTTATAATTTTTCTTTACTGGAAAGCCTCATAACCTTGTATAACCAATACTTCCATTTCAGCGAATTGCCGTTTTCCATAGCGACTGATCCGCACTTTGTTTATATGAGTCCGCGTCATCAGGAGGGCTTGGCTCATCTTCTTTACGGCATTAATTTTGGCGGCGGCTTTGTCGCTTTAACCGGCGAAGTGGGCACCGGCAAGACAACTCTCTGTCACTGTCTTTTGCAAAAAATACCGGAAAACATAGATATTGCTTTGATATTGAATCCAAAGCTTAATGCAGTCGAATTATTGGCTACAATCTGCGATGAACTGGGTATTAGTTATGACAAAAATCAGCATTCGTTAAAAAACCTGATTGATCTTTTAAACCAGCACCTGCTTACAGGCCATGCCAATGGCAGACGTACGGTTTTATTAATCGATGAGGCGCAGAATTTAAGCATGGAAGTGCTGGAACAAATTCGTCTGTTGACCAACCTGGAAACCAACAAAACAAAATTATTGCAAATTATTCTGGTCGGCCAGCCTGAATTAAAAGAATCGCTTAAACGACAGGATTTGCGTCAGTTAAATCAGCGCATTACCGCCCGCTATCACTTGTTGCCGTTATCGCTCAATGAAACTCGAGCTTATATCCGCCATCGCCTGACTGTTTGTAACGGCCAGCCGGATATTTTTAAAGAAAGCGCGATTCGCAAAATTTACCAGCTTTCTTCCGGCATACCCAGAATGATTAATATCCTCTGTGATCGCGCTTTGCTTGGCGCCTACTCAACCAACACTCATGTTATTACACCGGCAATCGTTAGCGCTGCTGCCCATGAAACGCTGGCTTTTACCGATAAAAAATTTCCTTGCCTGGCCGCATTATTCGGCCTGCTGTTTTTGGGTTGTATTGCCGCAGGTGTTTATTTTCGAATGGTTTGGCCCAAGGCGAGTCATCAAACCGCAATTAATTTTACAACAACCTATCCTGTCATCCAGACAAAGCCTGAGATCACCAGCCAACTCCTGCAGCCGGTTCAAAAAGAACCGCTTCTTATTGAAACATTTAACACCGCTGCTGTCGCTAAAACAAAAACGTTCCATGACTGGATCAATAATCCCGATTATTCATTAAATGCTGCGTTAATCGGCACGCTGAAACTCTGGGACAAGCCTATCCCTGAGAATAATCAGGTGGATTGTCATTACGTAGAAACAACAGGGCTGCGCTGTGCATTTGGCAAAGCCAACTGGAAAGACATGCTGGCAATTAATCATCCGGCTATTCTGGAGTTCTCATTAACAGGTGAACAAAAGTTCTATGCCTTGCTTACCGGATTCGGGCAAAATCAATCAGTGATTCATTTTAAGGATAATGCGACTTTTCCGGTAGCAGATGCATTGAAGTATTGGGACGGCTATTATTTAATACTGGAGCCGCCGCCAATTCCGGATGTCAAAATAATACGCCCCCGCGAGACATCGGAGCATGTGTTATGGCTACGACATCTGTTAAATAGTATTGACAGGAAAACTGAAGCCGTAGAGCAGCCACGTTTTTATGATGACAAGTTAGTCGCTCGCGTTATGAAATTTCAGCATCAGCACCAATTACCGGAAGACGGCAAGGTGGGCGAAAAGACTATGTTCCATCTTAAAAATATAGCTCAGGCACTTAATCTTCCTCACTTAGAAATAACCGATTAATTATGTCTTTTATTCTAAATGCCTTGCGTAAATCAGAACAGGAAAGACAGGCTCGTCAGGCTGAGAATGTAACTGACAAAATCCTTCTTCCTCAGCCGCCACAAAACAGCGGCAAGACAACCAAGCTATTAGTGTTTCTTCTTATCGCTAATGTGTTGGTTATTGCCGGCAGCGTTTGGTTTGTACGAAATAATTTGATGTCGACGCCTGATACGAGTGCGCCAACTCTTTCCCCCGCGCTGTCGGCACAAGACGCAAAGCTTGAGCCTAAAGCGATTGCTAAATCCACTCAGTCGAAAAGACCGGCACAAAAAGCGGAATCCGAAATAACCTCTATTGCGGAATTGATCGATAAAGAAAAGCCTGAACCAGCTCCGTTACCGGTCACCACAAAAAAAACGGCGGCTGACTCCATTAAGCAACCTGCTATTACCAGCAATTCCGAGTTGCAGATACAAACCACTCCGGTAATAGCTCCTGCTGCCAATGTTGGATCGGATGAGTCCGAAACAATACCTGCAATAAAAGATATTCCATTGTTAAGTGATTTGCCTTTTGAATTTCGCCAGACGCTGCCGAAATTTACTATCAATGTGTTCGTCTACTCACGGGATCCTGAACAGCGCTTTATTATGATTGATATGGTCAAATATAAGCCAGGGCAGCAAATAAAAGACGCAATGCTACTGAAAGAAATTCTTCCTGACGGCTTTGTCATTGATTACCAAAACCGGGTATTTAAAATTAAGCGACCGTAAAAATTAAGGTAAAGATGTTGTTTACCTTGTTTCAATAGGACGGTAGATTTCGGATTTGGCTGCAGCTATCCTGCCACCAGATCAGATACTCAAGCGGAACGGGGTTTGCAATCCCGTCCCTAATGTTTTACGGTATCTGGGCTAAGTTACCCAACGCAAAACGTTTCATACGGGGCAATATGCCCGCCCGGCTCATAAAGCTCGTGAACTTTGAAGCCTTCCTATTTCCAAATGCTGACAATATTGGTGAAGTCATCCGTCCAGGGCTTCATATCAAAATATAAGGGCATTTTTTGCCAGTTGCCGAGACGGCTCAGGCGCAACGGTTCCAGTGTTTCGGCCTGCTTTGCCATAACCACCCAATCAGTCGCAACCACCAGCGGGATTTCCTGTTGCGGTTTGAACTCCTGAATCAATGAGGCCAAGTGCAGGGCTTCCGCATTAATCGATAATACTTTTTTCAGCGACAGATGGCGGTTGGTCATATGAAATGCCAGTATGCCGCCCGGTTTGAGTTTTTTGAAATATAGCTCCAGCGCTTCCTTGGTCAGCAGATGGGTTGGTACCGAGTCGGAACTGAACGCATCCATGACTAATAAATCAAAGTGCTGATCAGGCTCTTTTTCCAGTGATAAACGGGCGTCGCCGACGCGCATGGCGGCGTTGTGAGCGCATTGGCTCAGGTAGCTGAAATAGGCGGGGTTGCCGGCAATGTCGACCACCAGCGGATCGATTTCGTACAGCGTCCAGTTCTGTTGGTCTTTGGCATAACAGGCTAAGGCCCCCGCGCCCAGTCCGACTACGCCGATATTCCAGGCTTGATCGTTATTGTCGTATTCCTTGAACAGTTGGCCCATCGGCCCCGGACGGCTGTAATAGGTCAACGGTATTTGGCTTAAGTTTGCAGCCAGGCGCTGTGCCCCATGTTTGGTCGTGCCGTGGAACAGTTCATGATAGTGTTCAGGTTTGCCTTGTTCATCGGTCAGAACGGCTTCACGCACGGCAAGCACGCCAAAAAAGGTGCGTTCCTGGTACAGCGTATGCGATGACAGACCATGCAAGCCGAGAGCAAGGAAAATAATGGCGCCTGTCATTAAAGCGAAGCCGACGGGACGTGTTCTCAGCAGGTAGGTCAATAAGGTTAAGCCTATCAGGCCGATGACGATGGCGTCGAAATTCTGGAGTAAATTATCGACGGTGGCATGAGCAATAATCCCGGCAATAACCAGCAGGGCAGGGGCTATTACTTGCAACAGCAAGCCGGTATTCAGTGACAACTTTAAACCTGGACGCAGCAGTAAGGCCGCAATAATCATGATCGGGTATTCATACACGGCATTGAACACAAATGGCGCAACAAAGGTGTTGAACATGCCGCCTAACATGCCCGCAAAGGACATGATCAGGTAGAAGGTGGTTAAATGCCGGGTATGCGGCCTGAGTTTTGCCAACTCGCCGTGACAAACCATCACCGCAAAGAAAAAAGCGATCAGGTGCAAAATCAGGTAAGCCCAATAAGGCAAATCGGCCGGATTAATGAACGCGTAGGCGATAAACGGCAACAGAAATATCGGTTGCAGCTTGACCATTAGCGGATGAATTTTGTCGTTCCATTTGGAAAAGACGATCACAAAAGACAATAAATACAGCGTTAGCGGGATGATCCACAGCAACGGCACCGAGGCAATGTCGGTGCTGATGAAGTTGGTCAGGCCCAGCAGCAGACTGGACGGTACAAAGGCCAGCGCCAGCCAGTGTAATTGGGTGGCAAGGCTGAGATTGTTTTCGTCGGCGGCTGTATCCTGATCGTCCTCTTGCTGCTCGGTTGTTTGTCGGCTTTTCCATAGCACAAAAGCGCAAGCTGCAATCAGCAGGCAAAGTATCAGGTAGCCGACGCTCCAGTAACTTTTTTGGTTAGCCAGCCCGATATTGGGCTCAAGCAGGAACGGGTAACTCAGCAACGCAATCAGGCTGCCGGTGTTGCTGGCCGCATAGAGATAATAAGGATCATGGCTGGTATGGTGGCCGACATTGGCGAACCATTTTTGAATCAGCGGCGCGGTCGTGGACACTACGAAAAAAGGCAGGCCGATAGCGAGAAATAACGTCCACAGCAGCCAGAAGGTAGGGTTGCTGTCTGTCGGCGGGACGGTGTTTTCCGGCAAGGCCAAAGGCAGCGCCAGAAAACTGATCAGTATCAGCGCCGTATGGATCTGGATTTGGCGGTGCTGACTGTAGCGTGTAGAGAGATAGTGTGCGTATAGATAGCCGAGAAACAAGATGCTCTGGTAAAACACCATGCAGGTGTTCCAGACAGCCGGGGAACCGCCGAGTAAAGGTAATAAAATCTTCCCGAACAGGGGTTGCAGCACAAACATCAGCGACGCACTGGTAAACAAGGTCGCGGCAAACAGGAAGATCAGGGATAAATTGCGGTCAGGGGTGGCTTCTGGATGGTGGCTCATTATTTTTATAGGTAGCCCTTGAGGCTTTAATTTTTAATGCGCTAATGATAAAGCATTTGTTGCCGCGTGGGGCAGTTGAAAATAACGCAGATATAAAAAAGGCGGTGTGACCGCCTTTTTGAAAGCAGAATCCAAGGGTTTTTGTTAGCGCCGATGTTGCGATTGCCCTCCCTGAAATTCCCTGTCATCAGTATTACGCGAATTATCATGATCTCCGGATGGGTTAATATCTTGTCTTTCATCGGCTCTATCCCCGCCGCGAAGGTTATCTTCTGTTTTTGATTGCTTATTGCTGTTCAACAAGCGGGCATCAGGACCGGAGTTTTGATTGTGTGGGTTATCGTGAGCATTCGGTTGTTTTGCAATAGCCGCTCCGGAGATGGCTAAAGCTAAAACGGTTGCCGGAAGTAAAAGATATTTTATGGTTATCATATGGGTACCTGGTTGTTATAGCGATCCAAAATAAGCCGCTAACGCTTTAAAATCTGCCTCGGACAGGTTGGCTATAATGGCTTGCATCGGCCCGCTTTTACGTGAGCCATCCTTGAAGGCTTTTAATTGTTGCGCAAGGTATTCGGGATGTTGCCCTGCAAGCCTTGGGAACTGGCCGTTACCTTGAGCCGTGGAACCATGGCATCCCAGGCACATAGCGGCTTTGGATTCGCCTGATTTTGCCAATGCAGGGTCGCCGCCGGCCTTAACGGGCTTCTGGCTGGAAAAGTAAGCGGCAAGGTTATTGATGTCTTCATTATTCAGGTTGGCTGTCATTGATTGCATCATAAGGTTGATGCGATCTCCAGCCTTGAATGCTTTGAGCTGATTGGCCAGGTAGGTCGATTGTTGTGCCGCCAAGTTGGGCCATTGCGCATTACTGCTGTTACCTTTTTGTCCATGGCAGCTGGTACAGGGCTCCGCTTTTTGTTCTCCGGCTGCCATATCGGCTGCCGACACCGGCAATGCTAAGAAAGTAGTCAGGAAGAAAGATAAAATAAGGGATTGTTGTCGTGAGTTCATGGATCACCTCTTAAGGATAAGGGTTAAGCTGTCTGTTTGATAGGGCTACCGAAAGAACTTGTTTTTTCAGATAGAGTTTTCACTATACAACTAAAAAGATTAACTGATAACAAAAAAGTTAAGGACAGCGAGAGGGATACAGAATAATAAGCTGGTTTTTCGCAAAGCGTGAGCAAGTCTACGAGGTTTACGCTTTGTACGCGGAAAAAAGACAAAGGGGTTGCTATGTTCAGAAGGTCTGGACATAGCAAAAATTACCGTTATTTTACGATGCGTAAATTTGGTTTTGCGGCCGGTTTTTTTACCGGCGGTGGCTCATCGCCATCGCTATCTTCCTGGTCGAAGATCATGCCTTTACCGTTTTCTTTGGCATAGATTGCCAATACAGCGGTTATCGGCGTGCTAATGTGCATGGGTTTTCCGCTAAACCGGGCATTGAATTCAATTTCCTGGTTGCCGAGAGACAGACCCTGTATCGCTTCCGGTCTTATATTTAAAACGATTTTGCCGTCTTCAATAAATTCTTTCGGTAAAATTGCACTGGTATCTTCGGCGTCCACGAGAAGATGCGGCGTCAGGTTGTTATCAATAATCCATTCGTAAATTGAACGAATCAAATAGGGCTTTAGAGAAGTCATAAGGCTAGGGTTTTACTTTAAAGGCTCGATCATTTCTTTTTCAGCTTCGCTCAGGCTACGCTTGAATGCGGCTCTGTTGAATATGCGTTGGGCATAATTAGTGATCACTTCATTCGGGGTCGCCACGTCAATGCCTATGCTGGGTAAACGCCATAACAAGGGCGCGATGACGCAATCGATCAGTGAAAATTCATCACTCATAAAATAGGGTCTGGCTGCAAAAATGGGCGCAGCAGAGAGTATGCTCTCTCTGAGCATTTTCTTGGCACGGGCGGATTTTTTCTCCCCGGAAAATAAAATTTCGTCCAGTAACTGATACCAGTCCTGGTCGATGCGCTTGATCAGCATTCTGGCATTGGCCCGTGAAACCGGATCCATTTGGTGTAAAGGGGGGTGCGGAAAGCGTTCGTCCAGGTATTCCATAATGATGCGCGAGTCATAGAGAACCAGATCGCGTTCAATCAATGTGGGTGACGTGCCGTTGGGATTTAACTCAAGTAAATCTTCAGGTGGATCTGTCGGGTCATAATATTCTATGTCTGCGACAACTCCTTTCTCGTGCAAAACAAAACGGGCGCAGTGGCTCATCGCGCATGTTGGAGATGAGAAAAGCGTCATTACAGATTTACGAGTATTAATATTTGTCACGAATAACAACCTCTTTAAGACGTGTAGGGCGGTAAAAAAAAGGTATTATAACAGATTGGCGAGGTTTTTATTTACCGTTGTTGGGCGTTGGCTACGCTGAGGGGTAAAGCCTGTTCTGAGTGTGTTGCAAGGGTGTTTCAAGTGGGAGCGATGAGCTACTTTCGGCAGCTCATCTTATTGCTCCGCTAATTATGCTTTACACGTTTAAGAATTAATGGATCTTTTTCCAGTATTCTTTTTTCAGCAGGTAAGCCACAACTAAAAACATCAAAATGTAAAATATCACGTATTTTCCGATACGCTGTCTTTCAAGCTGCACAGGCTCACCGACATACACCAGGAAATTAACCAAGTCATTGACGAAAATATCAAATTCTCCTGTGGACAATGTACCCGGTTCTTTCATAACTAAATTGGTGTATTCATCACCCCATATATTTTTTTTATGCTCTGCATGCTGTTCACCTTGCAATTGCCAGAGCGGGTTAGGCATAGCAGTATCCTTGAAAATCAGGTTGTTTACCCCTCTAGGGCTTTTGGGATCAATATAGTAGCTTTTTAAATAGCTGTACAGCCAATCCGCACCACGCGATCTGGCAATTAACGACAAATCGGGCGGTTGCGTACCAAACCATTTTTCCGAATCGTGTTTGTTCATGGCGCTGTGGAGTTGGTCATAGATGCTTGCTCCTTCAGGGGCAATGTCTTTTAACATCTTTTTTTGATCGACATCCGTATCAAGGGCAATACGTAGGTAACGAATATGCTTGATTGAATGGCAGCCAAGACAATAAGTGACAAAGTGTTTCGCCCCCCGTTGCAATGAAGCATTATTGGAAAGATCGATATTCGCTGTTTGCAGCTCAATGCCTTCCGAGGCGGCAACCCCAAAAGACAGCAATAACAATAAAAGTAATGCTATTAAATTTTTCATATTAATCCAGACTCCCTATTGCTTTTTTTACAAACCGACTAATAACGTTTCTTATGCCTTCGGGATTAGGCTGTCTGGTAAAAGAAGAACCTTTAAAAGCATTATGACCAATTTCAGTAGATGCTGGTTTTAATACGGTAATTTCCTCAATTAACGCGGGCAATTGCTCCTCAAGACTATGCACTGGGGTTAAGCGTTTTGGCACCGGCTTGGTTTTTTCCCACCGTGTATACAGCGGCATTAACAGGAAGAAGCCGAAGTATATCGCGGTGAAGATGCGCGCAAATATTGTTGCTGTCGGCGTTGCCGGTTGCGTACCCAAATAGCCCAGCGCCAGGAAACTGATTACAAACAGTAATAGAGCCTTTTTATAAATGCCGCCGCGGTAACGAATCGATTTGACGGGACTGCGATCCAGCCAAGGTAACAGGAACAATACGACTATCGCACCACCCATGCCGATAACCCCGGCAAATTTGTCAGGAATCGCCCTCAAGATTGCATAGAAAGGTGTGAAATACCAGACCGGCGCAATATGTTCCGGGGTTTTCATCGGATCGGCAGGGATAAAGTTTGCATGCTCGAGAAAATAACCGCCCATTTCCGGCATGTAAAAAATAACCGTGGCGAAAAACAGCATAAACACGCCCACGCCGACCAAATCTTTGACGGTGTAATAGGGGTGAAAAGGAATGCCGTCTACAGGATGTCCCCAGGGATCTTTGGAGTCCTTGATTTCAATGCCGTCCGGGTTGTTAGAGCCCACTTCATGCAAGGCCACGATATGCAGGAACACCAGCATAACCAACGCTAGCGGCACCGCAATAACATGAAAGGCAAAGAATCGGTTCAGGGTCGCATCGGAAACCACATAGTCGCCTCTGACCCAGAGCGACAAATCATCGCCGATCACGGGAATGGCGCTGAACAGCGAGATAATAACCTGAGCGCCCCAGTAGGACATTTGTCCCCAAGGCAACAGATAGCCCATAAACGCTTCGGCCATCAGGGCTACGAACAACAGCATGCCGAAAATCCAGACCAGCTCTCGGGGATGCTTGAACGAACCGTAAAGCAAGCCTCTGAACATATGCAGGTAAACAACGATAAAAAACGCCGACGAACCGGTCGAGTGCATGTAGCGAATCAGCCAGCCCCAGTTCACATCGCGCATGATGTATTCTACGGAATCGAATGCCAGTTTGGCATCCGGCTTGTAGTTCATGGTCAGAAAAATACCGGTCAAGATCTGGTTAACCAACACCAGTAAAGCCAGTGAACCGAAGAAATACCAGAAATTGAAGTTCTTAGGCGCATAATAATGCGTCATGTGCTCGTTCCACAGTTTGGTCAGCGGAAAACGAGCCAAAATCCATTCGTTACATTCAGTTATGCGGCTAGGTTTCATGCGCTTGCTTCCTCTGCGGATTCACCAATAATCAATTGAGTATCGGTAATATAGCGGTAAGGGGGAATTTCCAGGTTAGTTGGCGCCGGTACTCCGCGATAAACGCGGCCGGCCAGATCAAACCAGGAGCCATGACATGGGCAGAAAAATCCGCCGTGCCACTTGTCGCCAAGATCGGTGGGCGCTATTTCAGGACGAAACGTAGGTGAGCAGCCCAAGTGGGTGCATAAGCCCACCGCAACAAACACTTCCGGTTTAATGGAGCGTGCCGGATTTTTACTGGACTCCGGTTGTATCGATTCCTGGGAAAGAGGATCTCTTAACTCACTGTCCAAGGTTTTTAGAGTTTCAAGAACCTGTGGGGTTCTGTTGAGTATCCAGACCGGTTTGCCTCGCCATGCGACCCTGATTAATTGACCGGGTTCCATTTTGCTGATGTCAACTTCAACAGGCGCGCCTGCCGCCATGGCTTTGGCACTGGGCTGCATTTGAGCAAGAAAAGGAACAGCTAAATAGCCTGTGCCGACTGCGCCAACCACGGTCAAGGCCGAGGTTAAAAACTGGCGTTTGGACTGATCGACGCCTTTATTATTCATTATAGAACTCTCCTGATTAAGTCTGCGCTTCTTAAGGACGCATTGTTTTCTTTCGCCAATATACCATTAGAGCTTATAAGATTTGAAGTGCTTATGCCGCCGGTTTTAGTATTTGTTAGCTATTAAAAATGGCTTGAAGCAATACGTAATGCACAACCCTATGATATTGCGACAGATTGTTTATTGTGGAACCACGATAACGCTGTTAAATTTTTTATATTGAATGGTATGTATTTGATGATTCGATACGGAGTTATTTCGACTATGGCGTGACCAAGCTTCTTGTTAATGCAGCAAGAAAGGCCGCATTTTCTTCCGGTTTACCTACGGTTACCCGCAGACAGTCGGCCAGTAATCCGCCTTGAGCGTTAAGGTTTTTAATTAAAACGCCTTGTTGTTTTATCGACGCGAATATTTCATTTGCCCGATTTTCGGGTGTCTTAAACAGAATAAAATTAGCGGCGCTGGGATAGGCGGTAATGCCGTTTAGCGCATTAAGGCGGTTAAAAACGATCGACCGTTCAGCACAAATATTTTGCGTTTGCTGATCGAACAATGCTTTGTTGGACAGGGCAAAATCAGCGCTGATCTGGGTCAGACTGTTAATGTTGTAGGGCAGGCGGATCTTATGGAGTTGCTCAATGATGTCCGGTTTTCCTGCGATGTAGCCGAGGCGTAAACCTGCCAGTCCCAGTTTCGATACGGTGCGCATCACCAGCAGGTTGTCATATTGTCCCAAACTGTCGATAAAGCTGGCATCGGCAAAAGGCGCATAGGCTTCATCAATGATTACCAAGCCCTTGGCGGCTTTTATGATTTCCCGAATCGACGCATCGGAAAATAAATTTCCGGTAGGATTGTTGGGATAGGCCAGAAATATGATCGAAGGCTGGTGCTGTTCTATAGCCTCCAGCATGGCCGGTAAATCCAGGTCAAAGCTGCCAGCAAGCAACGGAATGCCGTGGTAGGTGAGCCCCAGGCACAGACTCAGCTGTTTATACATCACAAAACCGGGATCCGGCGCCAACACACAGGCATTGGAAGGCAGCGCCATTAACAGTAATTGAATGATTTCATCGGAACCGTTGCCCAGCAGCACATCGAATTGCTCGGGTATTTGATTCAGGCGCTTGATGGCTGCCGTCAGATGCCTGGCTTCGGGGTCGGGATAGCGGTTCAACGGGCAGTCTTTCAACGTTTCCAGCCAGTTTGCCTTGATGTCTTCAGGCCAGCTGTAGGGGTTTTCCATGGCATCCAGTTTAATCAAACCGGTGGCATCGGCAACTTTATAGGCGGACATTGCTAACACTTCTTTGCGGAAAATGGAGGAAAGCAGATTATTTTCGGACATATATGAGGTTCAGGGCAAAAGGTGCAAGGCGAAAGGCGAAAGGCGAAAGGCGAAAGGCGAAAGGCGAAAGGCGAAAGGCGAAAGGCTTGGCGCAAGCGGATGGTTTTTTTCGCCCTTGGCCCTTCATCCTTAGCCTTCTTTTAGTCTGTTGTTATTCTAAATTCCGCAGATCGCGCATGCGCGGTCAGGCTTTCGCCCCGCGCCAATATGGATGCGGTTTTGCCCAGCGTGTCTGCGCCTGCTTGGGAGCAGTTGATCAAACTGGAGCGTTTTTGGAAATCGTAAACACCCAACGGCGACGAAAACCGTGCCGTGCTGGAGGTCGGCAATACATGGTTGGGCCCGGCGCAGTAATCGCCTAAGGCTTCGGCGGTATAGCGGCCCATGAAAATGGCACCCGCGTGGCGAATGTTTTTGCACATGGCTTCGGGGTCTTCGACGGAGAGCTCCAGATGTTCAGGCGCAATGATGTTGACTACATCGGCAGCTGCGTTTAAGTCGCTGACCTTGATCAATGCGCCACGCGTGGTCAGTGATGTCCTGATGATTTCGGCGCGTTCCATGGTCGGCAATAATTTATTAATGCTTTGCTCAACAGCGTCCAGATAAGCTGCGTCAGTACTGATCAAGATGGCCTGGGCATTTTCATCATGCTCGGCTTGTGAAAACAGATCCATCGCAATCCAGTCGGGATTGGTTTGGCCGTCGCAGATAATCAGGATTTCCGAAGGACCTGCAATCATGTCGATGCCGACTTGTCCGAATACCAGTTTTTTGGCAGTAGCCACATAGATATTGCCGGGGCCGACAATCTTTGCCACCGCAGGGATGGTTTCAGTGCCGTAAGCCAATGCGGCGACGGCTTGCGCTCCGCCCATCGTAAATACACGGTCTACACCGGCCAGATAGGCGGCCGCCAGTACCAGTTGATTGGTTTCGCCGCGAGGCGTGGGCACAACCATAATCAATTCGCCGACGCCCGCGACTTTAGCAGGTATCGCATTCATTAACACTGAAGAAGGGTAGGCGGCTTTACCACCGGGAACATAAAGCCCTACGCGGTCTAGCGGGGTAATTTTTTGCCCCAGAACGGTGCCGTCAGCCTCTGTGTATTGCCACGACTCCATTTTTTGGTGTTCGGCATAGGCACGGACACGGTCTGCGGCGGTTTGCAGCGCTAAGGTCTGCTCAGCCGGCAAGCCATTCCAGGCCGATTTGAGAACTTCCGGCGATAATTCCAGTTCGGAGGCTTGTGTGATAGCGCGGTGATCGAAGCGGTTGGTGTATTCAACGACCGCTTTATCGCCGTTTTTGCGGACATCGGCAATGATAGCCAGAACACGTTGGTGAATTTCCAGGTCGTCGGTTTCATCAAAGGCCAGCAAGTCTTTTAATTGCCGGTCAAAATCGGCTGATGAGGCATCGAGTCGGGTGATATTTATGTCGGACATAAGATAACCAAAATTTTAGGGTGTGTTGATGTTATGTATTGTCCACGAAAGACACGAAAAACACGAAAAATCTTTAAAGCTTTATCGTTCTCACGCCGGAGCACTGATTGTTATACACAAGTATTTTAGAGCGCGTCATCCCGGCAGGGATTGCCGGAATCCGCGACTGCATGGATGCAGGAGGCAGAGCAACGCAGGAGCAGTTGCCGAGAAGCCATGGATGGCAATACCGAAACAGACGCAAGTATCACGTGTGGATTGCCCCTGTAAAATCACGCGTTCACATCCCTGTGCTCTGGATTCCGGCAATCCCTGCCGGAATGACGGCGTACCTCAGGCACTTTTGTATAAAAATGAGAGCCGGAGCGTGGGAACGATGCACAAACCTTTTCGTGCCTTTCGTGTTTTTCGTGGACAATAAATGAATTATTAACCTCTTTTCGCCAGCGTCTTCTCAAACTGATCAAGCAGCGATTGTATCGCCTGATGCTTCATTTTCATCGCCGCTTTATTGACCACCAGCCTGGAGCTGATATTCATAATCAGATCCCGCGGTTCCAGGTCATTGGCCTTCAGCGTATTGCCGGTATCGACCAAGTCGACAATACAATCGGAAAGACCGACCAGCGGCGCGAGTTCCATTGATCCGTACAGTTTAATGATCTCAGCCTGTATCCCTAAGCTGGCAAAATAGCGTTGGGTTATCTTAACGTATTTGGTCGCAACGCGAACCCGCCCTGCAATCGGGGGCGCATCTTTATGCGCTGCGGTCATTAACCGGCAACAGGCGATGTTCAAATCCAAAGGTTCGTACAAACTTTCAGCGCCGTGCTCCAACAGGATGTCTTTTCCGGCGATGCCCATGTCGGCTGCGCCGTATTCAACAAACGTAGGCACATCGGTGGCGCGGATGATAACCAGCTGAACGTCATCGCGAGTGGTTCGTAAAATCAGTTTGCGGCAGGTAAGAGGATCATCAATCGGCGTGATGCCTGCCTCTGCCAATAAGGGCAGGGCGTCTTCATAAATCCGGCCTTTAGATACGGCGATAGTAATCATAGTCAAACCTTATCTTGGGACGCGGCGTATCGTCGCACCCAATTGAGAGAGTTTTTCTTCGATGTGATCATAACCCCGGTCGATATGATAAATGCGGTCAACCAAAGTATCGCCTTCGGCCACCAGCGCGGCTATCACAAGACTTGCCGATGCCCTTAAATCAGTCGCCATAACCGGTGCGCCGGTCAGTTTTTTAACGCCGGTGCAGATGGCGGTATTTGACTCCAGCTTAATGTCGGCCCCCATGCGCTGCAATTCCTGAACATGCATGAAGCGATTTTCAAAAACCGTTTCAGTAATAATGCCCACGCCGTCGGCGATCGCATTCATGGCGGTGAATTGCGCCTGCATATCGGTCGGGAAGGCCGGGTAAGGCGAAGTCCGGACCGAAACAGCCTTGGGCTTGTTGCCGTGCATATCCAGTTTGATCCAATCTTCGCCGGTGGTGATTTCAGCGCCGGCTTCAACCAGTTTTTCCAGCACTGCGTCCAGAATATCAGGGCGGGTGTTTTTAAGCTTGATGCTGCCGCCGGTGATTGCTGCAGCAATCAGGTAGGTGCCGGTTTCGATCCGGTCGGGAAGGATGTCGTAGTGGATGCTTTCGACGCCCAGCTTTTCAACGCCTTCAATGACCAACACGTCGGTGCCTATGCCGGTGATTTTGGCGCCCATTTTGTTAAGAAAGTGGGCCAAATCGGTGACTTCAGGTTCCTTGGCGGCATTTTCAATAATCGTGGTGCCTTCGGCCAGAGCGGCTGCCATCAGCAGGTTCTCGGTACCGGTAACGGTGATCTGCTCCAGAACCAGGCGACAGCCTTTAAGCCGGGTCGCTTTGGCATGGATAAAGCCGTTTTCGACGGTGATATCGGCACCCATCTTCATCAGGCCGTTAAGGTGGATGTCAACAGGACGCGAGCCGATAGCGCAGCCTCCGGGCAATGAGACATGGGCTTCGCCGAATCGAGCTACTAAAGGTCCTAATACCAGTATTGAAGCACGCATGGTTCTAACCAGCTCATAAGGCGCTACAAAACTGTTGATGGTGCTGGAATCGACTTCGATATTCATTTTCTCGTCGACAGTCAGATGAACACCCATGCGACCCAGCAATTCCATGGTGGTGGTGATGTCATGGAGATGTGGGATGTTGCCGACGCTAACCGGCGATTCCGAGAGCAACGTGGCCGCCAGAATCGGTAAGGCGGCATTTTTGGCGCCGGAGATACGCAGCTCGCCGGAGAGTCGTGCGCCGCCGGTAATAATTAGTTTGTCCATATAAATCTTAAGGCTAAGGGCTAAGGGCTAAGGGAAAGTGCTCGGCTTTTTGCGCCTGTAGCCTTTCGCCTTCTCTATTAATCGGTTTGAATTGCGAAATGGCTCGTTTGATCAAAGCCGCTGAGTTTGGCAAGGTTGAGCAATTGCTCGGGAATATTTTTGAAGCTTAATTGGGTTCTATTGTGCCGGGAATATTTTATCCATTCAATCATTAACGCAAGTCCAGCGCTGTCTGTATTGGATACGCGGCTCAGATCGATGGTGATTTCTTTCGCCGCTTTTAAGAAAGAAAATGACTTGAGCGTCTGTTTGTCGATGGTGGCAAAGGTTAAATCGCCATCAATAACAAAGTGCCCGTTACTTTCTTTAATAATATTCAGTTGGCTCACTTTTTTTCTTCCGCAGACTTAAACAGGAATTGGCCGAGCGCCTTTTCCAGAATAATGGCCGACTGGGTGATTTCGATTTTTCCGCCGTCTTTTAAATGCTCCTCCGAACCGCCCGCTTCCAGGTTGACGTATTGTTCACCTAACAGACCTGCGGTAAAAACGCTGGCGGTGGTGTCGTCGGGAAGCGTATTGTATTGCGAGTCAATACTCAGTTGTACAACAGATTCGTAGGTTTTAGGGTCGAAGTGAATGGCGCTGACCTTGCCGATTTTAACGCCGGCCGCTGAAACGGGCGATTTAACCTTCAAACCGCCGGAGTTTTCAAAGCGGGCGGTAACCGTGTAACTATTCTGCTCGGTAAAAGAACTTAAATTACTCACTTGCAAGGCAAGAAAAAATAACCCGACTATGCCGGCAGCGACAAAGAGTCCGACAAGCGTGTCCTGGGTACTGGTGTGTTGCATGTTAATGATCTCCAAACATGAGTGTGGTCAAAATAAAATCAAGACCTAAAATACTAAAAGCTGAATTAACGACGGTGCGCGTGGTGGCTCGACTGACCCCTTCCGAAGTCGGGATTGCATCATAGCCTTCAAACAACGCTATCCAGGAAGCGACAAAGCCGAACACGATACTTTTGATGACGCCATTGATAATGTCATCCTGAAAATCCAGTTTGGCTTGCATTTGCGACCAGTAAGCGCCTTCGTCAACGCCTAACAAGCCTGAGCCAACCAATTGTCCGCCGATGATGCCTACTGCGCTGAACAGTGCGGCAAGTAAGGGCATGGACAAAAATCCGGCCAAAAAGCGCGGAGAAATAATGCGCTTGATCGGGTCGACGGCCATCATTTCCATGCCCGATAGCTGCTCTGTCGCTTTCATCAGGCCAATTTCCGCCGTTAACGCGGAACCGGCCCGGCCTGCGAACAAAAGCGCTGAAACGACGGGGCCGAGTTCCCTGACCAAAGAGGCCGCAACCATGACGCCCAGGGATTCTTCCGCGCCAAAATCGGAGAGAGTGTAATAGCCCTGCAGGCCCAGAACCATACCGACAAACAGACCCGAAATGGTGATAATCAGAAAGGATAACACGCCGATCGAATGCATTTGGTTAAGCAGCAGTCTTGGGCGGGGTAACACGCTGAGTACGCCGGACATGGTTTGTAACAGGAAAAACGTGCCGCGCCCAAGCTTGGTAAAACTGGTGCGGGTCTTTATGCCCAATTGCTGTAGAAATTCAATCATTTTAAATTAGGGTTTAAGGTTCAGGGTACAAGGCTAAAGGCAAAAAAACCTTGAATCTTTAATAACGTTTTCCTGTTGACAACAAATCGTCAACATAATCTTTTGCCGGGTAATGAAAATGCGCCGGGCCGTCAGCAGCGCCGGTCATGAACTGTTGCACCCAATCGGATTCGGATTGTTCAATTTCCTTAGGCGTGCCTTGTCCGACAATTTTGCCTTCTGCAATGACATAAATATAATCGGCTATCGCCGCTGTTTCCTGGACATCATGAGAAACGACGATACTGGTTAGCCCCAGGATAGTATTCAGCGACTTGATAAGATGAACCAATGCGCCCTTGGAAATGGGGTCCTGGCCGGTAAAAGGTTCATCGTACATGATCATCATCGGATCCAGCGCAATGGCTCTGGCCAGGGCGATACGCCTAGCCATGCCGCCGGAAAGCTCATTAGGCATCAGCTTGCGCGCGCCCCGTAAGCCTACCGCCTGCAATTTCATCAGCACCAAGGTGCGAATCATCGATTCGGGAAGATGGGTATGTTCGCGCAACGGAAAAGCAACATTATCAAAGACGTTCATATCCGTTAACAATGCGCCGCTTTGGAACAACATGCCCATGCGTTTACGCAGATTGTACAGGTCTGAGCGGCGTAAGCGGTGGACATTGTTGCCATCGACGATAATAGTGCCTTGCTCGGGAAACAATTGTCCGCCGATCAGTTTTAACAGCGTCGTTTTACCCGTGCCGCTAGGCCCCATGATGGCCGTAATTTTACCGCGCTCAAACTCCAGCGAAATATCGTCAAATATTTTCTTGTTGCCGCGAGAAAACGACAAGTTTTGGACAGAAACCAGACTGTTTTGCGGGGAGACGCTGTTATCCATGCGTAATTAGGGCTAATAATTAGAAATTAAACGGACTATTTTCTATGACTACTCCCTGTTAAGTCAATCTATTGTGCTGCTTGTCTCTTGGCAATGATTTTGTAAGGTTGAATTTACTTGAACCTTTTGGATATTCGACCAATAGGTCTTTCAAGATTGTCTGCCGGGTTGGTGTAGTAACCGTCATCTACAGAGTTGGGATGTAAATCTAAAATATTTCGTGTATCCTTTTTTAGTAACTGACGTTGCACCACGAAGGTCACGGAGTTATTAATCGTCGCCTGATGACTGAAGAGACAAAAAATGAATACAGCAATTACCGAAGTAAAGTCTTTACTGGAAAGACTGCCGGAAGATAGCACTTACGAAGACATTCAATATCACTTGTATGTGGTAGAAAAAATTCGCCGCGGTATTGGTCGGGCAGAAGTGGAAGGAATCCTGAGCCAGGATGATGTAGAGCTGAAATTCGGTCAATGGCATACAAAGTAAACTGGGCGCCGGAAGCAATAGAAGATCTGCAATCAATCGCAGACTATATTGCAAAGGACTCCCGCATTTATGCGCAGTCGGTTATAGCAAAAGTTTTTGATGTTTCCAGAAGCCTTGCTTCGCATCCATTAATTGGACGGATTGTTCCCGAGCTTGGGGTCGCCGAAATCAGGGAGCGATTCGTTTACAGTTATCGGCTTATTTATCAGATAGAGGGCAATGAAATTCTTATTGTCGCTGTTATTCACGGCAAAAGATTGATTGAAAATATCTCAGACCGTTTAGAATCATAAAACTGCAATATCATTGTGAAAAATCCTAATTTAAACTATTTAGTCGGTATCGATCTTGGCACAACACATACCGTTGTCGCTTACGCCAAAGCCGATAATACCCAGCAGGACATACAAATCTTCCAAATCGAGCAACTGATAGCTCCCGGTCAAGTTGCCGCAAGGCCGTTGTTGCCGTCGGTGCGTTATCATCCGGCATCCGGCGAGTTGTCCGAGGCCGATCTCGCATTTCCCAGCGGGACGCCGTCAGAAGATGAAACCGCCGTTATCGGCGAGGCCGCGCGTTTGTTGGGCAGTAAAAGCAAGGGCCGATTTGTCACCAGCGCCAAAAGCTGGCTGTCGCATCCGTCGGTCGATCATGGCGCAGACATTCTGCCGTGGGGCAGTAGCGATGACATCAGCAAGGTTTCGCCTATAGCGGCCAGTGCAAGCTATCTGTCGCACATTCGTACGGTCTGGGGGCATCAATTTCCCGATGCACCGCTGGAAAAACAGGATATTGTGATTACCGTTCCCGCCTCGTTCGATGAGGCGGCCAGGTCCCTGACGCTGGAAGCGGCGCGGCTTGCGGGATTGCCTAATGTCCGGCTGCTGGAAGAGCCCCAGGCGGTTTGCTACGACTGGTTAAGACGCAATACCGGAACCATTAAGCAGGCGCTGGCTAATGTGCATCTGCTGCTGGTTTGCGATGTCGGCGGCGGCACCACCGATTTAACGCTGATCAAAGTAGAGCAGGGCGAGCAGGAACCTAAATTAACCCGCATCGGGGTCGGCGATCATTTAATGCTGGGCGGCGATAATATCGATTTGGCCTTGGCGCATCTTGCGGAAAGCCGCCTGGGTAACGACGAAAAGCGCCTGTCGGCGGCGGATTTGTCGCAATTGATCGAGCAATGCCGAATCGCTAAAGAGCGCTTGCTGGCAGAAGATGGGCCGGAGCAAATCAACGTTACCTTGCTGGGCGGCGGTTCCAAGCTGATCGGCGGTTCCCGTTCTGTTGCGCTGTCTAAGGACGAAGTCAGGAAAATTGCACTGGACGGCTTTTTTCCGTTGTCAGGACTGGATGATTTGCCCGACCGGAAACGTAGCGGCGTGGTCGAGTTCGGCTTGCCGTACGCCGCCGAACCTGCGGTCAGCAAACATATCGCGGCGTTTTTAAAGCTGCACAGCGCCGCGTCCCGCGAAGCCTTCGCCATGGATGCTGCATATACATCCATGGCAATAGGGGCGGCCAGCGTACCCGATGCATTGCTGCTTAACGGCGGCGTGTTTCGCAGTCAGCCGATTACCCGGCGTCTTGTCGATTTAATCCAGTCATGGCGCTCCAGTCCGCCGGTATTGCTGGAAAATAAGCATCCCGAACTGTCTGTCGCGTTCGGGGCGGTCAGTTATGCGATTGCGAGGCGCGATAAGAAACTCAAGATCGGCGGCGGTTCGGCGCGCAGTTATTTCCTGCTGGTCGATACCGACGATTCCAGCGCACAGCAAGGCATTTGCATCCTGCCCAAAGGCAGCGAAGAAGGCGACGAAGTCATCCTGAAAGACCGGCGTTTTGCGTTGCGTTTAGGCGTTCCGGTACGCTTTCACTTGGTTTCATTGTCCGGCGATGGCGATTTTAAACCGGGCGATGTGACTGAAATTACCGAGCTGTTTCATTCCCTGCCGCCGCTAGCCGTAGCATTTGAAGGCGATGACAGCAAGCCGAACGACGAGGTTATCGTCGAACTGGCGGTTACCCAAACTGAAGTCGGCACGCTTAAAATTCAATGCATTGCTGTTGAAGACAGCAGCCGGCGTTGGGATGTTGAGTTTCAAATCAGGAAAAAGGCGTCCGGTTTGCAAACGGACGCCGCGCTGCCCGGCAATTTCAATCAGATTGCCGAACAGATACAGGCTGTTTTCGGCGCTAAATCCAGACAGATTGACCCCAAAGCGGTCAAAAGCCTGCGCGCCGACTTGGAAAAACTCACCGGTGTTGCTCGTGCCGAATGGACGACGCCCTTATTAAGAGCCATGTTCGGCACCTTGTTGGAGGGAGCGAAATACCAGCGCCGCTCCGAAAATCACGAACGCGTCTGGCTGAGCCTGGCCGGTTTTTGCTTGAGACCCGGTTTCGGTTATCCGCTGGATGATTGGCGCGTCGAGCAGTTATGGAAAAATTATTCGCAAGGCATCCAGTTTGTTAACGAAACCCAAAACTGGACCGAATGGTGGACGCTGTGGCGTCGGATTTCCGGAGGTCTGGATACGGCGGCGCAGGAGAAGATTTTTGCCGATATTGCAAAATTCCTGAATCCTGCTGCGGCAAGACAACCCGGCGTTGCCAAGCAAATCAAAAGCCGCGGTTATGACGACATGGTGAGGCTGGCCGCCGTTTTGGAACGCCTGCCGGTCGCCAAGAAAATACAGCTGGGCGAATGGCTGCTAAAGCGTCTGGAAAAAGCCGGAGAACCCAGTCAGACCTGGTGGGCGGTCGGACGTATCGGGGCAAGAATGCCGTTTCACGGCAGCAGCCATAATGTCATTCCTGCCGACATCGTCTGCCGATGGTTACAACAGATGTTGGCGGTAGACTGGAAGAAAATCCCGCAGGCAGGCTTTGCAGCGACACTCATTGCGCGCATGAGCGGCGACAGGGCGCGGGATATTGATGAAGCTATGCGTCTGCAAGTCATTGAAAAACTGAAGCTGAGTAAAGCGCCCGCATCCTGGATCGACATGGTCGAGCAGGTGAAAGAGCTGGACGAAAAAGAAGAAAAACAGATTTTTGGCGAAGCATTGCCGCCGGGATTAAAACTCATCAATGAAGCGTAACATTTAAAGAAGGGAACAATGAAGTTAGTCAGTATCGTCATCATCGCAGGGCTTATCCTGCTGTATTTTATAGATTCGGCATTTAAACTTAATCCGTTTAATTCGGAAATGTTAATTCACAGTGGCCTGAGGTTTTTGACCGGCTTTCTGGTTCTCGGCATCGGGGTTTTTTATGCTCATCAAATCAGTCTCAAATTTGCGATTTGTCTTGTATTAGCGCTGGCTTTGGCCGATGACATCTGGGATTACAGCAGAGATATTAATAGTTTTAACTTTGAAATCATGCTGCACAGCATTTATATGATGTTATGGGGGGCTGTGATGGGGTATGTGCTAATGAAGCAGTGGCTGGATGGGCGTAGGCCGGAATAAGGCCACCCAAGCGTAGCGCGGGGTGGCGTTGCCTACATGGATGTAGGTAAGGGGCGTGAGCAGGAGCGGAAGCTTTTCCGGCGAATTCGGCTGGTGCTTAAGACATATCACCACGAAGACACGAAGAGCACGAAGAAAAAGAATTCGTGTGGTGCGCCAGGATGACGAAGCTCTCGGCAACCGCTTCTGCGCTACTCTACCTCCTGCATCCATACAGTCGTGGCATCGTGGGTCTGGAAGCCGGAGCTTCCCGCACCGAATTCCCAAGCTGGAACTTGGGAACTCGCACTTATTAAAATCCTTAACTAAATGGCAGCGACGTAGCGAATGGGAACGAGTCCAAAATTTTCCTTGTTTTCACGCACCGTCCATAACAACGTTTTAATGGAAACCCATGTCTGACACAGATGTCATTATTATCGGCGCAGGCGCATCAGGCCTGATGTGCGCAATCGAGGCGGGCAAGCGCGGCCGTAAGGTGCTGGTTCTGGATCACGCCAACAAGGCCGGGAAGAAAATCCTGATGTCCGGCGGCGGTCGCTGCAATTTCACCAATTATTCTATCGAGCCGAATAACTATATTTCTCATAACCCGCATTTTTGCAAGTCGGCGCTAAGCCGCTATACCCAGTGGGATTTTCTGGCGTTAATCGGACGCTACCAAATTCCTTTTCATGAACGGGATCACGGCCAGTTGTTCTGCAATGACAGCGCCAAGGATATTCTGGAACTGTTGTTGGCGGAATGCGACAAGGCCGGAGTGGTTGTGCAGTTGAATACCCATATCGATTCAGTTGAACGATTGACTGACTTGTTTCATCTTAAAACAAACAACGGCAATTTTACCTGTCAGTCCTTAGTGGTTGCGACAGGGGGCTTGTCGATACCCAAAATGGGCGCAACGCCGCTGGGTTATAAAATTGCCGAGCAATTCGGCATTAAGGTATTGCCTACCGGCGCAGGCCTGGTTCCGTTTACCTTGCAGCCGGAAGATAAAGAAAAATTCTCGGCGTTATCGGGCATTGCCGTGCCTTGCGCGGTTAGCAATAACAGGCAGAGTTTCAGCGAAAATGTCTTGTTTACGCATCGCGGCTTGAGCGGTCCGGCGATTTTGCAGATTTCATCCTATTGGCGCGCCGGGGAGGAGATTGTTATTAACTTGCTGCCGCAGGTGAATCTGGAAACAGAGCTGAAATCGAAGCGTCAGCAAAAGGTCAAAAACAAGTTAAAAACGATTTTGGAAGGCTATTTGCCCAAGCGGCTGGTCAGTAGTTTTCTGCCTGAGGATTTGCTGGAAAGGTCATTGCAGGATTTGTCCGACAAACAGATTCAGCGGGTTGCAGATCAGTTGCACTGTTGGACAATTAAACCTAATGGCACTGAAGGCTATCGCACCGCTGAAGTAACTTCCGGCGGGGTTGACTGCGACGCTGTTTCTTCCAAAACCATGGAAAGCAAGCAGGTGCAGGGGCTTTATTTTGTTGGCGAAGTGCTGGATGTAACCGGTTGGCTGGGCGGCTACAATTTTCAGTGGGCGTGGTCATCAGCCTGGTGCGCAGGGCAATACTGTTGATTCAAACCGCTCTCAATCGTTCGTCCTGATGCGTCGTGAGTTTGGCGAATATCAGCACATCATGTGAACTCACTATAAGAGTCTTTTAGTCAAATAGATACCGGGGAAGAATGACTCATGTTTTATTGGATATATGATATTTCAAACGGATACTTGGCCGGGCTGGTGTGCTTGGTCTGCCTGGGCTATACCTGGCTTGGTCTTCTGGTTTTAAGGCCGTGGATACGGAAGTGGCTTGGGCCTGAACCCGGAGAAAATGAGTTTGTCAGCTACTTTCTTTCCGCGTACGGTGTTTTCTACGGCCTGATGCTCGGCTTGGTCGCCGTGGCCACATACCAGGACTACAGAGACGTAGACAATAGCGTGGCAAGGGAGGTGTCGAGCCTTGCCGCGATTTACCGGGATGTTTCCAGCTATCCGGAGCCGGTCAGGAGCAACTACCAGAACCATATCCGCGAATATGTTCGTTACGTGATCGAGGAGGAATGGCCTGCCCATCAACGAGGGATCATCCCTGAGGGAGGCACGACGCGTATCACGAATTTTCAGCTAGACCTGTTTGCGTTCCAGCCGAAGACTAAGGCTGAGGCAATTGTGCATGTGGAGGCAATCCGGCAGTTCAACGTTTTTATCGAGGCCCAATCGGCTCGGCTGCAAAGTGTTACGACCGGATTGCCTGAGATACTTTGGTATGTGGTAGCGATTGGCGCGGCATTAAACCTCGCCCTGATCTGGATGTTCTCCATCAACCGGTTCTCGGTTCATCTGGTTTTATCCGGTATTCTCTCGGTGTTCGTCGGTCTGATGTTGTTCTTCATCGCCTCAATGGACAACCCTTTTCGGGGAGCGGTAAGCATTACCCCCGAGGCTTACCAGATGGTGCAAAAAAGATTGATGATCCCGAAGTAGCGGTCTGATCTTTAGTGCGATGGGCTTTTGAGAGTATGAAGCCCATCGATAGAGTTACAAGCTGATGTTACGCAAGCCAGATAACAACACCACGAAGACACGAAGAGCACGAAGTTTCATGTTTTTATATTGCTTTCACGTTGAAACGTCATTGTTTGTTGTAGAGTTGACTTTAGCCGCTCCCCCTACGCATCAACTTAGGCAAGAAGCCATATATTCAGTCAATTAGGGCGCCAGCAGATTGATAAGCCACGCAGAACACAAAGTTTTATATTTTCTTCGTGTCCTTCGTGTCTTCGTGGTGAAAATTTCTTAGCTATTGCGTAACATCAGTTACAAGCAATGTTTAACAGCCTGGCCGAAGGGAGTGGTTATCAGGCTGGAACCTTGAGATTCCAGCACGCATTATTTACCTTTCGATGTGAACTTACTATAAAAGCCTTTCAGTTTCCCCGGCGTTTTTTTAGCCTCATCATCAGGCTGTTGTTTCGTAGCCGATGGCAGTGTTTCATCCGATTTTGCGTCTGTCCACTGCGGTTCTGTTTTAACCGGTTGTTGCTTTTTACCGAACAGGTTTTTGATTTTTCCAAGTGATCCTTTAGCGTGAATAACCGGTTGCTGTTCGATGTCCAATGAGGCATACGGCTCTTCTTCGTCCGCCGGTTGCGGTTTTATGTCCGGTCGCACGGGCGTTGCCGCTTCGACAGTCGTTACCCATTCAATTGGCGTTTCTTCAACTTGTCGGCTAACCGCAACTTGCGGCTCTGCATTAATTTGCTCGACTTGTTTATCTTGCGCAGGTTGGGGGGCAACCAGGGGGGATTCAAACGATGGGCTTTCTACCGCTTGTGTCGGCAGTTGCCAGTCATTAACAGCCCTGAATGTTTCCGGTTTAGGCTCTGCTTTGGGTTCTACTTTAGGTTCTGCGGGGGGCGTTGCAACGGGCTGGAAATTTTTCAGGGTGTCGGACAAAGCCTGTTGGCTATCGTTCTGTTGTTGCAGCATTGATTTTTGTTCTTCAAGTGCTTGTTCCAGTTTTGAAAGCTGGCCGGTGTGATTATCTAATGTCGATTTCAGGGCATTAAGCAGCGATTCTTTTTCGGCCAGTTTTGTCGTTGCCTCCTGACAGGTTTGCTGTAACTCGATTTTTGCCTGTTGCTCGGTACGCAGACGTTCTATGAGCTGCATAATGACTTTATCATGTTGCTGCCACAACGGTTCTGCCTTAACGTCTTCGCTTGCAAGTAACGGCCGTTCGCCAAGATCAAAGCTTGTTGCCAGCGTCTGAATGGTTCCGGCAACCTGCTGGTTGCGTTGATAAATCAGCTGTTCCAGCGCTAAAGCCCGTTGCGTTTCATCTTGAGCGGCAGATTGGGCTTTTTCCATTTGTTCAACAGCCGCCGCCAATTCTTCTTGACTGAGTTGTAGCTGTTGTTGCGCGGCGTTGAGGGTTTTAATAGCGGCTTTTTCACCGGCAATTTGTCCTCTTTTTATGGAAGCAATCCTGATACTGTAAAGTATTGCTGTCAGTAGCCAGACAGCTGTCGCTAATACCGCAGCATACAACGCATTATTTAAGGTAAAAAGATACCATTCGGAAAGCATAGCTTTGATAAGGGGTAGGTATGTTTGCATAGAGGTTCCTCAATAATAAAATTTTTACATATTGTACTCGGAGCACTGTTAGCGACGCTGATATTTTTACCGAGGGGGTTTTCGGGGGAATGTTTTTTGCGGCTTTGCGATGTTGCTTTCAAGATCGGCTCTTCACCCGTTCAATTTTGGTTAATCACTGATGTTACGCAGTTATTCGAATTTCGACCGCTTTAACATTAAGGAGTCGCTAGCGCGACACTTGATTGAATCGGGTTTTCGCACCCGAAGACGAGTTACTTTCTTTTGCTTCGCCTCGGCAACTGCTCCTGCGTTGCTCTACCTCCTGCATCCATGCAGTCGAAAAGAAAGTAACCAAAGAAAAGGCGACCCGGTTACCGCTTACTTCCTGCGCTCCTCGCTTTTATCGAGGGTCAGCAGAAGGGGCTCCTGCCCCTCTGCTGACGCGCGGCATCCCTGCCGCGCCCCTAACGGGCTGTTCTCGATAAAAGCTCCGGTGCTCGGCGCGGCAAACGGGAGAAATACCATCCGTGCGTAACATCAGTTTATCAGTGAAAATTGCCATATCTTTATGGCTACCCGGACTTGAGGGTTGAGCAGCAGGGAAGGTTGCAGGGGGATTCTAGTCAAGCACATAGAAAATTAAACTAATGTGGCAAGGCTTTTCCGGGCGCAACGCTCTGCGTTCGTTATTCTTGGCTAGACTGCTCATTGGCTCGATTTGAGTTATCTGCCGATGTTACACAAGTTGCAAAAGGCACCACGAAGACACGAAGTTTTATATTTTTTCTTCGTGCCTTCGTGGTAAAAATTCCCTGGCTATTGCGTAACATCAATTATCTGTTTTACTCAAATCAATGTTCGATTCCCAGCCGCCGCCCAAAGCCTTGTAAAGTGCCGCCAGCGCCGTCGCTGTGGCGGTTTGGCTCTGGGCCAGGCGATCCTGGTCTTGCAACAGGCGCAATTCGGTATCCAGTACCGTCAGAAAATCGCTCACGCCTTCCGCAAAACGCAGATGAGCCAGTTCATGGGCTCTTTCGCTGGCTTGTGCCGCCGAAGTTAGCAACTCTCTCCGGCTTCGCTCGCGGTTGTAATTCACCAGCGCGTTTTCGGTTTCTTCCAAAGCGCTCAGCACTGTCTGCTCGTATTGAGCCAGACTGGCCTCGGCACGGGCATCTGCGGCCTTAATGCGGGCATATACGCGGCCCAGATCCAAGGCGGCCCAACTGATCTTCGGGCCGACTGAATAGGCATCCGATCCTACGGCACCGACTCCCGACAGAGTGGTGGCTTCAAGGGAGAGGGTGCCCACAAAAGTTACCCGGGGGAAAAGGTCGGCGGTGGCAACGCCGATGCGGGCGGTAGCCGCTGCCAGTCCCCGTTCGGCGATGCGGATGTCGGGGCGGCGGCGCAACAGCTCCGCAGGCCGACCGATGTTGATGGTCTTGGGGATTTTAGGCAGCGGCGCGGGCTGCGACAGCTTCTCGGTCAATGTGCCCGGAAGCTGCCCGGTGAGTACGCTGAGTCGATGCATAGCCTGATGAATGGCGTTATCCAGAGGCGGGATGGTGGACAAGGTGGAATCAAGTTGAGCGGTTGCCCTCGACGTGTCGAGTTCGGTTCCACGACCGCCTTCGAGTCTGACGCGAGTTATTTCCAGCGTTTGAGCCTGGTTTCCAGCGTTCTTTTTCGCCACGGCCAACTGCTGTTGCAGACCCCGCAATTCGAAATAGTTTCTGGCCACTTCAGCGATCAGGCTGACGCCGAGATCCCGAAGGTTGGCTTCCTGCGCATCGACTTCGTCGCTGCTCGCCTCTACATTACGGCGCACCCGGCCAAAGAAATCGACTTCCCAAAAAGCATCGAAACCCGCGCTATAGAGTTTCAGTTCGCGCGGCGCGTAAGTCAAGTTGTTCAAAGCGCCGACACTGCGTTTCTGCTCCGTATAATTGGCATGCGAGGTCACGGTTGGGGCCAAATTCAGCCCTGCATCCAGATACAGGGCCCGTGCCTCACGAAGATTGGCGCGGGCAGCCTGGAGATTGCGGTTGTGCCGCACGGTCTGATCGACAAGCTCGGTTAGGCCCTTGTCTTCAAACAGTTTCCACCACACCACTTCCACGCCTTGCTCGGAGAATTCCGGATGACCGATATTGGCGAAGGCTTGACCGGCATCGGTTGCCGGGGTCTTGTAATCGGGACCTACTGCGCAGGCGCTCAATGCAGCGGCGCAGAGGAAGGCCAGACCCAAGGCCCTGCTTCGTTCAAGCGCAATGAATAAGGCAATGCCAAGTTGCATGACAGGGTGAGATTCTGCGGAGTGCATCTTTATTCCATGGTTCATAAATCGTGGCCGGAAGAAGGTTCATGAGGCAACACGCTCGGAGCCTTGTGCCGGGAGGCTTGCCAGCGTTGCGCCAAGGACTGCGCAACCACGTAGAATACCGGCGTTAACAGGAGACCGAACACCGTCACGCCCAACATGCCGCTAAACACGGCGGTGCCCAGCAATCGCCGCGATTCCGCTCCCGCCCCTTGGGCGATGACCAGCGGAAACACGCCCATGATGAAAGCGAATGACGTCATCAAGATGGGCCGTAGCCGAATCCGCGCCGCTTCCACCGCCGCATCGAAACGGCTAAGGCCTCCTTCTTGACGCCGCTTGGCGAATTCCACAATAAGAATGGCGTTCTTGCTGGCCAAGCCCACCAGTACAATGAATCCGATCTGGGTGAAGATGTTGTTGTCCATGCCGCTCAACCATACGCCTGCCAGAGAGGACAGAATACACATGGGTACGATCAGGATCACTGCAAACGGTAACGACCAGCTTTCATACTGGGCCGCCAAGGCCAAAAACACGAAGATCACGCTCAATGGAAAAACCAGCAGTGCGACATTTCCGGCCAACACTTGTTGCAGGCTGAGTTCGGTCCATTCAAAGTCGAACCCCGGCGGCAGCTCAGCGCCCAGCAGTTTGTTCATGACGGTAATCGCCTGGCCGGAGCTGACTCCGGGTAAGGTGCTGCCGTTAATTTCCGCCGCAGGATACATGTTGTAGCGGGTGATCTTGTCGGGTCCGTTAATTTCCTTAACCGACATCAGAGACCCGAGCGGCACCATGCCGCCTTGAAGATTCCGCGTCTTCAGCTTGGCGATGTCCGCCGGTTTCATGCGAAACTCCGAATCGGCCTGCGCCACTACCTGGTAAGTTCTGCCAAAGCTATTGAAATCATTGACATACATCGAACCCAAGTAGATCTGCAAGGTGTCGAACACTTCTTTCAAGGGGACGTCCATAGACTTGGCTCGGGTACGGTCCACGTCCAGAAAAAGTTGCGGAACTCCCGCGCGAAAGGTCGTAAACAGCCCGGTCAGGCCCGGTTGCTGATTACCTTTGGCGATCAGCTCGTTGACAGTGCCCTGTAACGCGTCAATACCGACATTGGAGCGATCCTGGATTTGCAGCTTGAAGCCGCCTACCGAACTCATTCCCCGGATCGGGGGCGGGGCAAATACCGCAATGTGAGCACCTTCGACCTGGGCGAGCCGTTGTTGAAGACTTTTGATCACCGCATCGGCGTGAAGCTCCGGGTGCCCCGCGCGCAGGTCGAAATCATCGAGTCGGGCGAACATAGTGGCGACGTTGGACTGACTGGAGCCGCTCAAGATCGAAAAGCCGGCATAGGCATTCAGATGCTTGACGCCTTTCGTTTCGAGAACGATGCGGGTGGCCTGCTGGACCATTTCCTCGGTGCGCGCCAGCGAGGCTGCGTCGGGCAGCTGCGCATACAAAATCAGGTAACCCTGATCCTGCTGGGGAATGAAACCCGTCGGCACTTTCTCAAAGGCGAGAAAGTTGAGCCCGTTGAGCCCCACATAGAGCACCAGCACCACCGCCGTCATGCGAATCAGCCTGCCGACCAGACGTGCGTAACCTTCGCTGAACGAATCGAAAAACCGGTTGAAAACGGTGAAAAAACGGCCGAACAGGCGATCGAAGAGTCGTGTGAACCCGTCCTTATCGCCGTGTGCCCGATCCAGCAACAGCGCGCACAGGGCAGGACTCAGGGTCAGCGAATTGAACGCCGAGATTACGGTGGAAACCGCGATAGTCAACGCAAACTGCTTATAGAAGGCCCCCGAAACACCGGTGATGAAGGCGGTGGGTACAAAGACGGCGACCAGAACCAGTGCCGTAGCAATGATGGGGCCTACCACTTCTTCCATGGCCTTTCGGGTGGCGTCCCGGGCCGATAATCCCATCGCAATATGGCGTTCCACGTTTTCTACCACCACGATGGCGTCATCCACGACGATACCGATAGCCAGCACCAGGCCGAATAACGATAAGGTATTCAGCGACAAGCCCATTGCCGCCATCACCGCGAAAGTGCCGATCAACGAAACCGGCACAGCCAGCAGCGGAATGACGGTGGCGCGCCAGTTCTGCAAAAATAACACAACCACCAGTACGACCAGCAGTATGGCTTCGAACAGGGTCTTGGCCACCGCGTCGATGGATTGCTGCACGAACACAACGGTGTCATAGACCATGTTGTAATCAAGGCCTTCAGGAAAGCGCGTTTTCAGCTTTTCCATCGTGTCGACCACCGCCTTTTTGGTTTCCAGGGCGTTGGAGCCCGGCAACTGGAAGATGGCAAGACCTACCGTGGGCTCGCCGTCCAGGAACAGCCCCGAATTGTAATCCTTGGCGCCCAGCTCGATGCGAGCCACGTCCTTAAGGCGGGTGACCTGGCCGTCAGCCCCTTTTTTTATCACGATGTCGGCGAACTGTTCGGCTTCCATAAGCCGACCCAGCGTACTGACCGTGTATTGGAAATCGGTGCTCTCCTTGGTGGGCTGCTGGCCAACCACGCCCGCCGCTACCTGGATATTCTGTTCCCGCATGGCGTTGACCACATCGGTGGCCGTCAGATTACGCGCGGCAACTTTCTCCGGATTCAGCCACAGGCGCATGCTGTAGTCGCGGGCGCCGAAAACGATAATGTCGCCCACTCCCGGCAATCGCGCCAGGGTATCCTTGATTTGCAGCAGCGCGTAATTGCTCAGATAAACACTGTCATAGCGCTTGTCAGGGGAGATCAGGTTGACCACCAGACTCAAGTCAGGGCTGCGTTTCTTGACACTGATGCCTTGTCGGCTCACTTCCTGAGGCAGCTTGGGTTCGGCCAGCGCCACCCGGTTCTGCACCAATACCTGGGCTTTATCCAGATCGGTACCCGGCTTGAAAGTAATGGTCAGCGCCATGCTGCCGCTGTTGGTGGACTGGGAGGACATGTACAGCATATCCTCGACGCCGTTCACTTCCTGCTCGATAGGCGTCGCCAGGGTTTCGGCTACCACCGTGGCGTTGGCACCGGGGTAGACTGCACTCACTACCACAGTAGGGGGGGCGATCTCGGGGTATTGGGCAATAGGCAGGCCAATCAGCGCTAACCCTCCAACCAGGACAATGACGATGGATAATACCGATGCGAAGATCGGACGGTCGATGAAAAAGTGTGTGAATCGATTCATGGCTTATTTTTCTCCATCGCGCCCGGTGAGCGAGATGCGTTCCGGATTTACCTTGGCGCCCGGCTTGAGCTTTTGAATGCCTTCGATAACCGCCCATTCTTCAGGCTTCAATCCTTCGGTAATCACGCGGGACTGGCCGATATGAGCGCCGAGCTCCACTTTGCGATATTCCACCTGGTTTTCCTGGTTTACCACCCATATAAAGCGTTGCGCCTGATCGGTGCCGATGGCCCGATCGGGAAGCAGGACAGCGGGGTACGGCGCGCTGCCGCGAACCCGCATGCGGGCAAAAAAACCGGGGCTTAACAATTCGTCCGGATTGGCGAACACGCCCCGCAACGTCACGGTGCCGGTCGCCGCATCTTCGCGCGGCGATTCATAATCGAGATGGCCTTGATGCGGAAAATTAACCTCATCAGCCACAGCCAACTCCACCGGGGTCCGTTCGTCGCCCAGGCTGCCCCGGCCCCCTTTTTGGGCCTGACGCCGATATTTCAGCGCCGAGCGTTCGTCCGCATCCACGTAAACATAGACCGGGTCGGTGGAAACGATGAAGGTCAACAAGGTTGCATCGCCTCCGCCACCGTTGACCAAATTGCCGGCAGTGATTAATTCGCGACCGATCCGTCCGTCTATCGGGGAGCGTACTTGGGTAAAGTCCAGGTTCAACCGAGCCGTATAAACATTGGCTTGTGCAGACTGAACTGCCGCAACCGTCTCCCGAAGTCCCTTGCTACGCGCATCGTGTTCTTCTTCGGAGATTGCTTTGGCGAGAAATAAACGCTCGGCCCGGGCTAAGTCATTTTTTGCCAGTTCGTGCCGGGATTTAGCGCGTTCCAGTTCGGCTTCGGCAAAGTTAAGTTGGGCTGTAAAGGGTTTCGGATCAACCAGGAATAAAAGATCGCCTTTATGTACTTTGTCCCCAGCCTTGAAATTTACTTTCTCCAGATAGCCACTCACCCGGGCGCGCACGTCTACCGAATTGACTGCCTCGATGCGGCCCGTGTATTCGTCCCATTCAGTCACTTCTTGCGACAGGGGTTGTGCGATTTTGACATTGGGCGATTGGCCCTGCTGAGAACCGGAACCGTCATGGTTTCCGCACCCGGTCACTGCCATCAGGGCTATGGTGACCAACAGGCCGACTCGTGCATGCTGTATTAATGTCCCGTCATTCGAAGGAACGCTTCGAGGCCATGATCTGTGAAAGACTTCAGGGCTCGGCTTTCTCAATGGACTTAAACGATGGGGGACAACCGACATGAGAGTTTCTTTTTGCATCCTTTTATACCCGGCTTTTTTTAAGGAAAAAAATGGTAAGACATATTACCATTAATTTAAGGTATGATCACAATAATTTAAGTCAATGAATTTCGTGAGTATTACGCAATGATTAAATGTGGACGACCTCGCAAAGGAGAGGAGCTCCTAAGCCGTGATCGCTTACTGGATACGGCCTTCACCCTTTTTCTTGAATTCGGTTACGGCAACCTCAGTCTGGAAACCATTGCTCGGGATGCGCGCGTGTCAATGCGTACCATCTATAACCAGTTTGGCGGTAAAGCCGGACTATTCGGTGCTGTGATAAGGCGTTGCAGCGACCAATTCGTCACCGGCCTGTCGGAAGAGTACGCACTGAAATCCTCTCCGGAAGAAGCGCTGGTCTTTTTTGCCAAGCAGTTTCTGTACAGCATCACGCGGCCGAATGCGGTGCGCATACGTGCCATACTCATTGGCGAATCGCTACGCTTCCCCGATCTCGCCACTCAATTCTATGAACAAGGACCGCAGCGCACCCTCGATCATCTCGCCCAGTTTTTCGCCCGGCAGCAGAAAACGGGCTGTTTTGCCGAAATGGAACCGCGTTTTCTCGCCGACCAATTTTTGAGTGCATTACGTAATGAGCGGTTTCAAAAACTGCAACTCGGTTTGGAACCGACGCCGGACGAAGCGGAAATTGATGTCTGGGTGCGACAGGCCATTGGCTTTTTTCTGCGCGGCAGCCTGAAAAACAGGCGCGACGGTACGAACGATATTGTGGATGAACCGTCCGACCGGAATCGTTAATTCGTTTGTAGTATTAAGGAATACATCAAGCTATGTTAAATTCAGGATTGTTCCTTATTTTCCGGAGCCGGAATCCGGTAAATAAAAACCCCTTCAGGGTAGGCGGATGGCCGGCTAAATCAATCGGCTCCGGATGTCTTGGTGAATAAAGTCTTCAGTCATAAACCATTCACTAAGTCTATGAAGTCTGAATCAAATGATTTCAAAAGAGAAAACCACTGTAATCAGTGTCATTGAAATTAACCCTAATAAGAAAATCATTTCAGCCCAACGCTCCAAACCTTCAGTGCACCGGTCTAAACGAAGCGATGAAAATGAAAGCAGGGCGCTAATCATGAACAATAAACTATCAATAGCTAAAGCTTTATCGATTAAGTAGTTGGCTAGTCCAGGAGCCATGCTTTTAACGATACTGATGACCATGATACAGACACCAACCATGGTCGCAGAATTCGGTAAGATGTGGTGAGAGAGATCACGGGAATTATTGTTTTTCATCATTTAAGATATGGCCGGTCCTAGCCGGTTCTTCGCCATAATAAAAGCGGTATGAGGGACATGTAAAAGGTCTGCAATTTTTCGCACCAGGTATTCTTCGTTCATATCCAATACGCCATCAATAAAAGCAATTTTCCATAGCGATTCAATTAATCGAACTTTTTGCTCCAGACTGTATTCCTTATTGATTAAGGACGTAAATTGAAAATAATCAGTCGCCTGTTTTCTTTGTTGTTCGGCTAATTCAATTAAAGAAGTTGCCTGTTCAGCGGTTAAGGAAAAGTTCTGATGGACCAAGGATAAAATAACCTCCTGTTCTTTTGGGTCAACTTTATCGTCCATATACATCATTTCCATGAATAAGACGACGGTCGCAAGTTGCAGCTTTTCTTCTAAAGTGTTTTCCGGTGCTGAAAGTGCAATATGTTGCGTGAAAAAGAGTTTGATCTGGTTAAGCATTTTTAAATAATTCCATTGCCATCACGATATTTACTTCGCTGAATTCATGACATCAAGATTATTTTGTGCTGCAGAATGCCCATGATCTGCGGCTTGCTGGTATAACTCAAGCGCTTTGGCTTCATCCCTGGGTACGCCCAGCCCATTTTCATAAATATAAGCGAGGTTGTATTGCGCATCAGGATCCCCCGCTTGAGCTTCTCTTTGCCACTGGGCAATCCTGTCTTCCGACACGATTGCCACAGGGGGCACCGTTTTTTTTGCCTGGGTGTTCTGGGTGTTGTCTGCGGCCTTTTCAGTGCAAGCTGCGAGTGACATCGCAGCTACTACAACGATGGCAATGGGAATGAGGTTTATGGGTTTGTGAAGTAATGTCATTGTTTAGCTCCGTTAAAAAATCGAAATCAGCACAGTGGAATTTGCCGGTAACTTATTGTTGGGTTTACGGTCTAAATTTAGCGGTATTATTCCTTTTGTTCATATTGGCGAGAATAGGGGCTTTTGCCTATGTAGCCAAAAGTACAATAGCTTCTCATCGGAAAAGAGAAGCTAATCATACAACGAGTAGAACGCTGGAATTACCGGTTAGATCTGACAAACACCTACGACCAATGCCTGATTATTACAAAACCTGGAAAATAAGATTGCCAATCTCGCAATACTAAGTCCAGTCGTCACCGCCACCGTCACCGCCATCGCTGTTTCCATCGTCATCCCATGAGGACGCATCGGCGATACCAAAGTCTGTGCCGCCCATATCGTTATTTTCGCTTGCGCTGCTGGGTGTGCTCCATGGAGAGGTGTCATGGTGCGGCGGTTCGGGGATAACGTTGTTCTTATCGCCATCGATAAAGTGGTGCATCAGCGCTTCACCTGCTACGACACCGGCACCCAAAGCGGCTCCCGTTGCCAGATTTCCCATAATACCTGAACCCATTCCGCCTGTAGCGGGTTGACCCATTACTGAACCGGTTCCATTTGCGCCGACAGGCGGGATGTTTGAGCCGGGACCATTGCCGGTATAGCTATTGGCGGGAAGCATATTGGAATTTCGCCGACTGATGAATCCAATTAACATGATGATTAAACCAATGCCCAAGAGCAAAAGAATCGCCGGCATCCAATCTTTAACGGTAGACGGTATGCTCTGAGCGCCGGTACTGGGCTGCACGGCTCCATTTGACACGGAAGAAATGCGACTCTTAAGGCTCTTGACTGCCTCCGGCTTGGCAAAGGGCAATCCGGGTTGTAAGCGTTCAGCGGTATTCAGTTCAACACCTGCACTGCTGAACATGCCTTGTTTTGCCAGTAATTCGGCTTCGACAAAGTGCGCCTTGGCGCTGTTGGGATGATCGTGCAGCACCTTATCCATCATAGACTGCGCCTCATTAAATTTCCCTGCTTCAGCCGCCGAATAGACTTGATGCAGGGTGGGATCGTCTTCGGCAAAAGCAGGCGCCGCTAATAACAGCAGTGCGAGGGTAATAATGGAACGTTTTAACATTGCTCAACTCCTAATTCTGGTGAGTGGTTTATAAATTTGGCGCGGCAATGAAAATAACGCCGCTTGCTTATAAGTGATGCGCTAATACTTTCACAGTCCGGCGCTTAAGGCAAAGCCGGAAGCGAAAAGTATTTTTGTAAATCCTTCAAACGCGGCTGATCCAGGTAAACATCATCCGGATAATAACCGATATGATGAACGCCCAATTTTCTCAATAATTCCAGCTGTTCAATAAAAAACGGCGAGGGGATTTTCTCCCGTGTCTTCCAATTGACCGTTTGCAACTCAAATACGGATTTCTTCAGCCCTTCGGGGTAATGAGCCGCAGCCGCAACTAATTCAGTCAACCATTGGTCGGGTTTTTTTGCGTCCTCCATCAACGGCATGGCTTCAATAGCAACGTAATTGTAATGCGCTAAAAAGGATTTGAACGATTGGGCATACCATTCTTCGCTATCCGGTTTTAACAAGGGTAGGGCATATAAATTTCGCGCTGTTTTTATACCGGGACGATTATCCCGTACCCTATTCGCCAGCTCATCGGTAAATTGATTAATCAGCTCGGTTTTGTGCCGAGTCCATGCCAAGCGCATTTTGGGGCTTGCATGCAATTTTTCAAATTGATCGGGCAGTCCCCAGACATCACGGCCAAAAGATAACGCTACCGGCGATACGTCTTCATGATCGGATAAAATGCCGTCGTCATGAAATAGAATCCCGTCAACATTGCAATATCGGCCTAAGTCCTCATAGATTTCGGTTACATAATGACGCGCTTCAGGCTGAAAAACCGAAAGCCGTGTGTAAATATGACTGGATTTTTGCGCTTTACCGTCTCGCCATTCCTGCACATACCAGGAATCCGGCAGATTGTTCCGGTAAGCAAAAATCGGCAGCCACGCATAGACATTGACGCCTGCACGCGTTTTCAGTTGCCAGGCGACATGGCTAAACAAATCCTGTTTAACCGGCAAGTGCCGGTTAGGGAAATACAATGCATCGGCATTACCGTCACCGTCAGAATCCGAGTAGGCTTGCAGAAAAACGGTATTAATGCGCATGTTCGCAATGCGCTGGATCTCGGCTTCTATATTACGCTCGGTCTGTTTCGGGTCTTCGTCGTAGAGGAAATCCATGTCCACATGCGCTATCCTCAGAGACCTGTCGGTACGCAGTTTACTCACAATTTCAGCAAATTGACGGACATCCGGGTTATCGGTCATGATTAAACGCCGCAACACATCGATATTGGCCACGGTATTAAAGCCGTCAATCAAGCCCATAGTCATCGACATTCCGGCTTCGCGCGACGCTTCCAGGGCAATATTATTGTATTCCCCATACGGCCAAACCATAACCCTGGGCCATACGCCCGCATGTTGAAAAATGAACTCGGCGCTTTTCCTTAGGGCTAGATGGATACGCTCCCGATACTGTTCATCGGTTTCATAACGCCCCGTCGTAAAGTCGTATAAACGGGTGACCGTCGCAGCCTGGCTGTCGCCTTGCGGATTGGCGACAGCGCTTTTGTGCAGGTCATAAGTATGCGAAGCCATTTCTACCAGGCCGGAGTTCACCATTTCCCGCACGTGATCCCAAGTGAGTAATTGCTTGCCTGCTTCGTCAGGGGTATCAATGCCGTCTATCCAGGTGCCTATCAAAGCGACAGTCGCCGGGTAGTGATATTTTTTTAGAATCGGAAAAACCCGGGTGTAAAAACTCTGATAACCGTCATCAAAAGTTAATAACACCGATTTATCCGCTATCGAGCTCTTACCCGCAGCTGCATCAAGGACGTTCTGCACGCTGACGATTTTATAGCCGTTTTTCTTCAGCCAAGCCAAATGTTCTTCAAAATGATCGACGCTGACATCCATTGAATTTAACGAAGATTTTGCGCTGCCGGCCTTCACTATATCGTGGTAATTGAGCACCAAAAAGTGATGTTCTTCGGCATAAGCCATCCCTGTGATATTCATCAGAAAAATCAATACAAACAGGCTCTTAAACCACTGAGGCGCCATAACGATATTTGAATGAAACATAACACCCTGCTTTTATGGTTATGAAGCTTATGAACACTTGTTTTATAGGCAAAACGTTGGTTTTTCAATCCCACATTAAACTGTACAAAGAATCAGTATGGTTAAACGAGTCATTATGATCCAAGCATCCGACTAACTACTTAGACTTTTCCATGGTTTCATGGATGGCTGCTGCTTGTTGGTGTTCCTTCGACAAGGCTTCATGATGGGCGGCCATCGCTTCGTGGTGCTTTTTTAAATCGGCATGCCCGCCTTGTTCATATTCTGCAGCCATCAGCGCTTTATAATGCTCAACCATGGCTTTATGATGCGCCGCTTTTTCCATATGAAGCGCGGCGGCTTCTATATGTGCTGCACTCGATTCGGCAGGAATAATAACATTAGCAGGCTGCTCAGGAGCAGGTTGAGTCTCCGCCAGTAAGGGGGCAGAAATAACACTGATGCAAGCAGTCAAAGCCAAACCCAGGTAAGTATTTTTTTTCATAATCGTTTTTCCTCGTGATAATCGTTATAAACAATTACTTCTACATTCTTAAAAGTAGCATTTTTATCTCCCTTTTTTCGATACCGGATTGCTTGTATCGGCGTTGTTAGAGGTCAGTTATTGCCAAACCTAATTATTGAGATACATTTTATATAAAGCAAATTATAGGCCACTAAAAACAAGTTAATATAATTCATATAATAAGCAGGTATTTACGATAAATCAGCGCATCCTAAAAGGGGAAAATAAACCAGGCGCAGTCAGTTTTACGGTGCAAAACAACCGGTGGCTAAATTATGAGGCATATCAAAAACGCTAAAGCATTATTCACTTGAATCAATGACAGCTTTGCAATGGGATGAGTGTCGATCTTGAACCGAAATACGCTAAAAGCAGATTAAAGACGGGTCTATTAACAAGGCTCAATTCACGGTTAACCTGAGTGAGCGGAAAAGTTGAAATAGGGGCTTTTCAACCAAAAGCTTTGGTTGATTTAAACAGGGGCGCAAGCAAATTTCTATATTTTTATCCATTTCAAGTCAGCTTCGCTTTAGTAATATTATCCGAGCAGTACCACAAACTCATTGAGAAAACTTAAGGTTTTCAAAGTCTTTCCGCACGCATGAATTAATAAGCGAGCATGGGAATTAATGTCGCCATGATCTGGCACGGTCTATGCTGTATCTACGATATATCGACTTGCAATTCACTCCCTATTAGAGAGGAATTCGTAGCTTATTAATAACAATGCCGAGGTTAAAAGATAACAGCATGGCTTATCGTGAACATACCCAACCGATTTTGAAGGATTCCATTGAAACGCTTCAAAATTTTGAGTTCGACCTGGACGCGTCGATAGAACATATCGCGCATTGGCTACCGGCCCAGGGACCGATCAAGGATTTTATTCACCACAACACCTTACACGCCGTCCAGCATTACCCATTTCATGAAGGCGTGGCTGTCGCGGCAAAAATTTTCGGGGCGCGCAGTTATTTACCTTTAGAAGATTATCAACGAATGTACCAACAAGGCCGGATCAAGAGCGCCGCGATTGAGTGGGCTATCGAGCATTCCGGATGCCCGCAGCAACAGCATGAAAAGCTTAGGGAAACCTTGTTCGAGCAGGACGATACCGGCCACTATCCTCCGGTTTCGCTGGCTAATCAGGGCATTCGCACTACCTGGTTGACCCGCATCGAAGTCAATCTGAATGCCCTGGTGCATCCGGTGCTGTTCCGGCTGCTGGGCAATTTCCTCGACCAAGGCATCAGTCGCTGGAGCTTGCCCAAAAACGGCGAGCACTTCTGGGATTGCATATTGCGTTTGGCGCAAAACAGTTTATTGCCTCTCTACCCGTTAAATGAGCCGGAAGTCAGCGAATTATTATTTGAAACTCCCGATCGTGTCATTAAAGCTTGCCTGAAAAAAATAGTCGGCGACGAGCAGCTTTACGAACAATACCTGTTGGAAATGCTGTTGGCCCATCCCGGTTGGGCCGGGATGGTGCATGTCATTGAACAAAATCCTAAATCGTTGCTCGCCCGCCGCGAAATTTCACTTAAAGACATGATCGCCGTGGAACTGGCTATTGAACTGGCCTTTCTGCATAAGAAAAAAGGCCCCCAGTTTTCCGGCATCGCGGCATTTCCTCATCAGGACGGCACTCCGCTGCTCAAGAACGGAGCGCTCAAGCCGAAAATCCCGTTACATTTGAAAGTCTGGCACGAAGCCATGGAATGGTCGCTACATAGCGAGCTACTGTTGGCGCTGAAACCGAAGCTTGACGCAGTCCCGGCTAAGAAATCCCTGCCTGAAGCCCAGGCGCTGTTCTGTATCGACGACCGCGAATGTTCATTAAGACGCCACCTGGAAGAAAGCAACCCGGCCATAGAAACACTCGGTGCAGCCGGATTTTTCGGTATCGACTTTCTCTATCAAGGCTTGGACGATGCTTATCCGGTCGCCCAATGCCCTAACATCATCGTTCCCAAGCATTTGATCAAAGAAGCGAGCAGCAAACCGAAGCCGAACGAAAAAGCCAAGTCCGGCAAGCTGACCCATATGCATTTTACGGCGTATTCCATGTTCCGGGGTTGGCTCTATACCCAAACCCTGGGCATCGGCTACGCGGTACGAATGGCCTGGAATGTATTCCGTCCGGGTTCGAAGTTGCCGAACATCAGAACCTTGAGCGAAGTCGAATCGCACACGCATCTCCACCTGTTGCGGGAATCCGAGGAACCGACCGAAGACGGCTATTTGTTGGGATTTTCGTTTGCGGAAATGGCGGATCGCGTGGGCGGGTTGCTGCGCAATATCGGCTTGACTCAACACTTTGCACCGCTGGTGGTTATCGTTGCCCACGGCTCCAGCAGTGTCAATAATCCCCACTTCGCCGCTTACGATTGCGGCGCCTGCTCGGGCAAACCGGGCGCGCCGAATGCCCGCGCCTTTGCCTGGATGGCTAATCATGAATCGGTACGCGCTATCCTGAGCGAGCGCGGCATCGATATTCCCGATGGCACCCGGTTCATAGCGGCGCTGCACAATACCAGCCGCGATGAAATGACCTATTTCGACAAACATTTGCTGGCGCAACACCCCGTTCCCGCCTTGCATGCTTTCCAGCAGGCGATGAAAAAGGCGCTGCAACGCAATGCACGGGAACGCTGCCGCTGGTTCGAGCTGGGTCCGCAATCGCATTCCAATGAAGAAGCGCACGAGCATGTCATCGAACGCGCCTCATCAATATTCGAACCGCGCCCGGAATACAACCATTCCAATAATCTATACGCTATCGTCGGTCGAAGAGCCTTAACCCGTGATTTGTTCATGGACCGGCGCGCTTTTCTGCACTCCTACGACCCTCAAACGGATGCGCAAGGCGATATTATGGCCCGAATTCTGTCCGCGGTTATCCCGGTCTGCGGCGGCATCAATCTGGAATATCTGTTCTCGCGTATCGATAATTCGGTTTATGGCGCAGGCACCAAGCTGCCTCACAACGTAATCGGCTTGCTCGGCGTCGCCAACGGCGTCGAGGGCGATCTGCGCACCGGTTTGCCGTCGCAAATGATCGAAGTGCATCAGCCCGCACGGCTGCTGATCGTGGTCGAACAAACGCCCGCTATTCTGGATAAAACCCTCGCCAAACTGGGTGCGCTTAAAGAATGGCTCGATAACGACTGGGTCAGATTCGTCGCTTGCCACCCGGAGAGTCGTGAACTTTCCCTGTACTCCGTTAACGGTTGGGAAACCGTCGAATTTGCGGACGACGGCGAGGTTCCTCAGGCCACCCTTTCGGAAAAAATCATTGTGGGGAAAACGGAAACGATACCGGTACATCAATTTATTCGGAGACACGCATGAACGGATTAATATTAACCAGCTTGGCTCTGCCTTTGCTGGGTTTTTTGTTGATTTTCCTGTCAGACAGGAACGAGAAAAAAATCGCGACCATCAGTTTTTGGTGCAGTCACGCAATGGGACTCAGCATTGTCGCCTTGCTGATCCTGTGGGCTGTCGCCGGTTTCCCGAACCACGAATACCAGTGGTTTACGCTGTATGAAACCGGTGAGTACCGCTTCCCGATCTTGTTTTACCTGGATCGGGTCGGGGCTGTTTACCTGTTTTGCGTATGGGCGATTTTCTCGATCATCGTCAAATATTGCCGCGTTTATTTGCACCGGGAAGCCGGTTACAAGCGCTTCTTTCTGACCATCTTCGGTTTCGTGTTTGGGCTGAACCTGGTCATCCTGGCAGGTTCTATCGACATGCTGTTTGCCGGTTGGGAAATGGTCGGCATCGCTTCGTTCTTGTTAATCGCCTTTTATCGGCACCGCGTACAACCGGTGCGCAACGCCTTAAGGGCGTATACCATTTACCGGTTTTGCGACATTGGCTTATTGCTGGGTGCATGGATGAGCCATTTGTTGTTTCACGAAAGCCAGCATTTCAGTCAATTGGCCGATTTATTCAATAATCCGGCCACCGTCGCGATCTGCGCTGCCTGATCGAGCTTGGCTCCGGCCTTGCGAGCCACATCTTCCGGCACCAGATCCGGCACGCGTTTGATAGCGACCTCGGTGCCTTCAACGCTACGCGCACCTTCAGCCACCGCTTCCGCCATCGTTTCGATGTGTCCGTACATGCTGTAGTAAAGAACCAGAACTTTAGCCATGTTGTATTTCCTCATTGAGAGCGGTCTTGAAATGAACCCTACGTAAAGCTAACCGGGAGTGATCTACGAAAGTTCAAAAAAATGGTAGTTGGCACTCTGACGGCTATCGGTCCCCTAGAAATCTATAACATGCAGTAAACCAATGACATTCGTATCACTACCTATCAACATTCAGGCATAGTTGAGCTGAGAATACTGCAACATCAGCTGGTTTGTGAATTAACGAATCCGGAAGACGCGTTCTAGCCCAGCACTCAGCTAGCGCCAACCAGCGCTCACTTTTTAGTGTTTCATGTGACTGAAGCGCATGTCGGCAGAAAAAATAAAGCGATCCCCGACCATAAAACGCCGAAAACAGATAACAACGCCAGCAACCGCATAATTCCGGCAAAAAACTCTTTCGTGGTTTCTTGCCTGACCTGATCTCTATCCAGACGCTGCAAAATGTCAGGCTTGATGATTAATGCCAATAACGCCAACAGCGCCGCAACGGTTATAACAATAATGGCAATATGCACCCAAAAGTCGGCGTTGTTTTTGAGCGTGACACAGACAATATGATGAACCCCGTACACAACGGCAAAATGCACGACCCAAATGAACGGGCCTGCTAGTGAAAGCAGCGCTATGCCGATAAATTTTTCAGAAAATACTTGTTTTGATGTCGCCATAATTAAATCATTCTCGGGAAGCCGTGAATTACCAAAAGACCGATAAGCGCTTGAGCTACAGTGTAATAAGCCAACAAATTAGTGTTTTCCAGACTGGCCAAGCGTACCCGGTCGAGCTTGCCGGTAAAATGCCGTGCGATAACAAACAACGACATCATCAGCACCGCAAAAACCAACTGCCCGTCTAAAATGCCGGCCATATACACTAGTGCTCCATAGCTTGATTTTACAGGGTTGAGGCCTGTCTGCCATTGACACCGGATTTCCAGGTACACAGCAAATACACTCAATAGTGCGCCAAGCAGCACCAGCAGCGGTGTTAATAAACTCTTCTCGCCCGGTTCCGGGAGCGTTGCCTTTGCTACTGCAAAAAATGCAGCGCCGGCAATAAACAACAATGCGATGACCGCCGGCCACTGTAAGCTCGGCAGGTTCGCAGCATCGGAAGGCCAGACGCCGGGCGATACTGTCCAGGTGTATAGATAAGAAAACAAATAGGCAAAATAAAGCGAACCGGCAACGAGCATCAGTACAACCATTGCCCACCAGCCATGACCGACCGGGCCTGTGACATAAACCGGAAGCCTAAACCCTGCGCCGATATCGATCGGCCCCTTGGCCGGGCCTTTATCCAAGTCCCACGCCCAAACCAGAAAGCAGACAATAGCCAGCACACCGCAAACAAGCGCAGGCACAACCACCTTGATCGTCAGCAAAAGAAAACAGGCGGCGGTAAAGACAGCGGCGAAAAAATGCATCCAGCCCGGACCCAGCATTTGAATAATATATTGCGGCTTGGCTTCAATCGCGGAGGTGACAATAGTCTCTCGCCCGCCGGTAGGGGCATTAGGCAAATAATGTTCGCCCGACTCGACCTGCTCGGCCAGGTTGGCTTGGTCCCAAAGCGGCTCGCGGCTGGTCACATGCGGAATAGAGCGAGTGGAATATACATCCGTAGGCAGCCATTCGAGGGTTCCTGCTCGCCAGGGGTTGCTCATGCCGTGCCGCCCAACCCGAAAATTGCGCATCACGTCGATGATAAAAACCAGCACCCCAGCAGCGATGATATAAGCGCCGACTGTCGATGCAAAATTATAAGGCCCTAATCCCGATGCTTCCGAATATGTCCACACTCGGCGCGGCATGCCGATCAGGCCGGTAATATGCATGTGAAAGAAAGTCACATTAAAGCCGATAAACATCAGCCAGAAAGTCCATTTTCCCAGCCGTTCGGACAACATTTGCGTACTGACCATCGGCGCCCAATAATAAAAGGTCGCAAATAGCGGAAACACCATGCCGCCGACCAATACGTAATGCAGATGAGCGACGACAAAATGCGTATCGTGCGCCTGCCAGTCGAACGGCACCATCGCGACCATCACGCCGGTCAGTCCGCCGACGGTAAAAATAAACAGCATACCCAGCACGAACAGCGAAGGCGTGTTCAACTGAAACCGGCCTTTAGCCGAGGCAATAGTAGCGATCCAGGCAAAAACCTGGATACCGGACGGTACCGCCACGGCCATGCTGGTCGCGGAAAAAAAGGCTAGACTGAGGGACGGAATGCCGGTTGCGAACATATGATGCACCCACAAACCGAAACTGAAAAAACCGGTCGCAATCAGCGCGACGACAATCAGCTTGTAACCTACCAGAGGTGTGCGTGCCATGGTCGGCACGATCATAGACACCAGCCCGGCCGCAGGCAGGAAAATAATGTACACTTCCGGATGGCCGAAAAACCAGAATAAATGTTGCCATAACAACGGGTCGCCGCCGCCGGCAGCAGTAAAAAACGGCCAGCCGAAAGAGCGCTCGATCTCCAAAAACATCGTTGCAAGAATCACCGCCGGGAACGCCACCACAATCATGCCTGCGAAGACCAGCATGGACCAGCCGAAAATAGGCAGCTTATCCAGCGACATTCCGGGCGGCCGGGTTCGTAAAATGCCGACAATAATCTCAATCGCCCCGGCGATGGCCGAGATTTCAATAAAGCCTATCCCCAGAAGCCAGAAATCGGCGTTATTGCCTGGAGAATATTCGGTCAATGTCAACGGCGTATACATAAACCAGCCGCCTTTCGGGGCCAGATCGTAAAAGATGGTACTGAAAAATACCGAGCCTCCGATGATATATGCCCAGACGGAAAACGCGCTCAGCCGCGGAAACGGCAAGTCCCTGGCAGCCAGCATTTGCGGCAGCAGCAGCACCCCCAGCGCCTCCATGGCCGGCACGGCGAAAAGGAACATCATGGTGGTGCCGTGCATGGTAAAAAGCTGATTATATAAATCCTGGCTGACCAGATGATTTTCCGGTACGGCCAGTTGGGTGCGCATAACCAAAGCGACTAGGCCGGCGAGAACAAAAAAAGTGAAGGCGGCGCCGATATAAAGTAACCCTATCGTTGTGTTATTGACCGCTGTGAACCACCGCCATCCGGTCGGTTGAGCCCAAATGTGCAGCAGTTGTTCCTCCTCACCTGCGGGGCGCGGCAAGGTATTTGGTAATGCTTTTTTTTGTTCGGTTATTTCTGTCACTAACTCCCCCTCATGGAATTAACAGCCGGAATATAGTCGCTCTCGTCGAGCTAGTTCCCAAGCTCCAGCTTGGGAATTCAGTATAGGAAGCTCCAGCTTCCCGTCTCGCGAAGCTGGAGCTTGGGAACCAGCGTGTTTTTTTAACTTAATGGCGGTAACACAGTACGTGGTAACGAGACAAAATCCACTCTACCCCATCCAATCAGTATCATCCACGTTCCATTTTTCCAGCTTATGCATCGCAATTACTCCAGGCTGTTCAAGTAAACCGACAAGGCCTGCAACTCGCTTTCAGAAAAAATATCGAAAGGCGGCATCAAATTTTCAGGCTTAACCGTTTTATGCTGACTAATCCATTTGGCAAAGCCTTCTTTAGTATTTGGCAGAATACCTGCACCAAGCGACAGCCTGCTGCCAACATGGGTCAAATTCGGCCCTATCTTGCCGTCTGCCGGGATGCCGCGAACTGTATGGCAGCCGGCGCATCCGCTGGATAAAAAGACTTGTTCGCCTTCATGCGCAAGCGCCGGTTTCGCGTCCATTCGCTCCTTGGCGAGCCAAGCATCATAATCGGAAGGCGTCATCGCTACGGTATAAAACGACATCAGCGCGTGCGCACCGCCGCAATACTCTGCGCATTGTCCAGTCACGGTGCCGGGTTTATCGGCAATAAAATGCAAAATATTGGTGCGTCCGGGAACCATGTCGACCTTGCCTGCATAGGCGGGTATCCAGAAGCTATGAATCACATCCGCCGTCGATAGCTCGATTTCAATCGGGCGGCCTGTAGGAATCCGCAGTTCATTAGCGCTTTCCGTTGTATGACCGTCGTCGTGCCGATAAATAACACGCCACCACCATTGCTCGCCTATTACTGAAATATGCACCGGGTTTTCGGCCTGCGACAATGTTCCCCCGGCTTTTAAAACCAAAAATCCGTAAATCAACAAAGCGGTCAAAGTCACTACCGGAAAAACCATCCCTCCCCAAACAATGCTTTTTTCACTGGTAAGTTTGTGGCGCCAATCGGCAGGACCCGCTATTGAAATAACCATTAGCGCGCAAATTAAAAGCGTTATAAAGGCTGCTCCGATAAACATGATCCAGGTCAGCAACGTGATTCGCGATGAAACCGGCCCTAAAGCGGTAAACGCCGATTGCCGGCCATCACAGCCGGCTATGATCAACAAAGCCATAACACAAAATATCATCCAAACCTGTTTCATTGCCGCAAGCCCTCCACTGCTTTGTGCTCAGTGCGTTCCGTCAGTGATTGACTTGCAAAGAATGCTGCTGCCGCTCCCATTTGTTGCTCGGTCAAGCGCTTTGCAATGGTGGTCATAATCGCGCCGTAAGGTGTTTTTGCGCGTATTCCTCGTTGCAAAACCAGTAACTGCTGTTTGATATATTGTTCGGATTGTCCGGCAAGACGGGGATAATCCGGACGTTTGTTAGCCCCGTGGCACGACAGGCAAGCCGGAATCTTGTGCGATAAATCGCCATGCACCGCCAGCATGGCTCCTTCCGAAGATACATTCTGAGCGGTTTTACTAACTGAAGACTTTAACGACGCGTAATAGTCCGCCAGATTATTAATATGTTCATTATCAAGTTCGACGGCAATAAGCTCCATAAAGCCGCTTTGTCGCAGATCGCTGTGATATTCGTGCAAGGCTCTTTTCAAATAAGCTTTATTCTGCCCCCCAAGGCTCGGTACATAAGGACTAGTCGGCGGCGCGTTGTCTGTATCATGGCAACGGCTGCATGCGGTGAGATTAATCTTAGGCCTACCCTGACTGGCAACCTCACCAGCTTGAGCGGCGATAATATCTTTGCTATTACCGCTCGCATATTTCAGGTAATCCACTGTATTCATCGACGGCAGCGCCTCCAAAAACGCAACCACTGCCCAAACTTCATCATCGCGATCATCGCCGCTCCAGGCCGGCATACCGGTAAATTGAATGCCGTGACGCACCATCCAAAACAGTTGTTTGCGCGTCCACATAGGTGCATGCACTTTCAAGTCTGGAGGCGGAGGCAGCATCTGATCATAAACAGGATTCAACCTTTGCCCCGGCGTCCTATGGCAGGTTGCGCAACCTCCTTGAAAATGTGCTGCCCCAAGCGGCACTAGTTCGGTAAGATTCAACTCAGGTACATCAACAGGCTTGCTGTTGACGATAACCGAACGCTCCTTGCCCAGCGTTAAAAGCCACTCGAGCAAAACCGGATGTCCCGCACTGGCCGCGATGTTGAAAATGCCGGAATATGCGATAGCCAGAACAAGCACAATGCCCCCGGCAAAAAGCCCAAGCGCCCAAGGCAGAAGTTTACGCAAACGTCTTCTTACCGGCTTTGCCATCAGCTGTTTTCCGCTGCAACCGCCGTAGAAGTAACATTGCTTTGCGTATCAGACAATGTCTGGAACCAACGGGAAATTAAGACAACCGCAGCAAGCACGTAAGTAATCGGGCAAACAGTAACCATAAGCAGGCCGGCCAACTGCTGATCGGCGAGTTCAATAGGCATATTGATGGCCGTCATGCCGTAAAGCACACGGGGCGCAAATATCAGCAATACGGCGATTAAGCAAAACAGCTTGCCGGTCAACAACAGCGCAATAACTGCTCGCCATAAATGTTCTCCGGTTTGATTGAATACTGTGAGCCAAAACCATAATGCGGAGAAAAACAGGGTTGCTTGCATCAGCAAAGTCCCGGCATGCCCTTTCATAGCCAAACCGATACCTAGCGGCGAATGCCATGCTAATAACAAAGCAGCTTGTAGAGTGACAGCCGCGAACAGCGTTGAAACACTAGCGGACTTGGCGGATAGCTTTAGCAGTAAACTTGCTAAAACCGGTGCTGCCACGGTCATCAGCGCTATATGTATAATCATGTGGCGCGAAAACACACCTGCATTTTCGACATAGCAAAACCCCAACAATACCAGCACAGCTAAGGCCGCCAGTTCCATAAAGGCAAATGATTTTAATGGATAAGCTTGCATTTGCAGTTTCTCCTGGCCTCATCGCCTGCTGGCCGTAAGCCGCTTACTTGTTTATAAATTTCTCAATTAGATCTATCGATATACGACAGGAGCTGTTACTCATGCCGTGAGATATAATCACACGTGCACTTAAACGTATTTAAAGTAAATAAAGAATATATCCAGTAGTTAGTTGCGGTCTGTACGGTACCGAACATACATTAAGCTCATCACGACGTAGAAAGCTTCACCAATTTATAAGTACGTCGCTGGTATAGCTTGGGATTAATAGAGATTAGGTAAATAGCGTGTTTTTGCCAATAGCTTGTTAGCACTTAGCCAAATAGGGATTTTACGCCCATTCATTGACCCGAAATCACAGCAGGATTAATCATGAAAAACGTTTCAAAATCGGATAAACCTGAAACGCATAACGCATTCTGGAACACTCCTGCCGAACAGCAACTCAAGCAGCTGAATACGACAGCTCAAGGATTAAGCAATGCGGAAGCCGGTCAGCGTATAAAGCGCTATGGCGCAAACCGGCTGAACAACAAAAAGCAAACGGGGAACTTGCGACTGTTTTTAGCCCAGTTTAAAAGTTCCATTATCCTGATACTGCTTTTTGCCACCGGCTTGTCATTCTATTTACATGACCGGCTGGATGCGGCGATCATTTTAACGATTGTACTGATCAGCGGCTTGTTAGGATTCTGGCAGGAAAAAGGCGCGGCCAGCGCCATAGAAAAACTGCTGGAGATTGTGCAGATCAAGGTCAGCGTGCTTCGAGGCGGAATTGCAACGGAGATTGCCGCGGAAAGCCTGATTCCCGGCGATATTATATTGCTCAAGGCGGGGGATATTATTCCGGGGGACTGCCTGATCCTGGAATCGGACAACCTGTTTATCGATGAAGCCATACTGACCGGAGAGACCTATCCGGTCGAAAAACTGCCCGGCGTGTTGCCTACAGAGACCGCCTTAAGCCAGCGCACCAACGCCTTGTGGATGGGAACGCATGTGCAGAGCGGCGCTGCCACAGCGCTGGTGGTTGCGACCGGGCAAACCACCGAATTCGGCAAACTTTCCCTGCGCATTAAGTTAAAAGCGCCTGAAACCGAGTTCGAGCGCGGCATCAGGCGCTTCGGTTATCTGCTGATGGAGATCACGCTGATACTGGTGATACTGATTTTTGCGGTGAATGTCTATCTTGAAAAAGCGGTACTGGATTCGTTTTTATTCGCGCTGGCGTTGGCCGTCGGCCTAACGCCGCAATTATTACCGGCAATCATCAGCATCAATCTGGCTCACGGCGCCAAACGCATGGCCGAACAAAAAGTCATCGTCAAGCAACTGGCCTCCATTGAGAACTTCGGCAGCATGAACGTGCTGTGTTCGGATAAAACCGGCACCTTGACCGAAGGCACCGTGCATCTGCACGACGCGTTTGATCTGTCGGGCAATGCCAGCGATAAGGTATCGTTTTATGCCTACCTTAATTCTGCTTATGAAACCGGATTTAGCAATCCCATCGACGAAGCGATCAGGCAATATCGGCAGTTCGATTTAAAAGACTGCAAAAAGCTGGCGGAAATTCCCTACGATTTTTACCGTAAACGGTTAAGCCTGTTAGTTTCAAAACAGGGCGAAAGCATTTTGATCACCAAAGGCGCGCTGACCAATGTGCTGGCCGCCTGCTCCGAAGTCGAAAATGCCGACGGTACGCTGGCACCTATAGAATCGGTGAGAGAGCAAATTCAGCAGCGTTACGAAGATTTCAGCCGTCAGGGATTTCGCACTTTGGGATTGGCCTATAAGCCGATGGATTCCAAGGCGCGGATTGATAAGACCGATGAAACAGGCATGCGCTTTTTAGGTTTTCTGTTGTTTTTCGATCCGCCCAAAGCGGACTGTGCCGAGACCATCAAGCAATTGCGTGAACTGGGAGTGACGCTCAAAATTATTACCGGCGACAATCGTTTGGTAGCGGCCACCGTCAGCAAGCAACTGGGGCTTGCCGAACACGAAATCCTGACCGGCCCGGAAATTGAAAAAATGAGCGGTAGTGCATTGATCAATAAAGTGGCGAATGTCGATTTATTCGCCGAAGTCGAGCCCAACCAGAAAGAACGCATTATCATTGCGCTGAAAAAAGCCGGTTTTGTGGTCGGCTATATGGGTGACGGCATTAATGATGTGTCCGCGCTGCATGCCGCCGATGTCGGCATCTCTGTTGAAAGCGCCGCCGACATCGCCAAGGAAACCGCTGAAATTGTGCTGTTGGAAAAAGACCTGGCGGTACTGGTGCAAGGCGTTCGCGAAGGACGCATCACCTTCGCCAACACGCTGAAATACGTGTTCATGGCGACCAGTTCCAACTTCGGCAACATGTTCAGCATGGCGGGCGCATCCTTGTTCCTGCCTTTTCTGCCGTTACTGCCCAAGCAAATCCTGTTGACCAACTTGCTGACCGATTTTCCGGAAATGACCATCGCCTCGGATAATGTCGATGCGGACATGGTCTCGCAACCGCGGCGCTGGGATATTAAGTTCATTCGTAAATTCATGATCACCTTCGGCTTCGTCAGTTCGCTGTTCGATTTTATGACCTTCGGTCTGCTGCTGTGGCTGGATGTCTCGGTAGAGCAATTTCGCACCGCCTGGTTTCTGGAATCGGTAGTTTCAGCTGCGTTGATCGTGTTTGTGGTGCGTAGCAGCAAGCCGTTTTTTGCCACGCGCCCCGGCAAATACCTGGTTGCCGCAACGCTGACTATCGTCGCCGTCACCGTGGCGTTACCCTATACGCCGATTGCGCCGTTAATAGGTTTCGAGCCGCTGCCGATTCGTTTACTCGGTTTGCTGGGCATCATCGTCATGCTCTATATCTCAACGGCTGAAATCGCAAAACACATCTTTTATCGTCTGGTAAAAATGTAAATAGATAGATTTAATTCACCACGAAGGCACGAAGCACACGAAGTTTTTACTCCGCTTTTCTTCGTGTGCTTCGTGTCTTCGTGGTGTAATGCTTTTTCCATTCCTGAGGCGCATTAACCATGACCAAAAAACACGATCAAAAAACAATCGACAGGAAAGACTACAAAAAGACCCTGACTCAGTTACAAATCGAACTGGTTAAACTCCAAAATCACTTTATCAAGCATGACGATAAGATTCTGATCATCTTTGAAGGGCGGGACGCGGGCGGCAAGGACGGCACTATAAAGCGCATTACTCAACATCTGAGTCCTCGTGAAACGCGCACGGTGGCGCTCGGAAAACCTTCCGACCGGGACGCCGGCAGTTGGTATTTTCAACGTTACGTAGCGCATCTTCCCGCCGCTCAGGAAATGGTGTTATTCAACCGCAGTTGGTACAACCGCGCGGGCGTGGAACATGTGATGGGTTTCTGTACCGATGAGCAATACCACGAGTTTCTTGAAACCGTGCCCGGCTTCGAGCAGATGCTGGTTCGGTCCGGCATCAAGTTATTGAAATATTATCTGGATATTAGTCAGGATGAACAAAAGAAACGCCTGAAAGACAGGGAGCAGGACCCGCTCAAGCAATGGAAAAGCAGTCCCATTGATAAGTCCGCGCCCAAGCATTGGAAGGAATACAGTCTGGCCCGTAACATCATGCTTGCCAGAACCCATCATTTGACCGCGCCGTGGACTGTGGTCAGGGCTGACGACAAAAAGATCGCCCGCATCAACGTCATTAAGGACATGTTGTTTCGTCTTGATTACAAAGGCAAGAATGAAGGGCTGGTACTGCCTGATGCAGACATCATTTTCAATTATGATGAGAGTTATCTGCAAAACGGCATGATTGCGCCGTAATTATTTAATCTTTATACCCAGTTGCTTTACAGTTTTACCCGCAATTTTTGCCGCATAGATCAGCACTGCCAGGGAAATAGCTAAACCCAATGTCAGCAGCGGATAGGAAACGGTACTCTGCGGCGAAGCTTCACTGAGCAACCCGGACAGGTGTTTGGCGGTATAGCCGAAATAAACCAGACTGATGTTGTAAATTAAAATACCGCTGGTAGCGGCCAGATAAGGCCGGAACTTGACCTGAGTCACCGAAAAAGCGTAACTCAGCATTGCAAACGGCAAAGGTGTCAGGCGCAATAAAAACATCAGCTTAAATTCGTTGCCCTTGATGACCTCGTTGAGTCCGGAAAAATGCTTATGTTCGGCAAGATACGTAAGGACTCTGGCACGCAATAAATAGCGGCCCAGAACAAAAATAAGTGCCGATGCCAGATAGGTTGCGATGACGATATAAAATGCCCCGGCATCGATTGGAAATAATAAGCCTGCCGCAAAACAGAGCGCATCGACTGATACAAAAAAAGGCGTCAGAACGACAAACAACGTAATAAAGCCTAACGGCGCAAAAGCGCCCAACTCCTGAATTCCGACTTCCAAGTCGGGAAGATAAAGTTCCAGTTCATGTCCAATAAGCAATACCAGCCCAACAAGAATCAAAGCTATAGCTAATTTTTTTAAAAGTCCTATGTCTTGCAGTTGCATGGCTTGTTTGCTCCCTGAAAAAAGTATCAGTAATTATTCGATAGTGAATAGTACTCGCTTACTTTGCACGGAGTTTGATTTCCTAGGGTTATTCGTTTTGAAAGGAGGGGTATTGATCGCCCACGCTATTTGCAATGGGCAAACAACCCACCACGGAGTTGCTTTCATCAGTAAACTTCCGGCCAAAGATTGCGTGACCGATCCGCCCAGTGACAGTGCGGTAGGTTCGGATAAATACGCTTACAAACTGGACTGGCTCATTAAAATAAAGGAATTCGTTCGGGATGAACTGGTTCGGTACCCGCGTTTCAGCAGAGTTCCGAAAGTGAGGGTACATGCAACTGTCGTTTCGCTGGTCCACGAAATACACAAAAAGCACGAAAATATTCAATAGATATTAAGAGGTAGATTGTACCCAAAATGGCACTGCCATTAAGTTAAAGGCTTAATGTATTGTGGGCGCGAATTTATTCGCGCCCACGGCATTCAACCCTAACTATTTTTGGCTTAATTTAGTGGGCAGTGACCCAAAAGCTGGATAGCTGGTAATAGACTTATTTCGTGGATCAAATGATTTTGCTGGTTTTTTATGGAAAGCTTATGTTTCATGATCATTTTCCACGGCGCTTTTTAATGCGTCATCCACCTTTTCCAACCAGACAAACTGGAGTTGGTTTCTGACCGCTTCGGGTATTTCTTCAAAGTCTCTTTGATTGCGCGCCGGAAGCATGACGGTTGTTATGCCCGCCCTGGCCGCAGCAATGACTTTCTCTTTAATGCCGCCGACCGGTAATACCAGTCCGCGCAGGCTGATCTCCCCGGTCATGGCGACATCGTTTTTGACAATTTTTTCAGAAAAAGCGGAATAAAGTGCGGTAAACATCGCAACACCGGCGCTGGGGCCGTCCTTAGGAATGGCGCCTGCCGGTACGTGGACATGGATGTCGCTTTTTTCGAATATTTCCGGCTGTAAGCCCAGCTCATGGGCGCGCGATTTCACCAGGCTCAACGCGGCCTGAGCGCTTTCTTTCATGACCTCTCCCAACTGGCCGGTCAAGATCAGCTTGCCGTTGCCGGGCAAACGGGTGGCTTCAATAAACAGAATATCGCCGCCGACCGGCGTCCAGGCCAGTCCTGTGGCGACGCCCGGAACGCTGGTGCGCATCGCGACGTCGCTGTCGAATTTTTTCGGCCCCAGAATGCCCGGAATATGCTCGCTGTCGATCTGCTCGCTAACGACTAGACCTTCGGCAATGCGCATCGCGACATGACGAAATACCGAACCGATTTCACGCTCCAGATTCCTGCAACCGGCTTCACGGGTGTAGTCCTGAATAATGGTTAGTATGGCGTTTTCGGTGATTGCGCATTGCTCCGGGGTCAAACCGCTACTTTCCAGTTGTCTTTGCACCAAATAGCGTTTGGCTATCTGGAGCTTTTCATCAGTGGTATAACCGGTCAACTCGATCACTTCCATCCGGTCGCGCAAAGGTCCGGGGATGCTGTCCAGCACATTGGCCGTTCCGATAAACATGACATGACTCAAATCGAACGCGACAGCCAGATAATTATCGCGGAAGGTTGAGTTCTGCTCGGGGTCCAATACTTCCAGCAAGGCTGAAGAGGGATCGCCCTGAAATCCCGAGCCGAGCTTGTCCATTTCATCCAGCATAAAGACCGGATTATTGGTGCCGGCCTTGCGTATGGATTGAATAATGTTGCCCGGCAGCGCGCCGATATAAGTGCGCCGGTGACCGCGAATCTCGGCTTCGTCATGCGTACCGCCGAGGCTTGCGCGTATAAACTCACGCCCGGTTGCACGGGCTATGCTGCGTCCCAATGAGGTTTTTCCGACGCCGGGCGGCCCGACAAAGCAAAGAATAGGGCTCTTGCCATTCGGGTTGAGCTTGCGCACCGCCAAAAATTCCAATATGCGCTGCTTGATTTTCTCCAGGCCGTAATGATCTTCGTTAAGGATTTCGCGGGCTTTTGTTATATCGATAACGCCTGCGCTTGCGACCGACCAGGGCAGTTCGGTCAGCCAATCAAGGTAGGTGCGAATCATCGAATATTCGCCGCTGGCATCGGGCATGTGCTGCAAGCGACCGAGCTCCTTGCGCGCCTGTTTTTCCACTTCTTCCGGCATCTTGGCGGCAGTGATGGCATTGCCTATTTCCTCAATTTCGGCAGCGCCGCCTTCCTCTTCGCCCAATTCTTTTTGGATGGCCTTCATTTGTTCCCGCAACACGAATTCGCGTTGCCGCTGCCCCATGGTTTCCTGGGTTTGTTCGTTAATCTTGTTGGAAATTTTCAACACTTCGATTTGATAATTGAGCAATTCCAGTATCTTGTCGATACGTTCCTGTATATCAAACAGTGCCAGTATCTCTTGTTTCTCGGTCGCTTTTGAAATCAGGTAGCTGGCAATCAGGTCGGCCAGCATCGGCGGCGAACCGATAGATCGAATAGCATTAACCAGTTCATCAGGCGGTTGCTTCGATTGAGCCAGCACTTCCAGCGCTTTTTGCTTGAGCGTTATGACGCGCGCTTCGACATCCTTGGAGCTCAGTTCAGGCTCTTCGTAACGTTCAATGCGGGCGACAAGAAACGGATAACCCGGCAAAAACGCCTGCACGCGAAAGCGTTGTATGCCCTGACAAACGACATGATGGGTGCCGTCAGGCGCGGTTATGTAGCGTAAAATTTCCGCCACAGTACCGACCGTGTAGAGATCATCCGAGTTGGGTTCTTCATCTTTGTCCCGCAATTGCATCAGCAAGCCGATCGGTTTCTCGGAACGCACCGCCTCTTGCACGGCCGCAATGGAAAGTTTACGACCTATCACCAACGGAGAAACGTTTTGCGGGAAAAGCACGGTTCCGCGCATCGGCACAATGATCAGCGCATCATTGGGAACAGGCGGATATTGCAACGGAGCGTCCTGCTTGATCTCTGAAGAGGGCTCTTCCGTACCCGCCGTTGATCCCAGAAGTATGTTTTTCAGATCCTTGATTTGCATAAGAAGCCCTTATATTTTCCGCAGTGAAATTAACAAGCAACCGTTCACAAGTTCATTAGTGCCGATTTCAAAACGCCCGGCGGGCAGTTCAATGCGCCGCTCAAAGCGTCCATAGGGAATTTCCAGGCGTCGAATAGTCGCCTCGGCACTGTTCGGTAGATGCCGCTGTCCGTTAATAATCAAATGATCGTCTTCCAGTACGACTTTCAAATGTTCCGGGGCAACACCCGGTAGCGCGATCATGATTTTGAATTCATAACCGGTTTCGTAGACATCGATCGGTGGTTCCCAAGTCGGCCGTTTGGCGTTCATAACCGCCGGTCTAAAAAACTGTCGATGCAATCGGTCGGCTCGATCCAATATTTCACAAGCTTCCGCCCACATCCATGTTTCAAGATCACGTAATGGCATAATGTGTTATTCCAGATTGTTGCAGTTTAACTATTCCAGCCGCGTCATGGGTTTGTCCGGGTCAAAAGCAAACTCGGCTGCTATGACAAATAAAGCTTTTTAGCCGATTAAAAGTTTCAGGCTGCCTGCCTTAACGATGATCGTCGTTCAATTTATTCCGCAATGGTTGAATGGTGCTGACTGTGTTCCGGTATGACGTCGCTGCCGTGATCCTTCAGCTGGGCATCGAACCACATATGAAGCGCCTGAACATACTGGGGATACTCGGTTGAATAATGAATCTGCGCACCGTTCGGTAACGCTTTATATTCAAATTTTATATCGTCGGTTTCCGCCTTTTTTAACTGAGCCAGACCCGGCATATCAGGACCGTGGACACGTTCAGTCGTAGAAAAATCACCTTTCCTGAAGGCATCGGCAACTTTAAGTAGATGTTCCTGAATCAGTTTGATCTGCTTGGTATTGTCTGCCGATTTGACGACAACATGCTGGACACCGCCATGAACGGTTTTGGTAAACGTTTGCAGGGTTTGGTCCAGTGCATAGGGCACCACTCGCTGTACGCGGTGATGCACTTCCTCAACCTGCTTGGGAGCGGCTTGTTCAATAGCCGACGCTGCCGCAGAAAAAAGCAAAAGTCCAACCACTATTAATGGGTAATTTTTCATAATCGCACTTCCCGTTTAGTTAAGACGCAATGAAAATATCTTATGAGAACACCTAAAAACTCATACTGAAGTATCTCTTGCTTACGCCCCTTGATAAATCCGTACGACTACTTACAACTAAAGTTTCGGAGTTCGTTTTTAACCACATAACAGCCACAAGCCTCTGATTTACGGAGCCTCAAGCCGTAAAGTCCTAGGATCAAGTTGCAGGCCTTGCACAAATAGGCACGGTATGTGCGCATCAATGGTTTCCATGACCAAGGCAACTGCATCGCCCAATACGGCTTTTAATTCATCTAAGGCGCCGGTGACCTTCCCGCGCAAACATACCAATTGATTCCTTTTTCAACCACAGCCAGAGCAGCAAGGTATAAGCCACTTCATGAATCGGTGTACCCGACCGGTTATGAAAAACCTGCTCGACTCAGGATGGTCTTCATACCAATTTGTTGCCGGAGGTCGGCAAATACGTTATCGATTAAAAGACCGCTTGCTTGCAGAAGGTCAATGGTAGTGCGGTCATTTTTGCGGCACGTTGCATGGGCATCCTATTGGGATACTATTTTTGCTTTCAATGCACTCAGAATCATATATCTAAAGATATAATTAATTTATTGCATATCAATTACTTATTGTGTTTTTTTAACTCAGAAACTTTAGTCAGTAAGTATTTGTACTTATTTATTTTATTTTTACTTTCCGTTCTAATACCGCTGATTGAGTTATTGCCCTATGTTGTTCGATAAGGTAATAACACTGCAATTTAACAAAAAATTGGCTATGTCACCCACCATTAAAAAAGCAAAAATGAAGCAAGTTAAAATCCTGAAGGGTTCAGCATGACGATATATCTTCAGGATATTGGCAACAGTCATTGAGTAACAAAATCGCGCTAGGAATTAGATAATCCGCAAGACTTTATTCGACTCCTGATTTTGCTCTGAAACATCGCTCGTAACTTACCTTACCTTACCTTATCCCTTTGATAAGGCAGGCAGCTGTATCAACCCTATGCCCTATGAACCGTACCCACAATTTAAAAAATACAACTAAGCTAGCCCATCAAGACGTTAGCAGGAAAATAGCTATCCATGAAGCAGGACATGCCGCCGCGATTTATCTTGGCAACCAACAAAAAGGACTGCCTCCGGTTTTTTTTCAGATTTTTATTAAACCGTTGAACAATGACGTTCAATCATCCGAGTTTTTAGGCAAACCCTCTGATTACTATCTCGCTAAAGTAGAAGGCGGCCGCTTAATTCATACCCTGCCGTCATCGCTTGATGAGGCTACAAAAGATTTTTCAACTGCACAGAAACAGGCTTATCAACACGCCTTCGAAGCCGATATCATCAATCTACTCGCAGGGCCTTTAGCCGAAGCTAGATATCTCGCACTGCGTGACAACGAACCGATTAGCCCGGAACTGGTGAATGTCAATGCTTTGCAGTATTACGGCGGCGCATCCGATTTGGAGGTTGTCAACGAGTATCTTGAGTGCTTTATCGACAGTGATGAATCGAGGGAAAGCAAAATGACTGAGCTATTTCTGGCGGCATTCAATTTTGTCAGTGAGCGGTCGAATTGGCTCGCGATTACCGCGTTGGCTGACTCCATTTTGGCGCATCAGGAAAATATCATTGAATGCAATGAAATTATTGACTTACTTGAATCCGGAAGATGCCGGATGGCTGCTTCGGCTTCGGGTAGAGATTGGCTGTAAAACAATGCTCAAAATTCAATCGACGCCAACATGCGCGACTCACAATAGCCATCGCTTATAAAGCCTATGAAACATTTCTGTCGTTTGTTTAAACTCTCCCCTATTACGGACCATGCCCGGCATCGCCCTACGGCCCAGAGAGCATATCTCAAGTGATTGATATAACGGCAACAAAAAATCAACCGCAGGACGCGCCGAAACTGGGCAACTACATCGTTACCGAAAAACTGGGAGAAAGCTTTCAGGCTGTGGTATTCAAAGGCTACCATAAACACGTCCCCGACCAACCGTTGATCATCAAACTGCTGAAACTGCTGTCGAGCTGGGACGACCAGTCCCGGCATCTGCGCCAGAAAATTGAACGCCTGAAAGTGCTGCATGATCCGCGGGTTTGTACGCCGCTCGCCCTGGAGTCCTATGGCGACCTGCAGTTTATCGTTCAGCCATGGTTCGCCGGACAACCACTGAACTGCTGGACGAAACAGCAAGACAAACTCGATCTTAACGATTTTTTTACGCTGGCCTGTACACTGGCCGATACGCTGCAAGCGGTACACGATGCCGGCATTACCCACGGCGGCATCAAGCCCCACAATATTCTGCTGCAACCGGGGACACTGACCCTGCGGCTGACCGATTTCATCACCCCGCTCGACATTCGTGATGTTAGCCATTTTATCTACGACCCGGAATTCGTACGTCATACTTTGGCCTACACCTCGCCGGAACAGACCGGCCGCATCAACTACAGAGTCGATTTTTCCACCGATTTGTATTCGTTGGGCATCGTGTTTTATGAGCTGCTGACCGGCCAATTGCCGTTTTTTTCCAACGATCCGCTGGAGCTGATCCACTCGCACTTGGCCGAAGAAACGCCTAAAGTCAATCAGCTGAAGCCGCAGCTTCCCCAAACCTTGGTCGATATTATTGCCAAACTCACCGTCAAGCAGCCCGAGAAACGTTACCAGAGCGCCTCGGGTTTGCTGGCCGACTTGATTCGCTGCAAGAATGAATACAGCGCCACCGGCAGCGTATCGGCATTCACGGTCGGCCAGCACGATCGTAGCCGCCGGGTCATCTTTATTTCTAAAATGGTGGGCCGTCAGGCCGAAAGCCGACTGATACAGCAACAATACAACGAGGTCATCGGCGGAAAATTTCGCTCGGTATTTATTTCCGGCCTGTCCGGCATCGGCAAAACCCGGCTGATTCAGGAACTGCAAAAACCGTTGGTCAAAAATCGCGGTTACTTCACCTCCGGCAAATTCGACCAATACCAGAAAAACATCCCTTACAGTTCGCTGATTCAGGCCTTGCGCAATCTGATCCGCATCTTTTTGACTGAAAGCGACACCCAGGTTCAGCAATGGAGGACTAAGATACTCGACGTCGTGGACAGCAACGGCAGCGTCATCAGCGATGTGTTGCCGGAACTGGAATTCATCATCGGCCGTCAGCCGGAAGTACTGCATCTGCCGCCGGTGGAAGCCCGTAACCGTTTCAATAATTTGTTCGGCCGATTCCTGGCCTGCCTGGCCAGCGAGGACAATCCGCTGGTGCTGTTTATCGACGACCTGCAATGGTGCGACAGCGCAACCTTCGATTTCCTGCAAAACCTGTTCGACAATCATCATGAGCATCCCTTCCTGTTTTTCATGGGCGCCTATCGGCATAACGAAGTCGACAGCAGCCATCCGCTCAGCAAGCTGATCCGCAAGATTCATGAAAACAACGGCCCGTTCGCGGAAATTCGCGTGGAGGCGCTAACCGACGCCGACTGTCACGAGATGGTCGCCTATATCCTCGATTCCTCGCTGGAAGCCACGGCCAATCTGGCGGAATTTATCGCCCACCTGACCGAAGGCAACCCGCTGTTCGTCAGCGAAAGTCTGGCCTGGCTGTATAACGAGGATTTGCTGAATACCGACGCCGAACAACACTGGCACTGGGACATCAAGCGGATCCGCGACACGCAGATGCCGACCTCGGTGGTGGAATTGTTCAGCTCCAAGGTGGGCAAACTGCCTTTAAAAACCCTGCATATCCTCGACCACTGCGCCTGCATGGGCAACCGTTTCAGCGTCGAAGATGTGGCGCTGGTGCTGGATATTCGCATCGAACAGCTGTTTGAAGACTTGAAGCCGGTATTGAATCTGGGCATGCTGCTGGAAAACAAATCCGATCTGCAATTCGTTCACGACCGGGTTCAGGAAGCGGTGCTGCGCCAGGTCGACCCCAAAGCCAAACCCACTATCCACTGGCGCATCGGCAACCGTCTGCTGCAGGCGGTGCCAACAGGAACCGATCTTGAAACCCTTGACAACTTGTTTACCATTGCCGCCCACCTCAACCTGGGCCGCCCGGCGGATCTGGATCGGGAACTGGCGTATCAGCTGGTCAATATCAACTTCCAGGCCGGCAACAAGGCGCTGGATGCACTGGCCGGCGATGCCGCCAACGATTTTTTCCAGAAAGCCCACGACTATCTGCCGGACGATTGCTGGCAACAGGCTTACGACCTGACTTTTCGCATTTACCAGCGTCTGGCCAAGACCGAGCTGATGTGCGGCCGTTATGAAAAATCGGAAGTGCTGCTTAATCATCTGATCGAACACGCGGTCAGCGATCTGGACAAAGCCGAAGCCCTGGCGGAACAGACCACGTCGTTGTCCTCGTTCGGCAATTTCAACAAGGCGATAGCGACCGCCAACCGCGGCCTGGCCTATTTCGACAAGTCAATTCCCGAACAGCCCGACACGGCCCGGCAGCGGATGCTGGCGTTAATGGCGGAAATCGAACAGCAAGGCGACGTCTGGACGACCATCCTGCACATGCCTTTTACCCAGGACCGCAAAAGCAAGATCGAGCTGGCGTTTTACAGCGAGCTGATCCCGGATCTCTATATGTCCGGCCTGGTGCCGCAGCTGTATCTGTCGGCGGCGCAATCGACGGTGCATTGCTTGCAGGGCGGCATGGATGAATCGGTGATTTATTCGTTTTCAATCATGGGCCTCAATCTCGGCGAACAGGGCAAGTTCGAACAAGCCTTCCTTTACCAGGATCTGGCCCACGACCTGTGTGTAAAACACCCCAATACTTTCGGCGCCACCCGCGGCATGAACGGCATTGTCTGGTGCAACATGCACTCGCGCAGCCACCCGGCCGAGATCGTCGATTACTGCCACAAAGCCATACAGTGCGGCAAGAATTGCGGCGATTTGTACAACGCGGGCTTGTCCTATGGGCCGTTGATGTGGAATTTGCAGGTGCAGGGCAAGAATCTGCATTTAGTTGAAGAAGCCGCCGAGGAATGCCTGCATTTTTCCCGCAAAAATCAACTGTCGTTCTCGGTCGGCCTCGCCGAAGCCGTGCTGGCCGGCTGGGTGGCGCCGATGAAAGCCGATTACCAGCCGGTGAACATGGCCGAAACGCTGGCGCGCTGGGAAGCCGACAATTATGTTTCCGCTTCCGGCAGTTATTTTGCGCTGCTGGGTTTCGCACAGCATTATCTGGGCGATTATGCGGCGGCGGCAGTGTCCCTGCAAACAGTGGAACGCTATCTGCACGGCCTGACCGATAACGTGCTGAAACGTCTCTGGTATGTGTTCCGTATCGTCAATCGCCTGCGTTGGCCGGAGGGTGCCGACTGGCCGACGCTTGAAGCGGAAATCGCGCCATTGCTAACCGAACTGGAAACCTGGGCCCGTCTCGGACCGCTGCTGAAACCCTTTCTGGCCTTTATTCATGCCGAGATCGCCCGCGCTCAAAACCAAATGCGCGACGCCCGCAACTTGTATTTGGATGCCATCGCGATCGCCCAGACACAAAACTACGACCTGCTTACCGGACATTTATACGAAGCGTTGGCCGAGGTGCTTACAGACGGCAAGCTCGGCGATGCCGAACTTTACTACGGCGCAGCGCGGCGCATGTATCGGGGATGCCGCGCCGATCGAAAAAGCGCACTATTGCAGCAGCGTCACCCTGACACCGCCCCCGACAATACGGTTCGCGCCGAAAAAACCGTTGCCCTCGGCGCATCGGCTACTCTGCCGAATCTCGACTTTAATTATCTGATCAAATCGGCGCTGGCCTTGTCGGCGGAAGTCGATCTGAATCGGCTCATGCAAAAAATCATGAGCGTGGTGCTGGAAAGCTCGGGGGCACAGCACGGCTATTTGCTGATCAAGGAAGCGGATGAACTGGTGATCGCTACCGAAAGCCATGCCGGCAAAAAACACATTGTTAACCGCCGGGATCTCAACCTTAACCAGACCCGCAGCAACATCAGCCGCGCCATCGTTAATTACGTGCTGCGCACGCGTAAAAAAGTGTTATTGCATGACGCGATGGCCGAAGGCGAGTTTCAGAATACTCCGGAAGTGCAGGCGCTAAAACTGCGTTCGCTGCTGTGCCTGCCGATCATTAAGCAAAACGAACTCATCGGCCTGCTCTATCTGGAAAATCGGCTGTCGGCAGGCGTATTTACCGCAGAAAAAACCGATATGACCGAACTTTTGACCGCCCAGGCGGCGATTTCCCTGGAAAACGCCCGCCTGCTGGAACAAACCCGGCTGGCCTATACAAAACTACAGGAAAACCAGGAACACATGTTGCAGATGGAAAAACTCTCGGCATTGGGGACGCTGGTCGGCGGTGTGGCGCATGAGATCAACAACCCGCTGATGGGCGTGATGAATTTTGTCGAATTCGCCGCAGACCGAAGCACCGATGCCAAATCAAAGGAAGTTCTCGATCAGGCGCTACAGCAAATTCACCGCATCAAGAAAATTGTCAGCAACATGCTGCTATTTATCCACACCCGATCGGTCCCCAGCGGCAACTGCCGGATCACGGAAGTCATCAGGCAAAGTCTGTTGCTGCTGGAAGGCGAATTGAGCAAAGGCGGCATAGCCGTTGAAGTCGATGCCGCCGACGATCTGCCTGCCATCCGCTGTAGCGCCGACAGTCTGCAGCAGATTCTGGTCAATCTGATCATTAACGCCCGCGACGCGCTAACCGACACCTCGCAACCGCAAATCAAAATCATAGTCAGGCCCGTGGAGGAGATGCTTGAATTGAGCGTGACCGATAATGGTTCCGGCATCCCCCAAGATGTGCAAAGCAAAATTTTCGATCCGTTTTTTACCACCAAGCCTCCCGGAAAAGGTACCGGCCTGGGCTTGTCGGTCATCCGCCGTCTGGTTCAGGACGTCGGAGGCAAGGTGCAGGTGGAGAGTATATATGGACACGGCTGCTGCATGAGGTTACGATTTCTCCCTGTTTGAGCATTCAAACCCCAAAACACAAGAGACACGATATATGGTAAGCAAAATTCTGGTAATAGACGACGATCCTGCGGTGCGCGGCGCCTTTAAACTGATTCTGGAAGATGACAACTTCTCGGTTCGCGAAGCCGAGAACGGTTTGCAAGGCATCGAAATGGCCCTCGCCGAACGGCCCAATCTGATTTTTCTCGATCTGCGCATGCCCGGCATCGATGGTGTGGAAACCTTGCGCCGTCTGAAAGCCATGGACGAAACGCTGAACGTTTATATCGTCACCGCCTTTGCCAACGAATATATGGAACAACTGAAAGGCATACATGAGGAAGGCTTTAAGTTCGAACTGGCCAGCAAGCCGCTGTCTTCCGTACAAATTCGCAATATCGCCCAGATCGCTCGTATCGCCCCTGCTCAGGAAGTACGGCGCGCAATGCCGCACAAACTGGTTCTAACTCTGTACGTGGTCTCGCTGAACAACGAAACCCGTCGTCTGGTCGAGCAGATTACCGCTGCGCTCGCCAACCTTTACGATCCAGGACAGTGGGTTTTAGACGTCGTCGAAGTATTGGGCATGCCGGAAAAAGCGTTGGAAAAAGACGTGTTTGCGACGCCGATGCTGGTGCGCGATGTGCCGGAACCGGTGCTGAAACTGCTAGGCGACCTGTCGAGGGTGCCTTCAGTCATCGCGGCCATTACCACCGAAGCCAAAGGAGTCGGCTCACAAACCATCATCATTTAAGCAAACTTGTCGGCTATGACCACCCACCACCCCAAGCTCGACCTGATTCTCGACACTATCACCGACGGCGTTTTGGTTGTGGATAGTCAGGGCGTCGTACTCTATGCCAACCAAGCTGCCGAAATCCTGCTGGCACGCAGTCCGCTAGTCGGTCAATCGCTGGCGATTCCTGTCAATCCTGATAAAAACAGCCATCAGGACATTAATCTGATCCGTCCGGACGGATTCGCCTGGGCGGAAATGCGTTCCGCGCCGTTGGAATGGGACGGCCAACCCGGCTACGTCATCGCCCTGCGCGACATTACCGAACGCAAGCACATGGAGCTGGAACGGAAAAAGTTCGTTTCACTGGCCGACAACAGCATGGAGTTCATCGGCATGTGCGACATGAATTTCATTCTATTCTACGTCAACGAAGCCGGCATGCGCCTGATCGGCCTCGACAACCTGGAGCAGTGCATCCGAACGCCTGTCCAGGAGTTTTTCTTCCCCGAAGACCAGCGCTTTATCCTGGATGAATTCTTTCCGCGCGTTGTGCGCGAGGGTCACGCTGATGTGGAAATCAGGTTCCGCCATTTCAAGAGCGGCGCCACCATCTGGATGCTCTACAACGTGTTCTTCATCAAAGACAGCGCCGGTGATCCAGTGGGTATCGCCACCGTGAGCCGTGATATTTCCGCACGCAAACAGGCCGAGGCGGCCCTGCGCGAGGCTGACCAACGTAAGGACGAATTCCTTGCCATGCTGGCTCACGAACTGAGAAACCCACTGGCTCCCATCAGCAACGCGGCCCATATTTTGGATATGCTGAAGCTGGAAAACCCGCGGCTCATCTGGGCTACGGAAATCATTAAGCGGCAAGTGATGCACCTCACTCATCTGGTGGACGATCTACTGGATGTTTCCCGTATCGCGCGTGGCAAAATTTCGCTGAAGAAAGAACGACTCGACCTTGTCGAAGTGATTAAGTCCGTCTTGGAAACGGCGCGCGGCCCCATCTTGGCCAAACAACAACATCTCGATGTTTGTCTGCCAGAACAGCCGATACTGCTGGAGGGCGATGCCGTGCGCCTGTCTCAAGTGTTACTTAACCTACTCGACAATGCCGGCAAATACTCTCTGGAAGGCGGTCAAATCGAGGTTAATGTCCAACTGCTTGAGGCCGAAGTTGAGATCCAGGTGCATGACAACGGCACTGGTATCTCGGCGGAACTATTGCCGACGATTTTCGACTTATTCGAACAGGGCGCGCGTACCCTGGATCGTTCTCAGGGCGGACTAGGCATTGGACTTACCCTGGTAAAGCGGCTGGTGGAACTACACGGCGGCCAGGTCACGGCATCAAGCCCTGGCGTCGGACGGGGCTCCACCTTCAGCATCCGGTTGCCGACGATTGCCGAAGCGACCGGCTTTCCTGCCGCCGAGACACCAACGCCATTGCCTGACGCAGGCATGCGGGTGCTGGTGGTGGACGATGATGCCGACGTAAGGGAGAGTACAGCCCTCCTTCTGGAGCTGAATGGCTACGAGGTCAAAATGGCTGATTCCGGCGCGCACGCCATAACGCTGATCGAGGCATTCCATCCCGACGTGGTGCTGCTGGACATCGGAATGCCCGTAGAGAATGGCTATCAGGTGGCTCAGCGTATCAGGAAACTGCCCAACGGGGGCGATTTGCTGCTGGTAGCATTAAGCGGCTATGGGCGGGCCGAGGAATTAGCCCGTTCGCAAGAGGCGGGTTTCGATCATCACCTAATCAAGCCATTGAATTTCAATACGCTCCGCGACCTGCTTTCAGAATGGGAGGTTAGGCTGGGCCGCCGCGTTGCAGATTCCCGGTTATTTGACCCGAAATGTGCAATCAAGCTGAATTAACCGCCGAAGAGTGGCGTACGATTTATAAATTGCTACGGCTAAACCAACGGATCTTCGTAGGTCAGTGGAAAAATGCCGGCGCTTTCTCAACGCGGTTCTGTGGATTTTACTCAGCGGAGAACATCGGGGAGTCGCTATTTTTGCGAAAGCTTTTATGGGCATCCCTGCCCAACAAGCGGCAAAAGCTACGCGACCGCTAATGCCTGCGGCTGCCCCAGCCGTCCTGCTTCTTTCGTTGGATGCCCAAACAAAGGGTATCCAATATCATTCTCGCAATGACTCGACGCGATGTCGGAAAGCCTGCATTTTCACTACGCAAAAAGCGCTTCGTGAAAACACATGCGCTAGCGCTTCTGGGGACTACTCGACTCCTGTCTCGCAGCGTCGGCCCTGATTGTATGTTCGTTACCGTACCGACTGCGGCTGGTTTTGCGGCTACAGTGCTTTCAAGGTTTTGACAAGTCCCGGTTCTATCCGAAAATCTAGTGCTTGATCGAGATGACTTGCCATCTTTAGCCACGCTTGTTTTTACGTTAGGAGCATCCTATGAATAAACCAGCCCACACTAAACACGCCATGCAAGCTTGTATAGAAGCTTGTAGTCGTTGCCATCAAGTCTGTCTGCAAACCGCCATGAACTATTGCCTCAATACCGGCGGAAAGCACGTCGAGGCGGAACACTTCCGTCTGATGATGAACTGTGCCGAGATCTGCCAGACATCGGCCAACTTTCAGCTCAGTAGCTCTCCTTTTCAGCATCGTCTTTGCGAGGTCTGCGCCGAAATCTGCGAGGTATGCGCGGCGAGTTGCGAGAGGATCGGCGCTATGGATGAATGCGTCAAGGCCTGTCGAGACTGCGCCGAGAGTTGCCGGGAAATGGCTAGCGCCCATCACTAAACGCATGGATATCTATCCAAGATACTTGTTGTTCACGGTGCTGGCGATAGCGCTAACGGCGTGTGGCGAGGAGGCGCGGTTGCCGATCTCGGCGGGCGTCGGCGCCCATTCCCAGCTGCCGCCGCCCAACCCGACCTTGATTCCCACGGTGAACAACGCTCGACCTTCATCGAAGGGTTAAACTCGCCGTTCGCCAGACCATGGCTAAATTGGATTCGCTCAAAGGCCAGCATGCGTAACATCAGTTAATAACGCAAACAGGCTTTGGAATATCAGAGTCGTCTGTTTTTCGAGCTTATATGGGTATTCGTACATATTGTATGTAGTTCGTAATATTGTAACGTTGTAATGGGGGGGGAGAATCAGTCGAGTCCGGTCAAGAACAATTTAACTTAAGCCATGACAGAAGGAAGGTGACTCTATGTATGTCAATGAACAAGCATTGCTCTCGCTTATCGCCGGAATTCTGATACTGATTCGTCCTGCCTTGTTGAATTACATCATCGCCATTTATCTCATTATTGTCGGCGTTTTAGGCTTGGTTAGATGATTTTCCTCCCTATCAAAAAAGCCAATGATATTCCGGCTTTTTATCGAAACAGCTTATACGCCAATCCGCAACCTGGGTTCTTGCGAATCCGTAGATTAATAGAAGGTACATACCATGTTCACAGCTAACACGTTTTTGAGATCAGGTTCCTCGGCAATATTGACAAGCTTATTGCTGTTCTTGCCGGGCTGCAGTTCGACGCCGCCGAAAGAGGCGCTTTCGCAGGCCGAAACAGCCATTCAGGATGCAGACCGGGCAGGAGCTTCGCAGTACGAACCGCAATTGTTAAGCAGCGCCCGTACCAAACTTAGTCGCGCCAACAAGGAGATGGCTGATGAAGAAAATGACGAGGCACGTAGAATGGCCGAAGAAGCATTTTCCGAAGCGGTTTTGGCCAATGCTAAAGCCGAGGCGGCAAAACAGGCGAAGGAAACGGATGACATGAAGAAAGCGATTCAAGCCTTGAAACAGGAAGCTTCGCGAGAAAGCGAAAGCCAACAATAACCAGCCCTTTTGGAGGCGTACCATGCGATCACAAATCCCTTTCCAACCATCATGGTTGAGCAGTATCCCCCTTGTCCTATTGAGTGCATTGATGACAGCTTGCGCACCAAGCGTCAATATGAGCCTTGAGAGAGCGCGTTCGGATTATCAGCAAGCGGCAAATGACCCGGTCGTGAAAGCCGATGCTTCTGCAGATTTGTTTGCGGCGGAAAAGCTGCTGCAAAAAGCAGAGGCATCCTGGCAGGAAGATGAGGATTCGGAAGAAACAGACCATCTTTCCTACCTGACCAGCCGAAAGGTGGATTTAGCACGAGCCACCGCGAGTCAGACCGTATCGAAAAGAGCTTTTGAAGAATTAAGCGCCAAAAGAGACGAGATTCGCCTGAAAGCCCGCGATGCAGAAATTGCGCGGTTAAAGGCCAAAAAAGTCCCGCAAGGTATTCTGGTGACATTAGGCGATGTGCTGTTCGATACGGCGCGCTCCGATCTGAAGGCTGGAAGTCTTCAGAATATTTATCCCCTGGTGGAATATTTAAAAGTGCATGCCGACACCATGGTGAAGATCGAGGGCCACACCGACAGCCAGGGATCTTCGGACTATAACGCCCAGCTTTCACAGAGACGGGCCGAGGCCGTCAGAAATTTCCTGGTTACCAACGGTGTCGCACCTGAACGCATCACTGCACAAGGCATGGGTGAGGATTACCCTATCGCAACAAACTCAAGCGCCTCAGGGCGTCAGCAAAACCGGCGCGTCGAAGTGACCATAACCGACGCACCCAAAACAATGGCGACGCCCGCTTTGCCCGGCAAAGGCCAGTGATGAAATAATCAGGTCATTGCTTTGTTTTGAGACATCGGCGCTATTTATCGGCGCCGAGTTTTCAAGACACTGACCTGCAACCCGTTAAGGAAAAAAATCATGAACAAGAAAGAAGCCTATCAAGAGAAATTCGATGCCCAACTGAGGGAGTGGAGCGCCAAGATCGATGAATTAAAAGCCAAAGCGGATCAGGCGAAAGCGGAAGCCAAAATCGAATATTACGAGCAGATCGAGGCGTTACGCGCCAAACAGGCGGCTGCGCAAACGAAATTACAAGAGCTGTCGACATCCGGAGAACAGGCATGGGAGGAACTCAAACCGGGACTGGAACATGCCTGGAATGATCTTAAAACCTCCGTGGAGAACGCTATGTCCAAATTTAAGTAGAGACTTACCTGTTTTACTTCCATTTTTGGAAGTTTTGTACTTGAGCCGGACACCGTACCGACTCTATTGTTTTGTGAAAGGAGAATCCGTCATGTCAACTCATAATCATCCCCGTCGAATTGTATTACGCAGTTTGCTTGCTACCGGATGCGCATGGTGCCTGCCACGTTTGAGTCTGGCTCAGTCGGGCAAGATGACCAAGGCGCAAGCGCAATACCAGAATCAACCGAAAGGTGATCAGAAGTGTGGTAACTGCATGCATTTTATCCCGCCTGATTCCTGCATGATAGTCGAAGGAAGTATCAGCACCGATGCATGGTGCAAGCTTTGGATCAAGAAGCCTGCTGAAGAGCCCGTCGGCAAAATGTGATGTCCATCCCCGGAGCTGTGTAATGCGCCACGGCTCCGTGGGGAACAATGATCGCGCTTCGCCAATCAGTAAACCGAGGATACGCTCATGAAAATAAACTTCTCTTTAAGCAATATGGAACCAATCCTGGCCTTGATTTCCGGCATTCTCATCTTGATTATGCCTCAGCTTTTAAATCTTATCGTGGCCATTTACCTGATCGTGATCGGTGCTCTGGGGTTAACCTCTTATAGGAGTTGAACATGAAAACGAGACACTTGGTCATTCTGACATTGGTCTTGTCATTAATAGGTTTTACGGCGACCGCAGACGAGACCGAGCAAACTTCGGATATCGAGGCCGATTTGGTGCGCCAAATAGCGCGTAATACCAAAGGGGTCATCGATGTTGAGGACAAGCTGACAATAACGAACAAATAGCTCCAGCGGTAGCCCCTGACGACTGTTGGAACAATTACGCGAAGCTTCGGAGCATCATTCTGCGGAAAGATTTGCGATGCGTATTTCATGTCTTTTCGTATTGCTGCCAAGTAACATAAGGAGGCATGAAATGCGACAAATAAAATCAACTCTGCTCATGTTCTATTTGTTCACGGCGGTTTTGTTTTTTCAACCGAATGCTTTCGCCCAAAGAATCGACGAAGCATCTTACCGGTATCCTTATAAAGACCCGTATCTCGCCACTATGACCGCCGCCCTAATGCAAGGCAGCGAAAGCCCGTCGACCGGCGAAATAGAAGATCTGCATGTCAAAGTGCTGGATCATCGGGACGATGTGTATCTGTTGGAAGGGATGGGCGCTATACGCTATCGGTTCTACCGGCAAAACGGGTCGGCGCCGCTGATTTTCATCATCCCGGGTTTGGGCGGTTCAGCTTATTCGGGGCCTGCAAGATTCCTGGCTGAATGGTTTGCAGGCCATGGATTCCATGTCCTCATCCTCCCGTCTCCGTTCAACTGGGATTTTACGCTGGCGGCAAGCGCTTCGGGCTATCCCGGTTATACCCAGGAAGACAGCAAAGATCTCTATTTGGTGATGCAGCGGGTATTGGATGAGGTCAAAATCCGCTGCCATGCCCAAATTGGAAAAATCGGCATGTTGGGCTATAGCGATGGTGCGCTTTATGCCGGTTATATTAGCAAGATGGATTCGGAAAAAAGGCAAATCGGTATCGATACCTATCTTTTAGTGAATCCGCCGGTAGATTTGTTCGAGGCCGCCAGAAAAATAGATCGAATGGCCGATATGGGAAAGGAATATGGGGCCGATCAAAAGACCGAGCTTGAAGCCTATGCCTTTGGCGTGCTGATGGACGCTATGAGAAACGATACGGGCGCACCGGATTATTTTGCAGACTGGGACAAACGATTTCGACTCAAGGGCAAGCAGATTGAATACCTGATAGGGAAAAACTTTCACGATTCCGTCGGGGACGCCATCTACGTGATCGATCTTGCCAATGACTTGGCAGTCTTAAAAAGCCCCATCAATTGGTGGCATCGCAGCAATCGGCTGGAAGAGGCGCGCTCTTATAGCCTTATGGATTATGTGGAGACCTTTGTTATTCCCAGACTGAGGCGGATCGGCAATAAAGAAATGAGCCTCAAAGCGCTGGATAAACTCAATTCAATGAGAGGCATAAAATCCGCATTGGAGAATAATCGGAGTGTTTTTCTGATGCATAACCTGGATGATATTTTGGTCTCTGCGGAAGATGTCGCCTATCTGGAGAAGGTCTTCGGCAAGCGCGCGACGGTTTATCCTCACGGCGGCCATTTGGGCAATTTGTGGTACCCGGAGAATAAGGAACACCTATTGGACGTGTTCAAACCGCTGTTGCAAGGCTCGGCACAGCCCCATCTTTAATGCTTTTGAGCGGAACCCCGGAAAGGGCGGCCACATAGCGATGATGTCTTCATGGCAAACATTGGGTGAGTGGTCATAACACTTAATAGATTGAAAAAGTTGAACTTAACGTCTCAATACTATTAACCGATGTTACGCACGGATGGTATTTCTCCCGTTTGCCGCGCCGAGCACCGGAGCTTTTATCGAGAACAGCCCGTTAGGGGCGCGGCAGGGATGCCGCGCGTCAGCAGAGGGGCAGGAGCCCCTTCTGCTGACCCTCGATAAAAGCGAGGAGCGCAGGAAATAAGCGGCAACCGGGTCGCCTTTTCTTTGGTTACTTTCTTTTCGACTGCATGGATGCAGGAGGTAGAGCAACGCAGGAGCAGTTGCCGAGGCGAAGCAAAAGAAAGTAACTCGCCTTCGGGTGCGATAACCCGATTCAATCAAGTGTCGCGCTAGCGACTCCTTAATCTTAAAGCGGTCGAAATTCGACTAACTGCGTAACATCAGTTATTAATACAGGATCGGCCCTGATTGTATGTTCGTTACCGTACCGACTGCGGCTGGTTTTGCGGTTACAGTGCTTTCAAGGTTTTGACAAGTCCCGGTTCTCTCCGAAAGCCGGGTGCTTGATCGAGATGACTTGCCATCTTTAGCCACGCTTGTTTTTGCTTTAGGAGCATCCTATGAACAAACCGGCCCACACTAAACACGCCATGCAAGCCTGTATAGAAGCTTGTAGTCATTGCCATCAAGTCTGTCTGCAAACCGCCATGAACCATTGCCTCAATACCGGCGGAAAGCACGTCGAGGCAGAACACTTTCGTCTGATGATGAACTGTGCCGAGATCTGCCAGACATCGGCCAACTTTCAGCTCAGTAGCTCTCATTTTCAGCATCGTCTTTGCGAGGTCTGCGCCGAAATCTGCGAGGCATGCGCGGCGAGTTGCGAGAGGCTAGGCGCTATGGATGAATGCGTCAAGGCCTGTCGAGACTGCGCCGAGAGTTGCCGGGAAATGGCTAGCGCCCATCACTAAACGCATGGCCATCTATCCAAGATACTTGTTGTTCGCGGTGCTGGCGCTAGCGGCGTGTGGCGAGGAGGCGCGGTTGCCGCTTTCGGCGGGCGTCGGCGCTCATCCCCAGCTGCCGCCGCCCAACCCGACCTTGATTCCCACGGTGAACATCGCCCCGGCCAAGGGCTGGCCTGAAAATGGAAAACCGGTGGCGGCTGCAGGGATGAGCGTAAACGCCTTTGCCGACCGGCTCGATCATCCGCGGTGGCTTTATGTGCTGCCCAACGGCGACGTATTGGTCGCCGAAACCAATGCGCCGCCCAAGCCCGAGGACGGAAACAGCATTAAAGACTGGATCACGGAGTGGGTCATGAACGAGGCCGGTGCAGACGTACCCAGCGCCAATCGCATCACCTTGCTGCGCGATGCCGATGGCGACGGCGTCGCGGAAATACGCTCGACCTTCATCGAAGGGTTAAACTCGCCGTTCGGCATGGCGCTGGTAGGCAATGATTTCTACGTGGCCAACTCGGATGTGGTGGTGAAATTTCCTTATACGGAAGGTGCAATCCGGATCACTCAGCCGGGGACCAAGGTGATCGATTTACCGGCGGGTCCAAACAATTACCACTGGACCCGAAATCTCCTGGCCAGTCGGGACGGGGCGCGGCTCTATGTGACGGTGGGGTCGAACAGTAATATAGCCGAGAACGGCATGGACGAGGAGGTCGGCCGAGCCGCCATCTGGGAAGTGGACCCGAAGCATGGAAGTTACCGCATCTACGCGTCCGGTCTGCGCAACCCCAACGGCTTGGCATGGGAGCCGGATGGCGGTGCGCTTTGGACCGTGGTCAACGAGCGCGATGAACTCGGCAGCGATTTGGTTCCGGATTACCTGACTTCGGTTCCCGACGGCAGCTTCTTCGGCTGGCCTTACAGTTACTTTGGCCGGCATCTTGACGAACGCGTGCAACCCCAGCAACCGGAGCTGGTCATCAAGGCAAGGGTGCCGGATTACGCGCTCGGGCCGCACACCGCACCACTCGGCCTGGCTTTTTCCAGGAGCAGCGCATGGCCTGCGCCGTTCGATAACGGCGTGTTCATTGGCCAGCACGGTTCGTGGAACCGTAAGCCGCACAGCGGCTACCGGGTCATCTTTGTCCCTTTCAAAGCAGGCCAACCTTTCGGCGATCCGATCGATGTGCTGACCGGCTTTCTTAGCGCCGATGGCGATGCGTTCGGGAGGCCCGTGGGCGTAGTGCTCGACACGCACGCGGCGCTGCTGGTCGCCGATGATGTAGGCAACATTGTCTGGCGCGTAACGGCGTCGACCCAAGGTTTACGGAGGTAGGACATGCCCTATAAAGAGTTAAGCGATTTGCCCAACAGCGTGCGGGAGCATTTACCGAAACACGCCCAGGAGATTTACCAAGCGGCTTTCAACAACGCTTGGGACGAATATGGGCACGATGAAGAACGCGCGCACCGGGTGGCTTGGGGCGCGGTCAAAAAGAAATACGAGAAGGATGAATCCAGCGGACAATGGCAAGCCAAGTAAAAGGACCAACAAGGCCGCGTGCGCAACATCAATAACATAAGCAGGCTCCGGAATATCGGAGCGGCTTGTGTTTCGTGACGCCTTTCCCGGACAGCTGAGAAGGCGCATACGGCGCGGCGGTGGCTGAAACGGCTAAGTATTTGTACGAGTATTTTTCTCTCCTTCCCCTACATAGAATGGCTACAAGTGCTTGTATTTCATGTGCGAATGAAAAGATTTAAGACCGGTAACAGGAAGAGGAATGGTTGCAATCAAGGTAAAAACTTAAATCCTAACCGATGTTACGCATTGCCCGTGAAAACAGATGAACATGTCTTAACTGGATGACCGTGACGAGGTGGTAGTGAGCAGGGTGTGCCACATTGCGCGCCTTAGAGAAATTAAAGCCAAACAAAGCGCGCACGGCACGCCCTACCGAGAATATTCCTATGCCAACCGTACATCGCTGCCATCCCATGCCTTTCGGAACTCATATCCTGGATGACGGCAGGGTCAGTTTTCGATTATGGGCGCCTGGAGCCGATAAGGTTGAATTGTGCCTGCAAGGACACGCGCCTGAAATCAGTTTGACCATGGCGGCGGAAGCCGGTGGCTGGTACGGCATTACGACCGGACTCGCCGGTAGCGGATTTTATTACCAGTACCGGATCAATGGCAGGCGCTATGTGCCCGATCCTGCATCCCGCTATCAGCCGCAGGATGTTGAGGGCTCCAGTCAAATTATCGATCCCGATTCATGGCAATGGCAGGATGCCGACTGGAAAGGACGGCCCTGGGAAGAGGCGGTGTTTTATGAGCTGCATGTGGGCACCTTTACTGAACAAGGCACTTTTGCCGGGGTAAAAGAACGTCTGGATCATCTGGTCGATTTGGGCGTGACTGCAATCCAGTTGATGCCCATTGCCGATTTTCCCGGCCGTCATAATTGGGGCTATGACGGCGTACTGCCGTTTGCGCCTGACAGCCGTTACGGTACGCCCGATGAACTTAAAGACCTGATTGAAACCGCTCATGCCAAAGGCCTGATGGTCTTTAACGATGTGGTGTACAGCCATTTTGGCCCGGAAGGCAATTACCTGCATTTGTACGCGCCGGAATTTTTTACCGACCGTTTTCATACGCCCTGGGGCGATGCCGTTAATTTCTATCCTGAACAGAGTCATTGGGTGCGTCGGTTTTTTATCCATAATGCCTTGTATTGGCTGGAAGAATATCATTTCGACGGTTTGCGCTTCGATGGCGTACACGCCATTTTCGATGACTCGTCGCCGGATATTCTGGAAGAGTTGGCCGAAGCGGTTCGGTTGGGTCCTGGATACGATCGCCATGTTTATCTGGTGCTGGAAAACGACAATAATGCCGCCCGTTATTTAAGGCACGATCCCTCATTGCCGGAACGTTATTTCGATGCGCAATGGAATGACGATATGCATCATGCCCTGCATGTCCTGTTAACCGGGGAAAGTACCGGTTATTACCGGGATTATAGTCAGCAGCCTCTCCACCAACTGGGCCGTTGTTTAACCGAAGGTTTTGCTTATCAGGGCGAAGTCTCCGCTTATCGGGACGGAAAACATCGGGGCGAGTCCTGTTCGGATTTGCCGCTGACGGCTTTTGTCTCCTTTTTACAAAATCATGACCAGGTAGGCAACCGGGCATTGGGCGAGCGCATCTCAAATCTTTGCCCACCGGAAGCCCTGCGTGCAGCGACAGCGATATTATTGCTGTCGCCGTCGCCACCCTTGCTGTTTATGGGGCAGGAGTGGGCCTGTAGCCAGCCATTCACCTACTTTGTGGATTTTCCCGAAGCGTTGGGTGAGAAAGTGAACGAGGGGCGATTGCAGGAATTTGCCCAGCTCGCGGTGTTTAGCGATGTTGAAATGCGCCGAAAAATACCGTTACCCAATGCCATTGAAACCTATCAAGCGGCCAGGCTTGCATGGGATGAATTAGAACGGGAGCCGCATCAACAATGGTTAGACTATCACCGGGAGTTATTGCGTATTCGTCAGCGTCAGATAAGCCCAAGGCTAAAGGCAATGCCCCCAGGATCGGCCCAGTACCGGGTTTTGGATGACCGGTCAATAAGCGTGCAATGGCGCTTGAACGACGGATCGACTTTAATGCTGGCGGCCAACCTGGGCAGTGAACCGGCAACGGTTGACTGTCATGGTAGCGGTGAGGTGTTGTTTGCCAGCGATTCCAAGGTTAAGAAGAACTTGAGACAAGGTAGTTTAAGTCCTTGGTCAGTCATTTTTTACTTGAAGGAAGCCAGGAAATGATCGGCCTGATAGCCTCGTAAGGTGCGCTGTGCGTACCTTTCAGCATTCAATGATACGCACAGAGTATCTATACATGCAGGACAAAATATCTTCGGATAACTAGAATGCGACTAATTCCTGCAAGTCTCAGCGTTGTGCTATTCATACTGCTGTATTTAGCGGCCCCCGGTGTTGATGCAAAAGTCTCTGTTACCGGACTTGAAACCGAAGCCCAAAAAAATGTTCAGCTCATGCTGTCGCTTTCGGAAGAAAAATGCGTATCGCCGGAATGGAAAATACGCGGCTTGTTTGACAAAGCCGACGAAGAAATATCCCAGGCTTTGCGGGCTTTGGGGTATTACCATCCCGTCATCAAAAAATCATTGGCTTTCAATACTGAATGTTGGCAGGCGGACTTTACGCTTGATTCCGGCCCGCAGACCATCGTTGCCGACATCGCTATCAACCTCATTGGCGATGCCCGCGACGACCCTGAATTTCAAAAACTGCGTAATACGCTGCTAACCCCAACCGGTAAGCCTCTGCGCCACGATCAATACGAAAAAATGAAGAGTCGGCTTGAATCGCTGGCATTGGAAAGAGGTTATTTGCAAGCCTCGTTCCCGGAAAAAAAACTGCTCATCGATAAAGCCGACAACAAGGCGCACATCAAGCTGGTCTTTGATACCGGAAAACGCAGGGTGTTTGGCGACGTTATTGTCGAACAGGATATTTTGAATCCCGAGTTTGTCGGTAAATTCATTACCATCAAAAGCGGCGACTTTTATTCCGGCGAGCAACTGGCTAAAACGCATAATGCGCTGTCAAAAAGCGGCTATTTCAAGAGCGTAGAGATACGCCCCGATACCGCTTATGTCGACCCAAAGCGAGTCCCCGTCACCGTTAAACTGTATCCTGAAAAAATCCATCATTACGGCTTCGGCGTAGGTTTCGACACCGACATCGGGCCGTTGCTGAATGCTTCGTATAAAAACCGCCGATTGAATCGCCGGGGCCATTTTCTTAACGCCAATATCGATCTTTCCCCGGTGCTGTCAACGGCGGATGTTGAATACACCGTACCGTTGGACAACCCGGCCAGCGATTTCTTCAGCTTCGGCGGCGGGCTCAAGCGAGAAGATACCGACACTTATAAGTCCCTGTCGGGCAAACTTTCCGCGCGCTTGAAACACAATTTCGACAGCGGTTGGAAGCAGACGCTGTTTATCGACTCCGTCTACGAAGACTTTAGTACCGGCACAATCTCAAATCAGGTGCTTTTGTTAGTGCCGGGCGGCAGTTGGTTGCGTTCTGTTTCCGATAACGCACTGCGCCCCACCCGAGGCCATCGCCTGGAGTTTAACCTGGCCGGCAGCTATAAAAATCCAATCTCCGATGTCAGTTTTGCGCAGGGTTCGGCATCCGCGGTATGGATACACCCGTTACCCTGGAGCGGCAAATTGATTGCCCGAACCGAGCAAGGCGGAACGCTGGTCGATCAATTCGACAGGCTGCCGACCTCGTACCGGTTTTATGCCGGCGGCATGAACAGCATACGCGGCTACGCTTATAAGGAACTGGGGCCTAAGGATAATTTTGGCAATGTGGTCGGCGGCAAGTTCTTAAGCGTAGTCAGCGCGGAATACGAACAGGCCGTGCTCGATGACTGGGGTGTCGCGGCATTTATCGACGGCGGCAACGCTTATAACCTAGATCATATCAGTATCAAAACCGGCGTGGGTTTAGGCGTCAGGTGGTATTCGCCTATCGGTCCGATTCGGCTTGATTTTGCCTTGCCGTTGAGCGAATCGGATTCCTCGTTTCAAATCCATTTTGCCGCGGGGGCACGGCTATGAGCCTGGAAAAAGCGGTTTGTCCACGAAAGACACGAAAAGCACGAAAATATTCAGCGAGATGCGGCATTGCATCGGTAGGGCGCGCCGCGCGCGCCTTAAGGACTCCATTAATAATAACTTCCGCTTATGGTTCCCACGCTCTGCGCTCATCGTTATACATAAGTGTCTGCGAGATACCCTCGTTCCTACGCTCTGCGCTCATCTTTATACACAAGTCTATCGAAGAGCGTCATTTCGATATGGACGCTGGAATGGCGGGCTCGGATGTAGGCCGGAATAAGGCCATCCAAGCGCATCGCGCGAGGTGGCGTTTCCGGCAAGTTCGTGATGAGTTTGCCGGAAACGTCAGTTCTCGCTATCGCTCGAACCGGCTTATTCCGGCCTACTTCGAGATGTGTATAAAGATGAGCGTTCTGCGTGGTAACCCAGCCAGGGATGCTCCAGCGTCCCGAAGCGCAGAGCGGTTCAGGCTGCATTCCCACGCAGAGCGTGGGAACGATGAGTTTATGTTTCGGGAAGTTATTACCGACCATATCCAAAGCCTTAAGGCGCGCACGGTACGCCCTACAGCAGATGTCCTTAAGCCGGGAACAGCGGCGAGCGAGAATCGTGTTTTCGCGAACCCGGCGCGGTTTTTAAGATGAAGAAACGTATTCTTCTGATTAGCTTGATTCTGGTGCTGATGATACCTGTCGGACTGCTCGGGTTGATGAACAGCGCAACCGGCAGCCGCTGGCTGTTGCAGACGATTTTCTCAAGCTTACCGATACAGGCTTCAGTTAAAACCATTGATGGCCGGATACTTGAACGTATTGTGCTCACTGATCTGTACTATAAAAGCGATACGGGAACGGTCGCCGTTAAAAAGCTGGTGTTCGTTTGGCAACCTTCCAAACTGTTCTCGGGCACTTTAAAAATCGTCGATATGACCATGGAAGGGGTAAACATCAGCCTGACCGAAACAACACCGCCTGCGGAAGAAAGCGGTTTCGACCTTAATGCCGAACTACGGTTGCCGGTGCAAATCGTGATTGAAAACCTGCTGTTGACGGATCTTACCTTTCAGCAAGGCGAGCAGGTCCAGCAACTGGAAAAACTGCACTTGTCGGCATTTACCGAGCACGGCCGACTTAATATCGTCTCGCTGGATGTTAATGCCAAACCGGGAGTTGCAACGGCCAAAGGACAAATGGGCTTGGGCAAGGGTTTTCCATTCAGCTTAACCGCCGATTGGCAGGTTGCAACGGCAGATTACGGTTTATGGCAAGCGACAGCCACGGTCAACGGCGACATGCATCAGCTGGTTTTCGACAATCGGTTGTCATCGCCGTTCAAATCAGCTTTGAAAGGCAGTCTGGATGATTTGCAGGATGCGCCGCGTATAACCGCGCACGGCGATTGGCAACAGCTTAATTGGCCGCTGAGTGGCGGCAAACCGCAGATGACCAGCGAACAAGGATCTGTTGAGTTGACCGGTTTGCTCAGCGATTATCAGCTTGTATTGGACGCACAGTTAACCCAGCCGACTTTGCCGAAAGCCCATTTGGCGTTTAAAGGCAACGGCAGCATGGATGCCTTGTCTATTGAAAAACTGGAACTCAACTCAACGGCAGGGACATTCCAGGTCGACGGCGCTGTGTCCTGGAAAGACGCGACGGTTTTCGACCTTAGCGCAAGCGGGCAAAATTTTAATCCCGCCATCCTGTTGCCCGAGCTTCCCGGCAGCCTGACCTTCAGCACCCATCTTAAAGGTCAGCTGGCCGGAGACGTGTTACAACTGGATGCCGAGATCAACAAGCTGTCCGGCAAGTTGCGCGGCTATCCGGTTAGCGCAGACGGCAAGCTGGCTTTGGCAGGCGAGCAGCTCAAGGTCGATGCCCTGCGGATCGTTTCGGGAGCAAATAAAATTGCCGTTAACGGTACGCTGGGACAGCAGCAAGCCGCGCTTGTTGTCGCAATCGACGCCCCGGCCTTGGAATCGTTATGGCCGAATCTGGGCGGAAGCTTGAAAGGGGAAGGGCGTTTGCAGGGCGCGTGGAAGAATCCTTCGGTAAAATTTCAGGCTGACGGCAAGCGTTTGCATTTTGCCGGATACCGCGCCGAGCAGGCGGCCGTCAATATCGATTATCAAGCCGATACAAAACTGACCTCTAAAATACAGTTGTCCGCAAGCGGCATCCAAACCGGCACCCTGCAAATTGCAACACTGCGGGTTGACGGCTTGGGTACGCTTGAGCAACATCATTTTAAAGCCGACATCAACTCGTCTTACGGTGATGCATCAACCGTGCTGACAGGCAGTTACAAGGCCGGTGTGTGGCTGGGCGATTTTTCCAAACTGGATTTGAATACCCGCGATTCCGGCCGTTGGCGGCTTACGAATGATATGGTTGTCCGCATAGCGCAAAGCCCCGCCGGAATGGATGCGGCATTGGAGAAATCCTGCCTGGTTCAGCAACAGGCCGCTCTTTGTGCGCTGGGACATTATCCTGCCAACGGCGACTTTCGCTTTCAAGTTAACGCCACGGCCTTGCCTCTAAGCCTGATGCAAGCCTACTTACCCGAGCAGACAAAGCTAAAAGGCATCATCAATGCCGATGCGGACATGCAGCGGGAAAAGGGTTCGCTTACCGGCACTTTCCGGTTGGCTATGCCCGCTAATGCAAAGATTCTGTTTCGGACTCAGCAAGGCTCGACTGAACTTACCTTGGGTTCATCGTCATTATCGGGCAAGCTGAAAGAGACGATGGTTTCAGTCGATGTTGATTTGGCGCTGACGGGGCAGGATTATCTGCGCGGCCGGTTGCAACTGGATACCGGCAAGACTCAAAGCCTGTCCGGGCAGGTAACGGCATCAATGCTTAACTTTGCCCTGTTGAATCCTTTTGTTCCGCAATTATCGAACATCAAAGGCAAGCTTAACGCGGATTTGACCTTGCAAGGCAGCACCGACAAGCCGCTGGTTAACGGAGTAGTGCGTTTCAGCGACGGATCTGTCGATCTTGCTGAGTTAGGGCTGGAACTTCGCGACATCAGGCTAGAGGCTGTTTCGTCCGCCGATAATGCCGAACGTATTCAGCTAAGCGGCTTTGCAAAATCCGGGCAAGGTTTTGTTAAGCTCGATGGTTTTTCAAGTCTGCAAGGCACAGCAGACTTGACGCTGAGCGGAACGGATTTTGAAGTCGCCAAATTGCCGGACGCTCAAATAGCCGTTTCGCCGGAGTTAAAAGGCGCGTTTGCCGGGCAGCAAGGAAAAGTGACCGGCACCTTAAAAATCCCCAAAGCCGTCTTGCAGCTTCCGCAGCTTCCCGAAAATACAGTAAAAGTCAGCAGCGATGAAGTGATTCTCGGCGAACAAAAAGCCGAGCCAAACGCTACGTCAGCACCCCAAATCGATGCGGAGTTAGACATCGAACTCGGCAAACAGGTCAGCTTTTCAGGGCAAGGGCTGAAGACCGACTTGTCGGGCAAATTGAAGATGACCAAGACTGGAGAAACAACGGCGATGTACGGCAGCATCGACATGAATGAGGCGCGTTATAAAAGCTACGGACAGGATCTTACCGTGCGTAAAGGGCGTTTCCTGTTTAACGGCCCGGTCGATAAGCCCTGGCTGGACGTGGAAGCCATACGCGTTTCAAAAAGCAAAGAGGTTACCGCCATTCTGAATCTGACCGGCCCGCTGGATACGCCGCAAACGCGTCTGTCTTCGGAACCGGCCCTACCGGAAGAAGAAGTGCTGGCCTATTTGATTACCGGCGGCCCGTTAAGTCAGGTCAGCAAATCGGAAGGCAACAGGGTTGCCGCTGCCGCGTTATCTTACGGTTCAGGCAAGTTATCCTGGCTTTCCGACAAACTGGGCGTAGACGAGTTTGAAGTTCAAGAAGGAAAAACGCTGCAAGATACACTGGCTACGGTAGGGCAATACCTGACACCGGATTTCTATGTGGGCACCAAGGTCGGCCTGTTTAATAAACAAGCCGTATTGGTATTAAAACGCAAGCTGACCAAGACCTTTAATGTTGAAACCCAGACCGGGACATCGCAAAGAATAAAACTTAACTATGAGTTTGATACTGATTAAAGGCGCGGAATAAGCATCCGCTTAGGACAGGGTCGGTAATAACGTCTCGAAATATAAACTCATCGTTCCCACGCTCTGCGCTCGTCGTTATACGCAAGTGTCTGCGCGAGATACCCTCGTTCCCACGCTCTGCGTGGGAATGCAGTGCCGGACGCGCTGCGTCCCGTAAACGGCGTAGCGCGCCTTGACCGCATTCCCACGCAGAGCGCTCGTCGTTATACACAAGTGTCTGGGTAATACCGTCATTCCGGCAGATTGCCGGAATCCACGACTGCATGGATGCAGGAGGTAGAGCAACGCAGGAGCAGTTGCCGAGAGCACAGGGATGTGAATGCTTGATTCAACTAAATAATTCCGAGTTACAAGGCTTGTAGCCCGCTGTTCTTGTTCCCACGCGCTGCGCCTCAAGTCACGATCAACGTTTTACGATACGGGACGCAGCGCGTCCGGCACTATATTCCCACGCGGCGCGTGGGAACGAGGGTATCTCGCAGACACTTGCGTATAAAGACGAGCGCAGAGCGTGGGACCCCTAAGCGGAAGTTATTATTGATGGAGTCCTTAATAGAGGCGCATCAATGTTGATAGGTAGTGATACGAATGTTATTGATTTTACCCGCATGTTATAAATTTCAAGGTGTGGATATATCGGTTTTACATTATTCAAATCACCCCTGTTTCATATATTCCCGCCGATAGACATTAGCGCTGTGGAGTGTGACACGGCTGAGTCTTTCATGGCTCAAGTCACAGGTTATACGCACTACGCTACATTTTAAAGTTCTCCGGGCTTTGGCCGTGTTTGGCGGCGCTGGAGCGCGACTTATGATTTATGAGAGGTCACAATGAACAAGATATTTCATAGCAAACTTAAAATTATGTCGGCCGTTGTTATGCTCGGCGGCCTTCTGTTATTTCCCTGTCAGCCTGTCTTTGCGCAAGCCCTTTATAAGGTCGAAGGACACAAAGTCGATAAAGCCACTTTCAATGGCTGGAATATCTACAGAACGGAAGCGTGCGGAAACTGTCACGAAGCAACTGGAGAAGGCAACGTGAGCAATCCGAATCTGCTTCAAACCATGAAAAACCAGACTAAAGAACATTTTCGGAAGGTCATTATCGATGGACATAGAAGTATGTATTCGTTCAGTGGCAACAAAACTGTGGTCGATGGCGTTGATGACTTGTATGTCTATCTTAAAGGCCGTTCCGACGGCGCTATTCCAGCGGGCGACCTGATGGAGATGAAGTAAATCAAATGCCTAATATTGCACTCGGACGGAGCGCGGCATGCAACCATTTTCGAGCTTTCGTGACCCGCGTCCGGTTGGCTTTACGTTAGACGGCTATTGCATCGGTTAGCAGTGGCTGTCTTTTGAATTCAAGAATTGATTGATTTGAAATCTCAAGAGGAGAAACAACATGAAAATGCCAAAAATCGATAAAGTACTGGTAGGTGAAGCTCTGGTAGGCGAGGGTAATGAATTAGCCCATATCGACCTGGTCATGGGGCCTCGTGGCAGCGCCGCAGAACTCGCATTTTGTATCACATTGACTAACCAAAAGCGGGGCGATAATTCCCTGCTGGCGCTGGTCGCGCCCAATCTGATGGCTAAGCCTAATACCGTCATGTTCAACAAGGTCGAAATCAAGAACGAGAAACAGGCCACCCAAATGTTCGGTCCGGCGGAACGGGGCGTGGCCAAGGCGGTGATCGATAGCGTCAAAGAGGGTGTAATTCCGCTGGAAGAAGCCAACGATATATTTATCTGCGTCGGTGTTTTTATCCACTGGGATGCCAAGGACAACAATAAAATCCAGGACTGGAATTACGAAGCTACTAAATTGGCGATCAAACGCGCTGTCGCAGGAGATCCGACGCCTGCCGAAGCGATTGCCCAGGAAAACGTGCAGCATCATCCGCTCGCGGCGCATGATTAAAGCGTTTGCCGACCTGTGCAGGAATATGCCGGGGTCGGAGTGAGATAAAGGCTATTTGTATTGAAAGCAACGCATGTAACGGGAGTGCAAGCTTCGCTTATGCTTGCAGGCGAAGCCTGCACTCCAGCTGTCGGTAGCTTCCACGCACAATGATATAGCCAAAATGAATGCCCAACATTAGGTTAAATAGGGGCGCGGCCACAAGCCCATTCAGTTTTGTTGGCCGTGCGCGGTTAGCTTTAAGGCGATGTACGGTAAAGAATATAACTCATATAATTTATTTTTTATTCACCACGAACGACTGCATGGACAGGAAATGATCCTGTCATTTCTCTGCATTCCCCACATCCCTGTGGGTTATGCAGGAGGTAGAGCAACGCAGGAGCAGTTGCCGAGACACGAAGGACACGAAGTTTATGTTTTTTCTTCGTGCTCTTCGTGGTGAGAAAATAATGCGTAATTCAGGTGTGTTCTTTCATGGAAACGGCCTAAGTCGGGCTCACTGCAAGACCGTAGGCAATGAGGAGATACACTATGGCAAAAATTCTGGTTCTTTACTACAGCATGTACGGCCACATCGAAACCATGGCGAAAGCGGTGGCTGAAGGCGCGCGCAGCGTCGAAGGCACCGAGGTCATCATCAAGCGTGTGCCCGATCTGGTGCCGGAAGACGTGGCGCGAAAGGCCGGAGCCAAACTCGATCAGGCTGCGCCGATTGCGACGGTGGATGAGTTGCCGGACTACGACGCCATCATTTTCGGTACGCCGACACGCTTCGGCAACATGTGCGCGCAGATGCGCAATTTTCTCGACCGAACCGGCCGGTTGTGGCTGAACGGCAGCTTGATCGGCAAGGTCGGCAGCGTGTTCACATCCACGGCCACGCAGCATGGCGGACAGGAAACCACGATCACCTCGTTTCATACCACTTTGTTGCATCAGGGCATGATCATCGTGGGCGTTCCCTATTCCTGCCAGGAGATCCTGAACATGAGCGAAATCACCGGCGGATCGCCCTATGGCGCGAGCACGCTTGCCGGGGCCGACGGTAGTCGTCAACCGTCGGAGAACGAACTGAAAATAGCCCGCTTCCAGGGCGCTCATGTTGCGGAAGTGGCGAAGAAGCAATCAGCCTAACAACCGTTTGGATAGGGACAGGAAAAATAAATGAACAACTCCGAATCCGGATTCCGCCATGGCGTTGCGGGCAATTACGCATTTTTTTTATGTGCCCTCGCGGCTGCGCCTGCCTCTGCCGCATCAGCTGAAAACGACGTTGCTCCGCTTAACTATTTTTTGCATAGTTACGGCCCGGCCTCAACGCCCACGATGGTTTTGGGATGGGTGTTTGCCGCGCTTTTGATTGCAATCTTCGGCAGCATCGCGCTGTTGCTGGTTTGGGCTGTGTTTCGTAAACGCCCGGCTGTAGACCCCCGTTCAATTGGCCGCGAAGATGAAGGAATGCCCTGGATTTATATCGGCACCGGCATATCCACCTGCATTTTGTTTGCATTGGCTATTTATGCGCTGATTACGCTCAATGCTATCGCAAATCCCACGCATGCTCCTGCGCTGACGCTGACTGTGACCGGGTACGACTGGTGGTGGAAGGTCGAGTATGAAGATGATGATCCGACCCGCAGCTTTGTGACCGCAAACGAGATCCATATTCCGGTCGGCCAGCCTGTTCTGGTCAAGCTGAAAAGCGCAGATGTTATTCATGCGTTTTGGGTGCCGATGCTGGCCGGAAAAACACAAATGATTCCGGGGCTGGCCAATCAGCAATGGATCCAGGCCGATGTCGAGGGCCTCTATAGCGGGCAATGCACGCAATATTGCGGGGTCCAGCATGCGCACATGGGTTTGGAGATTGTTGCGCAAAGCGAGGATGAATTCAGGACATGGCAAGACGCCCAGCGTGGAGATGCCGAAATGACTGCCGACATTAATGCGGGAAAAAGTCTGTTTCTGGATCGTTGCGCCGGTTGCCATGCCATCCGGGGAACCGAGGCGGTGGGCGCCCATGCCCCCGATTTGACGCATTTGAACTCGCGCCGCCTGATTGCCGCCGGATTGTTAACCAATACCCCGGATCATTTGGCGCAGTGGATTACCCATGCCCAGGACCTGAAACCGGGTGCGCGCATGCCCAGCATGGCGCTAACGGCGACGGAGCTTAACGCGTTGTCGGCATTTTTATCGACACTTAACTAAGGAGAGCCACTCATGAAAGATGTCGATCAAAGTATCCCTGACTCCAGCCTCAGTCGTGTGCCCGAGGTGGGCTGCGCGCCGATCGGATCGGCTGCCGAAAGACGTCTTGCCGAATTATGGGAATCGGCTCCCGGATGGCGCGGCTGGTTGTCGACGGTTGACCATAAAACCATAGGGATGCGTTACCTTGTCACCGCTTTTATTTTTTTGCTGATGGGCGGAGTCGAGGCGCTGATCATGCGTCTGCAACTCGCACGGCCGGACCAAACCCTGCTGACGCCGGAGCAGTACAGCCAACTGTTCACGATGCACGGCGTGACCATGATTTTTCTGTACTCGCTGCCGATACTGTCGGGTTTTTCCAACTATTTATGGCCGCTGATGCTGGGTTCGCGGGATATGGCGTTCCCGCGTCTTAATGCTCTTTCTTATTGGGTTTTCCTGTTTGCCGGTATTTTTCTCTACGCCAGTTTTCCGCTGGGAGAAGCGCCGAACGCAGGCTGGTTTAACTACGTGCCGTTTGCGGGGCTGGAGTATAATACCGGCCCCAACATCGACGTTTACGCGCTCGGCATGGTGCTGCTGGGGATTTCCACAACCGTCGGCGCTATCAATTTCATTGTCACGTTATTTCGGATGCGCGCCCCCGGCATGTCGATCGACCGGGTGCCGATCCTCGTTTGGGGGACGCTGACCGCATCGGTCGCCAATATTTTTGCCGTGCCTTCGGTCAGTCTGGCCTTTTTTCTGCTGTGGCTGGATCGTCAAGTGGGTACGCATTTTTTCGATGTGCTGAATGGCGGTAAGCCGCTGCTGTGGCAGCACTTGTTCTGGATGTTCGGTCATCCCTGGGTTTACGCGGTGGTGCTTCCGGCCATGGGTATCGTGTCCGACGCGCTGCCTACCTTTTGCCGCCGTCCGCTGGTCGGGTATTCGGCGGTTGCGCTGTCAACCATGGCGACCATGCTGCTGGGTTTTGGCGTCTGGATACACCACATGTTCGCCACCGGTTTGCCGACGCTTGCGCTGTCGTTTTTCAGCGCCGCGAGCATGGTGATTTCGATCCCGAGCGCCGTCGCGGTATTCGCATGGCTGGCGACCATTTGGCTGGGACGCCCGGTGTTCAATACGCCGTTCCTGTTTTTCGCCGGTTTTGTCATCCTGTTTGTGATCGGCGGACTTTCGGGCGTGATGACGGCAGCCGTGCCTCTGGATCTTCAGCTCAACGAAACCTACTTCATCGTCGCGCACTTGCATTACGTGTTGCTGGGCATCAATGTGTTTCCGGTTGTCGGCGGGATCTATTACTGGTTTCCCAAATTCTTCGGCCGCATGATGAATGAAGCGCTGGGGAAATGGAGTTTCTGGGTCATGTTCATCGGCTTTAATCTGGGCTTCTTCCCGATGCACATTGCAGGCCTGCTGGGTATGCCGCGTCGCATCTATACCTATGCGCCGCACATGGGCTGGACGATGGTCAATATGCTCACATCGGTCGGATCGTTTGTTTTCGCCGCCGGTATTTTGCTATTCCTGGTCAACATCCTCGTCAGTTTGAAGCGCGGCGTTCCGGCGACTTCGAATCCCTGGGATGCGCCGACGCTGGAATGGGCCGTGCCATCGCCGCCCCCGGCTTATAACTTTGCGGTTATTCCATTTGTCGCCAGCCGCCATCCGTTATGGGAGGATCGGCTTGGTGAAGGCACTGGCCGATCCAGCCTAGAACAAGGCTATTTGCTGATGGAAGGGCGGGAAACGATAGGCACGACGCCGCTTGATGCCACGCCGGACATCATTCTCAAAATGCCGGACGACTCCTATGCGCCTTTCTTTCTCGGGTTGTTTAGCGCCTTGGTTTTCGTCGGCTTACTGCTGCATTGGCGGGATTTTACGCTGCTGATGGCTGCGGCTTGCAGTCTGTCGCTGATGGTCTGGATGTGGCCGAGAAAAGCCCTGGTCCAGCGCGTGCCGGACATCGAATGCGATAAGGAGACAGCTCATGTTTGAGGCAATGCAATCGGCTCAAGCCTTGCCGGTAGGCAGCGAGGGCAAACGCTCCGGCGGCTGGTGGGGCGTGCTGGCGCTGATAGTCACCGAAGGTTCCCTGTTCGGCTATCTACTGTTTACCTACTTCTACCTGGCTGCGCAATCGGAGCAGCACTGGCCGCCTGACGGCTTGCCGGTGCTGCTCATGCCCGGCGTAAATACCTTGATCTTACTCGCCAGCAGTGTATTCGTCTGGGCGTGCGAGCGCTGCATCCAGCGCAGGCTGATGCGTTGGAGCCTTGCGTCGATGGCGTTGGCGCTTATTCTCGGCATTGGCTTCGTCGTCATTCAGCTTAATGAGTGGAGCAAGCTTACCTACGATATGACCTCGAATCTGTATGGCTCGCTGTACTTCACCATCACCGGATTTCACATGCTTCATGTGATCGTGGGACTGGTCATCCTGATGGTGCTTCTGCTTTGGCTTGCGCTCGGTTATTTTGATCACAGACGTTATGCCGCGGTGACCATTGGCGGATTGTATTGGCACTTTGTCGATGCGGTCTGGCTGTTTGTATTTACGACTTTGTATCTAACGCCTTACCTTTACTAGAACAGACTATGAACCGTTCATTCAATCACGATCCGTCTCTTGAGCCTTCCGGCAGGGTGAGCACGATGCGAATGGGGATAGGCCTGTTCGGCGCGCCGGTCGCCTGGATAGCGCAGGTATTTTTGAGCGAGCCGCTTGCCGCCTATGCCTGCTATCCCTACCGGATGCCGCTGTCTGCGCCGATCTGGGAACGGTTGCCGGTCATGCTGGCGACGATCGGCATTGCCTGCTTCACGGTAGCTCTCCTGTCCGGGCTGGTTGCATGGACCTCATGGCGGCAGTTTGACGCTAAGTCGGTTGGTGGGAATCGGAACCGGTTTTTAGTGAAATTAGGCGCGATGTCGAGTTTCATCTTCATCGTTGCGACACTATTCAACATGTGTGCAGTTTTGTTGGTGCAGCCATGCAGTGCGTGGGTTTAATTGTCATGGCCTTCAGGGGCATCCTGAACCGGACGACAGTCAAGCTCGTAACCTGCATGGGCGCGGCATTATTATCCGGCCTTGCCGTGGCGCAGCAAGTTGACCCGGCAGACCTTAGCCGGGGTGCTTACCTTGCCAGGGTAGGGGACTGTATAGCCTGCCATACGTCCGGGTCGCAATCCCCGCCGTTTGCAGGCGGACTGCCGCTCAATTCGCCTTTCGGGATAATTTACTCGACCAATATTACGCCGGACCCGGTTACCGGCATCGGCAACTACAGCTTGCATGATTTTAGTCGCGCCATCCGAAACGGCGTTGCCAAGGGCGGCAGGCGGTTGTATCCGGCAATGCCTTATCCGTCGTTCACGGCTATTACCGATGACGATATTCATGCCCTTTATGTTTATTTCATGAATGCCGTGGAAGCTGTCCACCATAAGCCGCCCGAAACGAAACTGCCTTTCCCTTTCAATATACGCTTGAGCCTGTTTTTCTGGGATGCGGCTTTTGTCAAACATAAGCGCTTTAGACCGCAAAATGACCGCGACGCGCAGTGGAATCGCGGCGCTTATCTGGTGCGGTCGCTCGGCCATTGCGGCGCTTGCCATACGCCTCGCGGTCTCGCCTTCCAGGAAAAGGCCTATGCGGAATCGTCTCCGGCGTATTTAAGCGGGGCACTGGTGGACAACTGGTTTGCGGCGAATCTTAGGGGCGATTCCGCTTCCGGGTTGGGGCGATGGTCTGAAGCGGACATCGCCGCCTTCCTGAAGACGGGGCACGGCGGACAGGTTGCGGCGTTTGGCAGCATGATCGATGTCATCGAAAACAGCACCCAATGTTTGCATAAAGACGATGTGAATGCGATTGCCCATTACCTGAAATCTCTTCCCGCTTACAGCGAAAAGGCTAGCTATAAACCGGACGCTCCGGCCGTTGCGATAACCTTAGCGGCAATGGTAACCGGTGAAGTGGAGCGTCCCGGCGCGGGTCTTTACCAGTCATTCTGTGCGAAATGCCATCAGGTAACCGGAACGGGCGAACCGGACAAATTTCCGAAGCTCGCCGGGAACTCTATCGTTCTTTCCGAAAATCCTAGCTCGCTGATCCGTCTGCTGCTGGAAGGTGGCAAGACTGCGCAAACCAGAGGGAGACCGGAGCCCCAGGAGATGCCGAGTTTTGCGGAAAAGTTTTCCGATAGCGAGATCGCCGAGGTGCTTAGCTTTATCCGTAATAGCTGGGGCAATGCGGCATCTCCGGTGACGACGCGCCAAGTGTCATCGTTACGGCGTGCGCTGCAAAAGAAGCCGTAAATATAACTGTTCATAAAAACCTTCTATTCACCACGAAGACACGAAGAACACGAAGTTTTAATTCTTCGTGTCTTCGTGGTGAAAATTATTGTATTTAATTGGTTGCTTCAGCTCCTTATAAATCACGATCAAAATACCGATCACGCTCATCATTGCCGCATTCATCCAGAGAATCAAACCGCCGATTTGCTGGTCTGTTACGGGGCTCATGCCGGTGAATGTGCGTCCGCAGAGGGTGTAAATCGGGTACAGCTCGTGCGGCGTGAAAAAGATTAATGCGCCGATCAGGATTTGCGGCGGAACCACGGCCAGCATCATCGCGATGCGGCTACCGGGAGATCGTATCGAATCAGGGTTCAACGCCAACCCCCAAAACATCAGGCCGTTTAAAGCCATGCTCCAGTTCATCAGGCGATAGAGGCGCCAGTCGAGCATTGCGATAAAGTGGACAGACGGCAGCAGCCAGAACGCAAGCAAGCCCACGAATACAATAACTGCGGCGACAGGATGGAATAATAGCTTAACCGAACATTGCACCGGCTTTTGCCCCGAAACCCGTCGGATTAATCGCTTGCCCGCCATAGGGAAACCTGCCGACAGCACGTCTTTAGGGCAGGCCAGTACGATGAAAAACGGACCCAAGTGATGAAGCACGAGACTTTGGAGCTGATGAACAAAGAATTCATGTTCAGCGTAATAATCGATTTGAGTTTGAGTGACAACATACAGGGATAACAGCCCGGCCCCAAAGTATAGTTTTTGCCGAAAGAGGAGCTGACATCTCAGGCAGCCCCTAATAAAGATGATGGCTGTAACGGCCGTTACGATGGCAATGGAAAAAGATATTTCCCATGGGGTGAGCCATTGCAGCGGGTTCATTTGGCTACAGCCTCAATGAATCCAGCAGATGCCGCAAATCGTTCGCAACCGTTTCAATCGTATCATCCGGCGTTGCCAGCAAGCGCGCATGACCTTGCGTATCAAAAATATAAACCGCAGCACTGTGAACGATGTCGTCGGAATCCGGTTTTTTAGGACGATAAGCGGCCCGATAACGTTTTGCGAGATTTTCTATTTCACTGTCGGCGCCGGTCAAGCCAATCGCATGTCCGGCATCGAAGGCCGTTACATAACGGTGCAAAGCTTGTTGGGTATCGCGACCGGGGTCCAGCGTGACAAATAGAATACGGGTGCGATTTGCATTAACTCCCAAACGCTGCACTATTTTTGCCAAACGGAACAGGGCGGTCGGGCACTCCGCCTGACAGTTCGTGAAACCGAAAAACAGCATGACCAGGTAGCCGTGATAGGTTTGATCGGTTACGGCTTGCCCGGTATCGGACATCAGCGAGAAACGCAGGTCCGGCAGATGACCGGTAATCTCCTGCAATTGCCACTGTTTTTCAGGACTGCAGCCGACCAACATCAAAACGAGACAAAGAAGTTTCAGGCCTCGTGTCCCGAATAATCCGTTAGGCATGTGAAAGGCTCAATAAAATGACCGATTCAACTAGTCATCAGCTATGACTTAAAGCGCCCGGCATCAAAATCCTCAATGGCTTGCCGGATTTCTTCCTGGGTATTCATCACAAACGGTCCGTAACCGGCTATCGGTTCGTCAATCGGTTCCCCGTTCATGATCAGCAGCGTGGCCTCTTTGAGCGCGGTCAGGGTAATTGTTTTGCCTAAGCGTTCGAAAAACGCCAGCTCGGCATCGTTGATCGTTGCAGAATTATTGATTTCTACGCTGCCTTTCAAGGCAAACAGCAGCGTTGTGTAATTTTCGGGAAAATCAAGCTCAACAGTTTGCCCGGCCAGTAGGCGCAGCTCCCATAAGTTAATCGGAGTATAGGTGTTCGCAGGCCCTTTAAGACCTTGATAATATCCTGCAATCACCCGCACGACACTGCCTTCGTCATCCAGCTTTACCACCGGAATCCGGTCGGAGGTGATGGACTGATAGTGCGGCTCAATCATTTTATATTTGGCGGGCAGGTTGACCCAAAGCTGTATCGCTTCAAAGGTGCCGCCTCGCCGGGTAAAGGCGGCGGAGTGCATCTCTTCGTGCAGAAGACCTTTTGCCGCGGTCATCCATTGCACATCGCCGGGGCCGATCAGGCCGCCATGGCCTGCGGTATCATGATGTTCGACTTCACCTTGATAAAGAAGGGTGACGGTTTCAAAACCGCGATGCGGGTGCATGCCGACGCCTCTGGGTGTCGATGCGGCTGGGAAATCGGCCGGGCCTGCATAGTCCAGCATCAGAAACGGGCTCACCTCGGCGTCCGGCGTGTTGTAGGAAAACAGCGTGCGTACCGGAAAGCCGTCTCCTACCCAGTGCGTGTCATCGGTGCGGGTGATTCGATGCAACTGTTTCATGGCTTTATTCCTTATCGTTATCCAGCAAGATTGACTGTTCCCTGCCTAGAGACATCCGTGCGCGCCTTGGGTTCTAAGGCGCGCACGGCACGCCCTACCCATTGAAGATTTTACATTGATCAAATCCGTTTTAAATCCACCTGATCCGTGTTCTATCTCGTTTATTGATGAACATCGCTAAATCTTGAACTTGGCCGCTTCTTCGGAGCCGCCGGTGGCGTTGCCTGCACTGTAGGAATGAGCGCCGACTCCGGCCAATTTACCGGCGTCGACCACCAGATATTCGTTGCGGATCGGTCGGCCTTCGAACCAGCATTCCAGCACCTCCCGGACGCCGGCGGCATAGCGGGTCTGCGCGGACAGGCTGGTGCCGGAAATATGCGGGGTCATGCCGTGATGAGGCATACTCCGCCACGGGTGATCTTTCGGCGCCGGTTGCGGGAACCAGACATCGCCCGCATAACCCGACAGCCGACCGCTTTCCAAGGCACGGGCGATGGCGTCGCGGTCGCAGATCTTGCCGCGGGCGGTGTTGATGATGTAAGCGCCGCGTTTCATCTTGTCCAGCAACGCATCGTCGAACATGTGTTCGGTTTCCGGGTGCAGCGGGCAATTGATGGTCACGACATCGCAAACCCGCACCATCGATTCGACGCTGGGATGCCAGATCAGGTTCAACTCCTGCTCGACCGCAGTCGGCAGACGGTGACGGTCGGTGTAATGCAGTTTGACGTCGAACGGTTTTAAGCGGCGCAGCACCGCCAGACCGATGCGTCCGGCGGCGACGGTGCCGACGTCCATGCCTTCCAGATCGTAGGAACGCGCCACGCAGTCGGCGATATTCCAGCCGCCTTTTACAACCCACTGGTAGGAAGGGATGTAGTTGCGCACCAGGCTTAGAATCATCATCACCACATGTTCGGCGACGCTGATGCTGTTGCAGTAGGTGATTTCGGCGACGGTAATGTTGTTTGCCATCGCCGCCTGCAGGTCGACATGGTCGGAACCGATGCCTGCGGTCAGCGCCAGTTTCAATTTCGGCGCTTTGGCGATGCGTTCCGCAGTCAGATAGGCAGGCCAGAACGGCTGGGAGATGACGATTTCGGCATCGTGCAATTCCTGATCCAGGCGCGAGTTTTCGCCGTCTTTGTCGGAAGTCACCACCAGCGTATGGCCCTGGCTTTCCAGATAGCGACGCAAACCCAGTTCGCCGGAAACACTGCCCAGCATCTGACCGGGAATGAAATCGATGGATTGGGGAGTCGGGGCGGTTTGACCGTCGGGATAAGCCTTGATTTCCGGTATCGAGTCGCGGGCATAGGATTGCGGATAGCCGTCAATCGGATCGTCGTAAAGTACGCAAACAATTTTTGCCATTTTTTTACCTCAATGATGGTTTTATCCTGAAAAATCAGTAGCTGGAATGGAAGCAGCCGCTACAGCTTAGAAAAAATAAAGTCTTTGTACAATATGCAGAAATACCTAGGGGCGTTGGCAACTCGCAAGCCAATAGCCGATGCCGATATAAGTAGCGATACGGATTTTATTGATTTTATTCGCATGTTATAAATTCTCAGATGCGGGTATATCGGCATTAAATTATCCGTAGCAGAAAATATTTCAATTGTTCTCGCCGATAGTCACCAGGGTGGTGGGGACTAGCCTTTGATGCCCAATCCACAGTGCGAGACGTGCCGCCTATGACTAACAAACGAAAAAGCACTGATCAAGTCGAGTTGGGCAAAGGCGATACCTTATTAATCAGCGATATCCAAAATGATTTCCTGCCCGGCGGCAGTTTGGCTGTGTCGGAGGGGGAGCAGATCATACCCGTCCTGAATGGCTATATCGATCGGTTTAGCCATCGTCAATTGCCTGTCTTTGCAACCCGCGACTGGCACCCGGCTAAGCATTGCTCTTTTATTCAGCAAGGCGGTCCTTGGCCGGAACACTGCATCGCCGGTTCCAAAGGTGCAGGATTTTCAGCCGATTTGCATCTCCCTGCCTCTGCTTACATTATTTCCAAAGGCACGGATGTTGAACGGGAAGGCTATTCAAGTTTCTCAAACCGGACCTTCAAGCAGCAACTGGATAATGCGGGTATCCGCCGTTTGTTCATCGGCGGACTGGCTACCGATTATTGCGTATTAAATACGGTACGCGATGCACTGAACTACCATTACAAAGTATTTTTATTGATAGATGCCATACGCGCCGTTAACGTTCGGCGGCAAGATGGCGAAAACGCAATCAACGAAATGATTGAAAAGGGTGCAATTCCCATTACCTTGGCTATGATCGGATAATGCCTGACAGCGTCTTGCTTACCGATCTGTACCAGCTAACCATGCTTCAGGGCTATTACGAACAGAACATGGAAGAGCTTGCCGTATTCGAATTTTTTGTCAGGAAATTACCGGAAAACCGGGGCTATCTGGTTGCGGCAGGTTTGGCCCAGGTTTTAACGTATCTGGAACAATTGCAATTTTCTGCGGATGAGATTGAATGGCTGGCCAGTACCGGGCAATTCAAGCTGTCCATGCTTGATCGACTGAAGGCATTAAAATTTACCGGCGATGTCCATGCGATGCCTGAAGGCACGGTGTTTTTCCCGAATGAACCGATATTGCGCATAACCGCGCCGCTGCCCGAAGCGCAATTGGTTGAGAGCAGGATCATCAATCTACTGCATTTCCAGACCTTGATCGCCTCCAAAGCCGCGCGCTCGGTATTGATCGCGCCGGACAAGCTGCTGGTCGATTTCGGCATGCGTCGGGCGCACGGCAGCGAAGCCGCGCTGTTGGCAGCTCGGGCAAGTTATCTCGCGGGGTTCACGGGTTCAGCGACGGTGGCGGCCGGGATGCATTTTGACATTCCCGTGTTCGGCACGATGGCGCATTCTTTTATCCAAGCATACACTCGCGAAAGTCAGGCCTTTGCCGATTTTGCAGGGGCCAATCCCGATAATGTCGTGTTATTGATCGACACTTACGATACCGAAGCCGGTGCGCAAAAAGTAGTCGATCTGGCTCCCGCATTACACGCGCAAGGTATAAAAATCAAAGGCGTTCGCCTGGACAGCGGCGATTTGGCCGATCATGCCCGGAAAGTCAGAACAATTCTTGACCGCGGCGGCCTGAACGATGCAACCATCTTTGCCAGCGGCAACATTGATGAATACAAACTTGAAAAATTGCTCGCTGAGCAAGTCCCGATTGACGGCTTCGGCATCGGTACGCATATGGACACCTCGGCCGATGCGCCTTATCTCGATTGCGCCTATAAATTGCAGGAATATGCCGGAGTTGCCCGGCGCAAGCGCTCGGAAGGCAAAGCGACCTGGCCCGGACGCAAACAGGTTTATCGCAACTATGATGATAACGGCATGATGTCCGGCGATACCGTAACCGTTGACAATGCGCCTTGCGCAGGCCAACCGTTATTGCAATGGGTTATGCAGGGCGGAAAGACTGTAGCAGGGCAGCCTACGCTGATCGAGGCCAGGGAATATACGCGGTGCCAATTGAATAGTTTACCCCTATCATTGCGTCAATTAAGTAACACCCCGGAATACCCGGTAATCATTTCTGCCGAACTGCAAGCGCTGGCGAAAACAGTGGATCAACGAAACACAGGCTGAAAGCCCTTATGGTGTTTTGATGTTAGGTTCATAACATTTGCTTGGATTGAACCTGACACTGACGGTCTCAGTTCGGCCATAACCGGTCATTTAGAGATCCGTAATCTTTAAGTATTCTCTTTCAGTTATCAACACAACATTTACCAAGGCAATTGAAAGACAAGGTATTGATAGTAATGCTAATACAATTTTTCCTAAAAATTAAAACCCTAAGAACTAGCAATTTTGTATGTTAATTGACAATAAACAAGCATAGGACGTTTAGAAATGGATAATAACTTGTTAGACAAAAGGAGAAACGAGTAATATTTAGAGCAGACAGGGATAGTTTATTTGGTTCCACCTACCTGCATGCAGGAAAGCCAAGTCTAGGTAGATTCTTTTGAATTCCTTAGGAGACTACTATGAAAGCATACATTCTTTTGATAATCGTTGCCCTTGTATCGTTCAGCCCTTTTGCATTAGCCGTTGAAGAACAACAGCAGCAACCCTTGACCGAAAAGGAAACACAGGAACGCCTGAAGCAGCTGGAAAAGGAAATAGACCAAATGCGCAAAACGAAGGACCCGCAACAGCGTAGGCATATGATGGATGAACACATGGGACATATGCGCGGCATGATGAATGACATGGGTTGCTGCGCTGAGGGTGAGGGCCAGCATGGGATGCAACAAGTGGTGCCTAAGCAATAGTGCTGCGCCTGTGTTATGAAATCATTTGTGTGGTTCATAGACATCATTGCAATATACTTGCTGTCTATGAATCACACAAATCATTGCCTATGGCAGCACCCTAACCATTACATCAGCTAGGGCTGCCAAATTCACCGCCATCGCTCTTGGTTTGGCAGCCAGCTAGCATCCGTTATCCCAGTTTAAAAATAAATCTAGCTGCATCTCACCGTCCGGTTTGGGTCGTTTTGAGGTAGTCGTGACTATCTGAAATCGGCCAAAAAGAGACAGTCGCGACCGGCTGCTATCGGGCAACGAAATAACTGTTTCAATTCGCCGTGTCCGTACGTTCAGCCAATAGCTTATAATTTCGAGCCATGATCATAATTGTTTAAGCGAAGGATTTTCCATGCAAGCCAGAACGAACGAAAAACGCCTATTTCCTTTTGCTGGTACGATGATTTTTATCCTCGTGGCCATTGCCGGATTCGCCTATGTTAAATGGATACCCTATTACGCTAAGGCCTTCCTCGCCCAGAGTCATCATTTCATAGGCGATTCGATTCTTTCGGGGAATTCCGTCTCTGCTCCGCCGGTATCATGGAACGCGGCTGTGGACTACGCCATAGCCTATAGCAAGGCAATCTGGAAGGCGCTTCTTTTAGGACTCATTCTGGGTTCCGGCATCAAGGTGCTTCTGCCGACTCAGTGGGTGAGCACGGCGCTTGGTAGGCTAGGCTTCAAGAGCATCGCACTAGGCAGCCTTTTTGCCATGCCCTGCATGATGTGCACCTGTTGCGCTGCCCCCGTGGCTGCCGGCATGCGCCAAAGCCGCGCATCGGTTGGTAGTGTGGTGTCTTGGTGGATATCAAACCCGGTGCTGAATCCTGCGACTCTGATATTCATGGGGTTCGTGCTGGGGTGGGGGTGGGCTCTGTTCAGGGTTGTGTTAGGCATTGCAATGGTGCTTGGGGTTGCTTATTTAGCAGAGCGTTATGGCGACCAGCATGAAGCTGTTTCGCTCGAACAGGGTTTGTCGCCTGAGGCTGAGGCCTTAAAAGACAGCCTTCTGACACGCTGGGGCCGGGAATTCATGGCCCTCGCGATCAAACTCTTACCCGAGTATCTTATTCTCGTACTTCTGCTTGGAGCCGCAAGGGCTTGGCTTTTCCCGGTGCTTGGCGCTCATGATGGGATATTCTGGATCGTTGCAATGGCGGTAGCGGGTACGCTGTTCGTCATACCCACTGCCGGAGAGGTACCCATTGTGCAAGCAATGTTCGCTTTGGGTATGGGCGCGGGCCCAGCCGGGGCGCTCATTATGACGCTGCCGGCTGTTAGCCTGCCTTCGCTGGCCATGCTCAGCCGCATCTTTAGTTTGCGGACCCGTCTCGTGATTGTGTTCGGCGTTGTGCTTTCAGGCATTGCCGGCGGACTTATAGCGATGACCGTATTTTAACGTGAAAGAACCCACAGACTTAACAACGCAACTTCTGAGTGGCCGTCGTGGGTCGAGTGCCGACCGTCGCGAATAGCAGCAATGTGCCATAAACTGCCTGTCGTGACTGGCAGCTTTATAACGATGAATATGGCAGAATGAAGTACGGTAAAGCTTGGGCGAAAACCTTTACTTTCGGAGGATAGGCGAAAGTCCGGATGCCTATATATGATAAAAAACATTATCCTCTGTACATGACAAAAATCAAACCTTATAAACAGGTTCAATATAATTGCGATATCAAATCCAATATTTCAAACTATTTGGTATTGATAAAATATTGATATTACTAGGAGACATTTTCTGAAACAATCCTTTTATGATCTAAATTATTCTGATTTAGAAATGGTTATAAATCAGAATAATTTAAACCACTCAGCAGCGTCAGTTCTTTTTAATTGGCATTATAAGAAAAAAGAAAATACTCAATGCCATGATAAAATTGCCAAATGTTCATTGGCCTTTTTTCAAAATAATTTCGACTTTTCTCTACCCGAAATCGATACGGTTCATGAGTCAAAAAAAGATCGAACAGTAAAATTTCTTTTTAAGCTTAAAGACAATCATAAAATTGAAACCGTCCTTATTCCGTTTCATAATAAATATTCTATTTGTCTTTCATCGCAGGTTGGCTGTGCAATGAATTGTTCTTTTTGTTTTACCGGAAAACAAGGGCTTAAAAGAAATTTGGCTACAAGTGAAATTGTTGGTCAGTTTCTACAGGCTTGGCGATGGTTAGCGAAAAATAGGTCTGGAGAAGAGAGAATTTTAAATATTGTTTTTATGGGACAAGGCGAACCTTTACATAATTTTGATGCTGTCAAAAAAGCGTGCGAAATATTTTTATCAAAACACGGAACTTCAATTGGTGTTCAAAAAATTACTATTTCAACGGCTGGTTATATTCCTGGACTTAAAAGATGGAGCCAGGAAATTCCTGGAGTTAACCTTGCGTTATCTCTTCATTCACCTTTTGAAGAAAAGAGGAATGAACTTATTCCCATTAATAAAAAATATCCGCTAGATGAGGTATTGGCATATATTGACAAGATACCTTTAAATAAAAAGCAATTTATTACTTATGAATATATTCTGATAAAAAATTTTAATGATTCTCCAGATGATGCTAAAAAATTGGGAACGATACTGGCTGGTAAAAGTGCTTATATAAACTTAATTCCTTTTAACTCATTCCCAGAATCACATTACAATCGTCCGGATTTGGATAAAATTGAAAAGTTTAAAGAAGTTTTAGATACTTTTAAAATCCCGACTTTAATAAGAAGTGCTAAAGGCGATGATGTATTAGCAGCATGTGGTCAACTCAATTCTAAAAATTAAATAGCTATCAAGTGCCAGTGAATGGGGCCGGACCAAGTCAACAATATGTTTTCATGGAAAAAAATACATAAAACCTGAAATTTAACCAATAAATCACCGGATGAGCCGGTGATTTTCATGTTACTCCTTTTAGAAGCAGTTTATCGACTGACTGCTAAGGGGCGTTAACCACCCGACGAACAAAGAGAGCCAACTCCTATCAATTTTTGATCAATCTTGAAGGTCGCTTGTCGGCTAAAACCGGTCTGTCGTGCAAGAGCAAGAAACTGCATGGATGCCGATCAATGAAGATACACAGTTAGGATTTTCAGGTAATTCCATATTTTATTGCCTAGAGTGTGGCAATCAGAGATGATATTCGGAACCCATTTAATCATTTGTTAGGTCGACAGCGTCAGTCAACTTGATCAACCAGGCGCCAGATGAGCGATAATCAACTCTTATACCACTATACAAACATTGCAGGCCTTAATGGCATCATCCAGTCGTGCAAAATTTGGGCTAGCGACTGTCGCTATCTTAATGACCGTCAAGAGCTTGTCAAAGCGCTGGATCTGTTCTTGAGTAAGTTTGAAGGGCCTAAGCGAGAAGCACTTTCGAACGCATTTCAATGGCACAGCTTTTCAAGATGCCACTGTGTTTTCTCACTTTCTCGATCACCTCAAGTCCTTAGCCAGTGGAGAACATATGCAGATGATGGGCGTGGCGCAGCCATAGGATTTAAAGCTGAATTTTTGTCTCCTAAAGGTATTAATAATCCCGCTAGCTTCCTCGTCCACTGTGTCTACGAAGACCATGATGGATTTATTGATGGTTTGACAAAACGGTGTGAGCAAGAGGTAGAAGAACTAACAAAAATGCATCAGGAGGCAGTTACTATTAATACCTTCTGGGGGCTTATTGACAAGAATCCGAGGCCATTAGAAACCCTTTACAGCGAACTGCTTAGAATTAAGAATCCAGCGTTTTTGGAGGAACAAGAGGCACGTCTTGTAATTAATGTTTCCGCAAATCAGGTACAAACTAGAGTTGCCAATGGGTTAATAATTCCCTATATAGCGCATGCATTTTTGGACAAAGATAAAAGCTCGTGGCGGAGCTTCATCGCTCCCGAAATATGGCTTGGCCCGAAGTGTGACGATAGGAATATGCATGCGCTTCAAGTCTACCGGCAGCCTGAGTGGTCACCTAATATGGGGCTCCGTAAATACGATTGCGGATACCTCTGAGGTTGACGTTGAAATAGTTGGCATTTGCCAAAGCACGCGGCAAACACAGATTTCCGCTGGTTCCCAAGCTCCAGCTTGGGAACCCAGTCGTGGAAGCTCTCGGCAACTGCTCCTGCGTTGCTCTACCTCCTGCATCCATGCAGTCGCAGCTTCCCGTCTACTCTCACCACAAAGGAGCACAACCATGCCCAGAAGCCGCTACCGCGTCCAATGCGACCCGTGCCCACACTTCCTGACTGCAACGATAAACCACTGGCTGCCGTTGTTTACCCGCCCTGAAACAGTGAACATCATTCTGGATTCTTGGCGTTTTTTACAGCGGGACGCAGGCTTTCGGCTCTACGGTTACGTCATTCTTGAAAATCATCTGCATCTTATCGCCGCTTCGGAGAATTTGAGCCATGACATGCAGCGTTTTAAATCCTACACGGCAAAGCAAATCGTCGCGCATCTGGAACAACGCCGCTCGGTCAAGCTGTTGGAGTTGCTGGCGTTTTTTAAACGCGCCCATAAGCAGGAGACCACTTATCAGGTTTGGGAAGAAGGCAATCATCCGCAAATCATTGAATCTGAGGTGGTTATGCGTCAAAAGCTGGATTACATTCATCACAATCCCGTAAAGCGGGGCTATGTGGATCAGCCGGAACATTGGTGTTATTCCAGTGCGCGTAATTATGCCGGTCAAGACGGCTTGATTGAGGTGATTCGGTCGTGGTGAGTTGCTCGGGAAGCTGGAGCTTCCGAGACTGGGTTCCCAAGCTGGGGCTTGGGAACCAGCGTAAAATCCAGCCTACTTCTGCAAACCCAACATCGGCTTATTATCAGTTAGCGGACATTGGCAAAACTAGAGCGATTGTCGCATTTGGGTCGAACTGAGACAGCCAATGTCTGATGTAGCTGAGACTTGATCTGACAGCTTCAAAATATTTGCTTGGATTGAAACTGACACTGACGGTTCCAGTTCGGCCAAAAATCGACGTTGACCATGCATCACGAACCGACTGCTTATTTACCGGTTCCTGCCTGTAAAGGCTACCGGCAAATTTTCACCATGGCCGCTCCACGGCGTGCCGAACTTGTCCATCAACACAATCCGGGTCCCGGGCCGGAAGGCGGGCAGCGGCATGGTTGCCTTCCCGCCGTCGGCCAGGGGCTCGAGACGCCCGCTGCAAGTGCCCGATAGTTTTGTCTCAACGTAGGGACTACTATTTCCGCGTGTACGTCATCTCCATCATCTTCCATTCCTTGCCGCCGGGATAAGTCCCGTACATGTCGAACGTCTGGGTATTGCTATCCACGATCTTCCAGATAGCGCGATGCTTCATGTATCCACCGCCCGGTTCGACGTGCTGGCCCTTCAAGGTGATGGTTTTGCCGTCTGTGCTCGCCGTGCCTTCCATCGTGAAGATCCCGGTACCCATGGTAGACATCCAGCTCGTCACATACCGCTTGAGCAAGTTGTCATAGGCTGTGATCTCGATCCCGGAGAATGGTTGCCCCATCATTTGACCGGTCAATTCCTGCTGAAGAAAGCGCCCGTCCAGCAGTATCTTCATTTCCGCGGAGCCGGTCGATTCCGTGGGGGGCTTGTTGGGCTCCATCCATTCCTTGGTTTTGGTGGTCCAGCTTCCCGCAAGGCTTGCCAATTGCTTGTGCTGCTCGCCCGGCGCGGCCAGCTTGGTGTAGACCTCCATCATCGCTTGCGGGTCCATTGGTTTTTCCGCCTTCTTGCCCTTCGCCATGGCGACGGATGCCGCCAACATGATACAGAGACTCATGAGAGTGAGTTGTAAGTAACGCATGGTTTCCTCCTTTCAGAGTGTAGTTAGAAAGTCATAGGTAAACTAGGCCCATCGTGTGGGGCGCCGCCCGCCCCAGATATAGAGGTATACGCACCAAGCCGATGGGTGGCGACGTTAAGGAAGCGCTTGGCGATATACCCAAATGATCGGCCTCTTGCTGCTGGCTGTAACCTTTTTCAAGCACCAACTTGGCAGCATCCTGTTTGAATTCCAGACTACATTTAGGCCGATTGTATTTTTTTAGTTACTTATGGGCACCTCTATGGGCAGTATAAATTCTGCCTCTAGAGGCTCATTAAAACCATTTCAAACTGAATATACAATACGGATGAACACCTACATGTACTAACATGAAAAGTAGGTTGAATTTGTGTTCCAAATCCTGTTCGCATTTTTTAATAACTGATGTTACGCACTGTCCACGAAAAACACGAAAGGCACGAAAAATATCAGCCGAAGATTTGTCGCTGACGGCGTCATACCCGCATTCTTCACATTCCTTTCGAGGTTCTTGAGACAATTTTATTCCAGACTAGATCCGGCCCTTCAGTTAAGGAAAAAGCATTAGGCGGGAAACAAGCCGAACGGCAGACCTTCCAGGTTTTAAAAACCTGGAAGGTCTAAGCGGCAACACTCTGAACAGGCGGGACGTTTCGATCGGAGTAACAGCCCAGTCCGGCCAGGTTCGAAAGTGCCTCCTTCGATGATGCTCAGGACAGGCGGCTGGATAGGCTTTGCCGATGGCGTCCTTGGAAGCGTTTCTTTTCGTGCTTTTTGTGTCTTTCGTGGACGACGCTTTTTTATCATGCGTCTGCGTAACATCAGTTAAAGACTGAGTTTCAATAGGCGTTCGGCATTTTTGAATAACACGTCATCTAACACGTGTTCTTGAAAACCCAGATTTAAAAAGTCCTCGACAGTCTGGCCCATGGCGCGAAAGGGGTAAGAGCTACCGAATAGCAGCTGGTCGCGCAGAAAACCGTTGGCCGCTTCGACGTATAACTGGCTACCAGGAAGAAAAATATACATATCTGGAACCAAGTAGACATTTTCATAGCGAAATGCCACGCCAATGATTTCGTTCACATACGGATAAAAACCGTGATAACAGACAATCGACAAATTCGGAAACAACCGGGCAACCTTGCCCACAGCTTCCGGCCTGGCATAATTGAGATCGGGAGTCGTGGGCCCCGACATCAAAAAAACCGGTATCTGGAGTTGATCGCAGGCATCGTAAATAGGATAGAGCGATGGATCGTCTGCGCTGAGCGGTGGGTTGCCAAATCCTGGTTCGATATTAATGCCGGCCAGCCCAAGCTGATTCACTGCACGTTCTATTTCGGCAAGGGCATTGGATTTTTGCGGATCGACCGAAGCGATGCCAATCAACTCTGAGTGCGGCGAGGTGATTTCCAGAATCCGGTCGTTGGAAATCGTCAGATTCGGCGTGTCGCGCCCGACGACTACGGCTGCAGTAATACCCACTTCACGGACTTCCTCGACAAAAGCCTCAATGGTACTTGAGCGGATGAAATGCTCGTCGTTTTTCGAACCCACGCGCCGATTCAGCCATTTGGCAACTTCAAATTCACTGGTACCGGGTGTTGCGCCGTAAAAATCATGCAAAAACGCCGGTCTGCTGCGCATGTCTACTATTTTTCTTTTCATCGATGTTTTAATTTTAATGGGTTAAGGGACTTAACTTTCCGGTGTGTTCAACACGCGATTGAGTATTTCTTCTTCCAGTTGTATCCATTTGGGGTGATCGCGATGGCGTGGACGCGGCAAATCTACAGCGACATCCAGATTAATTTTTCCGCCATCAAGCAGAATCACCCGATCGGCCAGTGTTACGGCCTCAGAAATATCGTGGGTTACCAAAATGGCGGTGAATCCGGTTTCCAGCCAGATTTTTTCTATCAACTGTTGCATTTCTATGCGCGTCAGCGCGTCCAGCGCACCTAGCGGTTCGTCCAGCAACAATAAACGCGGTTCATGAACCAAGGCGCGCGCCAGCGCCACACGCTGGCGTTGTCCGCCTGAGAGTACCGATGGCCATTCCTGGGCTTTTGACTCCAGGCCGACATGTTGTAAGGCCTCCAGCGCGCGGTCTTTTTTTTCCTTGCATAGCCCCAGACAGACGTTATCGAGCACTCTTTTCCAGGGTAACAGGCGAGCCTCCTGAAACATGACGCGGGCATGTCCATTGAGTCGCTTATGAATCTGGTCATCGTAAAAAACGGTGCCGGTATCCGGTTGATCCAGTCCGGAAATCAGCCGTAACAGGGTGCTCTTGCCGCAACCGCTCCGGCCGACGATAGCGACAAAACTACCGGGCTGGATATCCAGATTCAAATTTTCCAGGACGGTGAGATCGCCAAAGTTTTTACTGACTTGTTCCAGTTTCAGAGCAAGATTGGATGAAGTCTTTAAAAATGCTTGTGTTGTCACGGGATAATCTTCAGGTTTGGTTATAAAAATATCTGTATGGGTGCTTTCGATGGCGCTATGGCCTTGAATTTAACGGTGTCTAAAGCCCGGATGCCATTGCAAAATGCGCGACTCCAGAAAATGCACCGCAGTATCGGCGAGCTTGCCGAGTAATGCGTAGATCAGAATAGCCAATACCACGACATCGGTCTGCATGAACTCCCTGGCATTCATAGCCATTTGACCGATTCCGGAGGTCGTGGCGATCGTTTCCGCGACGATTAATGTCAGCCACATTAAGCCCAGTGAATACCTTAGCCCCACCAGAATCGAAGGCAGTGCACCCGGAAAAATGATCTGGCTAAATAATTGCCATGGATTCAGGCCATACACGCGCCCCATTTCAATCAATTGCGGGTCGGTGGTTTTAATGCCGTGATAGGTATTGGCGTAGATCGGAAAAAACACCCCCAGGGTGACCAAAAACACCTTGCCCGCTTCGCCGATGCCGAACCAAATAATAACCAGAGGAATCAATGCCAGATGAGGCACATTTCTGATCATTTGTACGGTAGTGTCCAGAAAGCGTTCGGCTGTCCTGAATAGTCCATTGAAAAGCCCCAGCAAAAAACCGATGCTACCGCCTATCAATAAACCCCAGCCGGCGCGCTCGGCGCTGGCGGCAATGTTTTTCGCCAGTTCTCCGGACACTGTCAACTTGATCGCAGCGCGAACAATGTCGGTCGGTGCCGGTAAAATCTGCGAGGACAGCCAGCCATACTCGGTAGCCACAGCCCAGAGGATAATCAGGAAAACCGGCAATACCCAACCCGTAAGACCTGTAATCCATCTCGGTAAGGAGCTACCGGTGTTCATGATGCCGCCGCCAGTTTGGTTGACATGTCGACCTGGCCTGTATCGCCTACCGGACTCATATAAACCACGGCATTGTCATTGCGTTTTCCGGCGTTGACCGGCAACAGCGGAAACAATAATTCAGCAACCCTATAGGCTTCTTCAAGATGCGGATAGCCGGAAAGGACAAAGTTGTCTATGCCTAAGTCTGCGTATTCCTGAAGTCTGGCGGCCACGGTTTCCGGCGAACCGACGAGAGCTGTACCGGCTCCGCCCCGTACCAGACCGACGCCCGCCCACAAATTCGGCGATACTTCCAAGGCTTCACGGCTTCTTGATGCGCCCCATTTGGTCAGTTCCGCCATGCGTTGCTGACCTACGGAATCGGAGCGTTTAAAAGCCTGCTGGGCTTTGGCTATCGCATCGTCGTCGATATATTTGATCAGCTCATCGGCGGCGGCCCAGGCTTCCTCATCGGTTTCGCGCACGATCACATGCAGCCGCAATCCGTACTGCAAGGTTCTGCCATTTTTTGCCGCACGCTCACGAACATCGGCGATTTTTTCCGCCACTTGCGCCGGCGGCTCACCCCAGCTCAGGTAGGCATCCATCTCGTTGGCGGCAAACTCGTGCGCCGCAGGTGATGAACCGCCAAAATACAGGGGAGGATGCGGTTTTTGAACTGGTGGAAACAGCAGTTTTCCGCCTTCGACTTTGGTATGCTTGCCTTCAAAGTCGACGGTGTTGCCAGCCAGCAACTCCCGCCAGATATGCAGGAATTCCTCGGCATACTGGTAACGGTCGTCATGGGATTGAAAAATGCCGTCCCCGGCCAGTTCCTTGGAATCGCCACCGACCACCACGTTCAGCAATAAGCGGCCATCGGAAAATCGATCCAGGGTCGATGACATGCGCGCCGCCGCCGCCGGGGTCAACAGGCCTGGACGCAGGGCGACCAGAAATTTCAGACGCTTGGTCAATGCGACCAATGAAGAGGCGACGATCCAGGCATCTTCGCAAGTACGCCCGGTTGGAATCAGCACGCCTTCATAACCCAGTTCGTCAACGGCGCGGGCAATTTGGGTCAAATATTGATGATCAGCAGGACGCGCATGCTTGGCGGCACCTAAATAACGTCCATCGCCTTGGGTGGGTAAAAACCAGAAAATTTTCATAATACTTTTGCTCCTAAATTTGAATCATTGCTTCGTCTTTTTGATAGTCCGACACTCAAGCTCATGAATGCCGGGTTCTAGGCTTTATTTGGCTTTGGGTTGCCAGACCGCATCTTCCACTTTGATGGCTTTGGGCAGTAATTTGATGTCCAGCAAGGTGTCGGCAATTTTTTGCTGTGCAGCAATTACGTCCGCTGTGATGTGTTCCGGGCCGTAGTTGCTGCGGCGCAGGGCTTTTTCCAGAATTTTGGCGTCGACGCCGACACTGACGGCCAGGTTCTCGGCGGCGGCAGCGGGATTGTTTTTTACCCAGGCATCGGTTTTACGCACTTCATCGAGTACGATTTCAATCAGTTCCGGGTATTTTTCGGCGAAATCGCGTCTTGAGGTATAGAACGCATAGTTGTTGACGATGCCTTCGCCGTTGGTCAAGGTGCGGACGCCTAATTGCACTTCCGCCGCTGCGTAGAAATAATCCCAGATCGCCCAGGCGGCTACATCGCCGCGTTCCAGTGCCGTTCTGGCATCAGCCGGTGCCAGATAAGCCACTTCAACGTCGTTCAGCGTCAAGCCTGCTTTCGTTAAGGTCTGAATCAAAAAATAATGCGCATTAGCACCTTTGGCGACTGCTATTTTTTTACTTTTTAAATCGGCTACGGTTTTGACAGCCGATTCCGCTTTTACGACCAGGCCTTCGCCTTGTGGCGAAGCGGGTTCATTGGCGAGGTAAACCAGAGGTGAACCTTTTGCGGCTTGGGCAAAAACCGGCGGTGTTTCACCGGTCACGGCAAAATCCAGATTGTTGGTATTCAAGGCTTCCAGCATCGGTGGTCCAAACTGAAACTCCGCCCATTTGACGGTGACGCCTTTTTCTTGCAGACGTTTTTCCAGTTCGCCTGTTGATTTAAGAATGATCAGAGGACCGTATTTTTGATAACCCAGACTGATTTCTTTCGGCCAGGCTGCGCCATCGGCAACAGCGGTGTTGCCCATGACTGCCGCCAAAATAACGGTTGATGTGAGTAATCGACCCCATAGAGAAAAAGATTTGTTGTTCATAAATGCTCCAGATTATTAAATGTGTTCATGCTTCAATTTCTTGTTGCAAGGCGAGACTTAAGGACGCTGCCAGTAGCTCAACTTGTTCGCCCAGCCGTTGTTCGGTTTCGTCATCCAGCGACAGCAGGCCGAATTGATCTCTTTTTGCGCGTTCATCCGAGACAAAGAAACCATTCAATATATGCGTAGCTCCCAGTGCTGCCAGCACCGGTTTCAGCGCATAGTCAATCGCCAGTAAATGCTTGTCTGAGCCTGCCGTCATAATGGGTAAGATCATTTTTCCGGCCAGCGCTTTTTGCGGCAGTAAATCCAGAAAGGCTTTCAAAGCACCGCTATAAGCCGCTTTGTAAACAGGTGTTGCGATCACGACACCTGCGGCGCGTTCAATGTGCTGTGTTACCTTTTTAAGGTTTGGGCTATCTTGTTCCGCGCCATAAATCAGTTCCTGAGGGGAAATATCTCTCACCGAGAGCAGTTTTGTAGTGAAGCCCGCTTCCTCCAATTGCAGAAAAACCCTGCGTATCAGCTCTGTCGATTTTGCGTTGTCCGAGGGACTGCCTGCTATAGCAACGATATGTGTCATGGAATATCCTGATTTAGTTAAGATTGAAGTTATTGATGGTTGCAGCCAATACTGGGCGCCGACATAGACTTGAGTATCGTCCACGTCAAAATCATGTTGCAGCCGGACATTGGTATCCACTGCTCCAAAACGTTTGATATATCCCATGCTTCCGCTTACCCCGGCCTGGTCTGTTTTTGCCTGCGTACTTTTGTAGGGGGTGGTTCCATTGGGATTGGTAAGGCCTCCACCTATGAATACCGAACTCAGCAGATTATCAATGTCAAAGAATTGGGCCGGAAATAGGTTGGCTTCAAAGGTTTCCGTGCGTGGTTTGCCGGAGGCGTCACTACTGTTGATATAACGGAAATTGAACAATCCACCTAACTCCCAAGCTTCCGCGCGCCTGTTGAAGGTAGGGTCCGTTCCGGTGTTCAAGTAGCCCAGCGGATTGGAGAACTGCATCCCGGTTGGCCCCATCGCCCGGCCCATCCGTGCTTCATGGCTTAAAAAACCTTTGCTGAAGCCAAGGGAGCCACTGACCATCAAGGTTTTGTCGGCGCCTATTTTGCCGATGCTGTTATCAACATAGAGCACCTCAAGGGCCGGACGCAGCTTTTCTGTGATCTGAGGTGCGACGTAACCAAAAGTGCTGCGCCATTGTTCGCCATCATTTCCATAAGAGAGCATCCACTCCTTGTTATAGGCCGCGATGTATCCTCCGCCATAGTCTTTTTCGTCAAAACGCTGCCATTGCGTGGTTACCTGATATTTAATATCCTGCCACTGGTTTTTATAGGAAACACTGGCAAATTTTGCATCTTGCTTGCTTTGGCTTCGGTCAACAAATCCCCCGCCAATTCCCCAGCCGCTTGGCAGGCGATATTCGCCCTGCATTTCGCTGGAAATTCGATCGCCCTGAAGAACCTGCTGCGCCCCCAAAAATAATTCGCCTAATTCAGGCTTGGTCAGTAAAGGCCGTACATAGCCGCCATAATAATTAAGATCCTGCCCGCCGGTTTGTGAGATGTTGGTTCCTCCGCCGCCTTTAAATACCGGCGTCCACAAAATATTGTTATTGGCAAAATCGCCATTGTCGTAATAGTTAAAATTCGAATCGAGCTTTCCGCCTTTAGAATAAGGCGACTGGGTGTAGTCATCGGCATTAACAGCAGATTGGGTGTAGTCTTGGGCATAGACAGCTGATTGGGCGAATATCAGCGAGGCTGCGCATATCCCTTTAAATGCTGTTTCAAAAACGCTGTTCGAATACAGGTTTTCGACAACGTTTATTTCTGTTTTAAGATCATGATCCACCCTTGATTTTGCTGGCGAATCCGGAATTCCATAATTATTACTAAGCACAATAAAATACTCCTTGTTTTTAAATAAACCTCCGGTTGTCCAGTTAGTTTTTATTGAATGTAATTGGATTGCTATGGGCACTTGATTTCTGTGCGTCATATTTTGTAACACTGAGCTGTGATGTTTATAACGGATCAATCTATCGGGTAATTCGTAAGCGAAATTGAAAATTGTCTGCACGACAATATAAGTATTCAAAATTCAATGGCTTGCCATCTTCGGTATGTGAGAGCCTCTCGACCCGTAAAATCGGCGAAGCTTCAGCTATTTGCAATAATTCTGCGGTTTCCGTGTCGGCCAGTACTGCGTCAATCGCCAGTTCAGCGAATCCAAGTGGAATCCCGTAATCATTCTCCTGGATCAGGAAAATATCGCGCGAGGCAAGGTCTTCTTTGACGAGTCGTTCTCCAACACTACTGTTCACATAAAAAATATCGAACGAAATCGGTTCGCGATTGAGGTGACGCACTCGCCGTATTTCCGTGACCAAGCTACCCTCCAGCACCCCAAGCCGCAGTGCTATATCCTTTGAGGATGGCAAGAAATTAAAACTGATCACCCTGTTATAGATTTCATGTCCTTGCTGTGACATCGCTTCCGCAAAACCCTGAAGACGTGTAAGAGATTGAAAAGATTTGGGCTTGGATGCAAACATGCCTTTCCCGGCCACCTTGAACAGCAAGCCTTCTTTTTCCAGCTCCCCCAGGGCCTGACGCACGGTGATTCGACTCACGCCATAACTCTTGATCAAGTCAGTCTCTGACGGTAACCGTTGATGCGGCTGGTAAGTGCCGTTAACAATCATAGTGCGCAGCTCATCACGAATACGCGCATACAAAGAACCGGGTGTCGATTGAAAAGAGTCGGGAGTGAATGTCACTGGTTTTATCATGTTATAACTCGTCATTACAGGTTAGTACTGCAATGAATAAAGCAAATTCAATGCCATGTTTATTTTTAACGGTATTTTTATTGATATATTATTTATTTTCAAAGACTTAAAATAAAAATTAATGCCGCTAAAAATTAGGCGAATCATTCGGTCTATTTTTATTATGCTGATCAATCAACAGTTAGTGTTGATTGACTGCTTAATAAACAACAGTTCGTTTGAGTAGTATCGATTTATGGGGCTTGGAAATCGATCTAGTCGACTTCTCCAAATTTCGAATCAAGTCGTCAAAAATAAGCGTCCAGCAAGAAATTATCTTTGGTATGGCATGTTTATCGTCAATGGCTGCAAGTCTAAGGATGTCAGCGAAACAAGAGTGTCTGCTGATTTGTTGATGAGCACATAAAAGTACAAGAAGGGAATGATCCACGGCGCAAAATGGCCAAAATGCCTTGATAATTCAATCTTGAATGTCGGCTTAGGGTCACAGCGCTATTTGTGTTGCGAGGAAATAAAGAAATTTGAATGGCGGTTTCGGGTCGAACTGAGACAGTTAATGACTGATATAGTTGAGACTGATTTTGGCAATTGTCAGCACAAGTCCGGAGTTTTATAAAGTAGTGTCAGGAAATACCGTTATCTTTTATATTTCCGGCATGCAGGCCGCATTCTTTTTGAACTCCCGCTTCCCACCACCAGCGTCCGGCTCTTTCATGTTCATGAGGTAAAATAGCGCGGGTGCAGGGTTCGCAGCCTATGCTGGTAAAGCCTTTGTCATGTAATTCGTTATAAGGAACCTGATAGGCTTCAATATAATCCCAAACTTGCGTCAGGCTCCAATTGACTAGCGGATTGAATTTGATCAATGGATGCCCGGCGGTGGAAAATTCGCTGTCTATCTGCACTTCAGGAATGGACTGTCGGGTATCCGGGCTTTGATCTTTGCGTTGGCCGGTAATCCAGGCATCCAACTGAGGCAGTTTGCGTTTTAATGATTCGACTTTGCGGATGCCGCAACATTCATGATGGCCGTCCTCATAAAAGCTAAACAGGCCTTTCTTTTTTACCAGGCTATCGAGCAAGTCTTTGTCCGGCGATAATATTTCAATGTCTATCCGGTAATGGTTTCTGACTTTTTCTATGAAACGGTAGGTTTGGGGATGTAAGCGTCCGGTGTCCAAACAAAAAACCTGGATGTCTTTCCTGAGTTTGACGGCCATATCGATCAGCGCCACGTCTTCTGAACCGCTGAAAGCAATGGCAATGTTGTCGAATAGCTCAAGCGCTTTTTTAAGTATGATGCGCGGGTTTTTATGGGTCAGGTCGGTTTGTAATTGCTGGATATTGAAGGTTTCCATAACTTCCTGTCCAAAGGGGAGGCTTATGCAGAGCGCCGCTGCTATCGGTCAGACATTGAGGATGCAGTGTAGGCCGGAATAAGGCCATCCAAGCGCGTAGCGCGAGGTGGCGTTTTCGGCGAATTTGGAAAGTGTTTGCCGGAAACGCCAGTTCTCGCTGTCGCTCAAACCGGCTTATTCCGGCCTACAGGACTAAAACATCTTTTGTTAATCAGGACTCTTTTTGCTTAACCAGATTGATCAAGCTACCCGCCAGCACCATGTCAACCTGGTATTGCGTCATCCGATGCTCGGTGTCATAGGTCTCGTTCTTGGTCAGGTTGATCACCTTGACGCTATTGCCCTGGCGAATGGCATTGCGCACATCAGGAATGGAAAGCCGGTCGCCTTGGGCGATCTTGTTCCAATCATCCGGGTTGGCAAATATCAACGGCAAAATGCCGAAGTTGCTTAGATTCTGCAAATGTATTCGGGCAAAACTTTTGGCGATTACTGCTTTGACTCCCAAATAACGGGGGCCTAAGGCTGCGTGCTCGCGACTCGAACCCTGTCCGTAATTACTGCCGCCGACAACGAACGAACCCTGTTTCTGATAGCCCATAGCTCTTTCGTAGTAGGTCTCGTCGACCGGGCTGAAAACAAATCGGCTGATTGCCGGGATATTGCTGCGAAAAGGCAGCACCTTGGCTCCGGCCGGCAGAATTTCATCTGTGGAAATATCATCACCCACTTTCAATAGCACCGGCCCTTCGAGATTATCGGGCAGTGGCTCTAACACGGGTAGCGGTTTGATATTGGGGCCTTTCTCCAAGTCATACTGTTCGCCTTCCTGCGCGGGAGGGACCAGCATCTCGATATTGAGAAGTGCTGTCTCGGGCTCCATGAAACGGGGGTACGCCATACTTAGCGTACGCGGATCGGTGATCACGCCGGTCAGAGCCGAGGCGGCGGCGGTTTCAGGACTGCATAAATACACCTGGTCTTCCTTGGTGCCCGAGCGGCCGGGAAAATTCCGGGGAACGGTGCGCAGGCTAATGCGGCCTGTAGCCGGCGCCTGTCCCATGCCGATACAGCCGCCGCAACCCGCCTGATGGAGGCGCGCGCCCGCATGGATCAGCTTTCCCAGTATGCCGGTTGCCGTCATGTTCTCCAGTATCTGTCGGGAGGTGGGGTTGACGTCGAATGAAACGCGGTCGTGCGCCTGTTTGCCGTCGACGATCATGGCCGCGATGGCAAAGTCCCGTAGTCCGGGATTGGCGGATGATCCGATATAGGACTGGTAGATTTCCCGGCCCGCCACCTCGCGCACCGGCACCACGTTACCCGGACTGCTGGGCAGCGCAATCAGAGGCTCCAGTTCCGACAGGTTGATTTCCTCGTATTCGTCGTATTCCGCATCAGGGTCCGCGAGAATTTCCCGAAAGGCTTGCTCGCGCCCCTGGCTTTTCAGGAATGCCATGACCGCATCGTCCGATGGAAAAACCGACGTGGTGGCACCCAGTTCGGCCCCCATATTGGCGATTACATGCCGGTCCATGGCGGTCAGGAATCTCAATCCGGGACCGTAATATTCGACGATCTTGCCAATCGCGCCGTCCACATCGTGCCTGCGCAGCATTTCCAATATCACATCTTTGGCGCTCACCCAGTCGGGCATTTTCCCTACCAGTTTGACGCCCCATGTTTTCGGCATTTTCAGGTAAAACGGTTCCCCGGCCATCGCCATCGCCACTTCCAGGCCACCCGCACCGATTGCCAACATCCCCAATGAACCGGCCGCACAGGTATGGCTGTCCGAGCCTAACAAGGTTTTTCCCGGTACGCCGAAGCGCTCCATATGCACGGGATGGCTCACGCCGTTACCGGGACGGCTATACCACAGGCCGAACTTCTTGCACGCGCTACGCAAAAACAGATGGTCGTCGGCATTTTTAAAGTCTTCCTGCAGGAGGTTGTGATCTACATACTGGACGGAAAGTTCGGTGCGTATGTGCGGAATGCCCATCGCCTCAAATTCCAGCATGACCAGCGTGCCCGTTGCGTCCTGGGTGAGTGTTTGATCGATTTTTAAGCCAATCTCTTCACCGCATATCATGCGGCCTTCGACCAAGTGATTTTCGACCAGCTTCTGAGTTACGTTTTTACCCATGGCTTTGTACTCCCGCATAGCATCAGGTATTTTATATGACTGAACTTATTATTTAGCGCGAAGCACAACATCCCTCTCCTGCGGGAGAGGGTAGGGTGAGGAGGATCGAAAAAGGTATTTTGCTTATTTAAATCTCCTCTCCCCAACCCTCTCCAACAGGAGAGGGAGCCAGCTCTCAGCGATTTTTCGGGTTCTCGATGCGCTGAATAGTTACAAAAAAAATCAATAGTTGGAGATGGAAAGATTCAATACAGGCTAGATAAAAAAAATGATTTATACAATACGTGGGCATACCTATTTGATTTATATAAGTAGTGATACCAATATTATTGATTTTATTCAGGTGTTATAAATTTCCTGACGAGGATCTATCGACTTTGAGCTATCCAGATCAGGGAATATTTCATTTATTCTCGCCGATAGCCAACAGAGCGGTGTGTGTAGGATTTGCTTAGCTTTTATGGGTGAGCCTTTCGAGGCTCAATCCACAGATTGTGGGCGTGTCACATTTATTTTTTATGTGAAAAGCCCTGTGGATAGCTATTGAATCGGTTGTAGTGGCTGTTGATCTCCTATCAAAACCTTAGATTAAGAAAATAGGAGAAACCAACATGAAAATGCCAAAAAGGCGTGGATATCTTTTGTAGTGTCCGTAGCTGTCTTTGAACCTGCCGGAAAATCAATGTCTTTGCTAGCGAAGCCTCGACCTTGCTGTTTGGCGACAAGCTACCTGATATTCTGTGAGTCCCATAAGAATCTTTAATCTTGGAAAATACACTGGCTTTAATTTGGAGGGATTTTGACTTTTTCTCTTTCTCTTTCGACGCATGCCGTTGCAAACAGGCTTATTGATTCGAGCAGCCCGTATTTGCTGCAACACGCGCATAATCCGGTTGACTGGTATCCATGGGGTGAGGAAGCGTTTGCCAAGGCGCGGAAGGAAAACAAGCCGATTCTGGTCTCCATCGGCTATTCCACCTGTTATTGGTGTCATGTGATGGAACGCGAGATCTTTGAGAATCCGGAGATCGCCAAGTTGATGAACGAGTCTATTGTCAGCATCAAGATCGACCGGGAGCAGCGTCCGGACGTGGATGATCTTTACATGACGGCCACCCAGCTGATGACGCACAGCGGCGGCTGGCCAAACAACGTATTCGTCACGCCCGATCTCAAGCCGTTTTACGCCGGCACCTATTTCCCGCCGGCGGCCTTTTCGTCGCTCATTCAGCAGATCCATTACCTATGGATGCAGGATCAGGTGGCCCTTAAAGCGCAGGCCGAGCGGCTGGCCAGCGCCATCATCCGGATCAAACAGCAGGAAAACAATGCCCAAAGCAGCTCGCTTCCCGGCAGCCAGCTGGTGGAGGCGCTGATCAGTCATTTTAGCGATTACTACGACAACCGGCTGGGCGGGTTTTATCAGGCTCCGAAGTTTCCCAATGAGGACGCACTGCTGTTCCTGCTTGAGGCCTACCGCCTGACCAACAACAATACGTGCCTGGAGATGGCGCGCGGCACGCTGAATAAAATGGCAGAGGGAGGGATACACGACCATGTCGGCGGCGGGTTCCATCGCTACGCCACCGATGCGCAATGGCGCATCCCGCATTTCGAGAAGATGCTCTACAATCAGGCGCTGCTGGGACGTGCCTACACGGAGCTTTACGCGCTTTCCAGCAAGCCCGACGACCGTGCCGTCGCCGAAGGTATTTTCGATTTCACGCTGCGGCAGATGACGCACAAGGACGGTGGCTTCTACTCCGCGCTTGATGCCGAGACCGATGCCGTGGAAGGCGCTTATTACGCATGGACGGATGCGGAACTGCATGATGCCTTGGATACGGATTCCTATGCATGGCTCATGAAACATTACGGACTGGCAGAGATTCCAGGGATTCCCGGCCACAAGCATGAGGACGGCAGGGTGCTGTATCTGATTCAGCCGCTTTTCGTGAGTGCGACGGAGAAAGGACTGTCTTACGAGGATGCGCTCAAGAAACAGCAGGCCGTGATGACCGCGCTACGGGAATCGCGGGACAAGCGCAAATTACCGCATCTCGACAACAAAATCATCACGTCCTGGAACGGGCTGATGATCGACGCGTTCGTCCGCGCCGGGCAGCGCATGGGGAAACCGGAATATACCGATGCCGCCCGCCGCGCAGCCGATTTCATTCTGGCTAATTTGCGGAAACAAGACGGGGCGCTGTATCGCACATGGCGTGATGGCAAGGCCGAGATCGCGGCCTATTTTGAGGATTATGCCTTCATGATTCAGGGGCTGGTGTCCATCTATCGCGCGGCCAAAGAGGACAGCTATCTGCAAGCAGCCAAGGAACTGGCGGCGAAGGCCAAGCAGCTGTTTTGGGATGAGAAACATGGCGGGTACTATTTCACCGATGGTAGCGAGCAGCTGCTGGTGCGAATGAAAAACGCCGTGGACTCGGCCATTCCCTCCGGTAATGCGGTGATGGCCCAGGCCTTGCTCGATCTTTATGAAATCACCGGCGATGCAGAATGGAAACAGCAGGCCGAAGCGCTGCTTATTGCCTTCGGGCAGGCCATCACCGAGAATCCGAGAGCCTATACACATATGGTGCATGCCTTGCTTAGGCTGAATCATGTGGCACCGGCAGCGAAGGCCGCACTACAACCGGATGAAGCGGTTACCCTGCGGGAGGCGATGGTAACCAAAACGTATGTGAAGGTCGGTGCGTCGGAACCCAAGCGCGAGGGCAATAGCCTCACTGTTACGGCGGTTCTGGACATTGCCCAGGGCTGGCATGTCAATGCCAATCCTGCGAGTTTCGATTTTTTGATTTCCACTTCTGTTGATGTGCGCGAGGACTCCGGCAAGGCGGAAGTGGAGCCTGCCTATCCCGATGCGCGCGCGATGACTACATCACTGGGTGACATCAAGGTTTATGAAGGGAAAGTGAGTATTCCGGTGAAGGTGACGCTTCCGGGCAACGCAGAAAATCTCCGCCTGCTCGTCCGCGCCCAGGCCTGCAAGGATGCTATTTGTCTCGCGCCATCAGATTGGATCGTACCTGTAAAGTTAAAATAAAAAGAGACGGCTTCAGATTTAGTCGCAACTATTTATAAAGCAGTAAAACTGCACTACGGCTCAATACTAAGCGAGTGCATAAATAGAGTTAAACTCATTTTTGAAAATGAAGGATGGTAACCATGGCAACACATCATGCGGCTCCCGGAGAAATCGTTGACCTTGCTAGTTGGGCAGATGATTTACCCAACGAAAAAACAAAGGCCATTATAAAAACCAATGAAATAGAATTAGCGCGCCTTGTAATACCAAAAGGCAAAGAATATCCGAATCACAAGGTATCAGGGCCTATAGTCGTCCAATGCGTTCAAGGAAAAATTGAGCTTACTGCTATGGGGACGACACAAGAATTACATTCCGGCCAATTACTCTACCTTGCAGCAGGAGAGCTGCATTCGCTTAAAGGTGTGGAAGATTCTGTGATTCTTTTGACAATCCTTATTACAAGTTGATTATTGGAAATGTTTTCCACGGCCCACATTTTTACTGATTAACTGATGTTACGCACGGATGGTATTTCTCTCGTTTGCCGCGCCGAGCACTGGAGCTTTTATCGAGAACAGCCCGTTAGGGGCGCGGAGGAGGAGGCAGAGCACCAACAGTAGGCGCTTTACGACTGCACGGACAGATATTTGCTCCTCGGTAATAGCTCCTGCATTACTCTACCTCCTGTATCCATACAGTCGTGCAATATCTGCATTCACCACATCCCTGTGGATTATGCAGGAGGTAGAGCAATGCAGGAGCTATTGCCGAGGCGACGCAGGAGCCGTTGCCGAAGCAAAAGAAAGTAACTCGCCTTCGGGGTGCGACAACCCGATTCAATCAAGTGTCGCGCTAGCGACTCCTTAATGTTAAAGCGGTCGAAATTCGACTAATTGCGTAACATCAGTTACTTCATTAGCTTACAAACGTATGTTGCGTGCTGATTTTATAAAGTAAGCTTCGTGTAAAGCTAAACTCAATCGCTTGTCCTGAAGGTCATAAAAACGTACCCAGCGTTCACTGCGGGAGACATGAAATGATTCCAGATCCAAGCCTTTCATCTCAGGCAATTTTCCGCACTACCCAAACGATTACGCTGTTTCTGGGCGGCGATGTGATGACCGGTCGGGGCATCGACCAGGTGCTGCCGCACCCCGGTAATCCGCGGATTTATGAACCTTATATGACTTCCGCCAAGGGCTATGTGAGGCTCGCGGAGGAAGTCAACGGCCCTATTTCGAAACCGGTCGACTTTGCTTATATCTGGGGGGATGCGCTTGAAGAACTCCGCCGCACTAATCCCGACGCCCGCATCATTAATCTTGAGACGGCGGTGACGTCCAGCCCGGAATGTTGGGCGGGGAAGGGCATCAATTACCGGATGCAGCCGAAGAACATCCCCTGCATTACTGCGGCGAAGATCGATTGCTGCGTTCTGTCCAATAATCATGTCCTGGATTGGGGTTATGCCGGGCTGAAAGAGACTTTAACTACGTTGACAGGTGCGAACCTCAAGGCCGCGGGGGCGGGCCGAAACCTTTCAGAAGCCGAAGCGCCGGCGATTATCGAGGTGGCCGGGAAAGGACGCGTGCTGGTGTTCGGTTTCGGCGACGAAAGCAGCGGCATTCCGTGGTTGTGGGGCGCACGCAGAGACAGGCCGGGTGTGAATTTACTGCCGGATTTATCCGGTGATACGGTGCGCCGCATCGCCAAGCGGATATCGGGTCTTAAGCAAAAAGGCGATTGGGTGGTGGCCTCGATTCACTGGGGCGGAAACTGGGGTTACGAGGTTTTAAGCGCACAAAGGGAATTTGCGCACCGGCTGATAGATCAGGCCTTGGTGGACGTGGTGCATGGTCATTCATCGCACCATCCCAAGAGCGTCGAGGTGTACAAGGGCAAACCGATTCTGTTCGGCTGCGGCGACTTTCTGAACGACTACGAAGGCATTTCAGGATACGAGGATTTCCGGGGCGATTTGGCCTTGATGTATTTTGTGACCCTGGACTTAGCGACAGGAATGCTGGTCAGCTTGATCATGACACCCCTGCAAATCAGACGCTTCCGCTTGAATTACGCATACCCTGATGATGTTCATTGGCTGCAGCAAATTCTGGACAGGGAAAGCCGGTCGCTGGGCGCGAGAATCGAATGGGTCAATGAATGTCATCTGGCTTTATCGGTCGGACGCTAAGGCAGAATGCGGGTGCTGATATAGGTAGTGGTACGAATATTGTTGATTTTATTCACATGTTATAAATTTTCAGACGCGGATATATCGGCATTAAATTAGCCGAAACAGGAAATATTTCATTTGTTCCCGCCAATAGCCACCAGAAGTGGGGCGGGTGCTATGTAGCTTATGGGGAGCTTTTCAACTGGTTGGGATGTGCCGAAGTGATTGCCCGGAAAGACGTGCAGCAGCAGTATCATCCGCTTGCGGCGCATGATTAAAGAGTCAGGGTAAAAGTATAGGTTACCGGCCATGGACTCTACAAAATCAAAGGGCTTACTTGAAAACGGAATCCCTTTTTATTGTCTGACGCTTGGGTAGGGTGATTTAGTCTAAGTCAGGGTTGTAGTAACACATCAATGGATGTCAGGGGATGAAACCCCAGGTTCATTGATGCAGATTCAGGAATCTGGAACTTTGCTAATTGACGGATCGGCCAAAACCAGGCGGACAGACCCCATTCCATTTCATCCTACATCAGACGAATGCATACACTGATTGATCTTTTTGATGTTAAAGACCTCATTCCTCATGGCTATTGTCTGTCGTGGAGTCCCCTACTACTTTGGCTGCACGTCGCATCGGATCTGCTGATCGCTCTTGCCTATTATGCCATTCCCCTGATTCTCGTTTATTTTATCCGTCAGCGTAAAGATTTGCCCTATCCGTGGCTGGTTGTCATGTTTGCCGGATTTATTGTCGCCTGCGGTACCACGCATTTATTGTCGGCTATCACAGTCTGGATACCCATGTATTGGTTGGACGGCTTGCTTAAAGCCTTTACGGCGATTATTTCGATTGCCACCGCGATGCTGATGATATGGGTTGTTCCTCGTGTCTTGTCGGTACCGACCGTTGCACAACTGCAAGCTGAGATACAGCAAAGAAAAACAGCGGAAGGTGCGTTACGGGAAAGCGAAAATAAACTGGTCACTATCCTCGACAATGTCGAGGCGTTTATTTATATCAAAGATTGCAACTATCAATACCAATACGTCAATCAGCCGGTGCAGCAGTTGTTTGGCAAAGCGGTAAAAGACATCATCGGTAAATCAGACGATGCCTTTTTTGATGAGGCTACGGCGGCAAAAGTGCATGAAGATAACCGCCGTGTCATTGAGCAGGGCGAGCGTATAGCCACCGAGTATGTTTATACCAACAAGGACAACACCATCACCCATGCCTATTTTACCGTTAATCAACCACTACGCCGTGAAGACGGCAGTATTTACGGTTTGTGCGGTATTTCTACCGACATAAGCGAACAAAAACATAGGGAACAACAAGACAAGAAACATCTGGACGAACTCGCCCATGTCACTCGCCTTGGGCTGATGGGGGAAATGGCGTCGGGTATCGCTCATGAAGTTAACCAGCCTCTGACTGCGATTTCCAGTTATACGCAAGTCAGTTTAAACCTTATCAATACTGAAAATCCCGATCTGATAAGGCTCACCGAGATCTTATCCAAAACACAGCAACAGGCTTTACGAGCGGGACGAATAATTCATCGGATGAGGGAGTTTGTTAAATCCCATTCAAAACATCGTTCAAGTGCCGACGTTAATACCTTGATTCATGAGGCTGTCGGCTTGTGTATTGCTGAGCTTAAACAAAACGATATAAAGCTGAAATTTGAGCTGGAGAACAATCTGCCGCCTGTCTATGTTGACCATATACAAATTGAGCAGGTCATCATAAACCTGATCCGGAACAGCGTTGAAGCCTTGCAAAACTTATCCGCAAAACAGCAGCGCCAGTTAACCGTTAATAGTCGATTGGCTCTCAATAATGGCGTACGGGTCGAGGTGAAGGACAATGGGCCGGGCCTTGATCAAGATCAACGGCAAAAAATATTGACGCCTTTTTACACCACCAAGGCCGACGGTATGGGCATGGGGTTATCCATCAGTCGTTCGCTGATCGAAGCCCATAATGGAACGTTGCATTGCAATAGCCAACCTGGAAAAGGCGCTACTTTTTATTTCACCCTGCCAAACTATATACAGAGAAAATCCGGCAAGCGTTAATAACTCAATTCATTTGGCGATGAATCAGCACTGTGGAGCTTGATATTGCGCTTCACTGTATTCAGCATGTCCTATACGCTGACTGATGTTACGCAAGCCACATAAAAAACCACGAAGACCATGAACAATAAAGCTTCACGATCTTCGTGGTAAAAACGCCTTAACTATTGGGCGAGGTCAGTTATTTTTCCACTTTAATTGCCAGAAACACAGGGCTGCCTTGACGCTGTATTAAAATGGCGACTGATTTACCGGCAGCGAGTTTTGTGACTATTTTTTCAAAATCAGCCGCATCGCGCACGACATTGTTCTGAATGCGTAAGATCACATCGCCACGCTGAATTCCGGCATCCTTGGCAGTGCCCTTGGCAACGTCCTGAACTAACACGCCGTTTTTGGCAATCTGCAAGGTTTCTCTTTGCGCATCGGTTAAGTCAATGACATTAACGCCCAGCCGGTTATGGGGGAGTTTTGGCGCGGTTTTAGCTTCTGCCAATTTATCCGCTTCATCCGGCAAAAGTCCGACTTTAAAGTCGAGGGTTTTAGTCTCGCCTTGCCGGATGATTTTTAAGGTGGCTTTGTCATTGATGGGCGTTATGCCTACCATGGGGGGCAAATCACCTGATGTTTCAATCTGCTGGCCGTTAAATTCGGTAATAATGTCGCCGATCTGTAATCCGGCTTTTTCGGCAGGACTGTCGGGTAGCACTTTGGAAACCAACGCTCCCTGCGGTTTTTTCATGCCGAATGATTCGGCCAGTTCCCGCGTGACATCCTGTATTTGGACGCCTAGCCAGCCATGCGCCGCTTTACCGGTAGCTTTGATTTGGTCGACGACATTCATCACTACATCCATGGGGATGGCGAATGAAAGTCCCATAAAACCGCCGGTACGGCTGTAAATCTGGGAGTTTATGCCAACGACTTTGCCTTCCATATTAAACAGCGGTCCGCCTGAATTGCCGGGATTTATGGCGACGTCTGTTTGTATGAACGGCACATAATTTCCGCCGGGCAGGCTGCGGCCTTTGGCGCTGACGATGCCGGCCGTGACGGATTGCTCAAATCCAAAAGGGGAGCCTATCGCCAGTACCCACTCGCCGACCTGGAGCTTGTTCGGATTACCGATGGTAACGGCGGGCAAGTCTTTGGCATCGACTTTTAATAAGGCGACATCAGTACGTGCATCGGTGCCGATCACTTTAGCTAACAGTTCCCGGTGGTCGGATAATTTGACTACGATTTCATCGGCATCTTTTACCACATGACTATTGGTTAGCACGTAACCATCCGGGGAAATAACAAAACCCGAGCCTAATGACGTAGTATCTCTTGGCACATAGCCGCCGCCCTGTTCATTGAGAAAGCGTTTAAAAAACTCTTCCATTTCAGGAGGCATTCCCTCCGGTAGCTGCGGTTCTTCAGGGGCGTTTTCAGCCTCTGGTGGCGCTTTTTGTGTGGTGCTGATGTTGACCACGGCAATCCCGTTGGTTTTTACCATTTCGGTAAAATCCGGTAATTGTGCTAACGCGTTTTGATTAAACAAAACGATCAGAAAAAAACACCACTTAATTTTCTGGAACATAAAAACCTCCATTTAATATCATTAATAAAATAACGTATGTTAAAAATAACAGCCAAGGTAATAGATATAGCTTTCCAGAAAAGTTCTGTCCTATTTTTAAGGCTGTAGTACTCGCTAGTCTTGATAGTAACAGAGACAAAATATATCTGGATAGCGATATAAAAAAAATTGCTATCACACTAAAAAGCTTTATTATCCATTAACAGCAACTAAGCGTGTTAGTCCTATAAACTTTCTCTCATTTGTCCAGCTCACTACCTCTAATTTAATGCCTTATTCCCAAAATTACGATGTTCTTATTATCGGCAGCGGCGGCGCGGGCCTAAGCTTGGCGCTTAAGCTGGCGGATCATTCAATGCGAATTGCTGTCCTGTCAAAATTCGCCTTGACGGCGGGTAGCACCTATTATGCGCAAGGCGGCATATCCGCGGTTTTCGGTGCCGATGATTCCATCGAGTCGCATATTGAAGATACGCTGGATGCAGGTGCCGGGCTTTGCGATCCTGAAATTGTCAGGCTGACCGTCACGCACGGCAAAAGTTCGATCGACTGGCTGAGGGAGCAGGGCGTGATTTTTACCGAGGAGCAGACCGCATCCGGGGAAATAAAGCTGCATTTAAACAAGGAAGGCGGACATTCTCACCGCCGCATCGTGCATACCGCCGATGCAACGGGTAAGGCGGTGTCGCTGTCGCTGATTGAACGCGCTCAGGAACATGCGAATATCGATCTGTTCGAACACCATAATGTGGTGGAGTTAATTACCGATTCCAAGGAAGGCGACAAGCGGATTTTGGGGGCCTATGTTTTGGATTCAAAAAAGCAGGAGGTTCGGACGATAACGGCTCGCGTCGTGGTTTTGGCAACCGGGGGCGCAAGCAAGGCTTATCTTTACAGCACCAATCCGCAAAGCTCAACCGGCGATGGCATCGCTTTGGCCTGGCGCGCAGGCTGTCGCGTCAGCAATATGGAATTCATGCAATTCCACCCGACTTGTCTTTATCATCCGCACGCACATTCTTTTTTGATCAGTGAAGCGGTAAGAGGCGAGGGCGGTAAGTTAATCTTGCCGGACGGCTCGTCTTTTATGCAGCATTTTGATCCGAGAGAGGAATTGGCGCCTCGGGATATTGTGGCCCGCGCCATCGATCATGAAATGAAAAAGCGCGGCATAGACTGCGTTTATCTGGATATTAGCCACAAACCGGAACAGTTCATTCGCGAGCACTTTCCGACGATTTACCAGCAGTGTCTTGAGTTTGACATAGACATCACCAAGCAGCCTATTCCTGTGGTTCCGGCCGCGCATTATACCTGCGGCGGTGTGTTAACCGACAGTTATGCGCGTACCGACATCGCCAATCTCTATGCGATAGGCGAGGTTGCTTGTACCGGCCTGCACGGCGCCAACCGCATGGCCAGTAACTCGTTACTGGAATGCCTGGTGTTTGCAGAACGGGCCAGCGAGGATATTTTGCAGAAATTGTCCGGCATTTCGCCGCCACCGCCTATCCCCGATTGGGATGAGTCGCAAGTCGGCGATTCCGATGAAGAAGTGGTTGTTTCTCACAACTGGGAGGAGCTGCGCCGCTTTATGTGGGACTATGTCGGTATCGTCAGAACCGATAAACGCTTAAGCCGGGCAATGAATCGCGTGGAATTGCTTAAAAAGGAAATCGCCGAATATTACGGTAACTTCCGTGTTACCAGTGATTTGCTGGAATTGCGCAATCTGGTTATTGTCGCCGAATTAATCATTCGTTGCGCACAGCAGCGTAAGGAAAGCCGTGGTTTGCATTACACGTTGGACTATCCTGAAACCGATAACAGCAAGCCCGCGCAAAATACGGTTTTGACGCCATAACCGACTGAACGCCGTTGATGCGCTAAGGCTTCAACAGCGGCTTGATCGCCATGGCCGCTTGCTCGCAGTCGATAGCTGATTTCTCAACCCGCCGCCGCAAAAAAAGCCCGGTGCTTAAACCGTCAATGTCACGAGAAACATATTCGTTAAGATCGGCGCAGATTTGTTGCATATGTTGCTCGGCTTGCAGTAAGGCCTCAGGTTTTTTGACCTCGTCGCTTTCCAACATCATCATCACTTCGCTGGTCATTCGATTTTGCAGCTTGAAAACCTCTTCCACGTGATGCTCAAAGTCTTCACGTGACTGGCCGTTTGCGCCATACCCACTAAAAAACGGAACAGCACAGCCGGATATTAACGCGGCAATAGCAAGCGCCGCTAAGCTTCGAAGAACAATCAGACTCTTCACATTCATCATTTTATTTTTAAACACGTTTACAAGGCTCGTTAATCAACGCCCAATATACTATAAACTCACCTGATTTGAGTATGAAAAGAACAATATTTACTCAACATTTTTTCATTTTACAGCCGTAAAACGCCTTATTATCCCTCTTGTTTTTTTGTATTACTGTCCCATTCTAGGTGTATACTTCGTTACCCCTTAAACCATAAAAATATAACAAATAAGGTGTCAAACTGATGACTGAAAAGACAGCAAGCAAATACCTGCTTACCCTTGAAAAACACTTCGCCGCTGACAATCCGGTATTATTGAAAGCATCAAAAGTCTTTCAGGAGCTCGATCAAATTGAATTCGATTTGGGGCTCATCGAAATGGATGAAACGACTGCCAGTAAAAACTCATGGTGGCCAATAATCAGTTTGATTGGCGGTAATTCAACGGCCAAATCCAGGTTTATTAATAATTATCTGGGCTCGGATAATTTGTTTTCGGGCATTCAAACATCCAGTCATAAGTTTACTGTCTTGCTGCATAACAATCAGTCTAACCCCGCAACCTTGCCCGGCACAGCGCTGGACGTAGACCACCGGTTCCCGTTTTATCAAATCAGCAGTAAAATCGAGCAACAGCAAGAAGGCGAGGGGGATCGCATTAATTCCTACCTGGAATTGAAGACACTCAATAGCGACCGCCTGAAAAGCAAGCTTTTCATCGATACGCCGAATATCAGTGCCGCCCCCTCCAATCCGGTTACATCGCTGTTAGCAAAACATACCATTGAGAACTCCGATCTGGCGTTAATTTTTACCGATATCTTTGATTCAACATCGCCGCTGGTTGATGAAGTCATAGAAAGCATTACCCTCCATCAGGATTCCAATAAATTTGTTTATCTGATAGATAGACCGGCAACCATGCTGAGTTCGACTACAAACAGCGAGATCATTTCTTCATGGCAAAGAAAACTTGCCGGATTGGGATTAAATACCGGTCAGTTTATTGTCCTGTCCAGTCAGGAAGGCAGTGTTACCCCTCAATCCTCGGCTGACTTTGCCTTGATAGACCAACGCATAGCTAATGTCGGGTATGACCGTACTTATCGCGTGTTGAATTCACTGGAAAAAAACATTCGTGAAATTAATAACGTGGTGATGCCGGAAGTAAAAAAAGCCATCGGACTCTGGAAAGATCGATCAGCCTTTTCCAGCCTGATTGTACTCGGATTTATTGCTACCCTGGCCATTTTTGCTGAAATACAAACAGGCATTCTGGAGCTCTTGCTAGATCCGATTATCGGGCCGGCAGTCGTCATTACGCTGTTGGTCATCATGATTCCGCTGCACATTATTTTCAGCAAGCTCCAGGCGAAATTAATCATAAGCCAACTTAACGCCCGGCAAAAAGAACTTCATTTAATGGAAAACCTAGCCGGTATTTTCGAAAAAAACCTAACCTTCAGCCGCATGATACTGCCGATTTCGGAACCCGTTGGCTGGAATAAAAAAACCAAACTTCGTTTGGCCCAGATATCCAATAAAACCAAAGAACTGGTTCAGCTATTGAATGATAATTTCAGCACTTATGATGGACAATCCTTAACCAGTCATTCCGGCTCGCCGGATTTTAAATAGTATTCGCATGCCTACGGGGTACTTAGCCGCTACGGTATAAATAGTTTGTAAAATAAAACCCTGGGTAACTATGGATGTTTTAAAACAATACTTACCACTATGCTGGTTAAAAAATAACCCGCTTGAGCTACCGAGATCAGTCGATTTTTTCAAACAAAATCTGCTGTTCTATTTTGTTGTTGAATATTTCATGCAAGCCAACATGACCGACGACCCGATAGAGGCGTTTACCGAAGTCGGCATAGCGACAGTATTAATGCTTATGTTTATGGGCGCTATGCTGTTCCTCAACAAGACCTTATACGCCTATGTACAAGTGACAACAGCGATTATATTTTGCGCCAATATCATTGCACTGTTTGTCGTGCCGGTGTTGATCTGGCTGACCGTCAGTGAGGATCCTTTAAGTTATTATTTCTTGGCCCTGCTTTTATTTTGGGATTATGCGGTGGTAGCTCACATAATCAAGCAAGTTTTGTCTATCAACCTTTTCGCCAGCCTGATCTTGTCTTTGTTCTATTTTATAGTCACTTATTTTGGCGCTTTTGCGCTGGGACAAGTGCTGTAACCGGGTTTGTCATGCCGACTCAAAAACAGTCTTGTAAGAGACATACATCAATGTTGAAACCAGCATATACAAAACAGGCGTTAACAAAGGTATTATTCCGGCACCAATGAACGCGGCAGCAAATATAAAAGCCAGTAGCTTATACATTGCCGCCTGGTTTTTGATGGATGCCTGATTGCCTTGTTGTTTGGCCTGACTCCAGGAATAGTCTTTAAACAGCATTAACGGATAGCTGAACCAGTTTGCAAAGGTCGTCAGCATTAGCAGGATAAAAAGCAGCGTGATTATTGCCGGTAAATAGAGCCAACCGGCTATTTGGTGCGTGGATTTATTATTCAGATGCTCCGCCGTCAATTCCCAGTAAAAGAAGAAGCGGCCGATTTTATAGAGCTCACCCGCATAAATATTGGCAGTCACCCTGAACACAAACCAGCAAATTACCAGGCTGGCGGCCGCTAATATGGCTAACGGCAGGCTTTTAGCTATCGCCCGGTAAAAGTTCAACGAAGTTCCTGTCGACGATTTCATGTCGATATATTTTGTAACCCCTACGCCGACAAACAAATCCGTTACCGCGAGAAAAATACCCAGTGCCAGGGAAACCCGTTCGATGCCCAAAAGCAGGCCGATGAACAAGGTGCATGCTGTCCAAAGCAGCGGCGCACGGCTGATCAGTACTAATGACTGCTTGAGCCAGTTACCGAAGGTCACGGGTGTCACAAAGAGATTCGCGAAATCCCGACCGCTTTGCGCAACTCTTTCATAAACGGCACGCTGACTGCACGCGCTTTTTGAGCGCCTTCCTGCAATTGTTCTTCGATATGTTCCGGCGCCTGCAGCAATGCCTCATAACGTTCTCTTGCCGGAATTATGTGTTCATTAATATGCTCAAACAGCACCTGTTTCATTTCACCCCAGGCGATGCCGTCTGCGTAGCGTTGCCGTATTTCAGCCACTTCCGCTTGGGTCGCAAAGGCCTGGTAAATGCTGAACAAAGTGCAGCCCTCGGGGTCTTTGGGCTCGCCCGGTTCCAACGAATTGGTTTTAATCTTGTTAATGAGTTTTCTTAGCTTTTTTTCCGGCTCGAATAACGGGATGGTATTGTTATAACTTTTGCTCATCTTGCGTCCGTCCAGACCCGCCAAGGTTGACGCATGCTCTTCGATAACCGCCTCCGGCAGTACAAAATGTTCGCCGTAAATATGATTAAAGCGCCCGGCAAGATCCCTGGCCATTTCAATATGCTGAATCTGGTCCTTGCCGACCGGAACTTTATTGGCATTAAACATCAGCATATCGGCGGCCATTAAGATCGGGTAACTGAACAAGCCCATGGTGATGCCCTTATCGGCATCGTTCTCGCCGCCTTGCTCATTTTCTGCAACCGCCGCCTTATAGGCATGCGCCCTGTTCATCAAGCCTTTTGCCGCAACACAGGTCAACATCCAGGACAGTTCCAAAATTTCCGGCACATCCGATTGCCGATAGAAAACCGCATTCGATGTATCCAGCCCTAAAGCCAGCCATGTTGCGGCAATCTCAAGGCTGGATTGCCTGACTCTTTCCGGCTCCTGGCATTTAATCAGCGCATGATAATCGGCCAGAAAATAAAAGGGTGTAACATTCGCGTCCTTGCTTGCCGCAATGGCCGGTCTGATGGCGCCGACATAATTACCCAAATGCGGTGTGCCTGTAGTTGTAATTCCAGTTAAAACGATCGCTTTAGTCATTAGATAATACTCAGAGGTCTGTTTATTTAAGATGTGAAAGATAGCGTCATATTACATAAGTTCAGCTTAATTTCCAGTGGAATAGCTCAATTGACGGTGCTGTGGCAAAACATGCCCCCGTTATTAGGGTTTTTATAGTAAACTTTGCTGTTAAGGCCATGCGACTCGATCAGCGGGCATAACAACTGTAAACTTGACCGGAGAAATAGCATGTTGGAATATGATGAAAAGCGCAATTATATTCGAATGGAAATAGACTGTGACGTAACTTACAGACTTGCGGGTTCGGATGAATTACACCATGGACGCTGTTCATCAATTAGCGGTGCCGGCGTTTCATTTATTGCCGACCGGCTTTTTGATCCCGGCAAGGCAATGGAAATAAACGTTATTCCCAAAAATACGGTCACTCCCTCAATGACCGCTTTTATCGAGGTTATCAGAAGTGCCCGGCAAGACGATGGCAGCTATGAGGTTGCCGCCACCATCAAAAGCATAAAAGGGGACTGAAGCTCCCTACATCCCTGTAGGCAAAGCTTCCGCTCCTGCTCGCGCCCCTTGCCTACGTCCATGTAGGTAACGCTCCTTATTTAAATTACCGGAACTGCTTATATTTTTATTATGTATACGATTACCAAAGAGGTGTATTTTTGTTACGGGCACCGGTTAATGAATCACCCCGGCAAATGCCGCAATTTACACGGGCATAGCGTTAAGGCCTCGATTTCCATAGAACAGGAACAACTCAACGACCAAGGCATGGTCTGTGATTTTTCCGATATTAGAGACAGCGTTGAAGCGTTTATAGATCAGAAGCTTGATCATAATTTTCTGTTGCATAAAGATGACCCGATCATTCCCATGCTCATTGCAAACAAGGAGCGTTTCCTGGCCCTTGATGAACATCCCACCGCAGAAGTCCTGAGTAAAATGATTTATCAGCATCTTAAACAATCCGGCTTTAACGTCGCCCAAGTCGTATTGTGGGAAACCGCCAGCGCCCATGCCTGTTACCGGGAAAACTGACAGCGGCCATGAGTTTTGTAAATCCGGTCAACAAATCAATCTGTCTCGAACAAGTCTGCGAGTCCAACTATCAAAAGCTGCTAAAATTAATTCCGGACTTAATGGCATTTAAAGAAACGGCCATCGGTCTCGCTCCCCATCACACTACGCTGCATCTTGAAATCATTGAGCGTACGCCGTATACCATGACCGTGGAACTTAGCCATTGCTTCATTAATAAAAACAGGGATGAATTTCTGGCGCCCGCTGTAAAGATAAGAGTCTATCTGGATGCGCAGTTGGCCGAAGTATTAAGCGATCATGCCCGTGCCGGTGTGGCGCAGGTTTTTAAAGATCCCGGATTAAGCCGCGAAATTATGAACTATAAATGGCGGTTAAATTATTTTCTGCAAAAATGGCTGGATCACTGTTTAAAAAATGACTACTTATTCAGCCCTAATGCTGAAGCGGCGGCTTAATCTTGAGAAAAACAGCTTTTTTCGCGAAAGACAAATAGCCGTTTTAACGTTAATCCGTTCGCGGCTAGCCAACGCCACTCTTTAATAACCATCCGTTAATGCGCAAAAAATCACCCACACTAAGCCTGTTTAAATTATTGTTGGGACTATTTTGCCTAAGCCGTAAGCATCCGGTGTTGATGCTGATTGTTCTCGGTCTGGGCTTGGGCGGCTATGGCTATGAAGTTAAAATTGCCCGCCCGGCATTACTTTATCAAGGCGCACCGCAATCCCGCGATGCCAAAAATATCGATACCTGGTTTCGCATATTACGTAATCATGGTTTTATTCTGGGTTATTCGGATCTACGCGGTAACCCGTTGTGGGTGGAGTACGTGCTGACCCCCGCCGCAGAGAATACGCCGCCCCTAAAACGCCCCAATCACTTTGAAACCGACTGGCGTAGCATCAATCGCGTCAGTCACGAGAGTTATCAAAAAAGCGGATACGATCGCGGACACATGGCGCCAAATTATGCGATGAGTCATCTTTACGGCAGGGAAGGTCAGGCGGACAGTTTTTTGATGACCAATGTCACCCCGCAAAAATCCAAGCTTAATCAACAGCTGTGGCAGCGTTTGGAGGAGGTGGAAATAAAGCATTTTGCCAAGCTATTCGGCAAGGTGTGGGTGATTACCGGCCCGGTTTTTAGCGGCACGGTCGAGCGTTTAAGCTCGGATTGGGTGGTGGAAATACCGGATGCGTTTTACAAAATATATATGACGGAAGCCACGTCAAACAAGCCGCTTATTGCGTTGGCCTTTTTAATCCCGCAAACGGTTAACGGCAAAGAGCCGCTGGCGCAGTTCGTGACCAATATTGACAGCATAGAAGCGCAAACCGGTATCGATTTTTTTACTGAGCTGGATGATCGCATTGAGTCACATGTGGAGGCGGCTATTGAACCGCTTCCCTGGGATTTGCAGACCGTCAGTAAACTGCCTCCCCATCATTAACGGCAGCTAGTATACGGGGCGCTCGAAATGGGCAATTGCCCCATACCGTCGTTCGTGCCTTGTCTCAACCCATCTTTAATTTTCGGACTACATTTTGGGTGAAATCCGGTAAATAAACATTTATTGATCTGGCTCAATTTTTTTATCCCGCACTTTGTTTAAATAGCCGCACGTTGATGCAAGTCAACTGTTTTTCCTTAATCAATAGCTGGAGAATTACTATGAGTGATGTACAAGAAAAAGATAAGTTCTGGATTTACGTAGCCGGCCTTGTTTTAGCCGTGGTTGCTACGGTGGTTATGATTAAAAGCGGTGAGCATGATAAGTTCGAATCGACAGCAAAAGCAATCGCTGAAGATCCTGCTAATTCAGCCTATAGAAAATAAAAGGCTTTCTCCTCTTAGCCGTAGTTTTCGTTTGACCGCATAGAGCCCAACTTAAAGCCTGGCTGAGTTGGGCTTTATGCGGAAGTTTATTAAATCCTCGCAAGTCTGGGTTGTTTAGCGATTAAGTTGCATAGAAGCTAAACAGCCCTTTTTTATCGGTTATTTTCAATTGCTTGGATTTAACTTCTATCAGTTTTCGTGCTTGAAAGAGATGAATGATTCGACTAACCGTTTCATGCGCGATTCCCAGATAATTTCCTATTTCTTCCCGCGACATGCTCAGGCGAAATTCCAGCTCGGAGTAGCCTCGTATGCTCAGGCGATCTGAAATATGCAGAATGAAGCAAGCCACGCGCTCTTCTGCAGATCGGCGGCTTAGCATCATCTTTTGTACCTGCGCATCAAACTGGTTGCAGGATCTTTGCAGCAACACCTGGCTTAAGCCGGGGGTGTTGATGGCCAATATCTCTATTTTATAGGCCGGCAAATGGCAATAATTCACGGTCTCCAAGGCTATGGCGGTGCAGTTATGGATTTGTGACGACATGCCGTCAAATCCGAGCAATTCTCCAGGAAGAATAAAATCAACAACCAGCTCATTGCCATTTTGGTCAAAACTCAGTAATTTGGCGCTGCCGGAACGCAAGGCAATTATCCCCCTGAATGGGCTGCCGGCATGATAGATGGCCTCGCCCTTTTGACGTATATTGTTTCGATTGACCAATAGCGCAAGCTCACCCACTTCCGACCGTGGCAGTCCTTTAGGAATGCATAAATTATCCAAGTTACAGTTTGCGCAAGTGACTGCTGTTTTGGTTGTCGATGAGGTGGAGGTTGTTGTTGAATCAATCATTATTTTGAAAATGAGAAAGAGAGTGCGGAAATAAATCAATTAAAACTTAACTTGGTTACAAGAAATCCATATGCACTTTCTGATGACCAACTTATCGAAGGGATTTATTATCTCACCTGAAAGCATATAAATTAAATGGTATTTGTGGGGCACAGCGGTATTCCGTTGCCGCTAGAGGGCAAGCGGCATCCGGCTGTTTTCGCCCAAGACGACTATTTTGTTGAAATGGTGCGTTTTCTTGTTGATTGCTATCAACGTTTTACCGATGTCATCGCTAGCAAGCTTCGCGAGGCCGTTAACATGCAACACACATTTTTAAATTGAAGTGAGTGTTTCCTACAGACTATTTTTTCTGCATTGCCGCTTCAATTTGCTTGCATAAGGTTTTCAAAATCTTGATGCGCGCAAAGTTCTTGTCATTGGCTTCTATCAGCGTCCAAGGCGCAATTTCGGTACTGGTGCGATCTACCATGTCGCATACCGCATGCTCGTACTCATCCCATTTATCGCGATTGCGCCAGTCGTCTTCGGTAATCTTGAAGCGTTTGAAACCGATTTTTTCGCGCTCATTGAAGCGCTCAAGTTGTTCCTCTTTACTGATGGCGAGCCAGAATTTGACCACCACAATATTATGGCGCACCAATTGTGCTTCAAAATCGTTGATCTCGCTGTAAGCGCGCATCCAGTCTACTTTTGAACAGAATCCCTCAACCCGTTCAACCAAGACACGACCGTACCAGGAACGATCAAAAATCGTCACCCGCCCGCGGCGGGGAATGTGTCGCCAAAAGCGCCACAAATAAGGTTGGGCGCGTTCTTCTTCGGTAGGGGCGGCGACCGGAATAATATTGTACCAGCGGGCATCCAGGGCGCCGGTGATGCGACGAATTGCGCCGCCCTTTCCGGCCGCATCATTGCCTTCAAACATGGCTATTACGGTGATGTTTTTAAACTTGGCTTCGCGGGTCAGCAAAGCGAGCTTGCCCTGGTATTTTTCCAAGTCAGTCTTGAATTTTTTCTTGTCAATCTTCTGGGTCAGATCCAGTGTCTTCAGAATGTTAAGCTGGTCAATCGAAGGCAGCGGTGGCGGCGCAATAATCTCCACTGTTTTCATGTCGGCATCGTCCAGGCGTTTACGTATGGCGTCAAGAATCACTTTGCCTACGGTCAAGCTGCGGTAGTGCGGATCGTAGCCCTCGACGATGGTCCACGGTGCTTCAGCCGTGCTGGTGTGTCGAATCACGCTTTCATGTATGACACTGAACTTGTCGTATAGCTTGAAGTGTTTCCAGTCGCGATCGGTCACGCGCCAGCGGGTTTGCGGATTTTCCTCAAGCAGTTGCAGACGCTTTTCCTGTCTGTTTTTGGATAAGTGCATCCAGAACTTGAGAATCAGCGCGCCTTCGTCGGTCAGCATCTTTTCCAGGCGTTTAGCGCGTTCCATGCTCTGGTCAAGTTCAGCCGCCTTGGTGCGACCGGTCACGCGATTGAGAATAGGCCAGGTGTACCAGGAACCGAGAAACACGCCTATCCTGCCTTTGGGAGGAAGCTCGCGCCAGAACCGCCACATCATCGGGCGGTCAAGCTCCTCATCCGACGGTTCGCCCATGCCGTGAGTTTGGATAAACCGCGGGTCCATCCATTCGTTGAGCAAGTTGACGGTCTCGCCGCGTCCCGCACCGTCCAGGCCGCCAATCAAAATAATAACCGGAAATTTGGACGATTTTGCCAAATCCATTTGTGCGTCCAGCAGCGCCTCACGCAGCTTGGGCACTTCCATATCGTAGGTGACTTTGTCTATCTTGTGTCCAAGCTCTGCCGATTCAAACATGACGATCTTCCTGATGGTTTATCCGAGAATGGAAATATTAAGATTATAAACTGATGTTACGCAAGCCAGATAACAACACCACGAAGACACGAAGAGCACGAAGTTTCATGTTTTTATATTGCTTTCACGTTGAAACATCATTGTTTGTTATAGAGTTGACTTTAGCCGCTCCCCCTACGCATCAACTTAGGCAAGAAACCACATATTCAGTCAATTAGGCGCCAGCAGATTGATTGATAAACCACGCAGAACACAAAGTTTTATATTTTCTTCGTGTCCTTCGTGTCTTCGTGGTGAAAATTTCTTAGCTATTGCGTAACATCAGTTATTAAAGAGTATATGTTAGGTTTGTCGGCGATAAAAGCTATGGTTTTGTGATTGTTTTTTCATGTTTAGGCTGGTTTTTTTGTTTCGGTGGCAAGCGCCCAATCGCTCCAGTAAAGGCCTAATCAAAACAGGTTCATATCCGCGATAATATTTCTTCAATCAGTTAAACCCTTTATAATGGTCGGATTATATAAGGACTACAGGGCATGTACCCATTCTATGACTAATTTGAATAACGCGCTTTCAACACGTTTGGATCGACTTACTGCAAGCGGTCATCATCAACTGCTTTGCGGAGGACTTAAAGGGATTGAGAAAGAAAGCCTGCGCATATCCAAAGACGGATTCATTGCCCAAACGCCACATCCCAAAACATTAGGCTCCGCATTGACGCATCCGTATATCACCACGGATTATTCTGAATCCCTGATCGAATTGATTACCCCGCCGTTTGCCGACATAAAAGACTCTCTGGACTATTTGCATAACATACATCAGTTTGTTTATGAGCATCTGGATAATGAAATTTTGCTGGGTGCAAGCATGCCCTGCGGCATTGATGGCGATGAAAGCATTCCCATCGCCGAATACGGGTCGTCCAATATAGGCAGGATGAAGCATGTTTACCGGCACGGTTTATGGCATCGTTACGGCAGAACCATGCAGTCCATTGCCGGTATCCATTTTAATTATTCGGTGCCTGAAGCTCTGTGGCCTGTTCTATATAAAGAAAATAGCAGCCCGCTGAGCCTGGAGCAGTTCATTAACGAAGCCTATTTCGGTCTAATCAGGAATTTCCAGCGTATGGGCTGGTTAATTCTGTATTTATTCGGCGCATCGCCCGCCATCTGCAAAAACTTCTTCAACAGCCGCCCGGCATTGATGACGCAATTTGAAGCGTTCGATAATGGCACGCTTTATCATCCCTATGCGACATCGTTACGCATGAGCGACATCGGCTACAAGAGTAAAAACCAGGCTAATCTGAACATTGATTACAACTCCATAGACGGCTACGTCAGTAGTTTGAGTGCGGCCATTAACACGCCTTATCCTGAGTATGAAAAAATCGGCACGCTGGTTGACGGCGAATACCGTCAGCTGAACAGCAACATTTTGCAGATTGAAAACGAGTTTTACAGCACTATGCGGCCTAAACAAATTGCCCAGTCCGGCGAAAAACCGACCCTAGCGCTTAAGCGTCGCGGGGTTCGTTACATAGAAATGCGTTCGCTGGACCTGGATTTATTTAACCCTATCGGTATCGATGAAGATAAAGCCCGTTTTATTGAGGCGCTATTGCTCACTTGTTTGTTGCAGGACAGTCCGAAAACTTCAGCACAGGAGCAACAGGTGAATAACGCCAATCAATTGGCTGTTGCCAATTTTGGCAGAAAACCGGGGCTGGAACTTAATAAAAACAATCAAAAAATCCTTTTAAAAGATTGGGCGGCTGAAATTCTTGAATCCATGCAGCCGGTGTGTGCCATTCTTGATCAGGATGATGCGGCAAAGCATTACAGTTCCGCTTTGGAAAAACAGCAGTTGTTAATCGAAAATCCTGATTCAACCGCATCTGCACGCATATTGGAGCAGATGACGCAGCTTAGGCAGCCGTTTTCCCGTTTCGCATTAAATACTTCCATCGAACATGGACAGTACTTTAAGCGCAATGAACTGGATAAGATCAAGACGCAACAGTTTAATGACATGGCGGCGCTATCTCATGACAAACAGCTGGAAATCGAAAATAACAAGCAAATGCCGTTTGACTATTTTTTGAAGCAGTATTTTTTACAAGCGTAACTTGGCTATTCGCGGTCGCTATTATTAAGTTGATATGGTTGTTGGCGAGTGAATTCGCCCCCCATATAGATGATTAACTGAGCGGTGACACAAGCGGGCAATAAGGAAAACACATGATGACCACATTTGATATAGAGCAACTACAAACCGATCTGGATAAAAAAAATCCGCGCGTCATACTGAAAAAAGCGCTGGAGCTGTTCGATAATATTGCCATTTCGTTCAGCGGCGCGGAAGACGTGGTGCTGATCGATATGGCATTGGCGATCAGAAAAGACATACAGGTCTTTTCTTTGGATACCGGACGCTTGCATCCTGAAACTTATCGTTTTATGGAAAAAGTCAGAAAGCATTACCAAATCGATATTGAATTATTGACGCCGGACCGGGATGTACTGGATAGCTTCGTTAAAAAGAAAGGCCTGTTCAGTTTCTATGAGGACGGACACCAGGAATGTTGCGGTATCCGCAAGGTTGAACCGTTAAAGCGCAAACTGGCTCATTTAGACGCCTGGATTACCGGTCAACGCAAAGATCAAAGTCTGGATACCCGGCAAGATATTCCTGAAGTGCAGATAGACACGGCATTTTCTACCGCCGAGCATCAACTGGTTAAATTTAATCCCTTGCTCAACTGGAGTTCGGCGCAAGTCTGGGATTATATTGAAGCCTATCAGGTACCTTACAACGAGTTACACGAAAAAGGCTTTATCAGTATCGGTTGCGAACCCTGCACCCGAGCCGTGCTGCCCAATCAGCATGAAAGGTCGGGCCGTTGGTGGTGGGAGGCAGGGGCGAAAAAAGAATGCGGGTTACATGCGGGTAATTTGAAAAAGTAATTGCGGGCGACCGGATGGTCGCCCTTAGTCTTTTCAGCGTGGGCTAAAATTTGTTATCTGGAAAAAGGGGGATAATGGTTCATGGCTGAATTAGATGTCGTCAAAACCCCCTCTATTATTTTGCCGAAACGGGATTTATAACGTCAGAATTATGAAAAGGTGTGTGAATAATACGGGGTTAGCCGTAATTCTCAGTCCGAATAATTCAGCTAGTCCAGATCATTCAGGTACAAATCTTCAATCAGCTTTCTTTCTTCTTGCGTAAGTAAAATCGGGGAATATTTTTTTTCGGAGCGGCGTTGTTCGGAAAGCAGTTGTTGCCGTCGCTCACTTGCGCGTCTTTCATCGCTGCGTCTGCTCATATCGCGACGATTCGATTTTGGCCAGGCCAGATAATGATTTTTTATATTTTCCACCCACTCCGGCGATCCGAATGGATAGGGAATCTTGCGCCTGTCAGTCTTGCGCCGCGTCATGGATGCCCGGCGCGGGTTGTGTCGAAAATCATAGAGGTTCATGTTTCGTTTCCTCCCCGACGATTTAGGGGTTGTGTGTCCAAGGCAATGAGCATAGAACGAAAAACTATTATCTGGCCTTTGATGGATTCAGTCTATAAGCTTTTATGCTTAGCATGGGCTTGATGGTACTTCTGTCCAAACGCTCAAGTGAGTTTGATATTGTTAATCTAGGAAATCCGTTCGGTCGCCAACAGCGCCTCATCATTAAAGCAATAAACGATGATGAAACGCCATAGGCGGTAAAGCCTGGTTATTGTCCGTCGTCGAATTCTGTTGGCGAGGCGCTTGGTATTGGCTCTGCTTCGGTAATTACTTCCTGTGCGGCGCCGTTTTCAGCATCTTCCACCCATGCAGTTGTCTCCGGTTTATCCATATCGGCAACCCAGTCGCGCCAGATCGAGATCAGTACCGCCATGAGCGTAGGCCCTAAAAACAAGCCCAGTAGACCGAAGTTTTCCAGTCCGCCGAAAATGCCGAGCAGTGTCCAGATGAACGGCAGTTTAACTGCGCCGCCGATTAGTCTGGGACGTACGTAATTGTCAGCCAGCAGGATAACCACTACGCCGAACACAAACAGCGAGCTTCCCGCCGCCATGTGCCCTTCTGCGACCAGCACCAACGAACAGGCGCCGAAAATCAGTTTGGCCGCGAACGGAATCATCGCAAAAACACCGGTCAACGCACCCAGCATGGCCGGATGACTTAATCCGGCCAACGCATAGCCCACGCCCAGCAGCAAGCCTTCGCCTAAGCCGACCAGCACCAAGCCGTTGACCGTGGCGCGCACCGCCGCTGTGGCGTGAATGGCGTAACGGACGCCGGTCTCGCCAAACAGTTTTCGGTTAGTCGCCAGCACATATTGACTCAGCCCCGTGCCGTGTTGATAAACAAAGAACAACACCAACAGTGTCAGTAAAAAACCGAAGAAACGGTGCAAAAGTTGGCTGGCGAAGTCCTTGGTATAAGTGATGGCGCTTCCGGTTCCCAGCCAGTGCAAAGATTCATTGGCGACGACCGGATTGCCCAAGGCATTCATCCAGGTGTCTTTTGCCCAGTTACCTATCATGGGTATGGTTTCCAGCCAGACAGGCGGCGGGATGCCGACATGTTGCGCTTCAGTCAGGATTTGTCCGAGCGATTGCGCCTCATTCAGCAACCGGCTCAAACCATAACCCAAGGGTACAAGAATCAGTGCGCCGATCAGCAGAGTCAGCAGCAAAGCCCCCCAAGTGACTTTGCCATGTATTTCATTGGAGGCTAGCAGCCGTTGATAAATCGGCCAAGTGGTGATGGCAAGAACCACAGCCCAAACCAGCAAAGCCAGAAAGCTGTGTAAAACCCAACTACCCAGCAACAGTAAAATAAAACCGCCGATAAGACGCGCTTTGACTTCCATAGTATTTGTCATAATTTATAGTTCGGTCGACTGCATGGATGCAGGGGGTAGGGCAATACAGGAGCAATTGCCGTGGCTTAAAAAAGAATTCACTGTAAACGAAATCCTCGTAGAGTGTAGGTTGAGTTACGGCTATTGCCTAACCCAACCTACGTTGCGGACGTCCTTCGCATAGCAGGGTAATCAGTGCATAAATCAACATTAATGCACTGGCCAATAGCCACGGCTGCCAGGCGCTAGTCATCAGCAATTGTTCGTGAGCAAAATACAAGCCGATGCCAAGTCCGATATAACCGAGTACGCGTTTGACATCGTAATTCACCGGATAATATTTTCGCCCCAACAGATACGAGAGGATAGCCATGCTGCCGTAACAGGCCAGCGTCGCCCAAGCCGAACCGACATAACCGAATAGCGGTATCCACCAGATATTGAGCGCGATAGTCAACGCCGCTCCGGCTAAAGATACCGAAGCGCCCATCAAGGTACGATCGGTTAATTTATACCAAATGGACAGGTTAATATAAATACCCAGACATAGATTAGCCAGCAGCAGAATCGGCACGACTTCAAGGCCGGCGCGGAATTCGTCGCCGACAAAGTACTTAAAGAAATCGATAAATAAGGTTACCAGCAGGAAGATGAATACGCAGAAAATGACAAAAAACTTGAGCACCACCGCGTAAACCTGGCGGGCATCGCTTTTGCCGGCGTAAGCAAAGAAAAACGGCTCGGCCGCATAACGGAAAGCCTGAATGAACAGCGACATCAGAATTGACAGTTTATAACAGGCGCTGTAAATGCCCAGCATCTTCATGTTGGTCAGGGCATCGTAAGGCAGCAGGTACTTTAGCAGGACGCGGTCGAGCATTTCGTTGATGATCCCGGCGAAACCGATTACCACCATCGGCAACGAATAGCGAACCATGCGGCCGAATAATGCCCGGTCAAATCCCCAGGCAAGGCCAGCTAATTGAGGCGCAAGCAGCAAAAATTTAAAGCCGCTGGCCAATAGATTGGCGATAAAAATATAGCCTATGCCTATGGCGGGGTTGTAGACCGGCGCTATCCATGACTCGGGGTTGGCCGCGTAGAGCTTGGGGCAATAGATGATGAAAAACAGGCTTAGCAGCACGGTTACCCCTATTTCGAATATCTTGATGCCGGCGAAGCGGAAGGCCCTGTTTTCCGCCCTCAGCCGGGCAAACGGAATGGCGGCAATCGCATCCAGGATTAAAATCAGGCTAAAGCACAGTACATATTCCGGGTGATTGGCGTAGTTCAGCGCCGCCGAAAGCTGTGTGTTGATCAACAATATCAGCGTAAAAAAGCCCAGATTGACCAATACTACGAATATCAGTGCTGTGGAATAGGCGAGATCGGGGCCAGTGCGCTCCTTATCGCGAAACCGAAAATAGCCGGTTTCAAAGCCGAACAACAGCAATACGGAAAAAAATCCGGCGTAGGCATAAAATTCCGACACCACCCCGTATTCCGCTGCGGTGAAGTAATAGGTGTACAGCGGCACCAACAGATAGTTGAGGAATCGGCCGAAAATACTGCTGAGGCCGTAGACCGCAGTCTGAGATGCAAGTTTTCTTATAATGCTCATGGCGCGGAATTATACATGAACTCGGCAATTGCTCCTGCATAACCCACATGGATATGGGGAATACGGATATTGAAGGCGCAAATATTTGCCCATGTAGTCGTCGGCGCACCGCTACACTGCTCCTGCATAATCGACAGGGATGCGAGGAACTCTAGCAATACCGTTCATCCTAAAAACTCGCAGTGAGTCCATGAAAAGCAAGAAAGAAATCAGTATATTGTTATTTACCCTTTGGATGAGTGATGGCTTACAGTTTGGTATCTATTGGAAAGCTTTTGTGCTTTTTGTGTCGCCTACTTTTGGTTTTCGTTTTTCAGGTTCATGGAGAAATTCGGGCTTGTCATCATGATTCAGTCTTTATTCCTGGCATAAAACCACATCTGATAAATACTGATCAAAATTTGCATGCCCATCGAAATTCCCATTAACGCACCGCTGGCAACCACCACGTAGGCGAATGAAGGAATGGATTTGGTAATAAACCACGAAAGGACATCCAATAACATCGCGGCAAAAGGGATGACGACTGCAACTCTTTTTACGATCACATTAATATCGCAAAGCAGGAAAATCTTGCCGATAAAAAACAAAATAAACGCAATGCCGAATAAATGGATATGAGAAACCCTGATTAAACGCGGGTATGATGCGCCTCCGCTATGGGCCACTTCGGATACGCCTGCGTAATGGGTTAAATCGGGCAGGGAAGGATTGATAGCGGGCGTATGGCACTTAATGCAGTCGCGATTTAATATAGGGGCGATTTTTTGGTCGTAATCGGGTTCGTCGGCACCGTCTTGTATCCACTTTAAAATGACTTCCTTATCGTTTTTATATTTCAGGTTAGGTTCCATGATGCCGTTAATGGCCGAGCCCAAGCGCGTTTGGTCATTTGAACCGTGATAATTAATGGTTACATCGGCAATGGACAGCCCGGCCACGCCGTCATGACCCTGATGGGAGTAATACAGATTGCCCAAGGCAACCAGATAGCCGAGCCCTATGGTAAGCAAAAAGACGGTATTTAAAATGCGTTCGCTGACGGAAATATCGCGAAAGCGGGTATAAGATTCGGACATAGCGGTTCTTGAAGAGTGATTATGAGCAGTGCGGGAAGGGTTGATTTCAGGATAAATAACGTCCGATAATTGTACTAATTGTAGCGTTGCAATTATTTGATGTAAAAGTTTAATGACCAGTAAACGGGAGTGTCGCCAAATTGACAAACTTCCTTTCCATTACCATTGTTGCTCGCGAGTGGTTATAATTAAATATATATAATGTTGATCAGAGAGGCGCGGTTTAATCCCTAATCTTTCCTTGGCACACTGCTCCCGTATTGCTCCGATTCCTGCATAATTCACATGTATGCGACTGGATGGACAGATTTGGGACTCGTCATTTTGCCCCTTGGGCTACAATTCCAACCGAAAAAGAGATGTAATTATTTTGATATTAATACTGAAGGCAGAATGCTTGAATACTCCCGAAATGAAAGAGCCGGGAGTTCGTTTTGAGGTTAATGTCCGGCAAAGCTTCCGCTCCTGCTCACGCCCCTTACCTACATCCTTGTAGGCAATGAGAATACATAAACGAGCGCTTTCACGGTTACTGCTGCTTTATGTTTTGGGCGGATGTGTCGTAATCGGAATAGCGGTTACCACGCTGGTAAAAAAAGAGGTGCAGAGCTCTAAATATCAGGCGCGTTACCTGTCGGCAATAAGCAAGCAATTGAGTTCTGAGCTCAAGCCGGGGCATAGTTCGGCGATACGTTATCCTGATCACGGCCCTTACGACCAGCGCCTGGGCTACACGCTGTTGTCGGGCGAGATAGCACGCCTGGAGAAGTCAGGTTATAGCGTGACTACGCAGGCCTCTATTTCGCCGATGATGAGCCGGTTGGTCGATGATTACGGCTTGTTTCCCATTTATCAAGAGAAAACCCGGGCCGGGCTTCGTATTGTCGATCAAGCCAACCGAACTATATTCAGCGCTGTTTATCCCACTCATGGTTATCCCGATTTTAATGCCATCCCGCCGCTGGTATTGAACACCTTGCTGTTTATAGAAAACCGGGAGTTGCTTGACGAAAATCACAGAAATATTAATCCGGCGGTGGAATGGGATCGCTTGGGTTTTGCCGCATTACAAATGATGGCGCGAAAACTGGGCGCGGACATCAACGTGCCGGGCGGCAGCACCTTGGCGACGCAGTTGGAAAAATACCGGCATTCGCCGGACGGCTATACCGAGTCAATGGTCGAAAAGCTTCGCCAAATGGGCAGCGCATCGATACGCGCCTATTTACTGGGGCCGGATACGCGTGAAATGAGACGACAAATCGCGCTCGCTTATTTAAATTCCATGCCGCTTGCCGCGACTGCGAAATTAGGCGAGGTGCATGGTTTGGGTGATGGCTTGTCGGCTTGGTTCGGCGCCGATTTTAACGCGGTTAACCAACTGCTCAGTCCGACTGCCATGGATGGCGGAAGTGTCGCAGTCGGTACGACTGCATGGATGCAGGAGGTAGAGCAACGCAAGGAGCAGTTGCCGAGGGAACCGACGCGACAGAAATCGTTCAATTCAACTGAACGGGTTACCCCGCAACAGGCGCAAGCTTACCGACAGGTGCTGAGTATCCTGCTGTCGCAAAGACGACCTTCCTATCTTTTGGGCCCCGGTTATAACGTACTGCAAAATCTTACCGACAGTTATTTGCGCGTGTTGGCGGAACAGGGCGTTATTTCAGCATCGCTACGGGATGCGGCCCTGCATGTGTCTACAGTGCGTTTGCCTAAGTCGGATCAAATGCCGGTCAAATTTATGGCTGAACAAAAGACCCAGAATGTGTTGCGCACCCGTCTTGCCAAGACGCTGGGCGTAAAGTCCAACTATGAGCTGGACCGTCTGGATTTAACCGTTAAAACCACACTCGATTACGGCACCCAACAAGCGGTTACCCATGCATTGCGCCAGTTGAGCGAGCCTGATAAGGCCCGCGCCGCCGGCATAGTGGGCTTTAGGATGCTGAATGAAAATATCGATCTGGCTCCGATAGTCTATAGCCTGATGTTGTTCGAGCGTGGTGAAAAAGGCAACTTGTTGCGCATCCAGACCGATAATTACGACCAGCCGCTCGATATTAACGAAGGCATACGGCTGGATTTGGGTTCAACCGCCAAGCTGCGGACGATGGTGCATTACCTGGAGCTGGTTACCGAGATTTACCAGCAATATAAAGACCTGCCGCCGCAGGAACTGGGCCGGATTGAATTGCACCCGCGCGATTATTTATCGGCCTGGGTTATTGCTCAGTTACGTGCGAATCGACAAATAAATCTGGAGGATTTGCTTAACCAAGCCTTGGATCGACGTTACTCGGCTAGTCCTTACGAGAATTTTTATACCGGCGGCGGTGTGCATAGTTTTAATAATTTCACTCCGGATGAAAATTTTAAAATCATGTCGGTGCGCGATGCGTTACGCGATTCGGTCAATCTGGTGTTCGTTCGGTTAATGCGCGACCTGGTCTATCATCATCTTTATAAACCGGAAGGCATAGCGCGATGGCTGGAAATCCCTGATGATCCTCGGCGCATGGAATATCTGGAACGTTTTGCGGATAAGGAAGGCCTGGTTTATTTAAGACGTTTTTACGACAAGTATCACGGCAAGCCGACCGACGAAATCATGGAGTTGCTGACCCAGAGAGTCTTTGCCAAGCCGTCGCGTCTGACCATGCTTTACCAGGCGGTTTACCCGGACGCAGATACTCACGCGCTTAGCGGTTATTTGAATGCCCATTTGTCCGCCACGGCCTTGGACGCGGAAGATATTGAGCAACTTCACCAGAAGTATTCGCCCGCGAATTTCGATTTGCAAGATCAAGGCTATATCACCAAAGTTCATCCCCTGGAATTGTGGCTGGTCGGTTATCTGGTTCAACATCCCGATGCCACGCGCGCTGAAGTTATCGCCGCCAGTACCGAACAGCGGCAGAATGTCTACCGGTGGCTGTTTAAAAGCAGCCGGAAAAACGCCCAACAGCGGCGTATCATGACCTTGCTGGAGGATGAGGCTTTTAAACAGATTCATACCGCATGGGATCGATTGGGTTATCCGTTCGGATCGTTAACGCCTTCTTACGCGACCTCCATCGGCGCATCGGGCGATCGTCCGGCGGCATTGGCGGAACTGATGGGTATTTTACGCAATGACGGCATGCGATTACCGACAGTCCGGTTCGACAGCTTGCATTACGCCCAGGCGACACCCTATGAAACAGTGCTGGACAAATTGCCAGAGCAAGGCCAACAGGTGCTTGCACCCGAAGTGGCGAAAGCGGCGCGCGGCGCGCTGATCGGCGTGGTCGAGGCAGGTACGGCGGGACGTCTTCGCGGCATATACAAAAGCGCTGACGGCAAACCGCTGTCGGTCGGCGGTAAAACCGGAACCGGGGATCATCGCCGTGAAATATGGGGAGCAGGGGGGCGTTTGATCGACTCGATATTCATCAGCCGTGCGGCCACTTTTACCTTTTTTCTCGGGGACCGGTTTTTTGGTGTGATTACCGCCTATGTGGCGGGGCCGGATGCCGAGAAGTATCACTTTACCAGCTCATTGCCGGTACAAATAATCAAGTTTCTGGAGCCCACGTTGGCGCCTTTGGTGAATAAAACAGCGGGTGGCGATGCTTCCGGATTGCTGGTGAATTTAAAAACGGCCGAGACAGGGAAGGATAATGGTCCGGCTTTCGTATCCCCGCCTTAATGGGTATTGCAATCCTTGATCGGCAGGGTTAACGGCATTGCACTCGCTATATCTCTCACACCATTGGATGTAACCGATGGTGATTCAAGGCCTGCAAGGCTTTAACAAGTCGGCCGGGCCTAAATGAATGCCCACTTTGTAATATGCTGAAACACGACAACCCCCGTTTTATGTAGTCCCGACATCATCTTGAACAGGGTTTCTGCCGTAGCGGAAAGTTATTTCCCCCAGCATTCAGTCACTTTTGCGGCAGTTGTTTGAACGCTAGCCGACGCCGTTTTCCCGTCTTTATTAACAGCAAAAGTGCCGCATGTAGCGTCTGCAAATGGGCTTAGCGGGGCGGCAGTAACTGTGTAAGTTGTGGCTGTTGGGGTGCCTGATATGGCAATGGTGTAATAACCATCAGGTGAGGGTGAGGTAATGCCTGCTGCTGCAAGTGTGGTGGCATATGTCGTATTGTTAGCCCTGTATTTTTCCTGCGCTAATTGCGCATTCAAAAGCGCCGCCTTGGCATCAGAACGTTTTCCTCGGGTTACGTAGTCCGAATAAGCGGGGACAGCAATAGCGGCAAGAATCCCGATTATAGCCACTACAATCATCAATTCCATTAACGTAAAACCGGAAGACCGTTTGAATGTGTTCATTGTTTCGCCTTTTTAAAGTTATGTTATTGAGCAAATATAGCATAGCCAACATATTGCGAAGGTAAATTGAATAACGCTTGGATTTTGCAGACAAAATGTAGATTAGCTAACGGATTAAAAACAATAGTAATCTATAATCAAGCAACATAAAAAGGTGGATAGACATGAACAGACAAAAGAACGCCGGATTTACCCTGCTTGAGACAATGATAGTCGTTGCCATAATTGGCATACTCGCAGCTATAGCCGTGCCTTCATTTCAAAGCATGCTTGAGATTAATCGTTTAAAACAAGCGGTTGAATCGTTTCAGTCGGATATGCAATTTGCACGAACCGAAGCGATCAAACAAAGCACAGGCGTCATAGTTTCACGCACAACAGGTGATGCAGGCGCATGGTGCTATGGATTGGCAAGAGATATTCCCACAACCAGAACAAGTTGCGATTGCACGGTAACCGATACAACATCTGCCAGCTATTGCGATATAAAAATCGTTTCAGGTGCCGACTTTAGTTTCGTTAATATGGACTCCGCCAGCGGTAATAGCACTTTTGACTTTAGACGCGGAACCATAGGCAATAATGGTGTGACGTTTAGCTCCGCCAATTATGCGGCCAGGGTTGTTTTTAGTGCTGTAGGGCGGGTAAGGGTTTGCTCACCCGCCACAGCAGCCAACCCCATGCCGACAGGCAAGGTAGGCTTGCCTGGTAAACCAAATTGCACCTAATAGCCTTGCACAGGGAATCGACAATGAAAAAACAAACCGGCTTCACGCTCATAGAAATCATGATTGCTTTGGTGCTTGGCTTGATTGTTCTTTCAGCCACTATTGGCATTTATATCTCCACTGTTAAAGGAAGTACGGATACCATTAATTCTGCACGATTGAATCATGATCTTGAATCAGTTATGTCTCTGATGGTCAATGATCTTAGACGGGCGGGCTATTGGGGTGGTGCGAAAGAGGGCGTTGACAGCTCGACAAACCCATTCACAATAGGCACTGCTAATATACAAAGTCCATCGGCTTCGTGCATCTTATACACTTATGACGGAGGTAGCGGAGTAACTAGCGGCGTCAATCATGACTCCAGCGGACTTGTTGATGCCGATGAATATTATGGTTTTCAGCTTACTGGAGGCGCTGTCACAATGCGGACTACGGGTACGACAACAGCAAATTGCGCTGATGGCAATTGGGAAACCATGACAATAGACTCGGGTGGCCAAAGCATTAACATCACCACATTAACATTTACCATAGCCTATAAATGCCTGAATGTTTCAACTGCTCTTTCTTATGACTCGACATGTGCGCAGGTAGCTACGGCAGGAAATCTGGTTACGGGAGAAAAAGCCAGTGAATCCCGGCAGTTTAATATTGTTTTGACGGGGCAGTTGGCTAATGATGCAACCGTTACAAAAACATTAACAGGCACCGTAAAAGTAAGAAACGATCGTATTTTTACACAGTAGCTGTTCAAGGGACTCGATGATGAAAACAATAATACAGCCTGATTTAAACAACCAGCGAGGCGCAGCCACTTTGCTCGTCGTATTGGTACTATTGGTTGGTATAACGCTGGTAACGCTAACAACCTCAAAAACGGTTCTGCTTGAAACCCAAATCGCCGCTGATAACTATCGGACGGCTCAGGCCGTTGCAGCGGCTAATTATGCAATGGATTATGGGATCAATTATTTTAATAACGGCGGGTTTGATCAAGTTACCGCCGCTGGAGTCGCAGGTAGTGATGGTATTGTTGATATTGTTACGGTGCCTACCCTGACGTCCGCTGATGGCAGTCAAACAACATACGCAACTCTGACATTTGACAATTCACTGGCTACTCGTTGTGCGCCAGCAACGATTGGCATGAAAAGCGGCCTTATCACAGCCATTGGCTTTAGTGATGACCGCCTTGCAAGCAGGACCATCAGTCAGTGCGTTGTTCCCTTGGCTATACTGCGAAACGGCGGCCCCAAACAGCCTTTGGTTGCCCAAGCCAGTGTTGCGTTAACAGGAAATGCCCGGATTATTAACCGTTACACCAATACCACTATCTGGTCAGGTGATGCTGTTTCCATTGGTAGCTCATCTGCGATGGAAACTTATATTAAAAGTACGGCTTCAGGTGTATTAACTCAAGCCCAATTACTCGATACAAACGACAGCAATAACACCCAATTGGTTTCGAACAGAAATCTGGGCAATGGCCTGGATATTATCGATAAAGATCCCTCTTTAGGCACATTGATTGGTTTGGATTTTTTTAAGAATTTCTTCAATGCCGACTCGCGTGCGCAAGTGAAAGCAATGGCTGATGCCATAGGTCAATCTTATACCTCGATGAGTAGCGCGGTCACCTCCCCTGTCAAGTCAGGGCTCATCTGGGTTGAAGGGAATCAGTCTATGAATGGCGGCACTATTGGGAGCGTGACTGCTCCGGCCATCGTGGTGATTAACGGCGATTTTACCTTGGGCGGCGGCGCTACTATATACGGCGTGCTGTATGTTGCAGGCAAATACACGATAAACGGTACACCTCAGGTTATTGGTTCCAATGTTGTAGAAGGTACTGATCTGGCTACCGGGTTGCAGGCAACCGCGCCCATCGTCGGTGGCAACGGCACTATAAGCCTGGTTTTCTGGCAGAATATTGAGGGGGGGGCTGCTAACCCATTGAAGGGCTTGACTTCCGTAGTCGGCGGATCGTGGCGTGATTGGTAACATCCATTTGTTGTTCATTAAAAGGCTCTGGCTATGAAACATTCAATAATAAAAACGCAAAAAGGTATCGGCCTGATTGAGGTATTAATCGCGACCGTTGTGGTTGCCGTAGGCTTGCTTGCCGTTGCTTCCTTACAGGGCAAGTTTATGTCCAGCAGTGGTGGTAGCAAGACGCGTGCAGAGGCTCAAGTGCTTGCAGAGCAAAAGCTGGAAGCGTTGAGAAATAATGTTACGATCACCGGTTATAGGGATCTTAATGCCGATGGTGTCGTCGATGCAGCCACTATTACCGCCACAGATAGTCCTGTAGGTACGAATGCCAGTTTTACCCGAACCTGGACGATTACGGATGTCGCACCGCCTGTTCCGCCGTTTACAGCAGCCGATCCTAAGTTAAGAAAAATATCCGTGCAAGTAGGGTGGGACGCCAACGGTGATGGCACTATCACCCCTCCAGACGAAACAGTTAATGTCGTAACCGAAATGGCCTGGATTGATCCTGCAAAAGCTGCCGAGTATGCGGCAGCAAATGCAGGCGGAAGTACGTCGGTTGCAAGTCCCAGACAAAATGCATCGGAGGATGTGGCAGCTGAAAAGGTAATAGGCGGTACGGCTTTAACCATACCCAGTGGTGTAACAGCAGGGACTGCTACTTCAATTAACGTTACAGTTCCCGCAACAACGACCTCCAGTGGCGGCAGCGTCACAATATACCAAGTGGGGCCTGGATCGCATTACTATACATTGACCGATAGTACATTCGTATCGCCGGGGGTCATTGCGGTTTTTTTATGTACAACAACTTGCACGCACATTCAGAATCATTTTGGCGGCGTGGTTCATCGCATTGCCGGCACCGTCCATTCGACGAGTTCAAATGGTTTTACCAACATTAAGGTTGCCTGGACGTCCAGTTCGGTTAATGATTGCTATAATGGGGATATAGCCGTGGTGAGTGGATCAGGCTCTGATCAATACCGGTACAGGCCTTATGAATGTATTTATGCGGGAAATTGTAATGCAACGGCTGACGGCGTAAACGGATGCTTTCCGGATAGCGTTGTTTCGGATGATCAAATAAATGCCAGGAAGGTTGGCCCAGGCGGCGAATACGGCGATGTGGGCTTATTAGGCGTGGACGATCAGGGGGGGGATAGGGAGCAGGTTTGTTTGCTTGAAGACACGGTAGATCCTGCAACCAGTCCTTTGTTAGCTGTCAGCGGTAGTGCAGTATTAAATGAAAATTACCTGTATTCGGTCACTAAACGTTTTTATGCTGCACGAAGAATAAAACGCAATACTGCGACTTCGATTAATGATCAAAAAACAGAAGGCATTAACCACTCCTATACCAATCATAATTTTTTGGTTATTTCACGGGGTACAGGTGCTACGGCAAATCAGCTATGTAATCTTAAGGCTACGGCCAAATTTATTCGACTAGCGCCCAGAGAGATATTTAAAACTCTGGATCAAAGCGCATCTAATACGGTTTTAGCTATAACTGATTTCGTGGGCGCTGCCGGTACGGCTAAAACGCTTACAGGAACAGTTACCAGTGACGCAACCAAATTAAAACTGATTATTCCCGATGTGGGAAACTGTTATCTTAACAATAATACTAACGCTATCTCTGCTGCAACTGCTTATGCGTGCGCCGTGCCGAACGGAATGGCAAGCGTCGATATTAAAGGCGGGAGCAATGAATATCCCACTATTACTCCTAATGCGGTTTTCGCAACCTGTACAAAAACAGATGCGACGACCTGCAATTGGCGGGGGAATTTTACACAGGTAGCCACACAGTCTAATGACTGTACTGCTCCGTGGGGAGCTGCTGTTATCAGTGGTAGCGGTGTAACCGCCTACCAAAACGAAATCGAGCCTTTTGGCGGCACGTGCATGCCTCAGACTCGCACGTGTAGCGGTACGCCGGGTGTTCTGTCCGGCACTTATACCAATCAAGCTTGCACTGTTGCAGCATCAGCTGACTGTGCGTCCCCGTTTGCAGGGGGAGCAACTATTACCAATGGAGGCAGCGTAAATGCTTATAGCATTGCAAGCGTGCCTTTTGGATTTACATGCCCAGCTTTTGTCGTGCGTACTTGTACGAGCGGCATCTTGAGTGGTAGCGGTACCTTTGCCACTTGTACCGTTCAATCTACGCGCGACATTACAGTAACCGCTACACAAACCGGCACAGGAACCGTTTCAGGTATTACTGTCACTGGAACTGGGGCAACATGTGCGGGGCTAACTTGTACGGTAGACAATGCCTGGACAGGTACACTGACAGCGACAGGCACATGTAGCGGTGGCGGAACAGTGACTGGCACTAGCGCGTCTATCATCGCCTCAGCAACATCGGCGACTATCACCTTGGGAAATTGTACCGGCCCGGTTTGTACTCTTCCTTGGGGAGGTAGCATTGCCAGTGGCGGAACTGTAGCCGCGTATAGTTCAGCGACAGTGCCTTATCCAAGCACTTGCGCAAGCATTAGCGAGACACGTTACTGTACAAACGGTGCTTTGTCAGGTAACTATATGAACCAATCCTGTTCAGTTGTCTGTACTGTGCCAACCATAAACGGTATGCCAACGACCAACGCGGCTAATATAGCCGCCGTTGCCGCTGCCATAACGAACGCTGGCTTTACAGTAGGCACTGCAACGGATATTGGTTCCGGAACCAAGGCTGTATCTTTGCAAAGTCCGGCAGCCGGCTCAACAGCTGCCGCGTGTGGTTCGGCTATTACTTATACTTACAATTAATCTTGGGAGGATACGCCATCAGCTAGGCAGGATAAGTTGGGTTGCCAAGTTTTGGCACCCCAACATTTGTTGACCAGCGTAAAATAAGGAGCCGCCTTGGTGTAAATTCAGGGCGGTTTTTTTATATCAGGAATCTAGTCCAGACAGGATGTGATGATATACCCCCATGGGGCAGTATGTGGGGCATCATAAACAGGTCGTTGGCTTGTACAGAGGTTAAGCTATTTATCGTTGGCAACCGCCACAGAATACCGTTGAGCGATTGGCTATCCTGATTTCTGTTAGCGGCTGATTACAGCTGGCACACGGCAATCCCGCACGACCATAAACCTTAAGTTGCTGCTGAAAATAACCGGGTTTTCCAGCTTCATTGACAAAATCCCTCAGTGTTGTACCGCCTTGCTGAATGGCTTGCTGTAAAACCACACGAATGCATTCAGCCAGTTTTTGATAACGGGCTAAAGAAACTTTGCCCGCTTGTCGCGTAGGTTGTATGCCGGCCATAAACAAGGCTTCATTGGCATAAATATTTCCAACTCCCACAACGATATGACTGTCCATAATGAACGACTTTACCGCTATTTTGCGGTTTCTGGACAATGAGTAAAGCAGCTCGCCGTTGAAATCGGGTAGCAGTGGTTCAGGGCCTAAATTCTTGAGCAATTGATGTTCTTCAGCGGGTTCCGTTGTCCATAACACCGCGCCAAACCGTCGGGGATCATTAAAACGCAGTATCGTCCCATCATTAAAAATAAAATCAATATGGTCGTGTTTACCGACTGTTTGGTCTGTAGACATAATCCGTAAACTGCCGGACATGCCTAGATGCAAAAGCACCGTGCCGGAAGTGGTGGAAAAAAGCAGATATTTTGCTCTTCTGGACACTGATTGAATGCTGAGCCCTGTTAAGATTTGGTCGAGCGTTTCAGGCACAGGCCAGCGCAGTTTTGGCTGGCGGATGATTACCTGTTTAATGATTTGCCCTTCAATATGAGGCGCGATGCCTCGGCAGGTGGTTTCAACTTCGGGTAATTCAGGCATGAGGTAGGTTTTAATCAGGGCTGCGTTTTAGTTGGTGTTATAAAGTTTAACATGGATATGATTGTAAGTTTCAGGGCGTTCCGTCCCATATTGAGGGTTAACATCTTTGTAATTTGTCATTAAACCGCACTCACTATCAATGATGCATCGGTTGATATTCTGTTTTTCATAAAATAGGTTAAGTAAATTGTGTAACTAATTAGTTTTAAAGTAAGAGTGTCTAGCAACTTAGCCTTTTCAGTCATTAAAAATAGATTATAATCAGTCTGCACTTAGTTGATAGTTTTACTATAAAGTTATTCCGTACTTTATTTTTGAAGAATCGCCATTTGGATCGCTATTAACCAAGAGTGGCGCTAAGTTTATTTTTCACAATATTCATTTACTAAAAGAAGAAAACGGTATGAGCAGTGTTTGGGTGATAGGCAATCATGTGAAGGTTCAGGGTATGGCCAATGATTTTAAAATACTTTCTTATAACTTTATTTTTGGTGGCAGTGTTGAAATGATTTTGGAATCACCTGAAGGCAGCAGGATTTTCTTAAGGCGTAGAAAATCGCAAGTCTCCGATATTGAGGATGAGTATAATTTTGACGCCGGTTCTAACGATGGGAATTATAGCTATTAGTGTGGGTTGTGGCGGGTTTTTAGTCAGTAAACAACGGGCAACAAGTAAGTTGGGATGACGAAGGAACCCTACAAAACCGTCTCCGAAGGAATGGGATTCGTGTCCTACGGGTCCTGACTCATTTTTGACGATACGGCAGTGGACAAGTTTGTCGTGTAAGGCGCAAAAAAAAAGCGCCTTACTGAGGTTTAATGCGGCAGAAGCCCTTAATCCACCGGCTGTTTTAGGCTTGCCAAATCAATAACGAAACGGTACTTCACATCACTTTTCAACACGCGCTCGTAGGCTTCGTTAATCTGTTGGATAGGGATGATTTCAATGTCTGAAGTAATGGCGTTTTCAGCGCAAAAATCGAGCATTTCCTGAGTTTCCTTCAAACCGCCAATCAAAGAACCGACAATACGGCGACGCTTGAAAATCAAGTTTCCGACAGCGGGTGACGGATGTGGGTGATCAGGCAAGCCCACCAGGCATAAAGTACCATCACGCTTCAATAATGCCGTGTAAACATCCAGATTATGCGGTGCAGCCACGGTGTTAAGGATAAAGTCAAAACTGGCAAGATGCTTTTGCATTTCATCCTGATTTTTGGATACCACCACTTCATCGGCTCCGAGCCGTTTGGCATCTTCTGCCTTGTCTGGCGAAGTGGTAAAAAGCACGACATGTGCGCCAAACGCATGGGCGAATTTTATCCCCATATGGCCAAGTCCGCCTAAACCAACGATGCCGACTTTGTCTCCCTTGCCTACCTTCCAGTGCCTTAACGGGGAATAAGTGGTAATGCCCGCACATAACAAGGGGGCTACGGCCGCCGGATCCAGTTTATCCGAAACATGTAGCACAAAATCCTGGTTGACGACAATCTGTCTGGAATAGCCACCGTAGTTTGTACCGCCGGTATGCTTATCGGGACTGTTATAAGTAAACACTGCATTGTTACAAAATTGCTCCAGATTATCGCGGCAATCCGGGCATGTCCGGCAGGAATCGACCAGACAACCCACACCAACGGTATCTCCAAGTTTAAAACCGGTTACCTCATTACCCACTTTTGTCACTTTGCCGACAATTTCATGACCGGGCACCATGGGAAACACCGAGCTACCCCACTCGTTGCGCACTTGATGAATGTCAGAGTGACATACCCCGCAGAAGAGAATCTCAATCTGGACATCGGTTGGCGTAAGATCACGTCGTTCAAAACTAAACGGTACCAGTGGAGAGTTGTGATTATGGGCAGCATAACCAATAGTCTTTTGCATAATAGGCTCCTGGAATGTGAAACAGCGACCAATAGTTACTATTTTCAGCGGCTATTAGCAGTTTAAATGTAATTGTCCTTTTTCCACGCCGATGGGCGGCTAAAGCAGTAGTTGATATCTATATTTAGATACCTTTAAGAAACCATTAATGAAACGCTTTTAAGATGGAATCTGCTCGCTTGAAGCTGTCGAGAATAAACGGACTAATAAAAGTTCAACTCGAAACAATTTAAGACATCATATTACCGGATTAGTATCATGAAGCGTAACCACATTCTCAATCGGACTCATCAAGAAGTATATAGGAAAGTTGCTATTCATGAAGCTGGACATGCAGCGGCTATTTATCTAGGCAATAAACAAAAAAGACTGCCTCCGGTTTTTTTTCAGATTTTTATAACTCCGGTGAATGATGATATTCAATCATCCCGGTTTTTAAATAAGCCTAATACTAAATATATTGTAAACATAGACGGTGGCCGCTTAATTCATACGCTACCCTCCTCAATTAAAGAAGCAACAGACGGGTTTTCTCCAGCCCAGGTAATTGCTTATCGATGCGCTTTTGAAGCTGATATGATTAACATACTGGTCGGATCTTTGGCTGAAGCAAAATATATTATACACCGAGGCGGAGAGCTTATTAACCCTCGTCTGATACATTTAAATACCGAATATTACTTTAATGGTACTTCCGAATTAGAGAGTATCAATGAGTATCTTGAATGCTTTCTTGAAAATTCAGCGCTTAGGAAACAAAAAATCACAGAGCTATTTTTTGCGGCACTCAGTTTCGTTAATGAAAGATCAAATTGGCATGCAATTACTGCCTTGGCGGACTATATTGTAAGTGCGGATAAAAGTGTCATGGAATGTAATGAGATTATCAGCGTTCTGGAGGCCGCTAATATAAGTCCGGGTTTTTTACAAAACGATACATAGATGTTGTCATAATAAAGTCCATGTCAATTATGAATCGTGCCTTATTCTACAAATAGGGCAGATATGTTGACCATCCGGCGTGCAAAGCCAACCATTTTCAACGGCATCGGTAACATCACCCTCTATCCATGCGCGACTTTCGGTAATACGTCGGCCGGTAGATTCATTTTCCCTGTAAGCACGGCGAAACTCTACCGTCTTTAGTCCTCGCTGGTTGCAGATGTCGCAAAAGATAATTTTTCGTATGCTCATGGTGTTTTTAAAATGAGTCAGGAATCGAATTAATCACCACTAACGGACCGCTCATTTTGGTGAGTTGAGCGGCTCATTCTTTTGCGTCAAATAATGCTGGTTAGTGTGAGTAATTATTAGAAGTGCTTTTAAAATATCAGTATTCGAACTAAGTATACAACCCGTATGAACACTTATGTGTAATAAGCCCTGTTGATGTTCGTTAGTTAAATGTAATTAAATCGACAACTTAAAAATAAGCGGGCATTGGAATGACATCAAAGGAAGCGGAAGCTGTCGCATCTGGTGATGCAGGAAGCCCGCGAATCGGTAACAGTGGGCTGAATATATCGCCGCACGAAAGTCTCATTGGTCTGAGGGTAATTGCCACTGCAACAGCAAAAGAAACGGTCAGTGGGTCATTGGTTCGTGAGCGCTCCACAAATTGAGGAACGAGGGTCGGTCAACACCGATTTTTTTTATGCCTAAAATTCAGCCAAGCATTGCGGTTATTGTGCACCAGCTAAATATTGATGCTATTGAGTAAATGCGGTTACAAACGGATTACATTTCAGAGAAAACAAAAAAGGCCTTACAAATATAAATCTGTAAGGCCTTGATATTATTGGTGGGACGTCAGGGATTCGAACCCTGGACCCATGGATTAAGAGTCCACTGCTCTACCAACTGAGCTAACATCCCAATATTTATTTGATAATTCTAAAGGATTTCTTGAGTAAATCCAAGAACAAAATGCCTCGGCTTTACTCACAGAGCCTATTTTTCAAAGTTTTTACTTTATTTTACCCAGTGCTTGGGATAATTCCTGACTGAATTCGCTAAGTACTTTGTTTAGCGCTTTGACAGCAGCCGGGTAGGACGGGTCATTTAATGGATGTTCAATTTTGGAGCGGCCATGGCTTAACAGGGTATGGCTTTTTTCATTCATTATCGCCCAGTTGGCTTCAAAGTCTACGGTCTGTTCAGGGCGGGTATCGAACCTGATAATGTCTATTATGATGCGATAATCGATCGTTCCGTATGCGCTCCAGGGATAGGCTCTAATCAGGTCGCCTGTTTGCAGCGTCGCCAGATTGTGGGTTAGCACTTGTGCGACGTTATCTTTTAAAGGCGATGCCCATTGATGAAATTCGGCGATTTTTACGCTGTTATCCGGTAACCGGGTGACAATTTGCTTGCGCTCAAGTAAGGTCGGTATGGAGACGGGGCCTACGCCGATCTGGCGTTTTTTTTCCGCTGTCGTCGTTGAGGATGGCGGCGGCTCGCTCAGCGGTTCCAATACATAAAATTGGGTGGGCGGAGTCGATATGCATGCCGAGAGCAGGGTAACAGTCGATAGTGCTATTAACCATTTTGAGAGTTGATTTGCCATTTTACTGATCTTTTTTGCCGCGAATTAATGAGTTGGGGTTTTGTTCCAAATAGTCGGTCAGTTGCTTGACCGAGCTTGCTGCTTGGGTAAGTTCTTGTAGCAATTGCTCCAGTTCATAGTGGGTGGTGGAACCGGGTTCCATAATGCTTAATACCTGATGTGCTGAAGCCATGGTTTTGTCGGCGGTATCCAGGGTGCCTTGAGCGGTGACCAGCATGCCTGTTGCCGCTTTTGACGTACCTTGTAAGGATTGCAGGGTTTTATTGGCTTCGGCCGTCAAGTCTTCCAGCGGCAATTTGGCCACTTTATCCATGATAATGTTCGCGGAATGGGTAAATTGATCCAGGGAGCTGGCGGTGGTAGGGAATTCAGGATAAACGCTTTTATTGTCGCTTAACACAATCTTGCTTTTCGGGTGAAAATCAAGATCAACCAGCAGTTGTCCGGTCAGCAGGCTGCCGGTTTGCAATTGTGCGCGCAGGCCTTTGTTGATCAGCTGCGCCATAACATCCTTATCGCTGATGTTGTTGTCGTTATTGATTTCCTTGATGCGGTCCGGTTCCAGTTCCACTGTGACCGGAATGTGAATTTCAGCGGTCTTCTTGTCCAACTCCAGATTAATCTCGGTGACCTTGCCGATCGGAATGCCGCGTATTTGCACCGGTGCGCCTACGGTTAAGCCGCGCACCGAACCGTTAAAATACATGACGTATTTTAAGGTGTTTTGATAAACAATCTGGGTCGATAGAGTATAGGTATCGTACAGTGGAAAAAGGCTGTATTCAGGCTGGATATTTTCAATGGTGTCTTCGGCAGAGGCGCGAAAGGCGATGCCGCCGCTTAATAAGGAAATCAATGGCCCGGTCCTGACTTTAAAACCGTCGGTGCCGGCGGATAAATCGATGCCGCTGTCTATCCAGAAGCGGGTGTTTTTTCTGACGAACTGGTCGTAGGGTTTGTTGATAAAAATGGTTAAGCGTATGGCATTGGCTTCGTCAGATAACTTGTGGCTGAGGACTTCGCCTACGGTTATGCCATGGAAATTGATCGGTGTTCCCGGTTTCATAGAACCCAGATTATTGGTTTCCAGAATGAAGTGCGTACCGTCGGTGTTGTTTTTTAACAAGGGCGGGGTGGTCAGTCCGGTAAAATGGTTTTCTTTGGAACCGTCGCCCGGTTTGATGGCGATATAAGGCCCGGAGAGCAGTGTGCCCAGCCCGGAAATTCCGCCCAGACCCACCTGGGGCCGCACCACCCAGAAACTGGTGTTCTGGTTCAAATAACCGGCCGCAGTGCTGTTCATTTGCGCGGTAATCACAATGGTTTTTAAATCGTCACTGATGGAGATAGCGGTGACTTTGCCGATTTCCACATTCAGGTATTTAATCTTGGTCTTATCCACTTCCAGGCCTTCAGCGGTAGGGAAGCTGATCGTGATAACCGGGCCTTTTTCATTGTAGGATTTGGCGATTAGCCAGCCGCTGACCAGCAAGGCGATTAAGGGTAAAAACCACACTAGCGGTAATTCGGTTTTTTTATTGATGGTTACTTCCGAGGCATCAGGGTCGATAAAGTCATTCATGTTAGCGCTGGTTATCCCATATTAATCGTGGATCGAAATTTTTGGCGGCAAGCATGGTCAATACCACCACCGCAGCAAATGCTGTTGCCGCAGGTCCTGCGATAACCTGGGCCACACTGCCCATGTCAACCAAAGACACAAGAATTGAAATCATAAAAATATCCAGCATCGACCAGCGGCCTACAAAAGCGATAATGCGGTATAGGATAGTCCATTTCTTGGTATGGGACTGCCAGCGATAATGAACGTTGAGCAATAACAGGCTGATGCCCAACAATTTTAACAAAGGAACCAAAATACTGGCGACCAGAACCAGCATGGCTATGGGCACCATGTTACCGTTAATTAACGCAATAATGCCGCCGATAATGGTGTGCGGCTCGCCGACGCCCAAGCGGGTGACGGTCATGATCGGAAAAATATTGGCAGGAATATACAAACAGAAGGCACTCAACAGCAATGCGGCGGTGCGTTGAAAACTATTGGGCAGCCGTGGATGCAAGAGGCCTCCGCATAATGGGCAAGATCTGTTTTTGTCAGCCCGTTTCGATAAACAGCCGCAATCATGACAACGGATAAAACCTTGGGCCAGGGCGGTCTTTTTGGCTTTCATAGCAGAGAATGGAACGCAGATGACGCGGATTGAGCAGATAAACACTGATTAAAAACACATAACAGGCTTGATTTTGCTTTGAGGGAATCCGTTTGAATTCGCCCACTCCGCGTTCTATTGAGATTAGGGTGAATAGTTATGTTATCTGTTCTTATCATATTAATCTGCGTCATCTGCGGTCTATTTCTTTTTTCTCAAATACCCGATTTGCCGCCAGAATAGAACCTTATCCAGACTGCTCGCCAGCATGCCGGTTACGATTAGCAAGGCCACGAATGCGTAAAGCCCAAAACCGAATTTAAGTTCAGATGTGGCGGCAAGTTTAACGCAGGCGACAATAACTCCCAGCATATAAACTTCCAGCATCGCCCATTCATCCATGTGTTGCAACCAGCGCATCCAGCGAGCCAGATGCCGGCTCGGCTGGTCAAAATAAAGATGCGCGCTGATCAGCAAGGATAAAACAATGTTCAGCAGCGGAAACAAAATGCTGGATAAAAACACCAGCACCGCAACGCCCCACAGGTGTTCATCAAATAACGCAACCACACCCGACCACAACGTACCGTCCTTAGCGCCGCCCAGCATTTTAATGCCGATCAGCGGCATTAAATTGGCAGGGAAAATCAAGATCAATCCGGCAATAGACAGCGCAAAAGTGCGCTCGATGCTTTGTTTACGGGGCCGTTGCAGCAGGTAACCGCAACGGGGGCAGTGCGCCTTGTCGCCGATCACTGGCTCAGCGGGGTTGAGCAATAAATCACACTCAGGGCAGGCGGTGAAGTTTGTTGGGGTCATTTTGTGGGGCTAATGTTTATCTGTGGTTGCTATTATCCTCGCTGATACGGCTGTTGTCATTCGATCGTGTGGCGATTAGTGTAATCGTTTTAGAGTTTCGGGGATAAGCAGCATAGTCGACCTTTCGCATATCGTGTTTGAGCCTTCTGTAGCCAACAATTTCCATTCCCCGGTTGCAATAGCGCGGAACTGTCGATAAAGTTCTACTAACTATTTCAATTTGATTCCATGTATCCACCAGGAGGTATACACATGAAAATCCATTTTTACGGTCTGGGTTTGTTAGCCGTATTGTTTTGTTTGTCGGCATCGGCGGCCGAGCTTAATCGGGCATCTGTAGAACAGCGACTTGCCAAGGCGGAAAAAGGTCACCCCGCGCAGTTGCGCCGGAAAGATCTTACCGGACTGGATTTATCCGGACTGGATTTCAGGAACGCCGACCTATGGGGTGCGGATTTGCGCAACGCCAACTTAAGCAACAGCGACTTATCCGGCCTGAACCTGGATTTAACGGTGATGACCAAAATCAATCTTTCCGGCGCTAACCTGTCCAACGCCAGCATTTTTGGCGTACATATGGGCGGCGCTAACTTGAGCAACGCCAATCTTACCGGCAGCCGGTTTATTGCCAATCTGGATCGCTCCAACCTTAGCCATGCCAATCTGTCCCACGCCAATTGGGGCGTCGACATGAAGAATCAGCCCATGGGTTTAATGCGGGTCAGCTTGAATAATGTCAATTTATCGGGTGCCGATCTGTCCGATGCCAACCTTAATCGCGCGTTGATGCGCCATGCCAATCTTTCAGGAAGCGTGCTGAAAAACACAGTGTTATTTGGCGTTGATCTTTCCGGGGCCGATTTAACCGATGCCGACTTATCGGGGGCGGATTTATCCGAAAGCAAACTGGAAGATGCCGATTTTACCGGCGCAAATCTGGCAGGCACCCGGTTTCGCGGCATCAAGGATAAATCGGTTTTGAAAGGATTGATTTCCAGTAAAAATCTTGAAGCGGCTATTTTTGAGTGATTGAATAGATGTGCTAAGCAAAAAGGGCGATCGATCGGTCGCTCTTACACGGATTATCCATTCTTATGTTGCTGCCTCAATAACTCAGCAAAATCTTCCGCCGGTACCGGTTTACTGGTGAAATAACCCTGATAGGCATCGCAGCCTTTCTTCCGTAAAAAGTCTAACTGTTCTTGTGTTTCTACACCTTCCGCCAGGACTTTAAAGCCCAGAATATGGCCCATCGCAATAATAGTGGCGGTGATCTCCATATCGTCTTGAAGATGCGGAATATCATCGATAAAACTTTTATCGATTTTCAGCACGTCTAAAGGGAAGCGTTTGAGATAGGCCAGCGACGAATAACCGGTACCGAAGTCGTCAATGGCAAGACGAATACCCTGAGCACGCAGGTTATTGAGCACTTCCACCGCTTTATCCTGATTATCCATTAACCCGCTTTCAGTCATCTCCAATTCCAATTGTCCGGCCGGAAAACCGGTTTCGGCCAGTACTTCCGCGACCAGCGCGTTAATGTCGCAACGACGAAACTGTTGCGGCGATACATTGACCGCCAGGGTTAGCGGCAAAAAACCGTCTGCCAGCCAGCATTGACCTTGGCGACAGGTTTCACGCAGCACCCATTCGCCAATGGCGATAATCAGGCCGGTTTCCTCGGCAATGGGAATGAAATTAATCGGTGCAACAAGCCCTTCGGTTGGGCTTTGCCAGCGTACCAGCGCTTCGGCGCCGACGATCCGGCCGCTGGCAATATCTATCTGCGGTTGGTAGAAAACGCGTAACTCCTGCCGTTCAATGCCTCGGCGCAAGCGACCTTCCAGCGCGATACGCTTGCGAACGGCAATGGTAAGCTCTTCGGAGAAATAGGCGAAGCAGCCGCGCCCGGCCTGTTTAGCCTCATACATGGCGATATCGGCCTGTTCCAGCAGGAGTTCCGGGTTATCGCCATGTTGCGGATACAGGCTGATGCCAATGCTGGCGCCAATCTGTACCTCACGCCCCAGTTCATGGTCGGCTTCGTTGCTGCGGGGTAATTGAAACGGTCTGCTTAAATCGGCGACTATTTCTTCCGCCACCCGTGCGGCATCTTCCGGATGCGCAATATCTTCCAACAGTACGACAAATTCATCGCCACCCAGCCGCGCCACCGTATCCACATCGCGCAGCCGCGACTGAATGCGGTCTGCGACTTGTTGCAGTAACTCATCCCCGGCAGTATGCCCCAGACTGTCATTAACGGCTTTAAAACGATCCAAATCGAGCATTAACAATGCCAGTTGCTTGCCGTCTCGCCGCTCTACGTCGATGCCATGCTTCAGGCGTTCCAGCAGAAAGCGGCGGTTAGGCAGTTGCGTTAACGAATCCTGCGTTGCCAGTTGGTTGAGTTCGTCTTGCAGCCGGGCGCTGACCAGCGTAACCATAATAAGCAGCCGGGCAGTGCCGGTAATGAACAGCCACATCAAAAAAACTCTGTCCGGTTGCTCCGGGGACAGTAGGTAGCTGCTTATAGCTGTCGGCCTCATGATGAGGGTGATCAGGCGGATAACATGAATAACGGCCTCAGCACCCAGAAATCCAATCAGGAGATTGGTTTCCATGGACAGCGTAAAACTGCGTTGACGCACGATGTCGCGAATTGTAAATAAGCCTATCAGTATGATAAATGTCGACATGGTTATCTGCCGCGCCGATACGGATGGCCAGACTTCCATGAACAGGTTGAGCAAGGTCGCAGCCGGCAGGATGAACAAGGCAAATAACGACCAATGCCGTCGAAGCCCAAAAAAGCCGCGGATGCCTATCCAAACGCAGACGCCACCGGCAAGGATCAGTGAGTTGGCAATGACAATCGACACGATGTCGGGAATAACGTCCCGCAGACAGATGCCCAGAAACCCGGTAAAAAATGCCACACAGGCGGCAAGCCACCAGCCCGGCCCGGCAAGATTAGGGTGCCGGCGAACCGTTACCGCAAAAGCAATGGCGAAAACCGCATCGACGATGAGATAAGCCGTCAGGATTGTTAATAAATCAAACTTCATCGATAAAATTATTTTCTAATATACTTGATTTAGAGGCGTTATTTAGTGTGATTTTTTAGACGCTCTAAAAACCTGTGCGCAGCTCGAAGCGAAGCGGCGCGGAATTAAAATGATAAATCTCCGGGGTGCGAGCATCGGCGATTTTTTCGCCGCGTAAATACACATCCGTTTGCAGCGTTAATGGGTATTTTAGCAAGGCATGGGTATGAGGGCAGCTATAAAGCCGCTTCTGCATTAACCGGCCAGGCATCCGGTTGCGTCCATTCGGTTGCGTCACTCACCGCGAGCACGGCTTGATTGCGTCCCTGCTTCTTGGCGCGATACAGAGCCTCGTCTGCGGCCTTTATCAACATGTCAGGCGACAGCTTTTGCTCCGGAACAATAGCCGCTACACCGATGCTGGCGGTCACCCATCCGAATCCGGACATTTCGTGCGGCAGTGCCAGCGATTGCAGTGCCTCGCAGATTTTCCAGGCCATGTTGAGCGCGATGGCACCGTCGGTGGTCGGCGCAATGAAGACGAATTCCTCGCCGCCATAGCGAGCTACCAGATCGCCGGTACGGCAGATGTTGGCAGACAAAACCTCGGCAATAATGCGCAGGCATTCGTCTCCTCTTTGATGACCGTAGTGATCGTTATATTTTTTGAACCAATCAACATCAAGTACCGCCAATGCCAGAGGTTGGCCCAAGCGTGCCGCACGACTCCACTCACTGATCAGCTTTGCATCGAAACGGCGGCGGTTGGCGATACCGGTTAACTCGTCAGTTGTACTCAACGCTTCGAGTTTGCGATTAAGTAGTTGCAGTTCGTCGGTACGTTCCGCCACGCGAATTTCCAGTAGGTGTTCGGATGACTTCAGGTTCTCAACCAGGCGTTGTTGCGCTTCCAGCGCCTCTCTTTGGGCTTTTTCTTTTTCCCTGCGAATCACGTTAAACCGATCAGCCAACGCAATAGCCAGCAGCAGCATTTCCAGGGCTGAACCAAACTGCAAAGCGTTCATGGTGAGGATATTGACAGGGAACACCCCCAAAGCCGCCAAAATGCCGATGATGCCGCCAAAACAAAATATGGCGAAAGCTCCCACAAAGAAGTAGGCGCTACGCTGGCGTTTGAAAGCGCAATACAGGCCAATGCCTATGATCAATATCAGCATAATGCCGTAAAATTGCACGGCCGGTTCGATAAAGGTTTGGGGCGAAACGACGAACCCGATCGGCAAAAGCAGGAAACAGCCCACGAAATATTTTAGCAGTCGGTCGAATTTCGGAATGGTTTTCTCCGTGTTCAGCATCTTCCGTATAAAAATCAGCATGGCCGCGAGCGTGAGCGCATAGCCGGTGGCCGTGGATATGGTCGACCACAGCGGCGAATTAGGCCACAGGAATTCTTTGACCAGCCCATTTTGCGCGGCCATGGAGAAGGCCATGCAGGTGACGAAGTTGACATACAGCAGATAAATGACGTCCCGTAGCGCGATGAACAGCAGCAGGTTGAATAAAATCATCGCAGACGCCATGCCGAAATACCATGCCTGCCCGATATAGTCGTTGCGCTCGTAAGCATGAAAAGCCTGCGGCTCCCACAATCGGGCAGGCACCAGTATGGAACTCATGGAATCAAGCCTCAGGTAATACACTTGGTCGGAGTGTGCCGGCAGGGTCACGGGAAAAACAAAGAATCGATTCTTATAGGGGCGGGTTGTAAAGGGCATGAGGCTACCCGTGGTCAGGGACTGATAGGCCCCATCCGCGACCGGTTGATAAAACTGAACATTGGCAAGGCGCGCGTAGCCGATTTCTAACATCCGCTCAAGGGGGCGGTCGCCGGCGTTGCGTAAAGTCAGGCGCAACCAATAGGCAGAACGGGTATAACCATAATTAAGCGCCGCTGCCGATACTGGCGCGGTTTTGAAGCGGCTAGCCATGCCGGGTTCTTGCACGTTATTCAGCGTCAATGCCAGATTGGGATCTTCAAGCACGGCGAAATATTCGGTTAGTGAAACCGGGGTCGGAGCGAGTTGGCTTGCATCCAGTATCTTGTCCGCTGCAAAGACATTGGCTGTCAGCAAGGATAATCCAAGCAGGATAGGAAAAATTAAGCGCCTGTGCCTCTTGTTCATTGGATCGTTATTGCGTAGGGCCGACAGATAGACAGAGACCCTGGTGTCGGCACCCCTTTCGGTTTTGAATTCGATTGCTTCCAACACGTATAAATCTTGGTATTCACTAAATTCGTCATAAGTTATATCTAGCATTAAATGTGCTTCGACCAAGAGCTGCAATCGAATGGTGGTCAGGCGTTATTTCCAGTCGTTATGATAAGTCGACTGCTGTCATTCTGTTTGTGACTGATTTCTTAAATGCGCTAAAAACCGGTACGTAATCCCAAATAAAACGCCGCGCCATTGAAATTAAAGTCGTTAAGCTCGGGAGTGCGTTCATCGGTGATGTTTTCGCCGCGCAAATACACATCCGTTTTCGACGTCAGCTGATATTTTAGCAAGGCGTTGACGCGAGGGGCGGAATGGGCCCTGAGGGTATTGGCGACATCAAACCAGTAACCGCTGCGAACCGTTAACTCCACCCGTAATTTTAACGGTTGCAATAATTGTACTTCGTTCCAGAATACGCTCTGGTGCTCGGGGCGTGCCGGTACGCGCAACTGCGTCACCGGGTTTTTAGTCGTCATATAACTATAATTTAAACCGCTTTCCCAGACACTCGTCCAGCGGTGTTGCGATTGCATTTCCGCACCCCACACATCGGCTTCCTGTATGTTACCCGCTTTGGTTACACCGGTTTTTGTATCCAACTGCATGGTAATCATTTGCTGGTAATTTTGATAATAACCGCTCACCTTGACTTCGCTCGCGGGCAAGGGACGCCAGCGCCAGCCGATTTCGCCGCCGGCATTATGTTCTCCCTGCAACGCTTTATTGCCGAATACGGGGTGCATGAGTTCGCTGATGCCGGGCTGGCGATAACCGGTACCGCCGTTTGCCCAAACGCTCATGTTTTGGGGTAATGACCGGTTTGCACCCAGCGAAAATACTTGATGATCGCCATAAGTGTCGCCGTGATCGGAACGCGCATCGGCGCTCCATTGCCAAGCGCCCATGATCAATTCCCCGCGCACGTTGGGACTGATCACCGTTTGTGTCACCGGCAAATTCAGCGCATGCTGCTGTTGGGTATTAATCCCCCAGACCAACAACGCCTGATTCCGGCTATCTGCGCTCAGCGGCAAGCGATGGGTGTTTTTCCAGTCCAGCATGAATAACTGACTGGTCAGCGAAAACGGCCTGATCGCGGTCGATTCCATTTTTTGCCGATCCTGGGTAAAGCCGAATTGCAGCGAGCTGTTCCAATACGATGCCAGATCATATTGACCGCGCAACTGCGCCACCCAGGTCTCATCCGAAAATTGGCCTCGCTTATCGTCCACCCAGCCTGTTGTGCGTCTTGGCAAGACCAAGCCGGGGCCGTCGATGTCTTCATCGGTACGCACAAAATATAATGAGGCATCCAGGCCGCCCCGGTTGAATTCTTTAGACCAGTTACCCGAGGCATGGGTCATGCCGAAATCATCGCGCTCCGCGCCGTTTTGTGCCTGACTGATGCCGTTAAAAACATCGCTGCGCCCGACAACGGCCGAAAAATCACCGGCCTTGGTCGTCAATCCAGTACCGGTAGCGCCACGTACGGTATCATAACTACCCCCTTCAATGTGCAAGAAACTATCCTTTGCCTGTAGTTGTCGGGTTCGCAAATGAATGGCTCCGCCGAGTGTACGACTGCCGTGTCGTTCACCGCCCGAGCCTCTCGACACCGTTACCCGGTCTAAAGCATCCAGCGAATAATGGCTCAACGAGTAAAACCCGGCAAAATTGGCAAATAAGGGGACTCCGTCCAACGTAATCAGGCCTTGCCCGCCACTGGCGCCGCGTAAACTGATGCCGGTCATCATCTGCCCGCTGCCTTGAGCGAGCGTTAAGCCGGATTGGCTTCGTAACACACCGTTAAGATTAGACATCTCGGTGGCCTGTAACGCATTTCTGTCCAATTGATTACGCATGCGCGGTTGTTCGATTAATTCCGGATAAACCAAGTCATCGTAAACAGTCATGGGCGTTAATAAAACCTTGTCGCTGCCTACGGGAGGTAGGTAAGGAGCAGAAGCTTCGCCTACAGGACGTAGGCGAGGGGCGTGAGCAGGAGCAGAAGCTTTGTCGGCTATTGCGCCGGTCGATAGGCACAGTAAAAAACCGTTCAGCACCACGGCAGATGCCGGATATTTTCTGCCGGGTGAGGTTTTTTGACGGCGTTTAAAATAGCGATGGGTTGCGAGCATGTGTTTATTCCGGCATTTAACGTGTGTTACAGCGCTTGCTGCTGTTTGCCCGCTATGAGCATGCGTGCCAGTGTGCGCAGTCCATCGGATGAAATATCCAGGCCGAACGGTGCGCCTAGTCGTTCAAGTTCGTAAATCACGTCGGTCGCCGCTATAAAAGTGATATAGCGTAGGCCTTGTATGCCGGGCGATTCGTTGGCGACGGTTTTCAATACCGGCGCCAGGCGTCCCCACGTATCGGTAAAAAAGACCCGCACCGGATCGTTGTTCGCATCGTGTTCTTTTAAGCCGGCCTGAAAAGCCTCTCGGGAATCCATCAGGATTTGCATCAGGGTTTCGCGCAGTTCCGGTGATTTTGTGTCATCGGCCGCCTGTTTAATGGCTGAACTCAGAAAGGTATCCCATTGCTGCCAAGCGGATTGCCATTGTTTTTGTTCGGCCTCGCTAAAGGCGGCAACAGGTTTTACAACAGCCCTTTTGGCCGGGGCATTGAGGTCAAGCTTAATGCCGATGCCATTATCTCCGGCATTGATGCTGCTGAATCTGAGCGACTTAAGTATTTCCTTAGCTTCCGCCGCATTATCCTTGGGTAAAAAATGCGCCAGCGTTTGCTCAATCTTGCCACGGGATTCGTTTAAATCGATTTTTACTGCGGCAAGCTTGGGCTCGGCAAAGCGCTTGATCAGATCCTGAAGTTTGGTGATGGTCAGATGATGGCCTTCACGATCATAGGCGGTCGCGCTGGTGATCGGAAAACTCAGCACGGAATGCCCGGAATCGAGCGTCGGTTGCTGAAAAGTTTCCAATATCCCCGCCCATTCGAGAACCGTCAAACATTGTCCGCCCAAGCCGGTTCCGAATCGCGCCTGAACCTCGTTTAACAGCTGGATTTGGCCGTTTTTGCCGTTAATGTCGGGATTGGAAAGCCTTAAATAGCTGCATCCCTGACGGTCATTCCACAGCTCGGCGGTATTGTCTTTGCCGGTATACAACTGGGAGATGAGCGCTTTTTTAATAAGACTGTAATCAATTTGCAAGGGAATGCTGAGTTGATCGGCTGTGCTGTTTTCAGCAAATAGCAGCAATAGGGCAAAAATGGTCGCTATGAAACTTTTATACATAAATTTTCTCCAGTAGTCGGGTTACATTATGCCAATGGTTAAGACATTTTCACCACGAAGACACGAAGGACACGAAGTTTTATATTTTTCTTCGTGTCTTCGTGGTGTTCTTTTGTGACTTGCATAACATACAGTATTAACGCGAATCTATTTTGCCTCAGCAATGGCTTGCGGAATAACAGCCGCTGTCGTTACAGGCTCCGGCTGCTTTTCCGGACTATATTTGGGGCGTGTAAACTGACGACCCATGAATATATCATTACTGACGATCGATATATTCTCCAGCCAACGGGAAGAGAGTTGGCAAGCTTCGGAATAGGGCGGGTCGTTGCATAGTTCGACAGTCCCGTCAGCCAGTGTATTGAAATGCATGCCCGGCAACGGCCGTACACGCATGCCCGGCAACGGCGCGCTGTAATCCATGATGCTCGGTTCATTGAAGTTGAGCAGATCGAGCAACAGCTTGGGCACTTGATAAAGCGGCAGGCTGCCGATCTTAAGCGGCCCGCGTTTGCCGTCGATAATCAGCATCGGCGTGCTCACATAGGCTTTGAACATGGTCGGTGTAAACTCCCTGCGATTGGCTGTCAGCACGCCGGATTCGACATAGCCTGCAAAATTCTCGCCTAAAAAAGGAAGGTGATCGCCGAACACCACGATAATGCCTTCGGGGTCCCGTTTGCGCATTTCATTGATAAATACCATCAATTCCCGCGATTTATAATAAACCGTGTTGGCGTAGGCCGATACCTCTTCGATTGGGGACGGCGAACTGATTTTATTAGGTCGGCTTTCACTTAACGGATAATTCCAGTGCCCGAAATAAGTCACGATATAATCCAGAACCGGTTGCTTGGCATCCATCGACCCGGATATTTTCTCCAATACTTGGCGGTATAGCGTGCTGTCGGACATAAATTCCCGATTCATGTCGTCCTGGACAAAATCCTCCAGCGACCAGTAAGTTTGGAAGCCCATGCGTTTGTAGGCATTAACGCGGTTCCAGAACACCGGTACGTTCGGATGCGAGGCGATGGTGCGGTAGCCCTTATCGGCAAGAAGATGAGGCAAACAAGGCACATCGTTAAGTAACTGGCGTTCGAACTTGACCGCATCCTTTACCGCCGGAAACCCGCATAACACTTCAAACTCGGAATTGGCGGTAAAGCCGCCGAATACGGGGGACAGCGCATGGGAGTATTCCGCGCTTTTCCACAGCTCGCGAAACTCGGGCGAAAGAGGGTTTTGCTTGTACTTGGCTTTTTTCAGCACACTCGGGTCCCAGAAGGACTCCAGTAATACGATATGGATGTTGCGCGGCGTAAACGCTTTAGTGACGGGCTCTTTTTTTTGTGCGACTGGAAGTGTTGCAGCGGGTAGGGAACCCGTGAGACCGGCGGCCAGTAATTTATCGGCTGCTTCCTGAGCCATGTCGGCGTCAGGAATCACTTCGGCTGCGGCAAAATAACGCGCGCTTTCCAATAACGAGTAAAGCGTTGCGCCGCGCCACACATAATTGGAACGTTGATCCCATACCGAGTTGCCGAAGTATCCGTCCAGAGGGTCCAGTATGATGAAGGGTTTGTAAGCTACGGTGAGGCCGAGCAAGATGACGGCCAAGCTGGCCAGATAGGCGCTCCAATGGCGCATGCTGAAATTGAACAGCAACAGGCTGGCAATCGCGGCCAGCGGTATGGCGGCGGCAAAAAACCGCCAGCCATCGAGTATTAAAAGCAGCGATTGCAGGGCAAAAACATCATCCGGCATAATCGGCCCGCCAAAAAATGATATTTTTACCGCGTTACCCACATACAACAAACCCATCAACAGGGCATGAATCACCAGAAAAATCCATACCCGCTTCGATAAGGCATAAAGTACATAAGCGACAACCAGTTGCAGCAGGTAATCGTAAGGCACCGATGCTGTCAATATTTGCACATCGAATTTGAAGGTGCTGATCAGGTAATACAACACATAAAGCAGCGTCGTAGAAAGTAGCGGTAATAGCTTTAGTCGCATTAAGTTAAAGGGGCGTGAATCTGTTTGGGTGAGTGGGATCTATTTTATCATAGCCATGTAGGTCGGGTTAGCGTAGCGTAACCCGACATTTAGCACTTCGACGTGTCGGGTTACGCTACGCTAACCCGACCTACGCTTTGAACCTTGCGCCGTTTGCTTCATCCATCATAGAATGCTCGCTTTTGTCACTTTTTTGGGGGTATGCAATGTCAGATACAATTTGGTTTAGAACCGGCGAAGCCACGGTATTTTCCAGCGACGGTCAAGGTACAGACGCCATGCCCGAAATATTGATAGGCAGCGTGAAAGGCCCTGCGGGCAACGCTTTTGCCAACCTGATGGGGCAAACCGCAGGGCATACCCGTATGTTCGCCATTCGAGCCTGCAATCAGCAAGTAAAGCCTGCGACGATCATGGTTCCCAAAGTTACCATCAAATCCACCGAGTACGTCAACTTGTTTGGCGGCCCCGTGCAGTCGGCGGTAGCGGATGCCGTTCTGGATAGCGTTATCGCGGGTGTTATTCCTGCCGATCAGGCTAATGATCTGTGCATTATTGCGATGCTGTGGATCGCTCCCGAATGCGCGACCAACCCTGACTTGGATCGTAAGGATTTATATCGCACTAATTACGAAGCGATGAAGTTGGCTATTTCCCGCGCCATGAGCAATTCGCCCGGCATTGACGAGTTAATCGCCAACCGGCATAAGATTGTCCACGAAATGTACGATCCTGAAACCGGCGAGTCCCAGTGGTAAGGAAAATAGTCCATTAAGTCAGGCAGAGCGGGCAATTGCTTTCATCGTTTGCCCGCTCTGCCTGGCGTTATTGATCTTTTGATCGCGGTTACACTAGGCCGCCCCATCAAAACCTTATAAAATTCACGCTTTTTCTTTGCCCAAAATCTTTACCATGCGTTTATTAATCAAATACCTTTCGCTTTGCTGGTTTACCAATAATCCCGCTGACTTAGTTCCCACCAAATCATTTATGTGGAAAACGGTCGCGTTCTATCTTATTTCAGGGATTATTGTTGAGGGGCTGATTTCTGATCCTGCCGATGGCACGCTGGAAGTTTTGTTGCGAACCGTCATGGCCTTTTCGTCCGTCGCTACGTTGTTGCTGGTTGTTAGACAATGGCCGTATTTTAATCAACTGTTCACGGCTATTTTTGTCTGCGAAAACTTTATTATGACGCTGGCCACTGTCACCGAGGGGCTGTATTTTTTGATGGTAATGAACCATTATGAAAACGCGGAAGAAATATCAATCGGTATAGGCGTATTGTTGGTGGGGTGGTATTTAGCGATTGTCAGCTATATTCTGCGGCAATTTTTTTCTTATAAAACAAGCCTCAGCGTTATTTTAGCGTTGAGCTATTTTGTTTTAACTTACGGCATTCCGATGCTGTTCATGGATATATAAAATCCAGTATTCTTGTATTGCAGGATGGCGTGAACGCGGCCGTACCCATCCTGCGCATTATTCGGCTAGTTCTTAATCGGAGGATTGTTGCCGTCGCCCTGCTTTTTGGCATTCTTTATCGCTAATTGCAGTTCCAGGCGTTGTTTTTCAAGCGCCAGTAATTCGATTTCCCGGCGAAGATAAACATCGGATTCCTTTCTTTTTTTATAACTTTCTTGTTGCATTTCCAGACGCTGCTGTTCACGACGTTTTTGGTTCTCTACATCGGAATCAAACTCAAGCTGTTTTTGGCGTTGCTCAAAGGCTATTTGTTGAGCATGGATCTTATCTTTGGCTTCTCGCCATCTGGCCTGCTGATTTTCATATTTGGCAATATCGGCTTCCAGCTCTTTTTCTTTTAACTTGGCTTGGTGCGCCAATGCTTCCATATGCGTTTTTTGCTCCGCCAGTCTAAGGCTGGCTTCGTGTTTTTGCTGACCTTCAATATCCGCTTCCAGCGTTATTTCCTTGAGGCTATTATCATGTTTAATTTTTTCGGCGTGGAGTCGCTTTTCAATTTCAAATTGTTCCAGCAGTTGTTTTTCTTTTTCTTCCAGCAACAGCTTTCTATTTAAAGCTTCCTGAGCTTGCTTCAAGCGCTCCAGTTCGGCATCGCGGTTTAATTGCTCAAGTTGTTTTTGTTTGTGCTCCAGATTCTGGTTTTCAATTTCTTGTTCCTGATGGAATAATTCCTCTCTTTTCGCCTCGTTAAACTCAAAACTTTTTTTAAGAACGCATAAATAAACGCTTTCCTGGGCCAGTTGTACATCGGGGAATTCTTCAAATGAAGGTTTTAACGTGCATAGTGTTTGTGATTGGATGTTTTGTAATATCAACATTTCACTAACCGCTAAAGAAATTTTCTTTTCAATATCGGCTACGCCTTTTTGTACCCATGCGCCATCCGATAAATTCAGCAACTCTTTATGTATCAGGTTGATCAGCAAATCTTCATAGGCGGTTTTTATATGCCCATTAATGTCGGCCAAAATGTCCATATTGCTGAGGGCATATTTCAATGTAGCCTGAAAGCGAATGTCCAGCGCTACATCAATCGTACAAAAGCCGTCATAAAGCTTGATTTGTTGGGTAATGAGCCAGTTTTCAACCGGTAATGGATAAACATGGTGATAAAAGCGTTTAACAAAGCCTTCAGGGCGTAAAAACAATTTTCCGTAAGGGCCGATTTTGGTATGGACAAGCTGGCGGTCGGCGTCAAAAATAGCTTCCCAGACCTCTGGGTTAGCGACATCATCGCTCGCTAAGGTACCTTCAATAAACCATGTATCGATTTCAGTTCTGGAGCTATTCATCAGCATCTGCTTGTCTGGCAATGGTGGACTCGGCTTTTAATTTGTTAATCTTATCGCTCATTTTTTCGGCAATCAGCGGATAAAGATTAGGCGCGAATTCTACGGTTTTATCGTCGATCTTTCTTAAGAAACCGCGGCTTAATAATAAGCCTACGGCAAACATTCTGGACCAGTCGGAGTAACGTCTGGCCCGTTCTATTTCGGTTTTCTCGATAGTCATTTCGAGTTCGTTGTTTTTATTGATCCGGAACTCGGTAAATTGCCTTAAGCATTCAAAAACCAGTTCTTCTTCCTCGGCGGTCAATGGGCCGGGGGCAGTGAATTCAAGGCGGTATGACAGCAGCACGGTGAAAAACTCAACCATGGCCGCACAAATAAAAGCGAACAGCGAAAAATCGGACCACATGGCGGCAGAGGGTTGAACCTCGGCCGTAAATTGTTTGTAAGTCATCAATAAGGGCGCCTCCGGCAAAGACTGGCCGATATTGCCGGATAACAGGTTGATTTTTAACTGGACGTTCTGGAAGTTCTCCAGCATCGTGGAATAGGCGCTCTCAATATTCGACGCTACATCCAGCTCATTGATACTGGATTGCAGTTTCTGAATATCCTTGTCCAACTCAGAAAAGTCCTGCTCAAATTTCACCTGTTGCTGTTTTTTCTCTTGATAAATCTGGTTGTAATGTTTCCAGAAAGGGCCTTCGCCGACTTGCTTCTTATAACCTTCGGCAATTTGCGCATGGGTTCCGAAATAGGCCTGCTGTACATCCAACGTCGCTTTTTCCATGTCGGTGCGCTGTTGTTTTAAAACGTCGCCTTTAATGATTAAGACACGGTCTACATAGGACTTTATATCGGTTCTGATTAGATTTAAACGGTTAATGTGCAGGTTGTCCTGCTGGGAAATTTCATAAAACTTGAAATAAGAGAATGAAACCGAAGCGGTCAGCGCAACCAACAGAGAGCAGAGCACCGAAAAATAGCGAAAGCGGTTGGCTTGCCAGTGCATTCCGGCAATTTCCAGCGAACAAATCACAATAATGGATTGAATGGCAACGGTAATGATCAGTGCAATCCACGGGGTAATAAAATGCGACAAGCCGTAGTAGGTAGTGAAGCCGGAAGCGACGCTTAACATCAATACAATCGGAATCGTCCATATCCTTAACAAGCCGACAAACAAGGTCTGGATGCTATTAATCAAATAGCCCACGCCGGAAGCTCTTATTTTTGAGAATTCAGAATTTTTCATTTTAAGGTAATAGTTTTCGAGCTTATGGCTTTGGGTTGGCGGATTGACTGCGCTATTTTCATCTTAGATCATCTTTATTTTTTACCAATGTCGGAACTGATTTTCTTGCTAAAAATTAAGGCAATAAAGGTACTCCTGCAGGAGCGTTTCCCCAAAGTCGACGCTTTAGGAAAAGCAGCTCCTGCAAGTCTGATTCTTGTATTAATGGATGATCTTTTGATTCTTTAACGCGCTGTAAATATCATCAACAGCCTGTGTATCGCTATCAAAACCAATATCCGCCAGATTGGGACTGTAATTGACGCATAAGCAAATCAATCCGGCATTTTTGATGGCAACTATCAGTGACGTATTTTGAGTCTCTAAAACGGTTGCTGCATGGCCGTTATCAAATAATTTTCGCTCCAGTTGATAGGCGATTTCCTTGCTGGCCGAGCCGGTCAAAGCAATCGCTGTAGCCGTTTGGCTAAAGCGTGCTGCGCGTTCTGCGGGACTGACCGGTTGCAGGCTTTCTTCCTCGGTGCCGCCGGTAATCATGCCCGCGCCGACCGTGCCGTTGGTCAGGCGGTCTATGATGATGAACGCGCCGGTGCCTTTATGGCTAAGGTAAGGATCAAACACCACCGGTGCGTTCACTGAAACAGTGCAGGAACCGATTTCATTCAAGTGCAATTCGGTCGCGTCATGGTGTTCGAGAGTGTTGACGTCGATTCTATGGTGAATCATCGCGACAGAACCCGACACGCTGCGCGTCGCCAGTTTGATAGTGTATTGCCGACCCGGCGTCAGCGCATTTTCAGCCATCCAGACGATAGTGGCTTTGAATTTGTCCGAGACGGTTGGTGCAGTTTTTTCTGCGCCGATCAGCATATCGCCACGGCTAATATCAATCTCGTCTTCCAGCGTCAAGGTGACGGCCATTGGTGAAAAGGCCTGCTCCAGTTCGCCGTCGTAGGTCACGATGGACTTGATTTTGCTGCTTTTGCCTGAGGGCAGGGCGGTGATCTTATCGCCTTTTTTGAAAATGCCGGAGGCTACCGTGCCGCAAAAACCGCGAAAATCGAGGTTGGGACGGTTGACGTACTGAACCGGAAAACGGGCGTCGCTGAAATTGCGGTCATTGGCGATTTCGATGCTGTTGAGCGCTTCCATTAACGGCATGCCGGTAAACCAGGGCATGTGTTCGCTGGGATTGACCACGTTATCGCCGTCCAGCGCCGACATCGGGATAAAGGTGATGTCCTGCAAAGCCAGCGACTGGGTAAAATCCAGATAATCCTGTTTGATTTTGTCAAAGGTCGCTTCGCTGTACTCAACCAAGTCCATTTTATTGACGGCGACGATGATGTGATGAATGCCCAATAATGACGCGATAAAGCTGTGCCGTTTGGTCTGGGTTTGTACGCCGTAGCGGGCATCGATCAGGATAATCGCCAAATCGCAGGTCGAAGCGCCGGTCGCCATGTTACGGGTGTACTGCTCGTGTCCCGGTGTGTCGGCAATAATGAATTTGCGCGTGGCGGTGGAAAAATAACGGTAGGCTACGTCAATGGTAATGCCTTGTTCGCGTTCGGCTTGCAGGCCGTCAACCAGCAAGGCCAAGTCGATCTTGCCTGCGCCGGTGGTGCCTGATTTGACGCTGTCGGCCTGAACGGCGGCCAGTTGATCTTCATAGATCATTTTGGAGTCGTGCAGCAAGCGGCCGATCAGCGTGCTTTTGCCGTCATCGACATTGCCGCAGGTTAAAAAACGCAATAATTCCTTGCGTTCGTGTTGCGCCAAATACGCGTCTATATCAGTACTGATTAAATCGGATTGGTGGGACATGGGGGTTCCAAAAATAAAAATTAAATGAGTTAGGCGAAAGGCTCAGGGCAAAAGGCGAAAGCTAGGCTGACCGCGATTTGATTAGGGCAGACAGCATCTTTGAAATGTGTTCCGCTTCGTTTTTCCATGATATGCCTGTTTCTTTTGAAATATAGCCAATTTCGATGCCTATGTAGATTTGGGTGCGTAATTCACCGGAGGAGCCTTTTGCGTAATAAAAGAATTTGTTGGAATCTTTATCGCTGCCCCTTTCAAAACCTTCTGCTATGTTGCTGGGTATAGACAAGCAAGAGCGTGTTATCTGATCTTTAAAGCTAAAATCTTTACAAGTAGCCAAGCCTTTGTAAATCTCTACACAAAGCCGTGATGAGCGCCGCCAAACATCCAAGTCTTCAAATCGCGACATCTTTTAGCCCTTAGCCTTTCGTCTTTCGCCTGCTCTTAAAAATAGCCTTCGCGCTTTTTCTGCTCCATGGAACCGGATTGGTCGTGGTCTATCAATCGTCCCTGGCGTTCTGAGGTTGTGGTTAACAGCATTTCCTGAATGATTTCCGGCAGCGTGGTGGCGGTTGATTCAACTGCGCCGGTTAGCGGATAACAGCCCAAGGTACGGAAACGCACCATTTTCATTTCAACTTTTTCATCGGGGCCGATCGGCATGCGCTCATCGTCAACCATGATTAACATGCCGTCGCGGTTAACGACAGGGCGTTCCTTGGCGAAATACAGCGGTACGATGGGGATGTTTTCCAGGTGGATGTATTGCCAGATGTCCAGCTCCGTCCAGTTGGACAGCGGGAATACCCGAATGCTTTCGCCTTTGTCTATTTTGCCGTTGTAGATGTTCCACAATTCGGGGCGCTGGTTTTTGGGGTCCCAGCGATGATTTTTATCGCGGAATGAATAAACCCGTTCCTTGGCGCGCGATTTTTCCTCGTCGCGCCGCGCACCGCCGAAAGCGGCATCAAACTGGTATTTATTCAGCGCCTGTTTGAGGCCTTCGGTTTTCATTACGTCGGTGTGTGTTTTACTGCCGTGCGAAAAAGGCCCAATGCCTTGCTCTACGCCTTCTGGATTGATATGGATCAGCAGTTCAAGGCCCAGATTCTTGACCATCTGGTCGCGAAACTCGATCATTTCCTTGAACTTCCAGGTGGTATCCACATGCAGCAACGGGAAGGGCGGTTTGCCCGGATAAAAGGCTTTCATGGTCAAATGCAACATGACGGCAGAGTCTTTGCCGACCGAATACAACATCACCGGACGCTCAAATTCGGCTGCGACTTCACGAATAATATGAATGCTTTCAGCTTCCAGTTGTTTAAGGTGGGTCAGTTTATAATCAGTCATTAAAAGTCCGTCAGGTTTGGAGATCGCGCTATGTTTATTGAATGCGCTCAATAAGAAGACGGTTATTTTAATTTGAACGGACTTTTAATGCCAGATTTGCTTGGGATTTATTGAGGGTTGAGCAGATCTTTAGGCAAATAGTGAATTATGGGAAGATAACTCAAGACGGTTATTTAGCTGGCTTGTAGCGGATAATTTATCGGGTGTTTTAGTAAGGCTAAATTTTAGTTAATAGCGTCTTGATGGTATTATTTATTCGCTAATACGCACATAAATAGAGAATACATGAGCAATTTTGATTTGCATGCCATTTCGATAAAGGATATTACCCAAACCAGCTTATTGACCTGCTTGCCCAATGAGACGATGCATGACGCGGCGGTCAAAATGGTGGAACGGAACTGTAGTGCTATCTTGATTGCGGTGGACGATGAAATCATCGGTATCTGGACGGAAAGGGATGTATTGAAATTTGACTTCTCTTCGCCGGATGCACGTTCTACACCTGTATCTGAAGGTATGAGTAGTCCGGTTATCTGTGTTAATGAAAATGCGAGCCTGGAGGAAGTTTCGCTTAAATTTAAAAAAGATGGCGTTCGCCATTATGTCGTAATCGATGATCACGGCAAGCAGCGGGGCATTATTTCTCAAACTGATGTGATCAAGAAACACAATTTTGAATTTTTCCTGGTTTTAAAAACGGCGGGCAGTGTATTAAAACCGATTCCGCCGATGATCCAATCAACGCAGAGCATGGCACAAGCGAGCAAGCTTATGCATTCTTCGCATTCGGATGCGATAAGAGTTGAATTTCCCGATGAATCAGTCGGCATTCTGACTGAGCGGGATGTGGTCAAGGCGCTGGCTTCTTTAATGCTGAATCCAATCGTTGCGGATCATGCAAGCAGTGATCTGGTTACCGTTAATGAGCATGAAAGCCTTTACCACGCCAAGAAAATTATGCTTCTAAACGGTTTTCGGCATCTTGGTGTCAGTGACAATAAAGATAATTTAATCGGTATTATCAATCTGACTGACATATTGGCGGGATTTCGCAGCACCTATGTCGAAGAACTTAAAGAATCCTTGGCGCACAGGGACGTATTGTTAAGAGATTCGTTAAAGAGCCTGGGCTTGGCGAAAAAGATTATTGATAATACCCAGGAAGGCGTTATCACCACCGATAAGTATGTGGTCATTCAGACCTGTAATGCCGGTTTTACCAAAATTACCGGTTACACGGAAGAGGAAGTTATCGGTAAAACCCCCGGCATTATTAGTTCGGGACGGCATGATAAGAACTTTTATTATGCGATGTGGGAAAAAATCAACAAATACGGTTTCTGGCAAGGTGAAATCTGGAACCGGCGCAAAAACGGCGAGGTTTATCCTGAGTTGCTGACCATTACCGAAATTCGGGATGATGAAACCAATGAGATCAGTAATTACGCGGCCATTTTTAGCGATATTAGCCAGTTAAAAAGCGATGAGGAAGAAATCAAGCGACTGGCTTTCTATGACCCGTTAACCGAATTACCCAATCGGCGTTTATTGAATGATCGCTTGGCCCAGGAGTTGGCGATTACCGGAAGATCAGGCAAAAACGGCGCGCTTTTATTTATCGATCTCGATCATTTCAAGAATATTAATGAAACCCTCGGGCACTCGGCCGGGGACAGGGTTCTTGTGGAAGTGGCTTACCGATTAAAGCAGCGTGTCAGGGATTGCGACACGGTCGCCCGTATCAGCAGCGATGAGTTTGTGGTTATTTTAACCGAATTGAACGAGCAGATAGAACTGGCCTGCAATGAGGCCCGGTATATTGCGGAAAAATTGCAACAGACTATTTGCCAGGTTTATTCGGTCATGAACCACAAACTTTATATTTCTTCCAGTATCGGCATTGCGATGTTCTCCGAGAACTCCGACATACCCCCGGACGACTTGCTTAAACAGGCCGGTACAGCGATGTATCGCGCTAAAGAAAGCGGTCGTAATATGTTGCAGTTTTTTCAGGACAGTATGCAGGAAGCTGCGATGGAAAGGATGCTGATCGAAAAAGAATTGCGGCAGGCGTTGGATGAAAATCAGCTGTCCTTGTATTATCAGCCGCAGGTTGATTATCACGGCACTCTTATGGGGGCGGAAGCCCTTATTCGCTGGAATCACCCGAAAAAGGGTTTTATTCCGCCCGATAAGTTTATTCCTATTGCGGAAGAATGCGGCCTGATTCAGGCGGTGGGTGCCTGGGTGCTTGAGCAGTCATTTATTCATCTTAGGCAGTGGGATAGGCTGCAAGTGCATTTGCCGCATCTGGCGATTAATATCAGTCCGAGGCAGTTCTATCATGATGATTTTATGGGCATACTTGGCAGGCTTGTTAAACAGTACCAGATCAGTCCGTCAAGAATCATGCTGGAATTTACCGAAGGGCTGTTGATGAATGATGTCGATGTCGCTATCGATAAAATCAAGCAATTGAAAAAATTGGGCTATACCTTTTCAATAGACGATTTCGGCACCGGATATTCATCATTGAGTTATCTGAAACATTTGCCGGTGGATCAGTTAAAAATTGATAAATCCTTTGTTGAGGATATTACTAAAAATGAAGATGATGCCGTTTTTGTGGGTACCATTATTGCGATAGCCCGGCATATGAATCTGGGTGTTGTTGCGGAAGGTGTTGAATCGAAAATGGAGCTGGAGTTTTTAAAACAAAATGGATGTCTTTGTTATCAGGGCTATTATTTCAGTAAGCCATTGCCGGAAGGCCAGTTTTTTGAGCACTGGTTGAGAAAGGCGAAGCAATAATTTAATGAAATATCACAATAGCTTTTAACTGCATGGGGAGTAAAAATGAAAATTGATTTTTTGGGTTCAGCGCACTTTGCAGGGTTGCTAAGGAAAACGTTAGGTGGCTTGATTGTGATGATGTTCCTGTTGATTTCAGGATGCGCTACGCTTGGTCATGAGTTCCCGGCAGGCCAGGTATCGGCCATTAAGATAGGGGAAACCACCCAGAATGACATCTATACCACGTTTGGGGCTCCCTGGAGAACCGGTCTTGATAGCGGTATGAAAACATGGACTTACGGAAACTACTATTACAGTTTGTTTAGCGACGGCAGCACCGAAGATCTGGTTATTAAATTCGATAAGCGTGGTGTTGTTGCATCGTTTGTGTTTAATACTACCAAGCGCTCGAAATAAGCTGTAACTTTAGATGCAGGAGGGGTTTTAAAGTACCTCCTGCGTATCTTTACGGGTTTATATCCAAAGCCAATGCCTCGGCGACTTTGATGCCATCCACAGCCGCAGAAAGAATCCCACCCGCATAGCCCGCTCCTTCTCCTGCCGGATATAGCCCTTTGATATTCATGCTTTGGTAATGCTCATTGCGTTTGATGCGAATAGGCGATGAGGTACGGGTTTCGACACCCGTCAATACCGCATCCTTCATCGCAAAGCCCTTTATCTTTTTATCAAAAGCGGGGATGGCTTCGCGTATCGCAGCTATCGCGTAATCAGGCAAAGCCGAACTGAGGTCGCATAAATGAACGCCCGGCGTATACGAGGGTTGTACCGAACCCAGCGCCGAAGAGGGGCGTTTGGCGAGAAAGTCGCCAACCAGTTGCCCCGGTGCCTCATAGGTTTCCCCGCCCAATTTGAAGGCACCCGCTTCCAGGTGGCGTTGAAAATCGATGCCTGCCAACGGATGGCCGGGATAATCGTCAGGCGTAATGCCGACAACAATGCCGCTGTTGGCATTGCGCTCGTTACGCGAGTATTGGCTCATGCCATTGGTGACCACATGTCCCGGTTCAGAGGTAGCAGCTACCACGGTGCCGCCGGGACACATGCAAAAGCTGTACACAGAGCGCCCGTTGCTACAGTGATGTACCAGCTTGTAATCGGCAGCACCCAGTAACGGATGACCGGCATTGCTGCCAAACCGGCATGTGTCGATCAATGACTGCGGATGTTCTATGCGAAAGCCGATCGAAAAAGGCTTGGCTTCAATATAAACGCCTCGATCATAGAGCATTTTAAAGGTGTCGCGCGCACTATGTCCGACCGCCAGCAGCACATGATCAGTGTTAATGGTTTCCCCGCTGGCGAGGGTCACGCCGCGAACCTGTCCGTTATCAATGATGATGTCGTCAACCCGGTTTTGGAAGCGGATTTCTCCGCCTAGCGATTCGATAGTCGCGCGTAGTTGTTCGACTACGGTGACTAGCCTGAAGGTGCCGATATGAGGCTTGCTGACATGGAGAATTTCAGGCGGCGCACCGGCTTTGACAAATTCAGTCAGTACTTTGCGTCCGTAGTGATTCGGATCCTTGATTTGGGTGTGCAACTTACCGTCAGAAAAAGTACCGGCGCCGCCTTCGCCAAACTGCACATTGGATTCAGGGTTAAACACGCCCTTGCGCCAAAGGCCGAAAGTGTCTTTGGTGCGTTCCCGCACCTCTTTTCCCCGCTCCAGAATGATCGGTCGAAACCCCATTTGCGCCAGGATCAAGCCGGCAAAAAGCCCGCAAGGCCCGGTGCCTATGATGACGGGGCGTTGCGCCGGATCTTTTGATGCTTGGGTTACAAAACGATAAGTGCTGTCCGGCGTTAAAGAGATGTGCGGGTCGTCTTGCAAGCGGTTAAGAATGGCCTGTTCGTTCGTGGTTTCAACATCAAGGGTGTAAACAAGCAAGATCGCATTACGTTTTCGCGCATCAAAACCTTGTCGGAATATTGTATAAGTGATGAGTTCTTCTGTGCTGATGCCAAGTCGATCGAGTATGGCGGTTTTGAGCATGTTTTCCGGGTGATCGAGGGGGAGTTTAAGTTCAGTGATTCTCAACATGTAATGTATTCCGATAGGTCCCTGTTACAGAACCGACTGTTTTGCTGGTGGCAGTGTAAAATAATGTTTATTATTTTACCTTAATGAGGCTTTTCTTGTTAGCTGGACATAATGATGGTGAATTTACGTTAAAGTGAGGGCTGCAAATGACACTCGGAAAGTTATTGACGGCAATGGGCGTCATTTTGGTGGTTATCGGGCTTGTTGTTAGTTATGCGCCCTGGTTGATTAGCTGGTTTGGCAGATTGCCCGGCGATATACGCATTGAGAATGAGCAACGGTTTGTGTTGATCCCGATTACCTCCATGCTTATTGTCAGTATTATTTTAACGCTAATTGTGAATCTTTTTTTTCGTAAATAGTGAACTACCTAGCATTATTTTTACATTCTATTTGTCGGGCACCCCGAGTTCTTGTAGAATGTTTTAATTAAGTACTGCAGTGCTCATAATAAGTGTAATTTGGAACAAGAATGGAAATATCACAAGAATTGCTACAGAAAAAAATTCTGATTGTAGATGATGCAGCTTCAATGCGGACACTAACCAAAGCCATTCTGCGAGAGGCCGGATTTACCCACGTTTTTGATGCGCCGGGTGGAGAGGAAGCAATGTTAATGATGAGGAAGGTAAAGATTAATATTGTGGTATGTGACTGGAACATGCCGGGAATGAGTGGGCTCGATTTGTTTAAGGCTGTAAAAGGCGATGCTAAATTAGAAACCCCACCTTGGATCATGCTGACGTCTTCATCGGAAGGGGATAAGGTGAAGGAAGCCATTATGGCGGGCATAACATCTTATATCGTGAAGCCCTTTAAGCCGGATAACTTGGTCAAACAAGTCGTAGGCAAACTTTCTTAAAGCTTTCGCTCCTCGGCAATTGCTCTGCATCCATGCAGTTCTGCTCACGCCCTTACCTATATCCCTATAGATAATACGTTAGAGCCGGTTGCCAAAAACAAAAAAGCCCCATTCGCAACAGTAGATTGCGAATGGGGCTTTTTTTATGGCTGATTTACTTTTATGGATGGCTTAACTGTCGGCACACGCCTTTTACCGACATTCTTCTTGTCCCTGTCCCTGATTTTGACTTTTTCGACGGCAGCTTTTTTAGGTTCTATTTTCTTTTTGCCGCCCGTTGCCTTTCCGGAAGCTTTAAGTTTTTTAGGGCCTTTATACTTACCCTCCAATTCTTTGATATTGCGGTGTTTGAATTTCTGTTTCAAAAAGCGCTCAATACCGGACATTAAGTTCCATTCGGTATGCTTTACCAGCGCAATCGTCAGGCCCAGTTCATCGACCCGGCCTGTCCGGCCTATGCGATGTATATAATTAATGCCGTTTCTCGGCACATCAAAATTAATGACCAGATTGATGCCTTTGATGTCCAGGCCGCGAGCGGCAAGGTCGGTGGCCAGCATGACTTTGACTTCGCCTTCGCGAAATAATTCCATCATCCGGTTGCGGTCTTTTTGATCCATTTCTCCATGCAGCACACCAACGCGGAGTTTTTGTCCCCGTAACGGCCCGCGAAGAGCATCCGCCTGAATCCTGCTGTTGGTAAAGACCAGCGCCTTATCATAAGTCTCATTTTGCAACAGCCAGGTCAGCAGTTTTAGTTTGTGATCATTGTCGTCGGCCAGCACAATTTGCTGCTCGATGTTACGGTGTCCGTCATGCAGCGTATTTAAGGCAACGACTTCATGATTTTTTAGCACCCTGTCAGCCATTTTGATGACGCCGAAATGGGTCAAGGTGGCAGAAAACAGCAGGGTTTGTCGCTGCGCGTTGCAACTGTTGGCGATAGTCAGTACGTCTTCGCTAAAGCCCATATCAAGCATGCGATCGGCTTCATCCAGTATCAACACTTCCAGATTGCTAAAGTCCGGAATCTCTTGCTCCATCAGTTCCAATACTCTGCCTGGAGTCGCAATAACAATTTCCGTGTTTCTGCGGAGCATGTTTTGCTGTAGCCTAAAATCATCGCCACCGGTAATCAGGCCTGTTTTCAGGTCGGTAAATTCGGTCAATTGTTGGCAGTGCTTAAAAATCTGCTGAGCCAATTCCCGGGTCGGAGTCAGTATCAAGGCCCGCACACCGGATTTTCCGGAGGGCAGGGTTAACAGATGATGCAGTGTAGGTAGCAAGAATGCGGCGGTTTTTCCGCTGCCTGTCTCGGCGCTAACCAGCAGGTCTTTGTGTTCCAGAGCAAGTGGAATCGACTGTAGTTGCACAGGTGTAGGCTGTTCAAAGCCGAGCTTTTTAACGGCCGACAGCAGTTGTTCATCTAGCGACAGGCTTGAAAATGATGGGGTTTTGTCTATTGGATTAGAGTGCATGAATCTTTAAGTAGTTGCTAAAGTGCAAGGATGATGGGAATCAATCTTTGCGGGTATTATAGACTTTTTGCGGTCAGGGTTATGATTAAATAACTATTCATTGCAAATCGGTTTTTTAGCTTTTAAGCTAGATTAAAAGTAGGGATAACATCCCCGCGTCTACATAGATCAGGAAAAACCATGATACCAATTAGAGATACAGCGCCCTGCCATTCAAGGCCTTTAGTCACGTGGGGGATAATGGCGATTTGTATTGTTGTTTTTGTGACGATGAAATTGATGCCCGATCCGTTAAGTTTGCGGCTCCTTAACCTTTACGGCATGGTGCCTATTCGCTATACCAATCCATATTATGGGTTGCCTTTCGATGGCTATTTGTCTTTTCTGACCAGCCTGTTTCTGCACGGAAACTGGCCGCACCTGATCATGAACATGTGGTTTTTATGGATATTCGGCGATAACGTAGAAGATAGAATGGGCCGCTTGCCATTTTTGATTTTTTATTTGGCATGCGGTCTTTTGGCTACTTTTTTGCAATGGTTGTTCGATCCAAACCTTGCCATTCCCGTTGTCGGCGCATCAGGCGCTATAGCCGGTGTATTGGCGGCTTATTTTTTTCTATATCCGCTTGAACGCGTTGTGGTGTGGATTCCTATACTATTTTTACCTATAGTCATTCATGTCCCGGCGGTTGCTTTTTTAGGGTTATGGGTTTTGATTCAATTACACAGTGCGACAACGGCAATGCTATTTGGCGGTGTTGCTGTCGATGTGGCCTGGTGGGCGCATTTAGGCGGCTTTATTGCCGGTTCTGTTTTATATCGGTTGTTTCTTCGTAAAGACCCAGCCGAAAAAAATGAATTATTTTGACGGTGTTAAGGTATAATTTGCCGCTTCAAAAAGCGGTTTTATTGACAACACACTAGGGTCGGGAGTCATTTTCTGGCTAAAAAGCCCCCTTAAGTTCTATCAGGAAATTGAAAGTAATATGAAAAAAGTTAACGTTGCGTTGGTCAGGCTACTTCAGTTTGTAGTTTTTGTGGTGTCCGTATTCATGGTAATAGTCTATTTTGGCGCCATGGTTTTATTGCCTTTGGATGCCGTTGTATTGCTGATAAAGCTGATGGGAGTTGTCGGGCTTAACGGTTTTATCGCAGCCTTTATCGCCATCCCTGTTGTTGGTTATTTAGGCTTGATGGTTTACAAAACACCAGGGCTTTGCAAAATGGTGGTCGATGCGGGTGTTGACCTGATTAAGACAGGTAAAACCAGAGTTGAAGCGTTTAATGAAATTGCCGATGCGGTAAAAGCTTAGTTTTTTCGATTATTCGCATTCAAAAAGGCGTGTCGGTTTCGACACGCCTTTTTTTGTGCCTGTTACTTTTCCGAACGCCTTCTCCGCGATGCCCAATAAAAAATCAACGTTCCTAACGCGGCAACCAAGTGTTTTAGCGAGTGCCCGCTGAGCAAGCCAAAAGCGCTGTAAAGCCGGGTATCGGCAAGCATAAATTAGAGAGAGTGGAAAAACAAAAGACAGATATTAATCGCTCTTGTATGATTAGGTACACCTTGTTATTTCATGGAGTCCCCTTATGCCTATCCTGCTTGCATTAATCGGTTTCATCATCCTTGTCGCGCTGCTTTTTATCGGCATTTACAATCGGCTCGTCAACTTACGCAACGGCGTTAAAAATGCTTTTTCCCAGATAGATGTTCAACTGACCCGGCGCTACGACCTGATACCGAATCTGGTTGAAGCCGTTAAAGGGTATATGAAGCACGAGAGGGAAACGCTGGATGCCGTTATCAGCGCGCGAAATGCAGCGGTAACCGGGCTTAAGGCTGCCGGGGCAAATCCTTCCGATCCAGAAGCGATCAGGCAGTTGGCAAGCGCTGAGGCTACGCTTCAGGGCAGTCTGGGCAAAATGTTTGCCTTGGCCGAGGCTTATCCCGATCTCAAAGCCAATCAGAACATGATGCAATTTCAGGAAGAGCTGGCCTCTACCGAAAACAAAGTGGCTTTTGCCCGTCAGGCTTTTAATGACGCGGTTATGACTTACAACAACGGCCGGGAGAATTTCCCCAACAATATCCTGGCAGGCATGTTTAATTTTAATCCCGCCGAGCACCTGGAAATAGAGGCCCCGGAAAAACGGCAGGTTCCGAAAGTTTCTTTTACTTAAAACCGCTTCGGTGAAGCAGATGAATTTCTTTCAAAGCCAGGATGATGCCCGCCGCAAGACCCGCTCCCTGATTCTGATGTTCATGCTGGCCGTGATTGCGATCGTTGCGGCGGTTAATCTGGTGATAACGGCGCTGATCATTAATGTGGGTGATGAAGCGGGAGCTGCAACACTTCCCGATTTCAACTGGATCATGAACAACTTGCCGTTGGTGGCGAGTATCTCACTGGCTACTATCGGCTTTATTAGCCTGTCCAGCCTTTACAAGATTGCATCGTTGAGCTCAGGCGGCGGCAAAGTTGCGCGCAGCCTGGGCGGTACGCTGATCACCGCAGAGAGCAAAGACCCGCTACGCCGCCGTTTGTATAACGTCATTGAAGAAATGGCGATTGCTTCGGGTATTCCGATGCCGGAAGTTTACGTCCTGGAGCAGGAGTCGGCGATTAACGCTTTTGCGGCAGGATTTACCACCGGCGATGCCGCAGTGACCGTCACTAGCGGCACGCTGGAAACGCTTACCCGAGACGAATTGCAAGGTGTAATCGGCCACGAGTTCAGTCATATTCTCAACGGCGATATGCGGCTGAACACGCGGCTGATGGGTTTTTTGTTCGGTATTCTGGTCATCGGCCTGATCGGCAGGGCGGTATTGAACAGCGCCCGTTACGGCAATATCCGTTCCGACAGTTCCCGGCGTGACGGTGCGGCGGCTATTTATCTGGCCGGTTTAGGGCTGTTTTTGATCGGCTATATCGGTGTTTTTTTCGGCCAGTTGATCAAAGCGGCGGTATCACGGCAGCGTGAATTTCTGGCCGATGCTTCAGCGGTACAATTTACCCGGCAGACCCAAGGCATTGCGGGGGCGTTAAAAAAAATAGCCGCCGCTCAGCAAGGCTCGGAACTCCAGAGAGTAGACACTGAAGAAGTCAGCCACATGCTGTTTGCCACCGGCGCATCATTCAGTTCATTGCTGGCTACGCATCCGCCTTTGATTCAGCGCATCAAGGCCTTGGAGCCGAATTTTGAGGAGTCGGAAATAGACCGGCTTGCCGGGCAAATGCTTGGACAAACTCAAAACGGCCCGGAAGTGACCGAAGAAAGTTCATCAACAGCCGGTTTTGCGCCACAATACTTTGTCGTAACACCGGCGACAGTGACCGAAACGGTGGGCATGCCCGATGAAGGACACATACAGCTTGCCTCAACCCTTCGCCAGTCGATACCCGAAAATCTTTATCGCGCCGCCCATTCCGGCACTGATGCCTTGCCATTAGTCTTGGCATTGCTGCTGGATGCAAACAAAGCCGTGCGCCGAATCCAATTAGATTTGATTGCCGAACAATTAGGCGGAACGACGGTGATGGCCGCCGAAACACTGCAATTGGAAATACAAAAGTCGGGCCCTGAATTTCGCCTACCCTTATTGCAAATCGCCTTTCCCCTCATTAAAAACCGGCCGCTGGAGCAGCTTGAACGCATAGCCGGCTTGGTACAGCGATTGATCGAGGTTGATGGCGTTGTCGATACGTTTGAGTTCGCCTTGTCCCGCGTGTTAAAAACCCATTTGAATGATGCCGCTCACCCGCAACACCGGCATGGCAATCTTCGTTTGACGCAGTTGCCGGAAGCTGTCGGCACGTTGTTTTCGGTCATGGCAAAACAAGGCCATGCTGAAGTCGATGCCGCCTACCAAAAAGGCATGGAATGTCTGGGACGCCATGAGCAGCGTATAAAAATGTTGATCGATACAAAACAATGGCCGGATTATGAGCCGTCCCAGGATTGGGTGTCTGCCACCGATGCTGCGTTGAATCAGCTGGACGGACTGCAAGTGCTAGATAAACAAGCCCTGGTTTCCGCGCTGGTGTTGACGCTATCTCATGACGGCAAAGTCAGTCCTCATGAAGCGGAACTGCTAAGAGCAATATGCGCAACCCTGCATTGTCCGTTGCCGCCGTTTGTTTTCGATGCCAATGGCATCTAGATTATTTGTGGTATATTCTCAATAAAGCTGTACGGGTTGTCTAAAAGCTCAGTTAAACCGGCGCTTAGACAAAATAATAAAAAAATCAATTTAAGGCGGTAAACAAATATGTCAGCAATAATTTATATTCTAACGGTTCTCTATGTAGTTTATGTCGTCTATACCGTAGTAACCGATCGTGAAAAAGACACATGATTGGCGTTGTTATCTTCTTGATAACTTGAAGAAGAATAATAGGTTGGCATTCGCAAATTCACCAACCTGTGGGCGGTAAACTTAAGGGGTCTAATATGCTCTCAAGCCATCTCACTGCCCCTGATCAGGTAACTAGCGAAATTAAATGATTTACCGATTCTTAGCCGACTCCGTTCTTGTTCTCCATCTCCTGTTTATCGGTTTCGTCATTTTTGGTGGGTTGCTTGCGCTTCGCTCTCCCTGGATCGCGCTGGCTCATATACCGGCGGCCTGCTGGGGTGCATTCATTGAATTGACTGGAGGGCTGTGTCCGCTTACGGTGATGGAAGTCGGGCTTCGTCGGATTGCCGGTGACGCCGGTTATTCAGGTAGCTTTGTTGAGCATTATCTCTTGCCCGTCATCTATCCTGCCGGACTTACGAGAGACATTCAATTTGGGCTGGCGGGTATGGTAATACTCATCAACGTTGCGATATATGGCCAGCTTGTTTATCGATGGCAGGTTTCCCGATCAAAATAGTCGGTGAAGCAAGTAACAACAGGTAAGGCAGGCTGCGGATTCCCTGATTTTTTCAGGCTTGATTGTTAAAAATCCATCTTGCTGGTTGATTTCAACAGATGCTCGGCCAATTGTTTACCGGCCTCGATCAAGGGGTGAATGACAAAAGTAGCTCCGAATCGATACAGTTCACTTTCCTCATCGTTATGAAAACAAACGGTACCGATACTGCCGGCGAATTGGAGGTTTTTCAGTTGTTTGATCGACGATGATCTTGCTTCGAATTCCGGCATGGTAAGGATAATCCCTTTGATTTTTTCCAAGGGCAGTGTCTCCCACAGCGCAGAGTCTTCGGCATCACCGTAAATCACCCTTCGCCCGTCGGCAAGCAAGTTTTTTAGATTGATTGGGTCGGCATCCAACCCCAGTACACGCATATCCTGCTGCTTAAAAGCGAGATATGCCGACATACCGGTGCGTCCCATTCCCACTACCAGCCATTCCGCTCCCCCGATGCTGCTGGGTAGTCTGTCCAGATGTTCGACTTTACGTTCAAAACGAACTAATCCCGGTTCCAGAAAGGAAAAGATACGGTGCGAAAACCGATTTAATGGTGCCGCAATAGCCAAGGAAAGCGCAACCGCCAGACCGATGACAGCTTCCCAAGCGGGGGGAAGTAGTTCCGCCTTGACGACGACACTCGAGGTGATCAATGCAAACTCACTGTAGGTCATCAACGCCAGTGCGGAAACAAAAGCCGTGCGTGCGCGTAACCCGACCAGCAAAAATAACGCAAAGAAAAGTATGCCTTGCAACGGCAATAGAGATAGAAGCTCAAACACCTGTATAACTTCGTCATAACCCGGCAAATCGGCCAAGCCGATTTGAAGGAAAAATGCGGCTAAAAAGGTTTCTTTTAACCCCCATAGTTTTTTAGAAAGATCGTCTATGTCGGGGTGTCCAGCCAGCATAACGCCCATCAGCAAGGCGCCAATATCGCTGGAAATACCGACCTTTTGCGCCAATACGCCGCCTGCCAATGCCAGTACGATGCCCAATAACAATTTCAATTCATCGTCGCGGCTGGCGCTAAGCAACCGATATGCCAATGGGCGAAGCAAAGGCAGCAGCAACAGACAAAGCGCCCAAGGCGACGGTTGTTTATTATTGGCGACAGCCAGCAGTCCTATGGCAACAATATCCTGCAAAATTAATATACTTAGCACATCCCGGCCGTATAAAGTGGAAAGCTCGCCGCTATCTTCCAACACTTTAATCGCGAGAACTGTACTGGAAAAAGCCAAGCTCACGCCTATCACTAAGCCGCCGGTAACCTGCCCATTAAAGCCGAAGTAGACCAGCGCAGAAACCAGGGTGACGACAAGCAAGTGCAAGGTGCCGACACTAAGCACTTCGCGTCGTAACAGCGAAGAAAGCTTCAATTTCAGGCCGACCGTAAACAATAGCAATTCAATACCGATATCCGCTAAATGACTGAGCGTATCGTTGGATTCAACGCCGGAAAAATTTAAAACATATCCCGCCATCAGGTAGCCTACCAAGGGGGGTAAATGTAATCGGCTGGTTACCAAGCCTGCCAGATAAGCAGCACCAACCCAAATTAATTCCATAATTAAATCCTGTTTCTATAAGTCCAATTGACAGCTATGATAGCGCAGTTTCCGTTTAAAATCAGGATGTCATGGCAAATAACTTAATGTGATTTGGAGAGGGGATGTACGGTAAGAATACCCCGGATGCCGCACAATGTTTTATCTGGGTCCGGGTATTTGATTCTTCGACTTAGTAAAAATACTCCCCTATGGATGCGTATTTAGTCGTATCGTGCGCATAAAGCTTGTAAGTAATCAGGAACGCTTTTACACTGAAAACTTGAAGTTGAGGCGACAAAGGGGATCATATGGTTAATAAGATAATCCACGATGCACTGATGATTTGGGTAACCATTGAACCGATTGGGACTGTTGTGCTTTTTTCGGCGCTTACTTCCAGGCTTTCGCCAACAGAACGCAGGAAAACTGCAACAATGGCGATTGCTTATTCGGCTATCATCTTGCTCTGCGCAATTCTTGTTGGGCAAATCATTCTCACTGCCATGGGCATTCAACTTATTTCGTTGCAAATTGCCGGCGGTATCATTTTGTTTCTTTTTGGCCTCCAGATGATTTTCGGCCGAATGGTAACCGCTTTCAGTCAGCCTGAGGCTGGACATGATATTGCGGTGTTTCCGCTGGCGATACCTTCCATTGTGGGGCCGGAATCTATTATGGTGGTGATTTTACTCACTGACAATTACCTCCACTCCATCGCCACGCAGGCGATAACTGCGGGTGTAATGCTCGGCGTCCTGGCAGTCACTTACGTGTTAATGCTTCTCGCAGAGCATCTTCTGCGTATCATTGGGAAAAACGGCGCTGCGATACTGGAGCGTATTATGGGAATAATCCTCGCCACACTGTCAGTAGATTTAATTATAGATGCGTTTGCCGGCATTCTTCAATGGACTATTCCAAAGCCATAACTGTATGCGGGTGAAGCATAGGAGCAAGAGGAGGTAGGTCAGAGCGGATCTAATTTTTATGTTAATTTAAGTGGAGGATATGACGATGTCTATTGGTGAATTTTGCAATCGCGAAGTAGTGTTCGCGACCAGAGAAATGAGTCTACCGGAAGCGGCGCAATTGATGCGCGAATACCATGTCGGCGATCTGGTGGTCGTCGATGAGATTGACGGTAAGCGGATGCCGGTCGGTATTGTTACGGATCGCGATATGGTTATCGAGGTTATCGCTAAATCCCTGGATATCGATGAGTTTAGCGTGGGAGACATCATGGGGTCGCAACTTGTCAGTGTGCAGGAAAAAGACGGTGTATTTGAAACGATTCGACTGATGCGCACCAAAGGCGTCCGCCGCATCCCGGTGGTTAATCAGGAAGGAGGGCTTGTAGGCATTATGTCGGCAGACGATATTCTGGATCTTCTGGCCGAGGAGATGACCGAATTAGCCAAGGTCGCTCCGCGCGAGCGGGAGCGAGAGGCTAAAACAAAAAGCTTATTAACGTAGGGCGATTATCGTTCCCACGCTGGAGTGCTCATCTTTATGCACCAGTGCCCGCAGGTCTCCGGTAAGGATACAAGGGCCGTCTTCGCTCAATTTCCGTTGTTGCCTAAAGACGGCTTTGTTGCAATGGGAGTGCAAGCTTTGCTTGCGCTTGCAGGCGAAGCCTGCACTCCAGCTATCAGAGCAGCCACTTGGACAGCCTTTGCGCGGCTACCCGCAGAAGATGTGTGTAACGATGAGCGCTGGAGTGGGGAGTAATGAAAGTGTGGCTAAAAAAAACCTTCATCGCTTATCAACGATGAAGGTTAACCCCTGTAAATAGCTATGTTTTGATCGTATCGACTACATCTATCAATATTCAGTTTCCGATATTTTTTGAGTTGGCCTTAATTCCGTAAATTGAATAAACAACGATGATGATTAAATACACGCTAAGCGCGGTGATAAATTCACTGGGTTTCTCGCCTGAAGCTTGAGGAATCGTATGGCTGTTAACGATATGGGCAGCTAAAGGAGCGACCGGTGAACTTTCCTGATTCAGCGCTATTTTGCCCGGTGTAGTCATCTTCGGCTCTTCCTGAACTTCAACAGCGAAAACATTAAACGACAAGGTTAATACGGCCAGGTAAGTTAAGATGCTTTTCATGTTCATTGTTGCACGCTCGTGAAAAATAAAGTTGACTGAAAAAAGATAGCGATACGAAACTATTATCAGTTTATTTCACTATGAAGACAACGTTTTTTTATGGGCGTTTATGTCGAATGGGATGAGGATGAGTTTTATCCATCCAAGTTGATATTGATGCGCTCGCTGCATTCAGCGCATCTTACAAATTCTCCGCATTTAGCAGAATGACTTCAATCTCTTCGGTAATTTCTTCCTGGCGATAAATCTGGGATTTTCTTTGCAGCTTTACGGTTTCATCATCCAGATGATTCACCGCGCCTTCCAGATGTTGCAACCGGCTGTGATTTTCAGCCATCAGCGAGATATAAAAAATTTCATGCAGCACGGCAAATAAGTAATGATCGAGCAAGTCTGCAAAAAACTCGCCGGGTTCCAGATTGAGTATCGGCGGGTTGCCATAATGAAAGGTTCTCTCATTTGGCTGATTAAACGGCGGAAACACCTGTCGCTGGCTGATCTGATTGGATGCGTTATCGTGATAAACAACGGTCAGTTGTAATGTAGCGGTAGATTTGCCGTGCAATGCGCTGATGGTGTCAATCAGGCGGTTAATGATCGTAGGTACTTCTTCGGCGACATTGGCGCCTTCGAGCGTCGCGACGACTTCGGTGGCAATGTCCTCCTGCCGGTTACAAAGTCGGCTGCCGATCGCAATAACGCCGGTATACGCTTTAGCGGCGACGGCATTAATCAGGCTTTCGTTAAAATCGCCGCAAAAGCCGCGTTCCGCGCCCAGCAAAATACAGAGTTGCGCGGCGTTGTGGTCAGCCGTCAGGCCGGGATAAAAATCCAGGAAATCCAGCGCCGCGCGTTCGATATTAGCCACGGCTTGCCCCTGCATGGTTTTAAAACGCAGCAGTTTGTGGATTTCGATGAAAGCCAGGTTTTTCATCGAATTTAAAATGCTGCGTATCTCTTTTAACTGGGTGATATGCAGTTGCAGTTCGCGGCTTAAGCTCATGACGGTGGTGCCGGGTTGACGTTAATCCATTCGCCGAGCGCTTGCCGCCACTGCTCTTGGCTGCTTTCCAGCGTCAGTGTCGCGGCTTTAATACCCTGCTCAATGCGAACCAGGATCTCGGCAATGTCTTCAGGATCTGTCTGGTTAAACAGCCCTGCATTAAACGCGGTCAGCCAAGCCAGTTGAAAAAGGTTGCTGTGCGGAACCAGTCGATCCTGCTTTAGTATTTCCCGCAGCAGCCGACCCCGTTTGATTCGCGCTTCCATCGACGCTTCCAGACGCTGACCGAAACGGGTGAAGGCTTCCAGCTCCAGAAATTGCAGGTAATCCAGTTTCATTTGCCCGGCCTGATCGCGGATGCTGATGTCCTGGGCCTTGCCGCCTATCCGCGATACCGAGCGGGTGATGTCGATGGCCGGGCGAAACCCCGACACGAACAGGTCGTTATCCAGATAGATTTGCCCGTCGGTAATGGAAATCAGGTTGGTCGGAATGTAGGCGGCAATTTCGCCCTGCTTGGTTTCGATGATCGGCAAGGCGGTCATGCTGCCGCCGCCGTTTTCGGCATTCAAGCAGGTCGAGCGTTCCAGCAGGCGCGAATGGACAAAGAAAATGTCGCCCGGATAGGCTTCGCGGCCCGGCGGTCTTCGCAGCAATAAAGACAGTTCCCGATAAGTTCTGGCATGAGTAGACAAGTCATCGTAAATGATCAGGGTATCCCGGCCTTGCGCCATCCAGTATTCGGCCAGCGCACAACCGGCAAACGGGGCGATATATTGCAAGCCGGGCAGGGCGCTGGCTTCGGCAACCACGCACACGGTGTAGTCCAGCGCGCCGTGCTGCTTCAAGGTTTCCAGGGTGCTGACCACGGCAGAGCGTTTCTGGCCGATCAGCACGTAGATGCACAATACATTTTTGCCTTTTTGATTAATAACGGTGTCGATGGCAATTGAAGTCCTGCCCAGACCTTCATCGCCGACGATCAATTGCCGCTGTCCTTTGCCGATAGGAATCAGGGTGTCGATGATTTTTATGCCGGTGTACAGCGGCTTATGGACAAAATCACGGGCGATAATCGCGGGCGAACCTTTTTCCATGTTTTCGCGCCCTGCATGGGGCGGTGAAGCGAGTCCGTCCAGCGGCGTTCCCAGCGGATCGATAACCCGGCCCAAGAACTCGTTGCCGACCGGTATGCTGAGCGAGTGCTTGGACAGATGAACCGTGGTGCCTGCGGTCAGGGCTTCGGTTTCATACAGTAAAATCGCACCGATCCGGTCGCGGTTAAGGTCGAAGACCATGCCCCGGCTGCCGTCGGCAAAAACCAGGATGTCCTCGATAGCCGCGGACGGTAAGCCCTTGATCCAGCTGATGCCGTCGCCGATGGAGACCACCGTGCCTTGTTCGATAATACGCAGCCCCGGCTGATAGTTAGCCAGCCACTCGGCCTGTTTGTCCAGTAAGCTGTCCGTTGGTGCCGGAGCGGCATCGGCTGCGTTCTCACTCGGGAGCGTGGGAACGATGAGCGCTGTATCATTCCGGTTCATTGGCAATCTCGGCAAAACCGGTCAGTTCGTGTTGCAGGTTGGCGTTTAGCACCCAAGCGCCGATGTCCATGCGCAGACCGGCGATCAGCGCTTTATCCTGATGATATTGAAAATTGATTTGGCTGTTGATTAACGCATCCAGCTTTTGTTCCAGTTGTTGGCGCATTTCAATGGGTAGCGGATAGGCGCTGGTTATTTTGACAGGCACCGATTTTTTAGTGCCGAACATGGTCAGGCATAGCTTGCAGGCTTCCGGCAAGGTTGTTAGGTTGTCCATCAGCAGGGTAAATAAGCGGGCTTCCAGCTCAGGACCGGCGGACTGCTGCAACAGCATTCCGGCAAATTTGGCGCCGTTTCGCAAGGCCTGTTTTTCCGCTTGTTGTTGTAACTCGTGTCGCTGTTTCGACAGCACTACGTTGGCTTTTTGCCGCTCTTGCTCAAGATCGGCATTCAGCTTGTCCAGGTGGGCTTTTCTTTCGGCTTCGAGCTGCCTGTGCAGGGCGGCGATAGCGGCCTGTTTTTCTTGCTCCCATAGCTTTTGCCGGTTTTCATAACGGCTGCATTGTTGTTCCGCCTGCTGTTGCAGGTTTTTTGCGTCGCTAAGCGATTGGTCGATAAACTGCTTACGCTTGGTAATCACTTCCAGCAAGGGCTTGTAAAAAAGCCGTTGCAAAATCCAGATCAGAATCAGGAAATTGATGATTTCAAGAACAAAGGTGGATAGGTTGAATTCCATATGCTTTATTGCCGGTTTAGATGTTTGATAAAAGATTTTTATTCACCACGAAGGCACGAAGAGCACGAAGTTTTAAAAAGCAAATGTTCAAATCTTCGTGCCTCGGCAACTGCTCCTGCGTTGCTCTACCTCCTGCATCCATGCAGTCGTTCGTGGTGAATTCTTTTCGAATCATTTAAGAACGTATTCAAGCAACGGATTTCGAAACAGCACAATCAAAATAATAACCAGACAATAGATAGCCAGCGATTCGATCATCGCCAGGCCTATAAACAAGGTGCGCATAATCGACTGCTCCGATTCCGGTTGCCGCGATAAGGCTTCCAATGCGCTGCCGATGGCCTTGCCCATGGCCAGGGCCGGGAGCATCACTCCCAGCGCGATGCCGATAATAGCGGCGACGCTGGAGCCAAGGACGATTAAGGCAATGTCAGACATAAGTTACTCCGGTGGATTAAGTTGTTGGGATTGTATGGCTCCGGCCACATAGATCAGCGCCAGCATGCCGAAGATATAGGCTTGCACCAGCGCTTCAATGATATGCAGCATTAAAATCGGAATCGGCGCGAGAAATCCTGCCACCAGCAATATTAGCACTGCCGCCATTTCCAGGCTCATCATGTTGCCGAATAAACGGATAGCCAGCGCCAGTGTGCGGGTAAATTCGCTGATAATGTGAAAAGGCAGCAAAATCGGACTGGGACTCAGGTAGTGGCGCAGATAATTTTTCAAACCTTGGGTTTTTATGCCAAACCAATGCACTGATAAGAACACCAGTACCGCCAGTGCCGAAGTCACTGAAAGATCGCGGGTCGGCGAATGCAAACCCGGTATCAAACCGACCAGGTTGGCAATGATCAGAAACAGCCAAAGGGACGCAATAAAAGGCATGATTTGCCGCCCGTGTTCCGGAGCGACGGCGGCAATGGCCTCGTCGATAGCCACCACAATGCCTTCAACAGTGGTCTGCAACTTACCGGGCAGCATGTCCAGATGTCGGGTTGAAAGCCAGGCTATTGCGGTAATCACCAGCATGATTCCCCACGTGGTGATGATCGAGGTACCTATATCAACCGGGCCGAGAGCAAAAGTAAATTCGTTTTCCATGATCCAGCCTAATCTTTAATCAGAAAATACACATTAAAAATCCCAATCACCAACCCGGCAAGCAATAAACTGAGTGTCCAATGCGTCGAATATCCCTCCACCATATCGTCCAACCAGTGTCCTAAATAAACGCCGCCGATAATAGGCAATATCATGACCAGGCCCAGTGTACCGATTGATGGCAGATTCGGTCGAGGTTCATGTCCCGCCTTTTTGATGCGTTTGACCTGGCGCTCAACCTTGTTTTTGAGTTGTTGTCGATTATTCATGACTGCCAGCTGGTTTTACGTTTAAGCATCAACATGCGTTTTAACATGGCCTGTTCCATTCGGTGCAGACTTTCTCGGGTTGCACGCAGATTTTCTTCCTCGGCTATCAACTGCTGCTCCAATAAGGCACTGATCCGTTCGAAGTCGGTGTCGATCAGGAAATGCCGGGTGCTGATCGTCAATTCATTGTTGTTGAAGTAGGCAACCGCTCCCGGCAGCGCCAGATATTGCCAATCTTCTGTCGCCAGACGAAAACGCGCCAGACCGAAAACCAGCGTAGTCATAAACCGCGCATGATGGGCTTGGATGCCGAAGCTGCCCGAAGCGTCCTCGCCGACAAAAGAGGTGACACCAGCGATGCGTTGTTCGTGGCTGGCATCGAACAGGTTCAGTACGAATGGGTTCATCCAGGAAAAACCATTTTGTCCACGAAAAGCACGAAAGGCACGAAATACACTAAACAAATCATTATGTTGTGCTGCATCAGCGATTCAACCTTTGTGTAACAACCTGCGGCATAGCGTTTTTTGAACATTTTCGTGCTTTTCGTGTCTTTCGTGGACGATTCGCTGTTTTTAGGTTCATAGATTGTCCTGCATCGATCCGCGCATATAGCATTGCTCCTCGGATAGCTCATCATACCGTCCGGCCAAAAAAGCTTCGCAATCGGTTAATGTTTGCGCCAGCGGCACTGAAACGCCGGTTTGCTTGGTATGCTCGGCCAAAACTGAAAACGGCTGGGTCAAATAACGTTGCAGTTTACGGGCGCGCATAACGATTTTCCGATCAACTTCAGCCAATTCTTCCATGCCCAGCATGGCGATAATATCTTCCAGTTCATGATAACGCGCCAGATGTTCGCGCACCCCTTTGGCAACCGCATAATGGCGATCTCCCAGAGTATGTTTGTCCATCAGTTTGCTGCTGGAGCGCAACGGATCGACGGCGGGGTAAATGCCTTTACTGGCTTGGTCTCGGGACAGAATAACCGTGGTATCCAGATGGCTGAGGATGGCGCTGACCGCAGGATCGGTCATGTCATCGGCCGGAACGTAGACCGCCTGTACCGAGGTGATGGCGCCTTGCCGGGTGGACAGGATGCGGTCCTGCAACTCGGCGACTTCGGTGGTCAATGTCGGCTGGTAACCCACCGTAGCGGGCATGCGACCCAGCAGGCTGGAAATTTCACTGCCTGCCTGAACAAAGCGAAATACATTGTCGACCACGAATAGCACTTCCTTATGCAGAGTGTCGCGCAGGTATTCGGCATAGGTCAAGGCTGACAAAGCGACCCGAAAACGCACGCCGGGCGATTCATCCATTTGTCCGAATACCATCAGCGTATCGTCCATGCCCCCCGCCTGTTGCATTTCCCTCCATAATTCGTGGGCTTCGCGGATGCGTTCGCCGACCCCGGCAAACACCGAAACGCCTTTATGGATCGCGGAAACGGCATGGATAAATTCCATGACCAGCACGGTTTTTCCGACCCCCGCGCCGCCGAATAACCCGGTTTTTCCGCCTTTTACGAAAGGACATAATAAATCGATGACTTTAATGCCGGTTTCCAAAATGCCGCTCATGCCGATGGCTTCGGATAACGGCAGCGGTTTAGAGTGAATATTGCGGAATTCGGTTTTAGGCAACGACGGCAGTCCATCCAGCGGCTCGCCGAATATATTCAGCAGTCGCCCCAAGCATTGCTCGGATACAGGGACATGCAAAGGCGCGCCGGTATCGAATACGGTCATGCCCCGGCTTAATCCGGCCGTGCCGTGCAGGGTGATAGCCCGGATATGCCGTTCATCAAGATGCTGATGAACTTCGAAAAAATAGACGGTGTGGTCGAAACAGGTGCATAAAGCCTGACGCAAAGGCGGCAACTGGGTGCAGTCGATAATCACCACCGGGCCATGTACTTCAACGATGGTTCCGATGACTGGGCGAGGTTCCTGTTGTATCTGCAAACTGTCCAATAGCGGCGACTCCAAAGGTGACGAATAAATTACGATGCTTTGTTAGTAGTCTACTTTTACCACGAAGACATGAGCGACTACAAGAATGAAGGATGTAGATCCACGCAGGAGCAGTGCGCGGGTTGTGCTGGTTCCCAATCTCCAGATTGGGAACCCAGGATGCGAAGCTCCAGCTTCGCGAGACGGGAAGCTGGAGCTTCCGTAACTGAATTCCCAAGCTTGAGCTCTCGTCTTTATACACAAATCTATCGAAGAGCGTCATTTCGATATGGACGCTGGAATGGCGGACTCGGATGTAGGCCGGAATAAGGCCATCCAAGCGCGTAGCGCGAGGTGGCGTTTCCGGCGAGTACCCTCGTTCCCACGCAGTGCACTCGTCGTTATACGCAAGTATCTAAGTGACGCGTCATACCCGCCGGGAAGCGGGTATCCAGTGCCATGGATGGCGAGCTGTATACGTCCATGTAACCTGGATCCCGGCACAAATCCGTCTGGAACGGATTTGCATTAACCCAAAGGGTGTCAGGCAGGATAGCCTGACATGAATCCCTGCCGGGATGACGTGCTTTTCAATACTTATGTATAACGACAAGAGCTTGAGCTTGGGAACTAGCGAATCTTCGAGAAGTTATTACCGACTTTTCGTAGGCATGATGACGCGGGAACAGGCGGCGCTTAATTCCAGGTAAACATCTTCAGGCCTTTTTTCGTAACGCCTGGAGAAATGAAACGGCACCAGTTGTTTGACATCGGCGGCGGTTGCGATCTCGCCGCAGGCACGCGCCGTCAGATGGCCGGTTCTACGTGCCTGATCGATGTCGTCTTCCAGGAAAGAAGCTTCGCAGAAAAAGAAGTCGGCCTTGTGCGCCAACGCGGTCAGGGCGGCGCGGTTGGCTTTTGTCTCGGCCAGATCGGTCGCATAGACCAGTTTTTCTCCGGGCGTGACGGTCAGGAGCAGGACGCCCAGTTCTCCCGCCTCCCGGCTGCTGTTATCGGGCAGTCGGATCATCGCTGCGGTATCGCCTGCGCCGATGGCCCGCTTCAGTTCGTTCAGCCAGGGCCCTGCATCTAAACCAAAGGTTTTCAGAGCGGTATTATCGACGTTGAATTTGGCCTTGCTCTCGAAGGCATAGGCCTGCACCGGCGTGTGGTGATCCAGCGTGACCGTGCGGACAGTGAACTGCGGATCGTCCACGATCAATCCTTCGGCAAACTGAATTTCGGGGAGATCGACGCAATCCCCACAGCCCGTCTGAATACTTGCCCGTTGCAGCCGGTTGCCGTGAATTTCGGCGATTTCGAAACGCGGCCCGGTATCTCCTATGCGATCCCACAGGACGCCGTCGATCATGCCTTTAATATGGCCGATCAAACCCGGCGGGCCGAAAATCCGGCAGCTTGGAAAATCGCCGACCCGGGAGCGCAGCAGCCACAGGAAGCCGCCGATATGATCGATATGGGCATGGCTGATGAAAACGTCGCTGACTTGATGGGCGATTCGGGTGGACAACCTGCCCGAATCGCCCAGGTCGAACAGCAGGCTGCGTTGCTACTGGTGCAGGCGAAGATGCAGCAGCGGGTCGCCGAACACGCCGTTGACCATCGTCGCGTACATGCCGCGTAATTTGACCGCAGGCCTGGGCCCGCCGCTGTAATTCATCGTCGGGTAGGGCATCGCGTCGGGCGGAGGCAAAAATTGCAGGTTGCCGGATGCAAACGGCGCGGCGCTGACCAGCAGGCCGTTTTTGTCGCAGCGGGCATCGCGCACCAGCAATGTCCGGGTGGTTGCCGCAGCCGCAGGCAGCCGGACATGAAGTTTCCCGTCTTGCAGCGCGACGATCTCGCCGATGTTGACGGTTCGCCCGGTATCGACAAAAGCGCATTGGCGGCCGGTCCAGGCATCCGGCACATCGATTGGCGGCGGCGAGCCGATCACGCGAAGATCGGCAAGATTAAGCGTTATCTCGTCGCTGACGGCGAGGTAAGTCCGCCATTGCCCGGTTCGTTTGTGCGCCCTGGTCTTTTGGCCGGGGCGGCAGGCCTCAGGATGGGCATGAACCGGCAGGATGCGGACGCCCAACGACACCAGTTCGTTCATTAACGGCAGCGGTTTCGACTGGCGGTTCAGCACCAACACGGTATCGATTTTCAACAGCTCGACCATGCCGGTCAGCAATTCCGAACCCGCAATGCCCCGGACCACGCCGGGGGCGTCGATCAGCATCAAGCCCAGGGGAGCCTTTTGCATTAACCGGCTGACAGCCGACAACAGCGGCAGGCGAAAACGGCCTGCATCCAGCGTACAAAGCGCTTCAAATGCCGACACTTGCCAGCCGGACTCCTGCCACTGTCCCAGCGATACGGTTCCGGGCAAACCGAAGCCCGGCGATCCGGGATCGGCGGCGATGCAGAAGCAGGCTAGGCCTTTTTCGGAAAATATCCGCGCGAGTTCGGCGGTCAGCGTGGATTTGCCGATACCGGTCTCGCCAAACAGCAAAATCTTTTGCCCGCCGCTCAGCAGTTGCTCGGCGAGGCTTGAAGGGCAATAGGGCGATAACGGGAGTGGCGCTGGATCGGTCATGGCGGCTACCTGGGCTGGATCGTTTGTTACTATCGCAGAAAACCGAGGTCAGTGGCAATTATGACAATCGGGATTGGTCACAGAGTCAATTCGACCCAAAACGGCAATTGATTTGCGTAGGATGCTGCCGACGCAAGGAGGCGCATCAATCGCGAATGATGCGCTTCACTTTGTTTAGCGCATCTTACGATCCTTATTGGAGTTATTTCATTTTAAATAAGTTGCGCAAAGCTAAGACCACAAAAAACCAACAGAAAAGTGCCAATATTTTTTGTAGTGCAATTATAAACCCCAAGAATAATTCAGAAGGAATTGATCGATTTTCGAATAAACCTTTAAATAATGAATAGCTATATCTGTCGAGACCCAAAGGTGGCAAGTTTTGTAGCACTGAAAACTCAAGAGAACTCGCAAATAAACGGTAATCGAAATGACAGCTATCACTGAATAGTGATGAATCACAATGGCTCCAGCCGGTAAGAAGTCCATAGATACAGCCACAAATGAAGATTGGTACTAACAGTAACCAGAACAACGGTTTTTTTACCGAAAAACCATAATTTGAGGTTTTTAAATATAACGAGTAGAGCAACCATTTTCCAGAATCAGAGTTAAGCCGTTCCGTTTCCAGTTCTTTTTGAATAAAATTATATTCATCTCGTGTGGATTGTTGCTGACTCATGGCAAGCTTTAGTGTGTTAAATGCTTGGGCAGCACCTACGTCTTCTTTCAAGGTATCAAAATCAGCATCAACGAAAGTTGTACCTTGATATAACTTACAATTGTGGAAGTGTGGGGCATAATGAAACTTAGTTTTTTTGTCCCCATCCTCATATTTCCCAAAACTTGTTGTTCCAGTAAATTGACGATTGTTGAAAGTAGCCCTTTTTTCAAAACATACCCCATCAAATGAAATGCGACTAAAGGCCTGCAATTTATCAAATTCAGGCTTCTCGTCTTTATCATAGCGATCACCTGAGAAGTCGACTTCCATCTTGAAAATAGCACCACTAAAGTCTGTTTCAAGTGCAAATTCAGTGCAATAGAAGTGGGCTTGATTGTGAAACTCTACGCATCTAAAATTAAGTGCGTGTTTAAATTTACAATCAAAGAAATCCGTATAACCCGTAAAAATTGAGTTACAAAAATTGGCGTATTTTGTAAAAGTAGCCTTTGAAAAATCCGCAGATTTCCCAAAAATTGAATTAGAAAAGTCGGCTTCAGCAATAAATGTGGTATTTGAAAAATTTACATTATTCTCAAAAGTAGTTCCCACAAAATATACTTTATTGTGAAATATGGCCTTAAAATCAGCACTGTTTTTGAAAGTAACTCCACCAAACCAAACAGGATATCTAAATTCAAATCCTTCTAGATTTAAATCGTCATCAAAAACAATATTTGATAAATCCATCAATATCTTATCATCTAGTGTTTTTGACTCAGAAGGTTTTTCCGCATCAACGTAGTTGGTATTCCATGAAAAAAAAGAAGGATTACTTGAAAAAGAATGTGGCTGTGTTGCTAAATCATTCTGCCATTGATTAAATCTATCCTTGTCAGTTAATAGCCATTTTTTACATTCTTGTTGCCATTTTTCCCGAGTATATTCTTTACTTAAAGCAAAGCATTTCTCATCTGGATTCGGAACAGATATATTAATTTTCTTAGCAAGGGTTCCCATTTTTTGATTACTTCCTATTTATTAAGGGGCTTACACATTATTAAATATACAGTAAATGAATTGTTTTTGTGTTGTAGCGCATGTTTTCAATGGATAATCAGAAGGCTGGTTTTGGCCGGAAACCGCCCTTCGTCGCAGACAATCTAGAGCCGGACGGGGCATGTTGCCCCGTCCGAAACGTTTTGCAACGGTTAAATGCAGTCGCTTAGCTCGAACATCTCAGAAACGTTAGGGACGGGGTTGCAAACCCCGTCCCGCTTGGTTTTGTTATTTTGATGAATTAAATGCTGCATTCGCTTTAATCGCTGAAAATCCGGAATTGGGTGTTGCCTGCGATTACATTTGTGAATGTGTACAGGCACTTTCACATCAATCGCCATTTGCGCTACGCTGGTTCCCAATCTCCAGATTGGGAACCCAGGATGCGAAGCTCAAGCTTCGTGAGACGGGAAGCTGGAGCTTCCGTAATTGAATTCCCAAGCTTGAGCTTGGGAACTAGCGAAAGTTATTATCTGGGACTTCATTATTGCATAATAATGTAAATTGAATGTCTGCTCCTGGCCCGAAACCGCCCTTCGGTGCAGACAATCCACCACCCGATATTTAACTGCCGTCGCTGGAGCCTCTCCCAGCGGCATCGCCTTTTACCGCATGTTCCCATAATATTCGCTGCATTCCTTTTCGCGGCCCCGAACCACCCGCCAGCCGGTTGCGGGGCCTCGCGTTTCGGTGACGACGGTATGCTGGCCCTCGTGGTGACTATCATCGTAAAAATAAATCACTACCCAGTCTTTGACGCGATCCAGTTGGTGGGCGCGCTCGGTATTCGAATATAACGCGGTAAAATGCCAACCCTTCCGGCTCGCGTGCAAGATGGGCAGCCAGGCTTCGCCCGTCGGGTTGAAGCGTTTCGGCGCTATGCTCGGCAGCTCTCCGGCTTGCGCTTTTTTGCGGTATTGTTCGTCTATTTTCAACAATAATTCGACCGGCGGCTCCGCAATGGTTTGCTGCGCTTCGAAACGCGGCCTGCGAAAACCCAGGACATGGGCAAGCCAGGTTTGCACCAGGGCGATCTTTTTGGTGCTGAAGCCGGGGACTTTTTTTAAGCGGCCGTTATGCGCCGCCAGTTCCAGGGCTTCCAGGGTGTCGATATGCAGCGTCTCAATGATCCGGTGCGCCGACCTGGGGCCGATGCCCGGAATCTGTTCGAATAATGCGATGGGATCATGACCTGACTGCAAGCTTTCCAAACGGCTCATGCGCCCGGTCAGCACATATTCGTTAATGGATCTGGCGATGCCTTCGCCGATTCCGGGCAGATCCAGCAACGCAGAAAAACCCTGTTGCCTTAGTAAATCCTCGACCGGTTCGGCCAGGGTTTCGATGGTCTTGGCGGCATTCAGATAGGCGCTGACTCGGAAAGGATTGGCCCTCTGCTCATCCAGTAAGTCGGCTATTTGGCGCAGTTTTGCAGCGATTTCTTTATTGGTTACCATGATGCACAAGACCTCATGTTGAACGGGGCAAAAGCATTATTCACCACGAAGACACGAAGTACACGAAGAAAAACAATTTATTTAATTCAATATATTGAAAACTTCGTGCTCTTCGTGCCTTCGTGGTGAGTTTTTTAATTTTGTTAAAAAAACGAGTCTCTATTGCTTTAGCAACATCAGTGCATCTTCTATCTGCCTGCCGGTCACATCGATGCCATGCCGCTGCTTGATTTTCTGTTGCAGCAAGGCCGTGTCGGCATTATCGAACGGCATTTTTGCAAGCATGCTGGATAAATCCTCATTAACCGCCCAGGGATAGATCAGCCATCGCCATTCGCTGACCGTTTCGGCATAAAAGTCGGGAATATAACTGGAAACGGTTTTTAGGTGCATGGCGGCCGTGCGCATTTCGTTCGCCTTGCCGCAGTGCCCCAGATGCTCGACGCCGACGGTAAAGGTATCGCCGCTATCGCAGACATCGTCCAACAGCAGGACGTTTCGCCCGTTGATGTCGGCATTTAACGGGTACTTTACATAGGCTTCATGCTGTTTATAAGCGCCTTGATAATGCTCGATTTTGAAGCCGGTCAGGTCATGGATGCCTAGCATATCCGATAAAAGCCGTCCCGGTATATAACCGCCTCGCCCTATGGCGACGATGACATCGATCCTAAAATTTTCCTGGCGTAACTGCTGAGCCAGTCGGCGGCATAAACTGTAGACATCTTCCCACGTGATCAAAGTACAGGGTAATTCTTCATCCATATCGAAACCTCGGGGTTATCGGCAATGGTCAATGGGACGATTCCGGGCTTTATTGTATTGCATTCGCCAACCGGCATAACATCAAAAACAGGCCGTTAGTCATTTCTGCAAATGGCTCGTAATCGAGCTTATCCGGCGTATCCTGAGCCGTATGGTAATAGGGGTAACGGTAGAAAGCGGTATCGGTAATCATCAAAGCCTTGTAACCGTGCCGCCAAAACGCCAGCTGATCGCTCAAGGACACTCCCGGCACAATGGCCGGAGCGGCGATGGATTGCAGCGGAAAATCCGTCGCCGAGGAAAACGCCTGAACGCAGTCCCGCAAGATGTGCCGGGAGCGCAAGTTGGAAACGAAAGCAATAAAATTACCGGTATCGGGATAAAAATGCTTCAGCAAGGGCGGATAAGTTTGGCTGCCTCGCTGGTTCCGATAATAGCCGATGGTCTCCAGCGAGATCATAAAACGTATCGGATCACCACGTTGCCTGGCGGCTTTGGCATACACCATGCTGCCCATGCTGGGCCAGAAGAAAAAAGGCGGTTCTTCGTTCACGAAAGCGACGAAACGCAGGCTGGTTTCAGGAGTGGCATCCTGGAACAGGCGGGAAAGTTCCAGTAACGCTGCGACACCGCTGCCATTATCGTTAGCGCCCGGACTGCCGAAGACCGAATCATAATGAGCGCCGATCAGGATGACATCGTTGCTGCGGCTGTTACCGGCGCGGGTAATTTCAAGATTGGCGCATTCAATACCTTGCGCGGTATAAGTCTGCTTGCGGACATCATAGCCTTGCTGCTGCCATTCTCGCGTAATATAAGCTTCCGCAGCATGGAGCGCTGCCGGATGAAAAATATTATGCTCGCCGATTTTACCGGCAAGTTCATAGACATGTGTGCGTAAGCGCTGAATTGAAATTTCATTCATGTTTCTGTGCCTGCAAAGTTAAAACGAAAGTTGGCAAGAGCTTCGGCGATGTTCGTATCAAGCCGGGGATTGCCCGTGTTACAAAGCAAAAAATTGGCTCTGAGCTGATGAAAACAAAACATCGGACAGGGTCCACTTTAAGTCTACAGATTTAGAATCGGTACATGTCGGTAAATTTTACGTAGCTAAAGCCAGTTCTTTTTCTTGAAAAACCTGAGCAAAAATACCGACACGCCGATAAATACCGCCCACAACGCCGGGTAGCCCCAACGCCATTTCAACTCCGGCATGTACTCGAAATTCATGCCGTAGACCCCGGCGATAAAGGTTAACGGTATGAAAATGGACGCAAACACGGTCAGTATTTTCATGGTTTCGTTCATTTTGTTGCTGACGCTGGATAAATAAATGTCCAGCATACCGGCGATTAAGTCCCGGTAGGATTCCATGGCTTCACTCACGCGAATGACGTGGTCGTAAACATCGCCGAAGTAGCGCTTGGTTTTGTCATTAAGCAGATGCGATTCGCTACGCTGAATGGAGGCCAGCAATTCCCGCATGGGCGATACGCTTCGGCGCAAGAAAATCAATTCACGCTTGATTTTCTGGATGGTGTTCAGGGTTTGCGCCGACGGGTCCGACAGCAATTCATCTTCAACGCTTTCAATCAGTTCATCGAAGGTATCTTGCAGCGTAAAATACTCATCGACGATGGTATCCATGATGATATAGGTCAGGTAGTCGGTGCCAAGATTCCTGAGATGGCTTTTATCGTTGTTAAGTCGGCTGAAGATCGGGTCGAATATCGCATCCGGCTTTTCCTTGAAGGTGAAAACGAATTTATCCAGCAGTAATAAACTGACCTGCTCATATTCCACGTTAAATTCATCAGCCAGGGAAAGCGCTTTGATAACAATATACAAGTAATCATCAAATTCCTCGAATTTCGGACGCTGATGGGTGTTAAGAATATCTTCAAGTACCAGCGCATGAATATCAAAATGCTGTCCGATCGCGTCAATAATCGATACGTCTTGCAGGCCATCGATAATCACCCAGGTGATAGTATCGGTGCTTTGGTAGGGCAGCAGTTCTTCAATATTCTTGATGGTGCGATTGGTTAGCGTTGATTTGTCGTAATCAATGACGGTGATTTTATGTTCGTGTTTATGCACTTCGCCGACATGCACCAGCGAGCCGGGCGGCAAACCTGATTTTTCGGAAGCGTAACTCAGTGATTCGGACATGGTTTATCCCTTTTGATAAATATTTTTATCTGGTTGCTGTATTCAAGCATAATGACGCACATTTTACAGGTGCTCCGGCAGTTGTTGGGATCAAAGTATAACTTTAGATTAAGGCTTTACACAGATGATACACAAACCGATGTTGGGCTGGCGCGAGTGGGTGGGGCTACCGGAACTTAAGCTGGCGGGGATTAAGGCAAAAATCGATACCGGCGCCCGGTCATCGGCGTTGCATGCGTTTGCTATCGAGCCTTATCGAAAAGACGGGCAACGCTGGGTGATGTTTGCTATTCATCCCTTGCAACAACGTTGCGATGTGTCGATTGAATGTCATGCGCCGGTTAAAGACAGGCGGATGGTTACGGATTCCGGGGGACACAAACAGCGTCGGTATGTGATAGAAACGCAGTTGGTTCTGGGGCAGTCGGCGATCAGGGCCGAAATGACGCTGACCAATCGGGACACGATGCGTTTTCGTATGTTGCTGGGGCGTACTGCGATGGATGCGCGGTTTATCATCGATCCCGGCGCATCGTATTTGCAGGGTCGGCCGGATGCGGATGAATACCAGCGATTGCTGACGCCGGAAAGGAGTATAGTTCCAGGCAATTTAATGGTCGAAAGGCATTTTGATTAACATGAGTAAGAAAATAAAAACCGCGTTTGTCTGCGATCAGTGCGGAGCCGATTATCCCCGCTGGGGCGGGCAATGCACCAGTTGCGGCGAATGGAATACCATCAAGGAAGTCAGGCTGGGCGGGGCGGAGCGTAATAAAAGTTCGGTTGGATATGCCGGAAGCCGGTCCGAGGTCAAATTACTGTCGGATGTTAATCTTTCCCAGACGGAAAGGATTTTCAGCGGAATTTCCGAATTCGACCGGGTGCTGGGCGGCGGCATAGTCTGCGGCAGCGTGGTGTTGATCGGCGGAGCGCCGGGGGCGGGCAAGAGTACGCTGTTGTTACAGGCGATTGCCAATATTGCCGCGCGCGGCGTCAGCGTGCTGTATGTGTCCGGTGAGGAGTCGCTGCAACAGATTGCCGAACGGGCGCACCGGCTCAAGCTGCCTGCGGACAAGATCATGATGCTGGCCGAAACCTCGGTGCAACGCATCTGCGATGTATTGGATGAGGTCAAGCCGCAAATTCTGGTGATCGACTCGATTCAGGTGATGCATACCCAGGATACGGAGTCCGCGCCGGGATCGGTTTCCCAGGTCAGGGAGTCGGCCAGTTATTTGACCCAATATGCCAAAAAGCATGATGTGTCGATTTTTATGGTGGGGCATGTCACCAAGGATCAATCGCTGGCGGGACCGATGACTTTGAGCCACATTGTCGATACCCAAGTGATGCTGGGGTCCACCGATGACGCCCGGTTCAGGGTGTTAAGGGCGGACAAAAACCGTTTCGGCAGCGTCGGCGAGTTGGGCTTTTTCGCGATGGACAGCACCGGGCTAAAAGAAGTTAAAAATCCCTCGGCGATGTTTTTAAACCGGCCGGACAAACCTTCTTCAGGCAGTGTGGTTACGGTGTTGTGGGAAGGGACGCGACCGCTGCTGGTGGAAATTCAGGCGCTGGTGACCGAATGTCAGTATGGTAATCCCCGACGGCTGGCGGTGGGCTTCGATCAAAACCGTCTGGCGATGTTGCTTGCCGTGCTGTCCCGGCACGGCGGCATTTTTACCGCGAACGATGAGATTTACGCCAATGTAGTCGGCGGCATTAAGGTGACCGAAACCAGTTCCGATTTAGCCATCGTGGTGGGCGTTGTGTCCAGCCTGAGGGATAAAGTCATTCCGCATGATGTGTTCTTTTTCGGCGAAATCGGCCTGAGCGGGGAAATCAGGCCGGTCGCCAATGGGCATGCGCGGCTTAATGATGCGGCAAAACACGGTTTCAAGAAGGCCGTTATTCCCAAGGCCAATGTGCCTAAAAAATCGATTGAGGGTTTGGAGATTCACGGCGTCTCTACGCTGTCCGAGGCGTTGGATATTCTTTCAGAGCTGTGAGGTTATCATCGGTCGCTTTCCTGATTTTTTGGTTTTGGTAGACGGAAACCCTATCTCCCGTTTTTCTAAGAACTGTTGTATTTATATGAATTCAAACGGTTAAAAAATCGGTAATGCCCTCAATCTATTTATGAGTGAATTTTAAATTCCTTTGCCTTGCGGCCGGTGGCTTTGGATAATAGCTGTTATAAGTTCCTGTTTTCAATTGAAGACAACCCAAATGAGTTAATTAAGCTTTGTGATTACAAAGCGTGAGATGAGGATATGCACAAAAAAGAATACCAGTTAAGGCCCGGAAATCCTTATCCTTCCGGTTCCAGAGCTAAAAGCAAGGGTGTTAACTTTTCCATTTTCAGTCGTTATGCGACGCATGTTGAACTGTTGCTTTTTGATGCGGCAGACTGCGATGAACCCTTTCAAACCATAGCGTTAAAGGAAGACGTTAATCGCACTTTTTTTTCATGGCATGTTTATGTGACCGGATTGCCGGCCGGTACCTGGTATGTGTGGCGCATGGACGGGCCTAATCATGTCCGTGAAGCGGGATTGCATTTTGATAAGGACAAGCAACTGATTGACCCTTGGGTGCGTGCGGTCAGTCATAAGCGTTGGAGTCGCAAGGCCGCGTGTATGCCGGGCGACAATAAACTGACCGCCATGCGTTGCGTTGTCGTTGACGATCATTATGACTGGGAAGGCGATGTGCCGCTGCGCATTCGCAGCGAAAGAGCCATTGTTTACGAATTGCATGTCGGCGGCTTTACGCGGCATCCTTCTTCAAAAGTGGCCAATCCGGGTACCTTTGCCGGACTGATTGAAAAAATCCCTTACCTGCAAGCGCTCGGTATTACGCACGTTGAACTATTGCCGGTCATGGCTTTCGATGAGCAGGATGTGCCCAGGCATACTGCCGATTTGGGGCTGAAAAACTACTGGGGCTACAGCACTCACAGTTTTTTCAGTCCGCATCCGGGTTATTGCGTCACTCCGGAGCAGGGAACCCATGTCCATGAATTTCGCGACCTGGTTAAAGCGCTGCATCAGGCCGGCATGGGCGTCATTATGGACGTTGTGTTTAACCATACCGCAGAGGCCGGGGCAGACGGTCCGATCATTAATTTCAGGGGCATAGGCGATGATATTTTTTATCATCACGACCAGTTCGACAAGAGCATCCTTCACGATTACACCGGCTGCGGCAACACCGTAAACGCCAATCATCCGCTGGTGGCCAATTTTATTATCAGCTGTCTGGAGTATTGGGTCAGGGAAATGCATGTCGACGGTTTTCGCTTCGACTTGGCCAGCGCGTTGGCGCGAGGGGAGGGCGGCGAAGTGCTGCAAGATCCGCCTTTGCTTTGGGGTATCGAGCTTTCGGAGCAGCTGGCTAAAACCAAGTTGATTGCCGAGGCTTGGGACGCGGCAGGACTGTATCAGGTCGGCAGTTTTCCCGGTTATCGCTGGGCCGAATGGAACGGCAGATACCGGGATGTGATCCGGCGTTTTGTGCGCGGCGATAAGGGACTGGTCAATGAGCTGGCAACCCGGCTTTGCGGCAGTAACGATCTGTACGAGCACAAAGGCCGACTGCCTATTAACAGCATCAACTTCGTCACCTGTCACGACGGTTTTACCCTGTACGATTTGTTTAGCTACAACGAAAAACATAACTATGCTAACGGTGAATATAATCAGGACGGTTGCAATAATAATTTAAGTTTCAATTGCGGCATTGAGGGACAAACCGAAGATTTAAGCATTCTGGCGTTGCGCAGGAAACAGGTGAAAAATGTTTTCGCCATGTTGCTGCTCAGTCATGGCGTCCCCATGTTACTGGCGGGCGACGAGTTATTAAACAGCCAGCACGGCAATAACAACTGCTACTGCCAGGATAACGAATTGTCCTGGATAGATTGGAATATGACCGAGCAAAATGCCGATATGCTGCGTTTTGTCCAACTAATGATAGCGTTGCGCAAACGACACCCATCCATCATGCGGCGGCGTTTTTTGACAGGAAAATCCGTCAATGGTCGGGGTATAGCCGAAATTCAATGGCACGGCACTGAAATCAACAAGCCGTTATGGGGCGATTATGACGCGAAGGTTTTGGCTTTTACCCTGGCGGGCGTTGAAGACGGCGAACCTGATTTGCATGTTGCAATGAACATGTCGGACCAACACGTTCGCATTGAATTGCCGGTTATTGCCGGTCGAGCATGGTGTCTGGCTTTAGACACTTCGCTGAATTCACCGCAGGATATCGTGCTTCCGCAAGACCAAAAACCGGTATGCGAAGATTTCTATTCGGTAAATAACAGGGCTGTAGTGGTTTTTGAGAATGGGTGTGGTTGATCAATAGCTTGTCGAGTACATCGTTAGTGAGGTTGCGGCATCAAGGCCTTTGGATCGAGAAATTCGTTCTTGCAGTTGTCGGGGGCAAATCAGGGCAGACTGTACTTAAGCTTGCTCTGCTCCGCAGTAAAGTGATTTGCAGGCGATTATCCGACCTGTCAGGCTTTCAGATTGGCTCGTATGTATAGCGTAAAGATATTCAGCCAAGAGGACGGTCATGCCTGAACAAACCAATCCTTTTGATTCACTTCTTCCTTCTTCTTTGGCTGTTTGGCTGACCACCGCCGACCAAACCTTGTTGTTGCAACGACAGGCGGATGACCTTCGCTTTGCCGACAACGCCAATGATTTCCCTGTGATAACCGTGGATGCGGGGCAGACGTATCAAGTCATGGAAGGATTCGGATTTTCCTTGACCGGCGGCAGCGCCATGCTGATCAGTTGCCTGCCTGCTCCAGACAGAAGCGCATTGTTGAGGGAATTGTTCTTGCCCGATGGCGACGGCATCGGCGTTAGTTTTCTGCGTCTGAGCATCGGTGCGTCGGATTTGAGCGAGCGCTGCTTTACCTATAACGACAGGCCGGCCGGACAACCGGACCCCGAGCTGGTCCATTTCGACATCGAAGCCGGGGACGTTGAGGTCATTCCCCTGTTACGGGAAGTCTTGGCGATCAACCCCGAGCTCAAAATCATGGCTACGGCTTGGTCGGCGCCAATCTGGATGAAGACCAACCAAAGATTCGTCGGCGGCAAATTGAGACCGGATTGCTACGCGGTTTACGCCGCTTACCTGGTCAAATACCTGAAAGCCATGCGGGACAGAGGCATTACCGTTCATGCCATCACCCCGCAGAACGAACCCTTGAATCAAAAAAACGAACCCAGCATGATCATGGAAGCGAGCGAGCAGGCCGAGTTCATCAAAAATCATCTGGGACCGGCTTTGCAGGCAGCCGGGTTGGGCGCTGTGGAACTGTTTTGTTGGGATCACAATTGCGATGTCCCGGAGTATCCTTTGGAAGTTTTCGCCGATGTAAAAGCGCGCCGTTATCTGACCGGATCGGCCTGGCATCTATACGGGGGCGATATTTCAGTTCTTTCCGAAATGCATCAGGCTTACCCTGAGATGAAACTGTATTTCACCGAGCAGTGGGTGGGATCAGACGGACAGTTCGGGGGGGATTTAATGTGGCACATGAAAAATGTCCTGATCGGTTCCCTACGCAACTGGAGCCGGATCGTGCTTGAATGGAACCTGGCCTCCGATCCGTTTTGCTGTCCCCATACTCCAGGAGGCGAGGCTCGTTGTGTCGGAGCTTTAACCATAGGCGAAGATATTGTCCGCAACGTCGCCTACTATGTGATCGCCCATGCCGCGAAATTCGTCCGCCCCGGTTCGGTGAGGATTTATTCCGATGAACAAGCGTCTTTGTCCAATGTGGCTTTTCTTACCCCCGAGGGTTACATCGTTCTGATTGCGCTCAATGACGGAGCTGAAACACGATCCTTTACGGTCCGATTTCAAGGGAAAAATGCAGTAGCCACCCTGCCTGCAAGTGCGGTGGCTACTTATGTTTGGCGAGCGGCGTAAAGTTTCTACTACTAACTTAAGCTGGGACACGGTCTGAGGTTAAGCCGTTCGCGGTGAGTTTGTCGAACCATGAGCGGCTTAACCGTCTCAAGCTGGTAAATCGTAGGCCGGAATAAGACCATCGAAGCGCGTAGCGCGAGGTGGCGTTTCCGGCGGATTCGGGTGGTGCTTGCCGGAAACGCCAATTCTCGCTAACGCTCGAACCGGCTTATTCCGGCCTACAGGGTTTATGCATAAGGCGTCCACATTCACAGCACACGGACGATTTTTTCCTTTGCGTGTACAGCGTTACTAAATGTCAATTTCGCAGCCATTCGATTAAATCTGCAACACCTTGAAAATCAGCACATGTAGCCTCAATACCATTAATAGTTGCGTTATTTTTAAATGATGCCCAAGATGTTTCATCTTTACTGCTTGTTCCTAGGTGAGCTTCAATTGCACCTTTTTTCCATAACCATATATTTTGAGCAAGCATTTTTGCATGTAATGATTCTATAAGGGGCTGTGCATCCAGTTCAGCAGCTAAATATTCAAATGCCGTAGCGGCTTTGACGATGCCCTTTTTTGGTAAGCCATTGTTAGCGTTAAGAGTAATTCGGCCCTGCTGCTCTAACCTTTGGAAAATAGCTTTAATTTGTGCCACATCACTATCAGCACTGGAAATAAATCCATGAGTAACTGCGCTATTAAGTGAATAGTCTAAATCCACAATAGCTTTTGTCGGCAGATCCATCGCATTAAGAATATCTAATGATTTCTTTGTATCATTGACGCCGCTTTGAGCAACTAAAGCATGCTTTTCTTGTCCCATTGTTTTGTTAGCAATGGATTTAAAAATGTAAGGTAACAATCTTAACTCTGTTTTACCTTCAGTTAAGACTACATTTTCAGCAAACAAAACTTGTGTAGAATGGGATAAACTAAAAAGTTGCTCCATTTGATGTGTAGAATCAGGAACTACACTCTGAATAGCATCCATTAATCTCTTCCTTGAATATGTTCCTTGTGGCTCACATTTTCGAATCAGGAGTGTATTCTCAGCATATTCTGGCGTTATCATTTGTGCGGAATGTGTTGAAATAATCACTTGATACCCACTTTCAGATAATCCAATGAGCGCTTCTCTAATTTGTTCAATAGCAAAAGGGTGAAGATAAAGTTCAGGTTCATCTATCAATAGTAAAGTTGTTGCCTCACTATTTACATTATCGCGTTTAACTTCAGCTAAATATTGAACAAGAGCCATTTGAATAGACCTTTGGGCACCATGTCCATATGATGAAAAATCCCGACCAACTTGCTGTCCTTCATATACTCTAATTGCTCCTGCTTTTATTAAATCGTCAAATGCTGGAGTATCAAAATGAAGTTTCACACTCATTCCAGGAAATAAATCATTTATTTTTTCGTTTAATCTGTCATCTATAGTGTCTAGCTCACCAAATCTTGAATCTCCATCACATGAAATTCTTCGGGCTACTTCATTTAAATGCTGAGACAATTCAACTTCATGAGCCGCTTTTACAGGTGTTATAAACTCTGCCAACAATTTTCCTATTGTTGTTGACGTTTTAGCTTTGGCTGAATCTTCAGCAGCATTTTCCATTGCCCCTATTCTTATTGGTTCAGGAAGAAGTGCGCTAATGGCATTATCAATACCAGTAGGGTTCAACACCCACGTGTTATTTTGTTCATCCCAAACAGAAATGCGAATTTCCGCAGCTTTTGCATTCGGCAGTTCTTGAACTCGTTTAATTTGCAACTGTTCAGCATTAATATATTTTTCTATTGATGCTCTCTGTTTTGGTGGCATCTGGCTTAATAACTGAGGAGTAATACCTTCGAGCATCCCGATGACTTCAATGGGAATTTCTGGGTCAAAAAAGTCTTCAGTTTTTAGACTGGATTTCCTAAGTAACCACTGAATTGCAGATAATGCATTTGATTTCCCAGCATTGTTGTATCCAACCAACGGAGTATAAGATGAGAGTTTAAGTTCAGTATCTCGACAAGATTTGAAGTTCTTAATGGTTACTTTTGATAGCTTATGTGACATTTACACTCCTTGCTGAATTATTCCAGTGACAACTAATATTAGACATCCCAATGAACGCAAAACACTGCATCAAAGGTTTGCCTAATACGTTATAAAAACCAAAAAATATTGTTTTTCATGCGGTTGAACAAATACAGGGGGCGCATCATCAAAAACACGAGAAAATCAGCCCATAAATATTCGCGACGAAAGATACTAACTCTAAATACTAGACTACGCAAACATACCTATTTTCTCTGCCACGGTATAGGTGTCTTGCATTGCGGTAAACAAGTATTCAGTCAAAGTTTCTATGCAGAAGATTCACCGCGCAAGCACCACCTCCACCCGTCGGAATTGGCCGAGGCGTAGCGCTTCAGCGGCTTGGATTTCCAGGTACTGGCCTTCCACGGCCTGCACACTGCCGTCCCGCCCATATAACAAATAGCGGCAGGGCCTTACAGCGGCATCGCCGAAGGTATCTTGGCGCTCGGGGTTGATGTAGACCAGCAAAGTTGCCCCCAATAAAGCGCAGGCCACACTATCCATTGGCAATGTTTCTTCAAAACCAAACGGATTAACACATTGCTCGTTCGCGGAGAAAAATGTCTTCGACAACACCGGCGCGGGCCTGAACAGCAATCTTCCTTCCTCGAATACAAAGGGAGCAGCCCCCAGGAAAAGATGCGTCCAAAGATGCAGGAATTCCACCGTGGAACCCGAAAGACGGGCCACGCAACCTCGTCCATGTTGCCGCGGATCGACAGCGAAACCGCTGCTGACCAGGAAGCTGGAGTTTTCGACCGGGTTGCGTCCGTATTCCACCGGGTCACGAAAAGCCACCAGCAGCTGTTCAATTTGGCCGTAAAACTCCTCGATTAACCCGGCCCGAACCATTTCCAGGACGAACTTGTAATGCATGTGTAAGAAGATTGAGCCGTTCTCCAGCCAGCCATAGTTGAAAACCCCGATCCGCCCCAAGTCCAGCGCATTTTCCCCCAGCGGTTCATTCACTCGGTACATGCCCAGCTTCTTGTCAAACAGTTCGGAGTTGCGCGCCGCGTCGTATAAGCGCCGGACTTCCGCCGGTTCGGCGATGCGCAGGGCATGGACGAAGCCTTCCAGAAACAGCGGTATCGGTTTTTGCTTGAAGCGGGTTACAGCCGCCTTGCCGTCCGCGATTTCCTGATACTGCTCGGCCTCATAGGAGAAATAGGTGACGATGCCTTCCTGCGTCCGGGCTTTGTCGATCGCAGCATCCAGATAGCTCGAAACCGTCGCCAGGAAGCTTTGCACCGCTGCAACAGAGAGGACTTGTTCGGCACCGTCAAAGCCCATGAACACCTTTTCCCGATAAGCTTCTTTTTGGACTCCGCTTTCCCGCCAGAATAGCTCGGGTGTCCGGTTGGGGCGATTTAACAGCGCTTCCAATCCTGCTATAAAATCCGTCAGTTCAGTCGGCAGGGGAAAGTTTCCATCGACATCGGCCAGGGCTTTTAAAGTAAAGTCAGTCAGGCGCTTCAGTTCAATGGTTTCATTGACCGAAGACCCGAAAATGCCGGGCAGGCCGTTCAAGGCGTCGCACCAGCCTGGGCGATCGGCCTCCATTTCTATGCCGACGCCGAACGGGTCCAGCGTAGCCAGCTTGTTGACGGCCAGGGTGAGGATTTTTCCGAGCAGCGTGGTGTAAACAATCTCGCCGCGGCCGCGTTGCGAGCGGACTTGGCGGCGGCGACGGATGCGGGAGTTGATCAGGGATTCTTTCTCAGGACTGCCCTGCACCGCGCCGTATTGGCGAACGCCGTTGGGCGTCACCACGTATTTTTGGCGGCGCGGAACAACAAAATGGGTGGAATCAAAGAAGGTGTAGGTCTTGTCCTTAAACAAGCCGGACAGCCGATCCGGGAAAATGGCCGCGTAGCTAATCAGCAAGTCCACCAGATAAGTCCAGTGATCCGACCAATAGCCCCGGTCGAATTCGGCATCCTCCACTTCCTGTGCTTGCGCCAGAATTTCCTTGATGATCGGTTCCGGGTTTTCCGTAGCGCCTTCAAGTATCTGCCATAATTCCGCATATTTAAACTCACGGGATAGCAGTTGTTCCAGACCTGCAAACCGGGCGAAATGATGCGAAAGGGTTAGTGGAGCGTCCACGACAAAACGCGAGTTCCGCAAAGAACAAGGATTGTAGCCATCCGTCTGAATCAGGTTGAAGAAATAGCGGATGTTTTTGTCATCCAGCGCAGGATCGAAGAACAAGTCCATCCGGCGGTTTTGCAGCACGTCGCGGAAATCGCCGTTGCCTTCGGAAAACGGCGTATCCTGCAACAGAAAGTCGTTGTAATCCCGTTCCAGATCGCCGTGCTTGCGGCCGAACAAATACAATTGCGCGCCTCCCGGCACCTCCCTGGGAAACCCGCCGCGCAAACCGTTGTCCAGATAACACTGCCGGGCATGGGCATCGAACAGCGGTTTGGCCGTCGCGGTAAAAATCCGTTGTGTGATGCCCTCAATCAATTGGCGGTTCACCTTCCGTTTGGCCTCGAAGTAATCTTCTTGGTCAGCTTCCGCTATGAATTGTTCAAGCACAGACTGCGACGCTGCATGGCCGTAAAAGCCGTAAAAGACCTGGCTTTGTCCCGGCTGGAGTTCGAAGGTCAACGCCTGGAAAGCCGACGGCGTTTGGTTGCCGACCACTTGATTAGCGAAATCCAGACTCTCACTGCAAAAAAACCGTTCCGGCCTGGAAAAATCCCCAGCCAAGCCGAAAATCCTCTCCGCATCCACGACCACGCGGGTGCGTCCGCCGTTCAAAAAACCGGCGAAGAAATTGCACGCTATCACCGGCTCCACTTGCGGGGAATCGGTAGGCCATACTTTCAGCCGGTAAAAAGGCAGATTTTCCTCGACGCCCTCGACCCGCATGAAGGCTTCCGAGGTTCGGCTCATGAACTTGAGTATCCATTGGTTCATGCCAAAGGGAAGCACTTGCGGCAAACCGTCGACGATCCCTATCTTTTTAGTTTGCTTGGATGTATTGGTGATTGTGACCCGCCGCAGCAATCCGGCCACGGGCGCCTCGGGCAAGGTGAACATATCGGCCCGAATGCTAAATCCCAACTGCGGATTGATCTCTTCCACGCCGACCTCATGGGGCGTGACGTAAAGGCGTTGCTTGATCTCAGATCCTGCCCCGCGTTGGAAAGGCTCGTGGGTCAGGATTTGCTCGCCATCGGTAATCTTCAGGAAAGTCCTAAAACCCCGGGATGGCGTGAGTTGATAAGCCTTATCGGCAGGGAAAAACTCCAAAAAGGCCCCGTCTTTGTTGCGCACGCCAAAACTGGCGATGGCCTGGCCTCGGTTGACATAAAAAGCCCAGGCCGGACGGCCCATTGTACCGGCGATGCCGGGCAAAAAACTGGCGAAAGGGGCAAGGTCGTTGTACTGGTCAATGACGAAGCAGTTATCGTTGTCTAAGGCATAGTAGGTCTGGTTCACGGGGTTGCACCATTTGAGTTGAGTATTGAATCGGCGGTTTTGGGCGTAGGGCAATATCTAAGCGTTTATAATATTTAATTGATGTTGTGCGCTGCCCATTACAACCGCGAAAAAGATAGATCATAGATTAGAGACCCAATCATTGTCCGAAAAGATCTTGTTCCCTGCATGCCGGGCGTGCCTACTATCACTTTATCTGCTACGGCCATTCAGCTAAGGCGCGTTATCTATTATCAAACTGCCTTTTCGCAGCCAATGCGTAACATCAGATATTTACGTTCAAATTTCAGATTATCAGTAAACAGGTCAATCGACTGTTCTTGCATGATTTACATATTGCAATGAACATGTCGGACCGACAAGTGCCGGTCGAGCACGGCGACACTTTGCTGAATTTATAGCGCCCCACAAAACCCAAACACTGTACGCGCAAACTGCTATCCGGTAAATACCGGACTGTCGCGGTTTTTGACGATGCGAATTGCCGATTTGATGTTGTCATTTATCGGGAATTGTTGTTTTGGAGGCAACCGGACGATGGAGGTCGCGGCTGTGGAAAATGCCGGTATGTTCAGGGGGATTAAATCCGCAGCTAGACCCTGCGGAATTTACTACGTATACTTGGATAGGCTTGCTTTTCAAGGTTATAAGCCAAGAAAAAGTAAGGCCGGGTGCAGGGAAGAATTTTAGATAAGGTAATCGTAACGTTTAAGGCTGGTGATGACGTTTTTGCATTCAGGGTACAATTCCAAAATTAATCTATCGGCGAAAGATATGCTTGAAATAAGTCAGGAAATCAGTCGAAATTTTACGCCATGTTTTTCAAGTTGGATGCCGGAGCTTGTTGAAAAAATCAGGCTTTCGCCAAAGGAACTGTTGGATATAGGCGAGGAAATCGGCCGGGATTTTGCACCTAAAGCGTCCTACAATATTCCCGAAGTGACTCTTTTACCCGTCGACCCCGGACATCTCTACGCCTATTGGAATCTTGGCAGCAGCCGGGAAATCACTACGCCCGATAACGAGCGCAAGGACCGGCTCACTTTAAGAATCTATTCGCAACCCGATGAACAGAGCGCGGCAGTCGAAACCATATCCTGGTTCGATGTTGCCATTGATAGCCCCATGACCCAGCAACAAGTGTCCCTGCCCAGCCCGGTTGACGATACCGCTTATTCAGCCGCCATAGGCAAATATTGCGCGGACGATAGTTTTATCGCTTTTGCGCACTCGAACATTATTCATGCCCCACATGGAGCGACGGCGTGGGGGCAAGACCATCAAAACTCCACCGATTGCCTGAGCAAAAACGCCTCAGGTCAAGGAATCAGCAAATAAGCGCGATGATAAAAAGCCTACCTCGTTCTAATAACAAGCAAGGATTCCTGAGTATTATTCTCCACGCACATCTTCCTTATGTGCGACATCCTGAGCATGACAGTTTTTTTGAGGAGAACTGGCTGTTCGAAGCCATGACCGAATGTTATCTGCCGCTGATCGGCGTGCTCGACCGCTTGCACTCAGACAACGTGGACTACCGACTGACGCTGTCCTTGTCGCCGACGCTGATGACCATGCTGCGCGACGAGTTGCTGCAAACGCGTTACCTGAAATATCTGCATAGTCGGCTGGAACTGGCCGAAAAAGAAATCATCAGAACCCGCAAGCAGCCGGAATATCAAAAATTAGCGCGGCTCTATCGCCGTTTTTTTCTGAACGCGTTAAACACTTACCAAGAGCAGTATCAAGGCGATTTATTGGCGGCTTTTAAAAAGCACCAGGCTACCGGCAAACTTGAATTGATAACGACTGCCGCGACCCACGGTTTTCTGCCGCTGCTCAATCTCAGCGAAACCGCAGTCCGCAATCAGGTCAATACCGGTATCGCTACGTTTAAAGCCAACTTCGGCCATGCCCCGAGCGGATTCTGGCTGCCTGAATGCGGCTATTATCCCGGTCTGGAAACCGTGTTGGCCGATGCCGGTATTGAGTATTTCTTTGTCGATACCCACGGCGTTACGGACGCAACTCAGCAACCTTGGAATGGTGTTTATGCGCCGATAGCTTGCGGCAACGGTGTCGCAGCGTTTGCGCGCGATCCCGAATCGTCGCAGCAGGTCTGGAGCGCCAAGGAAGGCTATCCGGGGGATTTCGACTACCGCGAATACTATAGCGACATCGGTTTCGAGCTGGACGCGGATTATATAGCGCCCTATATTCTCGATGGGAAAACCCGTATCAATACCGGGATCAAGTATCATCGCGTGACCGGCGATAACCTGGCCAAGGAAATTTATAATCCGAGGCAGGCATTGGCAAAGGCCTATGAGCATGCCCAGGATTTTATCGATAAACGGCTGCATCAGATTGACCGGCTTGGCGCGACCATGGACAGGCCTCCAATTATTGTCGCGCCTTACGATGCCGAACTGTTCGGTCACTGGTGGTGTGAAGGAACTCACTGGCTGGAATGCGTACTGAGGCTGGCGAGCGAAAATACCCATGGCGTTCAGTTGGCCAGTTGCGGCGATTATTTAAAACAGCAGCCGTCGGCTCAGGTCGCTACACCCGCCGCATCAACCTGGGGCGATCAAGGTTATTCCAGTTACTGGATAAATGAAGCAAATGACTGGATTTACCCCTTGCTCCACAAGGCCGAACAGGAGATGGAAAAACTGGCTCGCGATGTGCGGGGATTAGCGCTTACGCCTTTGCAGACGCGGGCTTTGAATCAGGCGGCCAGATCGGTTTTGCTTGCGCAAGCTTCCGATTGGCCGTTTATCCTGAAATCGGGGACCACTATCGATTATGCGAACAAGCGCGTCACTGATCATCTGGCTCGGTTTAACTATTTGCACGACAGTATTCGCAAGAACAGGATCAATGAGCGATACCTGACCGCTCTGGAGATCATGGATAACATTTTTCCGGACATCGATTTCCGGGATTACAATCCTCCAAGCGCAGGGGGAGTTCCAAACCCGGTCGGTTCAATAATGTGCGTTAGATGATTTATCGTTCCTTCTGACCTGTATTTCAGGGCAGCAATCACCGGAGACAACGGATGAACAAAATCCAACTGCTGTATGTTGAAAATGTGATTACCCGTAAAAAAGCGGGCGCTCAGCAGACGCTGAGTTTTTTTATGCGGGTGGAAAGCATCAGTTACGACAAGCGGATTGATGTCGTTTGGTCGGGTGAAGACGGCGTCTGGCAAACCTTGCCTGCAAGCTATCACAGCAAGTTGGAACACGATAAGGAGTACTGGCAGGCCCGGATACATTTTCAGCTTACCCCGGATAAATCGCTGCCCGGCAATATCCGCTTCGGATTGTGCTATCAGACTTCTGCCGCCGAATACTGGGATAACAATCAAGGCTTGAATTATTCCAGTCAGGCCGATTCCGGCATCAAGGTGGCTGGCGCAGTCCCGGTTTTGAATATCGACTTTGCAGGCAGGCTGGACGACGGACAAAAAAACGTTCCGATCACGGTAGCGGTGGACCAGTTTAACGATGCCGACAAAGTGACCGTACACTGGACGACGGATAACTGGCGGCACGCTCATAAAACCTCCTGTCATTTCAAAAGAAATTACTGGGACAAAGTGGCGCTCAGCAATGCCAGAAATCCCAATCAGTACGGCGTTGCAATCTGGAAAGGCTGGCTTAGGATCGGCCAGGCGTTCCGCTTGCAATACAGTATCTCCGTCGAACGCAACGGACAGATTTTTTGGGACAATAACTACGGCAAAAATTACTCGCTTAGCCGCGAGCCGCTAAAGGTCTTGATTCTTAATCTGCATTGTTATCAGGAAGATAACCAGGATTATAAATTTTCCCAAATAGCCCAGGCGATTAACGATCTGAATGTTGATGTTGTTTGTCTTCAGGAAGTGGCAGAGCTTTGGAATGACGGGGCAGGGGACTGGGAGTCGAATTCCGCCAAAATCATTAACGACCGCCTCGCTACGCCCTATCACATCCATACCGACTGGTCGCATCTGGGTTTCGACAAGTACCGCGAAGGCGTGGCCATTTTAAGCAAATATCCGCTGCTCAAACAGGACGCCAAGTACGTGTCGGACAGCCATGATGTCCACAGTATTCACTCCCGGAAAGTGGTCATGGCTCAAGTCAAGGTGCCTTACATGGGGCGGGTTAATGTTTTTTCGGCGCATTTAAGCTGGTGGGAAGACGGGTTTGCCGGGCAATTCCAACGATTGTGCGAGTGGGCCGAGGCTAAACAGTCAGCGCATGTCAACGCCACTTTATTGTGCGGCGATTTTAATATTGCGGCAGGATCAACGGGCTATCATATGGTGGTCGATGGACATCAATATGACGACCAATATTTAGCGGCCAATTCGCAGGGCGTGTTTGAAAAAATCTTCAGGGTTAACGATCCGTACTGGCAAAATTATTTGAGCGACGATTATCGTATCGATTATATTTTCTTGAATAAAACCAGCGAGCTGAAGGTCACGTCAGCGAAAGTTTTGTTTACCGAGCAGGATTATGGAAGGGTTTCCGATCATTGCGGTTATTTTATGACTTTTGAGCCTAAGGTTTAAGGCGAAAGATGCAAGGCGAAAGGCAAAAGGCAGGAGTGCAGGCTTCGCCTGCTAAAGTAGGCGAAGCCTGCACGCGAGTAACCGATTGCCTCGTTTTCACGTAGCGTGCTTATCGTTATGCGCAAGTGTCTGCGAGACATCCACGTTCTGTGGCCGGACGGGGTTTGCAACCCCGTCCGAAACGTTTGACGGATGAAGATATGGCAGTAGTTATCGAAAACGGTAGGGACGGGGGTGCAACCCCCGTCCCGCTCTGGGGGATTTTTCCATTCATCCTTCGACAGGCTCAGGGCGAACGGAAAAATCCTTAACTTAATGGCAGTGACTCGCCGGGTGGGAGCGATACCAACCCATACTTAACACATCCACGGTCTTTATCATGGAGATAAAACTATGCAGATAGCTGAACACTATGCCTCGCCGACTCATGGAAACCTGGGCGGCTCTTTTCAAAGAGTGAACGACTTCAATGACAAATTCTATATCCGCTGGGGAAAAATAGATTTTGATGTGTTTTACGGCGTTCAGGCTAATGTAAAGGTTATTCTAAAAGTCTACCGCGATGCGGTCTGTGAAACCTATATTGTCGATACCGATGCCTATGATATTCACTGGGATAGGCACAAGCGCTGTACGCGGGATTTTTACATACACCCATTTTCCAGCAACTTCGGCCCGATCAACTGCGTCAAGTTCGCCTTTATCGTGCATCTGGATGAACACTCCATTGCCTCCCAGAACGAATATATCTTTATGGACTGGCATCAGCTTCAGGGCGACCATCCGCAGTACCGGAGGATTACCGGCGATTGGGCGACAGCCAATAACTATCGTGCTTACGAGCTGAATGCCGGTGAATTGCAGAGCGACGTAGACTGGTATAACCATCATTTCGAAGCATTGCAGCTGGTGCCAAAATTCACCAAAGGGCAGCAGCACCATCCTTATCATCCCAAGCGTTATATTCACGACCTTATCAACAAGGTGATCCGCTGCAAGCACGAGAATCCCGAACGCTTGTGCACGATAAAAGTCAGCGTGGATTGCATTGACGACCATGACTTCACTACTCATTTGCTAAGCGCCAGCGATCAGGGGGTGTTGGTGCAGTGCATCGTCGATTGGCGAAAAATGACCCTGACCAACAGCCAAAACTATGCGCGCTTAAAGCGTTCCCGGATTGAGCTGATAGGCGTGTTTTGCAGTCCAAAACATCACTTGATCGAAGTGGAACCGGACATGCACACCAAATTCATTATTTTTAATGACGAGGACAGCATCTTGGGCTCATTCAATATCACCTTCGATCGTTGGTGGGCTAACTGGGAATCGGGGATGACTTTTCATTCCAAAGGTATTTGCCGACTGCTGGATAATATCTTCCAAAGCCAGCGCGGCGGCGTTAATCAAAAATACGGCATCGATCCGTTGAGTCATTTCAACCTGCTGTACACCTTCGGTCGGCACGTTATGTTGAACGGCAAGCCTTATCGCCCCCATCACGCCATATTGGCCGAAATCAACCGCGCCCGATATTCGATTAAAGTATCGTTATTTTTGATTGGTGACTTGCTGGGCGATCATCATGACAGCGTGGTCAATGCGCTGATAAACGCCAAGAACCGGGGCGTCAACGTGCATATCCTGCTTAACGGGCATCTGGCCAGACAGGGGCGTATCGGTGTGGAACGGCCGATGGCGGAAGAATTGGCCCGCCCATTGCTGCCGACAGTCGATCGCTTAAAGCATGCCGGTATTGCGGTAGGCTTGGTTTACGGCCAAGACGACCATCCGGTGCCTTATTCGCCGATTCATTCCAAGTATTGCATTATCGACGACTACATCGTCATAGAAGGCAGTTTCAACTGGTACAACACCTCGGTTTTTTCGCACGACCTGTTGGTCGTGGCGGCCAATTACGAAGTGGCACAGCCTTATCTGTATGAGTTTGAGCAGATACAGCGCTCGTTCAGGGTGTATTATTGAAATTATTCATAAGCTTCAATCTTCAAAAGCTGCTCCACACTGACAATTTTATAGCCATTTTCTTTAGCAAAATTAAGCGTTTGTTTTAAGACCTGGATGGTTTTATCCGACGTGTCATGAAACAGGATAATCGCGCCCGGTTTTATTTGTGTCTGTACGCGCCGGGTTATGACTTGTGCGCTGTCGGATGTTGTATCGAACGAGCGGATGGTCCAGCCGATGATGCTGTAATTCAAACTATTTGAGGCTCTTACAAGATTGGGCGTGGTCACTCCATAGGGCGGCCGGAATAATTTCATGCGTTTGCCGATGACTTTAAAGACGCTCTCTGCGGTCTGGTTTAGTTCATTCTTGAAGCCTTGCAGGTTCTTAAAATCCACATAAAAAGAATGCGTGTAGCTGTGGTTGCCAATGCTGTGCCCTTCTGCATCGATTTGTTTCAAAATGCTTTCATTGCCCTGGATGTTTTTTCCGATGACAAAAAAAGTTGCCGGAGCATTGTGCTGCGCTAATGTTGAGAGGACTTGCGGGGTGTATTCCCGGTTGGGCCCATCGTCAAACGACAAGGCAATTTCTTTTTCTGAGACATTAGCATGGCAATAAGCGTAGGCGAAGAAATTGGATTGAATGATCGCCGAACCGTAAATGATTAATGCCAGATAAACTGTGCCTGGCAATACCAGCCATCCTAGGCTGATTCCAAAAAATAGGTGTAACAAGCCAACAACGCTGATGGCGATGATGAAGCTGTTGCGGGTTGATTTAAATGTCATTTGATATGATTGCTGATCTTGCAAGGGAGTGGATCAGGTTAGCGTGGCTTAACGGGACAAACCAAGGCCGTGGGTTACCGCCTTGGTTTTTTGTGGGTTTATGTTTAGGGATTGAGCATGAAATAATGTGGACGACTCGCACTGTAAGTTTGTGGCCGGAGTGCAAGCTTTGCTTGCGTTTGCAGGCGAAGCCTGCACTCCGGCTATTGGCAACTTGTTCACGTTATTTCAACAGTTCCTAAGTTGATGGGGCATGGTATGGTTGCCGCTACAGATGACTGTATAAGGTCATGTATTGTTTTGCGCTTTTGCTCCATGAGTAGTCTTTTTGCATGCCATTGGTTTGTAGCTGTTTCCAGGTTTTTGGATGGCTGTACAAGATAAGCGCGCGTTTAATGGCTTCCATTAACGCGCCGGGAGTCGCTTCATTGAAAACAAGGCCCGTTGCGGTGTTGTTTTTCAGCGAGTCTGGAAGGGTGTCGACAACGGTATCGGCTAGGCCTCCGGTTTTTCTGACGACGGGAATGGTGCCGTAGCGTTGGCTGTATATCTGGTTTAAGCCGCAGGGTTCAAAGCGCGATGGCATCAGGAAAATATCCGCGCCCGCTTCAATCAAATGCGCCAGTGTTTCGTCATAACCGATGGTGATCGATATTTTATCGGGGTGGCTTTCGGCAAAATTATGCAAGCGTTGTTCAAAACCTTTGTTACCGCTGCCGAGCAGTACAAATTGCAGCGGGTGGGTCAATATCTCGGGGAGACATTCCAAGATCAGGTCGATGCCTTTTTGTTCCACCAAACGACTGATCAGCCCGAATACGGGAATGTTTTTGTCAACGGGCAGGGATAATTGTTCCTGTAGCGCTGCTTTATTAAGCAGTTTTTTGTGTATCGTAAAGCGATTAAAGGTCTGGCTGATGTTGGTGTCGGTTTCCGGATTCCAGTGGTCGGTATCGATGCCGTTGATAATGCCGCTCAGGAAGTCTTTTCGGTGGCTCAACAGGCCTTCCAGGCCATAGCCAAGCTCGGCGGTTTGAATTTCCTTGGCATAGGTCGGGCTTACGGTGGTGATGCGGTCGGAATAGATCAGGCCGCCTTTAAGAAATGACAGCATGTCATGGAATTCTATACCGCTTGGATTCCAAAGTTGGCCGGGCAAGTTTAAAGAAAGATAAGTTGAGCTTGGGAATATGCCCTGATAAGCCATGTTGTGTATGGTGAAAACGACAGCGGGGCGGCTGTATTCCAACGACAGCAGTGCCGGTACCAGCCCGCTTTGCCAGTCGTTGCAGTGGACGATGTCGGGTTTCCAATCCAGCCAGCTCCGGTTCATCGCAACTTCTACCGTGACCCGGCAAAACAGGGCAAAACGTTCAGCGCTGTTCGCCCAAGGCTTACCGTGTTCGTCAACATAGGGATTGCCCGGGAAATTAAAGAATTCCGGGCAATCAACCAGCCACACGATGACGCCGGTACCCGGCAGCCGGGTTTCCAGAATGTTCACAGCATAATTATTGACATAGACCGTGCTTAGGTAGCGAACTTCTTCGGTTGTTTTAATGGCCTGATAATTGGGCATGATAATGCGCACATCTTCACCCAGCTCCGACAACGCCTTGGGCAAGCTGCCGGAAACATCAGCCAAGCCTCCGGTTTTAATCAGCGGATGGGCTTCACTGGTGACAAAAAGTATTTTTTTCATTGTCTCGGTTGTTGAGTTTTTATCAAGTGGGTAGCTACTCAGAAGTTAAAAAGATGGAACGCTGATGACGCAGATGAATATGATGAACGCGGATAATTTAATAAAAAATCTTACACATCATCATAATTATCAGCGTCATCAGCGTTCCATTTTATTTGATAGCTGATTAGTTATACCGATAGCTATAGTTTTAAGATTACGGCCCCCAGAGGCGGCAAATTAAGGCTGATTGAGTGAGGTTGATTCATCCATGCGGTAGGTTCAGACAAGGCGGCGCCGTTGCCGACATTGCTGCCGTCGTAGTAACCGGAGTCGGAATTGAATATTTCCGTATAAGTGCCTGCCAAGGGTACGCCGATCCGGTATTGTTCACGGGTTACCGGGGTAAAGTTGAGTACGACAATCAAGTCTTCATGCTCGGTTTTGCGTCGATAACTGATGATGGATTGTTGTACATCATGGCAATCGATCCAGTCAAAACCCTGATGATCGAAATCATGCTGGTATAAAGCAGGGTGTTTTTTATAAAGATGATTAAGGTCTTTGACCAGCGCTTGCACGCCTTGGTGATGCGGATAGTCGAGTACATACCAATCCAAGGCCTTGTTGAAATTCCATTCTGTGCCTTGACCGAATTCGCAGCCCATAAACAGCAGCTTTTTGCCGGGATAGGTGTACATCAAGGTGTAAAGCAGTCGAAGGTTGGCGAAGCGTTGCCATTCATCCCCCGGCATTTTGCTGACCAGCGAGCCTTTGCCATGGACCACTTCATCGTGGGAAAAGGGCAGGCAGAAGTTTTCGGTAAAGGCATAGAGCATACCGAAAGTAAGCTGGTCATGATGATACTTGCGGTGGATCGGCTCCTGGCTCATGTAAGCCAGCGTGTCGTGCATCCAGCCCATATTCCATTTCATCGAAAAGCCCAAGCCGCCGGTCCAGGTCGGGCGGGTCACTTGCGGCCAGGACGTGGATTCTTCAGCCATCATCACCGTGCCGGGATGCTGTTGATGGGTGACAGAATTGAGTTCTCTCAGAAAGTCGATCGCTTCCAGATTCTCGTTGCCGCCGTACATATTGGGAATCCAGTCATTATCGTTGCGGGAATAATCCAGATACAACATTGAGGCGACGGCATCGACACGCAAGCCGTCAAGATGGAATTCCTCCAGCCAAAAGATGGCGCTGGACAGCAAAAAGTTTTTAACTTCATTGCGGCCAAAGTTATAGATTAATGTGCCCCAGTCGCGGTGTTCGCCTTTGCGCGGATCTTCGTGCTCATAAAGCGCGCTGCCGTCGAAGCGGGCCAGCGCAAAGCTGTCTTTGGGAAAATGCGCGGGCACCCAGTCCAGAATCACGCCGATGCCGTTTTGATGGCAGGTGTCGATAAAATAGCGAAAATCGTCCGGTGTGCCGTGACGGCTGGTCGGGGCAAAATAACCGGTGGTTTGATAACCCCAAGAGGCATCCAGCGGATGCTCGGTCACCGGCAATAATTCAACATGGGTGAAGCCCATCTCTTTGACATAGTCGACCAGCTGCACGGCCAGTTCACGGTAATTGAGGAAATTGCCCAGATGATCGCGTCGCCAGGAACCCAGGTGAACCTCATAGATAGACATGGGTTCATGCAGCCAATTGTGACGGACACGCTCTCCCATCCATTGCTGATCCCGCCAAGTATAGTTGTTTTCATGGACGACAATAGACGAGGTATTGGGGCGGAACTCAAACTGCTGGCCGTAAGGGTCGGTTTTTAACAGAACCTCGTTGGTGTTGCGGTTTAATATCTCGAATTTATAGTAACAGCCGGCTTGCAAATCCGGCATGAACAGTTCCCAGATGCCGCTGCCGCCCAAGCTGCGCATTGGGTTGCAACGTCCGTCCCAATGATTAAAATCGCCCACCACGCTGACTCGTCCGGCATTGGGCGCCCAGATCGTAAACAATACCCCGTTAATACCATCGGCCTTGTGCAGATGTCCGCCCAGTTTTTGATAAATATGCCAGTGTTTGCCTTCGCCGAATAAGTGCTGGTCGAACTCCGGCAGTTGAGTGCCGAAATCATACGGGTCATGGTTTTCGTGGCTGTAGCCGCTCTTGTCTACCCAGGACAATTGATAATGTTCTGGCAATTGTTCATGTTCGGCGTTATATTCGAAAAAGTCCGTATCGGGTACCCGGTTTAAAGCCGCGCCGTTATGGCTAAAGCACACTGTTTCTGCATAAGGCAGATACACCTTAACTTGAATGTGATTGTTCTTGAGATGGCGACCTAAAATTGAAAAAGGATCATGATGTCTGGCTTCCATGATTTTTAGAGCATCGGAATCAAGTGCGTTTTTAGATTGCTTTTTCACTATGAATAGCCTCGGCGTAGTGGAATAATAGTTAGGTGAATGTTACCAAACACATCAAGAGTTGTCAGTCTATTCCACATGGAGATGAAAAATGTCAGCGTCAAGTAATCAAAAGCATGATCATAATATCAGTCATTTAACCCGTAATACCATTGCGTTAATATTGGCCGGTGGTCGCGGTTCACGGTTAATGAATATGACCGATTGGCGCGCCAAGCCGGCTGTGCCCTTTGGAGGCAAGTTTCGGATCATCGATTTTCCGCTGTCGAACTGCATGAATTCCGGTATACGCAAGATAGGCGTTTTGACCCAATACAAGTCGGATTCACTGATCAGACATATTCAGCAGGGCTGGGGGTTTTTACGCGGCGAATTCGGCGAATATGTCGACTTGATGCCGGCTCAGCAACGGCACGATGAGAACTCCTGGTATGAAGGGACCGCTGACGCCATTTTCCAGAATATCGACATTTTGCGCAGTCGCCATCCTGAACATATTTTGGTACTGGCTGGCGATCATATTTATAAAATGGACTACGGCGCGATGCTTGCCGATCACGTTGAAAAAAATGCCGATTTAACGATAGGCTGTATCGAAGTCTCGCTACAGGATGCAACGGCTTTTGGTGTGATGGATGTCGATGAAAACCGGCGCGTCAGGGCTTTTGTGGAAAAGCCTGAGCATCCCCCGCTTATGCCGGGCAGAACCGACACTGCATTGGCGTCCATGGGGATTTATATTTTTAATGCTGCTTTTCTGTTTGAACAATTGCTGAAAGATGCCGACACCAAAGGTTCAACCCGTGATTTCGGTAAAGATATTATTCCCGCCGTTATCGATAAATATATCGTCAATGCTTATCCTTTTCTGGATTTACAAAGCGGGGAACAAAGTTACTGGCGCGATGTAGGTACCATTGATGCGTACTGGTCTGCCAATATGGAATTGATTGGCGTAAAACCGGATTTGAATTTATATGATAAGACCTGGCCTATATGGACTTATCAGGCGCAAACGCCTCCGGCTAAATTTGTTTTTGATAGCGACAAAAGACGCGGTCTGGCAGTCGACTCCATGGTTTCAGGAGGCTGTGTGATTTCCGGAGCGAAAGTCAGGCATTCCCTGTTATTTTCGAATGTCCGCGTTAATTCGTATACGACGTTGCAAGATACCATCGTTTTGCCGGAAGTTAATATCGGCCGTCATTGCCGTATTACCAAGGCGATTATAGAAAAAGGCTGTGAAATTCCGGAAGGCACGGTGATTGGTGAAAATAGAGCGGAAGACGAGAAGAGATTTCATGTGAGTCCTGGCGGAGTCGTTTTGGTTACGCCTGATATGCTGGGGCAAAAAAGACACTATGTCAGATAAAAGGAAATTGAAATTAGTCTTGTGCTGGCATATGCATCAGCCGGAATACAGGGATTTGCAAACAGGAGAATTTAAGCTGCCATGGACGTATCTACATGTTATTAAAGACTATGTAGACATGGTGGCGCATCTGGAAGCGGTACCTAAGGCTAAGGCGGTCGTGAATTTTGCGCCGATACTGCTGGAGCAAATTGAGGAATATGCCAGGCAAGTCAACGGCTATTTGCATGATCGCATTTCGATTACCGATCCTTTGTTGGCGGCACTGGTTGATCCCAGTATCCCGGCAGATCCTGAAGAACGCATGAGACTGGTTAAAGACTGTATGCGAGCGAACAGGGAAAGGCAAATAGACCGTTATCCGACGTTCAAGAGATTGATTGAGATGGCCGATTGGCTTGAACATCATTACGATTCCTTAACTTATGTCAACTCTCAATTTATCAGTGATGTTCTGGCTTGGTATCATCTGATTTGGATGGGAGAAACAATAAAGTTAACGGATAGCCGAATAAAACGCCTGATAGAGAAAGGCTCCGGTTATACGTTACACGACAGGATCGAAATTATAGAGGTCATTGCCGAGCAATTGACCAGTGTTATTTGTCGATATAAGGCATTAGCCAGAAAAGGGCAGGTTGAGCTTTCAGTGACGCCTTACGCCCATCCAATCATGCCGCTTTTGCTGGATTTGAATTCTACCCATGAGGCTATGCCTGATGCTCCTTTGCCGGAGTTGGATACCTATCCGGGCGGAGAAGAGCGCGTAAAGTGGCATCTTGACAAGGGGGTGCAGACTTTTAAGCGATTATTCGGCTTTAAACCTAAGGGATGCTGGCCTTCGGAAGGCGGTGTTAGCGGTCAGACACTAAAAATATTGGGTGATTTCGGCTTTGACTGGACCGCAAGCGGCGGTTCTGTGCTGCATAATAGTTTGAATCTTCCTGAGAACGGCAAAAAGCCAGGAATTCATCATCCTTTTAAACTTCAGGAAACCGATGTAGCCTGTTTTTTTCGTGACGACGGGCTATCCGACCTTATCGGTTTTGAGTATTCAAAATGGCATGCCGATGATGCTGTCGGCGATTTGATCCATCATCTCGAAAATATTGCTGTGCATGAGTCCGGCGACAAGGTGGTTTCAATCATCATGGATGGTGAGAATGCCTGGGAATATTACCCCGCTAACGGTTATTATTTTCTCAGCGCCTTGTATCAACGACTGGCCAGCCATCCGCATATCGAACTAACGACTTTTTCGGAATGTTTGCAAAATAAGGTAGATGTTAAACCACTGGTGAAAATGGTTGCGGGCAGCTGGGTCTACGGTACTTTTTCGACCTGGATAGGCGATGCGGACAAGAATCGCGGCTGGGACATGCTCGGCGATGCCAAATGGACATTTGACAAGGTGATTTCGGTCGGCAGATTAACGGATAAACAAATGCAACAGGCTGAGCTTCAGCTGGCCGTCTGTGAAGGCTCCGACTGGTTTTGGTGGTTTGGTGATTATAATCCCGGTGAAGCGGTTAGTAACTTTGAAAAACAATTTCGGCTTAATTTGGCTAATTTGTATAGACTGCTGGGCGAAGAGCCGCCCGCTTATCTGGCGATGTCATTTACGCAGGGATCCGGTGCTCCGGCTATGGGTGGCGCAATGCGCCCAGGCGTCGAACTTATATAATTGATGATTATTAGTATTTAGTCCTCCGCATTTAATAAAAACTAACAACTGAAAACATAAACGAGAGATCACTAAGTGTGAATGACATCTTAAATAAACGTCGCGCCGGAATTCTGTTGCATATTACATCGCTACCGGGTGCGGGTAGGCAAGGCAATTTAGGGCAGGAAGCTTATCATTTCGTGAAATTCCTGCATGATTCCGGGGTTAGCGTATGGCAGGTTTTGCCGTTAGGCATGACCCATGCGGATGGTTCCCCTTATCAGTGCTTGTCTGCTCATGCCGGTAATCCTGAATTAATTAACATTGATGGGTTGGTGAAGAAGGGTTGGCTGCAGCGCTCTGAAAAATGTGAAGAATGTGCCGGTGACTGCGCTGTTAGGTGTCTGGTGGCAAAGGCCTATGATGGTTTTTTGGCGCGCGCCGAACGACAGGATGAGGATAGTTTTGCGCACTTTTGCCAGGAAAAAGCATTTTGGCTTGATGATTTTGCTTTATTTATGGCTCTTAGAGTTGAGTTTAATCAACAATGTTGGAATCAATGGCCCGAGCATTTTAAGGAAAGGGATGCAAAAGCAATAAAAGAGGCGCGTCGCCGGTTAAAAACACATATTGCATGTATTAAATTTGAGCAATATGTGTTTTTTCAGCAATGGCTGGAATTGAAAGCTTATGCCAACCGGTATGGCGTGTTTTTGTTTGGCGATATTCCCATTTTCGTATCTTACGACAGCTCTGATGTCTGGGCTCATCGCGATGTTTTTAAGCTCGATGAATCAGGTGAAATGTCTGTCGTGACGGGGGTGCCGCCCGATTATTTTTCTGAAACAGGACAGCGCTGGGGCAATCCGCACTATAACTGGAATTACCTGAAGAAAACCGGATTTCATTGGTGGGTTGAAAGGATGAAAACCCAGCTTGAGATGTTCGACATTATCCGGATCGATCATTTTCGGGGACTTGAAGCGGCTTGGGAAATACCGGCAAATGAAGATACTGCAATTAATGGATTATGGGTTAAGGCGCCAGGCAAGGCACTATTGAATGCAATAAACGCAGAACATGGGTCGATTCCGCTGGTTGCTGAAGATCTGGGCATTATTACGCCTGAAGTCGAAGCGTTAAGGGATGAGTTTGATTTACCCGGTATGAAGATTTTGCAGTTTGCATTTGGCGGCGGCCCTGATAATCCTTATTTACCTGACAATTATGAAAAAAACTGCGTTGTTTATACCGGTACTCATGACAATGACACGACTTTGGGTTGGTTGCAGGGCATTAGCAGTGATGAGAGAAACTACATTTACAATTATCTCGGCAATCCGGCAATGCCATTGCATTGTGCGCTAATCCATGCTGCCTTGGCATCGGTTGCAAATCTTGCGGTAATTCCCATGCAGGATATTTTGGAGCTGGGTTCTGAGCATCGAATGAATACTCCAGGTACGACGGTGGGTAACTGGAAGTGGCGCTTTCAGTGGAATCAATTGTCACATGAGCGGTCGGTCAGATTTGCGTATCTGGTTGGATTGTTTAATCGTAAATAATGCCTTGTAGGGCGACCGACCGGGCGGTCGCCCTGGATGAGAGCAGTTAAGATTAATCGTTGTCTTCGCGAACAGCCTGTTTAGGCAGTGGCAGCAAAGGGATATGGTAACCGGCCATGATGGAGCGAATCGCGTCTGCTTTGGCCGCTATCAGCTTGTTAAGGGTTTCTTTCCTTGCTTTGTCGCCATTACGAACGCCCATCGCCATAGCAAAATCAAATTTCATGTCAGGAGTCGATTTCATCGGAATCATTGAGTAACTGTTTTTTGGACTTTGCGCGGCGACATAGCCGGCCATAGGCCCCCACAGAATAACCATATCAATTTTCTTCGCTTTAAGATCTTTTTCTATCTGCATCGCCACATTATTTTCACCGTCGCCTGACATTGATTGATAGGGGATGCCCACGTCGAGTAGTCCGTTTTTTTGCATCCAGGTTGTGCCTGGGCCGCGGTCGAACATCGCAATTTTTAATGATTCTTGTCTTTGCAAAGGTAGGTCGACTAATTGGGCCGCATCGGTAATATCGTCCCAGCCGCGTCCTTTTGCGATCAAAAGTACATAAGTCGATTGGTAGTAGGGTGCGGTTGTCAAGGTGAGGTCGTAACCTGCCGGAACGCCCATAATCACGTCGCATTTATATTCGTTGCTTTCCACGTCGCTGTCTTTTAACGGTGCATTTAAGCTGTTGCGGATAAAGCCGATTCGTTGGGGAAGCCAGTAGTACTCAATGGTCTGTCCCAGTTCTTTGGCAAACAGTTCGGCGATTTTGTTTTCAAAGCCGTCTTTGTTTTTTGTGGAATAAGGTGGGTTCAGCGGGTCTGCACAGACCTTGAATTTTTCTTCTGCTGAGGCAGCAAAGCTGCATGCAGCCAGAAACAGGATGGCGCAGCATGTCGTGTATTGAGGTAAAGTCCTCATTAAAATCTCCTTGGGTATATCAAACGATAAGGACTACTGCAGGGATGCAGGAGGTAAAGCAATTGCCGGACAATAGTTTACTGCATAAAGGGCAAAAAAAAAGCCCTGGTTGATAAATCAACCAGGGCTTTTAATACAATCTAAAAAATCAGATCGATTTAGTTACTGGGTAATGCGAATACAGTTAATGTACCGCCCAGTTTAGTGTAAGAGCTTAGGCTTCTGTACGCGCCAACCGCTCCCAAACCTTCTGAGTTTGAACCTTCTTCACCGCTGTCAAGACCCGCAGCGATACCGATACCCGCCCAACCGCCGATACCGGAAAGAACGCCAACATATTGCTTGCCGTTATATTCCCAAGTATTAACGTTGCCGATGATGCCGGAAGGTGTTTTGAATTTGTACAGTTCTTTACCTGTTTTAGCATCAACCGCTTTCAGATAGCCTTCCAGAGTACCGTAGAATACTACGCCGCCCGCAGTTGCAACAGAACCGGACCAAACAGAGAATTGTTCTTTGTTAGACCAGGCGATTTTGCCTGTTTTGGCGTCGTAAGCTGTGAACTGACCCAGGTTAGTTGAATTGTCCGGTTTACCAGTCAATACATCAGCGCCGGCAGGCATCATGGTTAATGTAGCACCAACGTAAGGTTGGCCTGCTGTGTATGAAACTTCGAATGGTTCGTAGTCCATGCACAAGTGGTTACCGGAGATGTAGAACAAGCCGGTTTGTGGAGAGTAAGAAACCGGTTGTTGGTTTTTACTTCCTAACGCAGCAGGGCAAACGCCTTTTGTGTTAACGTCTTCGCCGTTTTGCTGAGTACTGTACTTAGCTACAACTTGTGGACGACCGGTGTTCATGTCGACATGAGTTGCCCAGTTAACTGATTTGTCGAATTTTTCAGCAACAAGCAGTTCACCGGTTTCACGATCTAAAGTGTAGCCAAAACCGTTACGGTCGAAATGCACGATAGTTTTGTGCATTTTGCCTTTTACGTCTTGGTCAACCAGGACAGTTTCGTTGATACCGTCAAAATCCCACTCGTCGTGCGGAGTCATTTGGTAAACCCATTTAACAGCACCGGTGTCAGCGTCACGTGCCCACAATGACATAGACCACTTGTTGTCGCCTGGACGTTGTACAGGGTTCCAAGTAGATGGGTTGCCGGATCCGTAATAGATCAGGTTCAATTTAGGGTCGTAACTGGTCCAGCCCCAAGTAGTACCGCCGCCGATTTTCCATTGGTCGCCTTCCCAAGTGCTTAAGCTTGAGTTTTCGCCAACTGGAGTGACTTTGCCGTCTTTCCAGGTAGTTGTTTTCTTGGCGTCAATCAGGGTGTCTTTATCAGGACCCATGCTGTAGCCTTTCCAAGCCAACTCGCCAGTGTTGATGTCATAAGCCGCTAAGAAACCGCGAACACCAAATTCACCACCGGAAATACCAGTCAAAACTTTATCTTTAACAACTAATGGCGCGGCTGTGTTAGTCATACCCAATTTAGGGTCGCCGTTTTGTACGCTCCATACGCGTTTACCGGTTTTAGCGTCCAACGCAGTTAAAACGGTATCGGATTGTTGCAAGAAGATTTTGCCGTCACCATAAGCCAAACCACGGTTGACAGTATCGCAACACATAACCGGAATAGTCACGTCAGCATCTTGTGTTGGCGTGAATTCCCAGATTACAGATTGAGTTTTTTGGTCGATTGCGTAAACAGTGTTAGGAAATGGTGTGTGAATGTAAAGAACATCATTAACAACCAACGGACCGCCTTCGTGTCCACGCAAGACGCCTGTAGAAAAAGACCAGGCTGGTTGCAGACTCTTTACGTTAGTGGCGTTGATTTCACTTAGTTTACTGTAACGAGTACCTGCGTAATCACCACCCCAAGTCGCCCAGTTGGCTGGGTTTTGGGTGAGTTTCTCAACATCGCTGTTAGCAGTTGAAACTGCTGGTGCAGCTAATAAAGCAGCCACACTGGAAGCAAGCAGCCAACTTTTCAAAGGCTTCTTCATATTATATTTCTCCTGGTATTCTGTTAATTTGACAGAATAGTGATTATGTTTTTATGACTAATATTAGTTTTTAGGGTGGTTTTCATGTTCCATGGATACAGGAAATTTTCACTCTAGGAGCCTAAATTTAATGATTTTGCCCCAAAAGTCAACTTTTATAGGCTTTGGTGTAAAACGATTTCCTGTAACGTTTTGATAAAACTCAGGGTGTTTAAGAGCGATTTAAGATTTTTAAGATATTTCGTTTCAGAGGCGGCTGATTGAAATGAAGGGGGTTGAGTATAAATTTAACTTTTTGCTACTGAAAAACGAATGGATAAATCACAGGGCTTCAATTCGGTAACCGTTGCTATCCCAGCATAATATTTCGGCTGCAGTCTTGCTCCATGCGGCAAGTACAAAACGCTGGGCAGTTTGGTCGTCTATTTTAAAGTTATGGATGGCAGGGCGGTGGGTATGCCCGTGGATCAAGCGCAGGCAGTGCCGTTCACGCATGATGTTAACGACCGTGTCCTGGTTAACATCCATAATGTCCTGGGATTTTTTGCGTTTGTGGAAATAACTACGGACGCGATACCAGCGCGCAGCCAGCAAGCGCAAAAGTAAGGGTTTGGACAGCACGGATTGTTGCCATTCAGGGGTATGCGATTTGGCGCGAAATGCCTGATAGGGCAGGTCATCGGTACACAGTAAATCGCCGTGTGTGAGCAGCGTCGGCGTGCCATGCAAATCGATGACAGCATACTCATCGATAAGCGTTACGCCGGTATCTTCGGAAAATTGTTTGCCCAGCAGAAAATCGCGGTTGCCTTGCTGTAAATAAACCGGTGTACCCGAATCGGTCAGTTGCTTAAGCTGCTTTCGGATTGTATTGTTGGGGGGAGTAGGATCATCGTCGCCTATCCACGCATCGAAAAGATCGCCCAGTATATAAACGGCGGCGGCTTTGGGGGCTCTATCGCTCAGGAATGAAAGAAACCGACGAGTGATTTCAGGTTTTTCCAGGGAAATATGCAGGTCTGAGATGAACAGGATTTCTTGATTCAAGGGCGAGTGAAAGACTAAGGGCTAAGGGCTAAGGGCTAAGGGCTAAGGCTAAGGGCGCGATCGATTCTTTCGCCCTTAGCCTTGCGCCTTTCGTCTATTGAATAACTTCAGCTTTTTCTACGATGATGTCGGTTTTAGGCACGTCCTGATGTCCGCCGCGGTTGCCGGTGGGTTGTTTAGCCATGGCATCGACAACATCCATGCCTTCAATGACTTCGCCGAATACCGCATAGCCCCAGCCGCTTGGCGTTGGGCTGGTATGATTCAGCGATGCATTATCTTTATAGTTGATAAAAAACTGGGCCGTTGCCGAATCAGGCACATTGGTGCGCGCCATGGCTATTGAACCGCGTTTGTTTGGCAAGCCATTATCGGCTTCGTTTTTGATAGGGTCATGAACCGCTTTTTGGTTAAAGTCAGTATCAAAGCCGCCGCCTTGTGCCATAAATCCGGGGATGACGCGATGGAAAATGGTGTTGTTGTAAAAGCCTTCATTAACGTAAGTTAAAAAATTTGCCGATGAAATAGGCGCTTTTTCAGGATTCAGCTGAATAATAATTTCACCCAGTGAGGTTGTTAATTTAACTTTTGATGGTGTATCAGACATTTTGTTTTCCGTTGCAAATGAGAGTGTTGTGGTTAAAAGCAGCATCATGGAGAAAATGAAAGCACGCATTGTTTTTCCTTATAGAGTGATGCAAAGAACAAATTTTAAGTGTTTTTGTCTTGAAAGAGAAGCATGTGCTTGGTAGATTGTACAGCTTTGTTTAACCTGCTGCCTCGACTTATCGGCAATGGAAAACGTTGCCTAACTGAATTATTTAATGACATGTTGAAAATATATAACACCCTGACCCGAAAAAAAGAACCGTTTCAGCCGCGTGTCGCGGGTAAAATCGGCATGTATGTCTGTGGCATGACGGTTTACGATTACTGTCATATCGGGCATGCGCGGGTCATGGTGGTGTTCGATACGGTTGCGCGTTATTTTCGCCACCAGGGTTATGAATTGACCTACGTGCGCAACATTACCGATATTGACGACAAAATCATTCAGCGTGCCATCGAAAACGGCGAAGACTACGGCAAATTGACTGAGCGGTTTATTGACGCGATGCACGAGGATGAGCGGGCGCTGGCCGTTTTGCCGCCCGACCTTGAGCCGAGGGCAACGCAGTCCATCGCCGATATTATTGCGATGATTAAAACCCTGGTGGACAAAGACCTCGCTTATGTCGGCAGTAATGGCGATGTGTTTTACGCGGTGACAAAGTTTAAAGATTATGGCCGGTTATCGGGCAAAAACCTGGACGATTTACAGGCCGGTGAGCGCGTTGATGTGGACCTGGCAAAGCGCAACCCGATGGATTTTGTGCTGTGGAAGATGGCTAAGGCTAACGAGCCTGCCTGGGATTCGCCATGGGGCTTGGGTCGTCCCGGCTGGCATATCGAGTGTTCGGCGATGTCTACCTGTTGCTTGGGTAATCATTTCGACATCCATGGCGGCGGCATGGATTTGCAGTTTCCGCACCATGAAAATGAGATTGCCCAGTCGGAAGGCGCGACCGGCGAGAAATTTGTTAACGTATGGATGCACAACGGTTTTGTCCGCGTTGACGATGAAAAAATGTCCAAGTCGTTGGGTAATTTCTTTACCGTGCGTGAAGTGTTGAATCAGTATAAACCGGAGGTCATTCGCTTTTTTATTCTTTCAAGCCATTACCGCAGTCCGTTGAATTATTCGGATGAACAGCTCAATGACGCAAAAGCGGCTTTAACGCGCCTTTACACCGCCCTGCGAGGCGTGGAAACTACAGCCGAGGCGGCGATTGAGGAAGCTTATAAAACCCGTTTTGAACAGGCGATGGATGATGACTTTAATACGCCGGTCGCACTGGCAGTGTTATTTGATTTGGCCAGAGACCTGAATAAAGTCAAAGAATTAGATCAGCAGAAAGCTTGCGCCTTGGCGGCTACGTTGAAATATTTAAGCGGCTTACTGGGAATTTTGCAGGATAATCCTGAAGTCTTTCTGAAGGGTTTTTCATACTCATTAGTCTGTGAAACTGGAGTTTATAAGCTATCAGGCGGAGAAGTAACTATGACTGTCAATGCAGTCAAGACAATAACTGAAGATTACGTCGACCAACAAATCCTTACCCGTACGGATGCAAAAAAAGCCAAGGATTGGGCATTGGCCGATAAAATACGTAACGACCTGAAAGAGCAGGGCGTGATTCTGGAGGATTCGCCCGACGGCACAACCAGCTGGCGGCGTGAATAATCGGTTGAATAGCGGAATTTCCACGGGAGTCATGGAAAAGGTGCAATGTTAAGTTGTAAAAAATATCACCACGAAGACACGAAGGGCGCGAAGAAATAAACTTCGTGTCTTCGTGGTGAATAAAAAGATTTTAAATGATAAATACCCAAGGTTCTAATGGCCGATCATCACAAACCGTCAGCAACGATATGGCACAAAAAGTGTTAAATTTCATCAGCAATTTTCTCTCAAAAAAAATCCGCACCGCTATTTACAGCGCCAGGGAATCCATCGGCGAACATAAGCGCGATATAGTCGTCACCCATGTTGAACAGGCTTGTTTGGGTTTGCGGGAAACCAGGGATGAGTTTGAAGATGCGCTGCAGCGGTTTAAGAACTTGGTCTGCGTCAATGAAACCACGTTGGACCATAAATACAACCTGCTCAACAGACAGTATCAGTTTTGCTGTGCTAAATCCGATGCGGTCAGCAACAGAATCAGGGCGATTGAACAGGTCAGCGAGGCGCTGTTCAAAGAATGGGAAAGCGAACTCAATGAATACACTAACCGTAACTTGCGAGCCCACAGTAAGCAGCAGCTAAAGGTAGCCAGGCAAAATTACGCCCGGCTGATCCGGTCCATGCAAAAAGCCGAAGCGAAAATTCAGCCGGTACTGGCGGCCTTCAAAGATCAGGTGTTGTATTTGAAACATAACCTTAATGCCCAGGCTATCGCGGCATTAAGGCATGAATTTATTGAGATAGGCATTGATATTTCTCAGTTGATCAATGCCATGGAGCAGACCATCGCTGAGGCAAGTCAATTTGTTGCAGTATTAACCGATCAAAAAGCCTTGCCCAGCCGGTAACATTAGAGCTTGTACAAAACGTCGTTGGCTTTGTCTTTAGGATCTTCTTTTTTACCTTTACGGTTATCCTGATCGATTCTTTCTTTGCCGAATTTGGCGATCATATCATCCCAGCCTGTGTACTTTTCATAGCCTGCAAAGCCGTTATTTTTCCGTTGCTGATAAAGTTCTTTGCCCAATGCAATGATTTCTTCAGGTTTTTTACCGTCAACCGCGTTAAGAAAGTCTTGTTCGCTTTTAATGGAATCGCGAAGCATCCAGAAAGAGACTTCAAATTCAATACGCGCATCGGGAGATAAGCGGTTTTTTAGCGCTTTAACTGATCTAAAGACAGTACGGGTATTATGACCGTTAATTTGTTGGCCCTTACTGCAGCCAATTAACGATGTGCAGCAGAGAATGAGCAGAAGAACAGGTAATTTCTTCATAAAGATAACCTCAGGTTTAAGTAGGGACGCATGTCATGCTATTTACAGGGTTTGTGATTATATAACGCAGGATCGTCAAACGAAGTAAAATAGTCAGTCATTATAATCCTGAGCTGGTTTTTCATGCTGGAATTTATCCAATTATTAAAACAACGTTACCAGGCGGTTTTGGCTCAGCAGGGTAATGAGTCGGTTAAAACAAGCTATCAACAGCGGATCGACCAGCTGATTTTGGCGGAAGCCTTCATACGCAAGGGGCAGCTGATCGAGGCGTCGCAGCAGCCGTTGTTGCACATGGCTGTGGTAGGGCCGACGCAGGCCGGAAAAAGCTCGCTGGTCAACGTGTTATTGAACAGTAATGCTGCCGGGATCAGCCCATTAGCGGGTTACACCATACATCCACAGGGTTTTTGCAATGGCGTAAGTCTTGCCGACTGTAGCGGCCTGCAACGTTATTTCGGCCGATTTCAACAGCTGCAACAAACGCAGCTAAGCAAAGACCGGCACGATTGCTATTCGCTAACCGAAAACGCCACGGATTCAGGACTTTTGCCGCATGGCGTTTTGTGGGACACGCCCGATTTCGATTCGATAGATTCAGCTACTTACCGCGAAGGTGTCATCAGGGCGATTGCCTTGGCGGATCTGGTGATCCTGGTGGTCAGCAAGGAAAAATATGCCGATCAATCGGTCTGGGACATCATGGCCGCCGTTGAAGAATTGCATCAGCCGACCCTTATTTGCCTGAATAAACTGGTAGAAGGTTCCGAGTCGATCATCATCCAGTCATTAAAAGAAAAGTGGCGGCAAGCGAGAACCGACGAATTTCCCGAGGTCGTTTCGCTGTATTACCAAAAGCCGGGCGGGCTGCCGGATTGGCCTGAGTCCAGGCAACCGTTGCTTAAGCAACTGGCGAATAAAGTACGTTTGAACAAACACCCGCGTTTTGAACAGGAGTTATTGAAAAGGCACTGGCAAACCTGGCTGGAACCGGTTGTTGCCGAACATCAGGCGTTAAACGATTGGCATGAATTAGTCGATCTGATGATCAATCAGGCGATGGAAAGTTACCAGCGCGATTACCTGAATCATCCGCATCATTACGAAACCTTTCAGCTTGCGATGACCGAATTGCTGAATTTAATGGAAATCCCCGGATTAGCTCGCATTCTGGCCAGCACCCGCCAGGTCTTGACTTGGCCGGTCAGGCAGGTCATGAAACTGGGACGCAAAAGACTGCATGTTTCAGACAGCAGTTACGAAATAGCCTTGTTAAATCAAATAGCCGAACATACGCTGATCCAGCTGGCCGACAAGTTGTTGGATAAGGCCGAGCAAGGTGATCAGGGCCCGTGGTGGCGGCAACTAAACAGCATGTTGCGCAACCAGCGACAGGACGCGTTACAGGATTTTGCCCTGGCGGCAAAAAATTATCATCTGTCGTTTCAGCAGGATGTAGACAGCGCCGCGCATCGTTTGTATTACAAACTGCAAGAACAGCCGGTGGTTTTAAACAGCTTGCGCGCAACCCGAGCGACTGCCGATGCCGCTGTTATTGCGCTGACCTTGCAAATGGGCGGCATCGGCCTGCATGACTTGGTCATTGCCCCAGCGATGCTGACTCTGACTTCGTTGCTGGCGGAAAGCGCGGTCGGCGGCTATATGCACAAAGTGGAAGCCGATCTAAAACAAAACCAATTCAATACCGTCAAACAGGCATTATTTGTCGAGAGCCTGCGCCTTAAACTCTTGCAGCTGCCTGAGCAATTATCGATGACTCCTCATTTTAATATCTCCCCTGACCAGCTGCGTGCGGCAGAGCCTCAACTGACAGAAAAGCGCCATGGCTTACGATTACTCTAGTTTGGTACAAACAACAAAACGCTGGGCGGAGCAGGCGCTGGCAGCCGGCTGGATCAATGTCGATGCCGCGCAGCAGTTGAACAATGTCGATGCCAGATCGCCAGATACCCTGTTTAACCATAACGGCTCCAGGCCTCTGATTGTCGCCTTCATGGGCGGTACCGGCGTGGGCAAGAGTTCCTTGCTGAACCGTCTGGCCGGCAAAGCCATCGCCCGAGCCGGAGTCGAACGACCCACTTCGCGGGAAGTCACGCTCTATCATCACCATAGCGTTGCGATAAAGCATTTGCCCGAACAACTGCCGCTGGCGCAAATCAAAACCGCCGAGCATGACAACGAGTCCAGGAAACATGTGGTCTGGATCGATATGCCCGATTTCGACAGCACCGAGCAAAGCAACAAACATCAGGTGTTGGAATGGTTGCCGCATATCGATGTGCTGATCTATGTGGTCAGCCCCGAACGCTATCGGGATGAAAAAGCCTGGCGCTTGCTACTCGCGGAAGGCGGCAGGCATGCCTGGCTGTTCGTCCTGAACCAGTGGGACAGGGGCCAGACGGAGCAGTACGAGGATTTCAAACGGCAACTGCATAAAGCGGGCTTTGCCGAGCCGATCGTATTCAAGACCGCCTGCGGCGAAGGTTTGCAAGCCGACGAGTTTGCTGTGTTGGAATCGACCATTAGCTCACTGGCGACCGAGCATATCGTTGCGCAACTGGAGCAACGAAGCACGCAGATTAAAAAAGACGAGTTAAAGCAAACCCTGCAAAGCACCGGCCGGTTGCTGGGCTCCGAAGCAGCTTTTCAACAATTGCCGGAGCTGTGGCAAGACCAATGGCAACGGTCTGCCCAAGTGCTGCAACAGGGTTTTGCATGGCCAATCCAGCAGTTGGCAAAGCACTATGCCGATCACGCGGCCGATTTATTAAGCAATCCGGCGACAGCCAGATATGCAACAAGCGGCGCTAGATTCAACTTGTGGGATGATTGGGCCGAAGCCCGTTTCGACGATGCGCTGGATGAATTCGTTATCAATGCCGACCAGCTTGGCATTCCGGTCAATCCGCTTAAACAGCAGTTGTCCGCGCTACGCGAAAAAGCGCCTAAAATTATCCAGGGGCAAACCGAACTGGCCGTCAGGCAAGCATTGGCGAACCCCGGCAATGTATTGCATCGAGCCTTTTTAAAGTTCATGCGTTTATGCGAAATAATCCTGCCGCTTGCGGCCATTTGCTGGGTCGGCTATCAGGTTTTTATCGGCTATTACACCAGCAACATGACCGAGGTGGATTATTTGGGCGTGGATTTTGCGATACATAGCAGCCTGTTAATCGCCATTACCTGGCTGACGCCGTTTTTTATATTGAAAAAATTAAAGCCCTCATTGGAAAAAAGCGCCTTAAGAGGCCTTAATAAAGGCTTAAACAGCGCCATCAACATGATCGACGGCGAAGTGTTGCTGGCGATAGAAAACATCGGCCATCAGCATGCCGAGCAGATCAAGCAGCTAGACGGAATTATTGAGCTTTGCAGTGTAGCCGATGCCGGTCGACAATCATCAATAGACAGCAACAGTCCCTTGGCCCGTATGCTGATTGATTAAAGCAGGATCTCATAACACATGAAGAACACAAATGAGGGAACGGGCGCAGTGTATGCGCCCGTTGAACAGGAATTCAATGCTGAGTTTACAGCGAGTTCAGTGTAATAAACACCATCGACCCAAGCGAGGTCAGGCCTAAGCCAGCCATAGCCAGACGTGAACCGTGCAGCTTGGTCCACAACAAAAGTCCGGTCAAAGAAAGAAATACCAGGCCGCCGGCCAGCGTATCCGCCAGCAGTACCCAGGCCGTTCCCATGCCGACGCCCTTGTGCAATCGGGTGATGAAGGCGAAGGCGTTTGCGTCCTGACGCTTTATCGAAACATAAGTATTGCCTACCCAGTATTCGGCGGTAACAGACTGCTGCGGACTGTGAAAATCTACTCGCCACTGGCTGGGTTGCTGGAGGTTCCGATCGGACCAGGTCACGGTTTTTTCCGGATCAGTGGAAATTTTACTGGCCTCCCGGTTGATGCTTAGCTGTACTTGCAGCCATAAGGCCAAGGCTTTTGCGTCGACTGGAAGCGGCTGGGGTAAGGCCATTTCAATGTGCGACTGTTCCATTTGCACCGCCGGAATTTTCATCACCATACGGTGGTTGAGCAAAATTCCGCTCACGCCGAACAACAAACCCAATGCGGCACCCCAAAGCCCGACCCAGGCATGGATACGGCGTAACCATTTGAGCCATTGAATACGTTTCGATTTCCGGTTCAATGGTGCCTCCGGGTTTTGTGTTTGTAGCATTATTTATCCTTGTCTGTTTTGTTCGTCGGTGCGGTAGTATTTTTTAAATGCTTCATCACGGAAAGCGGCGAAAGCGGGATGCATCTCATAGAGCCCCAAAGTCGCTTTGTGCGTTGCGTTGATGCCATTCCGAAACGCTACCTTAGTCGATGTTGGGCTGACTATGACCGTTAAATCAGTTCATTGCCCTCGTAGTGCGACAAAGATAGGCGTCGGCGGGTTGGTCGCTTTATCGAGCAACCCGGCCTACCTCAAGAAAATAGCAGAATTTATTTTATAATTCATCCTGCTTGTTTTTCATGCGTTAGGGGCGACAATAGTTTAAAACTTTACACTGATTCCCGCATTAACGGCGATCGGCGAACCCGGTGTGATATTGGTGTTGTTGTGCGCATTAGCGTAATACTTCTTATCGAACAGGTTTTCGACATTGACTTGCAATTGGATATTTTTAGTAGCCTTGAAGTAGACGGCCGCATCGAAGCGCAGGAAGCCGGGCAGGGTGACCAGGTTATCGGTGGCCGCAAATATTTTGCTGCGGTATATCGAGCCCAGGCCTACGCCCCATTGCTGGGTAATGTCATAACGGTTCCACAGCGAGAAGGTGTGCTCCGGCACCTGTGCCAGAGTGGCGCCGGCCAATGCAGTGCTTGAAATGCTTTTGGTGATTTCGCCGTTTTGAAAGGCATAGCCGCCCATGACTTTCCAGGCATCGGTAATGTTGCCGCTCAAACCCAGTTCTATGCCGCGCGTGCGCTGGCCGTCGACTAAAAACGACAGCGCCGGATTATTGGGATCGGTGGCAAGGGCATTGAGGCGGTCAAGTTGATACAAGGCCAGCGTTGCCGACAGATCGGGTCGAATATCCCATTTTGCTCCCACTTCGTAATTCCTGAATTCTTCCGGTTTCAACGCTGCATTAGTCAATGTAAGCGACGCCAGCTGGTCGCCCGCCCTCGGTACATAGGCGATGCTGTAGTTGCTATACAAGGAAAAGTTGTCAAACGGTTTGTAGATCAAACCGCCGCGTGGGGACACCAGATTGTCATTAGTCGTAAAGTTTTGACCATTGCGGTTATTGGTGAAATCGACTTCGAAGCGATCGAAGCGAACCCCCATGATGGCCTTCCAATGTTCCGTTAAGTCGATCTGATCCTGCACATAACCGGCCTTAATGGTTGTCACGCCGTGATTGTTCGCGTCCGTGGCGGATTGCCGGAAAGCGACGGCGCCGCGATACCTGGGATCTGCCAACGAAACATTGACTGACGTAGCGTTAGCGCCCACATTGGTAAAATAACCGGTATTCCGGAAGTTATCGTTTTCCTGCCGGCCGAATTCCATACCCGTCAGAAACTTGTGCTTAAGAGGCCCGGTGTTCAACGAAAAAGTCAGGTCGGTTTGGTTAAATAAATTTTCGCGCTGGTTAGCGTCATTGTAGGCCGAAATCGCGACTTGGTTGCCGGCGGCATTGACCGCGCCCGGAAAGATGTTTTGGTAGAACTTATCATAGCTGGCGTAACGGCTGCTGTTGCGAACCGAGACGCCTCCGCCGAAGTCGTGGTCTAGCACTGCCTTGAAAGAATCGACTGTTGCCGAGGTCGGGCTGCGCTCCGGATCGCCGAAAAAAGTAGAGACATCGGTGTTGACCGGACGGCCTCCAAACGAGGAAATGCCTCGATCCGCAGTTCTTTTATCGTCGTAATGCTCATAGCCCAGCGATACTTTGGTTTGCTCGCTGGGCTGCCAGGTTAAAGTGGGATTAACGCCCCAGCGTCCGGCATCGAAGCCGTCGCGGTAGCTGCGGGAATTCTCCCACATGCTGGTCAGACGCACGGCAACGTTGTCGTTAATGGCTTGACCGAAGTCACCGGTGAGTCGATATTTATCAAAGGAACCGAGCTGAAAATTCATTTCGCGCGCATTGCTCCAGTTGGCCTGCTTGGTGGCGCGGTTAATCAAGCCGCCTGAACCGCCGCGGCCGAAAACCATCGCGTTAGGGCCTTTCAGCACGTCGACTCTTTCGATGTTGTAAAGATCGCGAAAATACTGCACGTCGTCGCGTATGCCGTCGACATACATATCTGAGTTTGAACTGTTGCCGCGAAAAATCGGGTTATCCCGATTGCCTTCCCCTTGGGCGGTGCCGACACCGGGTACATAGCGAGTCGTATCGGCTATGCTCTGCATATTTTGGTCCTTGATCAATTCTTGCGTGATAACGGTGATTGACTGAGGAAGGTCGATCAGGGCCGTGTCGGTCTTGACTGCGGTTGAGTTGCTTTTGGCTTGATAGCCCTTCGTAACATTGGGCGTTTTCTCGCGCGACGCCTTCACTTTAACGGTAGGCAAGGTTAGTTCTTTACCTTCAGTTACGGGTGTTTTCGAAACAGGTTCGGCAGCCATGGTCACTGTGCTTAATGCCAATCCTAGCGGTAATAGCGCTCCCAGTTGCCATTTCATTAAAGTATGCGATGCGTTCAATAATGGGGCGATAGCCGGTATCAGCGGTCGGTTTTTGTGATTTTTCATAAATAGCCTTACTTGTTATGGTTAGCTTGTTGTTAGCTGGCTAGTCACTCAAGGCGATGGCTGGCTGAATATTCGGGATCGACGCACTGCGGCGTAAACCGGTTGTGTTATTTTTTTGAATTCGGCTCGGTAACAAATCCAAGTTTTTCTATTCCTGCGCTTTGTGCAGCAGACATAACCATTGCCAATTGCTGATAGTTGGTTTGTTTATCGGCACGTAAATGCACTTCGGGTTGGGGCCTTTTCTGCGCTTCTGTCCCCAGCCTTGAGGCGAGTTCCGCCTCTTCAAATGGCGCATCGTTCCAAAACAGTTTGCCTTCTCCATTAATCGACAGGGTCACAATATCGGGTTTTTCCGGATTGGACTGGCTGCCGGCTTGCGGCAGGTCGATTTTGATTGAGTGGGTGAGCAGCGGTGCGGTAATGATGAAAATGACCAGCAACACCAGCATCACGTCCACCATCGGCGTCGTGTTGATTTCCGCCATCGGCTGGGTATGGTGATTATCGCCGCCGAATCCGCCTGAGCCCATCATAATGACACCGCCATGGGTGTCATTTCGGTAACTTCCCCAGCTGCCAATGGTACGCCGGTGGTCAGGTAGGTATGCAGATCGTGGGCAAACGTTTCCAATTGACCCATTAACAGGCGGTTGTCGCGTACCAGGGCGTTATAGGCCAGCACCGCGGGTATGGCAACGGCCAGACCGAACGCGGTCATGATCAGTGCTTCGCCGACCGGTCCCGCTACTTTGTCTACAGAGGCTTGGCCGCCGACGGCGATGGCGCCGAGCGCATGATAGATGCCCCAGACTGTGCCGAATAACCCAATGAAAGGGGCGATACTACCCACCGAAGCCAATAAGGTAAGCCCCGTTTCCAGGTGCATGGCTTCCTGGCCGATAACGCGACGTAGCGCCTGGGCAATAAACTCATCATGTCGCGAATGTTCTTGAAGGGCGCCACTTCCACCTTCATTGGCGTTAACTGTGCGCTCCGCAAGAAGTTGCGCAGTGTAACGCTTGTGATGGTTGGCAGCATTGATGCCTTGTATCGCAAGACGCGCGAACGGGTTTTCCGCTTTATTCAAATCCTCGCTCATGACAGTCACCATTGATGATAGGGATGTCGATGAGGCTTGCCAAAAGCGTTCTAAAAAACGGGCGCTGCTGCTTCTTAAACGCCGCGCCTGTATTGCTTTGATGACCATTAAAGTCCAGCTTCCGATGGACATGGCCAGCAGCATCGCTGCTACGGCGATAGATACCGCACCGCCTTGGCTGATGAATTTCAGGTTGTCTAAGAGATATTCTGCTTGCATGATGATTTTATCCTTCTTCTATTGAAAATCTGACCGGTACAACGACCGATGCACTAACCGATTGTTCGCCACGTTTGGCTGGAACAAATTGCCATTTCTTGACTGCTTCCAACGCAGCCTCATCGAGTCGGCTTGAGCCGCTACCGGTTTGCACTTCTACGGAGCCGGCTGTGCCGTCTACTGTTACCTGTACGCGTAGCAACACCAAGCCTTGTTCGCCCAGTCGCCGCGAGATTGATGGGTAATTCGGTGCCGGGTTATTTAAATAAGCCGCATTGAAGTTGGGTGACTGGTATGGCTGTGTGTCGTCTGCGGGCTTGTTGGTTGTTGTCTTGGTCTGCTGTTCGGCAATCGGCGAATCTGTTGTCGCTACTGGCGTGGATGTTTGTTCCACAGGCGGGATTACCGGCTGATTTGTTTGCTTTATCAGTGGCACAACAGGTTTAGTGATCGGTTTGACTTTTTTCTTGACTGGTTTTTGCTCTTTTGCTACTGGCTGGACAGGCGGCATCGGTTTTTGCGGCGTTGCCTCTGGCGCGCTCAGCAAGCTAATCATGATGGGCTCGGGGGGCGTCTCAAGTGGCAAAGACTGCGATTGCGGACGTAATGCCGCAAACATCGCCAGGTGCGCGCATAGCACCAAAACCAACGCGATCCACGGGCGGTCCTTGCTTCGCGTAACGCTGTTATGATTAATATTTCCTAACATGAGGGCGGGACGATTTTCCAGGAAATAGAAGGTGGCTATTGGGAAGATCATTTTAGTGAACATGGCCGCTCCTTATTTGTTGAGTATGTGTAATGATTCACAATGGGTGCGCATTGTTGATGCCCCAAAATGTATCTTTAATGTGCCGCAATCCGGGCGAAATACCACGCGACAATTGTCGTTACCGGATAGTCCTGCTTTCTTGTGTCGTTTATTTGAGTTCATTGATTTTGCCATCCAAATGTTAGACAGGATAACGTCTGCCGAAGCTGCAATAGGCAACGTTTCTTTGATATTGGCCGGCTACCGGGCACCTGAGTGTCGGATGGCTGGCTGCTCTTGACTTATATGCATTGCACTTTATTGTCGGCATGTTCATTCCCCATATCATTATTAGGAGAGAGGCCGGTAGGTAGGAGGAAAATAACCTGCCGACAATAAAGCGTAATAACTAGGTCAAGAGATAAATCATTTAGTCAGGATTAATTTGCCCTGACGAGTCAAACGTAATCGGTATTCTTCACCCGCATGTTCGATGACAACTTCGTTTCCCGTACCAAATAGCTCAGCGCTGTTTAACCGCTGCCGTAAAACGGGCGTTATGTCCTGCTTTGTAGACAGCGTTAGGTCTAAAGATTCAGGTGAGGGGAGAAGTTGTTTGTCCATGGATGCAAATAATAATGATTATCATTTGTTGAGTCAACACTTGTTGGTTTTTTTCTGACAAATACTTAACTGATGTTATGCAACTTTTATCAACGGCAACTAATGAGTATGTGCGCTGAAGAAGGTTAGTTACTCAGAGCCAAAAAGAGATAGGGTTGAGCCGTTGCCAGTATTTTACGCAGAAAAGCCGAATCATCCATTCGGCCTGAAAGTAGGTAAGTTTTGGTTATGGCGAGCTTTTAATGAAAAAGTTATGCGCGGCATATTCAAAGTAAGACGTATAGGAATAAGCAAACGAGCGGAAGAAAAACACTTTACTTTTAAATAAGAACGATTATCATTTAGATCAAAGCAATAAATACCCGGCCCAGTCATGAAAACATTTTTTTCTATTTTTCGTCCATCTCCGTTTGTGAAACTGGCTATAGCGCCCGAGGTATTAACTGCTCTCGTTGAAAAAGGGCAAATCCATGCAACAGATTTTAGATGTCTGGATTTTGGCTCAAAGCAGATTGTCTGGAAGATATTTCTCTCTTTGGCAAAATCAAAAATGAACCGGCTTCCCGTCCAGCTGGATAGGGAATAACCACGATGCAAGACGATAAAAAACATGAGCTGCTGATCAGTGCGATAGACTATTTAAAAGTCCAGTATGCAATGGGGCAATCGCCTTGCCTTGCGCTGGTCATTTCGCGGCATTATCGCCTGTTGGCTGAATCCTGCGTTGAAAACAACAATAAAATCAACTATGTCAATCAAGCAAGCTCATGGTTTGGCTGTTATTTGAAAAAAGCAAAGCCGCTGGCCGAAGCCGAAATGCAGATTTACAGCGGCGTGTACGGGGCTTAACCCGCTCATCAACTGACGATTAGGTACGCCGGACGCCGTACCAAAGAGCGGTCACGACCGGCGCGGCAAGGGCAAGCCATGACACCGCATCGCCGATACCATCGAACAGCAGGGCGGCGATAAGACCGCCGGCGCTGATTAAGCCCAGCAAGATCGGCATCCCCCATATTTGTATCCCGGTTAGTGATGTTTTCATGCGGAATCACGCTGCTTTTCAGAACCGTTCGGCAGCGCGTCCAGCCGGGCTTCAATTGGTACATTGCGTTTTTTCAGCCACAGATACAAGCCGCTGCCGAGTACCGCAATGCTGAGTATATCGAGCAGCGCCCAGATAATCTTCAGCGGCAGGCCGCCGTGCTCGCCGAAATGCAGCGGTTTGGAGAGCAAAAGCGCGGTGACGTACCAGGGCAATTCGCGCGTTTCAACGACCAGTCCTGTTTGCGCATCGATCAAGACCGGTTTGAGCAGTTTGGATGTCAGCGGCGAATTGCCTTGCATGAAGGCGACAAAATGGCCCGGCCCGGCAAAGCCGTTGCCGGGAAACGCCATAAAACCGAGCGACATATCGGGCGCAACCGTGCGGGCGGCATCCAGCGCTTTCTGCACCGAGCCGAGTTCCTGGATCGTCGGCCTATCGCGGTAGGGAACGATCATATCGGCCAATTCGCCGGATTGCCATTGCCCGAATATCGGCGTCGCCAGGGTATTGATTACGCCGGTAGCGCCGACGACAAGAAACCAGACCAATGTCACGATGCCGAGCAGGTTGTGCAGGTCCAGCCATTTTAAACGCGCCGATTGCTTGCGCCGCACGGTGCCGAATGCAAGCTTGCGCATGAACGGGCCGTACAGCACGACGCCCGATACCAGCGACGCGACCAACAGCAACCCCATAAAACCCAGAAACAGCGTCCCCCACAGGCCTGCGAACATATCGACCGCTGCGAGACAGGAGTCGAGTAGTCCCCAGAAGCGATAGGGCATGTGTTTTCACGAAGCGTTTTTTGCGTAGTGAAAATGCAGGCTTTCCGAAATCGCGTCGAGTCATTGCGAGAATGATGTTGGATACCCCTTGATGGGTATCCAACGAAAGAAGCAGGACCGCTGGGGCAGCCGCAGGCATTAGCGGTCGCGTAGCTTTTGCCGCTTGTTGGGCAAGGATGCCCATAAAAGCTTTCGCAAAAATAGCGACTCCCCGGATGCAGCCTCAGCACAACATTCATGATGCCCTGGTCCAGCGGATACTGATACAGATAATCGCCGGTGCGGGCGTCGAACGCGTAAAACGCCGAGGGCTTTGCCGCCGCCACGCTCTCGGCCATGCGCACAAACCATAGATCAGGCTCGTCCGGGTCGGCCACGATAAATTGCACGGCATCGCCGGCCTCCGCGCTTTGGCGGCCGAGATGATCGTGTCCAGATCGGCCCGCTCCGCCGTTTCAGGCAAGTCCGGCGGCGCCATGCTATAGCCGAGCGCGCGATCGATTTCATCGGCGAAAATCAGCGGCAGTCCGGTCAGGCACAGCAGCAGCATGAAAGCGGTGCAAATCAGGCTCATCCATTTGTGGATCAGATACCATTGCTTGATTGAGTTTCGCATCATATAAATCTCTGTCAGTTATCCTAGAAACCGCAGTTTTTCCACGAAAAACACGAAATAAATCAGTACATTGTGTCGACGTAGCCGTATACCTTTTGGCTGTATTGCTCTACCTCCTGCGTCCATACAGTCGACAGCTTGATATCTCGTTGAAAATTTTCGTGCTTTTTGTGTATTTCGTGGACGAAATGATTTTTCTAGGCTCATACGCACGCCTCCGCTATGTCAGACGCGCTAGCCCTGGTTTTAAAGACGGCTATCGGATTTTTCAACGTGCCGACAAATTTCAGGTTTTTGGCCGGGTCGGCGAGATCGATCATTTGCTGATTATTGCCCAATTGCAGCCGGTTCAGACAAGAGCGGATAAATTCAGGCGCGAACAGGTCGTGCCGCTCGAACTTATCCGCCAGTTCGGGATGCGCGCGTTGATAGTCCAGTACGCACTCGGCGACCAGTTGCCAAAATTGGTATTCGGAATAACCGCCGTGCTCGACCAGAATGTGGAACATATAACGGAAAATCAAATCAAAAAAGTCCGTGAAGATCGACAATGTCTTCAATTCTTCCGGCACGAATACCGACAGGCGCTGCACTTTCTCGGACAGCACGACTTACTTGTTCATGATCGCGGCCTCTTCGGCAATGTCTTTCATGATGGCTCTTACCGGGACATTGTTTTCCAAGACCAGGATCAGGTTTTCGCCGTGCGGCATAAACACCAGATCGTAGGCGTAGAAACAATGCAGCAGGGGGGGGCTCAAATAGCAGTTCAAATAATGCCGCAGCCAGCTTGTGGTATCGATGCCGGACGATTTGATCAATTCAGGCAACAAGGCGGTTCCCTGGGCGTCGGTATGCAGCAGGGCGGCCATCGTCATCAAACGCTGCCCCGGCTTTAACTGAGGCATCGGGCTTTCGCGCCACAAAGCGGACAGCATTTTTTTATAGGGGCTGTCCTTGGTTGTGGCCGTTTCATAATAATGGTTGCGATAACCGACAGCGGCGACTTCGCGCAGTATGCTGAAACCTTTTTCCGCCAGATAAGGGTCCTGCTCAATCAGCCCGTTGATGCAGTCGTTAATGGCGGGCGTGGTGCTCATGTAATAGGGCGACAGTCCGCGCATGAAACCCATATTCAGGATCGACAAGGCCGTTTTGACATAGCGTTTGTGCGGATGGCTGGTATTGAAGAAGGTGCGGATCGATTGCTGGGTAAGATAGACATCCTCGACGAACCCCAAGCAGACCAAATGCCGTGCGGCGATGCCTGCGCCGGCTATAGCGCCCAGATGCACAATGACCGACAGCAGCCCGATCGTGCCGCCGTGCCGGTCTTTATGCTCAAGGCTCATCACAAAAGGGTAAATCAGCAAATAACTGCCTTTAAACACCTGCATCAACAGCGACACGAACCAGAAGTCCGGCAGCGAGTCGGATTCATAACACAGTATGCTCAGTACGCCCGCGGCAAACTGCGTATAAATCAACAGCCTGAGCATCGGTATGTGTTTGGCTGCGGCGGCCCATAACGGAAACGCCAGCATGACCACAAAGCAGCTTGTGCTCAGGTACAGGCCGACGTGTTGCGGGGCGGGGCCGTTATCGAAAATGCGGCGGCAAAGAATTGCGGATAGAACGGAACCAACATCGAGTCGCTGACTACCGAAACCGCGACCATCGCAACGAGAAAAAATTTCAGCGGCGAATTCATACTGAAATCCCTGATGACTCAACGGCGCTGATTTTTTCTTCCGGCACCGAGAACTGCTGAAAGGCGATGCTTTGCTCTATCGGATAGTGCTCTTTGCCGGTGACGGCTTTGATAATGCCGGCATTGCGATAGCAGACCATGCCCAAATCCGGCGTGACGAAGCCGTGCGTATGCAGCCCCACATTCTGCACGAATATCTCGCCTGCGTTATGATCGATACTGTAGTTTCTGTTCACCGCGAACCGGTCTTGCTGATCCCGCTGAATGCGCGACACGATGCCGTCAATAAACGCCGGTAACTGATAACTGTAGCCGGTCGCCAGCACCAAGCCTTCGCTGCGGTGGCTATAGCCCGTCTCCTGTTCATCTTGAAAGAATTTCAGCTCAAAATGCCCGTCGTCGGCATTGAATTCGGCGGATTTTAACTCCGAGTTCGTCAACAAATTAACCCGGAAATCATGGCTTAAGCGCTTAACGTACATCAGGTCGTAAATGTCGTTAATCAAGGAGCCGTTAATGCCTTTGTACAGATTTTTCTGGCCGGCGATTAAACGCTTCCTTTTGTGCGCGGGCAGTTGGTGGAAATAGTCCACATATTCGGGCGACGTCATTTCCAGCGTCAGCTTGCTGTACTCCAGCGGATAGAATCGGGGCGACCTTGTTATCCAGCTCAGTTCATAGCCGTAACTGTCGATGTCTTGCATCAGGTCGTAAACAATCTCTGCGGCGCTTTGCCCGCTGCCCAATACCGTAATCGACTTTTTGCGTTGCAGCATCTTCTTGTGTCTCAAATACTGCGATGAATGCACTGATTTGTCGGCCGTTTTCAGGCAGCAAGCGGGCGTGTAGGGCAGGGTTCCGGTGCCCAGCACCAGCTTTTTCGCACGGTAAGTTTTGGCTCTCCCGGTCTTCATGCACTGTGACTGGACCACATAACAGCCCAGGCCGATTCTTTCCGCGGTCCAGTCGATCAGTTTCTGTTCGATCAGCGTACCGCCCGCGCTCGTTGGTCGGCCAGCAATGCGGTCGTATAAATGGAGCGGTCATCGACTTCGTTGTTGTAGTAACGGGTGTTTTGGCGCAGCGTTACCGCATCGTTGACGCGATGCTCCAAGGCGTAACCGACAGCAAACTCTTCTCTGCTGTATTGATCGACATTCGGCTCGCCGGTGAAACGATTGGTCGGGATTTTGCCGTTGGCATTGAAGCGTAACGTACCTTCGGCCGGTAAACGTTGCGATGGCTTGATGTCATCCTTTTGGTAATGACTTAAAAAGGTCAGCGTCGTATTGTCGCTGGGTTTCCAGGTCAGCGCCTGCGACATAAATACGGTTGTCTTTGATGAAATCGACCTGGGTTTCACTGTCGCGCACCAGTCCGGTGACGCGATAGGCCAGTGTTTTTCGTTCATCAAGTGCGCCGCCGACATCGAGTTCGCCTTGGAAACGGTCGTAAGTCCCCGCTTCAAATTTGATTTCCCGGAACGGATCGAATGTCGGCCGTTTGGACACGTAGTTAACCAAGCCGCCGGGGCTGGCTTGTCCGTAAAGCACGGATGCCGGGCCGCGCGGCACTTCAACGCGTTCCGCGCCATAGGGCTCCAGGCTGTAGCCTGCCGCGAATCCCGGATTGCTGAGTTTCAGACCGTCTCGGTAAAGTCCGGTTTCCGTCGCATCGAAGCCGCGAATGTTGATGAAGGTGGTGCGCGGCTCAAAACCGAACGTCTCGCTTTATACGCCGGGCGTGTAGCGCAAGGCTTAGGCCATGGTGCTGACATTTTGTGCTTCCATTTGATCGTTGGTAATCACCGAGATCGATTGGGGCGTTTCTTATCAGCGGAGTGTCGGTTTTGGTGCCGACCGTCGAGGTGCCGGTTTTGTAATTGCCGGATTTATTATCGCGCGTCGCTTTAACCTTTACGGTCGGCAGGGTGATTTCTTTTTTTCAGCAGCCTGTACTTTGGTCGGTCGGTCGGCGGCCATCGCCATGCCATTCAACGCGGCTCCCAGCGGCAATAATGCCGCCAGCCGCTAGTTTGCGTTGTTTGTTCTGTTTGATGTCATCTTTCTTTTCGACCGCTGCGAGACAGGAGTCGAGTAGTCCCCAGAAGCGATAGCGCATGTGTTTTCACGAAGCGCTTTTTGCGTAGTGAAAATGCAGGCTTTCCGACATCGCGTCGAGTCATTGCGAGAATGATGTTGGATACCCCTTGCTGGGTATCCAACGAATGAAGCAGGACGGCTGGGGCAGCCGCAGGCATTAGCGGTCGCGTAGCTTTTGCCGCTTGTTGGGCAGGGATGCCCATAAAAGCTTTCGCAAAAATAGCGACTCCCCGAATGCCTTTCCCCTTTAATAATTTAGAGTGATGGCTGTCTGGCAAGAAAGCTGGGTGGCTGTTTTTTTGTGCAATAGATTTAGCTGGCTCGGAGATGAAACCGATGTTTCATCTATATTCCTGACCGATAGCGCGTAGCGTGGCGATTATTGGCGCGCGTAACTTTCACTTTGGCTCAGGTGACGGGATTTTTCCGGATGACCTTTAGTGAATACGGCTTATTGTTGGCTGGGTATTGCGATTTGCCGGTGACGCATCTTGCATCTGGGCGATCCGTACCTTGGCGTGGATTAAGACTGAGCTGAGTATGTGTAACGATTCACAATTGGTGTGTATCTTTGTTGCGCCCAAAGTTATCTCTAGTGTGCCGCAATCAGGACAAAATACCACGCGACAATCGGCGTTACCGGCAAGGCTTACTTTCTTGTGTTGTTTATTTGAGTTCATTGATTTCACCATCCCAATATTAGGCAGAATGGAGTCTGCCGAAGCTACGGTATGTAGCGTGTCTTTGACATTGGCTGGCTTCCAACAGCTGAAAGTGTTGGATGATGGCTGGCTGTTTTTTTACAAATTATTTGGTCAGGATTAATTTGTCCTGGCGCGTTAAACGTAAGCGGTATTCCTCACCGGCATGTTCGATGATAACTTCGCGGCTCTCACTAAATAGCTCGGCGCTGTTTAACCGTTGTCGTAAAGCCGGCGTTGTGTCCTGCTTTGTAGACAGCGTTAAGTCCAGAGGTTCGATAGAGTCGGGTAGTTGTTTGTTCATGGGTTTAAATAATAATGATTATCATTTGGAGAGTCAACACTTGTTGTTCTCTTTTGCTAAATTACTCAAAAGTCAGGTGCAATTATCTATTGGGACAGAGCATGTTCAAGCGAGTATTGATGTCAATTCAGTGTTGGAATGGATGTGCTGAGCTTATTCACCCTTCGACCCAAATACTTTCATTTCAGGGGTTCTTCTTCATCGTTAGGCCATTCAAGAGCGATTAACTTGTATTGTTAGCCAGTCTGTCATACAGGCGTCATAATGAGAATGTCTAATATCGAAAGTCAATTGCCCCCTATGAAACCAAACCCGGATATATAAACATGACCGCCCAACCGATCCAGCTAACCTCAGAAGAAATCAGTAATATTGACGCCTATTGGCGAGCCTGCAACTATCTGGCTGCGGGCATGATTTATCTGCGCGACAACCCGCTGTTGCGCGAACCGCTCAAGATAGAGCATGTGAAGAGTCGCTTGCTGGGGCATTGGGGATCAAGTCCCGGTCTTTCCTTTACCTATATCCACCTTAACCGATTGATCAACAAGTACGATCTGAATGCTATTTTCCTGGCCGGGCCGGGACATGGCGCGCCGGGCGTGCTCGGCCCGGTCTATCTGGAAGGCGCTTACAGCGAAACCTATCCGAACAAGAGCGAAGACGAACACGGCATGCGCCAGTTCTTCAAGGAATTTTCATTCCCCGGCGGCATCGGCAGCCATTGCACACCGGAGACGCCGGGCTCGATTCATGAAGGCGGCGAACTCGGCTACAGCGTCTCGCATGCGTTCGGCGCGGCTTACGACAACCCTGATTTGATCGTTGCGGTGGTGGTCGGCGATGGCGAATCCGAAACCGCGCCGCTGGCCACTTCCTGGCATTCCAACAAATTCCTGAATCCGATCCGCGACGGCGCGGTGTTGCCGATCCTGCATCTCAACGGTTACAAGATCAACAACCCCACCATCCTGTCGCGTATCCCGCACGAAGAGCTGGAAAACCTGTTCAAGGGTTACGGCTGGACGCCTTATTTCGTCGAGGGCAGCGATCCGGACACCATGCACCAGGTCATGGCCGCCACCATGGAACAGTGCGTTCTGGAAATCCGCCGCATCCAACAGGAAGCGCGCAGCAGCGGTCAGCCGGTTCGCCCGCGCTGGCCGATGATCGTATTGCGCTCGCCCAAAGGCTGGACCGGGCCGAAAGAGGTTGACGGAAAGAAAGTGGAAGGCTTCTGGCGCGCTCACCAAGTGCCGCTTGGTAATGTCCGCGACACGCCTGAGCATTTCAAGCAGCTGGAAGACTGGTTGCGCAGCTACAAGCCGGAAGAACTGTTTGACCAGGACGGACGATTGTTACCCGAACTCAAAGCTTTGGCACCGAAGGGCGCGCGACGGATGAGCGCCAACCCCCACGCCAACGGCGGCCTGTTGCGCAAAGCCCTGCACATGCCGGATTGCCGCGAATATGCCGCCGTCGTGACCAAACCGGGCACCACCAGCGCTGAAAACACACGTCCGCTGGGCAAGTTCCTGCGCGACATCATGAGCCTGAATATGCACAATTTCCGCGTGTTCGGCCCCGACGAAAACAGCTCGAACAAGCTGGACAACGTGTACGAAGTCAGCAAAAAAACCTGGCTGGCCGACTATCTGCCGGAAGACGCCGATGGCGGCGAACTGTCGCCGGACGGACGGGTCATGGAAATGCTCTCCGAGCACACGCTGGAAGGTTGGCTGGAAGGCTATCTGCTGACCGGCCGCCACGGTTTTTTCTCCACCTACGAAGCCTTTGTGCATGTGATCGATTCGATGTTCAACCAGCATGCCAAATGGCTGGCCATGTCCAAGGAAGTCGCGTGGCGCGCGCCGGTTTCGTCATTGAACCTGTTGATTACCTCCACCGTATGGCGTCAGGATCACAACGGCTTCACCCATCAGGACCCCGGCTTTCTCGACGTGGTGGTCAACAAAAGCCCTGCGGTGACGCGCATCTACCTGCCGCCCGATGTAAACTGCCTGCTGACGGTTGCCAACCATTGTTTGAATAGCACCGATTACATCAACGTGATCGTTTGCGACAAACAAAAACATCTGCAATTTCTGGACATGGATGCGGCGATCAAGCACTGCACCAAAGGCATCGGCATTTGGGGTTGGGCGAGTAACGATCAAGGCGTCGAGCCGGATTTGGTGATAGCCAGCGCGGGCGACATTCCTACCAAGGAAGCGCTGGCCGCAGTGGTGTTGCTGCGCGAGAATTTCCCGGAACTCAAGATCCGCTTCATCAACGTGGTTGACCTTTACAAGCTGACGCCAGAATCAGAACACCCGCACGGTTTATCGGACAAGGATTTCGACAGCCTGTTCACGCTGGACAAGCCTATTTTATTCAACTTCCACGGCTATCCCTGGTTGATCCATCGTTTGGCTTATCGTCGCAACAACCACAAGAATCTGCATGTACGCGGCTACAAGGAAAAAGGCAGCATCAATACGCCGCTGGAACTCGCGATCCAGAACGAGATCGACCGTTTCAGTCTGGTGATCGATGCGATTAATCGCGTCCCGGCTTTGCGCGTGGCGGGTGCGCATGTGAAAGAAAGCATGCGCGATATGCAGATCGAATGCCGCAACTACGCTTACGAACACGGCACCGATTTACCCGAGGTTGACAACTGGGTGTGGCCGTATTGAAGCACTCGGTTCTAACCATCAACAGCGGCTCGTCTTCGATCAAGGCGAGCCTGTTTTCCGCTGACGGGGCGCGGCGCGATTTCCGCTATGAGCGAGTGCATGACCAACGGGAAGCGTTCGATCAACTGCTGCACGATCTGGACGGTGATATGCCGGAGCGGGTCGGGCATCGCTTGGTCCATGGCGGCGATATTGTCGATCCGGCAAGGCGGGTCGATGTGGACGAGCGTTGCCGACTGGAAGAACTGATCCATCTTGCCCCGCTGCATCTGCCGGGCAACCTGCTGGGGTTGGATTTGTGCCTGCAGCGTTTCAATGCGCCGCAAGTCGTTTGTTTCGATACGGCTTTTCATGCCACGATGCCCGAGTTGGCTAAACGCCTGCCGATTCCGATCGAGCTTGGGCTGCGCCGCTTCGGTTTCCATGGGCTCAATTACGCCTACATCGCCAAAATGCTTGCGGGAGTTTTGGGCGATGTGGCTTATAAAAAAGTCGTCGTCGCGCACCTGGGCAGCGGCGCAAGTCTTTGCCTAATGGAAAACCTGAAATCAGTGGACACCACGATGGGTTATACCCCGGCGGGCGGCATCCCTATGGGAACCCGAAGCGGCGACCTCGATCCCGGCGTGATGCTGGAACTGGCGAAACGCTACAATCCCGAACAATTGAGCGACATGGTGTTTCACCAGATGGGGTTGATGGCTTTGTCTGCGGGTGAAAGTTCGGAAATGAGTGAGCTGCTTTCGAGTAACAGTGAAAACGCCCAATTCGCCGTCGACTATTTTTGCCGTCAGGTGAGGGCGGCGATCGGCGGCTTTGCAGCCAAGGCGGGCGGTATCGATGCGCTGGTTTTTACCGGCGGCATTGGTGAACATTCGGCAGAAGTTCGTGAAAAAATCTGCGATTCCCTAGCTTTTTTGGGGTTTGCGTTGGATAAGTATTCCAACCGCGCCGGGAAGAATGAAATCGGTCTTGCCGGTCATAAACCCGTGCTGATTGTCCCCGCTGATGAGGAGGTGATGATTCGCGACCTTTGCCTAAGCGCTTGTCCGTAGCGACGGGGCGTTTTCGGCACAACTTACAAATGCGCCGGAAACGCCAGTTTTCGCTCAAACCGGCTTATTCCGCCCCTGCCGCACAGGCATGTGCGCGGGCGTCGTGCTACCAGTCAACACCTGCTGTAAACCGGGTTCCATTTGCCCAGTGAAGCATTTAATAGCCGCCACTATGAGTCACTGCTAGAACCCAAAGAACGGTATTTAGAAAGCGTCGACACTTTTACCCTACTTCGAGGGTATAAATTTTACATCCAGGAAACGTGGTTGGGTACTGTTGAAGTAGCCATGGTACACCAGCATAAGTAGTGGCACTTATATTCTAATTGCAAATTCACAGTATAAAATACACCTACCAATTTCTAAGGAGGAATGGTCACTAAGTTCAATTGCAAGAAGAACGACTTAGTGGTTAAAGCTCAGATTCAGTAATGAATCTGAGCTTTTTGCTCTGGAAGAAGGCGGATTTTTTTAGATAACTTTACATCAAACAAACAAAGAATAATTTATGTTGGACATTTTTAGAATATTGCTAGCGTCATACATCAAAGCTCCCCGTCAAGCAAAGTCACCTTCAGTAACACCTAAGCCAGCTGCACAGCCACTGGCAGGATATTATTACCCATCCCCCGGAATTATAAAAATCAGTCAAAATATCCTACGTTACGAGACAGGAGTCGAGTAGTCCACAGGCGCGATAGTACACGTGTGCAACAACGATTCTTTCATTTTTAGGCCATAACATAGGTCGTGTCGCCACGATTTATGGACTCTGCTGAAGCCGTTGCTCGAAGCAAGCGGGGTTACTCTTAGTGGTAGTGCTTTAGTGATGGCTCGTGAATATGTGTACCACGAAACTCAATTTACCTCGCAAGTTTGATACTTTAATTTTTGTAGATAAGTTTTCTGGTACGTCAAATGGCACTAAATAAGTTCAATACAGCCTTTTCTGACGTGGAAGAGGCAATCTCCAAAAAACGGTCGTTTTTTTGAACAGGGCAAATAGACTGCCGCACAGCCTTATGACCCCCAAATGAAGTAATCGTTGTCATAATCCCTACTTGACTTCACCAATGGCTTAAGCCGTTGGTAGGATGAAATAAAAAGTGGTGCCTTTGTCAGGTTTACTCTTGAAATACAAAGTACCTTCATGGGCCTCGATGAGTGAGCGACTGATGGATATTCCCATGCCCATGCCATCGGCCTTGGTGGTGTAAAAAGGCGTCGATATTTTTTTTTGTTGGTCTTCATTTATTCCCGGCCCGTTGTCCTTTACCCTGACCTGTATACTGTTATTGAGAGTCACTCGGCTATGGATGGTTATCTGGCGTTGCCGTTTTTCGGGTAAGTTTTTTAAGGCATCAACGCTATTTCGGATCAGGTTCATGAGGACCTGTTCAATTTGTATCTGATCGACATAGATAAACGGCAGATTATTTTCCAGTTCAAGCTTTAGCTTTACGCCGTTTTGATTAAGTTCGACAATGCACAGGTCAACACATTCATGAATCAAACTATTAATGTCGGCGGTTGAACGATGTTTTGCATGAGATTTGATAAACTCCCTCATGTGTTGAATGATTTGTCCCGCTCTTGAAGCCTGATGATGGATTTTGGATAAGATTTCGAGGAGCTTTACCGGATCAGGATGTTCAGTGTTAATAAGGTTTATACTGGTTTGTGTATAGGTTGAAATCGCAGTCAGGGGCTGGTTGAGTTCATGAGCAATGCCTGAAGCCATTTCACCCATCAGCCCAAGGCGAGTGACATGAGCGAGTTCGTCCAGATGTTTCTTGTCTTGCTGTTCCCTGTGTTTGCGCAGACTCACATCACGTACAATAGTGGTAAAATAGCGCGCATTTTCGATTGAAAACTCTGCTATGGACATATCCAGAGGCACCACAGAACCGTTTTTGTGAATGCCTTCAATCTCCCAAATTTGACCGACAGATTTTACTGTATGGGGCAAGCTGCAATCATTCATTTTTCTTGGCGATAACGGCATGATCTTGTTAATGCGGCAACCCAGCAGCTCTTTCGGTTTATAACCGAAAATAGTTTCTACTGCAGCATTAGCGGATACGATGATGTCGGACATGTCAATAGTGATAATGCCTTCCACTGACGCATTAAAAATGGAGTTAAGTTCGGCGGTCCGTTCCTGTACTGTTTGTTCCAGCACCTTGTTGTAATTATTTAGTTTTTTGTACAGCAGCCGCACTTCCAGCAGGTTATGGATGCGCGTCCGTACTTCGACCAGATCAAACGGTTTGCTGACAAAGTCTTTCGCGCCGGCAGCGAGCGCCCGCAGCTTGTGGCCCGGTTGGGCAGTGATCACGAGTACTGGAAGGTAGCCATCCGTTTCAATTTCCTTAAGGCCTTCCATCACCTGGAAGCCATCCATGTCAGGCATCTGCAGATCGAGCAGGATCAGGTCGTAGCGGTTTTTTTGGTGAAGCGAATAAACCTCATGGGGATCATTTGTCGACGCAATGCAAGCATAGCCGACATCACCTAGCATTTCCCCAAGCAGAAGCACATTGTATTGCTGATCGTCAATGATCAGAATGCTGGCGTTAAGGATTTCTTGCTCGCTAATCATCGTATTTGTCCATTTTATTTGTATTGACCAAGCCTATTTCAGAAAGTTTCAGTGCATCGTCCAAGGCGTTCATAAATTCATTGACCTTGATGGGTTTGGTGAGATACAAGAAGAATCCAGCCTGCTCGTCTCGGCCCGGATCTGTGAAGTCATTCTTGAACGGTGCGCCGGTCTGCTCGTCGCGCGTGCAGTCGGAGAGAACCTCCATCTGCTTGTTGATGTCGGAAATGATGCGGGACGGATCAGTGGTCATGATCGCGTGTAGAACTGCTGGTCGCGCAGGCGCTGATCGAGCTTCTTCTGCTCTTCTTCGATCTGTTTCCGCGCAGTATTGGCAGTGCCGATCAACAGGTAACCGATGATGATGTCCTGCGCGTAACGCCGTGACCGACACAACCGTCGGAAAGCGACTGCCATCCTTGCGGGAGTAGGTCAACTCGTAGATATCCTCGATGTCGCATGAGGCCTTGAATACCAAGGACTCGAAGTCGGGCGTAATCGGGGTTTTGAGCTCTACGCTCAACGCCTTGGCACGTACGATCACTTCCTGCGGATAGGAAATGGCGGCCGGGGTGATCTTGTTCAGAACATTTGCGGCCATATAGCCCAGCATGCGCTCGTAGCCGATAGGCGTACCCAGCGCTCCGCACGACGACCAGATTAGGCAGGGTTCCACCGCCCATGAAAATTGAGACACCGATGATGCCACGTTTCCGACTACGGCGATTTCTCGGTCGATGCGCGATTCTCCCATGACGTAAAGCTTGGACACGATGCAAGCCGTGGGAAAATAGGCATAACACAACATTCGTAAGGGAATTTACCTAGCGGCATCTGGATCAATTCCAGATGAGGAGTATTGCGCTCGAATTCTGCTTCGGGCAGGGGCGTCGAGAAGATAATTTTGCCAAGAGCTAAGCGGGTCAGGCATAAGCAACACTTTTCTGTTAATTAAGATCGAATAGCTCTATTAAGCCAAAAAATCAGTTTGTGTTATACACGTACCTGCAGGATAAAGGGTTCAACTTCTCAAATCAATAAGTGCGGCTACCTATAAGGTGGCTACGCTAAGCCACATGTTTTATCATACCTCAATGGTAACAATTATAAGCAACCAAAGTTAGTTTCAGTCATCATTGTTATGTCGGATTTATTTACACCTTCGGTAAGGTTTACCGTCCATGGACATGGATACCGGCATCCATGCCATTATGGCTGTGCTGGTTGAGGTTTCTTGATCTCTTATTAAAACATCTCGACGTATAAAGGCCTGCAAGCCAAGTAGGTCGGGTTAGGCGATAGCCGTAACCCGACACATTCGCGTAAAATGTCGGGTTACGCTACCGCTAACCCGACCTACGAAACTAACCGTGTTGCCCATGCCACAAAACAAAACAATTCCAAAGATCAAAGGCGAATTCTTATTAGGCAATTTACGCCAAATGAAAGCCAATCCATTCCAAGCGCTTTGCGACTGGCAGCGTGATTATGGCGATTTAGTGAGTTTTAGATTGGCGATTCGCCATTTTTATTTAATCAGCCACCCAAAGCTGATCGAACAGGCTCTAATCAAACAAAGCGATACCTTTGTCAAAATGTATGATCCTAAAAAACCAACCGGTCTGGCATTGGTGTTGGGGCAAGGCTTAGTGACCAGTCAGGGGGATTTATGGCAAAGACAGCGGCGCTTAATGCAGCCGGTTTTCCAGAGGAGTAATTTGGCATCTCTACTTCCGCAAATTGTCACTGCCGGCAATAACTTATTAGCCAGATGGCGGTTATTAGGCGACGGGGCGCAAGTTAATCTCGCCGATGAAATGATGCAGGTAACGCTTGAAGTGATCACTCAAACCATGTTCAGCACCAGCGTCCTCGATAAAATCGAACGCATTGCGCCTGCTTTAGACACGCTGCTCCGGTATGCGGCCAAATCGGTCATGAATCCTTTACGCATGCCGTTATTTATACCCACTAAAGCCAATCGGGAATTTAATGCGGCAAGCGCGGTAGTAGATGATGTTATTTACGGGATAATCGAGCAACGCCGCGCCCAACCAGCAGCACACAACGATTTATTGGATATGTTGCTGAACGCAAGCGATGACAACGGCGAACTTATGTCCGACAAACAGGTTCGCGATGAAGTCATTACCATTTTTACCGCCGGTCATGAAACCACTGCCAATTTGTTAAGCTGGACGCTGTATTTACTGGCCCGGCATCCGGATGTACTGGCTAAACTGCGTCAAGAACTCGATACATTTGTGCAAGGCAAAATCCCAACGGCGGAAGACTTGCAGCAGCTTGTCTACACCAGAGCCGTACTGAATGAATCGATGCGCCTGCGTCCGCCGGTCGGCATTATGATGCGCCGGATCAGCAAAGATACCGAGCTTGACGGCCATTTATTAAAACAAGGCAGGCTGGCGATGTTCAGTATTTACAATCTTCACCATCACCCGGATTTCTGGCAACAGCCTGAACAGTTTGATCCCGACCGCTTTTTAAGTGCTGAAAATCGCAGGTTTTCATTCATGCCATTTGGAACAGGCGAGCGCATCTGTATCGGCAATCATTTTGCGTTACTGGAAAGCCAACTTTTGTTGAGCATGATCATTCAGCATTTTGATTGGCAGTTGCTTAGTACGGATGAAGCCGAAATTGAAATGGCGGTAACTTTGAAGCCGAAGGGTGGGATTCCGGCGAAGTTAGCCGTTCGAAGCATGCATTGGTGATTGCACTGATAAGTTGAATCTAAAACTCAAACATATTAACTAAAGTTGATGAAATCATTTTTTGTGTTTTGGCATCTATAATCCCCAGCTTTTTAACCAGTCTGGACTTATCGACCGACCGTAATTGATCCAGCAAAACCAGCCCCGTCTTATCTTGAAACTGAAGCTCAACCCTTGAGGGCGCTTGAAATCCTTTGGTGGTCATGGGGCGATTAAAACGGTTTTCATGCAATTCATTTCATTGGGTGAAACTATGATACAGGGTCTGGTTTTTTTAATTTCACTGCCAATAGTTGGGTCAAGTTCGATTAGGTAAACATCAAATCGATTAACTACCATTCCCACGCCTCGCCGGTGGCAAGCTCTGCGCTATGATCAAGATTACTATGGGTTTCATTAAAATCTTGCTTAATTTGAGCGGCTGAAATGCTTTTAAATTGCTCTTCCCAGCCTTGTCTGGTTTTCTTTATCGGGGTGATTAATAAGCCGTCATCGACAACGTGAATTTCAAACTCCTGATCTTGAAGATTAGCTTGTTTAATAAGCGGTTGCGGAATTCTGATGCCTTGTGAATTTCCGATTTTGATTAAATGGGCCATAGTTGCCTCCTCTTCGCCGTTTAAATTACATGGCTACATTGTAATTACTTTTAAGATTGGCGGTCAAATAATCTCGCTTACACTGGCTGCGTGGGAATGCTGTGTCGGCGCGTTGCGCCGCATAGAGCTAGGGGGAAACTTGGTTTTATGGTGGTTGTGGTCTTATGGGGCGCAACGCGTCCCGATGTGCATTCCCACGCAACGCGTTACTGCCATTAAGTTAAGCAGCTTAATAAGCGCTAGTTCCCAAGCTCCAGCTTGGGAATTTAGTGCGGGAAGCTCCAGCTTCCCGTCTCGCGAAGCTGGAGCTTCGTTAACTGGGTTCCCAAGCTCGAGCTTGGGAACCAGCGTATTTCTTAACTTAATGGCAGTGACGCAACGCGTGGGAACGAGAGACGGCTACATTGGTTAAGATTATTTGCCCTTTACCGGTTGCGGTTCTAATTTCCATATATCCCGGTTGTATTCGCCAATCGTTCTGTCGGTGGAAAACTTGCCGCTGTTCGCGCAATTCAAGATGCTCATTTTGGTCCAATGGTCTTTATCCCGATAGGCATCTTCAACGCGTTTTTGGGCATCGATAAAGCTTCTAAAATCGGCAATCGTCATCCACGGATCATGCGGGCTTTTGATCGAGTTGATCAGGTCGTCGAATATGCCCGGTTCGAACTGGTTGAAATAGCCGGATTCCAGCAGATGCATGACCCGTTGCAAGTCTTCATCCTGGTCGATCATTTCGAGCGGATCGTAGTGGGCTCGTCTGGCTTCGATTTGCTCTTCGGTCAAGCCGAACAGGAAGAAGTTTTCATCGCCCACTTCTTCGCGTATTTCAATGTTCGCTCCATCCAGTGTGCCGATGGTGATCGCGCCGTTCATCATCAGCTTCATATTGCCTGTCCCAGAAGCTTCCTTGCCAGCGGTGGATATTTGCTCGGACAAATCGGCGCCGGGGCATATTTTTTCCATTGCCGAAACACGGTAATCCGGCAAAAACAGCAAAGTCAATTTATCGCCTACCTCGGGATCCGAGTTAATAACCTGGGCAACATTGTTGATCAGTTTGATGGTTTTTTTCGCCATGCGATAGCCGGGAGCCGCTTTACCGCCGATTAATACGCAGCGTGGCACTCGGTCTATGTCGCCTTTTTTAATGCAGTTATAAAGATGAATAACATGCAATACATTCAGCAGTTGGCGCTTGTATTCATGAATGCGCTTAACCTGCACATCGAACAAGGCATCGACGCTAAAACGCAGTTCGGTACCGTGTTTGATTTTTTTATAGTCGATCAAACGCTGTTTTGCGGCCTGTTTGATGGCGTGCCAGCGTTGCCTGAATTGGGCATTCTCGGCATAGGGTTCCAGTCTTTTCAGTTGCGCTAAATCGGTAATCCAGCGGTCGCCTATGGTTTCCGTTATCAGGCTTGCCAACTCGGGATTGCAGGCGGCTAACCAGCGCCGTGGCGTCACCCCATTGGTTTTGTTGTTGAATTTATGCGGCCACAAGGCGTAAAAGTCTTTGAACAAGTCTTGTTGCAATAACTGGGAATGCAACTGGGCAACGCCGTTCACGGAAAAACTGCCGACGATAGCCAGATGGGCCATTCTTACCCACTGCTGATCGCCTTCTTCGATGATGGACATTCTGCTTAAACGTTCGCCGTCGGCGGGCCAATGCATCGCAACTTCAGCCATAAAGCGGGCATTGATCTCAAAAATGATTTCCATCAGTCGCGGCAATAACCGTTGCATCAGGCTGACCGGCCATTTTTCCAGCGCTTCGGGCAACAAGGTGTGGTTGGTGTAGGCCATGGTGTTTTTGGTGATGGCCCAGGCTTGATCCCAGCTCAAGCCGTGCATATCCATCAGCAGGCGCATCAGTTCGGCAATCGCAATACTCGGATGGGTGTCGTTTAGCTGGAAGCAGCTTTTTTCAGTAAAACGTTCGAAATTATCGCCGTGCATACCGGTCCAGTGGGCAATAACATCCTGCAAGCTGGCGGAAGCCAGGAAATATTGTTGCCGTAATCTCAACTCTTTGCCGTTTTCATTGGCATCATTGGGATACAGCACCATGGTGATATTTTCAGCGGTATTTTTTGCCGCGACGGCTTCGGCATAATCGCCGGCATTAAACTCGTCCAGGTTGAATTCTTCGGTAGCCACCGCTTTCCAGAGCCGCAATGAGTTGACGGTCCCATTTTGATAACCGGGTATCGGCGTATCGAAAGGTACGGCCAGTACATTACTGGTGGACATCCAGCAATGCCGTTGCTTGCCGTTTTCGTCGGTTTGGATTTCGGTATGGCCGCCGAATTTAATGGAATGCGAATATTCCAGCCGCTCGATTTCCCAGACGTTACCGTGACGCAGCCAATGATCGGGCTTTTCGACCTGTTCGCCATTGACGATAGTTTGGGTAAACATGCCGTATTCGTAACGTAAACCGTAACCTATGACCGGCAGCTGCAAGGTCGCGCAACTGTCTATAAAGCAAGCGGCGAGACGACCTAAGCCCCCATTGCCCAGCCCTGCATCCTGCTCGCTGCTGATCAACTCTTCGATGGCAATGCCGAGATCGTACATGGCCTGGGTAACGGGTTCGGTTACGCCCAGATTAAGCAGGGCATTGCTCAATGTCCGGCCCATCAGAAATTCCATCGACAGGTAATATCCGCGTCGGCAGTCATTGCTTTTATAGGTTTGATGAGTGGCTTTCCAGCGCTCCATCAAACGGTCGCGAATCGCTTGCGATAAGGCTTCCCCGGCATAATACGGTGACCGGCAGTTTTCATCCCGGCCCAGCAAATGGACATAATATTGTTTGAAGTCGTCAATAAAATCCGTTTTTTTTCGACCCTGTTCGGGGAGCTTGGTGATTGATGGCTTGGGTTTGCTGATTACAAATTTGTTGGTGGGCATTATTGGGTCCTGAAATTTGTGCGGGTTCCCAAGCTCCAGCTTGGGAATTCGGTGTGGGAAGTTCTGTAGGTCGGGTTAGCGTAGCGTAACCCGACACATCGAAGCGACAAATGTCGGGTTACGCTATGCTAACCCGACCTACGCTTAGCTAAGCATTTTTTCAAACTCATTTAACGGCATCGGCTTGCCAAACAGGTAGCCTTGATAGGAGGAGCAACCGAGTTGTTTTAGGCAGGCAAATTGTTGTTCGGATTCCACGCCTTCGGCAATCACGTCGATCCCCAGTTTACGGGTCATGTCTATGATGGTTTTTACGATGATCGCATCGAAACCGTCGATGGCGATGTCGCGCATCAGAAATTGATCGATCTTTAACTGGTCGAGAGGTAATTTCTTTAGATGACTTAATGACGAATAACCGGTACCGAAGTTATCCATTGAAAACCGGACGCCCAGCAGGTTCAGCGCCTTTATTTTTTTGATGGTGTTGGCGATGTCGTGCAACATCAGGCTTTCGGTCAGTTCCAGTCTAAGCCGTGTCGCGTCGATACCGGTTTCCTCCAGTATCCGGCGCAATTGTTCAACGAATTTGGGTTGGCAAAATTGACGAGGGCTGATATTGACGGAAAGCAGTAAATCCCGTTTAAGCGGGTCGCTCAGCCATTGTTTGAGCTGTGCGCAGGCGGTTTGCAGTACCCAGGTATCGATGAGCAGGATCAGGTCTGATTGTTCCACGATGGGGATGAATTGATCCGAGGCAATCAGCCCGTATTGCGGGTGCTCCCAGCGCAGCAGGGCTTCTACACCGAGTATTTGACGCGTGCTGTTTACCTGCGTTTGGTAGTAAAGCGTGAGCTGGCGTTTTTCTAACGCAAAGCGTAGCTCGGCTTTCAGCGACATCCTGGAATCGGTTCGTATCTTTTTGGGTGCCAAGGAAGGCGTTATATCCGCCTTGCCGTACCAATCAAGGTCGAGTTGTTTAAAGAGACTTTGGGTCAGCTGATGAGTGATCAATTTACGTCCTTCTCTATTCTTGAACAGGATAGCATCAGGAATCGTATTGATCAGTTGAGTCAGTTGGGTACTGAAAATATGTTGCTTGCCCTCGTTCTTATGCAAGGCTCCCATTGCGTTGATTTGTTTTTTAATTAAGGCATATTGATCCTGCCTTGCGCTTGATAGTTTCTTTTTCAGTTTTTTGGTCATAATTTTCTCGCGAGGACTCGGGTTGTCATCGGTAGCCTGGGCAGCATAAGCCGTTTTCATGATTAAAATTCCTCCCAATCGACATTAGCAAAAGCCAGCAGTTGAGGCTTCGATTTGGCCGCTGCTGCGTTTTCAAGATTGTGTAGGGCATTACTACCGGTAGATCTTATGGTGTTCCAGATAACATGTTCTTTATGTTCCCGATGAGGGTGCGACGGATGAATTTCCGGCAGTGCCGTAACGGGGGTGTCAACAGCATAAAAAGCGTTGCGGCCGGCCGGATTATTATCGATTTTAAAACCGCTTACCGTGATGGCCAGATTTTGCGCTTGCTCTTCCAGCGATTCAGCCGCGGCGGCGGCTTGGTCTACCAAGGCGGCATTCTGTTGGGTCACATAATCCATTTGGTTGATGGCTTGATTGACCTGTTCGATACCGGCGCTTTGTTCAACTGAGGCGGCGGTTATTTCCGACATCATGCCGGTGACGCCACGAATGGAGTTGAGAACTTCGTCCATGGTCTTACCGGCCTGGGCGGCCAGTCCGCTGCCGTCATCGATCTTTTTTACCGCGTCTTCAATCAGGATTTTGATTTCCCCGGCGGATGCGGCGGCGCGTTGCGCAAGGTTGCGCACTTCACCGGCTACGACGGCAAAACCTTGTCCGTGCGTGCCTGCGCGGGCGGCTTCTATGGCGGCGTTGATAGCGAGAATGTTGGTCTGGAAGGCGATGTCGTCTATTACCGAGATGATTTCTTCAATCTTCAGCGAAGAATCCTTTATATCGTTCATGGTGGCGACGACCTGACCGACCACCGCACCGCCTTGATCGGCTATTTCGGCCGCGCCGATGGCAAGCAGGTTGGTTTGTTTGGCGTTTTCGGTGTTATGTTGCACGCTGGAGGTGAGTTCTTCCATGCTGGCGGCGGTTTGTTCCAGACTGGCGGCTTGCTCTTCGGTGCGGTGCGACAGGTCATTGTTGCCGGAAGCAATGTCTTTTGCTCCGGTGTTGATGCAATCGGTAGCCTCTTTTATTTGATGAATAATGCTTTTGAGTTTTTCTACCGTGGCATTGGTGTTGTCCTTAAGTTGCCCGAAAGTGCCTTGATAGTCATTGGTGATAGTTTCCGTCAGGTTGCCGCGAGATAGGGCGCCGAGTACGCGCACCACTTCATTGAGGCCGGTTTCGCTGCTGTACAACATTTGGTTGAGACCTTCGCCCAGTTCGCGCAGAAAGCCTACCTTGTCATGCAAGTCAAAACGCTTGGAAAAATCGCCCATGCCCGCGGCAACCACGATGGTGGACACTTCTTTTTCCACGGCGACCTCGGCGGTGCGGTCGTGCCATTCGGTAACGGTGCCGATGCGCTGGTCTTGATGGCTGACGACCGGATTGGCAACGACCATGATGGTGCGGCCGCCCAGCTGGATGTCTTCGCTGTGGGCGCAGCTTAAGGCGGCGAGCACTGTCGCCTGCTGCGACGGATTTTGGTAAAAACTGTCCATGCTGGTTCCGATCAGGGCATCGGCTGAGAAAGAGGGGATTTGCTTGCGGATCTCCGCCTCTATTTTACCGAGCGCGTTAACCACCGATTTGTTGGCGTAAATGATGTTGCGTTCATTGTCCGCGATCATGATGCCGATGCTGGTGTTGTCCAGCGCGATTTTGATGCGCAGGATTTCTTCAGCCGCTTTATGTTCCGCCGTTCTGCTGGCGAGCAATTTTTGTTGCATGTTTTTTATGGCGTGTAACAGGCTGTCCTTATCGTCCGCTTCCAGTTGGATGGATCGGGACAAATCACCTTTGGCAATTTCTTTGGCGATGCCTTTGGCATACAAGGGATCGATGCCGATTTGCTTGCTGAGATGGCGGGTTAAAAACAAAGCAATGCCCAGCGCCAGGGTGATGATTGCCAGAGACAGGGTCCACAACACCGCCGATACTTGATGCGTGGTTTCGGTAATGTTATTGACATGATACTTGGCGGCGTTGACCTCGGTATTCCTGAGCTTGATCATTTGCGAGGACAACTTGTACGACTCGTGATCGAAGTCTTGCATGACTGCATTGCCGGCTTCCGGGCCTTCGTTGGTATAAGCCAAGGCCATGCGTTTGCCGTCCTGATAAAACAGCTCGAAGTTCGCCTCAAGTATATCCACTTCCTTTAGTTTCCCGGAATTGCCAACGATATGCTCGCGGAACTGTAGCAATCCCTGTTTAAAATCCTGGGTGGATTTTTCCGCATCGCCATAGCCCGCAGGAGAATGGGAGGCTGAAACGTCGGATAAGAATTGATGCACCAGCACGATGTCTCGCGCCATCTGTCCCATCAGCAGGGCATTGGGCAGCAGGTTGTTGTTTATTTCGATCAGGTCGCGTTCTGTGTTGGATAAATTAATTAAACTCGATGCGGAAATAACTGTCATCAAACTGATGATGGCAAGAAAACCGAGCAGTATGCGGGCTTTGAAGCTGATATATTTAAGCATTTTGAACCTCTTTAGGGGGCGGTTTAGTTAACGTGATGCTTAATTAACGGCATGCAGTTTGGCTGTTGATTTATGTACTACGGATTGAAAGTTTTCCGGGCTTTTTGCACTCATTCGCTGGTTAATGAATAAACTGTTGCCGGTGGTTTTTTTGGCCATTTTTTTCGCCTCGGATGCCAAGTCGGCTATATCGACATGAGACTGGCACCGGCCGGTTGATACGGGGTCTACCAGTCCGATGGACAGGCTGACCAAGGGGAAAAAGCATTTCTCTCCGGCCCTGTTTTCAGTATGAATGCCGCCGGACTTTATATCGTTGTCGCTGTAATAGGCTGGAACTTTGTTTTTAAAGGCCTCCAGTATGTTTTCGCAGCGCACTAACCAGTCATTGCAGGTGAAAATCACTATAAAATCATCGCCGCCTATATGTCCGACCACACCGCTCTCTGCCGGAATATACTTGGTCAGCGTGTTGGCAACGACTTTGATAATGTCATCGCCGGCATCGTAGCTGTAAACATCATTAAAGGGCTTGAAGTTATCAAGATCGAAATAGCCGAAACTGAACGGTATTTTGTTGGCCAGTAATTGATTGATCCGGGTATTGATCGGAACGCTGCCCGGCAATAGCGTCAGGGGGTTGGCGTGCTTGGCGTTATCTATTTGCTGGCGGGTAAATTCGGCGAGTAAATCCAGCAAGGTGCCTACGCCCAGATACGCCTCGTTATGAGTAATGATAAAAGCCGGGTCATTGGTCATTAACGAGGTCAGTTGCTTACTGACTAAATCGATCGGCATGTTTTCATCGATACATAACGGTGTATTTTCGATAAAGGTTTTTATCGGGTTTTTCCCATGCAGGTCGATGCCGTATCGGCTGGAGAACAGTTTGGTCAGGAACTTGTCGCGAAAAATAATGCCGGACGCTATATTGTCGTCAACCAACGGCAGCATGGTGAGTTCGCCGTTGTGATGAAACAGATTCATCACGTCGCTGATGAGGGTTTTTGCCGAAATAGGTGTGATGTCCCTGATAATATCAATCGCCGTTGTGGCGTTATTAAATGGAACCGTTTTGTAATCCTTCGAGTGCTCGGTAGTAAATATTGAATTGTCGATTTTCTCTGCGGGAATAATCGTCGGCCTGGCAAAAAAATAGCCTTGGGCATGCGTAATGCCGAGTTTTTCTATGGCCTTGAATTCTTCTTCCGTTTCGATGCCTTCCGCGATGACGTTGCAATTGAGAGAGGCCGCCATGCTTTGAATTGAGCGAACAAAATTAAGTTTGACCGGGTCGTTATGGAGGCCGTGGATAAAGTGTTTGTCGATTTTTACGTATTCCGGCAGCAATTCCGCCCAGAGTCTTAACCCTGAATAACCGGCTCCCAGATCGTCGAGGGCAATCTCAAAACCCATGCCGCGGTAGTGTTTGGCCGAGGCGCGCATAATCTCGTAGTTATCGCCCGGCTTGTGTTCGGTTAATTCAATGATGACAGAACGGGGATTAACGCCGTAGTGGTCGAGTAGCCTGAGGGTTTCGCCCTTTTTAAATTCCGGTTGCAGCAGCACCAAAGGGCTGGCGTTAATAAACAGTTTTTCTTTGATGTCCAGATCGGCGTAGCGTTGTATGGTTATCTCCCGGCAGAGGAATTCCAGTCTCGTGCTTAAATCAAATCGTTCGGCGGTAGTGAATAAATTAAACGGACTATGCAGCGGGCTATCGGATGGGCCGCGAATTAGCGCTTCGTAGCCCATGATTTTCTTTTGAGCCAAGGAAACGATAGGCTGGAAATGCGGCGTTAATAGTTTGCCGTCAAGGATATTGATTATTTCTTTGCGTAGATCCGGCATCTGATAGAGCCCCTATGCATGTTAAGGTTAACAGCAGAATAAAGGGCTTTTGTTACGAGGATATTTCTTCATGATGACATGAATATTTCCGCACATGATTAAAAAAAGAGAAGTGCTTCACACTTTATTGATAAATATATGAAAAATATATTTATGGCGGTGACTTGGAATTAACAATACACGCTGGTTGAATAGGCAATAGCGGCCGGGCTTATCCTTTGATATTTATATCGCCGGGGAGGGGGATGTTGCCAGTCAGGGCGTCGATATATCTGGAGAATGGCCTCAGCCTTTTGGCGAGTGCTGTGGGGGCAGGGGGCTGTGGCGGAGGACTTATGGCGCTGAAACAATCATCGGCGCCATCCAATCCCAATGGACAGCGCCGGAACTCATTTGATAAGGGGCTTATGCCTCAGATCAAAACTCTTCCCACTCGGTATCATCGTTTTTGGGCTTGCTATACGAAGCAGTTTTCATAGGCTTTGGCGCGACTATGGGCGTTGCAGGCGCTTTACTTCGCACGGTTGTTTTAACGGGGGCGGAATTACCCTTCGAACTCACTTTAAAGAAATTGAGTAATTTGGACATACTTGTAGACTGTTCACTCATAGCAATGCTGCCCGCTGCCGCCTGTTCCGCCAAGGCTGCATTTTGTTGAGTAATATCATCCATTTGAGAAACCGCCTGATTGACCTGGTCAATGCCCGCCGTTTGCTCGGCGCTGGCGCTTGCAATTTGGGAAACAATTTCTCCTACTTGGGCGACACTATTCACAATTTCAGTTAGCGCCGCGCCTGTTTCATTGACAAACGCTGTTCCCGCACGCACTTTTTGTACGCTGTTCTGAATCAGGTCATTACTTTGTTTAGCGGCATTGGCGCTTCGCTGAGCCAGGTTACGTACTTCGGTTGCAACAACGGAGAAGCCGCGACCTTGTTCTCCCGCCCTGGCCGCTTCTACGGACGCATTCAACGCCAGCAGATTGGTTTGGAAGGCAATTTCATCAATCACGCCAATAATCTCGGCAATTTTATTACTGCTGTCATTAATTTCCTGCATTGCAGTGATGGCCGATTTCACGACATCGCCGCCTTTTTGCGCTAATCGACTTGCCGAATTAACAACTTGATTGGCTTGTTGGGTATGCTCTGCATTATTTCTTACGGTGCTGGCAAGCTGTTCCATACTTGCCGCGGTTTCTTCCAGGCTGGCCGCTTGCTGTTCGGCACGACTGGAAAGGTTGTTGTTGCCGCTGGCCATTTCCTGCGATGAACTGTCTATAAAATCAGCCGCATCCCTGATTTGAATAATAAATTCGCTCAACTTCGCCATGGTGCCGTTGATATTGTTCTTGCACTCGGCGTAGACGCCTTGATAGTCATTAGTAATAGTGCTGGTTAAATCGCCTTGGGACATGTTTTCCATAACCCTGTTAATATCATTAAAGGCGCTTTCTATGACATCGGTTAATTCATTGATGCCGGACGACAACATCTTGGCAAATCCTTGTTTGTCGCCCATGTTAATGCGGCTGCCCAGATCACCCGCTTTAACATCCTGCACTAATTGCCCAATCTCTTGTTCAATTAAAATGTCCTGGGTTCGATTTCTCCATTCCGCAACAAAACCGATGCGCTCGCCTTCATCATTAATAACAGGGCTGGCAATAACATTAACATGTTGGCCTCCAATAACCAGCTCTGAACTATAAGCCTCCTTTAAGTTTTCCAACAAGCGACGTTGATGCGCGGGATCTTTGTGATAACTGTCGATATTTGCGCCCATCAATTTATTGACGTCGAAATTCGGTAAGTGTTGACGAAAATCATTTTCCGCAGCCTTGAACATGCGTTCAAGGCTATCGTTGGTATAAATAATTTCAAGATTAGTATTGGCCACCATGACACCGGACTGGACATTATCCAGCGCCTGATTAATCCGCATGGCTTTTGCAGCATCTTCCCTGGCTTGCGACAAATCCAGGCTCAAATTGACTTCCATCGAGTACAAGGCGCGCTGGAAATCACCGATCAGGTCATTCCGGGTTAAATCCTGTACATTGCCGAACCTTTTCTCGGCCAGACGATAAAAAGTGCCGATGGTTTTATTTAAAAGCGTGGTGAAACTCTTGATGACGTTGAAACCTATCAGCGACGCAATCATCACTGACGCCGCAACACCGGCCAGCAACAGATAATCCTGCGATAGAAACAACTGGTACATCAAGTAGAAAACGGGTGCCAACAGCACGGCCAGCGCCACTGCCATTTTTTTCCAGACATCCATTTCCTTGATTGATTTAACCATTGCCGCCAAACCGTTAGGTCTTATTGTTGCTTTATTGGCATTAAGCTGCTGGTATAACTGTTCTGCCTTTTCAATCTTTTCCCGGCTTGGCGCGCGCCGGACAGAAAGGTATTCATGAACCTTGCCGTTTTTAAAGACCGGCATTGCATTCGCGTCCACCCAGTAATGATCGCCGGATTTGGTTCTGTTTTTTACCACGCCATTCCAGGGCCTGAGCGATTTTAATGTCATCCATAAGTCTTCAAAAGCGGCTGGAGGCATGTCGGGATGGCGGACAATATTATGTTCCGCACCTAACAATTCATCGCGGCTATAACCGCTGATGTTGACAAACTCGTCATTGACGTAAGTAATAACGCCCTTTAAATCGGTTCGTGTAACCAACAACCCCCCTTTTTTCATTGGGATTTCTTGATTAGTTACCGGCATATTTACTTTCATTTAAACGTCACCTCACGAACTGATACGTTCGTTATATTATTATTGTTATCTCTCATTTTGATCCAAATCTTCTGATTTTAAGCGATTTGTCGCTATCGATCGGCATCGCTGTACCTGAATTAACAGACATCGTGGCAAGTAACCGATATGACAATATTTTTACGGGCGCAACAGCCTGTAAAAATAAATTCACTCATTAATTGGAGATTTTTCAACGTTGCCTGGCGCCGATTACATTGTTTGTAATGGCCACAAGAAACTACGGTTTTTCTTCTCTAAAATTTCCTCGACATGCCCAATACAGCCCCCGCAATGACTGCCAACCTGTATATGCTCAGACAGCTTTTCTATTGAATCGTGACCTTCTCTAATGGCCTTTTTTAATTCTGACTTGGAAACATCAAAACACAGACAAATACACATAATGATTTTATTGGTTGTCGATTATTAATTTCCGGATTTAGCGACTTATTAAGTAACTGGCCGAAATAATTGCTACCGCTGATTCTTGAAAGCAGGCGATTCCGGGGAGACAGTCGATTAATGCGCATGCGCGGTGCCTCTAATAAAAAGTATGTCCCGAACCGAAAATTATAAGACTGGCGTTATTAATTAATTTATCATTTATAATCAATGTATTAAGGTTAATCATTATCAGGGGTAAAGCTGGTTTTGAATATGCCCGTAAATTAGAACAGGGTGGGATTTGATGTCACTGGGGGATACGACACATTTAAAGCAGGTCATATATACCCCATTTTGCTCGTCTTGTTAAAAAAGCAGTGCTGAAAAGCGTTTATTCACGATGTAATCATCTGATAACACTGCCTGCTAACTTAGTCAAGTTTCAACAGTGTAAGCTATAAATTACTCGTCTCATATTAAAAATGGGCATTATGGGCTAAATAGAGGCCGTTAGAAATCAGCCAACCGCTTCCAAATCCATAAGACTTACAAGAGTTATTACGTAGGATTATTCCTACGTATCTAGCCGGTTAAATTTGTCGCAATTCAATAGATGAAACTTAAATACTGATGTTACGTATTGTCCATGAAAGCCACAAAAAGCTGGTTTGATAATGGAACGCGGATGCCATGCTCTACGGTTGATTTTCGTTGGATGTGCGTAACATCAATTATTTAAGCAAATCATTCTTAAATGCATAATGGATAATTTCGGCGTTTTTGGACATGTTCATTTTTTTCATGAGGCGGGTTCGGTAGGTACTGATGGTCTTGATGCTGAGCGTCATCTGTTGGGCAAGGTCGGTAATGCTTTTACCGGCGCAAATGCCGCAAAAAACCTGGAACTCGCGATCGGTCAGCGTGTTGTGCAGCGGTATTTCCTGGTTCGGATTCAATTCCGCGATCAGTTTTTCGGTCATCGCCGGGCTGATGTATTTTCCTCCCTTGGCGACTTTTCGAATCGCCTCCACCAATTGCTCGGGCGCACTTTCTTTGGTGAGATAGCCGTCAGCACCGGCGCGCAGCATTCTGATCGCATACTGATCTTCCGGATACATGCTCAGGATCAGGATAGGGAGGTGCGGAGATTGATGCTTCGCCAGCTTGATCAATTCCATCACATTTTTACCCGGCATGGCGATGTCGAGCAGCATGATATTCCAGCCCTGGTCGCGGATAAACCTTAAAGCTTCATCGCCCGAAGCGGCTTCACCGAACACCTCCATATCGGGAATGTCGGCGAGGATTTGTTTCAGTCCCTGTCTGACGATGGCATGATCGTCGACAATTAATACTTTAATCATGGCAACCGTCGCTTTCGGATGACTTTAAATGCATGTTCAAGACCAGTGAGGTGCCTTTGTCCGGATTACTGACGATGATGACTTCGCCGCCGAAATGACGTGCGCGCTCATGCATGCCAAGAATGCCGTATTTACCGGATTTGTGCATCTGCGCTTTAGTCATGCCGCGGCCGTTGTCCGTTATTTTCATCATCAGGGTGTTTGCACCTGTTTCAACATCCAGCGTTACGTGGGTTGCTCCGGAATGTTGAGCAATATTGGTTAATGCTTCCTGCATAATTCGGAACACTGCGATGTCCCGGCCTTCATCCATGACGACATCATTTTCCTGCACCGTCAAAACGCATTGAATGCCGTTTTGCCGTCTAAACTCGTCAAGCTTCCAGTCGATGGCCGCTAACAAGCCGAGATGATCCAGAATACTCGGTCTAAGGTCGGCAATGATTTTTCTGACCGAACCAATGCCATCGTTTAAATGCAGATTCATCACCGCAATTTTTTCATGACATAAGGCCAAATCTGCCGGTATCTGCTTCTTCAGCCAGCTTAAATCCATTTTGTGCGCGGTCAGAAGACTGCCCAATTCATCATGAATTTCCCGTGCGATCCGGGTTCTCTCATCTTCCCTGGCCGCCTCCAGGTGACCGGATAAATCCCGTAGCGCTGCTTCAGCCTTCTTGCGTTCGGTTATGTCATGTACCGTGCCGATGAAAAAATGATGCTGATCAACGTAGAAGCGACTAACACCCAATTCCATCGGAAAAATGGAGCCGTCTTTTCTGAGTCCGTTCACCTCGCGGCGGGTGTCGAGTATTTTAGCTTTGCCGCTACCCAGATAGTTGTTTAAATAGGAATCGTGCCGACTCCGGTCGGGCTCAGGCATCAGCTTGTTAATATTATGGTCTATCAATTCCTCGGCAGCATAACCGAACAGCTTTTCGGCAGACGGGTTAAGTTTCTCGATGATTCCATGTTCATCAATAATGATAATGCCGTCGGATACATTATTGAAAACAGAGCGTATCCTCGCTTCGCTTTTACCTAGCGCGTCTTCCATTTCAACACGATGAGTCACGTCGTTCAGCACGCCGACGTAGTGGGTAATCTTGCCTTGTTGATCCTGTATAGGCGAAATATAGATTTCGTTCCAGAACAGACTGCCGTCTTTGCGATAGTTACGTAAAATGACATGGGCATCGCGCTTACTTTGTAATGCGGCGCGTAATTCATGAATATCTTCTTGATCGCTGTCGTTATTTTGCATAATGCGGCAATTATGGCCTAACAGTTCCTGCAGCGAATATCCCGTCATGCGCAAGAAGGCTTTATTGGCATAAATAATGGCATAGTCCGCGTCCGCCAGATCGGTAATGACAATGCCGTTGCTGCTGGAATCAATGGCGTGCTGCATCAAATACAATTTTTCTTCAACTTTGCGGCGGGCGGTGATGTCTTGCATGACGCCGTATATTTGTATGACTTTATCATTGATGAGATCACGGACCGGCAATGAATGATCGCTAAAATAGCGAACTTCACTACCATTAATAACGCCCCGGTACTCGCTGGTATCTTCGCGCCCCGTCAGTAGTTTGTTAAATCGATCCTTAATAATCGGTATATCGTCAGGATGGATCGGCAATACCCAATCGCGAGCCGCCGGGTTTGACTCGCCCTGAAATGCGGCATCACCGATAAACCGTTTTAAAGGTTCAGTGACCCATTCGAATACCGGTTTGCCCTCCGGGGAAATGCGTATGAAATAAGCGAAATCCCGTGTGAATCGGGAAATGAAAGGGTCCCTTCTTTCATGTAACTGGAATTTGTTGTCGTTTTTGTAATACTCTTTTTTTGTTTTAAACAGGCTTTGTTTTATTGCGTCGGGTAAAGAATGACGATTGCGCTTGACGACATAATCGGCCATGCCGATCTTGATCGCAGTGGCGGCTATGTCCTCGTTTCCGGAATCGGTCAACATGATGACGGGCAGGCAGGCATAGCGAGATTGGATGTCCTTAAATAAAGTCAATCCGTCTGTCCAATCGAGCCGATATTCGGTAATCGCCAGATCAAAACCGGCTTCGGTAATTTTTTCATCAAACGCCTCGCGACTGCTAGCCTCAACGATATTCGCCTCGGAAAAGGCACTGCGCAATGTTTCCAGGGTTAGGGAGCGCTCAGCGGCATCATTGTCGATAATCAGGAATTTCATGCTTTCTCAGGTACATCTGTTGTGTTGGGTTAGGCCATTGTAACTTTAATTACGCTGCATCGGTGTGTCGCGGGAAGGATAGATAACGAAGTTGACCTGATTAGCAAGATGCTTCAGTCAACCAACCGTAGAGACGCGATTTATCGCGTCTCTAATCGTTGCGCCTTTTCTGGATTTTGGATCAAACTGGAGAGCAGACGCGATAAATCGCGTCTCTACAGGTCGCATTTTTTGGAACTAGCTGTTGGTATATCGAATATTTTGTCTCTGGCTGAAGCATCTTGCCAATCAGGAAAGTTTTTAACAAAATGGAAAAAGCCATTTGTTCCTGATTTACCACGGAGAAAACACATAAAACTTCGTGTTCTTCGTGCCTTCGTGGTGAATAATGCTTTTTGCTGCGGGCTATCTTAGTGCTTTTTTGAAATGGCCTTGGGTGAAATCCCAAAATGTTTAATAAACGCAGTGCTGAAATTGCTGGCATGACTGTAGCCAACCCGATCTGCGGCAACACCCACCTGACACTGTCCCGATTCCAGCAATTGATAGGCATTATTCATCCTGATTTCCAACAGCAAACCGTAAGGCGTGTTGTTAAAAAAGTGATGAAATAACTTTTTTAATTTGAATTGATTGGTTCCCGCCCGTTTTGACAGTTCTTCTACTGACGGAGGGTTCTTGAATTCACGGAATAGAATATCCCGCGCCGACTTTGCGATAGCGGCATCTTTTTGATTGAATTCCGCTGAATTTCGACACTTGTCTTCGCACAGGTGGCTTAATTCGAAAGCGAGCAGCGACATGACTTGCCCGTGCATGAATATCCGGTTGGTTTCCCTGGATTCGTTGCAGTTCAATAACTGTTGCGCGGCGCATATCGCCTGTGGAGAGATAGGCCGATAACTTAATAATTGAATGCCGTTTTTGTTAAACAACGGGTTGGTCTTAGGTTCGCCAAAATATCTGTTCAGCCAATTTTTATTCAGTGCGAAACGAAGCTGCATCGTCGGCTTATGGGCTTGGTATTGCCGTTCGCCCATGCTTGACCGGATGGTTGTTATAGACGTGTAGCCCTCGTTAAAAACAAGTTCATCGCCGTTTTTTTCCGCAAATCGGGATTGCCCTTTTAAGCCTAGCGTAACCACCAGTCTCGGCTCCTGATAGTCTATTCGGCTCAAAACAGCCAGGTCTTTTGACGGCGTGTAGCGGGTTTCTATATAGCTTAAGTCTTGATCAAACTGGAATATGGCTGAACGCCCCACGCCTAAATCTTCCGGTAAGGATTGATGCAGGCAGTTTTTTTGCTGGTGAAATTGCAGTTCGTCGCTGCTGATGCGCCACCGTTTCGCTGTTGCTTGTTTTGTTTCCATCATGACTCGTTTGGTTTTGTGACTATAAAACATCCAGGTTATTACTGACCAAATCCTAAGCACAAACCGCGCCTTGACTCGTTAGCGCATTATTTTCATGGCGTTAATGGCTATTATCGGAGGTGATGAAAAACATTCCGGTGTAAAAAGTGCGGCATATCACACACTCAATTGAAGAAACCGGGTCATATCGCGCAATCCTACTTTTGGCATAAGAAATACTCCTTTTGCCATACGAATGCGCGAGGAAATCGCTGTCGGTATTGGGTAGTATCTCCGCACCGTATTCGAGTCAAAGCCAAGTGTTGCTTTGACTGTCGAATAAAAAATTCTCAGCCAATACTGAGGCGTGTTTCCTTACTACGTTGGAATTATCATGAAATTCATACGCTCCAATCGGCCTGTTACGCTTTTACAGCTCAGCAGCCCCCTGTTTATTTCCTTTTTACTGGTTAATGCCGGCAGCGTAGCGATGGCGCAAGAGCAGCCTAAAACGGTTAAAGCAGGGAAAAAAACGACCGCAGCATCCCCCGTCGAACTTAAAATAATGGAAGTGACGGAAAAAAGCGACCGGAAACTTGAAACGGCAAGCGCAGAAGTTGCTCTTTCGCCGGGCGGCGTCAGCTTGGTTAATATCAATGAGTTGCATGACCGCAACGTATCCAGCGTAGCGGATTTTTTTCGCTACGTGCCCGGCGTTTGGGCGACCAGCCAAAGCGGCAACGACGAAGTGTTTATTACCGGTCGCGGTTCGAATCTGGACGCCAATAATTTTGCCGGGAGCGGCGTTAAGTTTCTGCAAGACGGCATGCCGATCACAGCGGCTGACGGCAACAACCACAACCGCATGATAGATCCGCTGGCCTCCAGTTTCGCAACCGTTGCCCGAGGAGGCAATGCGTTTAAGTACGGCGCCAGCGCCTTGGGCGGCGCCATCGATTTTACCTCGCCCACCGCCCATGACAGTCCTACCGCGCGACTCTCGCTCAGCGGCGGCAGTTTCGGTCAATTTCTCGGCCGCGGCACGGTCAGCAAGGTTTTCAATGACAGCTTCGACGGCTTATTGACTCTCGAAGGCAAAGAATGGGACGGCTATCGCGACGACCACAACAAGCAGGATCGCTTTGGTCTTTACAGCAACTTCGGCTGGCAAATCTCCGATTCCGTGGTTAACCGTACCTTTGTCAGCTACATTAAAAATAACCAACAGTTGCCGGGGCAGTTGACTCGGGCGCAATTCGACGCCAACCCCTATCAGGCCAGCACTCAGGCTATCGGCGGCAATTATCAGCTGAATACCGAGACCGAGCGCGTTGCCAACAAAACAACCTGGACGATTGACGACAAAAGTTCGTTCGATGTCGGTTTCTCTTTTGAAAACCAGCATCTTTATCATCCGATCGTAGATACGGTACATTTTTTTCCCGGTGATACGGCGGACAGGTTTAGTCTGCTGGTCGATTCGGTCCAACAGGACTGGGGCACCTCCGCCCGCTACAACCTGCGCTTGGACAGCCATGAATTATTGCTGGGCGTGAATTACGGCACCAACTCGGATAAAGGCGGCAACTACACGAATGTCGGCGGCATGCGTGGGCCTATGACCAATCAAATCACCAAGGAAGCCGATAATGTCGAAATTTTTGCCCAGGATCACTGGCATATTACCGATAAATGGACGCTGACACCCGCGTTGCAAGGCGTGTTTGCACACCGTGAAGTCAATAATACCAGGTTGCTGATTCCTCAGGACGCCAACTTCAATGTGTATTCTCAAGGCGGCAACCCCAGCAATGACTATAGCGGCATTAATCCCAGTTTAGGCTTGATGTATAACCTGACCAAGAGCTCCAGCCTGTACGGCAATGTCAGCCGTTTGTACGCGCCGCCGACTAACTACAACATATCGGACAACATCACCGCCGGTTTAAGCACCACCAATCTGAAGGCAATGGAAGGCACGTCTGTCGAAATAGGCACGCGCGGCACTCAAAAACTCGGTAACTTAAACACGGTGAACTGGGATTTGTCGCTGTATTATTCATGGCTTAATAACGAGATTCTATCCACGACTCCGCCGGGCGGTTCTGCCAAGGCGGCGAACTTTGATAATACCATTCACGCAGGCATTGAGGGTTTAATCGGCGGCAGTTTTGCCCTGGATGGCAAGGGTACGCATACCATCAAACCCATGCTGACCTACACCATCAATCATTTCAATTTTGATAACGACCGCAATTACGCTAACAATGCGTTACCGGCAGCGCCCAAGTATTTCTTAAAAGGCGAGGCGATCTATCACCATGCGAACGGCTTTTTTATGGGGCCTACTTTTGATGTGGTCGGTAAGCGTTGGGGAGACTACGCGAATACCTATAAGATTGATGCTTACGGCCTGCTGGGTATGCGTACCGGCTTGTCCAATGATCATTACAAGGTGTTTCTCGAAGGCCGGAACTTGCTCGACACCAAATATGTCGCCAATAGCAATATTATGAACACCGCAACAGCAACCGATGCGATGTTAAACGCGGGGGCGCCGTTGTCTTTCTATGGCGGCATAGAAATCACGTATTAACTTGGTCGTTGTTTCTCGTTCCCACGCGCCGCGTGGGAATGCAGTCAAGGCGCGCTGCGCCGCGAGTCATGGGCAACGTCTGCATATACGGGACGCAGCGCGTCCAGCACTGCGTTCCCACGTAGCACGTGGGAACGAGGTGTACTTGAGCATTTGTGTATAAAGATGAGCGCGCTGCGCCGCAAACGGGAATAAAGCAAAACAAACTTTATTCATCCAAAGCCGAATATTACTAACACTTGATTGAATAACGCAGGCTCCGTTTAAAAGGACATGAAATGCAAAACCGCGTGATAATGAAAACACACTCCCTCATCAAACTTTTATTGTTTTTAACCTTAACAGCCTTTGCCTCATTCCCGATTATCGCCCAGGAAACCGGGCAAACACCTGTCCTTATTCATGCCGCGCGCGTTTTTGACGGCAATAATATGAGGACCAATACTTCGGTATTGGTGATCGGCGGGCTTATTGCCCAAATCGACGCCCGCGAAGCATTCAAGTCCGGTGCGGCAAAAGTCATTGATTTGGGCGATGCAACCTTGCTGCCGGGTTTCATCGAATTACATGCCCATCTGGCCTTTCAACATATCCCGGCCGATACCGTTCTAAAGCACGGCATCACTACGATTCGGGATGTAGGCGGGCCATTGCACCCGCCTTATGGCGGCGACGGCAGCTTGCGTGTACTGACCTCCGGGCCGATTATTACCGCGCCCGGCGGTTACCCGATTCCGGAATTAGGGGCTGAAAATATCGCCATAGCCGTTGCCACCGAACAGCAAGCGCGGAAGGCTGTCCGCACGCTTATTAACGGCGGCGCGGTCGTGATTAAGGTCGCGTTGGAGCCGGGCGGCGAAGCGGGCGCGCCGTGGTCGAGTCATCAGCATGCTGATAGCGGTCCCCATCGCAAGACTTCCCGCTCAAAAAAGCCATGGCCGCTATTGTCCGAACATATCGTCAAGGCGATAGTCGATGAAGCCCATCAACAGGGACGCAAAGTGACGGCGCATATCGGCGAGGTAAAAGGCGCAAAGATCGCTATTGATGCAGGCATTGATGAATGGGCGCATGTGCCTTGCGACATTATTCCCGATGCGTTGCTGAAAAAAGCGGTATCGCAACAGGTAAAAACAATCACCACGCTGGATACCTTATCCAAGTGTACGGGGGCCGCTCGCAATGCCCGCGCTTTTGCGGCATTGGGCGGGGAGTTGTTATACGGTGCTGAAATTGCGCACCCCGACATTCCCTGGGGCATTGATGCGCAGGAGCTTATGGCTATGATGCACCTGGCGAACATGCAGCCGATTGAAGCCTTGCGTAGCGCGACATCGAAATCAGGCCGGTATTTGAATAGTCCGCTGCTGGGTACCCTGCAACCCGGCGCATCGGCCGATATGATTGCGGTGCAAGGCGACCCCGTTCATTCTTTCAAAATACTGGAATATCCCGATCTTGTGATGTCGGGCGGCAAAGTCGTTATAAACAATTTCGAAAGGAGTGGGGATGTGCCTTAACTTATGCAACAGCTGGAATGCGTTCAAGCCGTTTTAGTAAGCGATGAGGTGATACTGGGTAGGGCGTGCCGTGCGCGCCTTGATTGCAGGCGCACGGTACGCCCTACCCACTGTTGGTCATTCCTAAATAGTTACGTAGGCCGGAATAAGGCTACCCAAGCGTAGCGCGTGGTAGCGTTTCCGGCAAATTTATGGGGGAGCCGGAAACACCGATTCTCGCTATCGCTTGAACCGGTTTATTCCGGCCTACCTGCTTATAGGTCTGTATTTTGGAAAGATGTCTAATACGTCACATCAGTTATTAAATTGATGTGACGCAGTTAGTTGAATTTCGACCGCTTTAACATTAAGGAGTCGCTAGCGCGACACTTGATTGAATCGGGTTATCGCACCCGAAGGCGAGTTACTTTCTTTTGCTTCGCCAAAAGAAAGTAACCAAAGAAAAGGCGACCCGGTTGCCGCTTGCTTCCTGCGCTCCTCGCTTTTATCGAGGGTCAGCAGAAGGGGCTCCTGCCCCTCTGCTGACGCGCGGCATCCCTGCCGCGCCCCTAACGGGCTGTTCTCGATAAAAGCTCCGGTGCTCGG